>Ga0207426_1000046_pt1 | contig 422271 bp, 422 predicted proteins | sample AraplaMF_Cvi_mMS_FD_184265 | JGI IMG/M metagenome (GOLD analysis project Ga0207426, IMG submission 184265) | Arabidopsis root microbial communities from the University of North Carolina, USA - plate scrape MF_Cvi_mMS (SPAdes) (version 2) | ecosystem: Host-associated > Plants > Roots >...
CCGGCCGGCGGCCGACCAGCGCCCGCACCAGCTGGCGGCGCTTGTCGTCGGAATAGGCGTAGTCGCCGATCAGCAGGTGCAGGCCGGCCGTCTCGGCCGCGTCGGCGACTCCGCGCACGGTCTCGGAGAACACCGAGTTGCCGATGGTCGGCACCAGCACCGCCAGGATGCCGCTGCGGCGCGAGGCCAGGCTGCTGGCCGACAGGTTGGGGACGTAGCCCAGCGATTCGACTGCCGCCTGGATCCGCGCCAGCGTCTCCGGCGTCACCCTCCCCTCGCCGCGCAGGGCGCGCGACACCGTCATCGGTGAGGTGCCCGCAAGCAGGGCCACATCCTCGATGCGCGGCTTCCGCCCGGGTTTCGCTGCTGTCTCGTCTCGCATGACGCAGACCTTGAAGCGAAGCCGCTGCGATTTGCAAGCCGGCCGCAGGCGTTGACGTCTTCGCGCGGTAGCGCTACCGTCAAGTTACGGTAGCGCTACCAAACCCCAAGGGAGAAACGCCATGATCAAGGACGAGGAGGTCGCTGCGTACCGCAGGGACGGGGTGGTGGTGGTCGAGGACGTGCTGGACGCGGCGCAACTGGCCGAGGCTCGCCGGGTGGTGGCCGAGTTCATCGACGGGTCACGCTCGATCACCGCCCACACAGATGTCTATGACCTGGAACCGGGGCACACGCCCGAGGCGCCGCGGGTCCGGCGGATCAAGACGCCGCACAAGCACCACCCGCTGTTCTGGGACATCGCCCGGTCGCCCCGGCTGGTGGCGATCCTGCAGCGCCTGCTGGGTCCGGGCGTCCGGCTGCACGGATCGAAGATCAACCTGAAGTCGCCGCAGTTCGGGTCGCCGGTCGAATGGCACCAGGACTGGGCCTTCTACCCGCACACCAATGACGACATCCTGGCCGTCGGGGTGATGCTCGACGACTGCACGGTCGAGAACGGGGCGATGCTGGTGCTGCCCGACACCCATCGCGGCCCGGTCTATGACCACCATTCCGACGGCTACTTCTGCGGCGCCATGGACCCGGAGGCTTGCGGCCTGGACTTCAGCAAGGCGGTGCCGGCGGTCGGCCGCGCCGGGTCGATGAGCTTCCACCATGTCCGAGCCGTGCACGGCTCGGCCCAGAACACCTCGGACAAGCCACGCGTGCTGCTGCTGTACGAGTTCGCTGCCGCCGACGCCTGGCCGCTGTCGGGCGTGCCGGACCTGGCGGCCTTCGACAGCCGCATCGTGGCCGGCGAGCCGACCATCGTGCCGCGGCTGGCCGACGTGCCGGTGCGCATGCCGCTGCCGCCGGCGCCGCACCAGGGCTCGATCTACGAGAACCAGACCACGGCCAAGTCGCGCTACTTCGCGGACCGCAAGACCGCGGCCTGAGCCGGTCCCCGGCCTCCGCCGCCGGGCGGGGGCCGGACGGCTCAAAATCAGCAATAACCGGCCCGAGCCGGATCGAGGGAGAGGACGCCAGATGGGAACTGCGACCCCACAGGGGACGGGCGCGCCAAAGCGCCCGCTGACGCCGGTCATGTTCGCCGCGGCCGTAGGCTCGGCGCTCGAATGGTACGATTTCTTCATCTACGGCACCGCCGCCGCCCTGGTGTTCGGTGAGTTGTTCTTCCCGAAATTCGATCCCAGCACCGGCATGCTGGTGTCGCTGGCGACCTTCGGGGTGGGCTTCCTCGCCCGGCCCTTCGGCGGCCTGCTGTTCGGCCATCTCGGCGACCGCTGGGGGCGCAAGCCGGTGCTGGTCATCACCATCCTGATGGTCGGCGGCAGCACCTTCCTGATCGGCCTGTTGCCGACCTATGACCAGATCGGCCTGTGGGCGCCGCTGCTGCTGGTGCTGATGCGCCTGCTGCAGGGGCTGGGCGCCGGCGCCGAGTATGGCGGCGCGGTGCTGCTGGCGGTGGAGTACGCGCCCGAGGGCCGGCGCGGCTTCTTCGGCAGCTTCGCGCCGATGGGCGTGACCATCGGCAACCTGCTGGCCGCCGGCGTGTTCGGGCTGGTCACCATGCTGCCGCATGAGGACCTGCTGGCCTGGGGCTGGCGCGTGCCATTCCTGGTCAGCCTGCTGCTGCTGGCCTTCGGCGTGTTCATTCGCATGCGGATCGAGGAGACGCCGGTCTTCGCCGAGACGCAGGAGCGGCAGCCGCCGATCCGGGCGCCGGCCCTGGCCGCGCTGCGCCGCCACCCGCGCAACTTCGCGGTCGTGGTCGGGGCGCGGATGGCCGAGAACGGCCTGGGCTACCTGTTTCCGGTGTTCGGCCTGAGCTACATCATCAACACCCTGCACCTGCCGCGCGACGTGGCGCTGCTGGGGGTGTTCGGCGGCAATTTCGTCGAGATCTTCGGCATCCTGTTCTTCGGCTGGCTGTCGGACAAGGTCGGGCGGCGGCCGGTCTATATCGGCGGGGCGCTGTTCTCGGCGATCTTCGCCGTGCCCTTCTTCATGATGCTGAACACCGGCGACACCACCACCATCCTGCTGGCCTTCGTGCTGATCATGGGCATCGGCGGCGGCGCCATGTTCGGGCCGCAGGCGGCCTATTTCGCCGAGTTGTTCGGGCCGCGCCTGCGCTTCAGCGGCTTCGCCTTCGCGCGCGAACTCGGGTCGATCCTGGCCGGCGGCCCCGCCCCTGCCTTGTCGGCGATGCTGGTGATCTGGTTCGACGGGGCGCCCTGGGGCGTCGCGCTCTACGTCATCGTGCTGTCGCTGATCACCGTCGCCGCGGTGTGGTGGGGGCCGGAGACGCATGAGAGCGACCTGCGGAAGGACTATTCCACGGCAGACGAACGACGGCCGGACCGCCCGCCCGCCGGCGCCGCGGCCCGGCCGACGACGTAGCGCCCGACCATCACCACGTATCCCGGAGACGCTCCATGGCCCAACGCCTGCTGGTCCTTCAGTCGCTCTGGGCGATGCAGCGCCGCCATCCGGACGGCGTGGAATGGCCGCTCGACCGGAAGCTCGCCATGATCCGCGATGCCGGCTTCGACGGGGCGGGCGTCCGCTTCGCCGACGACGCCTATGCGCGGCAGGTGACCGGCTTCCTGCGCCAGCACGGCCTGGCCTGGCAGGCCCAGTGCTACCCCGCCGCGGTCGAGGATCTGCGCCCGATCCTCGACCGGGTGCGGGCCCTTGGGGCCGACCATGTCAACCTGCAGCCGGATGTGCGGCCCTACCGGCTGGAGGAGTGCTTCCCCTTTATCGAGGGCTGGCGGCGCCTGGCGGCAGAATCGGGCGTCCCGGTCTACATCGAGACCCATCGGGACCGGATGACCACGGACCTGATCACGACGCTGCACCTGCTCGACCGCTTCCCCGATTTGCGCCTGACCGCAGACCTTTCGCACTACCTGCTGGGTCGCGAATTCGCCTGGCCGGTCAGCGCCGAGAACCACGCGCTGATCCACCGCATCCTGGACAATGCCTGGGCCTATCACGGCCGGGTCGCCAGCCGGGAGCAGATCCAGCTGCAAATCAGCTTCCCGCATCACCGCGACTGGCTGGAGCTGTTCATGGGCTGGTGGGACTATGGCTTCCGGTCGTGGCGCCGCCGCGCCCCGGCGGATGCGACCCTGACCTTCCTGTGCGAGCTCGGCCCCAAGGAATACGCCATGACCGGCTCGGACGGCGCCGAGCTGTCCGATCGCTGGCAGGAGGCGCTGCTGCTGAAGGACATGATCCGGTCGCTGTGGCGGCGGATCGAGCTCGATGAGCAGGCCGCCTGACCCGGCTCAGGCCACCGCGATCACCTCGACCTCCACCAGCCAGTCCGGAGACAGAGTCTGCGCTACCAGGGCCGTGGTCGGCACGACATGGCCATCGAGGGCAGCGAGGCGGGCGGTCTGGTTGGCCTCGGCATAGGCTGGGTCGCGCAGATAGCTGGTGATCCGCACGATGTTGCGGACGGTCATGCCGGCGCTGGCCAGGATGGTGCGGATGTTCGACCAGATCAGCTCCAGCTGCTGCTCCAGCGTCTTGCCCGGAACACCTTGCGCGTCAAGGCCCATGGTGCCGGCGACGTAGAGGATCCGGTTCGGCTGCCGCACTTCCAGCGCATGGATATAGTCCGGCGTCGCTGGATAGATGCCGGCGGTTGGGTTGTGCGCAACGGTCTGCATGATTCGGTCCTCCCTGTGGCTTGACAGCAGGGGAGCCGGCTTCCGACACTCCGCCCGGCTGGAGCATACAGAATGTCGGCGGAGACTGAAGCATGAGTGAGGAAAGCCGGCTGACCGGCGGGCCGGATTACCGGCCGCTGGACGAGGCGTCGATCCGCCCCTATCTGGCCGGCTTGCCCTCGATCCGCGAGCGGCTGGGCGGCGACCCGGCCGGCTGGCACGTCACCGAGGTCGGTGACGGCAACCTGAACCTGGTGTTCATCGTCCGCGGCGCCGCCGGCGGCATCGTGGTCAAGCAGGCCCTGCCCTATGTCCGGCTGGTCGGCGACAGCTGGCCGCTGCCGCTGGACCGCGCCTGGTACGAATGGCACGCGCTGTCGGAGCAGGCGAGCCACGTGCCCCAACTGCTGCCGAAGCTGTTCCATTTCGATGCGGCCATGGCGCTGATCGTGATGGAGTGGCTGACGCCGCACATCATCCTGCGCAAGGGGCTGATCGCCGGCACCCGCTATCCGCTGCTGGCCGGGCATATGGCCGAGTTCCTGGCCCAGACCCTGTTCAAGACCTCCGACCTGCACGAGCCCGCGGCCGCGAAGAGGGCGAAGATGGCGCCGTTCTGCGGCAACACCGCTTTGTGCAAGATCACCGAAGACCTGGTGTTCACCGATCCCTACCGGATCGTCAGGCTGAACCGGTGGACCACGCCGCAGCTGGATGGCATCGCCGCAGAGTTCCGCGCCGACGCCGCCGCCAAGGTGGCGGTGCAGGAGCTGAAATGGGCGTTCCTGACCCGGGCCGAGGCGCTGGTGCATGGCGACCTGCACACCGGGTCGATCATGGTGACCGAGACCGACAGCCGCGCCATCGACCCGGAATTCGCCTTCTACGGCCCGATGGGCTTCGATGTCGGCGCCCTGCTGGCCAATTTCTTCCTGGCCTATTTCGCCCAGGCCGGCCATGCGACGGCAGGGGATGACCGTTCTGACTACCGCAGCTGGCTCCTGGTACAGGCCGAGGCGATCTGGGCCGGGTTCCAGAAGCGCTTCCTGGAGCTGTGGCGGGCCGAGGGCACGGGCGACGCCTTCGACCGCGGCCTGTTCGCCGACGGCGACGGTGCCCTTGCGCTGGACGCCCACCGCAAGGCCACCATGGCCCGGCTGTTCCGCGACACGGTCGGCTTCGCCGGCGCCAAGATGGTCCGCCGCATCCTGGGTCTGGCCCATGTCGCCGATCTCGAGACCATCGCCGACCCGGACCGGCGCGCCGCCTGCGAGACCAAGGCGCTGCGCCTGGCCCGCGCCTTCCTGGTCGAGCGCGACCGCTTCACCGGCCCGGCCGATCTGCGCCACGCGGCCGAGACCGTCTTCCGCGAGGGTTGAGCCATGAAGATCGACGGAAAACCGTATCGCACCATCTGGCCGGCCGAGGATGGCTGGCGCGTGGTGATCATCGACCAGACGAAGCTGCCGCACGGCTTCGAGACGGTGGTGCTGGAGAGCGAGGACCAGGCGGCCCACGCCATCCGCAGCATGCAGGTGCGCGGCGCGCCGCTGATCGGCGCCACCGGCGCCTATGGTCTGGCGCTGGCGCTGCGCGCCGACCCGTCCGACGCCGCCTTAGCCGGCGCCTATGATCGCCTCCTGGCCACCCGCCCGACCGCGGTCAACCTGCGCTGGGCGCTGGACGATGTCCGCGGCCGGGTCGCGGCCCTGAAGCCGGCGGAGCGCATCGCCGCCGCCTATCGCCGCGCCGCCGAGATCTGCGACGACGACGTCGCCACCTGCCGCGCCATCGGCGAGCACGGCCTGGCCGTGTTCCGCGAGATCTGGGAGAAGAAGGGCCGGCCGGACCGCCTGAACGTGCTGACCCATTGCAACGCCGGCTGGCTGGCCACGGTCGACTGGGGCACCGCCCTGGCACCGATCTACCTGGCCCATGACGCCGGATTGCCGGTGCATGTCTGGGTCGACGAGACCCGGCCGCGCAACCAGGGCGCCAGCATCACCGCCTTCGAGCTGGGCCGCCACGGGGTGCCGCACACGGTGATCGCCGACAATGTCGGCGGCCACCTGATGCAGCACGGCATGGTCGATCTGTGCATCGTCGGCACCGACCGCACCACCGCGACCGGTGACGTCTGCAACAAGATCGGCACCTACCTCAAGGCGCTGGCGGCGCATGACAACGGCGTGCCGTTCTATGTCGCCCTGCCCTACACCACGATCGACTGGACCCTGACCGACGGCATCCGCCAGATCGAGATCGAACAGCGCGACGCGCGCGAGCTGAGCCACATCACCGGCCGCACCGCGGACGGACGGCTGGAGACCGTCGGCATCCTGCCGGAGGGCAGCGCCGCGGCGAACTGGGCCTTTGACGTGACCCCGGCACGCTACGTCACCGGGCTGGTCACCGAGCGCGGCGTCTGCCCTGCCAGCCGCGAGGGGCTGATCGGCCTCTATCCAGACCGGGCGGCGTGACGGCTCGTCGGCCGACCTGAGCCGGATCCCGGACCAGTCGGCCCGCCCCGGCAAGACCACCTGTACCAAGGGCGAGGTTTGCTCGCCCTTTGATGTGCCGGACGACCACCCGGCACAATGGTGCGGGACATCGGGGATCCGCGATCCTTCCCCTCGCTTCCGGGTGCCGACCTTGCGCCCGTTCGCGGGAGGTGAAGCCATGATGATCACCACCGGCGGGACCGGCCTTGTCGCGGCGGAGATGACGGCCGGCGTCCGGCATCACGGCGCTCTTTCCGGCCAGCCCCTTGACCGCTTCAAAATGTATACGGTACGGTATCGTACCTATTGGAGACAGCGCGAGCGGCGCGCAGAAGACGAGGTCTTCCGATGAAACGCACTGTCAAACGTGTGGTCGCCGGGACCGCTCTTGTCGCCCTCGTCGCCGCGGGCGCCACCTGGGTCTGGTGGGACGGAGGCCGGGAGTGGACCGACAACGCCTATGTCCGTGCCGACATCACTGCGATCAGCCCGAAAGTGTCCGGCTATGCCGCCGAGGTTCTGGTTGACGACAACCAGATGGTCGAGGCCGGGGCCGTGCTGCTGCGGATCGCCGACGAGGATTACCGGGCCCAGCGCGACCGTGTCGCGGCCGCCATCGCCCAGGCACAGGCTGCCGCCGAGAATCTGGCCCGCCGGAAGGACCTGCAGCTGACGAAGATCCGCGAGGCCGAGGCGGCGGTCGATGTCGGCCGGGCCGATGTGGAGCTGTCGCGCCGCGAGCTGGCGCGGGCGACCCGCCTGGTGGATCAGGGCTGGTCACCGCAGCGCAACCACGACGCGGCCACCGCCAACTCCGATCGCTCCCGCGCCGCCCTGGCACAGGGGGAAGCCGCCGCGGCGGCGGCGCGTGAGCAGCTGGCGGTGCTCGACTCCGAGGCCCGGCAAATCGACGCCCGCCTGGCCGAGGCACGCGCCAACCTGCAACTGGCCGAGATCGCACTGGCCGACACGGTGATCCGCGCGCCCGTCGCCGGCGTCGTCGGGAACCGCCGCGTTCACCCGGGCGAATATGTGCGGCCCGGCAGCGCCCTGCTTGCGGTGGTGCCGGTCGACGCCGTCTGGGTGGTGGCGAACTTCAAGGAGACCCAGGTCGCCCGCATGGCGGTGGGCCAGAAGGCCGAGATCCGCGTCGACGGCTATTCGGACGCGGTCATCCTGGGACGGGTGGACAGCCTGGCGCCCGGCAGCGGCGCCGCCTTCAGCCTGCTGCCGCCCGACAACGCCACCGGCAACTTCGTCAAGATCGTGCAGCGCGTGCCCGTCAAGATCACGCTTCCCGCCGGCCATGGCCTGCTCGGCCGGCTCGTGCCCGGCCTGTCTGTCGATGTCGCTGTCGAGGTGGGGTCCGGTCCGGGCACGGCAGCAGCATCCGAGAGCGGGCCTGCCCGGGCCGCGATCTTCCGGGCGGCGGACGACGCGTCATGATCGCGGCGGCCGATCCCGCCCCATCGCCGGCTGCCCCCGCGGCGCTGCCCGCGACGCGGCTGTGGCTGCTTCTCGGCCTCCTGACCGTCGCCGCCGCGATGGATGCGGTGAACAGCACCGTCCTGACGGTCACCCGCGGCCATGTCATGGGCGGCGTCCATGCCACCCAGGACGAGGTCGCCTGGGTCAACATCGCCTATCTCGTGGCCAAGCTGACCGCCTTTCCGCTGGCGGCATGGCTGTCACTGCGCCTGGCGCCGCGCCGGCTGCTGGCGGCCGCGACCCTGGTCCTGCTGGCCGGCGCCCTCGGGGCCGCCGCGGCCGGCGGCCTCGGCGTCCTGGTGGCGTGGCGGATCGCGCAGGGCGTCGCCGGCGCCGTTCTCCTCGTCGCCGGCCAGTCGCTGCTGTTCCAGGTGTTTCCCCGGTCCCGTCAGGGGCTGGTCCAGGCCGTCTTCGCCTTCGCCACGACGGTGGCGCCCACGACCCTGTCGCCGGCCCTGCAGGGCTGGATCGTCGACACGCTGTCCTGGTCCTGGATGTTCCTGGCCAATGTGCCGCTCGGCCTGGCGGGGCTGTCGGCCGCGCTGCTCGCCCCCGGCCACCGCGACCGGCCGGTGGCGACGGGCCGGCCGGACTGGGCCGGCCTCGTGCTGCTGGGCGCGGCGATGACCGCCTTCGTCTACGTCACGCAGGAGGGCAGCCGCTACAACTGGTTCGACGAACCCGAGATCGTGCGTATCAGCCTCGCCGGGCTCGCCGCCGCCGCCGCGTTCCTGGCGTCGCGAGCCCTGGCGCGGAAGCGCGGGGCGCTGATCGACACCGCCATCTTCCGCGACGAGCATTTCAGCTTCGGCTTCATCGTCAGCTTCATCGCCGGCGGCGCGCTGTTCGGCAGCGCCTTCGTCATCCCGGCCTTCGCGACCGGAGTGCTCGGCCTGTCGCCGACCTATGCCGGGCTGCTGCTGCTGCCGAGCGGCGCGCTGGTCTGCCTCGGCCTCCTCTTCGCGGGCGCAGTGATCCAGTTCAAACAGTTGGACCCGGTCAAGATGGTCCCCTTCGGCATCATCTGCTTCATGACGTCGATGTGGATGCTGTCGGGCTCGACCTCCGAGAGCGGCCTGCCCGACATGGTGCCGGCCCTGCTGCTGCGCGGTCTCGGTCTCGGCCTCCTCTTCGTCTCGCTGACCGTGGGCACGCTGCGCGATCTGCGGCCGGAGGTGCTGGCCTATGGCGTGGCGCTGTTCAACATCGGCCGCCAGATGGGCGGCCAGATCGGCGTCGCCAGCCTGGCCACCTATCTCGATCACCAGAACGCGCTGAACCGCACGGTGCTGGCCCAGTACGTCACGGCGGGAAGCACCGCGCTCGCCGAGCGGCAGGAGAGCCTGGCGGCCCTGCTGACCGTGCGGGGCTATTCCGCGGAGGAGGCGGGCGCCGCGGCGACCGCCATGATCCAGAAGGCTCTCATGCAGCAGGTGTCGACGCTGTCATTCAACGAATGCTTCCTGGCGATCGCGCTGCTGTTCCTGGTCGCGGCGCCGATCCTGGTGGCCACCAAGCTCACCCTCGGCCGCCTCATGGCGCACGCGTCGCACCCTTGACGAACATCCGGACCGCCGATTCCACCGCCTCCCGGGCTTCATCTGGCGTCGGCGGCGGCCGCAGCCCGAGCACGACCTGGAGATGGAGATCGTCTCGGATCATCCCCAGGAAATGGTCCGCCAGCCGCTTGGGGTCGCCGGCGGCGATGCCCCACTCGCCTCCCCTCTCGTCCAGCACGCGCGCCAGATTCGCGCTCGTTCGCCCTGGCCCGGCCTCGAAGAACACCTTGGCGAGGTCGGGAAAGCGGCTGCCCTCGCCCACCACCGTGCGATACAGTTGCAAGGCCTCGGGCGACATGATGACGCCGAGGTAGCGCAACCCGGCCTCATGCAGCGTGGCCTCGAGATCCGGCCGGACGAAGTCGGCCTCGGCCAGGGGGCCCATGGCGTTGCCGACGATCTCCCGCACCGCGGTCGCGAACAACTGCTCCTTGTTGCCGAAATAGCTGTAGATGGTGCGCTTGGAACCGCCGACCTTCGCGATGATCTCATCGACGCTTGCGCCGGCGAAGCCGGAGGTGAAGAACACCTCGGTGGCCGCCCGCAGAAGCTCCTCCTGGCGGGCCTCCTGCCGCGCGGCACGCGGCGTTCCCTCATCCTGCCCGGCCGGCGGGCGGCGTCTTCCGGTCATGGCGGCGATCCTTCCGCCCCGAGCCGTGCCAGCAAGGCTCACCGGGGCATGCAAAAGAGCAGAGCTTTCGCCCAGCCTAGACGGTACCGTACGGTTTGACGATCTGGCGTCGACCCGATCGCGAACCAATCACCAGCCCCGCAGGGAGAGCTTCATGTCCCGTTTCCTGAGCGCCACGGCGCTGGCGCTCGTTCTGGCGGCCGGCGCCGCCTCGGCCGAGGCCAAGACGCTGGTCTACTGCTCCGAGGGCAGCCCGGAGAACTTCAACCCGCAGATCAACACCACCGGCACCAGCCTGGATGCCTCGGTGCCGGTCTATGACGGGCTGGTGGCGTTCGAGCGTGGCGGCACCAAGGTGGTGCCGGCCCTGGCCGAATCCTGGGACGTGTCCGACGACGGCACAGTCTACACCTTCCACCTCCGGCGCGGCGTGAAGTGGCATTCCAACGAGGCCTTCACCCCAACCCGCGATTTCAACGCCGACGACGTGCTGTTCTCGTTCAACCGGATGTGGAAGGCTGACAGCCCGTATCACAAGGTCTCCGGGGGGTCGTACGACTACTTCGGCGATATGGGCATGCCGACCCTGCTGAAGGCGATCGACAAGGTCGACGACCACACGGTCCGCTTCACCCTGACCCGGCCGGAGGCGCCGTTCCTGGCCGACATGGCGATGAACTTCGCCCAGATCCTGTCCGCGGAATATGCCGATGCGATGATGAAGGCCGGCACGCCGGAGGATGTCGACCAGATCCCGATCGGCACCGGGCCGTTCCGCTTCGTCCAGTACCTGCCGGATGCGATCATCCGCTACAAAGCCTTCGACGAGGCCTGGAGCGGGCGGGAGAAGATCGACACGCTGGTCTTCGCCATCACCCCGGACTCCGCGGTCCGCTACGCCAAGCTGAAGGCCAACGAGTGCCAGGTGATCCCGTCCCCGAACCCGGCCGACCTGCCGGCGATGGAGAAGGACCCGGCGGTGACGGTGGTCAGCCAGCCGGGGCTGAACACCGGCTACCTGGCCTTCAACGTCCTGAAGAAGCCGTTCGACGACGTGCGCGTACGCCGCGCCATCAACATGGCGGTGAACAAGCAGGCGATCCTCGACGCCGTCTATCTGGGTGCGGGCCAGGCGGCGAAGAACCCGATCCCGCCGACCATCTGGTCTTACAACGACGGCATCCAGGACTATCCCTATGATCCCGAGGGCGCCAAAAAGCTGCTGGCCGAGGCCGGGCTCGCCGGCGGCTTCGACACCGACCTGTGGGCCATGCCGGTGCAGCGGCCCTACAACCCGAACGCCCAGCGCATTGCCGAGCTGATGCAGGCCGACCTGGAGAAGGTCGGCATCCGGACCAAGATCGTCAGTTACGAATGGGGCGAATACCGGAAGCGGGCCCAGGCTGGCGAGCACCAGATGGCACAGTTCGGCTGGGGCGGCGACAACGGCGACCCGGACAACTTCTTCAACAACCTGCTGGGCTGTGACGCGGCGCGGGAGGGGGGTGGGAATATTGCGAAGTGGTGCGATCCGGATTTCGAGACGCTGATCCAGAAGGCAAAGATCACCGCCGACCAGGCCGAGCGCACCAGGCTGTATGGGCAGGCCCAGGTGGTCTTCCACGACCAGGTGCCGTGGCTGCCGATCGCCCATTCCGTCGAGTACCAGGCGATCCGCAAGGAGGTGCTGAACTACGTCATCACACCCGTGCGCATCCACGACTTCCGCGGCGTCGACATCCAGGAGTAGCGTGGCGGCATCTCGATTCGTAGGGAGACTCCCCCATGTCCCGCTTCCTGTCCGCCACGGCGCTGGCGCTGGTCCTCGTGGCCGGCACCGCCCAGGCCAAGACGCTGGTCTATTGCTCCGAGGGCAGCCCGGAGAACTTCAACCCGCAGATCAACACCACCGGCACCAGCTTCGACGCGGCGCTGCCGGTCTATGACGGGCTGGTGGCCTTCGAGAAGGGCACCACCAAGGTGGTGCCGGCCCTGGCCGAATCCTGGGACGTGTCGGATGACGGCACGGTCTATACCTTCCATCTGCGCAAGGGCGTCAAGTTCCATTCGAACGAGAACTTCACGCCGACCCGCGACTTCAACGCCGACGACGTGCTGTTCTCGTTCAACCGGATGTGGAAGGAGGACAGCCCGTACCACAAGGTGTCCGGCGGGTCGTACGACTATTTCGGCGACATGGGCATGCCCACGCTGCTGAAGGCGATCGACAAGGTCGACGATTACACGGTCAAGTTCACCCTGAACAAGCCGGAGGCGCCGTTCATCGCCAACATGGCGATGAACTTCGCCGAGATCCTGTCGGCCGAATATGCCGATGCGATGATGAAGGCCGGCACGCCGGAGCAGGTCGACCAGGTGCCGATCGGCACCGGGCCGTTCCAGTTCGTGCAGTACCAGCCGGACGCGCTGATCCGCTACAAGGCCTTCGACCAGGCCTGGAGCGGCCGCGAGAAGATCGACAACCTGGTCTTCGCCATCACGCCGGACGCGGCGGTGCGCTACGCCAAGCTGCAGGCCGGCGAATGCCATGTCATGCCCTATCCGAACCCGGCCGACCTGCCGGCGATGGAGAAGGACCCGAACCTCACCGTCCTGAGCCAGCCCGGGCTGAACACCGGCTACCTGGCCTTCAACGTCACCAAGAAGCCGTTCGACGACGTCCGCGTGCGCCAGGCCGTCAACATGGCGGTGAACAAGCAGGCGATCCTGGAGGCGGTGTACCAGGGCACCGGCCAGGCGGCGAAGAACCCGATCCCGCCGACGATCTGGTCCTACAACGACAGCATCCAGGACTACAAATACGACCCGGAGGCGGCGAAGAAGCTGCTGGCCGATGCCGGCTATGCGAACGGCTTCGAGAGCGACCTGTGGGCGATGCCGGTGCAGCGCCCGTACAACCCGAACGCCCAGCGCATCGCCGAGCTGATGCAGGAGGATCTGGCGAAGGTCGGGATCAAGACCAAGATCGTCTCGTTCGAATGGGGCGAGTACCGCAAGCGCACCCAGGCCGGCGAGCACCAGATGGCGCAGATGGGCTGGTCGGGCGACAATGGCGACCCCGACAACTTCTTCAACAACCTGCTGGGCTGCGATGCCGCGCGCGAGGGCGGCAGCAACATCGCGAAGTGGTGCAACCAGGATTTCGAGAAGCTGATCCAGACGGCCAAGACCACCGCCGACCAGGCCGAGCGCACCAAGCTGTACGAGCAGGCCCAGGTGATCTTCCACGACCAGGCCCCGTGGCTGCCGATCGCCCATTCGGTGGTCTATGAGCCGATCCGCAAGGAGGTCACCGGCTACAAGATCATCCCGGTCGGGCTGCACGATTTCCGCGGCGTCGATATCGCCGAGTAAATCGGGGGCCGAGCAGCAGCAACGTCGAGCAACAAACGGACGGGAAAGCCCAGGCACGCTTTCCCGTCCGTTTCGTTTCGGCCCGTCCAAGTTACGATCCGCCGGATAGCGCGATCGGCCGGGCCTAACTTGGGAACCGATTCAATTTGCCGGACATAACCGGCCAGTTGACATCACCCCCTGCCCCTGCGGTAATCCCCTGCAACCCACGGTTTGGGCAATACAGCTATGCGGCAAGCCCGGGCCGAAGGATCACCATAGGGGAGAGTTTCATGTCCCGCTTCCTGTCCGCCACGGCGATGGCGCTTGTCCTCGTCGCGGGGGCGGCGGTGTCCGCCGAAGCCAAGACATTGGTCTATTGCTCCGAGGGCAGCCCGGAGAATTTCAATCCGCAGATTAACACCACCGGCACCAGCTTCGACGCGTCCGGCCCGATCTACGACCATCTGGTCGAGTTCACCAAGGGTTCGACCAAGACCGAGCCCGGCCTGGCCGAATCCTGGGACATCTCGGACGACGGCACGGTGTACACCTTCCATCTCCGCAAGGGGGTGAAGTGGCATTCGAACGACAAGTTCACGCCGACCCGCGACTTCAACGCCGACGACGTGCTGTTCACCTTCAACCGGATGTGGAAGGCGGACAGTCCGTACCACAAGGTGTCCGGCGGGTCGTACGACTACTTCAACGACATGAGCTTCCCGGACCTGCTGAAGTCGATCGACAAGGTCGACGACAACACGGTGAAGTTCACCCTGACCAAGCCGGAGGCGCCGTTCCTGGCCGACCTGGCGATGGAGTTCGCGTCGATCCTGTCGGCGGAATACGCCGATGCGATGATGAAGGCCGGCACGCCGGAGCAGGTCGACCAGGTGCCGATCGGCACCGGATCCTTCCAGTTCGTGCAGTACCAGCCGGACGCGCTGATCCGCTACAAGGCCTTCGACGGGGCCTGGAGCGGCAAGGAGAAGATCGACAACCTGGTCTTCGCCATCACCCCGGACGCGGCGGTGCGCTATGCCAAGCTGAAGGCCGGCGAATGCCATGTCATGCCGTATCCGAACCCGGCCGACGTGCCGGCGATGCAGAAGGACCCGGCGCTGACCGTGCTGACCCAGCCGGGCCTGAACACCGGCTACCTGGCCTTCAACGTCGGCAAGAAGCCGTTCGACGACGTGCGCGTGCGCCAGGCCGTCAACATGGCGGTGAACAAGCAGGCGATCCTCGACGCCGTGTACCAGGGCGCGGGCCAGGCGGCGAAGAACCCGATCCCGCCGACCATCTGGTCCTACAACGACAGCGTCCCGGAGTATAAGTACGACCCGGAGGCGGCGAAGAAGCTGCTGGCCGATGCCGGCTATCCGAACGGCTTCGAGACCGACCTGTGGGCCATGCCGGTGCAGCGCCCGTACAACCCGAACGCCCAGCGCATCGCCGAGCTGATGCAGGCCGACCTGGAGAAGCTGGGGATCAAGAGCAAGATCGTCTCGTATGAGTGGGGCGAATACCGGAAGCGGGCCCAGGCCGGCGAGCACCAGATGGCGCAGCTGGGCTGGACCGGCGATAATGGCGACCCCGACAACTTCCTGAACAACCTCCTGGGCTGCGATGCGGCGCGGGAAGGCGGCTCGAATATTGCAAAATGGTGCAACCAGGATTTCGAGGCGCTGATCAAGAAGGCCAAGTCGATCTCGGACCAGGCCGAGCGCACCAAGCTGTATGAGCAGGCCCAGGTGATCTTCCACGACCAGGCCCCGTGGCTGCCGATCGCGCATTCGGTGGTGTTCGAGCCGACCCGCAAGGAGGTCACGGGCTATGTGATCAGCCCGTTCGGCCGCCACGACTTCAGCGGTGTCGACATCACCGAATAAGAAGAGGTAAGGGGGAGCCGGGCGGGGGAGCAGGGGGATGCTCCTCCGCCCGAGTCTTTTCCGGCCCGGCATCCGTTACCCGATGGCATCATGCTCCGTTTCATCCTGACCCGCGTCGCCATGGCGGCGATCACCTTCCTGGGGATCACCGCCCTCAGCTTCTTCCTGATCCGGGCGGTGCCCGGCGACCCGGTGCAGGTCCGGGCCGGCGAGCGCGGCGTCACGCCCGAGCGCCATGCCCAGCTGATGCACGAGATGGGCCTGGACCGGCCGGTGTCGGTGCAGTTCTTCTCCTATATCGGCGAGGTGCTGCAGGGCGATCTCGGCAAGTCCACGCGGACGCAGCGGCCGGTCCTGACCGAGTTCTTCAACCTGTTCCCGGCCACGCTGGAGCTCGGGATCTGCGCCATGATCTTCGCCGTGGTGCTGGGCATCCCCGCCGGCATCCTGGCCGCCACCAACCGATCCAGCCCGATCGACCACGGCATCATGGGCGCCAGCCTGACCGGCTATTCGATGCCGATCTTCTGGTGGGGGCTGCTGCTGATCCTGATCTTCTCGGTCGGATTGCAATGGACCCCGGTCTCGGGCCGGATCTCGGCGATGGTCTTCGTCGAGCCCCACACCGGCTTCATGCTGATCGACAGCCTGATGTCGGACGAGAAGGGCGCCTTCGTCTCGGCCGTGCGCGCCCTGATCCTGCCGACCATCGTGCTGGGCACCATCCCGCTGGCGGTGATCGCGCGCATGACCCGGTCGGCCATGCTGGAGGTGCTGAGCGAGGACTATATCCGCACCGCCCGGGCGAAGGGCCTGGGCGTGAAGCGGGTGATCGGCCTGCACGCCCTGCGCAACGCCCTGATCCCGGTGGTCACCGTGATCGGCCTGCAGGTCGGCACCCTCCTGGGCGGCGCCATCCTGACCGAGAGGGTGTTCGCCTGGCCCGGCGTCGGCAGCTGGCTGGTCGAGGCGATCAACCGCCGCGACTACCCCGCCCTGCAAGGCGGCGTGCTGCTGGTGGCCACCCTGGTGATCGTCGTCAACCTCCTGGTCGACCTGGCCTATGGCCTGCTCGACCCCCGCATCCGGCATGTGAAGTAAGCCGATGACCGCAGCGATGTTCGCCTCCCTCCCCGCCCCGATCGGTTGCCTCTCCCGCTTGCACCATCGGATTCAAGGATCTGCGAGCGCTATCCGTTTGCCTCTCCCGCTTGCGGGAGAGGTCGGGCTCGCGCAGCGAGACCGGGTGAGGGCGGCCCGGCCGCGACACCAGGGCCAGCGTTCCAGGACGAGGGCGGATCATGCGCCCGCTCACCGCAAAGCCGTGCTCTCGGCGAGGCCGCGATCCCCTCACCCGGACATCCTTCGGATGTCCGACCTCTCCCGCAAGCGGGAGAGGCAATCTGTTCATAGGCCTGCCGTTCGTGTCGCCGATCGAAGCGTGAATGCCGCAGGTCCGGCGGGAGAGGCCATGCACAGCACCCGGCACACGGGAGCCCAGCGATGACCGCACCCAGCCTGCAAGAGACCCGGGCCCCGGCCCTGCCCGCCAAGCCGCCCGGGCCGTTCATCGAATTCTGGCGCTCCTTCAGCGCCAACAAGGGCGCGCTGACCGGCCTTGTCGTGATCGTGCTGGTCGCGCTGGTCGCGATCTTCGCCGACGTCATCGCGCCGCATTCGCCGATCGACCAGGACCGCGCCGCCTTCCTGGTGCCGCCCTTCTGGCAGGATGGCGGCACGCTGGCCTATCCGCTGGGCACCGACGACATCGGCCGCGACATCCTCTCGCGCCTGATCCACGGCGCGCGGCTGTCGATGATGATCGGCCTGATCGTGGTCACCCTGTCGCTGGCCCTGGGCGTGCTGCTGGGCCTGGCCGCGGGCTTCTTCGGCGGCATCGTCGACACGGCGATCATGCGCCTGCTCGACATCATGCTGGCGCTGCCCAGCCTGCTGCTGGCCATCGTCGTCGTCGCCATCCTCGGCCCCGGCCTGGTCAATGCCATGATCGCGGTGTCGATCGTCACCCTGCCGCATTATTCGCGGCTGATGCGCGCCGCGGTGCTGAGCCAGATCCGCAGGCCCTATGTCACCGCCTCGCGCGTCGCCGGCGCCGGCACCATGCGGCTGATGTTCGCCACCATCCTGCCGAACTGCATGGCGCCCTTGATCGTGCAGGCCACGCTCGGCTTCTCCTCGGCCATCCTGGATGCCGCGGCGCTCGGCTTCCTCGGCCTCGGCGCCCAGCCGCCGACGCCGGAATGGGGCACCATGCTGGCCTCGTCGCTGCAGTTCCTGCAGCGCGCCTGGTGGGTGGTGACCTTCCCCGGAGTGGCCATCCTGATCACGGTGCTGGCCTTCAACCTGCTGGGCGACGGCCTGCGCGACGCCCTGGACCCGAGACTGAAGCGCTGACATGCCCCTGCTCGATATCCGCAACCTGACGGTCGAGTTCCCGGCCGGCAAGGGATCGTTCCGTGCCGTCTCCGGCCTCGACCTGTCGATCGATTCCGGCGAGATCCTGGGCATCGTCGGCGAATCCGGCTCCGGCAAGTCGGTGACCATGCTGGCGCTGATGGGGCTCGTCGCCTTCCCCGGCAAGGTCACCGCCGACCACCTGACCTTCGACGGGCATGACCTGTTGAAGATGTCGGTCCGCCAGCGCCGCAAGATCATCGGCAAGGACATGGCGATGATCTTCCAGGAGCCGATGACCAGCCTGAACCCGTGCTTCACGGTCGGCTTCCAGATCATGGAGACGCTGAAGGTGCATGAGGGCGGCAGCCGCCGCGCTCGCCGCGACCGCACCATCCAGCTTCTGGCCCAGGTCGGCATCCCGGCGCCGGAGACGCGGGTGGACAGCTTCCCGCACCAGCTGTCGGGCGGCATGAACCAGCGGGTGATGATCGCCATGGCGATCGCCTGCAAGCCGAAGCTGCTGATCGCCGACGAGCCGACCACGGCGCTGGACGTGACCATCCAGGCCCAGATCCTGCAGCTTCTGGCCGACCTGCAGCGCGACCAGGGCATGGCCCTCGTCCTCATCACCCACGACATGGGCGTGGTGGCCGAGACGGCGCAGCGGGTCAATGTGATGTATGCCGGCGAGCTGGTGGAGGAGCGCATGGTCGGCGGGCTGTTCGGCCGGCCGCGCCACCCCTATACCGGCGCCCTCTTGGAGGCGCTGCCGGAGCGCAGCACCGGCCACAAGCGGCTGCCGACCATCCCCGGCGTGGTGCCCGGCCCCTATGACCGGCCGGCCGGCTGCCTGTTCAACCCGCGCTGCCGCAACGTGCTGGACCGCTGCCGGGCCCAGCATCCGGAGCTGTCGCCCGACCGCGACGGGCGCACGCGCTGCTTCAATCCCCTGCAGGAGATCCGCGCGTGACGGCGGTCGTCGAAGCGCGGCAGCTGAGCCGCTTCTACGAGGTCAAGACCTCGCCTTTCAAGGCGGCGCAGACGCTGCGCGCCCTGACCGAGATGTCGTTCTCGCTGGAGGCCGGCAAGACCCTGGCCGTGGTCGGCGAGAGCGGCTGCGGCAAGTCCACCCTCGCCCGGGTGGTGACCATGATCGAGCCGCCGACCGAGGGCGAGCTGACCATCGACGGCATCCCGGTGGCGACCGCCGACAAGGACCAGCGCCGCCGCCTGCGCGGCGCGGTGCAGATCGTGTTCCAGGACCCCTACGGATCGCTGAACCCGCGCAAGAAGGTGGGCGCGATCCTGGAGGAGCCGCTGAAGATCAACACCGACATGAAGGCGCCGGAGCGGCGGCAGGCGGCCGAGGCGATGCTGTCGAAGGTCGGCCTGCGGCCCGAGCATTACGACCGCTATCCGCACATGTTCTCGGGCGGCCAGCGCCAGCGCATCGCCATCGCCCGGGCGCTGATGCTGCGGCCGAAGGTGGTGGTGGCGGACGAGCCGGTCTCGGCGCTGGACGTCTCGATCCAGGCCCAGGTGCTGAACCTGCTGATGGACCTGCAGGAGGAGTTCGGCCTGGCCTATCTGTTCATCAGCCACGGCCTGTCGGTGGTGGAGCACATCGCCGACGACCTGGTGGTGATGTATCTGGGCCGGCCGGTGGAGCACGGCACCAAGGAGGCGATCTTCCGCCATCCGCGCCACCCCTACACCAAGGCGCTGCTGGCCTCGACCCCCTTCGTCGACCCGGACAAGCGGGCCGAGCGGGTGGTGCTGAAGGGCGAGCTTCCCTCGCCGCTGAACCCGCCGCCGGGATGCGCATTCCACCGCCGCTGCCCGTATGCGACGGATGTGTGCAGCGTGGACCGGCCGGAGCTGCGGCCGGTGGATGGGCGGGATGTGGCTTGCCATCATGCGGAGATGGTGGGGTAGCAGGCGAAAGCCGGCGACGGGACCGGCCGCCGCCGTTGCATCGGCGGCCCGGTGGCCGCGCGAAGGCGTGAACCGGCGCGGCCTGGCGCCGCAGCCCGGCCGCGGATTACCGATGTAGCGGTGTTCTCGATCCAAGAAACCGCGCTGTAACGCGGGGGGCCCGACTCTGCCGTCTCGGAGCAGACGAGGAGCGCGGCCCATGGAGAGGCTGAAGGACAAGGTGGCCCTGGTGACCGGCGGGTCGCGAGGCATCGGGGCCGCCGTCGCCAGGCGGCTGGCGCTGGAGGGAGCCGCCGTCGCCATCACCTATGCGGCGTCCGCTGACAGCGCGGACGCGGTGGTCGCCGCCATCGAGGCTGATCGGGGCCGGGCCCTGGCCATCCAGGCCGACAGCGGCGACGTCGACGCCGTGAAGGCCGCCGTCGCCACGGTGATGAAGCGGTTCGGGCGGCTGGACGTGCTGGTCAACAACGCCGCGGCCGTCCGCTTCGGGTCCATCGCCGACTATTCGCTCGAAGACCTGGACCGGATGATCGCGGTCAACATCAAGGGGCTGTTCGTCGCCACGCAGGAAGCCGTGCGCCATATGGGCGAAGGCGGCCGGGTGATCAACATCGGCAGCATCAGCAGCGAGTTCATGCCGATCGCCGGCGGCTCGGTCTACGCCATGACCAAGGCGGCGGTCGCCGGCCTGACGCACGGCCTGGCGCGGGACCTCGGCCCGCGCGGCATCACGGTCAACAATGTCCAGCCCGGCCGGGTCGACACGGAGGCGCTGCGCCTTCTCCGCCAGGGCCGGGGCGACGATCTCGCCTCCGACAAGGTGCTGCAGATGATCGCCGTGCACCGCTACGGCACCTGCGACGAGGTCGCCGGGCTGGTTGCCTATCTGGCCGGTCCGGAAGCGGCCTATGTCACCGGCGCCAGCCTGAAGATCGACGGCGGCACCTCGGCCTGACCGGCCGGCCCGGTTTCCGTTGGTGGGGATGCGTCTGGGCCGGCCGGTGGAGCACGGCACCAGGCAAGCGATCTTCCGCCATCCGCGCCACCCCTACACCAAGGCGCTCTTGGCCTCGACGTCATTCGTCGGCCCGGACAAGCGGGCCGAGCGGGTGGTGCTGAAGGGCGAGCTGCCTTCGCCCCTGAACCCGCCGCCGGGGCTGTGCGTCCCACAGGCGGTGCCCGTATGCGACGGATGTGTGCAGCGTGGAACGCCCGGAGTTGAGGGCGGGAGGTGGCGTGCCATCATGCGGAGATGATGGGGTAGAGAGGACGGGTGGCGCCCCCGTCCGCCCGAAGGCCACTCAATGCATGAACTCCCATCTTAGGTTACTGTGGCGTGCACTCCCAGTGAAGTGGGCGTTCGCCGCGTTTACTCCTTGCTCTCACAGCTTATCGAAGACGGAGCCCATGCGCGGTGCAAACAGTCGCTCGTAGGTCTTTAGGAGATACGCGTCCGTCATCCCCGCTACGAAATCGCAGATGACCCGCAAATCGCCGGCAGAATCTTCGAACCGAGAGAACGCGTCGCGGGGTAATAAACGTTCTGGATTGGACTGCATGGCCTCGAACACCGCAACGACCATGCATTGCCCCTTGAATTCGAGATGCTGAACGCCTGGACTTTTGATCACCTGCTTATTTATCAGGCCTTGGAGAGCGTCTAGAAAGTTGCGCTGAGGCGTCTTCATTTGCGCGCGATATCGGATTAGAGGCTCAAAAAATTGACCGAAATTCGTGTACTCGATCGCCGTAATGAAATGATGTACCAAGCGACTTATGGTGTGTTTCCGTGAATTGCTGTCTCCGAACAAACTCTCCGCCATACTCCCATAGACGTCGTTCGCACTCTCATGTGGATATTTTCCCTTCAGCGCGTTGAGAAATGAAGAGCTATCATTTTCGGAAACAGATTTTCTAAACTGGTCTTCGGTGATTAACTTCAGCGCAATCGCATCCTCGAAATCATGGACACCATAGGCGATATCATCCGCAACATCCATAATGCTACAATCCAGAGATTTATGCTTTGGCTTATTGTGCCTATTGCCTCTCGATTCAAACTCCTGAAAGCCATCGCGATCAGTTGGAGACAATGGATCGAGGATCCATGCGACAACGTCACTTTCGGAGTCCACATAGCATTTCGGCGGCTTCGATGCCTCACTATCAATGATTTGCAGCGTAGACGGCCCCTCAATCAATTTTGGCACGAGTGCCACATTCCTAGCACTCGAGTAGACAACAGGATATTTAAGCACACCCAATAAGGCTCGGCGCGACAGGTTAGCGCCTGCGTTCTTCGAGAAATTCTCAAGTCGCGAGAGGATACGCAGCGTTTGTCCATTACCCTCAAATCCGGCCGGTTTCTTCTCGCCGGCGTCCCGCATACAATAGTTCAGCGCAACCTCACCACCATGTCCAAATGGCGGGTGCCCCAAGTCGTGGGTGCAGCCGATGGCTTGGATCATGCTGCGGCCCGGCAAATGCACGGTGGCTGGATGATCTGGGAACGATTTGGCCAACTGTTTGGTGATTCCCCCCGCAATCTGCGCAACTTCAAGCGAGTGCGTCAGTCGCGTGCGATAAAAATCACTGTCGCCCAGATTCAGGATCTGGGTTTTACCCTGCAGTCTTCGGAAGGAAGCCGAATGGATGACACGCGCATAGTCGATGTCCCCATCATCACGAGCGTCTTCGCTCTGTGCTTTCCATCCTTCCCTTCGTTCGAACCATCTCATTTTGTTACTCCGAATTTATGGAAGATACGGCAACAATACGCATTAGTGGACTTTGCCCTCCGCTTGACGGGAATGGGGTACGGCTACTCTCACGTTTGACACGGTCCACGGACGAACTCGTGCGCCGCCACCAAGCCGGCTAAGTTGTGCCGACGATCGCGCCGAAGCACCGGCGGTGCAGCGCGGCATTGACTTCAATGGTTGTCAGTCCGGCCTCGGTGCCGTCATCGATACATTCTCGGAGCTTGCTGGACGCCTCTACGTTGCAGTCGGCGCCATAGTAGATATCCAGCTGCTTGTCGACGAGGACGTCCCAGCCGCCGCGCTCATCCCGGGTGAGATCGCGCTTCTGCTGGATCCGGATATCGTTCAGACGCTGGCTTTCGTCCGAGAGCGCCTTCAACGGCGACAAGCAGATGCCTGAATTGTCAGCAACAACCGCGGGAGCTGGAGGCTTGCTGCCGGTCTGGCAGGCGGCCAGCAAGAGGCTCAATACGACAATCCCTCGAATCATAATTCCCCTCCTTCAAATAGCGGGATCGAGCATAAGCCACGTTCCAATTGGGCGGAAAGACTCTCAACCACGGCCCGATGGTGGTCATCGTAACGTCTGGAGCCGCCTGGATGGCCACGCCTCTTCGGGGCTCGCCATGACGGTTCTTTTCGGGGAACCTTGCTGAATCGCGATACAGGTCCCGGAGGTTGCCGATGGCCAAAGCCCTGAAGAAGCTCTTGCCGAAGAATTTCGAGGATCTGCTCGGAACGGGTGACCTCGCGGCGCTGAAGGCGGTGTTCGAGACCTGCGAGCCGAACGCCCGCGGCGGTTATGCCAAGCAGACCGCGCTAGCCTTCGATGCCTGCCCGGACGAACTCGCGCGCTGGCTTGTGGCTCAGGGCGCCGACCTTGCGGCAACCGACACCTGGGGCAACACGCCGCTTCACACCCGATCGAGCAGTTGGCGAGGGCGCATCGAGGTCCTGCTGGAGCTGGGAGCCGACATCGATAGCGCCACCGCTTCGGTCGGCACGCCCCTGCATGCGGCGGCGGCGTCCTACATCGTCACCAACGCCCACCTTCTGCTCGCCCGAGGGGCACGGGCCGACGCTCCGAACAAGGACGGCCTGACCCCGCTGGAGCTGGCGCTGCGCGGCTGCAGCAACGCCAACCTGGAGCAGATGGCCCCGCTGGCGGAAGCCCTTCTCGCCGCAGGAGCCAGCAAGACGACCCGGATGAAGGAGTGGATCGAGGACATCGGCAAGCGCTTCGAATTCCAGCGCGGCAACTTCAACCCGGACTTCGTCGACGCCGCCAGCGCCGCGCTGGACCGGCTCTACACGCTGTTCGACGTCGCGCCGGTTCCGCGCCGCACCCTGCATGACGGCCGGTCGCCGATCGCCGTCCGGGCGACCCGATGGCAGGAGCAGCACCAGGAGCTGTGGGAGCTGCTGGTCCCGGGGGTCGGTCCCGCGGCCACGGTGCAGGGCGAGGTGATCCGGATCGCCGGCCGCATCTCGGACGAGCTCGATCGCAATGGCGGCGTCAACTGGGACGCGGAGTACCGCGGCATGGCCGAGGCGCTGCTCGGGCATGTGCGGACGGGCCATCCGCTGCCGCCGGCGGACGTCTCGGAGATCGCCGGCATCACGGCCCATCTCCCTCGCAGCTCCAGCAACACCGCGCGCCTGGCCGAGCTGGCGGTGGCCTGGGTGCTGGCGAATCCGACGCCGGCCAAGCTGGAGCCGCCACCCTATCGGCGTTGACACGGAAAGCCGCTAAAAATGCACTGTCACCGAATTCCCGCGCCAGAGCCTGACATTCTCAGACCGCCTCCAGCTTGAACTCCTGGCTGAAGCTGCGGCTCTCCCACCTGGACATCAGTTCCCTTCTTCAGAGAACTGTCCCTATTTTCCCTGTCTCACTGGCGGGGTCTACTCCATTGGGACAGAGTCGTTATTTAGCCCGTCAAGACCGCTACCATTTACAAATCTCGCGCAGCGGCTTGATTGTTTCGTCTAAACCCGCAAGGTTAAACACGGCCGATGCCTCGCCACTGTCGTAGCCTGCCATTGCGACCGTGAACTTCTTTGCGCCGATGAGCCGCTTTAGGAGGGGGATCGAGCGCGCACCAGTCCAGAGACCCGCGGCCTGCCCGCCAGTGGCCGGCGTCCATGTGCCTCGCTCTATCGAACCGTCATCGATGCGGTATCGCACGGCCACCGAATCCGACCCCAAGTAGCTTGGCCAACTGACAATCAGCTCGGTCGTGTTCTTGCGACAGCCGATGATCAGAAGTGAGTCCCCGGATGTGCCAATTGAGTTCGGCACCTTTGTGGACGAACGCAGTCCAATGCGAATCTCTGGAAGGTCAGTCAGCGGATCGGTGCTGGTCCGGGACTCCCACTCGCTTGCGGCAGATACTTCGGCTTGTGTTTTCTGAACGCCAAGTACCTTCTCCCCGAGCTCGTCGAAACAGGCTAGCCGAGCATTGTCGGCGAGTTTGTCACGGCAGCCTTGAACACCTGCCCGTATGGCGGTTAGGTCTTCGAGAGGTTTCGTCGGAGCGTCGGTCTCCGGCGTGGCGCCATTTGCGCCGAAGGAGAGCCCCTGCTCCTGAGCCATCGCTCCTCCGGGCACAGTGAGCATGAGAATCACTGTCAGAACATGCCGCATTTAAATTACCCCGCCTAATATATCACTCGCGGGTAGTGGATGTTGGCGCTGCTGTCAACATTTACTCGACTCGAACCCTACCGCTCGACCTTTGGGCTTTCGGCTTCGGACGTCGCGCCACCTCGGATCGGATTCCATTAAAGAACCCCGTCTTCCTTGAAAAACCACACAATATCCCGTTTGAAGAGATTCGGCCTGTCCTGTGCCGCGAGGAATTCGGCCGCGGTCAGGTTGGGGGGTGGGCCCGGTGTCCGCCAGGTCCGCCAGTCCGCCACCACGTAATCCGGGCTGAGCGACCGCGCCCTCTGCCGCATCACTTCGAAGCGGTCGCGGGTGGCGGCGATCGCCTTGCCGGTCAGCAACCCTGAGAGCTTGGACAGCAGCCCGGCCTCGAGATCGCCGTCCATGAGGCGCCTGTAGAGCTTCGCGTCGATCAACCTGGCGGGGCCGGGTGAAGATGCCCTGCCGCCGTCGACCAGCTTGTCCTGGTTATCTCCGAAGCAGAACTCGTTATCGACCCCGGTGACCTTCACCTGGTCACCCTGGATATCGATGAAAATATTGCCCCTGTGGCGATCGAGCTCGCCTGTCCCCATGTCGGTCCACTCGAGCCTGTTCAGCTGTTCCAGCAGTCCGGCCTGGGCGTTGGGCGACAACGGTGCGGTCCAGGGCTTGATGAAGGGGCGAGCGAGATTGGCCCACCGGCCATCGTGCTTTTCGATGAGCAGGGTTTTTCGCCGTACCGGCCCCATCCGTTCCGCCCCCGCCTGGTCGGGCCAGTCCAGCCAGGCCTTCTCTCCCACGGTCGGCTTGCCCTTCGCCAGGTCCATGAGCAGGCCGATCCGTCCCTGATGGAGCACGAAGCAAGCTTCAGGAATGACCTCCGCACCGAGGAATTCCGAAACCAGCCGGCTCGCGATGCTGCGGTTGCCGAAATTCGGTGTGCGGGGCGGAATGCCGGCATCCACCAGGACGGAGAAAAACGGACGGTCCGGGTCATAGCGGTCGAGCTCGGGCTTGAAGACACGGGGCGTGCCGTCCCGATGCACGAGCCTGGCAACCGTGTTGCTGCTTCCGGATCCGAACTGCTCGACTGAATTCGCGGAATCGAGCGTGCTGTCGTTGTAACGGGCGAATTCGCAGTCGGCGAAGGCGATGCCGCGGATCTTGGCGGCGAGCGCCTGTCCGACGGTCGCATGTTCGGCAATTTTGCCGAAGCAAGGATCGTCCAGAACCAGATCGAGATTTTTCGGCAAGGCGAACAGGTATCGACGCGCCATTTCATTGAGAGTCCAGGCTGCCTCCTGCTTTTCATCGTCACCGAGCTCGTCCTGCTCGTCTTCGTAGGCGGACGCTAAAGCCATCACCTGCTTGATCGATTTGGCGACGTCTTCCGATATTGCGGACCGATTGCCGCTCAATTCGGTGAGAGGCTTGTCCTCCAGCACGGAGATCTTGCTCTGGCTCTCGGCAAGCGCGGCAATCAGGTCTCCATGATGTGCCGAAGCCGGTGAGACAGCGCCAATTGTCTCCGTCAACTGGTCGACGGCCATCAGTTCCACCCACATGGCGTGTTGCAGCGCCGACGGACGCCACTGCACGCCGCAGAGTTCGGCGACATAGGTTTGGACCGCATCTGTTATCGGCATCCGGTCTCTTCGGCGAACGCTCCGCCTTCCCCCTTCACTCTCCCGTGGCAGGATCGCCGCAAGGCCCGCTCCGATCAAAATGCGTTGGTGCCATCCCGCCATGCCTCACCCGGGTCCCAGCACCAATCCGCCGGTGTTCAGCGTCATTAGCGACAGCGAAGTCGACGGCAGCGGCCCGCTGGCCTATGCGCTGCAGGACCAGACGCCCGACTCGATGACGATGACCCTCCGCGACAAGAGCTGAGCGAGAGCGGGCGTGGCGGCTCCGGCCAGGAGCCGATATTGGGGGAATCGGCCAGTGCCCGCGCGGATGCGAGCAGTCCCCTCCCCTGCCCCCCTCCCGCAAAGGCTACGGCATTCACACAACGATGGGCTGTATCGGACGGCAGGCATCCGAACAGATTGCCTCTCCCGCTTGCGGGAGAGGTCGGGCTCGCGCAGCGAGACCGAGTGAGGGCGGCCCGGCCGCGACACCAGGATCAGCGTCTCAGGACGGGGTGGATCATGCACTCACTCCTGGCGGAGTCGCGCTTTCGGCCAGGCCGCTATCCCCTCACCCGGACATCCTTCGGATGTCCGACCTCTCCCGCAAGCGGGAGAGGCAATGGGCTCGCAAGCCCGCCATCGGTGTCGCCGATAGTTGTGTGAATGCCGTAGCCCGCAAGGGGAGGGGGAGAAAATTGAGGCTTCGGTTTTTGTCGTGACGGGAATTGCGGTGGCAGCGCCCGCCCAGCGGGGCGTCAGCCCCGCGGCCTCCGGTCACGCCGGCTCGTCGACCTCGGGCGCTTCGGCCGTGTCGGCATGGATCTCGGCGCGGATCACCCGCAGCGTCACCGCGTTCAGATAGCGCCTCAGCTCGGCGTTCAGCTCCTGGAACTCCGGCCACAGGATCCGGTCGAAGAAGCCTCGCGGCGCCCGCACCATCACCGTGGTCAGCCGCTGCCGCGGGTAGCGGAACGGCCTGAGGCCGTAGCGCCGGCACAGCGCCACGAACAGGTGCCGCGACCATTGGTCGGGCAGCGAGACCTTCGTCTCCGCCGCCGGAGCCCGGGACTGCTGCCGCTGCTGCTGTTGCTGCTGTTGGTGCTGTTGGTGCTGTTGGTGCTGCTGCCGCAGCCGCGCCCGGATCCGCTCCAGCGCCGCTGCCGCCGCCAGCCGCTCTCCCTCGGTGCCGGCACCGGCATGCAGCGCCTCGATCTTCCGCAGCTTCTCCCGCAGATCCGCATCCGTCGCCATCGCCGCCATCCCTCCACCGTTCGCCTGGCATTTCGCCTATGTTCTATTTTTGTTCTTGACGCGATGCCGCGTCAAGTCGCACAATTCAGGCACAGTCGAAGAGTTGCGCCCGCCCGGCCCCGCCGCGGCGGGCTTTTTCGTGCGAGGTCGAGGATGAAGACGGTCGCGCCATGGGTCTGGGTCAAGCCGAGCTGGCGCCGGTTCGCGCAGCACTTCACGCGGTTCGGCGACGCCAGCCTCGCCGCCGAGCATGTCGGCTACAGGGGAAGCAACGCCCGTCACCAGGGCGTCGCGCTGATGACCAAGCCGGAGGTCCTGCTCGCCTGCTTCGAGGAGATCGAGCGGCGGCGGCAGGAGAAGGGGCCGGCGCCGCATGAGGACGCGGTGCGCAAGCTGATCGACGCGGCCGCGGAATGCCTGCGCCCCGGCGCGACCCAGGGCCGGTCCGCCCGCTGGCTGCCGAAGCTGCGGCAGGCATCCTGCGAATTCTGCCGCCGCCAGGGGCTGACCGAGGACGGGCTGTTCCCGGAGGCGATGATCGACGCGCTGCCGGCGCCGGAGGCGGACGCCCTGCCCCCTTGCGACCTGGCGCCGGCGTTCCGGCCGCTGCTGCGGCCGTCGCGCTACAAGGGCGCCCATGGCGGCCGCGGCTCCGGCAAGTCGCACGCCTTCGCCGAGCTGCTGGTGCGGCGCTGCATCGAAGCCGCGCCGGTGCGGGCCGTGTGCATCCGCGAGGTGCTGCGGTCGCTCGACCAGTCGGTCAAGCGGGTGATCGAGGACAAGATCCAGGCGCTGGGCCTGGGCCGCCATTTCCAGGTGCAGGCCGACCGCATCCTGGGGCCCCGCGGCGGCCGCATCATCTTCCAGGGCATGCAGAACCACACCGCCGAGAGCATCAAGTCGCTGGAGGGCTACGACATCGCCTGGGTCGAGGAGGCGCAGGCGCTGTCGATCCGCAGCCTGGACCTGCTGCGCCCGACCATCCGCAAGCCGGGGTCGGAGCTGTGGTTCAGCTGGAACCCGGTGCAGCCGAGCGACCCGGTCGACGCGCTGTTCCGCGGCGGGGCACCGCCGCCCGATGCCGCGCTGGTGCAGGCCAATTGGACCGAGAACCCGCATTTCCCGGCGGTGCTGCAGGCGGAGATGGAATGGGACCGGGCGCGCGACCCGGACAAGCACCAGCATGTCTGGCTCGGCGGCTATCGCAGCCACAGCGAGGCGCGGGTGTTCGAGAACTGGCGGGTGGAGGCGTTCGAGACGCCGGCCGATGCGCGCTTCCTGTTCGGCGCAGACTGGGGCTTCGCCCGCGACCCGACCGTGCTGGTGCGCTGCTTCGTGCAGGGCCGGACGCTGTTCGTCGACCACGAGGCCTATCGGGTCGGCTGCGAGATCGACCGCACGCCGGCGCTGTTCGACACGGTGCCGGGGTCGCGGCGAGGCCCGATCATCGCCGACAGCGCCCGGCCGGAGACCATCGACTACATGCAGCGCCAGGGCTTCGGCAGCATCACCGGATCGACCAAGGGGGCGGGGTCGGTCAAAGACGGAGTCGAGTTCCTGAAGGCGCACGACATCGTGGTGCATCCGCGCTGCCGCCACCTGGCCGACGAGCTGGCGCTGTACAGCTATCGCACCGACCCGAAGACCGGCGAGATCCAGTCCGAGCTGGAGGACCGCGGGAACCATGCCGTCGACGCCCTGCGCTATGCGGTCGAGGGGCTGCGGCGCGGCGGCTATGACAGCTCGATGAAGTGGGTCCGGTGACGGGTCCCGCCGCAGGTGGCGGCGGACGGATCAGGGCTTCAGCGCGGAGGGCGGCGCGAGACCCGGGGGCTTGATGAGGCCGCCCGGCTTGGCAGGCTTCGGGGCCGGAATCGGCCTGATCGGGGCCACCTTCTGGGCGGGCTTCACATCCTGGACGGCCGGTCGCTGGCCGCGGACCAGCGGTGGCGACCCGCCGGCCGCGCCGCCGACGCAGGGCGCGCCGTCGGCATCGACGGCCTTCGGGTCGACGACGCATTGCGCGCCGGCCACCGGTGCGATGGCCACGACCGCGCCGGCGACGACCGCCAGGCGGATGAGGATATTCATGCCAATGACATGCGCCGGCGGCGGCCGACGTCAACGGCAGGGCTCAAGGGCGCCCAGAACGGGTTCGGCGACGGGAGCGCACGCATGGCTGCCCCCGGGATCCCGGCCCAGGTCGGGCTCTTGCGCCCGAAAGCCGCAAAAGACACGATCGGACCCGCACTTCCCTGGCCTCCGGCTGTTGATGGAAGAGCCATCGTAGACGGGGGGATGCGACGTGGGATCCGACGACAGACCGGCGATCCTCGTGGTCGAAGACGAGTTCCTGATCTCGGTGCTGGTGGCGGACGCGCTGGGCGCGGCCGGATTCCGGATCGTCGGCCCGGTGTCGAGCCTGGCGGATGCGCTCGCGGCCGCGAGGTCCGAGGCGTTCGACGCGGCGCTGCTGGACATCCAGCTGGCGGGAGGCGAGGACGTCTACCCGGTGGCGGAGGTGCTGGCGGAACGGGGCATCCCCTTCGCCTTCGTGTCCTCCCGCCCGAAGGACCAGATCGACTATCGCTTCATCGTGCGGCCGGTGCTGCCGAAGCCCTTCGGCACGGCCGAGCTCCAGGCGCTGGCGGCCAGCCTCACCCGCTGAGGCCGCTCCGGCGCCGCTTCGGCCCCCCCTCCCGGTGACGCCGGTCGGCCGGATCTTCACCGTGCTGATGCTGTTCGTGGCGCTGGGCATCATCGCCATACCGACCGGGCTGGTGGCATCGGCGCTGAGCGCGATCCGGGCCAGGGAAGCCGCCGCCGAGAGCCGGGAGGCGGAGCGCCCGGTCCGCCGGCGGTAGCGAGCAGGCCGGCCCGTGCGACAATTGGTGCGGAATCAAAAAAATTTTGGCGATGATAATCCGATCGACCTTCGCAGGAAGGAATAGATCACTACCGCTTCGCTTCGTCGAGATTTTAGTCAATCCGACTGCATATATAACTATTCATCGAGAGTAGATTGCGAAATTATTCGATTGCGATCCAATTTCAAACACCTCTCTTTGGTGGATACCGATCAAGTGATTCGCATCAAGGAGAATGATTGGCATGGCCATCAACGGAACTGCCGGCGCCGACAGCCTATGGGGCTCGAACGGGTCCGATTCCATCAACGGCTTCGACGGCAACGACTATGGGTATGGCCAGGCCGGGGACGACCGGCTCGATGGCGGCAACGGCCGGGACTATCTCGACGGCGATGACGGCAACGATACGATCTACGGCGGCGCCGAGACCGACCATCTGGTCGGCAGGGCGGGAGTCGATCATCTCTATGGCGGCACCGGCCAGGACTACATCGAAGGCGGCGAAGGTGCCGACGTCATGGATGGCGGCGACAGCAGCACGCTGAACTACCTCGCCTACCGCCGTTCCACGGCCGGCGTCACCGTCAATCTCGAGAACCACACCGCCAGCGGCGGCGAGGCGACCGGCGACCGCTTCGTCAACTTCCAGAACATCGACGGCAGCCCCCATGACGACAATCTGACCGGCGATGGCGGCACCAACATGCTGTATGGCGGAGCCGGCAACGACACGCTCAGCAGCGGCGGCGACTACGACTATCTCTATGGCCAGGATGGCAATGATGTGATGCGTGGCGGCTCGGGGTCGACCTATTTCGGCGACGACTTCGACGGCGGCAACGGCAGCGACACGGTGACCTACACCGAAAGCAATGTCGGCGTGACGGTCAACCTGGCGACGGGCCGCGGGTCGGGCGGGAACGCCGCGCTCGACACATATGCCTCGGTCGAGAATGTCAACGGCTCCGGCGGAAGCGACGCCCTCACCGGCAATGGCGGGGCGAATACGCTGGACGGGTGGGCCGGCCGGGACACGCTGACCGGCGGTGGCGGTGCCGACCGGTTCAACTTCTCCTCGACCGCGCACACCACCTTCAGCCAGGCCGACACGATCACCGATTTCAGCCGGGCCGGGGGCGACAAGGTCGTCCTGACGGCGATCGACGCCAACACCGGCGCGGCCGGCAACCAGGCTTTCAGCTTCATCGGGACGGCGCTGTACACCCATCATGCGGGCGAGCTGCGCTATGCCGATCGTGGCGGCGGCCATGTGACGATCGCCGGCGATGTGAACGGCGACGGCGCCTCCGATTTCCACATCGAGCTGTACGGGGCGTCCGCTCTCGCCGCTTCGGACTTCGTGCTCTAGCGCGCCCGCGGTCGGGGACGGGGGCGGCGCCCGCCCCCCCGTCCTCGCCGCGCGTCCTTCAGGCCGAGGCGCCGGCCGGCCGCTGGTAGAGCGCCGGCGTCGGCAGCGGCAGCAGCGCCTTGCCGCCCCGGTCCAGATAGGGGGCGATCCGCTCCATCATCCCCGGATACGAGGCGCTGGCCAGCAGCACCACACCCGGCCCGCCATCGTTCACCGTATCGGGCGACTGGATCGGCAGGCCGAGGCCCTCGATCTCGAGGCCCCATTTCTTCGGGTTGCCGTCATAGATCGCGACGATCTCGGACTGCTCCAGCGAGGTCGAGCTGAGCAGGTTGGTGAAGTAGTTGCCGATGCCGTAGACCGCCATCGGCAGCCCCTGCCGGCGGACATCCGCCAGCACGGCGTCGAAGCGGGCGACATAGTCGCGGTACTTCCGGCGGAACGCATGCGCCAGGGTGACGTCGACGGCCACGTCGTCGGTCGGCAGGCCGGCCTCGCCGGTATTGCGGCAGACGGCACGCAGGATGCCCTTGTGCGAGGTCACCGTGCCGTCGAAACCGTGCCGCCGCATCGCCCGCAGCAGCGAGGTGGCGGTGAAGTAGTTCGGATGCTCGTACATCCAGAACGGCGCGCCCTCCGCCATCACGATGCCGCAATCCGGCACCTCCAGGGCGACATGGCCGCCCGTCCGCACCACCTTCTTCAGGCCGCCCAGGAAGGTGTCGGGCTCGGTCACGTGCTCCAGCACCAGGCGGGCGCTGACGAAGTCGAAGCTGTCCGCCGGGAAGGTGTCGGGGGTGAAATAGTCCAGCGTCGTCTCGACCCCGAAGGCGCGCCTGGCCTCGGCCGCCGCGGCCTCGTTCGGGTCGCAGCCATGGACGGTCATGCCGGCCTCTTGCAGCTTGGCCAGGAACCGCCCGTCATAGGAGCCGATCTCCAGCGCGTGGCCGGTCATCGGCACGCCGGCGGCGATCAGGAACGCCATGAACTCGCGGTGGCGCTCATCCATCTCGGGGTCGGAGGCGAAGGTCGGGTATGAGCCGTAATATCGGCTGTAGATCTCGTCCAGCGCCTCGCGGTCGGGCGGCAGCAGCTGCATCGCGGTGCCGCAGCCATGGCACAGGCCGACCGTCATCGGCACCGTGCGCCAGATGCTCTCGAACTCGGTCGGCCGGATCAGGTAGCTGTACTTCTCGATCTCGACCAGGACCTCCAGCTGGGAGGCGCCGCAATGCGGGCACCGGTCGATGTGCTTATTCATGACGGACAATTTCCCCCACACGGACTGATGCCGACGACTGTGCCACAGGTCTCGGCGCAAAACAGGATACGTCCTCGCAGCCGCGGCCGGTCATGTCATCGCTTGCGCGCCACGATGTAGGGACGGGCGTCGTCGCCCCTGGTGGCGTGGCTTTCCACGGCAAGAATGTCGAAGCCTGCGGCGTGTATGAGCCGGCTCAGCTCCGCCGCCCGGAAGACGCCGGCATAGGGCGCCCTGCCGATCGCCCGCATCGCCGGCAGCGGGTTCATATCCCCGACGCAGGGTGTCTTGGAGATGAACAGGCCCTCCGCCTCGAGCAGGGCATGGATGCGGCGCAGCGTGCCGGGCAGGTCGCGGACCAGGTGGAGATAGTTGAATCCGAGAACGGCGTCGAAAGGTCCCGGCGTCAATGCTTCTGCGGTCGCGGTGCGGAAGGCGAGCACGGGGACAGGGGCGGCGGCGTGCTTCTGTTCGGCAATCGCGATCATGGCCGCGGAAATATCGGTCGCGAGATAGCTGTGCACATCGCCTGCCAGCCGGAGCGCCGTCGTGCCCGTGCCACAGCCCAGCTCCAGCACCCGGTCTTCCGGCCCCAGCAAGGCGCGGGTCCGGTCCAGCGTGCGTTCATACGCGGCCTGATCCGCAATCGCACCCCTGGCATAGGTCCGTGACGTCCGGTCCCAGAAACGGGCGTCGCTTGCCGTGCTCATCGTCGGATGCTCCTTTGCAGCGGTCCCTCAGGCGATCGTCGCCCCGCGCTTCTGCAGCAGGGCGCGCAGCACCGAGCGATGGCAATGGCTCTCATCGGCGCAGTAGCAGCCGATCGAGAAATGCGCGTCGCGCGACAGGGCGGCGAGCAGGTCGAGGGTGCGGCGCGGCGTCGGCCGGTCCATCTCGACCCGGAAGGCGCGGACGAAGGCGGCCCATTCCGCGTCCGTCCGCGCCGCTTGGCCCCGGGCCAGCAGCTCCGGGCTGGGCGACAGGTCGGGGAGCCAGACGTCGAACCAGTCGTCGGCGGCATAGCGCGCCTTCGGCACGCCGCGCGGCACGCGGCGGACGGCGCCGATCCGTGTCCCTTCGCCGGCCAGGCGCGGGCTGCCGAGGCGGACGATCCGCAGCGTCATGCGCGGGGCTCCGGCGGCGCGATGTCCGCGAGCTGGCAGCGCCGGAACCAGCCCGGGAAGGCGCGCGCCACCGCACAGAACTGACCGTATCCCGCCATGGCGGCACGGTAGCATGGCGGGGCGGCGCGGGCGGTCCGGAATCCGGACCGGCCGGATGCGGGAAGGCGAGAGAATATGGATGCGGCCCGCGGCGTTCCTGTCCAAAATCGCGCCGGTCGGCGGCCCTGGTCGGTGAGATGCTGAGCGGCAGTGATATCCTCGACGTGATCCGCGATCCGGTCGTCCAGACCGGCGCGCTGGCCGTGATCGGCGCCGTGGTGACGCGCATCGTGCTGCGCCACCATCCGACCCGGCGGCTGGTCGGGCAGCTTGCCTTCTTCGCGGCGCTGACCGCCCTGCTGCTATACCACGACATCGTGCCCTACCAGGCGGGGCCGGAGACCGCGTCCAACCTGCAGCGCGTCTTCGTCGGCCTGGCCAAGGCGGTGTGGTGGGTCAACGGCGCCTGGTCGCTGATCAGCATCGTCCGCGTCTTCCTGATCTTCGAGCGGCAGCCGCGCGAGGGGCGGCTGCTGCAGGACCTGGTGGTCGGCCTCATCTATGTCAGCGCGCTGCTCTCGGTCGTCGCCTATGTCTTCGACGCCCCGGTCGGGACGCTGATCGCCACCTCGGGCGTGTTCGCCATCATCCTCGGTCTGGCGATGCAGAGCACGTTGAGCGACGTGTTCTCCGGCATCGCCCTCAACCTGAGCCGGCCCTACGGCATCGGCGACTGGCTGGTGCTGGGCAACGGCATCGAGGGCCGGGTGGTGGAGACCAACTGGCGGGCGACCCATCTGCTGAGCGGCGCCAACGACCTGATCATCGTGCCCAACAGCGACCTGGCGAAGGCGCGGCTGACCAATCTGAGCAGCCCCGAGCGCAGCCATGGCGTGACGCTGAAGGTGCGGTTCCTGCCGACCACGATGCCGTCGGCGATGGCGGAGGTGATGCGCTCGGTGCTGCTGAGCAGCGACGCCATCCTGTCCGTCCCCGAGCCGGGCGTGCTGGTGACGGCGCTGGACGCGGATTCGGTCGAGCTGGAGCTGTCGTTCCGGGTGGCGGACCTGTCGGCGACCGGCAAGGCGAAGAGCGAGATCTACGACCTGATCTGGCGCCATGCCAAGGCGGGCGGGCTGTGCCTGGCCTCGTCGGCCGAGGCCACGGTCGCCGCCCCCGCGCCGGCGAAGGCCGAGGAGGCGCCCACCCATCGCCGCAGCACGCCGCTGCGCCTGCTCGACGCCATCACCCTGTTCGATGCCCTGACCGAGGACGAGAAGGAAGCCCTGGCCGCGACCATGACCCGCCGCGGCTTCCGCAGCGGCGAGACCCTGGTCGAGCAGGGGACGGTGATGGCGTCGCTGATGATCGTCCGCAACGGCGTCGCCACCGATACCCGCTTGGACCAGGGCCGCGGGACGGAGCTGCGGCGCCTGGCGCCCGGCGACTTTTTTGGCGAAGGCGGGCTGTTGACCGGCGATGGCGAGCCCGGCACGATCCGGGCCCTGACGCCAGTCGTCGTCTACGAGATCACGCAGGAGGGCCTGGCCCCGCTGCTGCGGGACCGCCCGACGATCGCCGAGGAGCTCGGCACCCTGCTGGCCCGGCGCACCGCCACCGACCGGCATCGCCTGGAGCAGGGCCATGGCCACGCCGCCGCCTCGGCGCCCGGCCTGGCCGAACGGATCCGGCGCCTGTTCGAGCTGTAGAAGACCGTTTGGACCAGCCTGCCCCTTTTATTCTTCCCCTCCCGTGCGGGCTACTGGGCAGGGCACCGAACTCGCGGTCCGTGCCGGTTTGCGACAGTCTGGGCCAGCCCGAGCCGAGAGAACCCCCTCCCTCTACCCCCCTCCCGCAAGGGGAGGGGGGACTCAAAAGAGGCGATGTGTGAATGCCGTAGCCCTCGCGGGAGGGGGAGGATGGAAGGGAAGCGTCGGTTCAGGTCATCAGAAGCCCAAAGGTTCGAGGGGCCGGCGCCCCCTCCTCACGGTGACTGCGACGGCGGCACCGCCACCGATCCGCTGGAGACCACCGCCAGCTTCCAGCCGTCGACCTGGGTGCCGGCGACATTGAGGTGGCCGACCAGGAATTTCAGCCGCTCCGGGTCGTCGCCCTTGGCCGTGCAGAAGCGGTCCTGCAGGTAGAAGGGCGGCTGCGCCTGGTAGTAGAGCGTGGCCTGCACCGACGCCGCGTGGCTGCCCGCCGGGAGGTCGGCGAGCGGCACCTGATAGACCAGGCTGTCGCCGCCGCCGGTGACATAGTCGGGGTCGCCGTCGACGCCCGTCGGGCCGGCCTCCTTCGCCAGCTCCTCGCCGGCGCCCAGCGCCTTGGCGATCTCGGTGCGCTCGGCCAGCGGCAGGGTGCCCTGCGGCAGGATGCGGTTGTCCTTCACCGTGTTGCAGATCGACAGGAAGCTGGTGGTCAGCATGCCCTGCGCCGGCGTGCCCGGGCCACACATCGCGGCGGTGGCGTTCGGCGGCGGGGTCGACACCAGCTCCTGGTAGATCTGGGCCTGGTTCTGGGCGGTGATGGTCTGGTAATGCGGCTGCATCAGCCGCGCCAGCGGCTGGATCCGGGACGAGCAGTCGTCGGTCCACCAGTATTCGCCGTCGAGCGGATTGCCCGACTGGTCGACCAGCGCCCCGGCCGCATTGGTGCGGCCGGAGGCCCAGATCGTGTTGCCCTGCTGGTCGAGCACCTGGAACTCCACGAAGGCGCGGCGGAAGCCGACGCCGGAGGGCAGCTTGTGGCCGGTCTCGCTGCGCACGGTCACGGTCGCCTGGAGCGTGCCGCCGGCGGTCGAGACACCGCTCACGCTCACCGCCGCGGTCTGGTGGCTGGCCAGGTCGAGCATCGCCTGCTCGGTCCGGACCAGCGGGGCGACGCCCTTGGTCAGCATCGGGTCCGAGGTGGGGATGCCGAGCACGTCGGGGAATTGCTGCGCGATCTTGATCAGGAAGACGTTGAGCCCGACCAGGGTGTGGGCGGCGAAGCCGTCGCGCACCGGCAGGTCGATGTCCTCCGGCCCGAGGTTGTTCTCGGCCTCCGGGAAGTTGCTGTATTCCTGGATGCTGGCGATCTTGCTGCGGATCGGCTTGCCGTCCGCCGTCTTCGACGGCATGTGGCAGTCCTGGCAGGACTGCGCCAGGCTGCCAGCACCGTGCGGCAGCGGACCGTCCGGGGTGGTGCCGGTGCGGTAGGCGCTGAAGGCCCATTCCGGGTAGGTGGTCTGCTCGTAGATATGGGTGACCGACTTGCCGTCCTGCCGCACCGGCAGATGCACGGTGTGGCAGGTGCCGCAGACCTCGGAGCTTTTGATCGTCGAGTTGTGCTCCGGCGTGATGCCGAGCGCGTTCTGCATCGGCTTCACCTGCGGCTTCTCGAACGGGCCGATCAGCTTGTCGGGCGGGCCGACCAGGAAGCTGCCGGTGAAGGTGCGGGCGAAGCCGGTGTTGTGCGGGTTCAGGAACTCCTGCCGCTCGGCGATGCAGGCGTTCTCCGGCGTGTTGGCGACGCGGGCGGCGGCGGAACCCAGCGCCATGCGGTGGCAGGAGGTGCAGGAGATGCCGTCGCGGGCCAGCGCGCCGTATTTCGCGTTCGGATCGGCGACCGGCCAGGGCACCGCGTTCACCATGTCGCGGGTGAAGTCGAGGCACTTGCCGGCATCGGGGAAGGTGTCGATGTGGAACTGCCGCTGGCCCTGGATGCCGTGGCAGCCGAGGCAGGAATCCTCAATGATCTGCTTCGAGTCCGGATGGAAGGTCTGAGTCTCGCTGGCCAGCTGGGCGAAGAAGAACGGGTCGCGCCCGGCCAGCCCCATCGGCGAGCTGCGCCATGTGGCGTAGGGCGACAGGTTGATCAGATTGTCGCCATGCGGATTCGGCACCGTCATGTCGAATTGCAGCCCGGTGCTGCCGGCGTCGTGGCAGCCCAGGCACTGGGTCGAGGAGACGAACTCGTCCGCCGGGCGCGGGCCGCCGGCGCCGACCCAGGTGTTGTCAAAGCTCGCCGACGGCATCATCGGCACCGTGTCCCAGGTCGGCATCTGCAGCAGATAGGCGCGCAGCGCCTGGTCGACCGCCTTGTCGGCCTGGTACAGCGGCTCGCCCAGCCGGGTCACATCGTCCGGCGGCAGCGTCACTTCGCGGTGATGGTCCGGCGGCGTCGGCGGCGAGGACCAGGACTGGCTGAGATAGACCAGCGGCAGCCCGGGCTCGCCCTCCATATTGCGCGGCGAGGCGAAGGTCAGGTTGTCCTTGGCCGAGGCGTGGCAGTTCATGCAGTACTGGGCGAAGCCCATGTTGGGCAGGCCGTTGTTCGGGCTCGGCGGCAAGTCGGGCGACCAGCCGCCATTCGGCCCGAAGCCGTACCAGCCCCAGAACCAGCCGTCATGCGAGGCCTTGCTGTCGCGGATCATGACCGCGGCGCCGGAGGTCGGATACAGCTTCACCGGATCGACATCGGCGCAGGAAGCGGCCGGATACGGGAACATCTCCTTGACCATGATCGCCCCGTCCGGCACCGGGGGCGGCGGGTTGGTGCCGGCGGTCTCGCCGGAGCGGTGCTGGACCAGCCAGTCGGCCATGTCGGGCGAGTACCAGATCACCACCGGGGTGTGGGTGCCGAAGCCTTTGCCCTGCCAGGCGCCGTCCACCAGGGTGGCGGTGAAGGGGCCGGCGTCGCGGACATGCTTGTCGCGGCGCCAGCCGGAGGCGGTGTCGCGGTGGCAGTAATTGCCGAAGAACTGATTGAGCTTGGCCTCGTACTGGTCGAGCGGCAGGGCCGACGGGTCGCGCACGGCGGCGATCAGGCTCTGGCACAGCGCCGGGTCGGTCGGCAGCAGCGGCTGGGCCTGTTCGGCGGTGCAGCGGGCCGGGTCGGCCCAGCCCGGGCCGGCGGACAGCAGCAGGCCGGCGGCGACGAGAAGGCCGGCCCAGCCCCGGCGCACGGCCCCGCGCCGCCGCGCCTTCGGGCTGCGATCGGCTGTGTCCATGTCTTCTTGCATGACGCCCCCCGGCGGCTTTGCCAATCGATCAACCAAATTAAATCCCGGCACGAATCGATGGCCGAATGCTCGGATACTCGAAAGACTTAAAGCCTATCATCCGATTCCATCGATATCTATTTGCTTAATTTTCGAAGAATTTTCTTCGAATGTACCGTAAACGGCCCATACGGCTGCGCCGGCGGACGCGTCAGCTTCCCTGCCCTCCGGATCTCTGCTTCAGCCGATGGCGGTGGGCGGCCTGCTTCGCGCGGTTGCCGCAGATCGCCATGCTGCACCAGCGCCGCGCATGGCCGCGCGTGTGGTCGACGAACATCAGGGTGCAGGCCGGCCCCTCGCACGCCTTGACCTGGGTGAAGTCCTCCTCGCACACCAGCCGCGCCATCGCCTCGGCGATCGGCAGCAGCAGCGAATCGGGCGAGCGCCAGCGCCGCAGGCTTCGCAGCTCCACGCCCTCCCCGTCCCGCGCGACGAGCTGGGCGAAGCCCTCGTCCCGCTCGAGCATGCGGTTCAGGGGCTGGAGGTCGTGCAGCGCGTCCGCGGCCAGGGGGCGCCCCTTCCGGTCCTCGACGAATCCCCGGAACCATTCCCGCAGGCCCCGCGCCTGGGCGGCGACGCTGTCGAGCTCGCCCGGCATCGCCATCGCCCGCACCGCCGCCAGGGACGGCGCCGGGACCAGCCCCGACTGCTCCAGCCACGACAGCAGCCCGTCGCCGTCCGACAGCCAGTCGATCGGGGTGTCGACCGGCGTCGCCACCGAATTGAGGACATCCAGGCCGAGCGCGTCGGCCAGGAAGATCGCAGGAGGGTGCTGGTGGCTCACGGTAGCCTCGGCTGTGGTCGCTTACCGATAAGTAACCTCGAAGACCGCCCTTGACAAGTTATCCAACTGCAGATCATAACCTCTTCAATGCAATTTAAGGGGTTATGAACATGACGGACGGACAGACCTCCGAGGGACCGGTGACCGTCGTCCTGGTCCATGGCGCCTGGGCGGACGGGTCGTCCTGGGGGCCGGTGATCGCGCCGCTGCAGCGGCAGGGCCTGATTGTCCGGGCCGCGCCGCTGCCGCTGACCTCGCTGGCGGACGACGTGGCCGCCCTCGACCGCGTGCTGGAGCGGATCGACGGGCCGATCGTGCTGGCCGGGCACGCCTATGCCGGCGCGGTCATCGCCTCGGCGCGGGCCGAGCGCGTCCGGTCGCTGGTGTTCGTCGCCGCGCTGGCCCCGGACGAGGGCGAGACCGTGGCCGATGTGTTCAACCGCGCGGCCCCGCACCCGCAGGCCCCCAGGCTGGCCCCCGACCGCCATGGCGCCATCTGGCTGCCGGACGAGGCCTTCACCACGGCCTTCGCGCAGCGCGCGCCGACGGAATCGACCGCGGTGCTGGCCGCGGTGCAGCGGCCGATCCACCTGCCCTGCATCACCACCCCGGCCGGCCGGCCGCTGTGGCGGGACCGGCCCAGCTGGTTCCTGGTGGCGGAGGACGACCGGATGATCGCGGCGGAGACCCAGCGCTACATGGCCACACGGATGGGGGCGACGCTGCGCTCGGCCCCGGTCGATCATACCCCGATGGCGTCGGCGCCGGAGGTCGTGGTCAGCATCATCCTCGAGGCGGTCGGCGTTGCGGCCTCGTAACTGACGACACGGGCCATGCCCGGTTAGCCATCCCACAATCCAAGCTCAGGAGACCTGCCATGACCGCCATCCGCTACCGCCACGCCGATGTCGACGGCTTCCGGATCTTCTATCGCGAGGCCGGATCGCCCCGCGCCCCGAAGCTGCTGCTGCTGCACGGCTTTCCCAGCTCCGGCCACATGTTCCGGGACCTGATTCCGCTGCTGGCCGACCGCTTCCATGTCGTGGCACCGGACCTGCCGGGCTTCGGCCAATCGGACATGCCGGACCGCGCCGCGTTTCGCTATACCTTCGACGGCATCGCCCAGGTGATCGACCGGTTCACCGAGGTGATCGGCCTCGACCGCTATGCGGTCTATGTCTTCGACTATGGCGCGCCGACCGGCTTCCGGCTGGCGCTGCGCCACCCCGAGCGGATCGCCGCGATCATCTCGCAGAACGGCAACGCCTATCAGGAGGGGCTGAGCGACGGCTGGACCCCGATCCGGGCCTATTGGCAGGACCCGTCCGCGGCCAACCGCGAGGCCCTGCGCGCCTTCCTGACACCCGAGACCACGCGCTGGCAATATGTGCATGGCGTCGCCGACGAGACCCTGGTCTCGCCGGACGGATACACGCTCGACAGCCACTACCTGGCCCGGCCGGGGGCGGACGAGGTGCAGCTCGACCTGTTCCGCGACTATGCCAGCAACGTCGCGCTGTACCCGGAGTTCCAGGCGTATTTCCGCAAGCACCGCCCGCCCTTCCTGGCGGTCTGGGGCAAGAACGACCCGTTCTTCCTGCCGCCCGGCGCCGAGGCCTTCAGGCGCGACCTGCCGGATGCCGAGATCCGCTTCTTCGACACCGGGCATTTCGCCCTGGAGACGCATGCCCGCGAGATCGCAGACGCCATCCGCGTCTTCCTCGCCCCGTAAGAGACCGCTCGTAAATGCTACTGGCTGCGCTGCGCTCCGGTTCCCGAAACCACCGCCAGCCGACTCACGCCAGCGCATTGCCAAACGGTCTCTAACCCACGCCACAGGAGATCATCATGCGCGCCATCGTGCTGGAGACATTCGGCGGGCTGGACAGCCTGGTCTACCGGGACATTCCGGAGCCCGAGCCTGCCCCCGGGCAGGTCGTGATCGAGATCAAGGCCTTCGGCCTCAACCACGCCGAGATGCATATGCGGCGGGGCGAATGGGCCGAGGCCGCCCAGGTGATCGGCATCGAATGCGTCGGGCTGGTCAAGTCTTGCCCCGGCGGCGAAGTCCCGATCGGCGCCAAGGTGGCGGCGCTGATGGGCGGGCTGGGCCGCACCATCAACGGCAGCTATGCCGAGGTCACCCGCGTCTCGGCCGCGAATGTCGCCCTGATCGATGCCGACCTGCCCTGGGCCGAGCTGGCGGCCATTCCGGAGACCTACGCCACGGCCTGGACCTGCCTGTTCCGCAACCTGGAGATCGCCCGCGGCCAGACCCTGGTGATCCGGGGCGCCACCTCCTCCTTCGGCCAGGCTGCCGTGAAGATGGCGGTCAATGCCGGGGCGCGGGTGATCGCCACCAGCCGCAACCCCGACCGCTTCGCCCTGCTGACCGCGCTGGGCGCCGAGCGGGTGGAGCGGGAAGGGCCCGACCTGTCGCAGCGGATCGCCGAGGCGAAGCGGATCGACGCGGTGCTCGACCTGGTCGGCAACAGCACCATCCTCGACTCGCTCGCCATGCTCCGCCGCGGCGGCCGGGCCTGCCTGGCCGGCTGGCTCGGCGGGCTGGCCCCGATCACGGACTTCAACCCGCTGCTGCAGATGGCGAGCGGCGTGCATCTGACCTTCTTCGGCAGCTTCGTGTTCGGGACGCCCGGCTTCCCGCTGTCCGACGTGCCGCTTGGGGAGATCGCCCGAGACGTCGCGGCGGGGCGGCTGCAGGCCAAGCCGGCACGAATCTTCGGCTTCGACCAGATCCGCGAGGCCCATCGCGTGATGGAGGCCAACGAGGCCGGCGGCAAGATGGTCGTCGTCCTGTGACCGCGCCGACCGACACCACAAAGGAAGCAAACACCATGTCCGTCGCCATCGTCACCGGCGCCAGCCAGGGCATCGGCCGCGCCACCGCGATCCGCCTGGCCAAGGACGTCTCCGCGGTCGCGCTCGTCGCCCGCAGCCGGGAGAAACTCGCGGAAACCGCGGAGGCGGTGAAGGCCGCCGGCGCCGAGCCCCTGGTGCTCGACCACGACTTGGCGGAGCCGTCGGCGGCGCAGGCGGTCGTCGACGCGACCCTGACGGCCTTCGGCCGCATCGACGCCCTGCTGAACATCGCCGGCGCGGTGCCGCAGATCGACCTGTTCGAGATGACCGACGCGCAATGGGATGCCGGGCTGGCGCTGAAGCTGCACGGCGCCCGCCGGCTGACTGTCGCCGCCTGGCCGGCGCTGAAGGCGGCCGGCGGATCCGTCGTGCTGATGTCCGGCAACTCGGCGCTGTTCCCGAAGGCGCCCTATGCGGCGGTCGGCACCATCAACGCCGCCATCGTCGCCCTGGCCAAGGCCTTCTCCGACCGCGGCATCGCCGACGGGGTGCAGGTCAACAGCGTGCTGCCCGGCCCGGTGATGACCGGGCGCCGTCGGTCCTACCTGCAGCACTGGGCGCCGCTGCACGGCATGACCGCGGAGGAGGCCATGACGGCCTTCCCGCAGGAGGCGGGCATCGCCCGCTACGGCGAGCCCGAGGAGATCGCCGAACTGATGGCGTTCCTGGTGTCGCCGGGCGCGCGGTGGATGACCGGATCGGCCCTGCGGATGGACGGCGGCGAGGTCAAGTCGGCCTGAGAGACCGCTTCTAAATGCTACTGGCGCGGCCGTCTGACGGCGGACTCGAAGCTTCCGGTGCTCACGGACTTAAACGTCCGCTGCGCGCCGGTTCTCGAAACCACCGCCAGCCGACTCACGCCAGCGCATTTCAAAGCGGTCTCGGATTGCCTTCGCGGAATGCCGGGGCCTACGGCCCCGCATCGCTCGACATTCGCCAGCCGCGACCCAATCTCACCCCGGCCGAAACCGCCCGGGACCGCGCCTTGGACCATGCCGCCGAACTGGACCGCCTGGACCGCCTTGCCACGCTGCTGGATTCGCGCTGGCGCCTGCCGCTGCTGGGCTGGCGCTTCGGGCTCGATGCCGTGATCGGGCTGGTGCCGGGGCTCGGCGACGCCGCCGGCGGGCTTGTCTCCGCCTGGCTGATCCTGCAGGCCCGGCGCCTGGGCGCGCCGAACCACGTGCTGGCGATGATGGCCGGCAATGTCGTGCTCGACGTCGCGCTGGGCAGCGTGCCGGTGCTGGGCGACATCCTGGATATCGGGCTGAAGGCCAACCGCCGCAACGCCCGGCTGCTGCGGCGGCATTTCGAACGTGTGAGCGTGACGGCGTGATCCTTCAGCCGGCCACCGGCTGAGCCGCGGGGAAGCTCCAGCTGCCGTCGCGGATCTCGGCCCCCGGGCGGAACAGGCGGACGGTGTAGTTCCATCCCGGCGTGACCGGCAGGCAGTTCGCGACCGTGCCGTCGCAGCCGCCGAACCGGATGGTGACCGTGCCGCCAGGGCCCTTCCTGGCGGTGAGGCTGTTCACCGAATAGACATTCTCCGGGTTCTCCTGGAGGTAGCCGGCGCTGTTGTAGACGGTCAGCGACCAGAAGCCGTCGACCGGCACGTCCCCGACCGTCAGCCGGTGGATGGTGGTGCCGTCGTTCCGGGCCGGCGTGGTCGGGAGATACAGCGCGTCCGCCTCCGGATAGCCGCCCCACAGCATGGCGCTGCCGATCAGGTGGCGGACCGGGTCGACCGCATCAGGACCGGCGCCGAACATGCGCCGGGTGTCGGACACGGTGGTGCCGAGCTGCTGCAGCGCCGCCTGGATCGTCTTCAGGCCGGCCTGGTCCCAGTCCGGGATCTCGAAGCTGCCGGGGCGGTCCTGGGCGAGCGTGACCTTGTCCTGCAGGGCGTGGACCCGGGCGAGATCGTCCGGGCTGGCAAAATCGACCAGGAAGCGGACCACGACGATGGCGTAGCGCGTGCCGACCGCCTCCCGGGTCAGGGTGCGGCTGCCCGCATCGTAGAAGGTGGCCCGGGTGTACTGGTCCTCGTTGACGACCTGCATGCCCATGAAGCGCGTTCCGGCATCCGGCAGCGTGACCGTCGCCGGCCCGGCATCGAGGTCGAGGATCGCGAAGGAATAGAGGGTGTCGCGGTTGGGCCGGACGATGCCCTGCTGGACCGGGGGCGCGAGCTCGCGGCCATGCTTGAACCGTCCGAAGCCGCCGGCCTTAACCACCCCGGCGAAATTCACATCGGTCTGGGCCCGGCTGTAGGTGTCGACGGTGACGGGCACCGTCGACTGCGCCGATGCGGCGGAGCTCATCAACAGGGACATGGCCGCGAGGATCCTTCTGCAGGTCATGGTGCTCTCTGGGTGACGCGGAGCCCTTCCTGCACACCGAAATAGGCTTTCCAGTTCTGGAAACGAACTGGGCCGAATGACAATCATCCTCTCGGATATGATAGGCTGATCGCATGGATCTGAACGCCGCCCGCATGTTCGTCGCCGTCGTCCAGGCGGGCAGCCTGTCGGCGGCGGCGGCCCGCCTGGGCACCCCGCTGCCGACGCTGAGCCGCCGCATCCGCGAGCTGGAGCGGCAGCTCAAGGTGCAGCTGCTGGAGCGCTCGACCCGCGGCACCCGGCTGACCGACGCCGGGGCCCGCCTCTACGAGCATGCCGGCCGCGGCATCGAGGCGCTGCTGGAGGCCGAGCAGGCCGTGGCCAGCGACCAGGCCCGGCTGAAGGGGCGGCTACGCCTGTCGCTGCCGCAGACCTTCGAGCCGTGGTGGGACCTGCTGGCCGCGTTCCAGCGCCGCTATCCCGACATCCAGATCCATGTCACCTCGACCGAGCGGCGCATGGATCTGGTGGAGGATGGCATCGACGTCGCCCTGCGCGTCGGCGCGATCGTGCACGAGACCATGGTGGCGCGGCATCTCCTGTCGTTCCGCACCGTCCTCGTCGCCAGCCCGGAGCTGGTGCAGCGGCTGGGCCTGCCGGCCGACCCCGAGGCGCTGCACCGCTACCCCTGCGCGGTGTGGTCGACGCGCATCGACACCCCGGCCCGCTGGGACCTCGGCGGGCAGGTGGTGGTGCCCCGGGCGGTGCTGACCGCCAACGACTACCACCTGCTGTGCAGCCGCGCGCTCGCCGGCGACGTGGTGACCGAGCTGCCACCCTTCCTGGCAGCCGGGCCGATCCGCGATGGGCGCCTGGTGCCGCTGCTGCCGCAGCACAGGCTGCCGGAATGGCCGCTGCACCTGGTCTATCCGCCGCACCGCCACCCTTCGACGATCGTCCGGACCTATCTGGACTTCTGCCAGGGCTGGCTGCCGAAGATCGCCCGGGCGTGCGAGATCGGCGGCGTCAGGGAATGAGCCAGCTTGCCTGCAGCGCTCCGCCGGTCCAGTCGAACAGAGCGCGGCGGTCGGCGCCGGGGACCAGGCGGACCCAGTCGATGCGGTCGACCGTCAGCACGATCACGGCGAAATTCTCGCGGCCCGCCTCGGACCCGTCGGTCGCAGGCGGCGGCAGAGCCGGGTCGGCGATCGGGGTGCCGGGCGGACCGGGCATGCGGTAGGCGGCGCGGATCGGCCCCGGCGTCGCCGCCCAGGCGGCGTCGAGCGCCGGCCCGGCCGGCAACAGGTCCGCCCGGCCTTCGACCCGGATCTGCACCTCGTCCGCCGCCTCGTACAGCAGCAGCGCCACGGCGGGGTCGGCGGCGATCTCCGCCACCTTCACCGAGCGGCGGTCGGTGTGGATCTCGAGCCGCCGCGCCGCCGGGTCGGCCGAGCGCAGCACCACCGTGCGCAACGCCGGCCCACCCCGGGCGTTCAGCGTGGCGAAGGCGACCCGGCCGGTGGTGCGGCGGCGCTCGCCGGTGGCGCGGCCGAGCCGGGCCCAGGCATCGGCCAGCACCGCGGCCAGGTCGTCGCCCCCGCCCATCAACGGACCGCCATCAGCGGTAGGTCACCATCAGCGCGCCGACGCCGTCGACATGGCCTTCCAGCCGGTCGCCCGGCTTGACCGGGCCGACGCCGTCCGGCGTGCCGGTCATGATCAGGTCGCCGGGGCGCAGCGCCACCAGCCGGGACAGATGGGCGATGATCTCGGGCACCGGCCAGATCTGGTCGGCCAGGTCGCCGGACTGGCGGGTCTCGCCGTTGATCTTCAGCCAGATCGCGCCGGCGGACGGATGGCCGATCTCGGCGACGGGCCTGAGCGCCGACAGCGGCGCCGACTGGTCGAAGGACTTGGCCATGGTCCAGGGCCGGGCCAGCTTCTTGGCCTCGGCCTGGAGGTCGCGGCGGGTCATGTCGAGCCCGACGCCGTAGCCCCAGACATGGCCGAGCGCGCGGTCGGCCGCGATGTCGGTACCGCCGACGCCGATCGCCACCACCAGCTCGATCTCGTGATGCAGGTCCCTGGTCGCCGCCGGATAGGGGATGGTGCTGCCGTCCGGCACCACCGCATCGGCCCATTTGGCGAAGAAGAACGGCGGCTCGCGGTCCGGATCGTGGCCCATCTCGCGGGCATGGGCGGCGTAGTTGCGGCCGACGCAGAAGATGCGGCCGACGGGGAAGGCGGCGTCGCTGCCCAGCACCGGGACAAGGGTCTGCGGCGGCGGCGTGATCACGGTCGACATCGGGTAGTCCTTCAGGGGGCGATGGTCCGCGGCGAGGCTGCGCGGCGCCGCCCGGCCTGTCAAACCCGGAATCGATGCCTGATGTCAGCCGCCGCTAGGATGCGTGGCAGGATCCGATGCATCCTGCCGTCGGACCGAAGGATCGAGGGACCGGATGACGACCATCGCCGCAGCCGCCACGCAGGCGGGTCCGCTGCTGACCGCCCGGCGGCAGACCATCGCCGTGGCCGAATCCTCCACCGGCGGGCTGGTGTCGGCGGCGCTGCTGGCCGTACCGGGAGCCAGCGCCTATTTCCTGGGCGGGGCGGTGGTCTACACCGCGGCGGCCCGCCGGGCGCTGCTGGCGATCGGCGAGGCCGAGATGGCCGGCCTGCGCCCGTCGACCGAGCCCTATGCGGCGCTGCTGGCGCGCACCGTGCGCGACCGCTTCCAGGCGGATTGGGGCATCGCCGAGACCGGCGCGGCCGGGCCCGCCGGCAACCGCTACGGCGACCCGGCGGGGCACAGCTGCATCGCCCTGTGCGGCCCACGGACGATCACGGCAACCGTCGCGACCGGCAGCGCCGACCGCGCCGGGAACATGGACGCCTTCGCCCTGGCGCTGCTGCGGCTGCTGCTGGACGGGCTGGCCGACCAGGACGGCATCGGCCGGCCGTGACCTCGATCCTCGCCTTCATCCTGGCCGCCTTCGCCGAGATCGCCGGCTGCTTCGCCTTCTGGGCCTGGCTGCGACTGGACCGCAGCCCGTGGTGGGCGCTGCCGGGCACGGCCAGCCTGATCCTGTTCGCGCTGCTGCTGACCCGGGTCGATGCCGCCTTCGCCGGCCGGGCCTATGCCGCCTATGGCGGGATCTACATCGCCGCCTCGCTGTCATGGCTGTGGGCGGTCGAGGGCAGCCGGCCGGACCGCTTCGACCTGATCGGCGCCGTGCTGTGCCTGGCCGGGGCGGGCGTGATCCTGTTCGGCCGCCGCCTCGCCGCGTGACCGTCGCGCTTCCGCCACGATGCCGCCCGGTTTCCGCGCCGATGATGCCCCGCCCCAGGACGGATGTCCTTGCCTTCCCGCTCTGCCTCGTGTCCAAGGCTGCCATGACCATGAGATCCCTGCTGCTCGCCGCAGCCGCCCTCCTCGCCCTCTCCGGCCCCGCTTTCGCGCTCGACTGCGGCAAGGCGTCGACGACGCTCGAGCGCGCGATCTGCGGCGACAAGCGGCTGAAGACGGCCGACACGGCAATGGGCCAGGCCTATGCCCAGATCCTGAAAGCCGCCGCGGGCGACGCCGAGATCCGCGACATGCTGGTCGCCAGCCAGCGGCGCTGGCTGGCCGCGCGGGACGAGCGGCTCGCCGGCCCGGGGGAGGGCGAGGACGACGCCGCCTGGCATGCCCGGCTGCTGAAGGCGATGCGTGACCGCTCCGACGCGCTCGGCCTGCGCTCGCGGACCGACCCCAAGCAGTTCGACCTGATCGCAGCAGCTGAGGCGCAGCGCCGCTTCGCCGCCCGGTTCACCGGCGGGCCCTTCGCCGGCTTCAGCACCGCATGCGACTTCCTGCCGGCCGACGGCCGGTCGGCGTCGGCGGATATCTATGGCTGCTTCGCCACACGCTTCTACCAGAACAAGGACCGGGTCTGCGGCGTCGCCGAGGATTGGGCGTCCGGCTCGGTGTCCGAGACCCATTCCGTCGCCGAGGTCGTCGGCGGCAAGCTGAAGATCGTCGCTGCCTGCGCCATCGGCGGCACAGGCGACCTGCCGCTCTGCCCGGATCAGGACCAGGAGGCCGAAGCGGGCTGGGACCTGAAGCCGAGTGCGGATGCCGTCGCCGCGGCCGGATCCCTGCCCCGGATCGACGCCGAGGGCGGAGGGCTGGACGACGACGCGAAATGGCTGCGCGCCTGCCTGACCGATCCGAGCTATCCGCAGGCGGATCCCGCCAATGACGGCACCACGAAAAAGCCATGACGCCCGCGATGGTATGATAGGGATCGGGGGATCCATGCCATCGCTTTACGACATCAAGCCGAGATTCCAGGGGCTGCTGCGCCCGACCGCCGCGGGGCTGGCGCGGAAGGGGATCAGCGCCAACGCCGTGACCCTGGCCGCGGCGGGACTGTCGGTGCTGCTGGGCCTGGTGGTCGCCATCACCGGCTGGCCCTGGCTGCTGCTGCTGTACCCGCCCTTCCTGCTGCTGCGGATGGCGCTGAACGCCATCGACGGCATGCTGGCGCGGGAGTTCTTCCGGCCGACACCGCTGGGCGGCCTGCTGAACGAAATCGGCGACATGGTGTCGGATGCCGCGCTGTACCTGCCGCTGGCGCTGCTGCTGCCGGCGCCGCCCTGGCTGGTGGTGGTGATCGTGCTGCTGGCTATGGTCGGCGAGGCCGCCGGCATCGCCGCCCGGACCATCGGTGCCGGCCGGCGCTATGACGGCCCCTTCGGCAAGTCGGACCGCGCCTTCGCCTTCTCGGTCCTCGCCGTCGCCGCCTTCTTCCAGATCCTGGCTCCGGCCCTGTGGATGCCGCTGGTGCTGGGGGCGCTGCTGCTGCTGTCGATCCTCACCATCCTGAACCGAGTCCGCGCGGCTCTGGCGGAGATCGGGGCATGAGCATCGACCCGACCGTCGCCTGGACGCTGGTTGCGCTGATCGCGGTGCTGGTGGTGGCCGAGGCCGCTTTCCTGGTCCTGCGCCGCAGCAAGCCGGAGAAGGACTGGACCGAGCTGAAGCTGCGCATCCATTCCTGGTGGGTGATCGTGATCGCCGGCGGCATCGCCCTGGTGCTGAACCCGGTCGCCGTCCTGGTGGTGCTGGCGGTGGTCAGCTACCTGGCGCTGAAGGAGTACCTGTCGGTGGTGCCGACCCGGCGGGCCGACCGGGCGGTGCTGCTGATCGCCTACCTCGCCATCCCGACGCAATGGTGGTGGATCGCGCAGGAGCAGTACGGCTTCTTCATCATCTGGGTGCCGGTCTACCTGTTCATGGTGGTGCCGGCGATGATGGTGCTGCGCGGCGAGGTCACCGGCTTCCTGCGGGCGCTGGGCACGCTGCATTGGGGCCTGATGCTGTGCGTCTTCGCCATCGGCCACGTCGCCTATCTGTTCGTGCTGCCGGAGGAGGGCCAGGCCGGGCCGGGCGGCGCCGGGCTGCTGCTGCTCCTCCTGATCCTGACCCAGGGCAACGACGTGGCGCAGTATGTCTGGGGCCGGATCTTCGGCCGGCACAAGATCGCGCCCTCGGTCAGCCCGAACAAGACGGTGGAGGGCTTCGTCGGCGGCCTGGTCACCACCACCATCGTCGCCGGGCTGATCGGGCCGCTGCTGGCGCCGCTGTCGCTGCATATGGCGCTGGCGGCCGGGGCGCTGATGGCGGTCAGCGGCTTCTTCGGCGACCTCACCGTCTCCGCGGTCAAGCGCGACATCGGCATCAAGGACACCGGCACGCTGATCCCCGGCCATGGCGGCGTCCTGGACCGGATCGACAGCCTGATCTTCGCCGCGCCGCTGTTCTTCCACTTCATGCGCTACTTCTACTACTGACATGTGGCGGCTGCTGTTCCACTGGCTGGTGACCAAGCCCCTGATGCTGCTGTTCGTGGGCTTGCATGTCCGCAACCCGGAGCGGCTGCCGATGACGGGGCCGGCGATCGTCGTCGCCAACCACAACAGCCATGCCGACACCGTCGCCCTGACCTCGCTGTTCCCGAGCCGGATCCTGCACAAGGTTCGGCCGGTGGCTGCCGCCGACTATTTCATGAGCAGCAAGGCGATGGCCTGGTTCTCGACCCGCTGCATGGGCATCCTGCCCTTCGACCGGCATGCGCGGGAGCGCGGCGAGGACCCGCTGACCGGCTGCATCGAGGCGCTGGACCGCGGCTGCATCCTGATCCTGTTCCCGGAGGGGTCGCGCGGCGAGCCGGAGCGGCTGCAGCGCTTCAAGAAGGGCATCTGCCACCTGGCCAAGCGGCGGCCGGACGTGCCGATCGTGCCGGTCTATCTGCATGGGCTGGGCAAGGTGCTGCCGCGCGGCGCCTTCCTGCCGGTGCCGTTCTTCTGCGACGCCTTCGTCGGCCCGCCCCTGGCCGACCGGCCGGAGGACACGGACGCCTTCGTCGAGGCGCTGGAGGCGGCGATGGCGAAGCTGGTCGAGGGCACGAGGTTTCCCGAGTGGGACTGACCTGGCTCGCCTTCCTGTGGGGCGTGGCCGAGGCCTGCCTGTTCTTCGTGGTGCCGGACGTGCCGGTGTCGCTGATCGCGCTGGCCTGCGGCTGGCGGGCCGGGCTGCGCGCCGCGGTCGCCGCCGCGGCCGGGGCGATGCTGGGCGGCACCGCCCTGGCCCTGTTCGCCAGCCAGGCGCCGGAGACGGCGATCGCCCTGGTCGACGCGGTGCCGGCGATCCCGACCGCCATGATCGCCCGGATGCAGGCGATGATGGCCGGCACAGACTCCGCCGCCGGCCTGGCCGGGGTGCTGATCTGGGCGAGCCTGAGCGGCATCCCCTACAAGATCGCCGCCGCCAGCGCGCCGGGCCTGGGTATCCCGGTCTGGGAGCTGGCACTGCTGACGCCGCTGGTGCGGCTGCCGCGTTTCGTCGCACTCGCCGCCGCCGGGGCGATCCTGCATGCGCTGACTCCGGCGATGCCCGGCTGGATGCAGCCGGTGCGGGTGCGGCTGTTGCTCGCGGCGCTGGGCTGGTCTGCGTTCTACGGAGCCTATTGGTCCAAGGTCGGGGGCTGACGCCGGCCCCCCGCCGCCCTATCTCTGAGGCAACACATCCGACATATGGAGACGGCAGCCGCGGGATCGGCTCAGCCGGACCGGAGAGAGCCATGGACCTGTCGCGCACCGAAGGCCGCGCGAAGAGCGCCGCCGCGGAGACCCCGTCCGACCTGCAGTCGCTGCTGACCGTCGGCGGCATTTCCCTGGCCGGGCTCGGCGCCGGCTTCCTGGCCGTGTTCGGCCCGACCGGCAGCGACCTGTCGGTCGCGCTCACCATCATCACCATCGTCGGCGGCCTGGCCGTGGTCGGCGCCGGCTTCGCGGTCGCGGCGTTCGTCGGGAAGCGCTGAGCCGGTTCAGCCCGCCCGGCGCGTCGCGACGTCCGGCAGGATTCCGCGCTGGAACATCACGCCGAGGCGCAGGCTTTCGGCGATCTTCTCTGCCCGGTCGATGAAGCGCGCCGCCGCCCGGGGCGGGCAGACCTCGCGCGCGGTGGCGCGGAACAGCTCCAGCCAATGGGCGAAATGCTCCGGCCGCAGCGCCGATACCCCTGCATGGGCCTGCATCGGCCGGCCCTGGTAGCGGGCGCTGCGCAGCATCACCGACGACCAGAAATCGCACATCTTGGCGAGGTGCGGCCCCCAATCGGCGCCGATCACCCCGGCGAAGATCGGGCCCAGCACGGCGTCACCGCGCACGCGGCCATAGAAGGCGTGGACCAGGGTCCTGATCATCGCCTCGTCAATCGGCTCGATGGGATCGGCATCCGTCATATCCATGCGGATATATGGCCAGACGCCGTGCCCCTCGCGCCAGGGCCGATCGCCGCAGGGCTGGGTTTCCGGGCGTGAATGAGCCTGAGCCGTCGCCCCTACCCGCGCCTTTCGCTGTCGAGATGGGCCATCTGCACGGCGGCGTAGCGGTCGCCGGCGGCGGCGCCCTTGGGCACGGCCTGCTCGATCCTGTTGAGGTCCTCCGGGGTCAGGGCGACGTCGAGCGCGCCCAGCGCCTCGGCCAGCTGGTCGCGGCGGCGGGAGCCGACCAGGGGCACGATGTCCCGGCCCTGCGCCGCCACCCAGGCGATGGCGATCTGGGCGACGGTGACGCCCTTGGCTGCGGCCACCGTTCGCAGCGCCTCGACCAGCGCCAGGTTGCGGTCGACATTGCCGTCCTGGAAGCGCGGGCTGTGGCTGCGGAAATCGCCCGCCCCGGTACCGCCCTTCTGCCAATGACCGCTGATCAGGCCGCGCGACAGCACGCCATAGGCGGTGATGCCGATGCCGAGCTCGCGGCACGCCGCCAGGATGCCGTCCTCGATCCCGCGCGAGACCAGCGAATACTCGATCTGCAGGTCGACGATCGGGTGCACGGCGACGGCGCGGCGGATCGTCTCCGACCCGACCTCGGACAGGCCGATGTGGCGGACATGGCCGGCCTGCACCATTTCGGCGATGGCGCCGACCGTATCCTCGATCGGCACGGCCGGGTCGAGCCGGGCCGGGCGGTAGATGTCGATATGGTCGACCCCGAGCCGCTGCAGCGTGTAGGCCAGAAAGTTCTTCAGCGCCGCCGGGCGGGCGTCGAAGCCGGTCCAGCCGCCGGCCGGGTCGCGCAGGCCGCCGAACTTGACGCTGAGCAGCGCAGCGTCACGCTTCGAGCCGGCCCGCAGCGCCTCGCCGATCAGCATCTCGTTGTGGCCGGAGCCGTAGAAGTCGCCGGTGTCGATCAGGGTGATGCCGGCATCGAGCGCGGCGTGCAGGGTGGCGATGCTCTCGGCCCGGTCGGATGGACCGTACATGCCGGACATCCCCATGGCGCCGAGGCCGAGGGCCGAGACGCGCGGGCCGGTGGCGCCGAGCTGGTGGTACTGCATGGCAGGCTCCGATGCGGAATGGCTGTGACAGGCCGAATATGGGCGAGCCGATTCCGTGCGATAATCCGGCCAATGGCGAACAAGCTGTACGGAAAGCCGAACGATGAGCAGCCTGTCCGATCTCGACGCCTTCGTCGCCGTGGCCCGGGCCCGCAGCTTCCGCGGCGCCGCGACGCTGCGCGGCGTCTCCGCCTCCTCGCTCAGCGACGCGCTGCGGCGGCTGGAGGCGCGGCTGGGCGTGCGCCTGCTGAACCGCACCACCCGCAGCGTCACCCCGACCGAGGCGGGGGAGCGGCTGCTGGAGCGGCTGGGGCCGGCGCTGGGCGAGATCGCCGGCGCGCTCGATGCCGTCAACAGCCTCCGGGACAGCCCGGCCGGCACGCTGCGGCTGAACGTGCCGTCGATCGTCGGCCGCCACATCCTGCCGCCGATCGCCTGCCGCTTCCTGGCGGCGCATCCCGGCATCCGTCTGGAAGTGACGGCGGAGGACAGCTTCGTCGACGTGCTGGCCGAGGGCTTCGACGCCGGCGTGCGCTACGAGGAGCGGATCGAGCGCGACATGATCGCGGTGCCGATCGGGCCGCGCCGCCAGCGCTTCGTCATCGCCGCCGCGCCGTCCTATCTCGCTGCAAGGGGCCGGCCGCGTCATCCGCGCGACCTGCTGGACCATGCCTGCATCCGCCACCGCTTCCCCAGCGGACGGGTGGCGCCCTGGGAGTTCGAGCGTGACGGAAAGGTGATCCGCATCAGCCCGGAGGGGCCGCTGGTCGCGACCTCGCTGGAGATGGAGGTCGCGGCGGCGGTGGCCGGCCTCGGCCTGATCAGCCTGTTCGAAGAGGCGCTGCGGCCGGCGCTCGACAGCGGCGCGCTGGTGCCGGTGATGGAGGAGTGGTGGCAGGGCTTCTCCGGCCCGTTCCTCTACTACCCCAGCCGCACCCACATGCCGGCGCCGCTGCGGGCGTTCGTGGATTTCATCAGGACGGATCGGGGGTGAGGGCGGTCAGGCAAGACCGCGCCGGATCTCGGCATGGGCGGCCGGGTAGCCCGGCGACAGCACGGCGAGGCGGCCGGAGACCAGGGCGTGCATCCGCGGCAAGGCGTGGAACGGCACGCCGGGCGCCAGATGGTGCTCGGTGTGGTAGCTGGCGTTCCAGAACAGCCCGCGCAGCACCAGCCCGGCCAGGGTGGTGCGGGTGTTGGCCCAGCGGTCGTTGCCGAGGACGCAGCCGGAATGCTCGGCCAGCAGCACCCAGCGCAGCAGCGGCTGGGCCAGCACCACCGGTCCGACCCAGAGCAGCAGGGCCAGGAGGCTGCCGGCGGCGAGGCTGGCGGCCAGCACGGCGGCGTAGAGCAGGAGGTAGAGCCGCGCCTCGGCCGCCACCCGGGCCCGGTCGGCGGCCGGGATCCAGGGCGAGCGATCGCGGCCGGCGGCGGTGCACAGCAGGCCGAGGATCTGGCTTAACCAATAGGGCAGGCCGGTCAGGATCAGCCAGTAGCGGCCGCGGGTCAGCGGCCTGGCGCCGATCAGCTCCGGGTCGCGCTCCGGATCCTGGGTGTGGCGGTGATGCGCCATGTGGAACAGTCGGAAGCCTTCCGGCGGCAGCACCAGCACGAAGCCGGCGACCCAGCCGACCAGCCGGTTCAGCCACAGCGAGCGGAACGGCGTGCGGTGCGTGGTCTCGTGCAGCGGGGCGAACAGCGATATCTCGGCGGCGCCGAGCAGCGCCATGGCCGGCCAGATCCAGAGCGTGCCGCGCGCCGCCAGCACCAGGGCAACGCCGAGCGCGATCAGCCCGGCATGCCGAGCCAGCGCCCGCAAGCCCTCCGCGTCGGACCGCCGGGACAGCGCCTTCAGCGCCTCCGGCGGCAATGCCCTGGTCTCCGCCATGCCTCATCCTGGTCCCGGGCGGGGGTGGGGATCAAGACGTCAGCTTCCTATCACTGTCATCCCCGGGCTTGACCCGGGGATCCAGGAAATGTCGATGCCGCTCCGGGTGGCCCCTGGATTGCCGGGTCAAGCCCGGCAATGACAATCAAAGGAAGCCATGAGCTAGCTTTGCCCGAACTCCGGATGTCGGAAGCAGCCGAGCATGTGGTCGTTGACCAGCCCGGCCGACTGCATCAGCGAGTAGCAGACGGTGGAGCCGACGAAGACGAAGCCGCGGCGCTTCATGTCGCGGCTCATCCGGTCGGAGATCCCGCTGGTGGCCGGCATCTCGGCATGGACCCGCCAGCGGTTGACCAGCGGCTCGCCGCGGACGAAGGACCAGAGGTAGCGGCCCAGCCCGCCCTCGGACTCGATCACCGCCAGCGTCGCCCGGGCGTTGGTTCGCACCGCGTTCAGCTTGGCCCGGTTGCGGATCAGCCCGGCATCGGCCAGCAGCGCCTCGATCTCCGCATCCGTCATCGCCGCAACCCGGGCGATGTCGAAGCCATGGAAGGCGCGCTGGTAGTTTCGGCGCCGCTCCAGCACCAGACGCCAGGACAGACCGGCCTGGGTGCCCTGCAGGCTGAGATTCTCGAACAAAGCGCGGTCGTCGCGCTCCGGCGTGCCCCAGTCGTGGTCGTGATAGGCCAGCATCGCCGGCCCGCCCGCGGCCCAGCCGCAGCGCGGCGGATCCGGGTCGGTCATTCGCCCCAATGGATCGGGAAGGCGTCGGGATAGGTGAACAGCGCGGGCGTGCCGCCGGTGTGCAGGAACACCACCACATCGTCGGGCCGGAAGCGGCCGGCACGGATGCCGGCGATCAGCCCGGCCATTGCCTTGCCGCTGTAGACCGGGTCGAGCACGATGGCGTCGCGGCTGGCGGCCAGCTGCAGCGCCTCGACCATGCCGTCCGTCGGCTGGCCGTAGCCGCCGCCGACCACGCCGTCCTCCAGCACCAGATCCGCGGCCGAGAGCGGCGCCGGCACGCCGAGCAGCGCGGCCCCGGCCTGGACCAGCCCGGCGACCTTCGGCCGCTGCTCCGCCGAGGAGCGGCTGATGCAATAGCCGACCGCGGGGGCTTTGCTGCCGCCGAGCGCGAGGCCGAGCGCCAGCCCCGCCTGGGTGCCGCCGCTGCCGCTGGCCAGGGCCACATGGGTAAAGGCGACGCCCTGGTCGCGGCCCTGGCGCAGCAGCTCCTGCGCCGCGTCGACATAGCCGACCAGCCCGAGCGCATTCGACCCGCCGACGGGGATGACATAGGGCGTGCCGCCCTCGGCCCGGCATTCCTCGGCGACGCGCGCCATCTCGGCATCCGGGTCGGCGGTGCCGGGGTGCAGCTCGATGCGGGCGCCGAACAGCTCGTCGAGCAGCAGGTTGCCGCTGGTGTGGTAGGACGGGTCGCGCCCGGCCACCGCATCGGTCAGCACCAGCACGCAGTCGAGGCCCAGCCGGGCGGCGGCGGCCGCGGTCTGGCGGGCATGGTTCGACTGCGGGCCGCCGGCGGTGATGATGGTGTCGGCGCCCTGGGCCAGCGCGTCGCCGAGCAGGAATTCCAGCTTCCGCACCTTGTTGCCGCCCAGCGCCAGGCCGGTGCAGTCGTCACGCTTGATCCAGAGCTGCGGCCCGCCCAGCGCCTCGGTCAGCCGCGGCAGCGGCTCCAAGGGCGTCGGCGCGTGCTGCAGACGGAGGCGCGGCAGCTGATCGAGCGATGGCATCGGATCCGTCCATGAGATGCGGCCCCGGGCGGCCGCCTCTGGGTGCATATCACGCCGACCGCAGAAAAATGAGTCCCCCTCCCCTTGCGGGAGGGGGATAGGGGAGGAACTTCACGCCGCATGCGCTTCCTCGGCGTGCCCCAACTGGCGCTGCAGCAGAGTGCGGTAGACGCCGGGACGGGCGGCCAAAGCGGCGGGGGTGCCGTGGTCGATCACCCGGCCGGCCTCCATCACCACGATCCGGTCGAAGCGCTGCAGCGTCGACAGGCGGTGGGCGATGGCGATCACCGTGCGGTCCTGCATCAGGTCGTCCAGCGCCTCCTGCACCGCGCGCTCGGATTCGCTGTCCAGCGCCGAGGTCGCCTCGTCCAACAGCAGCACCGGCGCGTCCTTGAGGAAGGCACGGGCAATGGCGATGCGCTGGCGCTGGCCGCCCGACAGCTTCACCCCGCGGTCGCCGACCACGGTGTCGAAGCCTTCCGGCAGCGCCTCGATGAACGCACGGCAATGGGCGGCCTCGGCCGCGGACATGACCTCGGCATCGGTCGCGTCCGGGCGGCCGTAGCGGATGTTCTCGCGCACACTGCGGTGGAACAGCGAGATGTCCTGCGGCACCACGCCGGTGATCTGGCGCAGACTCTCCTGCGTCAGGTCGCGGATGTCGCGCCCGGCGACCTCGATCCGGCCCAGCCCGACATCGTAGAAGCGCTGCACCAGGGTCAGCACGGTCGACTTGCCGGCGCCGGACAGGCCGACCAGCCCGACCCGCTCGCCGGGCTCGATGCGCAGGTCGAAGCCGTCCAGGATCGGCGCCCGCTTGGGATAGGCGAACCGCACGCCCTGGAAGGCGATCGGCACGCCACCGCCATGCTTGGGCGCCGGCAGCGGCTCGGCATGCGGCGCGTCGGGCAGGTCGTGCGGCACCAGCAGGGTCGAGATCGCCTCGGACAGCCGGGCGATGTGCTGGGTCAGATCGACCAGCGCCACGGCGAGGTCTCGGGTGCCGTGCAGGATGGCGAAGCCGAGCGAGCAGACCAGCACGATGTCGCCGGGCGTGGCCCGCCCCGCCTGCCACAGCAGCAGCGCCCAGCCGAGCAGCCCGGCGGTCAGCACCGCCGTGATCGCGGCGTGGATCAGGCGCAGCCGCTCCATGGTGCGCAGGCTGCGCTGGCGGGCCGCGAGCTCGATCCCGATGCGGCCGGCCAGACGCTCCTGCTCGCGGAAGGTGGCGCCGAACAGCCGGACCAGGCCCATATTGCCGATCACGTCGACCAGCTCGCCATCGACCTTCGCCGCCTCGGTGGCGTAGTCGCGATGGATCGGGCCGCCGCGCTTGGCCAGGTGGTGGATGAAGGCCGACAGCGCCGCCGCCAGCAGAACCAGCGTGCCGGCCATCGCCGGATCGACCGTGGCCAGGACGCAGATGGCGCCGACCAGCGCCAGCGCGGGCGGCAGCACGTTCCAGGAGAAGGTGTTCTCGGTGATGAAGATGGCGTTGGCGGTGGCCGAGACGCGGCCCGCCACCATGCCGGGCAGCCGGTCGGCGAAATAGCTTGGCGCGTGGCCGGTCAGGTGCCGGAACAGGTCGCGCCGGACCGCGCCGGTGACGCCGACGAAGGCGCGGGCGGCCACCCAGCCGCCGACCCGCCACAGCATGTTGTCGGCCACGATCAGCCCGACCAGCAGGCCATAGGCCAGCCACAGCGCCCCGGAGGCGCCGACGGCCAGCACGTCGACCATATGCTTGATCGCGTATTGCGACCCGATCCCGCAGGCGACCGCGGCGACGACCGAGGCGATCACCACCGCATGCGATGCGGCCTCCTGCCGCACGTAGTGCAGGATGAAGCCGATCGGCCGGTTGCGATAGCTTTCGAGAATGCGAGTCTGCGTGGACGCCGTCATGTCCATCAGATCCCCTACGTTGTCCTCATCCACCACGGACGGCGTTGTTCCGCCGCCTTGCGAGTCCAGGCACGACGTGCCGACAGATGACAGCGCATCGCTGCACTGCACCTTATCTGCATGCGCTCCACAGATCATTGTCGGACCGGAGTCGGAACCTTTTTCCGTTCCGGGTGTCTGTGGTCATCGAGTGCCCGTTGCCGCGGAAGCACCTGAAGAAGAGCAGCGCCGCATTGCTGCGCCGCAGCGCCGCCGGTGATGTCAGACAAACCCCCATCTGCGGAGGGAGTTCCATCCACATGCGAATCGCGCAGGTCGCCCCGCTGTTCGAAGCGGTCCCCCCCAAGCTCTATGGCGGCACCGAACGCGTCGTGTCCTTTCTCACGGAAGAGCTCGTCGCCCTCGGCCATGACGTCACATTGTTCGCCAGCGGCGATTCGGTGACCTCCGCCAAGCTCGAGGCCTGCTGGCCGCGGGCGATGCGGCTCGACGCCTCGGTGCGCGACTGGATCGCGCCCCATATGCACATGTTCGAGCAGGTGTACCGGCGGTCGGACGAGTTCGACATCGTCCACTGCCATCTCGACTACTTCCCGTTCTCGCTGTTCAGCCGCGGCGACGTCCCGTTCGTGACCACGCTGCACGGCCGGCTCGACATGCCCGAGCTGCATCCGATGTTCGAGACCTTCTCGCATGTGCCGATCGTGTCGATCTCGGACGCCCAGCGCCGGCCGATGCCGAAGGCCGGCTGGATCGCCACCGTGCATCACGGACTGCCGGCCCAGCTGCTGGCGCCGGTGCCGGCGGAGCGCGGCTATCTCGCCTTCCTCGGCCGCATCGCGCCGGAGAAGCGGGTCGACCGGGCGATCGAGATCGCGGCCAAGAGCGGCCTGCCCCTGAAGATCGCAGCCAAGGTCGACAAGGCCGACCAGGAATATTACGACGCCGAGATCAAGCCGCTGCTGGCGCGGTCGCCGCATGTCGACTTCATCGGCGAGATCGATGATTCACAGAAATCGGCCTTCCTCAGCGGCGCCATCGGCCTCTTGGTGCCGATCGACTGGCCGGAGCCGTTCGGCCTGGTGATGATCGAGGCGATGGCCTGCGGCACGCCGGTCGTGGCCTACAACCGCGGCTCGGTGCCGGAGGTGATCGACGAGGGGGTCACCGGCTTCATCGTCGAGGACGAGATCGGCGCGGTGGCGGCGGTGCAGCGCCTGTCCGAGCTGTCCAACACCCGCATCCGCGAGGTCTTCGACCAGCGCTTCAGTGCCCGCCGCATGGCCCAGGACTACCTCGCGATCTACGAAGGCCTGCAGGCGGTTGAGGCGCCGAAGAAGCCCGCGGTGCTGCGCGCGGTGGCGAATTGAGGGGTTGGGGCCTTGTCAGCCCCAACCCGTCATCCCCGCGAAAGCGGGGATCTCGCGCCGGTTGACCGGACAGAGATTCCCGCTTTCGCGGGAATGACGACAAAGGGTTGGGCCGCTGTTCGGCCCCTTCACCCCGGCGCCCGGGTCGAGGCGCGGACGACCAGCTCGGTCGGCAGCAGATGCCGGTCGGGCGGGATGGTGCCGCCGTCGGCGACGGCGTCGAGCAGCAGCCGGGCCGCGGTGGCGCCCTTGTCGAACAGCGGCTGGCGGATCGTGGTCAGGGCCGGGCGCACCAAAGCCGCGCGCGGGATGTCATCGAAGCCGGCGACCGACACGTCCTCCGGCACCCGCAGGCCCAGCGACCGCGCCGCCTCGATCACACCGATCGCCAGCCGGTCGGACATCGCAAGGATCGCGGTCGGCCGGTCGGGCCGGCGCAGCAGCGAAAGCGCCGCGTCGCGGCCATGCGCCTCGCTCGAGGCCGGCCGCTCCTCCACCGGCACCGACTCCGGTTCGATGCCGGCGGCGGCGATCGCCTCGATATAGCCCTCCAGCCGGTCGACGCTGGTGCGGAAGGTCATCTTCACCCGCCGCGCCGCGTCGAGCGGCCCGACATAGCCGTCGACCGCCGATTCCAGCGAGATGATGCCGAGCCGGCGGTGGCCGAGCCCGACCACATGCTGCGCCACCCGGCGGGCGGCGCCACGGTCGTCGATGCCGACGAAGGGCACGCCGTCCGGCACCTGGTTGTCGATCGCCACCACCGGCAGGCCGCGGCGCAGCAGCGGCGCCCAGGCCTCCGCCCCGTTCAGGAAGCCGTAGACCAGGAAGCCGTCGACCGCGGCGCGGTGAATGGCGCTGCGGCTGGCCGGGCTTTTCACCGCCGGCAGGATCAAGAGGCCGGAGCGCGCCTTCTCGCAGGCGGTGGCGACGCCGCGCAGCATGCCGACCGCCGCCGGGTCGTCGAAGGCGAAGGGCAATGTCTCGTGGAACAGCAGGCCGATCGCCTCGGCCCGGCCGGTGCGCAGCATCCGCGCCGCCGGATTCGGCCCGTGCACCCCCAGCGCCCGGGCCGCCGCCATGATCTTGTCACGCAGATCCTTCGACAGCTGGTCCGGCCGGTTGAAGGCGTTCGACACGGTGGTGCGCGACACACCGACCGCCGCCGCGATGTCCAGCAGCGTGCCCCGCCGCTTCTCCGGTCCGTCTGTCATGAGGACACCGTAAAGACTCCCTCTTGATCGATCAAGAAGCTCTCTGATACTGTAAAAACTGAATGCATTCAGATGATCGCGGCGGATGGCGAATCGCGGCTGGGATGCAGGGGGAATGCGGAGGGGTTGAATGCGCGAGTGGTGGCGCGGCGCGGTGATGTACCAGATCTACCCGCGCAGCTTCCTGGACACCAATGGCGACGGCATCGGTGACCTGGCCGGCATCACTGCCAAGCTCGATCATATCGCCGATCTCGGCGTCGACGGGATCTGGATCTCGCCCTTCTTCAAGTCGCCAATGAAGGATTTCGGCTACGACGTCTCCGACTACTGCGACGTCGATCCGATGTTCGGCACGCTGGCCGATTTCGACCGGCTGATCGAGAAGGCGCATGCCTTGGGCCTGAAGGTGATCATCGACCAGGTGATCAGCCACACCTCCGACCAGCACCCCTGGTTCGGCGAGAGCCGGGCCAGCCGCGACAACCCCAAGGCCGACTGGTTCGTCTGGGCCAACGCCAAGCCGGACGGCAACCCGCCGAACAACTGGCTGTCGATCTTCGGCGGCTCGGCCTGGCAGTGGGACACCCGCCGGCGCCAGTACTACATGCACAATTTCCTGACCACGCAGCCCGACCTGAACCTGCACAATCCGGAGGTGCAGGAGGCGGTGCTGGCGGCGCTGGAGTTCTGGCTGCAGCGCGGCGTCGACGGCTTCCGCCTGGACACCGCGAATTTCTACATGCACGACCGGCTGCTGCGCGACAATCCGGGCAAGCCGGCCGACCGGGCGCCGACCGGCGATGACCGGGCCGACAACCCCTACTACATGCAGCTGCATCTCTACGACAAGTCGCAGCCCGAGAACCTGATGTTCCTGCGCCGGCTGCGGGCACTGATGGACCGCTATCCGGACAAGATGGCGGTGGCCGAGATCGGCGACGACGACCCGATCGGCCGGACCGCCGAATACGTCCAGGCCGACCTGCTGCACACCGCCTATAATTTCAGCCTGCTGAACGACACCTTCAACGCGGCGCATATCGCCACGGCGCTGATCGCCTTCGAGCAGGCGACCACCGATGGCTGGCCGTCCTGGGCCTTCTCCAACCACGACGTCAAGCGGGTGCCGACCCGCTGGGGCGGCGCCGAGGCCGACCCGCGGCTGGCACGCCTCCTGATCGCTCTCCTGACCTCGCTGCGCGGCACCGCCTTCCTGTACCAGGGCGAGGAGCTGGGCCTGCCCGAGGCCGAGGTCCCCTACGACAAGCTGCAGGACCCCTACGGCATCACCTTCTGGCCGGACTACAAGGGCCGCGATGGCTGCCGCACCCCGATGCCATGGGACGCCGAGGCGCCTCAGGCGGGCTTCTCCAGCGCCGAGCCGTGGCTGCCGATCCCGGAGGCGCATCGCCGCCTGGCCGCCGGCGCGCAGATGCACGACCCCGAATCGACCCTGGCCTTCACCCGCCAGTTCCTTCGCTGGCGCCGCAGCCGCCCGGTCTTGGCCGCCGGGTCGCTGACGTTCCTCGACACCGCCGACGGCGTGCTGGCCTTCGAGCGGCGGCTGGAGGATGAGCGCATCCTCTGCGTCTTCAACCTGACCGGCGAGACCCGGATCTGGACCGCGCCGCCGGCCGAGATCGCCCCAACCGACGCGCCGGGGCTGGGCGCCAGGCTGGACGGCGGCCGGGTGGCGCTGCCGCCCTATGCCGCCTTCTTCGGCGCGATGGCCGCCGAGGCGCTGCAGCCGGAACGAAGCGCGGCCTGACAACGTTCGGTTCAAGAATAATTTCATTTCGACTCGCCAGAGGCCGGCCTGGCGAGTCACCCTTTGCCCCAAGACAAGCACGCGGGGGCGCGCCGGTCTCCCCCGCGGCCAAAACCACAAGGAGGAGACCATGTCGAGGAGCGCAATCCTTCCCCTCACATTCGCTCTGATCCTGGCCGGCACCGCCGCACAGGCGGCAGGGGTCACGGTCGCGATCGCCTGCGGCTCGGTCGGAGCCGAGCAGGCGCAGTGCCAGGAGGGCGCCAAGGCGTGGGAGGCGAAGACCGGAAACACGGTCAAGGTCGTCGCCGCGCCGCAATCGACCTCGGATCAGCTGGCCCTGTACCAGCAGATCCTGACCGCCCAGTCGAGCGACATCGACGTGTTCCAGATCGACGTGGTGTGGCCGGGCATCCTGGGCAGCCACTTCATCGACCTGAAGCCCTATGTCGACCAGGCCACGATCGATCAGCACTTCCCGAACATCATCAAGGGCCTGTCGCGCGGAGACCAGCTGCTGGCCCTGCCCTGGTTCACCGATGCGGGCCTGCTGTATTACCGCCAGGACCTCCTGGACAAATACAAGCTCAAGGTGCCCGAGACTTGGGATCAGCTGACCGAGACCGCCAAGACCGTCCAGGAGGGCGAGCGCAAGGACGGCAATGACCGCTTCTTCGGCTTCGTGTTCCAGGGCCGGGCCTATGAGGGGCTGACCTGCGACGCCCTCGAATGGATCGCCAGCTACGGCGGCGGCACCATCGTCGGGGCGGACGGCAAGATCACGGTCAACAACCCGCAGGCGGCCAAGGCGCTGGACACCGCCGCCTCCTGGGTCGGCACCATCGCGCCGGATGGCGTGCTGAACTATATGGAGGAGGACGCCCGCGGCGTGTTCCAGTCCGGCAACGCCGCCTTCATGCGCAACTGGCCCTATGCCCATGGGCTGGTCGATGCCGGCGACAGCCCGGTCAAGGGCAAGGTCGGCGTCGCCGCCCTGCCGAAGGGTGACGGCGAAGGCGCGCGCAGCGCCGCGGCGCTGGGCGGCTGGAACCTGGCGGTGTCGAAATACTCGGCCCATCCGAAGGAGGCGGCCGACCTCGCCGCCTTCCTGACCAGCAAGGACGAGCAGAAGCGCCGCGCCATCGTCGGCGCCTTCCAGACCACCATCCCGGCGCTGTACGAGGACCCGGAGGTGCTGAAGGCCCAGCCCTTCTTCGCCACGCTGAAGACCGCCTTCGACGGCGCCCTGGCCCGGCCGTCGGCGATCACCGGCGAGCGCTACAACGAGGTCTCGACCCTGTTCTGGAACGCGGTCCACAACACCCTGTCGAAGCAGGGCGACGGCGCCACCAACCTGGCGCAGCTGCAGAAGGACCTGAACCGCCTGAGCCGCGGCGGCCGCTGGTAACAGCCGACCTTCGCCTGCATCCGCTCCGATTGCCTCTCCCGCTTGCGGGAGAGGTCGGAGACGCGAAGCGGCTCCGGGTGAGGGGAGTTTGTCGAGGCCGGGACCAGCCCTCACCCGCCAGCGCTGTGCGCTGTCGACCTCTCCCGCCAGGCGGGAGAGGCAATCAGCCGCCGCGAGGGTTAGCCCGGCTCAATTGATCGAGTGCCTCTGCCATCACATTCGGGGAGGATCTTATGACCGTCGCCACCTCGACCCCTGCCCCGGCCGCCCGCGCCGCGAAGCCCGTGGTCTCGCGGCTCAGCCGGCAGCGCATCCGCGCCGCCTGGATGTTCCTGGTGCCGATGCTGGTGGTGCTGGCGCTGGTCGCCGGCTGGCCGCTGGTGCGGACCATCGCGCTGAGCTTCACCGACGCGACGCTGAAGGCCGAGCAGCCGACCCGCCTGGTCGGCTTCGACAACTACCTGTTCTACGGCCCGAACCGCGCCGATTACGACGCCTCGCTGGGCGGCTATTACGTGTTCTACGACCCCAAGGGCACCAACCTGGTGTGGAAGCCGGAGGAGGGCAAGTTCTGGGACATCGACCAGAACAAGCCGGTCGATTACGACGTCGACACCAGCGGCATCTTCTCGTGGCAGGGGCTCTTGGTCGACCCGGTGTGGTGGCGGTCGGCCTGGAACACCATCCTGTTCACCGTGATCTCGGTGACGATCGAGACGGCGCTGGGCCTGATCATCGCCATGACGCTGAACGCCCATATGCCGGGGCGCGGCCTCTTGCGCGCCGCGGTGCTGATCCCCTGGGCCATCCCCACCATCGTCTCGGCCAAGATGTGGGGCTGGATGCTGAACGACCAGTACGGCGTGATCAACGAGGTGCTGCTGTCGCTCGGCCTGATCTCGACCCGCATCGCCTGGACCGCCGACCCCAGCCTGTCGCTGGCCTCGGTGATCGCGGTCGATGTGTGGAAGACCACGCCGTTCATGACGCTGCTGATCCTGGCCGCGCTGCAGATGCTGCCGGGCGAGGTGTATGAGGCGGCGAAGGTCGACGGCATCCGGCCCTGGAAGGTCTTCACCCGCATCACCCTGCCGCTGATCTGGCCGGCGCTGATGGTGGCGATCCTGTTCCGGGCGCTGGATTCGCTGCGGGTGTTCGACCTGATCTACGTGCTGACCTCGAACAGCATCAACACCATGAGCATGTCGGTCTTCGCCCGGCAGCAGAGCATCGATTTCGGCAATGTCGGCTTCGGCTCCGCCGCCTCGACCCTGCTGTTCCTGATCATCGCCGTGCTCGCCGCCCTGTGGATGGTGGCGGGCCGCGTGCGCTTCGACAAATAGGGGGCGGCCATGACCAGAGCATCCAGGCGCCGGATCGGCCGCAGCTTCTTCTACGTGCTGGTGGCGGCGATCATCATCTACACGGTGTTCCCGTTCTACTGGGCGGTGATCTCGTCGCTGAAGAGCGGCCAGCAGCTGTTCGGCACCGACCTGGTGCCGCCCTCGCCCACCCTCGACAACTATGTCAGCGTGTTCCGCGAGCAGCCCTTCCTGACCAACATCGTCAACTCGCTGATCGTCGCCGGGTCGACCGTGCTGATCTGCCTGGCGCTGTCGGTCAGCGCCGCCTATGCGCTGGGCCGGGTGCGGTTCCGCGGCCGCAGCACCATCCTGATGCTGACCCTGGCGGTGTCGATGTTCCCGCAGGTGGCGGTGCTGACCGGGCTGTTCGAGCTGGTACGCTGGGCCGGGCTGTACAACCAGCTCGGCTCGCTGATCGTCAGCTACATGATCTTCACCCTGCCCTTCTCGGTCTGGGTGCTGACCACCTTCATCCGCGAGCTGCCGCGCGAGCTGGAGGAGGCGGCGATCGTCGACGGCGCCCGGCCGTGGCAGATCCTGGTGCGGGTGTTCCTGCCGCTGCTCGGCCCCGCCCTGGCGACCACCGGCCTGCTGGCCTTCATCGCCGCCTGGAACGAGTTCCTGTTCGCTCTGACCTTCACCCTGACCAACGAGGTGCGGACGGTGCCGGTGGCGATCGCCCTGATCTCCGGCGCCACCCAGTTCGACATCCCCTGGGGCAACATCATGGCGGCGTCGGTGGTGGTGACCGTGCCGCTGATCATCCTGGTGATGATCTTCCAGCGCCGCATCGTCTCCGGCCTGACCGCCGGCGCGGTGAAGGGGTAGCGGGCGGCGGCCCGCTATTCGACCAGCGCTTCCTTGGCGTGCTGGGCCGCGCCGCTGCGCAGCGGCCGCTCCTCCATCAGCAGCAGCCAGACGAAGCCGAGGGCGAGGCCGGCGGCCGAGGCCAGGAACATCCAGTGGAAGGCCCCGACCAGCCCGTCGCGCATCGCCGGGGTCAGGGCGCCGAGGTTCTCCGGCGACCGGCCGTCGCCACCGATCGCGCCGAGCACGATGGCGCCGAAGCCGGCGACGACGATGGCGCTGCCGAGCGAGCGGAAGAAGTTCATGCAGGCGGTGGCGGTGCCGAGCTGGTGCATCGCCACCGCGTTCTGGATCGAGATGGTGGTGACCGGCAGCACCGTGCCGAGGCCGAGGCCGACGGCGGCGAGCGCGATCTCGACCAGCCACAGCGGCAGCCCGTCCGGATAGGCGGCGAGCCCGACCAGCGCCGCCGCGGCGATCACCAGCCCGACCAGCGGCGTGCGCTTGTAATGGGTCATCCGCGCCATGAAGCGGCCGGCGATGTTGGCGCCGGTGACGGTGCCGGCCATCAGCGGCATCAGCGCCAGGCCGGAGTCGCTGGCCGTGAGGCCGATCACGCCTTCGAGATAGACCGGCACGTAGATCGACAGGCCGATGAAGCTGCCCATGACGCAGAAGGCTGCGGCGGTGCCGGTGCCGACCACCTGGTTCGACATCACCGCCAGCGGGATCAGCGGCTCGGCCGCGGTCAGGAGGCGCGCGGCAAACAGCACCCACAGCACCAGCGAGCCGCCGAACAGTCCCAGCACCTCGGCCGAATCCCAGGGGTAGCGGGTGCCGCCCCAGGTCAGCGCCAGCATCGCCGCCACGGTGGCGCCGACCATCAGCACGGCGCCGAGCACGTCGAGCTTGTGCCGGCGGTCGTGCCGCGGCAGGCGGCGCAGCGCCCCCCAGACCATCCAGAAGGCGCCGAGGCCGAGCGGCAGGTTGATCCAGAAGATCACCGACCAGTGCAGGTGGTCGGCGAACAGGCCGCCCAGCACCGGCCCGACCACGCTGGAGGTGACGAAGACGCTGGCGATGTAGCCCTGGTAGCGCCCGCGCTCCTTCGGCGAGACCACGTCGGCGATGATGGTCTGGGCCAGCGAGATCAGCCCGCCGCCGCCCAGCCCCTGCAGCCCCCGCGCCAGGATCAGCGCCAGCATGGTCGGCGCCAGGGCGCAGGCGACCGAGCCGACGATGAACACGCTGATGCTGACCAGGAGCGTGATCCGCCGGCCGTGGATGTCGCTGAACTTGCCGTAGAGCGGGGTTACCGCGGTGGCGGCCAGCAGATAGGCGCTGACCACCCAGGACAGGTGCTCGACGTCCCCCAGCTCCTGCCCGATGGTCGGCAGCGCCGTGGCCACGATGGTCTGGTCCAGCGCGGCCAGCAGCATCGCCAGCATGATGCCGATGATGATCGAGCGGACGGTGGCGTGGTCGAGCGGCGCCGGGGCGGCGGCGACCGCCGGACTGTGTGCGGACATGATGCGGCGTTTCCGAGGGCGGGGGCCGGGAGTCAGGGGTCGGCGACGGCGAAGCGCCCCGAGCCCCCTTAACCTTCGCCCGCGGCACTTGTCGTACAAGAGCGCTGTCGGCAGTGCAGCCATCCTGGCGCGGCATGGGGCGGCCGCCCGGGCGCGGCATCCCATCCCGCCGATCCCGGTTTCCCGGGCGCGGCACTTGGTCTAGGGTGCGGCCATGATCGACCAGACCCAGACGCCGGCCGTCGCCAAGGCCGAGAAGGGCCCGTTTCTGCGCCTTGCGCTCGAGGCCGGGCCGCTCCTGATCTTCTTCGTCGCCAACCAGGTGGCCGGCGTCATGCCCGCGACCGCGATCTTCATGGTCGCGACTGTGGTGGCCGTGGTGCTGTCGGTCAGGCTGGAGAAGCGCTGGCCGATCATGCCGATGGTCGGCTGCGTCTTCGTGCTGATCTTCGGCGGGCTGACGCTGTGGCTCGACGACGACATGTTCATCAAGCTGAAGCCGACGGTGGTGAACCTGCTGTTCGCCGCGATCCTGTTCACCGGGCTCGCCACCGGCCGCAACTTCCTGAAGCTGATGATGGGCACGGTGTTCGAGCTGACCGACGAGGGCTGGCGCATCCTGACCTGGCGCTGGGCGGTGTTCTTCGTGGTGCTGGCCGTGATCAACGAGATCGTCTGGCGCAACTTCTCCTTCAACTTCTGGGCCGGGTTCAAGCTGTTCGGCATCCTGCCGCTGACCCTGGTCTTCGCCATGGCGCAGATGCCGGTGCTGATGCGGCACCAGGTCAAGCCGGCGGACTGACCCGATGCAGCCGACCGATCCGCTGCGCCATGTCGAGCACTGGGTGTTCGACCTGGACAACACGCTGTACCCCGCCCGCAGCAACCTGTTCGCCCAGATCGATCAGCGCATGGGCGAATACATCCGGTCGCATTACGACCTGCCGGAGGCCGAGGCCAAGGCGCTGCAGAAGCGGCTGTTCCGCGACTACGGCACCACCCTGCGCGGCCTGATGAACGAGCGCGCGGTCGACCCCGGCCCGTTCCTGGAATTCGTCCACGACATCGACATCTCGGCGATCGGGCCGAGCCCGACCCTGGCGGCGGCGCTGGCTGACCTGCCGGGCCGCAAGATCGTGTTCACCAACGGCTCGGTCCGCCATGCCGAGCGGGTGCTGGGCCGGCTGGGCGTGGTGTCCCAGTTCGACGGCATCTTCGACATCGTCGCGGCGGACTACGTGCCGAAGCCCGATCCCGGCCCGTACCAGGCGATGCTCGACCTGTACGGCCTGGCGCCGCAATCGACGGCGATGGTCGAGGACATGGCCCGCAACCTGCTGCCGGCGCATCGGCTGGGCATGACCACGGTGTGGGTGCGCACCCCGTCCGACTGGGGCCAGCCCTTGCCCGGCGACGGCCATATCGACATCGCCGTCGACGACACCGCGGAATGGCTGGCGGCCGTCGCGGCCGCGCGAAGGACTCTCTAGCCGCTCAGCTCACCCACACGCCTTGAAGCTGCCCGGCTGCTGCCGCGTCCAGGTGTCGGTGCGGCCGAGCAGGCTGATGCCGACATAGCCGCGCAGGTCCAGCGTGTCCGGCCCGGTCAGGTGCATCTTGGCGTCGTAGGTCTTGCCGCTCTTCGGGTCGTAGATCGTGCCGTCCTCCCACTCCGTGTCGGAGACCTGGGTGAAGCTGTGCAGCATGATCAGCTTGCACAGCGGCTTGCTGCGCTTGCCCTCGTCCGGGTTGTTCACGTCGGTGGCCGGGGCGTCCGGCGGCAGCGCCGCGATCCGGCCGCAGATGCCGGTGTTGCAGTCGGTGATCTCGATCACCGAGCGGCCGTCCCCGGTGCGCCAGAAGCCCTTGATCCCGCCGGCGGCGGATGCGGGAGCGGCGGCGAACGCCATGGCGAGGCCGAGGACGAGGCCAAGGGTGGAGACCGCGCTGCGGATGGTCATGGGCACTCCCATATCAGTGTTGTTGCTTGTCCCCGGAGGATGCGGCCGGACCGGAGTCCTGTCCATTGTCGCGATTTGCACCGCGGGAAGGGTGACAACTTTGAAATTATTCCAGCTTTTGCCTCGGTTTGCGCTCGGCTATGGTCCAGCGTCGGCCGAAAGGGCCACCGGCCACAGCGCCGGACGTACGGAGATGTGAGAGATGAGCGCGCCGCGGACACTGTTCGACAAGATCTGGGACAGCCATGTCGTCCACCGCCAGGATGACGGCACGTGCATCCTCTACATCGACCGCCACCTCGTGCATGAGGTGACCAGCCCGCAGGCCTTCGAGGGGCTGCGCATGGCCGGCCGCAAGGTGCGCCAGCCGCAGGCCACCCTGGCCGTGCCGGACCACAACGTCCCGACCTCGGACCGCGCCGGCGGCATCGCCGACGAGGAGAGCCGGATCCAGGTCGAGACGCTGGAGAAGAACGCCGCCGATTTCGGCGTGCCGATCTTCACCATGAACGACATCCGCCAGGGCGTGGTCCACATCATCGGGCCGGAGCAGGGCTTCACCCTGCCGGGCACCACCATCGTCTGCGGCGACAGCCACACCTCGACCCATGGCGCCTTCGGCGCCCTGGCCTTCGGCATCGGCACCAGCGAGGTCGAGCATGTGCTGGCCACCCAGACGCTGCTGCAGAAGCCGGCCAAGAACATGCGCATCACGGTCGAGGGCGACCTGCCGCTCGGCGTGACCGCCAAGGACATGATCCTGGCGATCATCGGCACCATCGGCACCGCCGGCGGCACCGGGCACGTGATCGAGTATGCCGGCGACGCCATCCGCGCCCTGTCGATGGAAGGCCGGATGACGGTCTGCAACATGTCGATCGAGGCCGGCGCCCGGGCCGGGCTGATCGCGCCGGACGACACCACCTTCGCCTATGTGAAGGGCCGGCCGCTGGCGCCGAAGGGCGCCGACTGGGACCAGGCGGTCGAGTATTGGCGCACCCTGCCCTCGGACGAGGGCGCCCGCTACGACCGCGAGGTCGTGCTGAAGGCCAAGGACATCGTGCCGATGGTGACCTGGGGCACCAGCCCCGAGGACGTGGCGCCGATCACCGGCGTGGTGCCGGACCCGGAGGCCGCGCCGGACGCCAACAAGGCCAGCGCCTGGCGCCGCAGCCTGGACTATATGGGCCTGAAGCCCGGCCAGCGCCTGAGCGAGGTGCCGGTCGACAAGGTCTTCATCGGCTCCTGCACCAACGGCCGGATCGAGGATCTGCGCGCCGCCGCCGCCGTCGCCCGCGGCCGGCGCGTCGCGGACAAGGTCTATGCCATGATCGTCCCGGGATCCGGCCTGGTGAAGGAGCAGGCCGAGGCCGAGGGGCTGGACGCGGTGTTCAAGGCGGCCGGCTTCGACTGGCGCGAGCCCGGCTGCTCGATGTGCCTGGCGATGAACGCTGACAAGCTGTCGCCGGGCGAGCGCTGCGCCTCGACCTCGAACCGCAACTTCGAGGGCCGCCAGGGCCGCGGCGGCCGCACCCACCTGGTCAGCCCGGCCATGGCAGCAGCCGCGGCGATCGCCGGCCACCTGACCGATGTCCGCGAGCTGAACTAGGCAGCTTTCCTTCCCTGTCATGCTCGGGCTTGACCCGGGCATCCAGAGGCTGTCGACGCCCCCTGGATTGCCGGGTCAAGCCCGGCAATGACAGGAGGGGTGCGGCCGGCCGCAAGGAGCCCCGCCATGTCCATAGCGGCCGAATCCGCGCGCAAATTCGACCCGGCCCGGGCCGGCGAATACGAGGTGCAGAGCCGCATCGCCCTGGCCGGCTACGATGCCTGCCACGAGCTGTCGGCCTGCATGCTGGCGGCGGTGCTGGGCTCCGGCGGCACGGCCGAGATCCTGGTCGCCGGCGCCGGCGGCGGGGCGCGCGAGATCGTCACCGCCGGGGCGCTGGAGCCGGGCTGGCGCTTCACCGCGGTCGACCCGTCGCAGCCGATGCTGGACCTGGCCGCCGCGCGGGTGCGCGAGGCCGGGCTGGACGGGCGGACGGAGATCGTTCTCGGCATCGTCGACGACCTGCCGGCTGATCGCCGCTTCGACGCAACAACGCTGATCGGCGTGCTGCACCATTTGCCCGGCGACGACGCCAAGCGCGCCATCCTGCGGTCGCTGGCGGCGCGGTTGAAGCCGGGCGCGCCGCTGGTGCTGGCCGGCAACCGCTTCGCCTATGCCAGCCGGCTGCTGCTGCTTAAGGCCTGGGGCGAGCGCTGGCGCATGCACGGCGCCGGACCCGACGAAGTCCAGGCCAAGCTGGGCAAGATCCTGCAGGGCGCCGACCCGCCGGCCTCCGAAGAGGCCGTCGCCGACCTGCTGGCCGAGACCGGCTTCGGCCCGCCGACCGGCTTCTTCTCCAGCCTGTTCTGGGGCGCCTGGCTGGCAAGGCGGCTGTGACCGACCCGGCTCAGAGGCCGTCCGAAAACGTGGCGGCGTGAGTCGACTGGTGGTGGGGCTGAGAACCGGAGCGCAGCGGACACGAGTCCGTGAGCACCGGAAGCGGAGGAGCCGCCATCAGACGGCCGCGCCGGCGCGTTTGCGGATGGCCTCAGGCGTGGCCCGCTTCGCCCGACAGCATCATCGGGTCGATGCCGAGCTTGGCGATGGCGCGTTCCCACTTCACCGACAGGTCCTCGCCGAACAGGATGTCCGAATCGCAGGGCACGTTGAGCCAGCCATTGGCCTGGATCTCGGCGTCGAGCTGCCCTGCGCTCCAGCCGGCATAGCCGAGCGCCAGCAGGTGGCGGCTAGGGCCCGAGCCGCCGGCGATCGCCTGCAGCACCTCGAGCGTCGAGGTCACCGCGACGTCGCCGACCACCACCGTCTTCTCGGCCCGGTAGTCGGTCGAGTGCAGCACGAAGCCGCGGCCCGATTCGACCGGGCCGCCGAACTGCACCCGCGTGCTGCCGAGCAGGTCGCCGTGCGGGATGCCGAGCTGGTCGAGCAGGGTCGGGAAGTCGATGCTGGACAGCGGCTTGTTGACCACCAGCCCCATTGCCCCCTGGTCGTTGTGGGCGCAGAGATAGATCACCGTCCGGGCGAAGGGCGGCGCGATCAGGGTCGGCATGGCGATCAGCAGCTGCCCCGCGAGGTAGCTGCCATCCGCCGGCACCTTGACGCCCTTGGAGGATTTCGCCCGTTTCATACCGCCCAATGCTCCGTTTTCCGTTTTCGGCTGCGACACCAAGGCTAACCCGCGCCGATCTGGTTTCGAACGACTATATAGGCCAAAGAAAGGCGGTTTCATGGTGCCGGAGATTCGATGAGGTCTAGGCTCGCTTTCCTGACAGCCGTCGCGCTCGGTCTCGCCGCTTTCGCCGGGCCGGGAGCGGCCGGGGCCGCCGAGACGCCGTGGCAGCCGGCCAAGGGCGCGTCGGCGCGGCTGGTCACGGCGGTCGACGGCACCGGTACCTTGAGCGAGATCCCGGCCGGGCTGCAGATCCGGCTGGAGCCGCATTGGAAGACCTATTGGCGGTCCCCCGGCGATGCCGGGCTGCCGCCGGCACTGGACTGGGCGGGCTCGACCAATCTCGGCGCCGCGACCCTGGCCTATCCGGCGCCGCACCGGTTCCAACTGTTCGGCCTCGAGACCTATGGCTACGAGACCGAGGTGGTGTTCCCGCTGACCCTGCCGGTGGCGCAGCCTGGGCAGCCGCAGCACCTGGCGCTGGCCGCGACCGTGCTGGTGTGCAGCGACATCTGCATCCCGGCCAATTTCAGCTTCACGCTCGACCTGCCGGCCGGCGCCGCGGCACCCGACCCCGCCGCCGCCAACCTGATCGACCGCTACGCCAATGCCGTGCCGGGCGACGGCAGCGCCGCCGGCCTCACGATCGGCCCGGTCGCCGCGACCACCGCCGGCCCGAATGGCGGGTTGCGGATCGAGGCAACGGCGCGCGAGCCGTTCGAGGCGCCGGACCTGTTCGTCGAGGGCGCACCGGGCGACGCCTTCGCTGCCCCGCGCATCACCACCAGCCTGGGCGGCCGCAGGCTGGTGGCCGAGATCGACCGTATCCAGGCGGCGGCCGATCCGCCGGTTGCGCTGACGGGCAGTCCCCTCACCCTGACCCTGGTCGACGGGCCACGCAGCGTTGAGGCCCAGGCGACGGTCGGGCCGGCGGTGGCCGCGGCACCGGATGCCGCCGCCTGGCTGTCGATCCTGGGCGTGGCCCTGCTGGGCGGGCTGATCCTGAACCTGATGCCCTGCGTGCTGCCGGTGCTGTCGCTGAAGCTGCTGTCGATCGTCGGCGTCGGCGGCCGGACGCCGCGGTGGCAGCGGCTGGGCCTGCTGGCCACCGCCGCCGGCATCCTCGCCTCCTTCCTGGTGCTGGCGGCGGGCGCGGTCGGGCTGAAGGCGGCGGGCGCGTCGGTCGGCTGGGGCCTGCAGTTCCAGGAGCCGGTGTTCCTGGCGGCGATGGCGGTGATCGTCACCCTGTTCGGCTGCAACCTCTTGGGCCTGTTCGAGGTGGTGCTCCCCCACCGCGCCATGGACGCCGCGGCCCGGGCCAGCGGCGCCGGCCGGCCAGAGAAGCATGGGCTCGCCGGCCCGTTCCTGACCGGCGCCTTCGCCACGCTGCTGGCCACCCCCTGCTCCGCTCCCTTCGTCGGCACCGCGCTGGGGTTCGCCCTGTCGCGCGGGCCGGCCGAGATCGGCGCGATCTTCGCCGCGCTGGGCCTCGGCATGGCCCTGCCCTATCTGCTGATCGCCGCCGTGCCCGGCCTGGCCCGGCTGCTGCCGCGCCCCGGCCGCTGGATGGTCTGGGTCAAGGCCCTGCTGGGCCTCGCCCTGTTCGGCACAGCCGCATGGCTGCTCTCGGTCCTCGCCGTGCAGGTGCCGCCGGCCGCCGCCGCCACGGTCGCGGCGGCGCTGGCGGCGATGGCGCTGGTGCTGTGGCTGCGCCGGCGCGGCGGGGTCGCGATCCGGCGCCTGCACACCGCCGCCGCGATGGTTCTGGCCCTGGCGGCAGTGCTGCTGCCGCTGCGCTTCGACCGGTCCGACGCGGCGACGCCGCAGGCGGCCTCGGCGATTCCCTGGACCCGGTTCGACCGGGCCGCGATCCCCGGGCTGGTGCGCGAGGGCAAGGTGGTGTTCGTCGACGTCACCGCCGACTGGTGCCTGACCTGCAAGGTCAACAAGCTGCTGGTGATCGACCGCGACCCGGTGGCCGCGGCCCTGGGCGAGGCCGGGGTGGCGCCGCTGCTGGCCGACTGGACCAGTCCCGACCCGGCGATCGCCGATTACCTTGCGGCGCATGGCCGCTACGGCATACCGTTCAACGCCGTGTACGGGCCGGGGGCGCCGGACGGGATCCTGCTGCCGGAGCTGCTGAGCACCGAGGCGGTCCTGGACGCGCTGAAGCAGGCCCGCGGCGCGAGTTCGTAACGGCCGGCCGAGGCGGGCCGGCCCCATCAGTTTCTGGCGGAGAGAACACCCATGACGATCAAGGTTGGCGACCGCTTCCCGTCGGTCACGCTGAAGTATCTCGGCAAGGAGGGCATGGCCGAGATCACGACCGACGACCTGCTCAAGGGCAAGACCGTGGCCCTGTTCGCGGTGCCGGGCGCCTTCACCCCGACCTGCTCGGCCAAGCACCTGCCGAGCTTCACCGGCAACGCCGAGGCGCTGAAGGCCAAGGGCGTCGACCAGATCGTCTGCCTGTCGGTGAACGATCCGTTCGTGATGAAGGCCTGGGCCGACAAGAACGAGTGCGGCGAGTCGGTGTTCATGCTGCCGGACGGCAACGCTACCCTGACCAAGGCGCTGGGGCTGGAGATGGACGGGTCGGGCTACGGCCTGGGCACCCGGTCGCAGCGCTTCGCCCTGATCGCCAAGGACGGCGTCGTCACCCATCTCGGCGTGGAGAAGCCGGGTGCCTTCGAGGTGTCGAGCGGCGAGGCGATTCTGGCGGCGCTGTAATCCGTCCCCCTTCTGTCATCGCCGGGCTTGACCCGGCGATCCAGGGGCCACCCAGTGCGGCATCGACAGTCCTGGATGCCCGGGTCAAGCCCGGGCATGACAGGGTAAGGGAAGCCGGCAAGCCTTAGGCCGGCTCCGTCTCGGTCGTGATCCGGACGCCGAATTGCTCGAACCGGGCGATCGCCGCCTCGGGCGCGACCAAGGTCTCGGGCAGGGCCAGGCCACCGGCCGGCAGCGGTAGCCCGTCCAGGCCGAGCACGCGCTCGGCGACGACCAGGGCGCCCAGCGCCGTCATATGGTCCACCCCCTTCGGGTCCGTCACCAGCACCCGTCGCCGGACGGGCTGCCCCGACCGCAGCACCCCGGTGATCTCGATCAGCGCGTCATGCGAGGCCCGGCCGCCGGCCCGGGTGCCGATCGAGTCGCCCATACCGAAATCGAAGCGGATGTCGGGGGCACCGGTGATCGCCGCCAGGCTGGGCACATCCAGCGCGGCCAGGGGCTGCACCGTCGGATCGAGCCCATCGGCCAGGCGCAGCATGCGGCTGTGCTCGCCGCCATCGACCCAGGCCCATTGCCCGGCCCGGCGCAGCAGGGCACGGCCGGAGAAGGCCTCGGCATCGGCGGCGCTCATCGGCCCGACCGCGTCCCGTTCATCGTACAGCGCGGCCATGGCAGCGGATTCGACCCGGGCAAACTCCGCGGCCGCCTGCCGGGCCACCAGGATCGGCACCCCGGCCGCCCAATGTCCCGCCAATACGATCGGCCGCCGTGGCGGCGCATGCAGCGCCGCGAAGATCGCGGGACCGGTCTCCTCCACCACCTTGGTGATGCCGATATGGGCCGCGCCCTGGGCCAAAGCGGCGTGGATCAGCGCGTCACCGCGATCCTGCAGCGCCGCCACGATCAGGTCGACCGGCCCGAGATCGGCCAGCGCCGCCGCCGGGTCGGCGACGTCGAGCCGCAGGGTCTCCGCCCCGATCTCGCGGGCCAGCGCGGCGCCGGATTCCGGCGACCGTCCCGCCAGGATGATGTCGAGATCCGGCGCCATCTGGCGCAGATACCGGGCGACGGTGCCGCCGACCACGCCGTAGCCGCCGGCGATCAGGACTCGCTGAACCATGACCTTCCCTTCCCCAGCCGCCGGCAAGGACGCGGCGGCGTTATTACGAATGGTAAGTTACCATTCGTAATATGGAGAGAAGAGAGACTGGTTCAAGCGGGGAATGCTTGCACGCCTCCCCTACCTGTCATTGCCGGGCTTGACCCGGCAATCCAGGGGCCGCCCAGAGCGGCATCGACGGTCTCTGGATGCCCGGGTCAAGCCCGGGCATGACAGGGGGTGGATGGGGCAGGCAGAAAGCCGGCCCGGGTCAACCTTCGACGGGCGCCAGGCCGCGGCCGAATTCGCGGAGGCCCTTCCGGGCCAGTTCGTCGACCCGCTCGTTCTCGGCATGGCCGGCATGGCCGCGGGTCCAGTCCCAGCGGACCTTGTGCGGCGCCGTTGCCGTCTCCAGCCGCTGCCACAGGTCGACATTCTTCACCGGCTTGCGGTCGGCGGTGACCCAGCCGCGCGCCTTCCAGCCCTTCATCCAGGTCATCACGCCGTTGCGGACATACTGGCTGTCGGTGGTCAGCACCGCGTCGACCGGACGCTTCATCGCCTCCAGCGCCTGGATCGCCGCCATCAGCTCCATCCGGTTGTTGGTGGTCAGAGTCTCGCCGCCATAGAGCTCGCGCTCGGTCTCGCCCATGCGCAGCAGCACGCCCCAGCCGCCAGGGCCGGGATTGCCGCTGCAGGCGCCGTCAGTGAAGATCTCGACCTTCGGCAGCTTCATCGGCTTCTTCGTCGTCGCGGCGGTGTCGGTCACGGATCGATCCCATAGGCGGCCACGCTCGTGACCTGCTGGTGGAAGCGCAGCTTGCGCCAGTATTCGAGCGGGTCCTTCGGCCGGACGAAAGCACCCGGAGGGTGGTTCAGCCAGTCATAGAGCCGGGTCAGCAGGAAGCGCAGCGCGTTGCCGCGGGCCAGGACCGGCAGCGCCGCCACCTCGGCCGGCGACAGCGGCCGTTCGGCCCGGTAGCCGGACAAGAGCGCCCGCGCCTTGGTGACGTTGAAGGCGCCGTCCGGCTCGAAGCACCATGCGTTCAGGCAGATCGACAGGTCGTAGGCCAGCATGTCGGTGCAGGCGAAGTAGAAGTCGATCAGCCCGGACAGGCGGCCGTCGCGGAAGAACACGTTGTCGGGGAACAGGTCGGCATGGATCAGCCCCACCGGCAGGTCGGTGGGCCACCGCGCCTCGAGGAAGGCGAGCTCGCGGGCGATGCCCTCGGCGAGGCCCGGCACCACCGTGTCGGCGCGGCGGACGCAATCCTCCACCAGCCGGCGCCAGCCGTCGAGCGACAGGTTGTTCGGCCGGGTCATCGCGAAATCGGCCCCGGCGGCGTGCATCCGGGCCAGCGCCGGGCCCAGGGCTTGGCAGTGCCAGGGCTGGATCCGCTTCGGCCACAGCCCGTCGAGGAAGGTGACGATCACCGCCGGCCGCCCGGCGAGGCGGCGCAGCGCCTGCCCGTCGCGGGCGGCGACCGGCTGCGGGCATTCGATGCCGCGCGCCGCCAGATGCTGCATCAGCCCGAGGAAGAAGGGCAGGTCGGCCTCGGCCACCCGCTTCTCGTAGAGGGTGAGGATATGCGGCCCGGCCGTGGTCACCAGCAGGTAGTTGGAGTTCTCGACGCCCTCGGCGATGCCCTTCAGCGACAGCACGGTGCCGATGTCGTACTCGGCCACGAAGGCGGCGACATCCTCGTCGGTGACTTCGGTGTAGACGGCCATGGATCGCCCGGGTGAAAGCGGCAGAGCCAGCTTTCATAGAGCGCAGGGGGCGGCTTGTCGAAGGAAGAGAGAGGCGCGCGGGCAGGCCGGAAAGACGAAAGGGCGGCGGCAGGTCCGCCGGCAACGGCCGGGAGACCTGCCGCCGCCCTTTCGCGGCAACCGGCGCGGGCGGCTCAGCGGCGCGGGTTGGGATAGTGTGGGCCGTTCGCGCTCTGCAGCGCGCTCGGGCCATGCTCCGACTGCAGGCCGGTGTGGGCGTCGGCCGCGCCGGCTGCGGCGACACCCAGGGCGACCAGGACTGCCAGGCCGATGGGGCGGGCGATCTTCAGGACAGACATGATGTGCTCCGTTGGTGAGTGGGATGATGAACGAAAACAGCGAGATGCTGTGCTTGCGAAGGAGTGCCTGAGGCACCCTTACCGGGAAGGCTTATCGCCTCCCATGGCCGCCGCCATGGCCGCCACCGAACCCGCCGTCATGCTCGTGCCCTCCGAGATCATGGCCGGCGACGCCCATATCGGTGGCGCGGTCGGCGCCGTTCTCGCCGTGATCGAAGGAGGGAACGGACACGTTGGCAGACTCGGCCTGCGCCACCTGCGGCGGGATCTCGTAGTATTGGGACTGCAGCCCGGTGCGGGCGAAGGCGGGCCCGGCGGCAGCGATGCCGAGCGTGAGCAGAGCCACGAACCCCGCGGGGCGGGGATGCCTGAGCAGAACCATGATAGACCTCTCGAACCGGATCCGGAGGTTGCCTTTCGGGCCGACCTGCCGGATCGAGACGCGTCAATTTTCACATGTCCTGCGGAACGCCGGCGTCGGGGCTGAACCCGCTGCCGCAATTGCGGTGGCGTCGTGCGTTGCCGCATTGCAGCATATGGGCGGCCATGGCGCCGGCGGAATTGGCCTTACAGGAAGTTAATAAAGAGATAATCCAGATCTAATATTCAGCCGCCTTACGGAAAAGAAATTTGCTGCGTCATCCTGTCCTCTGCTGAATTCCACACATTGACTCCCCAAGTTGGGCGAAGTCACCTTTCGCCATTCGCTCAGCAGCCAACAGGCAGAGGCCGGCGCGTCGTTTGCGACGCATCGGACCAGCCGAAGACCGGGAGGAGACGTCGATCGCGGGCGTCGCGGCCGTCATGGCTGCGGCGCCCGCGCCTCTCTCGATTGCCTGCCCCGCTGGAGAGATGCAGATGCCCCTTGTCGCCCGCCGGACGGTGCTGCGGATCGGCACCCCGATCGCCCTCGTGATGGTCTGCGCCGCCGTGCTGGTCGGCCGCGAGCTGTTCGACACGGCAGCATCCGCCACCCCGCAGGCCGCGCCGCCCCCGGCGGTGCCGGTCGAGGCGGCGGCGGCGCAGCGCCGCGACGTGCCGGTCTATCTCACCGGCCTCGGCACAGTCCAGGCGCTGAACACGGTGACGGTGAAGACCCGCGTCGACGGCGAGCTGCAGACGGTCTCCTACCAGGAAGGCCAGCATGTGAACGCCGGCCAGGTGCTGGCGCAGATCGACCCGCGGCCGTTCCAGGCGGCGCTGGACCAGGCCAAGGCGACCAAGGCCAAGGACGAGGCACAGCTGGTCAACGCCCAGCTCGACCTGACGCGCTTCGAGAACCTGCACCAATATGCGACGGCGCAGAGCGTCGACACCCAGAAGGCGCTGATCGCGCAGCTGCAGGCCCAGATCGAGGGCGACCAGGCGGCGATCGACAACGCCGCCACCCAGCTCAGCTACACCACCATCACCTCGCCGCTGAACGGCCGCACCGGCATCCGGCTGGTCGACCAGGGCAACATCGTCCACGCCACCGACACCGGCGGGCTGGTGGTGATCACCCAGCTGCACCCGATCACAGCGATCTTCACCCTGCCGGAGGAGGAGCTGCCGGAGATCTCGGCGGCGATGGCCAGGGGACCGATGACCGTCTTCGCCGACACCCGCGGCGACGACAAGCCGCTGGACCAGGGCACGCTGGATCTGGTCGACAACCAGATCGACCAGGCCACCGGCACGATCCGGCTGAAAGCGACCTTCCCGAACAAGACCAACCAGCTGTGGCCCGGCCAGTTCGTCGATGTCCGGCTGCTGCTGCGCACCGAGCAGAACGTGGTCACCGTGCCCTCCACTGCGATCCAGCGCGGGCCCGACGGCCTCTATGTCTATGCGGTGAAGCCGGACGCCACGGTCGAGCTGCGGCCGGTCGGCATCGGCCAGATCACCGACGGGACCGCGGTGGTCGAGACCGGCCTCGACGCCGGCGCCAGCGTCGTCACCGCCGGCCAGTACCGGCTGCAGCCGGGCACCCGGGTGCAGACCCGCGAGGCCGCCGCCACCCAGCCGAGCGCCTGACCATGAGCATCTCGGCCCCCTTCATCCGCAAGCCGATCGCCACCTCGCTGATCATGGCCGGGGTGCTTCTGGTCGGCCTGGTCGCCTATCCGCTGCTGCCGGTGGCGCCGCTGCCGCAGGTCGACTTCCCGACCATCCAGGTCTCGGCCCAGCTGCCCGGCGCCGATCCCACCACCATGGCGTCGTCGGTGACGGCGCCGCTGGAGCGGCAATTCGCCGAGATCCCCGGCGTGTCGCAGATGACCTCGAGCAGCACGCTGGGCAACAGCGCGATCACGCTGCAGTTCGACCTCGACCGCAACATCGACGCGGCCGCCGGCGACGTGCAGACCGCGATCAACGCCGCCGGCGGCCAGCTGCCGAAAGACCTGCCGTCGCCGCCGACCTACCGCAAGGTCAACCCGGCCGACGCGCCGATCCTGGTGTTCGCGGTCCATTCCGACACGCTGCCGCTGACCACGGTCGACGATTATGCCGAGAACGTTCTGAGCCAGAACATCAGCCAGGTGCCGGGCGTTGCCCAGGTCAGCATCGGCGGCCAGCAGAAGCCGGCGGTGCGGGTGCAGGTCGACCCGCAGAAGCTGGCGGCGCTGGGCATCGGGCTGGAGGATGTGCGCGGCGTCATCGCCAACGCCACCGCCGACAGCCCGAAGGGCAGCATCGACGGCGCGACCCGGACCTTCACCATCTACGACAACGACCAGGAGTTGAAGGCCGCCCCCTGGAACGACGTCATCATCGCCTACAAGAACGGCGCGCCGGTTCGCATCCGCGACGTCGGCCAGGCGGTGGAAGGGCCGGAGAACAACAAGCTCGCGGCCTGGTCCGGCGGCCAGCGCGCGGTGCTGCTGATCGTGTTCAAGCAGCCCGGCGCCAACGTCATCGACGTGGTCGATCACATCAAGTCGCTGCTGCCGCAACTGCAGGCGGCGATCCCGCCGGCGGTCAAGGTCGACATCCTGAGCGACCGCACCACCACCATCCGCGCCTCGGTCGCCGACGTGCAGTTCACCCTGCTGCTGACCATCTGCCTGGTGGTGATGGTGATCTTCGTGTTCCTGCGCAGCTTCTGGGCCACGGCGATCCCCAGCGTGACCGTGCCGCTGGCGCTGATCGGCACCCTGGCGCTGATGTACGCCTTCGGCTACAGCCTGGACAACCTGTCGCTGATGGGCCTGAGCATCGCGGTCGGCTTCGTTGTCGACGACGCCATCGTGATGCTGGAGAATATCCACCGCCACATCGAGGCGGGGCTGTCGCCGGTGCAGGCCGCGCTGAAGGGCGCCGGCGAGATCGGCTTCACCATCTTCTCGATCAGCCTGTCGCTGGTCGCCGTCTTCATCCCGCTCTTGCTGATGGGCGGCATCGTCGGCCGGGTGTTCCGGGAATTCGCCGTCACCGTGACCATGACCATCCTGGTCTCGGCCATCGTCTCGCTGACCCTGACCCCGGTGATGTGCTCGAAGTTCATGAAGCACGACACCGGCCGGCACGGACGCCTGTACCGGCTGTCGGAGCGCGGCTTCGACCTGATGCTGGCGGGCTATCGCCGGTCGCTCGACGCCGCGCTGAAGCACCACCGCATCACGCTGATGGTGTTCCTGGCGACCATCGCCGCCACCGGCTACCTCTTCGTCGTCATCCCAAAGGGCTTCTTCCCGCAGCAGGACACCGGCCTGATCCTCGGCACCTCCGAGGCGGCGCAGGACATCTCCTTCGCCGAGATGAGCCGCAAGCAGGAGGAGCTGGGCAAGATCGTCGCCGCCGACCCGGATGTCGCCACCGTCGGCATGGCGCTGGGCTCCAGCGGCGGGCAGACGCTGAACAATGGCCGCCTGTTCATCACCCTGAAGCCGCGCGACGAGCGTAAGGCCTCGGCCGCGCAGATCATCGACCGGCTGCGGCCGAAACTGGCCGAGGTCGAGGGCGCGGCCCTGTTCCTGCAGCCGGCCCAGGACATCAACATCGGCGGCCGGTCGTCCCGGACGCTCTACCAGTACACGCTGCAAGACGCGAATATCGACGAGCTGAACCAGTGGGCGCCCAAGGTCTATGGCAAGCTGAAGACCCTGCCGCAGCTGCGCGACGTCGCCACCGACGAGCAGACCGGCGGCACCACGCTGACGCTGGACATCGACCGCGACGCCGCCGCCCGCTACGGCATCCAGCCGCAGCTGATCGACGACACGCTGTACGACGCCTTCGGCCAGCGCCAGGCGGCGCAGTACTTCACCCAGGTCAACAGCTACCATGTGGTGATGGAGGTGCTGCCGGACCTGCAGGACAAGCCCTCGGCGATCGACCGGATCTACATCAAGTCGCCGCTGACCGGCGAGCAGGTGCCGATCAGCGCGCTGGCGCATTGGACCACCCGGCCGACGGCTTTCCTGTCGATCAACCACCAGGGCCAATTCCCGGCGGTGACGCTGAGCTTCAACCTGGCGCCGGGCGTGGCCTTGGGCGACGCGGTCAACGTGATCCAGCAGGCGGAGCAGGAGATGGGCGTGCCGGCGTCGCTGACCGGCACGTTCCAGGGCAACGCCCAGGCCTTCCAGTCCTCGCTGGCCAGCGAGCCCTACCTGGTCGCGGCGGCGCTGATCGTGATCTACATCATCCTCGGCGTGCTGTATGAGAGCTACATCCACCCGCTGACGATCCTGTCGACCCTGCCCTCGGCCGGCGCCGGCGCGCTGGTGATGCTGATGCTGTTCGGCTTCGATTTCAGCGTCATAGCGCTGATCGGCGTCATCCTCTTGATCGGCATCGTCAAGAAGAACGGCATCATGATGGTCGACTTCGCCATCCAGGCGGAGCGCGACCAGGGGCTTACCCCATTCGACGCGATCCGCCAGGCCTGCCTGATGCGCTTCCGCCCGATCATGATGACGACGATGGCGGCGCTGTTGGGCGGCCTGCCGCTGATGCTGGGCTCCGGCACCGGCTCGGAGCTGCGCCAGCCGCTGGGCTACGCCATGGTCGGCGGCCTGATCCTGAGCCAGGCCCTGACCCTGTACACGACGCCGGTGATCTATCTGTACCTCGACAAGCTCCGGGTCTGGCTGGCCAGCCGCCGGTCCAAGGGCAGCGCCATGGCGCCGCACGTGGCCGCCGAGGCTGCACCGGCGGCGGGGGAGTGATCAGCAGGTCAGAAGTTGCACCCCGATCGCGGTTGCGGCCTTGACCAGATCAGTGTCGCGGGTCGCCAGCGGCCGCGCCCGGCGCACGGCCAACTCGAGATACGCCGCGTCGTACAGCGTCAGGTCATGAGCGATCGCCAGATGGCGCGTCCCGGTCCAGGCCTGCGCATCGGTGTCGCTATCGACGGTGATGGGAAGCCTGGAGAGGCGAGACAGGCAGCGATCTGCGTAGCCGACATCGCACCGGCCCCGGCGAACGGCGTTGCGCAGCACATTTGCCACCTCCAGCCGCCATAGCGAGGGCACAAAAGCTCCTTCGGCAACGACGCGGCGCAGCACGAGCCGGGACGCAGCCGCCCGCTCATCGGCGAACAACCAGCCGATGGCCATCGACGCGTCGAGGACGATGCTCATCCGCGGCGGCCGTCTTCCATCAATTCCCGGATGGTGACATAGCCGAGTGAATGATGCTCGCTCTCGGCGATGATCTCCTCGGCCGCCGCCTCGGCGTCGGCCAGGGCATGCGCGGCAGGACGGCGGATCAGGATGTCGCCGTCATGCGCTTCGATCTCGACCCGTTCTCCGTCGCTCAGACCGGCGGCCTTCGCGACGTCATGGGGAACCCGGATCGCGAGATTCCCACCCCATTTTCCAACCGTTGCCCGCGCCATGTCACGCCATCCATCACTGGAGATATCCCAGGATATCTCAGATCGGAAGAACCTGCACGCAACCCCAGCGCTTCGGTGTCACCCCTTCGGTGGATAGGCGTGCCGGCCACCGTCCGGGTCCTCGACGGTCCAGCCTTCGGCGTCGGAGCCGGTGAGGTAGTCCGGCCCGACCGGCACCTTGCCGCGGCCGCCCGGGATGTCGAGGACATAGGTCGGCTGGGCCAGGCCGGACAGCCGGCCGCGCAGCGCCTTCATCACCCGGCGGCCGTCCTCGATGCCGGTGCGGAACTGCGCCGTGCCGGGGGCGAGGTCGCCGTGGTGCAGGTAGTAGGGCTTGATCCTGAGACGCACGAAGTCGCGGAATAGCTGCTCCAGCACCGCCGGATCGTCGTTGACGCCGCGCAGCAGCACGGTCTGCGACACCAGGGCGATGCCGGCATCGGCCAGGCGGCGGATCGCGTCGCGCGCCGCCGGCGTCAGCTCGCGCGGGTGGTTGCTGTGGATGGCGAGCCAGACCGCGCTGTCCTGCGCCTTGAGCGCCGCCACCAGCTCCGGCGTCACCCGCTCCGGCTCCACCACCGGCACCCGGCTGTGCAGCCGGACCACGCCGAGATGCGGAATGGCGTCGAGCCGCGCCACCACGTCGGCCAGGCGGCGCGGCGCCAGCATCAGCGGGTCGCCGCCGGTCAGAATCGCCTCCCACACCTGCGGCCGGGCGCGGATGTAGTCGATCGCGGCGGCCACCTCGGCCTCGCCCATCGCGTCGCCGCCCGGCCCGACCATCTCGCGCCGGAAGCAGAAGCGGCAATAGACCGGGCAGGCGTGCAAGAGCTTCAGGAGCACCCGGTCCGGATAGCGGTGGACCAGCCCCGGGATCGGGCTGTGGGCGCCATCGCCGATCGGGTCGACCAGCTCCTCGGCCCGCGTCTCGAGTTCGGCCGCGTGAGGCACGAATTGCCGCGCGATCGGGTCGTGCGCATCGGCCGGGTCGACCAGATCCGCCATCGCCGGGGTCACCGCGATGGCGTAGCGCGCGGCCACATCGCGCAGCTCGTCCAGCCGGTCATGCCCGGCCAGGCCGGCCTCGACCAATGCCTCGGGCGTCCGCAGGCGTTGCGGACTCAGATGTCCATCTTTCGGCATGGTCAGGCGGGGCTGAGCTCGCGCGGCAGCTTGAAGGTGATGGTCTCGACCGTGGTCGGTTCGGACTGGATGCTGACGGCGTAGCGCTTGTGCAGCTCCGCCATCACCTCCTCGACCAGCACCTCGGGCGCGGAGGCGCCGGCGGTGATGCCGAGCGTGGCGATGCCGTCGAACCAAGACCAGTCGAGATCGGCCGCGCGCTGCACCAGCATCGACTTGTCGCAGCCGGCCCGGCGCGCCACCTCGACCAGCCGCACCGAGTTGGAGGAGTTCGGCGCGCCGATCACCAGCACCGCGTCGCAATGCGGGGCGATGACCTTGATCGCCTCCTGCCGGTTGGTGGTGGCGTAGCAGATGTCCTGCTTGTTCGGCGCCGAGATGGTCGGGAACTTCGCCTTCAGCGCGTCGACGATCGCGACCGTGTCGTCCAGCGACAGCGTGGTCTGGGTGGCGAAGGCCAGGTTCTCGGCGTCGTCGACCTCCAGCGTCGCCACGTCATCGACCGATTCGACCAGCCGCACCGCGCCGGGCGGCAGCTGGCCCATGGTGCCGATCACCTCGGGATGGCCGGCATGGCCGATCAGGATCACGGTGTGGCCGGTGCGGTAGTGGCGCTCGGCCTCGCGATGCACCTTGCTGACCAGCGGGCAGGTGGCGTCGAGATACAGGAGCTTGCGGCGCTCGGCCTCCGCCGGCACCGATTTCGGCACGCCATGGGCGGAGAATACGACCGGCGCGTCGTTCGGCACCTCGTCCAGCTCCTCGACGAAGATCGCGCCCTTGGCCTCCAGCGTCTCGACCACGAAGCGGTTGTGCACGATCTCGTGCCGGACATAGACCGGGGCGCCGTATTTCTCGATCGCCCGCTCGACGATCTGGATGGCGCGGTCGACGCCGGCGCAGAATCCGCGCGGCGAGGCCAGCATCACCGTCAAGGACGGCAGCGCGTCCCGCGCATCCGCGCCTGCGCTTGTGCCAGCCTGTGCCATTTCCTATGGTCCTGAACCCGTTGTTGAAGGAGAGGGCGATGCCCGCCGAAGTCTCGCGCCGCGACCCTAATATAGGTGCTCTCTCAAGAAAAGCGCGGTACGGCGTCTCAGGGGGTCTCCGGTCGAGACGACTCTGGGCCGGCGGTTCCGTCCTCCTGCTCGCAGGATTATCAGCCTGTGGTGGCGAGAATGCGGCGCAGCAGGCCGGGCTGCGCTGCCCGCAGATCGTGATCCCGCAGGAGGCCGCGGTCTACGACCTTGTGCGCAACAACAGCACCAATCCGAAGGACGTGCTGGTCGAGGCCCGGATCACCAACACCCGGGGCGGCTGCAGCTACGGCGACGGGTCGGTGACCATGGACGTGAACGTCGAGTTCACCGCCTGGCGCGGCCCGGCCGCCTGGCTGGAGAAGGACGTCCCGGTCCAGTATTTCGTCGCGGTCACCGACGCCCAGGACCGGATCCTGAACAAGGCCACCTTCGACGTGAAGATGCCGGTACCCCGGCTGCAGGTCACCCCGCGCGAGACCATCCAGGAGCCGCTGGAGCAGGTGATTCCCGTCTCCAGCCCGGCGGAGGGCGGCTCGTACAAGGTGATGATCGGCTTCCAGCTGACGCCGCAGCAGCTGGAGTTCAACAAGCACCGCAACGATCCGCGGACGCCCGGCGCAGCCGCCCAGGCCGCCGGCCGCCGCACCATCGCCCCGGTGGTGCCGGACCCGCGCGATCCGGATTCGAACGCGCCGCCGCAATGACGGCAGCGGAACGATAAAGGTCGCGGATTGACTTTTTCGGCGCGCCGGACGACTGTCCGGCCAGCGCATTGATACGGCCTACGACCCTGGCGGGAGAGACCGGTACCGTGTGACAGCGGGACCGGCGCCGAAGGAGCAAACGCCCCGGAAACTCTCAGGCCAAAGGACCGCCAAGGGTAAGGCACTCTGGAGAGCAGGCCGCGACGCCAGTCGCGGCCTCACCGATGGGGTAAGCCGGACAGAGTTCCCGGCGATTCTCTCAGGTCCCAGACAGAGGGGGTGGCGCGCGGGAATGGTCCCGCACGCCTACCTTTTTGTCTGTGAGGACCCGGGACCGTGACCGATACCCCCCTGCAGCGCACGCCCTTGTTCGACCTGCATGTCGAGCTTGGCGCCAAGATGGTCCCCTTCGCCGGCTATGAGATGCCGGTGCAGTACCCGGCCGGTGTCCTCAAGGAACACCTGCACACCCGGGCCGAGGCCGGGCTGTTCGACGTCAGCCATATGGGCCAGGCCTGGCTGGAGGCCGCGCCGGGCGAGGACGCCGCCGCCCTGATCGAAACGCTGCTGCCGGGCGACATCGCCGGGCTGGCGCCGGGCCGCATCCGATATTCCCTGCTGCTGAACGACGATGGCGGCATCCTCGACGACCTGATGGTCACCCGCACGCCCGATCCGGCGCGGCTGTTCCTGGTGGTCAACGCCGCCTGCAAGGATGCCGATTTCGCCCATATCGCGGCGAAGCTGGCCGGCCGCGCCCGGCTGGTCCGGCTGGACGACCGCGCCCTGATCGCGCTGCAGGGCCCGAAGGCGGCCGCGGTGCTGGCCCGCCACGCCTTCGGCGCCGACGACCTGGCGTTCATGGAGTCGGGCACTTTCGCCGTCGACCGGGTGGAATGCATGATCAGCCGCTCCGGCTATACCGGCGAGGACGGGTTCGAGATCTCGGTCCCGGCCGAGGAGGCTGAGGACCTCGCCCGCCGGCTGCTGGCCGAGCCGGAGGTCGCCCCGATCGGCCTTGGCGCCCGCGACTCGCTGCGGCTCGAGGCCGGGCTGTGCCTCTACGGCCACGACATCGACACGGCGACCACCCCGGTCGAGGCCGGCCTGTCCTGGACCATCGGCAAGCGCCGCCGCGCCGAGGGCGGCTTCCCCGGCGCCGGGCGCATCCTGAAGCAGCTGGCCGAAGGCCCGGCGCGCAAGCGCGTCGGCATCAGGCCCGAGGGCCGCGCCCCGGCGCGGGAAGGCACGCCGGTCCTGGCCGCCGACGGCCGCGAGATCGGCCGCGTCACCTCCGGCGGCTTCGGCCCCTCGGTCGGCGGCCCGGTGGCCATGGGCTTCGTCGAATCCGGCTTCGCCGCCTCCGGCACCGCCGTCACCCTCCTGATCCGCGACAAGGCGCATCCGGCAACGATCGTCGCCCTGCCCTTCGTCGCCCCGAACTTCCACCGCTGACTGAACAGGGAGCCAGCAGATGAGCACGATTCGCTTCACCGAGGACCATGAGTGGATCCGCGTCGATGGCAACACCGCCACCATCGGCATCACCGACTTCGCCCAGAAGACGTTGGGTGACATCGTCTTCGTCGAGCTGCCCGAGGTCGGCCGGAAGCTGGCCGCCGGCGATGCTTTCGGCACGGTCGAATCGGTCAAGGCCGCGAGCGAGGTCTTTGCGCCGGTGGCCGGCGAGGTGGTCGAGGTCAATGAGGAGCTGACCGGCGAGCCGGAGCTGGTGAACGAGGACCCGACCGGCGAAGGCTGGTTCATCAAGCTGAAGCTGGCCGATGCCAGCGCGGTGAACGCCCTGATGGACCAAGCCGCCTACGACAAGCACATCAAGGACCAGAACTGATGCGTTACCTGCCCCTGACCGGGGACGATCGCCGCGAGATGATCGCGGCGATCGGTGCCGGCTCGGTCGACGACCTGTTCCGCGACGTGCCGCAGAGCGCGCGGCTGCCCGGCCCCCTCACCGAGCTGCCGCCGCACCAGGGCGAGCTGGAGGTCGAGCGGGCGCTGGGCGCCATGGCGGCGAAGAACGTGCCGGCCGGCTCGGTGCCGTTCTTCTGCGGCGCCGGCGCCTATCGCCACCATGTCCCGGCCACGGTCGACTACCTGATCCAGCGCGGCGAGTTCCTGACCAGCTACACGCCGTACCAGCCCGAGGTCACCCAGGGCACGCTGCAATACCTGTTCGAGTTCCAGACCCAGGTCGCGCTGCTGACCGGGATGGAGGTCGCCAACGCCTCGATGTATGACGGCTCCACCGCCTGCGCCGAGGCGATCATGATGGCGAACCGGGTGACCCGCCGGTCGCGCGCGGTGATCTCCGGCGGGCTGCACCCGCAATATCGCGATGTCTGCCGCACCCATGCCGACTTCACCGGCTTCACCCTGGACGAGGCGGTGCCCAACCCCGACGGGGTCGAGGACCTGGCCGGCCGGATCGACGACCAGACCTCCTGCGTCGTGGTCCAGAACCCGTCGGTGTTCGGCCATGTGCACGACCTGTCGGCCCTGGCCGAGGCTTGCCACGCCAAGGGCGCCCTCCTGGTCGTCGTGGTCACCGAGGTGGTGTCGCTGGGCCTGGTGACCCCGCCGGGCGAGATGGGCGCCGACATTGTGGTCTGCGAGGGCCAGTCGATCGGCAACGCGCTGAACTTCGGCGGCCCCTATGTCGGCCTGTTCGCGACACGCGAGAAGTTCCTGCGCCAGATGCCGGGCCGCCTCTGCGGCCAGACCGTCGATGCCGACGGCAAGCGCGGCTATGTGCTGACCCTGTCGACGCGCGAGCAGCACATCAAGCGCGAGAAGGCGACCAGCAACATCTGCACCAACAGCGGATTGTGCGCCCTGGCCTTCACCATCCACCTGTCGCTGCTGGGCGAGGCCGGGTTCACGAAGCTGGCGCGGATCAACCACGCCAAGGCCGTGACCCTGGCGGCCAAGCTGGCCAAGGTGCCGGGCGTGGCGGTGCTGAACGACAGCTTCTTCAACGAGATCACCATCCGCCTGCCGAAGCCGGCCGATCAGGTGATCGACGCGCTGGCCAAGCGGCGCATCCTGGGCGGCGTGCCGGTCAGCCGGATCTACGCCAACCGCCCGGCCTTCGCCGATCTGCTGCTGGTGGCGGCGACCGAGACCAACACCGAGGCCGATATCGATGCGCTGTGCGCCGGCCTGTCGGAGGTGCTGTGATGACCCAAGTCGACACCTTCACCGGCAATCGCGGCCTGGATATTGAAGAGAAGCTGATCTTCGAGCAGGACAGCCCCGGCCATTGCGGCGTCGACCTGCCGGAGCCCGCCATCGACACGCTGCGCCTGGGCGGGGTGAAGCCGCGCGCCCGGGTCGGCCTGCCCGGCCTGGCCGAGCCGACGGTGATGCGCCACTACACCCGCCTGTCGCGGATGAACATGGCGATCGACACCGCCCTCTACCCGCTCGGCTCCTGCACCATGAAGCACAATCCGCGGCTGAACGAGCGGATGGCCCGGCTGCCCGGCTTCGCCGACATCCACCCGCTGCAGCCGGTCGCGACCGTGCAGGGCGCCTTGGAGCTGATCGACACCCTGGCGCATTGGCTGAAGACGCTGACCAACATGCCGGCCGTGGCGCTGTCCCCGGCCGCCGGCGCGCATGGCGAGCTGTGCGGCATGATGGCGATCCACGCCGCCCAGGAGGCCCGCGGCGAGGGCCATCGCCGGCGGGTGCTGGTGCCGGAATCGGCGCATGGCACCAACCCGGCGACGGCGGCGGCGATCGGCTACACCGTCGACGCCATCCCGGCGACGGCGGACGGCCATGTCGACCTCGCCGCGTTGAAGGCCAAGCTGGGGCCGGACGTGGCGGCGATCATGCTGACCAACCCGAACACCTGCGGCCTGTTCGAGCGCGACATCGTCGAGATCGCGCGGGTGGTGCACGAGGCCGGCGCCTTCTTCTACTGCGACGGCGCCAACTTCAACGCCATCGTCGGCCGGGTGCGCCCGGGCGACCTGGGCGTCGACGCCATGCACATCAACCTGCACAAGACCTTCTCCACCCCGCATGGCGGCGGCGGCCCGGGCTCCGGGCCTGTCGTGCTGTCGGCGGCGCTGGCGCCCTACGCCCCGATCTCGGCCGTGGTGCACGACGCCGACGGCTTCCGCGTCGCCGAGCATGTCGGCCGCCCGGGCGCGCCGCAGCACAGCTTCGGCCGGCTGAAGGCGTTCCACGGCCAGATGGGCATGTTCGTCCGGGCGCTCGCCTACATGATGAGCCACGGCGCCGATGGGCTGTGGCAGGTGGCGAGCGACGCGGTCTTGAACGCCAACTACGTGCAGGCCAGGCTGAAGGACGTGCTGACGCCGGCCTTCGACAACGGCTACTGCATGCACGAGGCGCTGTTCGACGACCGGGCGCTGAAGGACACCGGCGTGACCACGCTCGACATCGCCAAGGCGATGATCGACGAGGGCTTCCACCCGATGACCATGTATTTCCCGCTGGTGGTGCATGGCGCCATGCTGATCGAGCCGACCGAGACCGAGAGCAAGGCGACGCTGGACCAGTTCATCGGCATGATGCGGTCGCTGGTGGAGAAGGCGAAGTCCGGCCAGGCGGAGTGGTTCAAGGGCGCGCCCTACCACGCCCCGCGCCGGCGCCTGGACGAAACCGGCGCAGCCCGCAGGCCGGTGCTGCGCTGGACGCCCGCGGCGCCGCTGGCCCAGGCGGCGGAGTAGGAGCGGGATCCCGGCCCCTTCGCTTCGGCGAGGGGCCGGATATCCGCGGCGGCCGGGCGGCCGGGCAAGATTCCGGCCGCCCGGCCGTGAAATCTTGCCGGCATCGCAAAACCGTCTTCCAACCGCCGTCCGGTCGCGGCATCATCGCCTCGCGCTGCTTGGCGCGGCACACGCCTGAGGGGGGCGAGATGGGGGTGCGATGGCACGCAAGGCTGTGACGAGTGCGCAGGCGCAGGCCATCGGCCCCTATTCGCACGGCGTGGTGGGACGCAGCGATCTGCTCTTCCTCTCCGGCCAGACCCCGATCGATCCCGCCACCGGCCGCCTGGTCGACGGTGACGCCGCCGCCCAGACCAGGCAGTGCCTGGCCAATCTGCGCCATGTGCTGGAAGCGGCGGACCTGAATTTCGACGCGGTGGTGAAGGTCAACGTGTTCCTGACCGACATGGCCGATTTCGCCGCCATGAACGCAGTCTATGAGCGTCATTTCCGGCCACCCTACCCGGCCCGCTCGACCATCGGCGTCGCCGCCCTGCCGCTGGGCGCCAGCGTCGAGATCGAGATGATCGCGGCGATGCCGCGGGAGTGAGGCGGCGGATTTACTGCAAGTATCCCCAGCGCTCGACCGCCGGCTCGGCCGAGGCCCATCTCCAGGTCTCGCCCTGGCGGCAGATGCTGCCGACATAGATCCCTCGCGTGGCCTTGGCGCCCTCGCCGGCCTCGACCGTGACCAGGATCTCCTTGCAGGTGGCCAGCGGCGTCTCGATCAGCCGGGTGACCTGGACCGCGCCGGTCTCGTCGGCATAGCCGAAGGGCAGGTCGTGGTCGATCCGCCACAGCTTGGTTTCGCCCGGCTGCATCAGCCCGGCGACGGCGGCGATCGCGTCCTGCTCGTCCTTGTGCAGGCCGCGCATCACCGACTTCATCCCGGCAGCGACCGCGGCCCGGGTGCCCATGCCGACGCTGTAGCCGACCACCGGGTTGGCGGTGATGGCGCCGACCGTGCCCCCGGTGGCAATGCCGCTGACATCGGCAACCATGCTGCAGCCGGCCAGCGGCAGCATCAGCGCGGGCAGCAGGCCCCACGGCAGACGGCGCCGCCGCCCGCTCACTGCAGCGATCCCCACCGCTCCGTGGCCGGCTCGGCCGAAGCCCATTTCCAGGTCTCGCCATTCTGGCAGATGACGGCGACGTAGAAGGCGCGGTCCTTCTCCGCCTCGACCGAGAACACGATCTCCTTGCAAGCCAGAGGCGGCGCGCCGATCAGCCGGCTGACCGTGACCTGGCCCTGCTCGTCCGCCTCGATCGGCACGTCGTGCGAAATATCCCAGCGCGCCACCTGGCCGACCGCCATCGAGCCGGCGACCGCGGCGATCCGGTCCTGCTCGGCCTGGTGCACCTTGCGCTCGCCATATTGCAGCCCGGCGCTGGCGACCGAGCGGACGCCAAGGCCGATGCCGGTCGCCACCAGGGCGTTGTTGGTGACGGCCGTGGCCGCTGCCGCGCCGCCGACGCCGGCAAGATCCGCCGTGCCCTCATGCAGCAGAGAACTGCAGCCGCCGAGCCCCAGCGCTGAAACCAGAAGGAGAACTACAATGGAGTGTCTGCACGTTTTGGCAGGCATCGCACCGTCTTGAGCCACGGTCTTCGGCAGGTCGAGCCGAATTGCGAATCACCGTAACATCAACTTGTTACAAATGTCGATGAAGGTGGAATCTCAATTGCTTCCGGCCTTGGGAGCATGGCCTGCCGTGCCCCGGCTGGCGGCGCTGCGGCGGCGTGCTATCGTGCGGCCGGCGCCGGACATCGGAGGAACGCCTTGGGTCGTGTGATTGCCGCCGTCGCCTATGCCGAAGGGCGGCGGGTTGCCGAGATCGCCCTGTCGGAGGGCAAGAGCTGGTCGGAGAAGCCCGGCCATGTCGTCTGGATCGGCATCCACGAGCCGGAGGAGGCCGAGCTGCGCGACGTGGCGCAGCAATTCGGGCTGCACCCTCTGGCGATCGAGGACGCGCTGAACGCGCATCAGCGGCCGAAGCTCGAGACCTATGGCGACACCCTGTTCGTGGTGCTGCGCACCGCCCATCGGCTGAAGGACCATACCGAGTTCGGCGAGACCCATCTGTTCGTCGGCCCCGGCTATGTCATCGCGGTGCGGCATGGTCCCTCCTCCTACACCAAGGTGCGGGAACGGGCGGAGGCCAACCCCACGCTGCTGAAGCACGGCGAGGATTTCATCCTCTATTCGATCCTCGACTTCGTGGTCGACAACTACACCCCGGTGGTGGAGGCGATCGAGACCGAGGTGACGGCGCTGGAGCAGCGGGTGCTGAAAGTGCCGCTGACCGCCCACGACATCGAACGGATCCACGCGCTGCGCCGCGAGCTCATGGTGATCCGCCGCACCGTCACCCCCACGGCCGAGGTGTGCAAGCAGCTGGAGCACACCGAGTCGGACTGCATCAACGAGGCGATGCACCCGTATTTCCGCGACGTCGCCGACCATGTGAAGCGGGTCAGCGACCATATCGACGCGCTGCGCGAGATCGTCACCCACACCTTCGAGGCCGGGCTGCTGCTGGAGTCCTCGCGCCAGAACCAGGTGCAGCGGAAATTCGCCGCCTGGGCCGCGATCCTGGCGGTGCCGACCGCGATCGCCGGCATCTACGGCATGAACTTCGAGAACATGCCGGAGCTGCGCCTGCCCTATGGCTACTACATGGTGCTGGGCGGGATCGTGGCCTTGTGCGGCTTCCTGTACTGGCGGTTCAAGCGCTGGGGCTGGCTGTAGCGGCGGGCCCGCGCGCCAGCCAGTCTGCCCTTTTCGTGATCGATCCCCGCTTGCCAGCGCCCCGGGACTGCGGTTCAACAGCGGCATGACCGATCCCATCGACACTGACGATCTCGCCCCCGAGCCCGTGGCGGCGGAGGAGGATTGCCCGCGCTGCCTGAAGCCGCCGGCGCTGTGCGTCTGCGACACGGTGGTGCCGATCGAGAACCGGATCGGCCTGTTGATCCTGCAGCACCCGCAGGAGCAGGCGAAGGAGTTGGGCACCGCCCGGCTGACCGCGCTGCACCTGACCGACGCCGTGTTCAAGATCGGCCTGTCCTGGCCCAGCCTGGCCGCGGCGCTGGGCCGCCCGGCCGACCCGAAGCGCTGGGCCGTCCTGTATCTCGGCTCGATGCGGCCGGAGGATTTCCCGCCGGGGCGGGAGCTGGTGGTGCTGGACAAGAAGGGCGCCGCCCTGCCCGAGCAGGAGTCGACGCTCGACGAGATCGAGGGCGTGGTGGTGCTGGACGGCACCTGGAGCCAGGCCAAGACGCTGTGGTGGCGCAACGCCTGGATGCTGAAGGGACGGCGCATCGCGCTGAAGCCGCAGCGCCCGTCGCTGTATGGCAAGCTGCGGCGCGAGCCCCGGCGCGAGGCGCTGTCGACGCTGGAATCCGCCGCCTTCCTGCTGAGCCGGCTGGAGGGGCGGCCAGAGATCGAGACGGCGCTGCTGGCCAGCTTCGCCCGAATGCTCGACCGCTACCGCGCCACCCAGCCGGCGCGGCCGGCCGGCCCCCGGCCCGATCGCCGCCGGCCGCAGCAGCGCCGGGGCCGGTCCCGCTAAGCCCGGCGCTCCGCCCGCAGCAGGGCCAGCGCCGGCAGCAGCGGCAGCGCCGCGACCAGCGCCAGTATGCCGTGGGTGGCGTCGAAGGCGGCCAGCGCCCCCATCGGATAGGGCGGCCCGGGCGGCAGGAACAGGCCGAACAGCGCCACCGCCAGCGCCGCGCCGATCGAGGCGCCGGTGCGGTCGAGGATGTTCAGCAGCGGCACCCCGTCCGGCACCCGCTCGCGCGGCAGCGAGGCCAGGGCCACGGTCATCGCCGGCATCGCCCCCAGCACCATGCCGAAGCCGCGCACCGCCAGCACGGCGGAGAGCCAGAGATAGCCGGTGTGAGCCTCCAGGAAGGCCAGCGGCACCGTGCCGAGGACGGTCAGGACGGTGCCGGCCAGCACCAGCCGGCCGCCGCCGAAGCGGTCGGCCAGCCGCCCGCTGAGCGGCATGGCCAGGGCGATGCCGAGATCCTGCGGCAGGATCAGGAGGCCGGTCATGAACACCGTCTCGTGCCGCACCAGCAGGTAGTAGAGCGGCAGCGCGATCTGGGCCCCGTAGATGGTGAAGCCGCCGCAGAACAGGATCAGCCCGGCCGGTCCGAAGATGCTCTCGCGCAGCAGGCGGATGCGGATCAGCGGCGCCGCCATCCGCCGCGCCCGCAGCCCGAAACCGGCGACCAGCAGGAGGCCGACCAGCAGTGCGCCGTCGGCCATGGCCGCGCCGAAGCCGCCGGCCTGGGCGATGGCGAAGACGCCCCAGGTCATCAGCGGCAGGCCGAGGGTCAGCAGCAGCAGGCCAGGAATGTCGAGGCGGCCCGCGGGGCCCGCCGCGCCGGCCTCCGCGCGCGGCAGCCAGCGCCAGCCGGCCAGGAGGGCGGCGAGGCCGAGAGGAAGGTTGATCCAGAACAACCATTGCCAGCCCTGCCAGGCCAGCAGAGCGCTGCCGACGGTGGAGCCGATCGCCGGGGCCAGCACCACGACGATGCCCATCGTGCCCATCAGCCGTCCCATCCGCCCGGGCCCGGCGGCCATGCCGAGCAGCATCTGCCCGACCGGCACCAGCAGGCCGCCGCACAGGCCCAGCAGCACCCGCGCCGCGATCAGTTGCCCGGCCGTGGCCGACAGGGCGCAGGCGGCCGAAACCAGGATGAACAGGATCAAGCTGGCGAACCACAGCCGGGTCGGCCCGACCCGCCGCGCCGCCCAGGCGCTGACCGGGATCGCGGCGGCCAGGGCCAGCAGATAGCCGGTCGCCACCCATTGCATGGTGTCGAGCGTCACGCCGAAGCCCTCACCCATCGGCGCCAGGCCGATGTTCACGATCGAGGTGGTGAGCCGCGACAGGAAACCGCCGACCACCAGGATCGCCGCCTGGCGCCACAGCGCGGCCGGAATCCGCTCCAGCGATGCGGCCGGGGCGAGGGGGGTCATGGCGAGTCCTTATCGATGATAAATTTATCACTGATAAGGAGCCGGCTACCGTTAATCTGTCAAGCGGGCATTGGAGGCGGTTCTGCTCCTTTCAGTCGTCATCCCGCGAAAGCGGGGATCTCGTCGGGGCCCGACTGGCGAGAGGTTCCCGCTTTCGCGGGAATGACGAAAAAGGGAAAGGGCGAGTCGGTGGGAAACGGACCATGAAGCTGCAGCGGGACGCAGTGATCCGGACGGCGCTGGACCTGCTGGACGAGGTCGGCATCGACGGCTTGAGCACCCGCCGCCTGGCCGAGCGGCTCGGCGTGCAGTCCCCGGCCCTATACTGGCACTTCAGGAACAAACGCGCCCTGCTCGACGCCATGGCCGCGGCGATGATGGAGGAGGCCGGGATGCGGCGGACCGTCGAGCCCGGCGCCGACTGGCGCGACTGGATGGCGGAGGATGCGCGCCGGTTCCGCCGGGCGCTGCTGTCGCGCCGCGACGGCGCCCGGCTGCACGCCGGCACCCGGCCGGAGCCGGCGGAGTTCGCCGCGGTCGAATCCGAGACCGCCCTGCTGTGCGCGCAGGGCCTCAGCCCGGCCGACGCGCTGCGCGCCGAGATCGCCATCGGCCGCTACGTGGTGGGCTGGGTGCTGGAGGAGCAGGCCGATGCCGCCGACGCCGCCGAGCGCGAGGGCGAGCGGATGGCCGCCGCCGACCTGGCGGCCTATCCGACGCTGGCCGAGGGCATGGCGGCGGTGCGCGACGCCGACCCGGATGCGGCATTCGACTACGGCCTCGGCCTGCTGCTCGACGGCATCGCGGCGAGGCTGGCGGGGTGAAGGCGTCCCCGGGCGCGGCGATCGCCGCGCCCGGGTCCTGCATCTCAGTAGCGCTGGGGCACGTAGAGTTCGGCCGGCAGCGTGCGGCGCTCGTAGTTCGGGTCGAACACCCGCTCCGGCAGCGCGATCTCCTCATGCGGCACCTCCCCGTAGGGGACCGCCGAGAGCAGATGCGAGATGCAGTTCAGGCGCGCGCGCTTCTTGTCGTTGCCTTCCACGATGTGCCAGGGCGCCTCGGGGATGCTGGTGCGCTCGAACATCGCCTCCTTGGCCTTGGTGTACTGCTCCCAGCGCACGCGGGACTGCAGGTCCATCGGCGAGAGCTTCCACTGCTTGATCGGGTCGTGGATGCGCATCAGGAAGCGCAGCTGCTGCTCCTCGTCGGTGATCGAGAACCAGTACTTCACCAGGATGATGCCGGAGCGCAGCAGCATGCGCTCGAACTCCGGCACGTCGCGGAAGAAGTCCTCCACCTGGCTCTCGCTGGCGAAGCCCATGACACGCTCGACGCCGGCGCGGTTGTACCAGCTGCGGTCGAACAGCACGATCTCGCCGGCCGCCGGCAGATGCGGCACGTAGCGCTGGAAGTACCACTGAGTCTTCTCGCGGTCGGACGGGGCGGGCAGCGCCACCACCCGGCAGGTGCGCGGATTGACGCGCTGGGTGATCCGCTTGATGGCGCCGCCCTTGCCGGCGCTGTCGCGCCCCTCGAACAGGACCACCATCTTGAGGCCCTTGTAGTGCACCCAGTCCTGCAGCTTCACGAGCTCGCTCTGAAGGCGCAGCAGCTCGTTGAAATAGGTGTGGCGGTCGATGGTGTTCTTCCGGCGCGTCTCGAGCAGGGCGCGCAACTCGGGCGGGACGCGGGCGTCGTCGACCGCCTGCTCGAGCTCCTCGTCCATGTCGTCCTCGAGCTCGATCTCAAGCCAGTTGCGGGTCTCGGTGTCTTTCAGCTCAGTCATGTGCCTGCCTCCTGCTGCTCCACCCGTGTACCCGGAAGCTTATGCAGTTTGGTGACAGCGGTCGCCGGCCGGACAGCACTTTTTGCCGGGCGGCGGCGCGATCGATCACAGCAAGACGGTCGGAGGACACCCGGAGGCCTCCGACGGTTCCCGCCGAGCCGGCCGGCGCAGGGAGAGATCTCGCGCACCGGGCACATATCATGATATTATCGGGCGTTGATTGATCGCGCTTATTTCATTCAAGGGAGGTTTTTATGGCCGATACCAAAAAGCCCGATCCAAAGGCGCCCCAGCCCGACCCGAAGGCCAAACCAGCCGCGACCGAGCCCGCTCCACCCAAGCCGGCCGGCGGCGGTTATCCCCCGATGAGGTGACACGACGGATCCGGGGACGCGGCCTTCCGGTCGCGCCCCCGGATCCAGACATCAAGGCTCCCCGCCGAAGCGGGGAGCCCCCGATCCTAGCCCGCGCCGCCCCGGCTCAGGGTGAAGGCCTCGAAGTCGGCGCTGTCGAGATATTGCAGCCGGCCCCAACCGTCGGTCGCCATCGCCGTGACATATTCGAGCGAGGCGAAGGCGGCGACGTTGCAGCCGCCGGGCAGGCAGCCGACCGGCAGGTTCGCATCCATCAGCCCCTGCGCGCTCTGCACCGTGCTGTGGTTGCCGACCGGCCCGACCGGTCCGGAGGTCGAGAACACCACCTCGTCGACCCGCTTGGTGGTGAAGCTGTAGCTGGCGAAGCCGTTCTTGTGCTTCGCCCGCCACGGCAGCGTGACCATGTCGCCCGGGGCGAAGCCGAGCACGCCGCAGCACGGGTCGGCCGAGGCAGCGCCGATGGTCGGGGCGTCGATCTCGGCATAGGTCGGGTTGTTGTCGACATGCACGGTCACGACCATGGCGTTGCCGTCGACCAGGCCCAGTGGCGCCGCGTCGACAGTGGTGATCGTGCCGGCCAGGGTGTCGACATCGGGCACGAAGTAGCGGATGCCGAGCGCCGCGATGTCGACCGGGGCGCCGGCGGTGTCGAACAGCTCGAGCCGGATCTCGAACTTGCCGGATTGGTCGGTCCCGACCTCGACGCCGGCGGGGTTGTAGGTGATGCCCGGCGCCGGCAGCGTCGTGTCGAACACGCCGTTCTGATAGTCGACCGGCGCGATCACCGGCCCCCAGACGCCCTGCGGCGGCAGCGAGGGCGGAATCTCGAACAGGTTCGCCACCGGCGCCTCGGGCGGCGACAGCGGGCCCAGCTTGTACAGCGCGCTGACCGGCTGCCCGCCGCCACCGTCATAGGTGTAGTGGCGGCCGACATCGCCGAGCATCGGGATCCAGTCGACGGTGCCGGTGCGGCGCCAGAACAGGCGGTAGTACTTCACCCCCAGCGTCTCGCGCAGGCTGTTGTCGAACAGCAGTTGCGGCCGCAGCACGCCGCCGAACGGCGCGCCGCCGCCGGTCAGGCCGCGATTGGCCGGGGTGGTGCCGCCCTGCAGCGCCTGCGAATTGCCGAAGATCGCGTTCATCGAGGTCTGGCCGATCGCGGTGAACAGCACCCAGTTGTCGCCGGCCACCACCGGCTCGCAGGGCGGGCAGGTGCGCGCCAGCGGATGATGCGTGACCAGCGTCACCTCGCTGCCGCAGGCGTAGTTCCACCACGTGTAGCAGGGCACCGGCGTCGGCCCGTAGATGACGATGTCCCACCACAGGAAGCGCTGCTTGACCTTGAAGTACAGGTCCGGCGTGTCGTGGTTGTGGCAGCCCTGGAAGAACAGGGTGCGGAAGTGGCCGCAATCATCGGTGTGCGCCGTGGCCACCAATTGCTTGGTGAAGAAGCCGGGGAACAGGATGCAAAAGATCGGCCGCAGCAGCAGCTCATGGTCCAGCAGGACGCGCTGGAAGTCGAGGTCGCTGCCCGTCCGCGCGGTGAAGCGCAGGGCAGCGGCCTGGTCCAGCCCGGCCAAAGCGGTGGCCGCCTCGGCGTGGCTGTGCATCATCTGCGGCGCGATCTCCGGGTTCAGCCGGCGCAGCGCGGCGGCGCCCTGGAACGGCGCGGGGTCCGGGCCCGGGCCGGGCGGGAACGGCCCGGGGAACGGCCCCGGCAGCGGGTCCGGAATCGGGTCGGGCAGCGGCACCGGGCGCAGAATCAGGTCGCGCAGCCGGTCGAGCACCAGCTTGGGCAGCTTCGGCAGGATGATCGGGAAGCGGTCGACCTCGTAGACCTCGACCGTGGCGTTGCAGACCGGCAGGTCGATGCTCTGCCCACCCAGCGTGGTGCGCTTCAGCACCGTGCCGCGGACCACGCACAGGCCGCGCAGCCAGCACAGGATCGTGTCGAGGCCGACCGAAATGTCGATCGCCAGCCGCTCGGCGCCGCGATCGACCCGCAGATGGCGCTCGACCGCGCCGCGGCGCATCAGCTCGGCGACCGAGCGGTCCTGGTCCTCGAGCCGCGGGCCGACCAGCAGCCGGAGGTTGGTGCCCTCGGCGCCGATCGGCACGCGCAGGGCGACCTCGCCCTTAGCGTCCAGCGGCTTCGCATCCATCAGCTTGCCGCCCTGGGAAAAGGCATAGACGGCGAGCGACGCCTTGCGGGCGCGCTCGTCGTCCGGCAGGGCCACGCGGACGGTGACGCCCTGCTCCTTCGAGAGTTCGGGTCTCTTTGCCATGAAGGCCTCCTGGGTGCGGAGGGCCAGCCTCCGCGATTGGGGGAGGCAGGTGCGGGATGCGTCCGGCTGCGCGCGATGCCGGTGTCGTCCCAACGCCAGCGGCGGGGACGTCCGGCCTGCAATCGGACTCGCATTGCCCAGGAGTTGTCGCGGCGATGAGCCTTCATCGCCGCACGCCTTCTTGTTGTGATCAGTCGATCGGCGCAGTCGGAGAGCGAAGACGCTCCTGCCGACTTAGAAAGCGAACGTCATATCAAATTATTCAGACCTGTTCTCAAAACTCCATATGCCGGGAGCTTTTCTGTTCTATTCCTCAATTGCGGCTTTGTTGTGCCTGGCCGGTCACGGGATGATCCGGCGCTGGCGCAGATCTCGGAAGATGGCGAGGAACATGGCCTCGGTGTCGACCACCTCGTGGAAGCCGAAGCGCTGCGACTTCGCGGTGTCGCCGAACATGTCGTAGTCCAGGCCGAAGATGAAATCGGCGAAGCGCCAGGACGACACGTCGCGATATGGGGTCGGCGCCAGCCCGTGCCGCTCGATCATCGATCGCCACAGCGGCTCCTTGTCCGCCATCATGGTGTCCAGAGGCATCGGCAGCGGCGGCGCCGTCTCCAGATCGAAGAACCGGGCCAGGCGCGGCCACAGATCGGTCCAGCGGAACAGGTCGCCATTGGCGATGTTGAAGGCCTGGCCGGCCGCGACCGGATCGGTCGCTGCCCAGACCGTGGCCCGGGCCAGCAGGCCGGAATCGGTCACCTGCAGCAGCTTGCCATAGGCGCCGGGCTTGCCCGGGAAGCGGAACGGCAGCCCCAGCTCCTTCGCCATCGATGCATAGACCGCGATGGCGACGGCCAGGTTCATCGGGTTGCCCAGCGCCGTGCCGCCGACCACCGCCGGCCGGATCGCCGACCAGCCCCAGCCGCGGGTTTCGGCCCGCGCCTGCAGCCAGGCCAGCTGGTCGATCATGAACTCCGGCGGCATCGGGCCGGGGTCGTCCTCCCGCGCCGGGGTCTTGAACGGGCCGAGATGGCCGCCATAGACCTTGTAGCCCTGCATCAGGCTGACATGGCGCAGCCCGGGCGCCTCCGCCGCCTCGACCGCGTTGACCAGCATGGCCAGGTTCGGCGCCACCAGCTCGGCCCAGTTCGGCCGGTCCTGGAAGGCGGCGTAGAAGATGTGGGTGACCTCGTTCAAGGTCCCGAGCTTGTCGCGCGCATCGGCAGGGTCGAGCAGGTCGACGGCGATGTGGCGGATTCGGCCCACCGTCTCTCCGCCGCGCCGCGACAGGCCGATCACCTGCCAATCCTCCAGTGTCGCCAGATGCTCCACCAGGTTGCGGCCGATCACCCCCTGGGCCCCGACCACCAGCGCCGTCTTCCGATCCATCGCTCTCTCCATGCCACTGTCCTGGCCCAGAGATCATCCATTCCGGATGGATTGAGTAGACCGCCGGATCGACTATCATCCATAAGCAAAGCTTTGAAATGATCACCCATGGACCGCTTCACCACCATGGCCACCTTCGTGCGGGTGGCACAGCTCGGCAGCCTGTCGGCGGCGGCGCGGGATCTCGGCCTGACCCAGCCGGCGGTCAGCCAGCAGGTGGCGGCGCTGGAGCGGCGGCTGGGAGTGCGCCTGCTCAACCGCAGCACCCGCCGCCTGGCGCTGACCGAGGCGGGCGAGCGCTACCATGCCCAGGCCCGCCGCATCCTGGAGGCGGTGGCGGAGGCCGAGGACGGGCTGGCCGAGGCGTCGGACACGCTGGCCGGCAGCCTGCGGGTGCATGCCCCGGCCGGGCTGGGCCAGGCCCATCTGGCGCCGATCCTGATCGGCTTCCAGCAGCGCCATCCGGAGCTGGCGGTCGAGCTGATCGCCGACGACCGCTATGCCGACCTGATCGGCGAGGGCATCGACGTCGCCATCCGCCTGGGCACCCTGGCCTCGCCCGGCCTGGTGGCACGCCGGCTGGCCACACTGCGGCGGATCCTGGTGGCCGCGCCGGACTATGTCGCCGCCCATGGCAGCCCGGAGACGCCGGAGGATCTGGCCCGTCACCCGCATGTCCGCTTCAGCTGGGCCGCGGCCGGCGATGCGGTGCCGCTGGTCGGCCCGGACGGGCCGCTGGAGGTGCGGGTGCAATCGCGCTTTCTGGCCAACAACGCCTTCGTGCTGATCGAGGCGATCCGCGCCGGGATCGGCATCGGCGGCGCCCAGATGCCGTTGGTGCAGCCATTGCTGGAAAGCGGAGAGTTGGTGCGGGTGATGCCGGATCACGCCTATGCGCCCCTGGAGGTGCATGCCGTGTACCCCTCCGGCCGCTTCGTGCCGCGCCGGGTCCGGGCCTTCGTCGACCACCTCGCCGCGGCGCTGCCGGCCATTCCGGGGCTGGACCGGGGGTAAGGCTTAGGAGGTAGCCGATCGAACCTTGCCGTCCCGGCCCGGATCTTGAAATGATCCCCTAAACCCTGGTGGGGACCATGGAAGTCGTCTCCGAGAGATCGGCCACCGACATCGCCGCAAAGAAGGCTCCGCCGACGGGGCCGGTTCTGCTGCTGCGCCGGGCCCTGATTCTGGCCGCGCTGCTGGTCGGATGCGCGATCGTCTACGCTCTCCTGCTGGCCCGGTTCGATATCTCGAGCGAGCCGACCGAAACCGAGTTCGGCGCCCCGGCCGGCGATGCCCGGGTCAGGCTTTATGTGCAGCCGATCGAGGTCGATCCGGTCAATGATTCCCTCCGGATGCGGATCAGCGTGACGCCCGATCCGTCCCTGGCCGCTGCAGCCGCGGCGACGGCGGATCATGATTTCCTGATCAAGATCAAGCGCGGCAGGCAGATCGAGCATGTCCAGATCGGGGCTGGCCAGCCGCTTCCCGAGGTCACCTTCGACTTCGATCTCGAGGACGGAAACGTGCGCGACTATCCACTGGACCGATATGTATCGGCCATGACGCTGGCGGCGAACGAACAGAGCCAGGACGACGCCGGGGCACCTCTGCCGATCCGGGTCACGGTCTGGGAAGGCCTCCTGGGCTTCACCGTGAAGGCGCAGCAGGCGGCGGCGCAGAACGCCGGTGACCTGGAGCTCCAATTCGCAGTCCGCCGAACCGGGGCCGTTTCGTTCTTCAGCATGGCGATCTACAGCGCCATGATCGTGATGGCGCTTTGTGCCCTGGTCATCGGCGCCCTCGTCTTCATCGGCACCCGACGCATCGAGGTCACGCTCGCCGGCGCGCTCGGCGCCGTCATCTTCGCGCTGCCGACGCTCCGCACCGCCATGCCAGGCGAGCCGCCGCTGGGTGTCCGGCTCGACGTCCTCGTGTTCTTCTGGGCCGAGCTCGGCGCCGTCATCGCGCTCTGCCTGTTCGTCGCCGCCTGGGCGCGCCGCGGCCCCCGGCCCTGAACCGGCGGCGCTGAGGCGCTACATCGACCGGCCGTCGAACTCATGCACCGGCACCGCCGCGAGGTCGATGTCCTCGAGGCAGCGGATGTTGATATAGGCTGACCGCTCTGTCCCCGGCGCCGAATCCTCGGCGAAGACGTGGATGCCGCAGTTCCGGCAGAAGCGGTGCTGGAAGACGTGGCGGTTGAACAGGTAGGTGCCCAGGTCAACGGGCGCCGCCTGCACGCGCAGGCCGAGATGCGGCACCGCCCAGAGCAGCGCGCCCTTGCGCGAGCAGATCGAGCAGTTGCAGGCCACGACGCCGGTCAGCTCTCCCTCGACCTCGAAGGCGACACGGCCGCAATGGCAGCTTCCCTTGTACAGCATGCTCTCCCCTCCCCTCATCTTCGCCCGGAAAGCTGGGCCGGCGGCGCCCCGCGGGCAATGCCCGAAGGACGCCAGACCCAGCCAACGCATGGCAGCTTTGCACCCCCCTCCGCCGGCGGCGAGTCAGTTGTAGGATGAGTCATCCGTCATCCGTAGAGACCCCGTCCGCCGCACCGGCCTGCCCGAGGCCCGGAGGAATGCCGATGTCCACCGCTGTCGACCGATCGAAGCGCCCATTCATCATCGCCTCGATCATGCTGGCGACCTTCATGGTCGCGATCGAGGCGACGATCGTCGCCACCGCCATGCCGCGCATCGTCGGCGAGTTGGGCGGCTTCACCTATTACAGCTGGGTGTTCTCGGCCTTCCTGCTGGCCCAATCCACCACCACCGTCATCTACGGCAAGATGTCGGATGTGTTCGGCCGCAAGCCGGTGCTGGTCGGCGGCACCATCCTGTTCCTGATCGGGTCGGTGCTGTGCGGCTTCGCCTGGTCGATGGGGTCGCTGATCCTGTTCCGGCTGCTGCAGGGCCTGGGCGCCGGCGCGATCACGCCGGTGACGATGACGGTCATCGGCGACTTGTACAAGCTGGAGGAGCGCGGCCGGGCGCAGGGCCTGATGGCCAGCGTCTGGGCCACCTCCGCCGTGATCGGGCCGCTGGCCGGCGGCGTCATCGTCGACCACCTGTCCTGGGCCTGGATCTTCTGGCTCAACCTGCCCTTCGGCGTGCTGACCATCCTGGGTTTCCTGCTGTTCCTGCGGGAGTCGATCCAGCCGCGCCAGGTCCGGATCGACTACACCGGCGCCGCGCTGTTCTCCGCAGCCATCGTGTCGCTGCTGGTGATCCTGACCGAGACCGACGCCGATGGCTGGACCTTGGGCGGGCTGGGGCTGCTGTTCCTGGTCGCGGGCCTGCTGTTCCTGTGGCAGGAGCGGCGGGCGCCAGAGCCGATCATCTCGCTCGAGCTGTGGGCCCGCCGGCTGATCGTCACCAGCAACGTCGCCACCTTGCTGGCCGGCATGGCGCTGATCGGCCTGACCACCATCCTGCCGGTCTATGTCCAGGGCGTGCTGGGCCGGTCGCCGGTCACCGCCGGCTTCACCCTGAGCATGCTGGTGTTCGGCTGGCCCCTGGCGGTGATGCTGTCGCAGCGGCTGTACCGCGCCTTCGGCGTGCGCCGCACCTTGCGGGTCGGCAGCCTGCTGTTCCCGGTCGGCGCCGCCTTCCTGCTTTTCCTGACGCCGCAGACCCATCCGGTCGTGGCCGGCGCCGGCGCCTTCCTGATGGGCTTCGGCATGGGGCTGATCAGCCTGACCACCATCGCCGTGGTGCAGGACAGCGTCGAATGGTCGATGCGCGGCAGCGCCACGGCGTCGATCATCTTCGCCCGCAACCTGGGCAGCACCATCGGCGCCACCGCGCTGGGCGCCATCCTGAACATCGGCATCGTCCATTTCGGCAGCGGCGCGCTGGCGGCGAGCGTGCATGACGTGCTGAACCGGCCGGAGGGCCTGGCCGAGCTGGCCGCCAACCCCTCGGTCCGCGACGTCTTCGACCAGGCGCTGCACTGGACCTTCCTGGGCGTGGTGGCGATGGCGGTGCTGACCTTCGTCACCATCTGGCTGATCCCGATCGCGGCGCGACCCGCCAAGCCGCGGGAGGCGGAGATCGAGGCGGCGGCAGAGCCCGACCCGGCCGTGTCCCACTGAATTTGACCGCAAGAACCGGGCCGACCTTCACCCTCCCGGGTGCTAGCATCCAACCCATGAGCGAGCATCTCTACACCCTGTTCGAGACCGCCATCGGCCCCTGCGGCATCGCCTGGGCCTCGCGCGGCATCACCGGCGTGCAGTTGCCGGGGTCGACGTCGGAGAAGACGCGGATGCGCCTGCTCCGCCGCTGCCCCGGCGCCGAGGACGGCACGCCCCCGCCCGACATCGCCCGGATCATCGAGCGCATCACCGCGCTCCTGCGCGGCGAGCGCATCGACCTGTCCGACGTGCCGGTCGATCTCGGCCGCGTGCCGGAGTTCGAGCAGCGGGTCTACACCATCGCCCGCGCCATCCCGCCGGGGTCGACCATGACCTATGGCGAGATCGCCAAGCGGCTGGGCGACCCGCTGCTGGCTCGCGACGTCGGCCAGGCGATGGGGCACAACCCGTTCCCGATCGTGGTGCCCTGCCACCGGGTGCTGGCGGCCGGCGGCAAGCCTGGCGGCTTCTCCGCCCCCGGCGGCGTCGACACCAAGCTGCGGATGCTGCGGATCGAAGGCGCCGCAGCCGCCGCCCAGGCCTCGCTGTTTGACTGATCAGCCGGCGCTGTCCAGCAGCGCCCCGCGCAGCCGACGCGCTGCCGGGCCCGGCGGATCCTCGATCCGATGCGCCAGGACGGCGGCGACCATCGCCTTCCCCTCGCGGCCGCCGATCCGCGCCAGCCGGCGCTCCGCCAGGTCACGCTCGACCAGCCAGCCCGGCAGCCGGCCCCAGCCGACCCCGGCCCGGATCAGAGAGCGCTTCGTCTGCAGGTCGCCGACCCGCCAGGTGCCCGGCGACAGCACGCCGAAATCACGGCCCTCGGTCAGGGCCGACGGGTCCTCGACCACGATCTGCAGGTGATCCGCCAGCGCCGCGGCCGAGAGCGGCCCGCCTGCCGCGGCCAGCGGGTGGGACGGGGCGGCGATGGCGACGAAGGCCAGAGTCAGGACGAATTCGGCTTCGATCCGCGGATCTGCGATCTCCGCCGTCGTCAGGGCCAGGCTGCAGCGGCGGTCGCGCAGCGCCGCCTCGGCCGCGCCCAGCGGAGCCGGACACAGCCGCACCCCGACCGAAGGGAACTCCGCGCGCATCGCTGCGAGCGCGGCGGCCAGGGGCTGTTCCGGGAACAGCGGGTCGACCGCGATCGACAGGCCGAGCTCGACCCCCTCGCCCATGCCGCGGGCGCGGGCGCGCAGCAGATCGGCCTTCAGCAGCAAGGCGCGCATGTCGGCCAGCAGCGCCCGCCCCTCCGCCGTCAGTGCCGGGCGATGGCCGGCACGGTCGAACAGGGCGACGCCGAGCTGCGCCTCCAGCCCGCCCACGGCGTGGCTGACCGCCGACTGCACCCGCGACAACCGGGCGGCGGCGGAGCGAAAGCTCCCCGCATCCGCTACGGCGACGAAGGCCCGCATCTGGTCCAGGGTCAACCCGTCGATCATGATCCATCCTATCGATCAAGATCATCGATTCTTTATCAATCCCATAGATCGATAGGAAGCGCCATCTCTGATGCATCGAACCCGGGGCGGCCCGGCCGCCGGAAAGGACCAGAATGCGCCATCAAGCCTTCCTCTATCTCGGCATCGCCATCGACCCCGAGGCCAACCGCATCACCCGCGAGCGGGCCGGCGGCCGGATGATCATCATCGGCCTGTCCGACCCGGCCGAGGCGCCGCGGGTGGCGGAGGAGCTGGCGCGCGACGGCGTCGACCGCATTGCGCTGTGCGGCGGCTTCGCTCTGCCGTGGCGGGCCCGGGTGGCCGAGGCGGTCGCCGGCCGCGCGGTGGTCGGATCGGTCGGCTACGCCTTCGAATCCCTGGCCGGTGTCGCCGCCTACAAAGCAAGCTTCGAGGCCGGCGAGCCCTCGCGCGAGGCGCTGATCTCGCTGGAGCCCGGCGCCGACCCGGCGGTCGACCGCAGCATGCGCGAGGTCGACGGCCACCACACCACCCTGGTCGCGGTGCCGGACACGCAGACGGCCATCCGCATCGCCCGCGAGCTGGTGACGGAGGGCGTTACCCTGATCGAGTTGTTCGGCGATTTCGATAGCGCCGGCACAGCCGCGGTGATCGAGGCGGCGGACGGGCGCTGCCCGGTCGGCTGGGTCGGCTACGGCACCGAGGCGCTGGCCGCCTGACCTGGCGCAGCCTGGCCGGGCGCAGCCTGACCAGGCTTGCCCGGCGCAGCGGGCGGGGGCAGAGTCGGGGCATGCCCGCCGAACAGATCCTGCGACGCCCGTCTATGGCCGTGTTCGACTACCGGTGCAGCGCCGGGCCGGGCGACCGCCCTTTCACCGAGTTGCACACCGGCCATTCCGTCTCCTATGTGCGGCGCGGCAGCTTCGGCTGCCGGCAGCTGGGCCGCGCCGACGAGCTGGTGGCCGGGTCGGTGCTGGTCGGCCATCCGGGCGACGAGTTCACCTGCAGCCACGACCACCACCATGGCGGCGACGAATGCCTGTCCTTCGAGCTGGCCCCGGCGCTGGTCGAGGCGATCGGCGACGACCCTGCCGCCTGGCGCGCCGGGGCGATGCCGCCCTTGCCCGAGCTGATGCTGCTGGGCGAGCTGGCCCAGGCCGTCGCGACAGGCCGCAGCGATCTGGGGCTGGACGAGGTCGGCATCGCCTTCGCCGCCCGCTTCGTCGCCCTGGTGACCGGGCGGGAGGCACGGCCGGCCGAGCCGGCGGCGCGCGACCGCCGCCGGGCGGTGGAGGCGGCGTTGTGGATCGATGCCAACGCCGACCAGCCGGTCGACCTCGATGGCGCGGCCCGCACCGTCGGCCTCAGCCCGTTCCACTTCCTGCGGATCTTCGCCCGCAGCCTGGGCGTCACCCCGCACCAGTACCTGGTCCGCGCCCGGCTGCGCCGCGCCGCCCGCCTGCTGGCGGAGGGCACGCGGCCGGTGACCGACATCGCCTATGATGTCGGCTTCGGCGACCTGTCCAACTTCGTGCGCAGCTTCCACCGCGCCGCCGGCGTCTCGCCGCAGCGGTTTCGCAAGGCGGCGAGGGGCGACCGCAAGATCCTCCAAGAACGGTTGGCCCCGATCGCCGCAGCATGACCTCCGGCTCACGACGGAGGTTCTGCCATGTACGACCATGTCGGCCTGAGGGTCCGCGATCTCGACGCCAGCCTGCGCTTCTACGAGGCGGTGCTGGCGCCGCTCGGCCACGGGGTCTGCTCCCGCGGCGATGCCGATGCCGGCCTCGGCCCGGCCGGCGCGCCGGCGCTGTGGCTGTACCGCTCCGACACGGTGGGCACGGGCACGCATGTCGCCTTCCGCGCATCCGATCGGGCGGCGGTCGACCGCTTCCACGCGCAAGGCCTTGCCGCGGGCGGCCGCGACAACGGCCCGCCGGGACTGCGCGCCGACTACAGCCCGACCTACTACGCCGCCTTCCTGATCGACCCGGACGGCAACAATGTCGAGGCGGTGTGGATGGGGTGACGAACGGGCCGGAGAGGCCGGAGCCACCCCCTCACCCGAAATCGCGTTGCGATTTCGACCTCTCCCCGAGGAGAGGTGAACCACCCCTCTCCTCGGGGAGAGGGAGGGGCCCGACGCCGAAGGCGGCGGGAGGGTGAGGGGGAGAGCACCGCAGCCGCCTACGACGCCCCCAGCGTCTTCAGATAGGCGATGATGTCGGCGCGGTCCTGCGGGTTGGCGATGGCGCCGGCGGTCATCTTGGTGCCCGGCACCGCCTTGTTGGGGCCGGCCAGGAAGGTGTCGAGGGTCGCCTCGTCCCAGGTCTTGCCGTAGGCGGCCATGGCCTTGGAATAGGTGTAGCCGGCCACCGTGCCGGCGGTGCGGCCGAACACGCCGGACAGATGCGGGCCCATCTTGTTCTGCTCGGTTACCGTATGGCAGGCGCTGCAGCGCGAGAACAGGGTCTGGCCCCGCGCGGCGTCGCCATCGGCCAGGGCCGGCGACACGACGCCAGCGGTCAGCAGGGCCGCGAGGGCCCACTGCGTCAGCTTCATCTCTCTTCCTCTTCCCTTCGGGACCCCGGATTTCGTCCGGGTTGCGCCGGCGGGAGCCCGAGGCCCCCGCCGGAATTCAGCGTGTCACGACGACGACTTCAGCAGGTCCGTATCGAACGGCAGGCTGCGCAGGCGCTTGCCGGTGGCGGCGAAGATCGCGTTCGCCACCGCCGGGGAGACGGCGGCGGTCGCAGTCTCGCCGATGCCGCCGGGGGCCTCGGCGCTCTTGATCAGATGCGTCTCGACCACCGGCACCTCGTCGATCCGCATCGGCAGGTAGGTGTCGAAATTGGCCTGCTCCACCCGCCCGTTCGCGAAGGTGATGTTGCCGTGCAGCGCCGCGGTCAGGCCGAAGAGCGACCCGCCCTGGACCTGGGCCTCGATCGTGTCCGGGTTGACCGCCAGGCCGCAATCGACGGAGCAGACCAGGCGGTGGACCTTGATCGACCCGTCGCCGGCGACCTCGACCTCGGCCACCATGGCGACATAGCTGCCGAAGGCGAACTGCACCATGACGCCGCGGCCATGGCCCTTCGGCATCGGCGTGCCCCAGCCGGCCTTCTCCGCCGCCAGGGTCAGCGCCGCCAGGGCACGCGGATTATGGCCCAGCAGCGCCTTGCGGTATTCGACCGGGTCCTGCTTGGCCGCCGCCGCCAGCTCGTCGATGAAGCTCTCGACCACGAAGACGTTGTGGGTCGGGCCGACGCCGCGCCACCAGGAGGTCGGCACGCCCTGCGGCTCGACCCGGACATATTCGACCCGGATCGACGGGAAGGCATAGGGCGGCTCGGCCGCGGCCTCGACCGCGTCGGCATCCACCCCGTCCTTGAAGCCCGCCGGGAAGTAGCGCGCCATGATCGAGGAGCCGGCGATGCGATGGGTCCAGGCCACCGGCTTGCCCTGCGCGTCCAGCCCCGCCGAGAACCGGTCGTAATAGTACGGCCGGTACATGTCGTGCTGGATGTCCTCCTCGCGGCTGTAGACCACCTTCACCGGGCCGTCGACCTGCTTCGCCACCGCGACCGCGCGGGCGATGCCGTCGACCTCGAGCCGCCGGCCGAAGCCGCCGCCGATCAGGTGGTTGTGGACCTGAACCTTCTCCTTCGGCAGGCCGGCGACCTCTGCAGCCACGGCCTGGGCCAGCGTCGGGACCTGGGTGCCGACCCAGATCTCACAAGAGTCCTTCTGCACATGAACGGTGCAGTTCATCGGCTCCAGCGCCGCATGGGCCAGGAACGGCACCTGGTAGATCGCCTCCAGCCGCTGCGCCGCGCCGGCCAGCGCCTTCTCGGTATCGCCCTCGTTGCGGGCCACGGCGCCGGGCTTCTTCGATTCCTCCTCCAGCTGGCGGATCAGGTCGGCGCTGTTGACGCCGGCGTTCGGCCCGTCATCCCATTGGATCGCCGCGGCCTCGAGCCCCTTCTTGGCGGCCCCCATATGGTCGGCGACCACGGCCACCGATTCCTCGGTCTTGACCACTTGGCGGACGCCCTTGACCGCCATCGCCGCCGCCTCGTCCACCGCTTTCGGCTTGCCGCCGGTGACCGGCGAGATGGCGATGGCAGCGACCTTCAGGCCCGGCAGCTTGGTGTCGATACCGAATTCGGCCTTGCCGTTGACCTTGTCCGGCGAGTCCAGCCGCTTGGCCGGCTTGCCGATGATGGTGAAGTCCTTCGGGTCCTTCAGTGCGATCGTCTTCGGATCCGGCGCCGGCAGCGCCGCGGCGGCGTCAGCCAGCTCGCCATAGCCGAGCGACCGCTTGCCGTCGGTGACCTTGCCGAGCTGCGCCTTGAGGGTCGACGGGTCGACGCCCCACTGCTTGGCCGCGGCAGCGATCAGCAGCGTGCGCGCCACCGCGCCGGCCTCGCGCAGAGGCGCCCAGAAGCCGCGGACCGAGGTCGAGCCACCCGTGAGCTGGGCGCCGATCAGCGGGTTGGCATAGAGCGCGTCGCTGGGCGGCGAATGCTCGAGCCGGACCTGGTCCAGCCCGACCTCCAACTCCTCCGCCAGCAGCATGGCCTCGGCGGTGTAGATGCCCTGCCCCATCTCGGCCGACGGCATCACCAGCGTCACCAGCCCCTGGCGGTCGATGCGGATGAAGGCGTTGGGCGCGAAGCCGGACGCCTCGGCCGCCGCCAGGGCGGGCCGCAGCGCCGAGGGCAGGGCGACGGTGAGGGCCAGGCCGCCGCCGATGGCGGCGCTGACCTTGAGGAACCCGCGGCGGTCGAGGGTGTGCGAACCATCAGGCATGACCGATCCCTCCCTCAGGCTGCGGCTTTGTGGATCGCGGCGCGGATCCGCTGATAGGTGCCGCAGCGGCAGACATTGCCGGACATGGCGGCGTCGATGTCGTCATCGGTCGGCTTCGGCGTCTCGGTCAGCAGTGCCGCGGCCGACATGATCTGGCCGGACTGGCAGTAGCCGCACTGCACCACCTCGAGCTCCAGCCACGCCGCCTGCAGAGCCTTGCCCTGCGGCGTGTCGCCGACCGCCTCGATGGTGGTGACCGCGCTGTCGCCGACGCTGTCGACCGGGGTCTGGCAGGAGCGGACGGCCTGGCCGTCGACATGCACGGTGCAGGCGCCGCACAGGGCCAGGCCGCAGCCGAATTTGGTGCCGGTCATGCCGAGCACGTCGCGCAGCACCCACAAGAGCGGAGTGTCGCCGTCGACATCGACATCGTGGGGTGTGCCGTTGATCTTCAACGTGAAAGCCATGGCTGCCTCTCGGGTGGCTGGGGCTGACGGAACGCAGCCGGCCGACCTGGGCTGCGCCGGCCGGCTGCGTCTATGGATGGGATCTGCGACTTGTTCGAAGCTCGGTTGCGCTCCGCCGGCCAGCAATGGCCCGGCACCGCGCCCGACTTCCGATTCTCACCCCAGCTTAGAACGAAACGGGACGGAAACGCAGCGAAACATCGCGCCCTTCGACCATTGAAGAAGCCGCAACCCCGCACATGTCATCAGCATGAGCCCGCTGATCCGTCTGGCGCTCGCCACCGGCCTCGCCGTGGCGGCCGCCTCCGCCGTTCCGGCGCCCACCCTGGCGCAATGCATCGTCAACCCCGGCCAGATCGGCAGCCCCTGCGCCGGCGGCATCGGGTCGCCGCCGATCGTCCGCGGCCAGCGCCCGGCCCCCCTGGAGATCACGCCGCCGGGCCAGTTGAACCCACCGCAGTTGGCGCCGTTCCGGGCGCAGCCGGTGCCGGCACCACGCCAGGCGGAGAGCCTGAGCCGCAAGGCGCCGAGCAACCCCCTGCTGCCGCTGCCCTCGACCGGCACCGCCTATCGCTGCGTGACGATGGTCGGCAGCTGCCCGATCCCGGGCGGCACCATCCCGAGCACCGCCTGCACCTGCGAGGGCGGCACCACCGGCAGCGCCCGCTGAGGGCCGATGCGCGTGGCGCTGGTGCTGAACGGTGCCGCCGGCGCGCTGCTCGGCCGGCCCACCGAGGCGACCGCGGCGCGGCTGGGGCAGATCCTGGCCGAGGCCGGGGCCAAGGCGCAGGTGAACGTGGCCGAGGGTCCGGATCTGTGCCGGGCGCTGGACGCCGCGGTCGCGTCGGACGCCGAGGCGATCCTGGTCGGCGGCGGCGACGGCACCATCATCGCCGCGGCCGAGCGCCTGCTGCCGGAGAACCGGGCCGGCTCCGGCCGCCCGCTCGGCATCCTGCCGATGGGCACCGCCAACCTGCTGGCCCGCGATCTCGGCATCCCGCTGTCGCCCGAGGCGGCGCTGCCAGTGCTGCTGGCCGGCGCCACCCGGCGGATCGACGTCGCCCTGGTCAACGACCGGGTCTTCCTGAACAGCTCGCTGCCCGGCATCGCCCCGCGCATGGTGCTGCAGCGCGAGCGGATGCGGCACGACCGCGGGCCACTGAAATGGCTGCGGCTGGTGCGTGCCTTCTTCCGCGGCTTCGACCGCGGGCCGCGGCTGCATGCCGTGCTGCAGGCGGATGGCCAGCCGGTGCGGCTGGTCACCCGCACGCTGGCGATCACCAACAACCCGCTGGCCGAGGGCTTCGCCGCGATTCACACGCGCACCGCGCTGGATAGCGGCACGCTGGGCGTCTACGCCGCGCGGATCGACCGGCGGCTCGACTTGTGGCGCCTGATCGCCCGCCTCGTCGCCGGCACCTGGCAGCACGACCGGGCCACGGCGGCGCTGGCGGCGCGCCGGGTGAACGTGGTGTCGCGCCGCCCGCGGCTATGGGTCGCCAATGACGGCGAGAACCATCTCTTGGCGACGCCGCTGCGCTATCGCATCCTGCCCCGGGCGCTGACCGTGCTGGTGCCGCAGACCGATCCCGACACGCCCGGAACGCCGCCGTGATGAAGAGCGTCGCCCACATCTCCGACCTGCATTTCGGCCGCACCGAGCCGGCTTTGGTCGAGGCCCTGCTGACCGAGCTGAAGGCGCTCGCGCCCTCGGTGATCGCCGTCTCCGGCGACCTGACCCAGGATGCGCACAGCGCCGAATTCGCCGCCGCCCGGGATTTCCTGGACCGCCTGCCGGCTCCCTACATCGTGGTGCCGGGCAACCACGACATCCCGCGGCACAACCTGCTGTCGCGCTTCACCAAGCCGTTCTCGCGCTATCGCCGCTTCATCACCCCCGATACGGCACCGCTCTTGGTCCAGGACGGCATCGTGCTGATCGGCGTCAACACCGCCCGGCGGCTGGTGGCGCATTGGAACTGGTCGCACGGGTCGATCAGCCTGGACCAGATCGAGCGGGTGCGCGAGACGCTGCGCGCCCTGCCGCGCGGCATGCTGAAGGTCGTGGTGGCGCACCACCCCTTCCTGCCGCCGCCGGACGCGCCGGAGACCAAGCTGATCGGGCGGGCCGAGACGGCGCTGCGCTTCTTCGCCACCGCCGGGGTCGACCTGATCCTGACCGGCCATCTGCACCGGGGCTTCTACGGCGAGGTCACCACCCATCATGGCCGGGTGCGGCGGCCGATCCTGGTGGCGCAGGCGGCGACCGCGACCTCGAGCCGGCGGCGCAACGAGCCGAACGCCTATAACCGCATCCTGCTCGACGGCAGCCGCCTGACGCTGGAGCCACGGCGTTGGGACGGCGCCGGCTTCGTGCCGATGCCGGCGCATGACTTCGAGAAGGTGAAGGGCCGCTGGACGGCGGTGCCGGCGGTGGGGTGAGCCGGCTCAGACGATGACGGGCGCCGCGATGGCGGGGCGGCGCAGCAGATCGGCGAGCAGGGTCAGGGCGTGGCGGAGCGCCGCCCGATCCGGCACGCCGCCGAGCGACAGGCGGACCGCTTCCGGCGCCGCGCCGGTGACGTCGAAGGCATCGCTGGCGACCACCAGCAGCCCCGCCTCGCGGGCGGCGGCGACGAAGCCGGTCCGCCCGACACCGGCCGGCAGGGTGAGCCAGAGATGGTTGCCGTCCGGATTCGCGGTGACGGCGTCCACCGGCAGCAGCGTCGCGGCCAGGCGCTGCCGGGCCCGGTTCTCTGCCCGGATCGCCGCCGTCAGCGCGTCGAGCGTGCCGTCGTCGATCCACTGCGTCGCCAGCGCAGCGGTCAGGGGCGACGCCATCAGGCTGACGGCGCGCAGCCCCGCCGCCAGCCGCAGCGCCGCATGCGGGTCCGGCGCCGCGACATAGGCGATGCGCAGCGCCGGCGTGGCGCATTTCGACAGGGTGGCGAGGTGCCAGGTGATCTCCGGCGCCAGCGCCGCCAGCGGCGCCGAGTCCTCCGCCAGCGCGCCATAGGCGTCGTCCTCGACCAGCGCCACGCCGTACCGGCGGGCCGTAGCCACGATCGCCTGCCGCCGCGCCGGCGGAAGGGTGGCGGTGGTCGGGTTGCCGATCGTCGGCACCAGGTACAGCGCCTTCGGCGGGGCCGCCCGGCACAGGTCCTCGAACGCCGCGGGATCGAGGCCTTCGGGATCCTGCGCCAGACCGACCAGGCGCAGGCCGCGCTGGGCGGCGATCGTCTTCATCCCGGGATAGGTCAGCGCCGCACAGGCCAGGCTGTCGCCGGGGCGGAGCAGCAGGTCCATCAGGGCGAACAGGGCGCTCTGCACCCCGGCGGCGACGATCACGCGATCCTGCTCCAACCGACCCAGGCGGCGCCCCAGCCACCGGGCGGCGGCCGCGCGATCCCGCAGCACGCCGCCGGCCGGCTGGTAGGTGAGAGGGGAGATCCCGCCCGGCGTCGCCATCAGCCTGGCGATCCCTTCCGCGATCCCCTCCCCCAGCCCGGCCGGCTGCGGCGGCACATTCATGCTGAGGTCGAAGCCGGATGATCCGCCCGCCGCGGCTACCGCGGCGCGGACGAAGCTGCCGCTGCCCGGACGTCCTTCGACCAGGCCCATACGCTTCAGCTCGGTGTATGCGCGCGTCACCGTGGTCAGGTCGACGCCCCGCTCCAGCGCCAGCTGTCGCTGCGGTGGCAGGCGGGTGCCGGCGGGGAGGTCGCCGGACCGGATCAGATCGGCGAAACCGGCGGCGATGGCGAGGTATTTCGGGGTCGTGTCGGGGATGCGACGGTCCATCGCATGACCATACACTTGACCAAAGTGTATGGCAATATTAGATACCACTCCATACAATTGACCGCAGCCACCCTGCGGCCTGTCCCAGGGGATCATCATGGCCGAGCCCATCTACCCGACGCTGAAGCCCTTCGCGGTCGGCATCCGGGCGCGCTGCCCGCGCTGCGGCCGGGGCCACCTGTTCCGGGGCTTCCTGACCCTGGCGCCGCGCTGCGAGGTCTGCGGCCTGGATTACGGCTTCGCCGACCCGGCGGACGGCCCGGCCTTCTTCGTCATCTCGATCGTCAGCTTCCCGGTGATCGCCTTCGCCGCCTGGCTGGAATTGGCCTATGAGCCGCCGATGTGGGTGCACCTCCTGACCTCGGTGCCGCTGCTGATCGGCGGCTGCCTGGCGCTGCTGCGGCCGCTCAAGGGCTGGCTGGTCGCCGCCCAGTACATCAACGACGCCCGCGAGGCCCGGCTGGCCCGCAGGGACGAGGACTGACGCCCCTACCCGCCCATGAAGCCCGCCGCGACGCGGGCGCCGCCGACTCCGCCACCGATCACGATGGTGAGCACGACGCGGATCAGCGTGTCGACCTGATGCCGGATGATCGCCTTCTTGCGTGACCGGTCCGCCTCGATCTTCTCGATCAGGTCGACGAACATCTTCGCCAGGTTCTCCTTGAACGCCGGCTGGCTGTGCCGGCCCTGCACGAACAGGCGGATCTCCTCCTCCATCCTGGTCTTCACATGCGGCAGCAGGTTCGCCAGATGGCCGCTCTGCTGGCCGTGATAGCGCAGCTGGGTCATGCTGCCGTCATGGTCGCGGGAGGTCAGCACCCGGGCAACCTCTGCGAAGGCGGCCTCCGTCCTCGCCTTCAGGTCGCTGGTCCGCTGCTCGAACGAGCCCCAGTCGCTGGTGATGCCGCTATAGGCGATCACCGTCTTGGCCTGCGCCGCCAGCCGGTCGTCCGCAGCGCCGCTCGGCTTGATCGGGATCTCGCCATAGAGCTGGTTGGCGTTCGGCGACCAGTCGAAATCCGCCCAATACCGGCCTTTCGGCCCCATCACCTCAATGATGTAGGTGGTGGTGCTGGGTCCCGCATCCCCGACCAGGCCGAGATCCGTGACCTGCCGGATCTTGGCATGCTTCCATTCGTCGACGGGGACCGCCGTGGCGGGATCGAAGCGGGTCTCGATCGGCTCGTAATGCTTCGGGATGGCCGGCAGCGCCGGCGCCGCCGTGCCGGCCGGTCCGGCATCCGGGGCGGCCATGGCGAACACGGGCGGAACCCGGTTTCCGGCGGCCGGCGTCGCGTCCGCGGCCGCGACGGCCGGGCCGGTCGCTGCCGCGGCGGCAGGGCTCGGCCTGGCCGATTGCAGCGTCGCGGTCGCGGCTGCGGCGGCCAGCAGCTGCCGCCTCCGGGCATCCGCATTGGCCGGGATGCCATCGATCACCACCTGGACGATAGCGGCCTGGACCGCTTTGGCGTCGATGTCGTTGAGCGCGCCCCCGGCGGCGTCATGATGGCCCGCCATCAGGCGCCCTGCGACCTCGGCGCCGTCCTCATCCGCCCCGGCCAGGGCGGCGAGATGGGCGGCGGCTGCGGCGCGCTCCGCCCGCACCGGGTCGTCGCCGCTGCGCATCGCCATTGCCGCCGCCTTGGCCGCGGCCACCGCGGCGTATTGCTTGCCCGGCGCCGCCTTATGGGCGTCCTCCAGCGCCTTGACCGCGGCGGCGAGGCGCGGCCCGGCATCGCCGGACACCGCCCCAAGCTCCCGCTCCGCGGCTTGTACCTCTTGCCCTTGCCGGCGCAGGGTCGCGGCCAGCTCGTCCCGCTTCCGCCGTTCATGTTGCAGCGTTGCCTGGGTCGCCACCCCGTCAGGGGTGCCCTTGGCCAGCTCCGCCTCGATCCTGACCTCGACCTGACGAAGCTCGCTCCCGGTTTTCTCCACGTCGGCGGAGACCTCCCGGACATGCTTGCGGATGAGTTCGATGCGCTTCTCCGCCGCCCGAGCGGCGACGGCGGCCAGCCCCTCCGTCGGGATCTTCTTCTCGATCAGCAGCTCCCGGGCGGTTGCGTTGATCGCGCTGAGGTCCGGCCCGAAGGTATGGCGATCCTGCACCGCCACCTGGGCCTGGACGGCCGCCAGTCCGGCGCAGGCCGCGGCGTGGGCTGCAACTGTCGCCGCCGATCGCGACTCGGCCGCCGTCGGCACATCGATTCCCGTCAGCAGCCCGTGCGTCCGCAGGTCCGGAACCCCGCCGGCCGGCGCGCCGGCATAGGCGGAGATGATCGCCGCCGGCCGGTCCTCCAGATACTCGGCCATGACGACGGCGTTCTGGGCGGCGTCGGCGGCTGCTTCGGCCGACAGGCCGGCACGCCGGGCAGCCCCGGCGGCGGCGCCGATCGCGGCATAGGTCGGGACTGCCGCCGGTCCGAAATCCCTCCGTGCCGTCGGCAGCAGTCCGTTCGCCAGGGCGACCGCCGCCTCGACCGACGCACCGGCCTTCAGCGCGTTGAGGGCCGTCGCCTCCGCGACCTGCCTCCCGGGGCCGGCGCCCCACGTCATCCCGATCCGGCGCAGCACCTCGGTGGCGAAGGGGTCCGACCGGGCGGGGCCGTCGACCAGCTCGACCGGGTCGCCCCGGCCCAGATCGGCGTTGACCAGGCGGAAGCGGTCCCCGGCCGCATTCGGGCCGAGCACCCGCTCGACCAGCACCGGCGCGGATTTCTCGCTGGCCTTGCCGCGCATCATGACCTCGCCGATGCAGCATTCGCGCGACCCGATCTGGCGGAAGCCGGGCTGGAACGGCGCGGCGTTCAGGGCGTCGAAGCCGTCGCCGGCGAGCCATGCGGCCGAGGCCGGGACCGGCCGGCCGCCCAGGACGCCCCAGCGACCCTGCGGCTGCTTGTACAGCTCGACCGCGGTGTCCAGCGTCAGGTCCGCCTTCACCGGATGGAACGTCTCCTGCTCGCCCTTGCCGTTGCCGCGAGGCCGGCGCTCGGCGACCACCTGCACCGGTGCCGGCCCGCCGGCGTCGAGCGAGCCGGCGAAGAAGGTGCGGGTCCCGACCGCGATCTCGGTGCGATCGTTGCCGGTCTTCCGCGTCTGGATGAACGGGTCCAGCGGGTCGCCGGCATGGGCGCCGGTCGGGACGATGGCCGTCGTCAGCTTATTGACGAACAGGGCCATCCTGGCCGCCGGAATTCGCGACTTCTTCTTCATGGGCTCCCCAGTCTCAGGCCCGCTTCAGCAGACACGTCTCCGCATATCCGGCGCTCACGGCAGTCCTGCGAAGAATTTGTCAAGATCCGATGGGATGACCGGCTCTGACATGACTGCCCCGTTTCCGGGACCGTTGCTGAGCGGATCGTTCATGTCTGCGTAACGGATTGGTCACATTCTGGTAATAGGAAAACGTTCAGTGATCTAATGCAGGAACGACATCATGGTATGCGCTAGAAAACGATCCGGACCGCGAACCCGGCCGTGTCGTCAGCGCTCTGCGGCCAGCTGCTCGCGGATGCGGTCCGGCCCGCCGGCCATCCGCCGGGCGAAAGGCCGGTCGGGGTCGACGACGCGCCAGAACGGCGCGCTGCCGTCCTGGCTGATCCGCACCAGGTGGCGCTGGGTGGTGACCGGGCAGCAGGCATCGGCCCCATGCTGTGCCGCCAGGGCTTGCCGCAGCCCGGCCAGATCCGACAACCGCCCGGGCGGCGCCGCTCGCAGCGCTTCGGCGACCATCCCCTCGCTCGGGATCAGCATGCCCTGCGTCTGGCTCCTGCCCTTGCGACGCGTCTTGATGACCGGCAACTCGTCCATGGCTCACCTCCGGAAGGGTCTCTCTCTCCGGAGGACGAACGGGGATGCCGGAGTCCGACACCGGTTGAGCCAGGAGGCCGCCCGAACGCGATCGCTGATCCTCGCGCGACCGTCGCACCGCTATCGGCATACTCTTTTGGACGAGACGAACTGACCCAATTGGAGCACATCAGCGTAGTCTAAATTTTATCTAAAATTTTATACAACTCATTTGACTCGCTTCGCCTGCTCGCGCTTCATGGCATCAGCGATTGGCATATGGGTGCCGGTCGCCCACCCGACCAAGCTACCAAGAAACGATGAACGCCACCAACCTCCGCATGAACCCGATATAGCCAAACCAAAATCATATTCTCGCTGCAGGTTCTCAGAGCCCCCTTTCAGCCCATGACGGAAGCTCCACAGGTCTTCAGCGGTTTGGCCAGCTTCAGGAGAGCACCCGTGATTGCGTATCGAGCATTTCAGTCCGACCTGGCCAGCACCGTTGCCTGCAGCGAAACAGAACTCCCTCCGCCGGCTCTTGCGACCACGTCCTACGCAGATGTCGCCATGGCCCCGGCATCACCGCCGACGGCGCCGAACGCCGATACACCGCTGATCGCCGTCGTCGATCCCCGCACCCTCCGCCGGGACAGCCTGGCGCGGGCGCTCGAGGCGACGGAAAGCCGGTTCCGCCATCACACCTTCGCCTGCCTCGATGAATGGCTGCAGGCCGAGCGGATCCACGAAGATACGGCCGCGATCCTGCTGGGCATCGGAGCGACGGATGCGGTCGATCCGAGCCTGGAGGCGGACCTCCGGTTCCTGGCGCGGGAATTCGGCCATATCCCGACGATCGTGATCGGAGACATCGAGGACCCGTCCCACGTGCTCGGGATCCTGGCTCACGGCGCCCGTGGATACATCCCGACCAGCGTCAGCTTGTCCGTCGCCGTCGAGGCCATCTCTCTGGCCCGGGCCGGCGGCCTGTTCGTGCCGGCCAGTTGCCTGATGCAGCACCACCGGCAGATGCCGTCGAAGCCGTCCCAGTCCGTGCCCTCCGTGGAGTCGCTGCTCACCGAGCGGCAGGCGGCGGTCGCCCAGGCCGTCGCCAGGGGCAAAGCCAACAAGATCATCGCCTTTGAGCTGAACCTCTGCGAGAGCACGGTGAAGGTCCATATCCGCAGCATCATGAAGAAGCTGCAGGCCCGGAATCGCACCGAGGTCGCCCTCAAGCTCCTCAACCTCGTGCCGTCCCGGACCAGCTCCGCGCCCAGCTGGCCGTCCTCCGGACGTCCGGCCCATCTCGAGGCAGCCGGCTGACCCTGCGGGACGCCGCTAACGCCGTCGATTGGGGGTAGCGTGGCGGAGAAGCTGCCGCTGCTCCTACCCGGTCCGGCCGTAGAACGGGTCCGGGCCCGGGTCCCGGCCGGCGGCGGCCACGGCCAGGCGGCCGAGATAGTGGCCCCAGCCCTCGGCATGGCCGGCGCATTGCTCGGCATTCGGCAGGCCGGTGTGGGTCATCTTCAAGAGCGTGCCGTCCGGCTGCTCGATCAGGTCGATCTCGACCAGGCTCGACCCCGGCGGCACCGCCTCGCTGCCGTCCCAGCCGAAGCTGTAGGACAGGCGATGCACCGGCACCACCTCGCGGAACGCGCCACGGGCGAAGCGGGCGCCGGTGACGTTGACCAGGTACAGCCCGCCGGGCTGCGGATCGAGCTGCGCCTCCGTGCCCATCCAGCGCAGGATCTGCTCCGGGTCGGTCAGCAGGGCAAACACCGCGGCGGGCGGCGCCGGAACATGGGTTTCGCGACGGACGACGAGATCGTCTGGCATCGGTCTCCTCCACGGTTGCGCCGACTGGGGTTGCGCCAGATCGGGTTGCGGCAGCGACGGCGACGGTCAGCCCGCGGCCTCCGACGGAGTGCAGTCGGGCTTCGGGACCGGCCCTGGATCGCGATCGGCCAGCACCGCCGCCAGGCGATCGAGGAAGAACGTCCAGCCGCGCTCATGAGCGGGCAGCGTCGACGGCAGCAGGCCGCTATGGGTCATCCGCATCAGCGTGCCGTCGGGCTGCTCGATCAGATCGATCTCGACCTGGCTGGAGCCCGGCGGGGTCTCGGCGTTGCCCTCCCAGCCGAAGCTGTAGACCAGGCGGTGCACCGGCACCACCTCGCGGAAGGCGCCGCGCACGACGTTGGTGCCGTCGACGTCGAGCAGGTACAGCCCGCCGGGCTGCGGCTCCAGCGTCGCGGAAACGCCCATCCAGCGCAGCAGCTTCTGCGGGTCGGTCAGGAAGGCGAAGATGGTGGCGGGCGGCGCCGGGATCCGCATCTCGCGCCGGAAGACGGTCGTTTCGTCCATCGCGCTTCCCTGTCGGCCATCCCGAGTCCAGGGCGCAAAATAACACGGCGCGGCCGGACTTCACCACCCGCCGTGGATGACAGATCCCGGGCCGGGGCGGCATGATCGCGGCATGGATCTGCCCACCCCCCTCGCCTGGCTCGTCGACGACGCCGGCGCCGTGCGCGCGCCCGAACGGTTCCTGGCCGAGCTTGGCGGCCGCCTGCTGGCCGACGGGCTGCCGCTGGCCGGCGGCGCCCTGACGCTGGCGGTGCCGCATCCGATCGTCGCCCGCCGCACCTGGCTGTGGCGGGCCGCGACCGGGACGGTGATCGAGGCGCTGGGCTTCGCCGGCATGCCGCTGCCGGCCGACAGCCCCCAGGCCGGCCGCGACTGGCTGGCCGGGCTCGGGCCGGTGCTGGAGCACCAGGCCGGGCCGGCGGTGCTGGGCTGGGCCGGCACCCGGCCGCTCGACTCCGCCGAGGCCGGCCGGCTGCACCAGGCCGCGCGCTTCGCCGCGGCGCCGCTGGCCGCCCTGGCCTCGCGGGCGGCTCTGGCGGCCCTCCTGGAAGCCTATCTCGGCCGGCGCAGCGCCGCCCGGGTCCAGGCCGGCGCGCTGCGCCGCGGCGCCGGCGAGACCATCCGCGCCGCCCTGCTCTGCGCCGATCTGCGCGATTTCACCGCCCTGTCCGAGGCGACGCCGCCGGCCGAGGTGATCGCCACGCTCGACGCCTGGTTCGACCGCATCGCCGGGGCGGTGCACGCCTTCGGCGGCGAGGTGCTGAAATTCATGGGCGATGGGCTGCTGGCGATCTTCCCGGTCACCGGTCCTCCGCGAGAAGCCTGCGACGCGGCGCTGCGCGCGATCGCCGCGGCCCGCGCCGGCATGGCCCATCTCGACGCGGCGCGGCGAGCTCGGGGCCTGCCGCCGCTGCCCTTCGGCGCGGCGCTGCATCTGGGCGAAATGATGTGGGGCAATATCGGCGCCGCCGACCGGCTGGACTTCACCGCCATCGGCCCGGCGGTCAACCTGGTCAGCCGGCTGGAGGGGCTGTGTCGGCCGCTGGGCCGGGCGGTGCTGGTCTCCGGCGCGCTCGCGGCCGAGACGACGGCGCCTTTGGTGCCGCTGGGCGAGCATCCGCTGCGCGGCATCGCGGCGCCCTGCGCCGTCTTCACCCTGCCGGATGCGTGACCGGGGCGCCTGCCAGCAGTTGGACCGGTCAATGGATCGTCATCCCGTGCGCGCTGCGGCGCGAAGCGCTGCCGCGCAGACGCGGGATCTCGTCGCATCTTCGAAGAGATCCCGGTTCTGCGGCGCATCACTTGGCGCTGCGCCGCTCCCAGGGATGACGGAGAAGAGTGTATCTGGACTCAGCGGATATCACGCCGCCTTGCGCAGATGGCCGTCCTTCACCAGGAGCTCGGCGATCTGGATCGCGTTCAGCGCCGCGCCCTTGCGCAGATTGTCGGCGACCACCCAGAAGGACAGGCCGTTCTCGACCGTGACGTCCTCGCGGATGCGGCTGACATAGACCAGGTCCTCGCCGGCGCATTCGACCGGGGTGACATAGCCCTCGTCGGCGCGGTGGTCGACCACCGAGATCCCCGGCGCCCGCTTCAGCGCGGCCCGCGCCTCGGCGGCCGAGATCGGGTTCTCGCAGTCGATGTTCACCATCTCGGAATGGCCGATGAAGACCGGCACCCGCACGCAATGGGCGACGACCTTGATCGCGGGGTCGAGGATCTTCTTGGTCTCGACCACCATCTTCCACTCCTCCTTCGTCGACCCGTCATCCATGAAGCTGTCGATGTGCGGGATGACGTTGAAGGCGATCTGCTTGGTGAACTTCTCCTTCACGATCGGGTCGTTCACATAGACGGCGCGGGTCTGGTTGAACAGTTCGTCCATCGCCTCCTTGCCGCCGCCGGAGACGGACTGGTAGGTCGAGACCACGACGCGGCGAATCTTGGCCAGCTCGTGCAGCGGCTTCAACGCCACCACCATCTGGATGGTGGAGCAGTTCGGGTTGGCGATGATGCCCTTGCGGCTGAACTGGGCGATCGCCTGCGGGTTGACCTCGGGCACCACCAGCGGCACGTCCGGATCCATCCGGAACTGCGAGGTATTGTCGATCACCACCGCGCCGGCCTTGGCCGCGCGCGGGCTGTGCACCGCCGAGACCTTGGCGCCCGGCGAGGACAGCACGATGTCGATGCCCTTGAAGTCGAACTTGGCGAGATCCTGCACGTCGAGGATGTCGTCCTCGCCGAACGAGACCTGGCGCCCGACCGAGCGCTCCGACGCCAGCGCGACGACCTCGTCGACCGGGAACTCGCGCTCGGCGAGGATGGAAAGCATCTCGCGACCGACATTGCCGGTGGCTCCGATGACCGCGACCCGATAGCCCATATCCGTAATCCGGCTGTTCGATTGCTGTAGGGGATGCACTCGGTAGAATGTATGCCGATCCGGGCGCAAGGACACAGCCATGCGAATCATGCGCGGCGATCATGCCGCCAGGAGACGGCTGGCCGCTGGACAACAGGGAGGATGGAGCATGGCCGAACGGTTGCCCAGCTATTCCGCCTTCTGGCCCTACTACCTGCGCGAGCACGCGCGGCCGCAGACCCGGGCGCTGCATTTCACCGGCACCAGCCTGGCGCTGCTGTGCCTTGTCCTGCTGATCGTCGCCGGCAGCTGGTGGTGGCTGCTGGCGGCGCTGGTCTCGGGCTATCTCTTCGCCTGGATCGGCCATTTCTTCGTCGAGCACAACCGCCCGGCCACCTTCACCCACCCGCTGTGGTCGCTGTACAGCGACTTCCGCATGTACGGGCTGTGGGTCTCCGGCCGCCTCGGCGACGAGCTGCGCCGGGCGGGGGTTTCGACCTGACCTGATGGACGCCGCAAGCGACTGGCTGCCGCCCCGGCTGATCGAGCGGATGACCCGCCGCCGCGGGCGGCTGCACGCCTTCGAGACAGCGGTTCCGCGCCGGACGGCGCTGGTGGTCGTCGACCTCACCGTGCTGTTCACGATCGAGCCGCCGCGGATCGAGGCGGTGGTCGATGCCGGGACCGTGATCGGCAACGTCAACCGCCTCGCCGCGGCATTGCGCGCGGCCGGCGGCACGGTCGCCTGGGTCCGACCGGCGGCGGATGCCCCGGCACCGCTGCTGGATGAGGTGCTCGGGGCCGTGCCGGCGGCCCATTACCGGGCGGCGGCGGCCGATGGCGACCCGCGGGCGGCGCTGCATCCGGATCTCGAGGTCCGGCCCGGCGACCTGCAGGGCCGGAAGGCGCTGTACAGCGCCTTCTTCCCCGGCGCCTGCGACCTGCCGGGCCGGCTGGCGGAGCGCGGCATCGACACGGTGCTGATCGCCGGCGCGGTCACCCATGTCTGCTGCGAGGCCTCGGCCCGCGACGCCTATTCCTGCGGCTTCCGCGCGGTGATGCTGGCCGATGCCTGCCTGGGGCCGGAGGCGGAGCACCGCGCCAGCCTGGCCGCCATCTACCGCAACTTCGGCGACGTCAGGACGACCGTAGAGGCGATCGGCCTGCTGCGGGAGACGCGGGACGACGGGGAAGGGTGAATTCGCAAGACTTCAGTCTCCCAGTCTGCCGTCGAGAAAATCCCTCATCCTCTGCCGGACCTTCTTGTCCGGCTCACCCTCGGCGGCGAGGCGCAGACATTCCTCCGCGTCCGAAGGCCACGAACCCCGTCCCCAGCCCCGAAGGGCATTCATCGCCATGTTGCGGGCCCGGATCGTCCGACTACGCAGTCCGGCCTTGATCAGGTCCCAGCCCTTGCCGGGAAAGCGGCGCAAATCCTGCAGCACGTATTCCAGCGCTTTGTCATCCGCGAATTCAGGTCCGAGTCCCAGGCCGATGGTCGGACCAGAACCGATGAGATCGAAATTCAGCTGCTCGCGGGCAAGGGCGAGAATCTGGTCGATCCGGGCGGCATCGTCCGTCTGCATCAGCCAGTACCACTGGCCGGACCGGCAGCTTCTCTGACGCTCCAGGCGCAGCGGCCAGGCGTCGATACCGAAGCTGGGCGCGATCGCCGCCGCCAGATTGAAGGAAAAGACGGCATCGGAGGCCAAGCCGGCCTCCACAGTCGCTTTGACGTCCGGGCTGCGCAGGACAGCATTCGCCAGCGAGCGGACGTCCAGGAATACCTGCGCACCCCATCCGGGCCGGCCGTGAAGCCGCCCGGACCGCTCCTCCTCGCAGAGTTTCTGGATATCCAGCACGGCATCGATCGCGCGCAGATGGCGCACAGGCTTCGCCGCCATATGCCGCAGATAGGCGATGCAGACGGCCGGGCCGTCCGCGTATTCTTCGATGCCTTTGCCCGGTTCGCCTATGACGAGGGCGCTCAGAATCTCTCCGGCTGCGATCAGGAGCCCTTCATCGACCTCGTCGCGCCTGATCGCGTCGAGGAGACCGCCCGATGTCGCGCAGGTATAGGCCAGATACTCGTACATGATCCGGTTGCGGAATCCGTCGCGCAGCATCCAGTCCCTGATGCCAGGGTTGTGGGTCCCGGCCAGACGGCCGACCGCCCGGATCCGTCCCCACCCATAGACATGCTTGGCTAGATCCCAGATCGCCGGCTCCGGGTCAGTCAGAAGCTTGGTCAGCGCGACGACGCTGTAGAGCGTGATCTCCTCATATTGCCCGATGGTCGAGACCAGCACGGCGTCATCCGGCGTGCCCGACACCCCGAGGAGCGCAACCCCAGCCTTCACCGGCTCGACATCGGGGGCCTCGAGCACCAGCCGTCGCGCCAGGGCGGCCAGCGCGGCGCGCCGATCCGCGAACTCGTCGACCAGCAGCGACAGCGTCTCGTCGATGATCGAGATGAGATCACCGGAGCGGAGAAGCTCGTAGAGATGCGCCGCGCTGCCGCCCGACGGATGGCGCAGCGTCTTGCCAATGGCCGAGACAAGCCGCCGCGCCTTGGTCTGGCGTGGGGAGTCGTCTTTCCGGCCGATGAGATTGTCGAGCGCCCCGTCCGCCCAACGCATCTCGCGGGCCTCCTCGCGAAGCGGCTCGACCCGCAGTGCCTCCGCGGTGGCGCCTCGCACGGCCAGCGCCTCGACGACCAGTCCGTGGATCGATGGGCGGCCATCCCGCCACGGAGCCTCAAGGCACTCGATCGCCTCCACCGACATGCGGGCACCGTCCACCGAATGGCAGCATGAAATGGCGTGCAATGTCAGCCGGACCGTCGCGGATGTCCAGTCGCCGCCCCCGGCCGAGCCCCGTGCATGGAAGAGCCCGCCGCCGGTCTCCCGGCGGCGGGTCCGATCCGAGGGGATGGTCTCTCAAAACCGATACCGCAGCCCCAACGCCACGATATCCACGCTGCCTTCGTTCTTGGCGTCGTAATCCACCTGCGTCTCCAGCGGCGTGCCGACATAGAAGTCGCGCTCGGCGTCCATCTTGCGGGCGTCGATGAAGATATGGGTGTAGGCGAAGTCGACCGACATGTTCTCCATGACGTCGTAGCTGAGGCCGGCCGACAGCCAGTAGCGGTCGCCGTCCGGTGTGCGGCTGGAACGGAAGCCGGCCTTGGTCGGGGTCGGGTCATACTGGAAGCCGGCGCGCAGAGTCAGGTCGTCGTTCCAGTAGTATTCGCCGCCGATCGAGACGCCGACCGTGTCCTGGTAGCGCTGCTCGTTCACCAGGTCGTCGCCGCCGTCGCTGCGCTTGACCCGGATCTCCTTGAACGACGACCAGCCGTACCAGGTGACGCCGCCCAGCAGGGCGATCTGCGGCGTGATCTCCTGCCGGACGCCGAAGCTGAGGATCGGCGGCAGGTTCAGCTTGGCCCGGCCGCCGGTGGCGAAATCCGCGGTCGCCGGCAGCCCCGGCAGCGGCGGGAAATCGATGCCGTCGAGCTTGGCCCGCCCGTCCAGCATATGGTCGACGCCGGAGCGGAAATGCACGCCGAGCCGGGTGCCCTCCACCGGCTGCACGATGGCGCCGATGTTGTAGCCGACGGCCCAGCTGTCGCCCTTGATCGTCAGCTCGCCATCGTCGGAGAAGGCGGGCAGCAGCGCGCCGACCGGGTTCGGCACCTTGCTCTCGAGCTTGGCCCAGGCATAGGAGATGTCGATGCCGCCGCCGATCGACAGCCAGTCATTCACCCGATAGGCCACCGTCGGCGAGAAGTTGTAGACCTGCAGTTCGGTCTTGGTGGCGTCGTAGCGGCCGAACCAGTTGCTGTTGTATTGGCTTTCCAGCCCGAACGGCGCGCCGAGGCCGAAGCCGACCCACAGGCGGTTCTCGGTGTTCGGCACCGGCAGGGCGACGAAGCCGTGCGGCACCAGGGTCGGGTCGTAGGGGTTATTGCTCTTGCTCTCGCCCGAGATGGCGCGCGGCCCCGGGTTGAACACCCCGGCCGGCGTGCGGAACGCCGGGTAGTCGATGGTCGAGCCGTCATCTGTCAGCCGCGAATCCGGGATCAGCAGGCTGCCGCCGAACTGGGCCTCGCCCTGCTTCAGGAAGCCCATGCCGGCCGGGTTGAAGTAGATGGTGCTGGCGTCGTCGGCCGCGGCGGCGGAGCCGGCGAAGGCGCGGCCGAGGCCGGGCACGCTCTGCTCCTGGATGTAAAAGCCGGCCGCGTTCGCCGCCCCGGCCCCAAGCCCTGCCATGGCGGATGCGGCCGCCACCCCCAGCGCCAGACGCGAAATCCCCTGCTTCATCTCGGCGTGTCCCCCCGGTCTTCGCCTGCCCTGTTGCGCAATGTTGCGCTTGTAACGGTTACGTCACGCTAAAGTCGGCGTTGCCGTCAAGCACTGTTCAAGGTCTCGATGAGATTGAATACCTGGACTGTATCCAAGCCCAGCCGGACGCTACGTCAACCCATCGCAAAAAATGCCGTCCGGAAGAACAGTGGCGATCCATCGGCGTGGGTATCGGCGAAGATCGCATAAAATTGATTCGGCTTTATGCGTGGCGACTGCGAAAAGCCAGACAAAAGGGGCGGGCCCTGCGGCCTCGCCCCTTCGCACTGCATAAATATCGAAGGAAATGGCTAACGGGAGCGGGCGGCCATGGCCTCCAGGATCGCGGTGCCCATGTCGCCGGTCGACACCACCTGCGTCGCCCCGGTGCCGGCGATGTCGGCGGTGCGGATGCCGCGGTCCAGCACGTCGGACACCGCGCCCTCGATCAGGTCAGCCTCGGTGCCGAGGTCGAAGCTGTAGCGCAGCATCATGCCGAAGCTGAGCAGCGTCGCGATCGGGTTGGCCTTGCCCTGGCCGGCGATGTCCGGCGCCGAGCCATGCACCGGCTCGTACAGCGCCTTGCGGCGGCCGGTGGCGTCGGGCGCGCCGAGCGAGGCCGAGGGCAGCATGCCCAAGCTGCCGGTCAGCATCGCCGCCTCGTCCGACAGCATGTCGCCGAACAGGTTGTCGGTGACGATGACGTCGAACTGCTTCGGGTTGCGCACCAGCTGCATGGCGCAGTTGTCGGCCAGCATGTGGCTCAGCTCGACATCCGAATACTGCTCCTGGTGCAGCTTGGTCACCTCTTCGCGCCACAGCCGGCCCGATTCCATGACGTTCATCTTCTCGACCGAGCACAGCTTGTTGCCGCGCTTGCGCGCCAGCTCGAAGGCCACGGCGGCGACGCGGCGGATCTCCGAGGTGGTGTAGACCTGGGTGTTGATGCCGCGGCGCTCGCCGTTGCCGATATCGGTGATGCCGCGCGGCTCGCCGAAATAGACGCCGCCGGTCAGCTCGCGCACGATCAGGATGTCGAGGCCCTCGACGATCTCGCGCTTCAGCGACGAGGCGTCGGCCAGGGCCGGGTAGACCAGCGCCGGGCGGAGATTGGCGAACAGCTCCAGGTCCTTGCGCAGGCGGAGGAGACCAGCTTCCGGCCGGATCGAGAAGTCGACGCCGTCCCATTTCGGCCCGCCGACCGCGCCCAGCAGCACCGCGTCGACCGCCAGCGCCTTTTCCATGGTCGCGTCGGTGACCGGCACGCCGTTGGCGTCGATCGAGCAGCCGCCGACCAGCTGCTCGTCGATGTCGAAGCCGACCGCGCGGTGGCTGCCCAGCCATTGGGCGGCGCGCTTGACCTCGCCCATCACCTCCGGGCCGATGCCGTCACCGGCCAGGACGAGGAGCTTCTTGTTGGCAGCCATGGGACAACGACCTTCAGCGGGGGTTGGAGGAACGATGGTGGAAAGGGAACGTCCTGCCTTTTCCCCTTTTCCGTCATCCCCGCGAAAGCGGGGATCTCGTGACGGTCCTGAAAGAGATTCCCGCTTTCGCGGGAATGACGATTAAGGGATGGGCAGTAGTCGCGTCAGGCCGCCAGCCATGGCTGCGCCGATTTGCGCTTGGCCTCGAAGCTGTCGATCTCGCTCGTCTGCTGCAGGGTCAGGCCGATGTCGTCGAGGCCGTTGATCAGGCAGTGCTTGCGGAACGGGTCGAGGTCGAAGCGGAGCTTCTGGCCGTCCGGCCGAGTGATCTCCTGCTTCTCCAGATCGATCGTCATGGTCGAATTGGCGCCGTTCTCGGCGTCCTTCATCAGCTCCTCGATCTGCTCCTGCGGCAGGGCGATCGGCAGGATGCCGTTCTTGAAGCAGTTATTATAGAAGATGTCGGCGAAGCTGGGCGCCAGCACGCAGCGGATGCCGAAATCCAAGAGCGCCCAGGGCGCATGCTCGCGCGACGAGCCGCAGCCGAAATTGTCGCCCGCGACCAGGATCTGGGCCTTCTGGTAGGCCGGCTGGTCGAGCACGAAATCCTTCGGGTTGCCCTGCTCGTCGGTGCGCAGCTCGTAGAACAGGCCGGCGGCGAGGCCGGTGCGCTTGATCGTCTTCAGGAACTGCTTCGGGATGATCATGTCGGTGTCGACATTGACGATCGGCAGCGGCGCTGCGACGGCGGTGAGCGTGGTGAAGGGCTGCATGGCGGCGGCTGTGCTCAAAGGGGAGGACCGTAACGTCATGCCACAGCCGGCCGCCGGCCCAAAGCGCGGAATCGTCACCCTCCCCGCGGTGCAATTCGCGCGATGGGCCGGACTCCCGCCGGTTCAGTGCCCCGCCGCGGCCGCCGGCGCCTCGTGCCGCACCGCCGGATCCGGCGGCAGCGCGAACAGCAGGCCGAGGACGGCAAGGGTTCCCGTCCCGGCATAGCCGGCCGCCGCCGCGAAGGCGTGGGCATAGGCCGCGGCCTCGCCGAGCCCGGCGGCGCGGGAGCCCTCCAGCACCGTGGCGAACAGGATCCCGGCGATCGCCACGCCGAAGGCGCCGCCGACCTGCTGCACGGTGCTGAGCATGCCGGAGGCCGAGCCGATATGGCCATCGCGGATGCCGCTCAGCACGGTGTTGAGCAGCGGCGTGATCAGCAGGCCCTGGCCGACGCCGATCAGCAGCAGCGCCGGGATCAGCGCCTCCGCCTGCAGCGGCGCGGCGACGAGGGCGGTGGCGGCGGCGGCGAACTCCCCCAGCGCCGCGATCGCGGCCCCGGCCATCAGCACCGCGCGGCGATGCTCCGGCGCGACCCGGCCGACGGCGATCGAGGTGATCATGAAGACGATCGCTGTCGGGGCGAACACCAGCCCGGCCGCCAGCGCCGACCGCCCGAGCCCGGACTGCGCCAGGAAGGCATAGGCCAGGTAGAAGGAGTTCATGGTCGAGTAGAACACCAGCGACAGCAGCACCCCGGCGGCGAAGGCCCGGTCGCGGAAAAGGGCGGTCTGCAGCAGCGGCGAGGCGCCGCGGCGCGACCGGCCGTGCTGGTGCCAGGCGAACAGCGCCAGCACCGGCAGCGCGGCGGCGAGCATGGCCAGCGACCAGACGGGCCAGCCGGCCTCGCGACCCTCGATCAGCGGGTACAGCAGCAGGCCGAGGCCGAGCGCGCTGAGGATCACGCCCGCGACATCCAGCCGCTGGCCGGGCGCCACCTGGTCGGCCGGGATCAGCCGCGGCGCCGCGATGGCGGCCAGGACGCCGATCGGGATGTTGAGCAGGAAGATCGGCCGCCAGCTCAGGCCCCAGAGGTCGGCGGCCACCAGGATGCCGCCCAGCACCTGGCCGGCCACTGCCGCCAGCCCCAGCACCACGCCGAGCGCCGCGAAGGCCTTGGCGCAGGCCTGCGGCTCCGGGAAGGTGACGCGGATCAGCGAGAACACCTGCGGGAACAGCATCGCGGCGGCGACGCCCTGCAGCAGCCGGGCCAGGATCAGCGTCTGCGCGCTGGTCGCCAAGCCGCACAGCGCCGAGGTCAGGGCGAAGCCGAGGAGGCCGATGACGAACATGCGGCGCCGGCCGCGCAGGTCGCCCAGCCGCCCGCCGGTGATCAGCGCCACCGCATAGGCCAGGCTGTAGCCGGCCACCACCAGCTCGGCCTCGGCGTAGCTGGCGCCCAGCCCCAGCCGGATACTCGGGATCGCCACATTGACGATCATCACATCCATCACGGTCATGAACGGCCCGAGCAGCATCACGGCCAGGCCGAGCCAGAGTCGCGCCGGGATCGCCGGGCGCTCGGCCGCGGCGGGAAAGGTCACATCGGTCATGCAGGATCTCCATCGGCGGACCGGCAGTCCGCACGCGACAGAGACTGGGGGATGGCCTATAATAGGAAAAGATAAGCTCTTATCCTATTAGTAGAAGCAACAGCCTATGGCCGTCACCAGCCTGCAGCGCACCGATGATCGCCGGGCCTTGTCCGACTTCGTGCGCGACCGCCGGTCCCGCACCTCGCCGGACGAGGTCGGGCTGCCGGCCGGGTCCCGCCGCCGCACGCCTGGGCTCCGGCGCGAGGAGGTGGCGCAGCTCGCCGGGGTCGGGGTCACTTGGTACACCTGGTTCGAGCAAGGCCGCGCCATCCAGGTCTCGGCCGATTTCCTGGAGCGGGTGTGCCGGGCGCTGCGGCTGACCGCGACCGAGCGGCAGCACCTCTACGCCCTGGCGCAGCACCGGCCGCCGCCGCATGCGGCGCCCGGCCCGCTGGCCGTCTCGCCGATCCTGCAGGCGCTGTTGGACAGCCTGCCGAACCCCGCCTACATCAAGACCACGCGCTGGGACATCGTCGCCTGGAACGCCGCCAGCACCGCGCTGCTCGGCGACTACGCGCTGATCCCCCCGGCCGAGCGCAACAGCCTGTGGCTGATGTTCACCGAGCCGCGCTGGCGCCGGATGATCCCGGACTGGGAGGGCGCCGCCCGCCGCGTCCTGGCCAAGTTCCGGCTGGACCACGGCCGCGCCGGCGGCGACCCGGCCTACGCCCAGCTGGTCGAGGCGCTGCAGGCGGCCAGCCCGGAGTTCCGCCGCTGGTGGCCCGGCCAGGACGTGTCCGAGCGCAGCGAGGGGATCAAGCGGATCCACCACGACACGCTCGGCCTGCTGGAATTCGCCCACGCCACCTTCGTGGTCGAGGGCGCGCCGGACCTCAGGATGGTGACCTACACGCCGGTGCCACCGGCGTAGGTTGCGTCCGCGACAGCGAACCCAACTTCAAGCAGCCAGAGCTGCGAGAATTACCGAGTATCTATCGACGGATCTCCGGTAAGTGACAGAAAGTCAGCACCCATCTCTCTAAATTTATCGACTTGCTCAGGAGCGATAAAAAATGTACATCTCCATAAAGACCCACCTATAATATTCACTCCGTCCAACACAATGATATTGTGAATTTTATTAGCTGCCAAAGCACTCTTAAGAACTATAACATCACAATGACCAAATGAAACTCCAGACATCGCACCATTTAGCGCCAAAATATTTGCTGGGCCCATCAGTTCGCAATCAATGAACCTCTTACCGCTGATTTTCCGTGTAATAGGATGAACCAAATCATTAAGACTGATTCGTAGTTTATTGTACTCTGGCTGCAATGGGTTAATGCTATCTACAACTTCGCCCCACTTTCTGGTTGCTTTCGTGATAATCCACTGAAGGCGAAGCCACACGGCTCCTCCAGCGATCAGTACGGCACAGAGCACTCCTAAGAGCGCAGAAAACCACCACCCTATCGGCCCATACTGATTGATCCAATCAGTAGCAGATGCAAGCCACGCGCTGATACCACCGACAGCTAAGGCGCCTGGGCCCGCGGCCAAAAAATAGAGAGAAACGCGCGACTCAATACGATCGAGCAACTTTTGGATGCGTTCAAACATCGGACTATGATGCACGATTTTTCTGAATACGTCTCAAAATCACACCACTAGACGCGCGTTCTCGCAGAGTTCGATCGCGAGATCGACCACGGCCCGAGCCGGTGTTGGGTTCGCAAGCGCGAACCTAACCCACGACGCCATCCTTTACTGCAGCTGCGTCCGCAGCGTCTCCTCCACCGCCCGGTCGAAGCTGTCGGTCGAGGCCGAGGCGCTCTGCTTCGCCTGCTCGGCGATATAGGCGTCGCGCCGGCCGACCAGTTCCGCCATCTGCGCCGTCAGCGCCGCGCGCTTGGTCCGCTGCTGCTCGACATAGGCCTGCCGCTCGGGCGCCGACTTGCCCTGCAGCACCTCCGGCAACTCGGCCTCCGGCACCGCCTCCAGCATCTTGTCGCCGGCGGAGATGTCGGCCACCAGGTCGCCGGCGCCGGTCACCACCGCGCTGCGGTCGGCGCGCTTGCTGTAGAAGCCGGAATTGTCGGCCTGCACCGAGGCCGGGGCCGCGGCGCGCAGCTCGATCTTGCCGCGCATGCTCTCCTGCTGCCGAGCCGAGCCGTAGGGGATCACCGTGGCGTCGATCCGGCGCTGCAGGATGATGATGTCGCCGTCATAGGGCGTCTCGATCATCACCACCTGGCCGCCATCCTGCGGAATCGGGATGTAGCGGCCGGCGCCGCGCTGGGCGATGTCCTGCCAGATCTGGCGGGTGTCGCCGGCATTGCCCGCCTGCACCGCATTGACCACGATGCCGGCGCGGCGGGCGGCGGCCGCCACCTCGGGGTATTTCGGGGCGTTGGCGTAGTCCATATGCGGCGGCGCGTCGCCGACCAGGAACACGATCTTGCGCGTGGCCTGGTCCTGGCTCCAGCGCAGCTTGTTGACCGAGGCGTGCAGCGCCTCGTTCACCGATTCCGGCCAGTCGCCGCCACCATCGGCGCGCAGCTGCAGCAGGTCGCCATACAGGCCCTGGATGTCCGCGGTCAGGTCGTAGGTCCGGGCGACATAGTCGTCGCCGCGGTCGCGGTAGATCACCAGGGCCATGCGGATCTCGGCATCCGGATTGGTCTCGACGATGCTGGTGGCGATCGACCAGATCTTGCGCTTGGCGCCGTCGATCAGCCCGGCCATCGACCCGGTGGTGTCGAGCACGAAGGCGACCTCGACCCGCGGCCGGGTCTGGCCCTGCACCGCCCAGGCCGGCGCCGCCAGCGCGGCCGCGAACGCCGTGCCCAGCAGCAGGTTGCGGACGCTCAGACGCTTCACCATGACACTCTCCCCTGAATCTTCCGGCCCCTGAGGCCGGGCTCGTCGGGTGGTATCGGCCCGGGCCAAGTCGTTTCCGGGGCGGAACGAAGCCGCATCCTCCGCAATCCGGCCATCGTCCTGTGCCATCCGGCCACTCCTGCCGCAATTTGACCGCAAGAGCCGGAGTGCCCGCCGGAACCGGAAGCCCCACCTTGCCGTCATGACAGCGACAAGGGAGGCATCGATGCCCCGCACCGCACTTCGCCCTGACGACACTCTTCCCGCCGACCGCGTGGCCGGGATCGACTGGGACGCCGCGGCGGCAGAGCTGGACCAGCACGGCGCGGCGGTGCTGCCGGCGCTTCTGCCGCCGGAGGAATGCCGTGCCGTCGCCGCGCTGTATCCAGAGGACAAGCCGTTCCGCAGCCGGGTGGTGATGGCCCGGCACGGCTTCGGCCGCGGCGAGTACAAGTATTTCGCCTATCCGCTGCCGGACCCGATCGCCGGGCTGCGCGCCGCCCTTTATCCGCGGCTGGCGCCGGTGGCCAATGGCTGGAACGCGCGGATGGGCATCGACACCCGCTATCCGGAGCGGCACGAGGCCTTCCTGAAGGCCTGCCACGCCGCCGGCCAGACCCGGCCGACGCCGCTGCTGCTGCAATACGAGCCGGGCGACTTCAACTGCCTGCACCAGGACCTGTATGGCGACCTGGCCTTCCCGCTGCAGGTCGCGATCCTCTTGTCCGAGCCCGGCCGCGACTTCACCGGCGGCGAGTTCGTGCTGACCGAGCAGCGGCCGCGGATGCAGTCGCGGCCCGAGGTGGTGCCGCTGCGCCAGGGCGACGGCGTCGCCTTTGCCGTGCACCACCGCCCGGTCGCCGGCACCCGCGGCGACTACCGGGTCAACCTGCGCCACGGCGTCAGCCGGCTGCGCAGCGGCCGCCGGCACACGCTCGGCGTCATCTTCCACGACGCCAGGTGAGGGAGGGTCGGATGGCCTGGATCCTGCGCGGCGCCGTCATCGGCCTGGCGCTGGCCCTGGGCGGCGCGGGCGCCCTGGCCCAGGGCGCTCCGGCCGGCAATTCGATCAAGACCGGCCCCCAAAAGACCGGCAAGGAGCGGCTGGGCGGCAAGGCCGACGACGAGCAGCGCGTCGACAACTGCAAGGTGCCGCCCGAACGGCGCGGCCCGAAGCCCCGCCCCGACAGCTGCACCCATGACGGCAAATGATGCGGAGGAGGTGATGCGATCCCGGATGGACGCGGCTCATCCTATGGTATGGTTTCCGCCTCCGCTGCCCGAGGCCGACCATGCCCACCCGCATCATCCCGCCCGCCCAGCACCGCATGATGCCCTGGCGCAATGGCGGGGGCCGGACGGCCGAGATCGCCTTCGAGCCGGCCGACAGCCCGGCCGGCTTCCGCTGGCGGCTGAGCCTGGCCGAGGTCGAGACGGACGGCCCCTTCTCCACCTTCCCCGGCTGCTGCCGCACCATCATGCTGCTGTCCGGCCGCGGCATGGAGCTGACGATCGCAAAGCCCGGCGCCGAGCCGCGAACGGTCCGCCTCGACCGGCCCTATGAGCCGTTCGACTTCGACGGCGAGGCCGCGACCAGCTGCAGGCTGGTGGCCGGCCCGGTGCGCGACCTCAACGTCATCGCCGACCGGTCGCTGCAGATCGACTATCGCGTCGCCGCGCTGGACGACGCGGATGCGGTGCTGGAGCCGGCGCCGGTGTGGCTGTTCACCGTCCTGCGCGGCACCGCGGTGATCGACATCGGCCGCCACCTGGCGGTGACCGAGGGCGAGACCGCGGTGATCACCGACGAGGACGACCGCGCCCCGCATCTCCGCGGCGCCGAGGCCGACAGCCTGGTCTACGCGGTGGCCTTGCGGCCGCGGTAGCGAAGGGGCCGGGACCGCCCCCTCACCTGAAATCGCTATGCGATTTCGACCTGTCCCCAAGGATGAGGTGAAGGTGGCCCGGCTCCTGTTCCCCTCTCCCGCGGGAAGAGGGAGGGGCCTGACGCCGAAGGCGGGAGGGTGAAGGGGTTGGGCCGCGCCGGACTGTGGCGAACAGAAGGGGCTCGACCATGACCATCTCGATGTACCAAGCCTCGGTGCCAGTGTTCACCCGCATGCTCGGCAACTGCGGCGGCATCTTGAGGAAAGCGGAGGCGCATGCCGCCGCCGAAGGCATCGACCCCGCCACCCTGCTGGAGGCCCGGCTGGCGCCCGACATGTTCCCGCTGCACCGCCAGGCGCAGATCGCCGCCGACGGCGCCCGCGGCGCCGCGGTGCGCCTGGCCGGGCTGGCGCTGCCCGATCCGGAGGCGGAGGATTTCGCCGTGTTCAACCGCGGCATCCAGCACCGCTTCCCGGACACAGCGTCGAGCTTCGCCAGGCTGACCGCCCGGCTCGATGCCGCCATCGCCACCCTCGAGGCGCTGCGGCCGGAGCAGGTCGACGGGTCGGAGGCGCGGATGGTCGACGTCACGATGGGCGGCCGCACCCGCCGCTTCGCCGGCCAGACCTTCCTGCTGCACTACGCGCTGCCGAACCTGCATTTCCACATCGCCATGGCCTACGCCATCCTGCGCCACGCCGGTGTAGATCTCGGCAAGCAGGATTTCGGGGGCTCGCCGGTGTATGCGAGCCTGCCGTGACATCCGGCAGCCCCGCGCCGCCCCCGATGGCCGGAGACGGCGCGGTCTCTCAGGCGGTTAGAGCACGAAGTCCTGGACCACCAGGCCGATCATGCCGCTGAGCTTAATGTGGAAGTCCGAGCTGCCGTCGCCGTCGACGTCGCCGGCGATGGTGGTGATGCCCGGGGCGGTGGAGGCGAAGCGCAGCTGGCCGGCGACGCCGGTGTAGAGGCCGCTGCCGATGAAGCTGAACGCCTGGTCGCCGGCAACCGCGGTGCTGGCGTCGATCATCGCCAGGTCGATCTTGTCCGCCTGGGCGTGGCTGAAGTCGGTGACGATGTCGGCATTGGCCCCGACCACGCTGTCGCCGAGCGCGGTGAACCGGAAGTCGTCGGCCCCGGCACCGCCGGTGAGCGTATCCTTGCCGCCCTGGCCGGCGAGGCTGTCATTGCCGTTCCAGCCCTGCAGCGTGTTGGCCCCGCCGTCCCCGGTGAGCACGTCATGGCCCTGGCTGCCGGAGAGGGTCTCGATGCCGGTCAGCGTGTCGCCTTCGGCATCGCCGCCGCTGCCCATGCCGATGTCGAGGCTGACCGTGACCCCGACCGAGCCTTCGTAGTAGCTGGCCGTGTCGATGCCGGCGCCGCCGGCCAGGACATCCACACCGGCGCCGCCGCGAAGCACGTCGTTGCCGTTCCAGCCCTGCAGCGTGTTGGTCCCGGAACTTCCGGTGAGGATATCGTTGCCCTGGCTGCCGGAGAGGATCTCGATCTGGGTCAGGACGTCGCCCTGGGCGTCGCCGCCGCTGCCGGTGCCGGCGGCGAGGCTGACCGTGACCCCGACCGAGCTGTCGTAGTAGCTGGCAGTGTCGGTGCCGAGGCCGCCCTCCAGCGTGTCCGCCCCGGCCCCGCCACGGAGCACGTCGGCGCCGCCATAGCCCTGCAGGACATTGGCCGACGCGGTGCCGGTCAGCACGTCCATCTGCTCGCTGCCCCAGACGTTCTCGATCCCGGTCAGCAGATCGCCCTGGGCGTCGCCGCCGCTGCCGGTGCCGGCGGCCAGGTTGACGGTCACGCCGGTGCCGCTGTCGGTATAGGCGGCGGTGTCCGTCCCCTCATTGCCGAACAGCTCGTCCGCTCCGGCCCCACCGCGGAGCAGGTCCTCGCCGGCGCCGCCGTTCAGCTCATCAGCGCCGCCGAGCCCGCTCAGGAAATCGTCGCCGGCCCTGCCGTAAAGCCCGTTGCCCGTCGCCGAGCCGGTCAGGACGTCGTGGAAGTCGCTGCCGGCGAGGCTTTCGATATCGGCGCCGATCGCATCGCCCTCGGCATCGCCGCTGGTGGCGGAAAGCGACGACAGGTTGACCGCCACCTCGGTGACGCTGGCCGAATAGTCGATGGTGTCGACCCCGTCGCCGCCGACCAGGGTGTCCGCCCCGGTCCCGCCGATCAGGACATCATCTCCGGCCATCCCGTTCAGTATGTCGGCACCCGCCAGGCCACTCAGCGTGTCGTGCCCGCCATAGCCGCTGAGGATGTTGGCGGCGGTCGAGCCGGTCAGGATGTCGTCGAAGAGGCCGGTGCCCATGATGTTCTCGATGCCGGCGCCGATCACGTCGCCCTCGGCGTCGCCGCCCGACGCCGCCAGCGTGGTCAGGTTCACCGTCACCGCCGCCGCGCCGTTATAGTTGATGGTGTCGGTGCCGGCGCCGCCGATCAGCGTGTCCGCGCCGGTGCCGCCCTCCAGGAGATCATCGCCGGCGCCGCCATCGAGCGTGTCGCTGCCGGCCAGGCCGGTCAGCGAGTCGGCGCCGCCTTCCCCCTTCAGCTGGTTGGCGGCCGCCGACCCCTTCAGGCTGTCGTTCAGACCGCTGCCGGCGATGTTCTCGACATCGGCGCCGACCGCGTCGCCCTGGGCGTCGCCGCCCGAGGCGACGCCGCCGATGGTGACGTTCACCCCGGCCGAGGAGCCGGTGTAGTGGATCCAGTCGATGCCGATGCCGCCGTTCAGCGTGTCGGCCCCGGCGCCGCCGAACAGGTCGTCGTCGCCGTCACCGCCGTTGAGCGTGTCGTTACCGGCCAGGCCACTCAGGAAATCATCCCCGCCGAAGCCGGTCAGCACATTGGCTGCAACGGAGCCGGTCAGGTTGTCGTCGTAATTCAGCGTGCCCTCGAGGTTCTCGACGCTGTCGCCGATCACGTCGCCCTGGGCATGGCCGCCGCTGCCGGCGCCGCCGAGGGCGGCGCTGACGCCGGACGGGCTGTCGAACTTATAGCTGACCGTGTCGATGCCGACGCCGCCGATCAGCGTATCCGCGCCGGCGCCGCCAACCAGCAAGTCGTCGCCGGCATCTCCATACAGGACGTCGTCGCCGCCCAGCCCGTACAGCGAGTCGCCGCCGCCGAGGCCGTGGATCGTGTCGGCGGCTGCGGTGCCGTCGAGGTCGTTGGCGTTGTCGTCGCCATTGATGGTCGCCATGGAAAGATCCCCCCTTCGGGAATGGACAGCGTTCGTCGGCCCCACCGATCGAGCGCGGTCTGGTTGCATATCCGCGCCCCGGCCCCCCCGACGCGCAGTCTGTTCTGAAATCGCCGGAAGCCGCCGAGGCCGCTACAGCACGAAGTCGAGGGCGATGAGGTTGAAGGCCCCGGTCAGCTGGATGTGGAAGTCGCTGACCTTGTCGCCATCGACGTCGCCGGCGATGGTGGTGACGCCGCCCGCAACGGCGAAGCGCAGCTGGCCGGCCACGCCGGTGTAGAGGCCGGTGCCGATGAAGCTGAACGCCTGGTCGTCGGCCACAGCGGTGTTGGCGTCGATCCCCAGCAAGTCGATGCGGTCGCCCTGGGCATGGCTGAAATCGGTGACGACGTCGGCATCTGCCCCGACCACGCTGTCGCCGACCGCGGCGAAGGTGAAGCGGTCCGCCCCGGCGCCGCCGGTGATCGTGTCCTTGCCGGCCCTGCCGATGAGGGCGTCATTGCCATTCCAGCCTTGCAGCACATTGACGCCGGCGTTGCCGTAGAGGCTGTCCCAGCCCTGGCTGCCGGAGAGGTTCTCGATGCCGCTCAGCGTGTCGCCCTGGGCCTCGCCGCCGTGGCCGGCGCCGCTGGCGAGGCTCGCCTGGACCCCAGTGGTGCCGTTGTAGTAGCTGGCGGTGTCGATGCCGGCGCCGCCCTCGAGCACATCGGCCCCCGCCCCGCCACGGAGCACATCGTCGCCCAGCAGACCCTGCAGCACATTGGCCGCGCCGTCGCCGGTCAGGGTGTCCTGGTACAGGCTGCCCCTGACGTTCTCGATCCCGGCCAGCGTGTCGCCCGCGGCGTCGCCGCCGCTGCAGGCACCGGTGGCGAGATTGACGGCCACTCCAGCGACGCCGCCCGAATAATCGGCCACGTCCACGCCGTCGGCGCCGTCCAGCGCATCCGCGCCGGCCCCGCCGATGAGAACGTCATTGCCGGTCATCCCGTTCAGCGTGTCGGCGCCGCCCAGGCCGCTCAGCGTGTCGTGCCCGCCATAGCCGTCGAGGACATTGGCGAAGGCCGAGCCGGTCAGCACGTCGTTGTAGATGCCGGTGCCGCGGATGTTCTCGATGCCAGCGCCGATCACATCGCCCTGGGCGTCGCCACCCGATGCGATCAGCGTCGACAGGTTCACCGTCACCGCCGCCGCGCCGTCATAGTCGATGGTGTCGATCCCGTCGCCGCCGACCAGCGTGTCCGCGCCTGCACCGCCGTCCAGGAGATCGTCGCCGTCGCCGCCGTCCAGCGTGTCCGCGCCGGTGCCGCCGTCCAGGAGATCGCCGTCGGATCCACCCTGGAGCGTGTCGGCGCCGGCCAGTCCGGTGAGCTTGTCCTTGCCCGTGCCTCCCTCCAGCGTGTTGGCTGCCGAGCTCCCCTTGAGAACGTCGGCGAAGTCGGTGCCGACGATGTTCTCGATATCGGCGCCGATGGAATCGCCCTGGGCGTCGCCGCCCGAGCCGGTGCCGCCGACGGTGACGGTCACCCCCGACGCCGAGACATCGTAGGAGATCGAGTCGATGCCGCTGCCGCCGAGCAGCAGGTCGGCCCCGGCGCCGCCATTGAGATCATCGTCCCCGTCGTCGCCGACGAGCGCGTCGTTGCCGGCCAGGCCTACCAGATAGTCATCGCCGCCGAGGCCGGTCAGCATATTGTCCGCGGCGGAGCCGACCAGAAGGTCGCCATGCTCCGAGCCCTCGATGTTCTCGACGCTGGCCATGACGAAATCACCGTTGGCGTCGCCGGTGGTGCCGATACCGTCGATGATGACGGCCACGCCGAAGGTCCAGTTCCACCTGTAGCTGACGGTGTCGATGCCGTCGCCGCCGGCCAGGATGTCCGCGCCGGCGCCGCCGACGAGAAAGTCGTCGCCGTCGCCGCCACTCAGCAGGTCGTCGCCTTCCATCCCATGCAGGATGTCGCCGCCGCCGCGGCCTCTGAGTGTATCGTCCTTCGCGGTGCCGGTGAGGTCGTTGGCGTTGTCGTCGCCTTCGATGATGGCCATGGTATGGTTCCCCCTTCGAAAATGAACGGCATCCGTCGGCCCCACCGATCGAGCGCCGCGTGGTTGCGCAGCCGCGCCTTCGGCCCCCCGAAGCGCGGTCCACCCAGAAATCTGCTGCTGGAAAATCGCCGGGCTCCTCGTGGAACGAGTGCTCCGGCCGCGGACGCATGCCCGTCGCTAACGACGTCTCCAGCCGCCCTGTCCGCGGTCGCCGCGACCCGTCAGGGCCGCGTTCGCCGGCCGGCTTCGCGAAGACCGGTCGGCGCAGTGTCCCTGAGGGCATGCGCGCTGCATGCGGTCCCAAGGGCGATGATCTTCGTCATCTCTTGTTCGAGCGCGCCGTGACTCCATCGCGGCGACATCCGCAATAAACGGCAAAACCGGGATCCGCCGCTATCCCTTTTGCGCAATCCCTGGTCCGGAAACGCAGGAATGTTCGTTTGCAAACACCGCAGGACGGCCTCGCCTTCGCCATCTTCGTGCCCGAAACCCGGTCATCGGGCCTGCAGGGACTCGGGGGCCCGACCGCCGTCCGGCGGAACAGTATGGCGACCGGTTCCGCCCTCGCCGCTATCCCTTTTGCGCAGCGATTGCTCCGGGACCGCGGCAATGTTAGCGTCGACCTGCATATTGTCGTATTTTCAGTCGCGTTCGCACCGGCGGGTCACATGCCGGGCGGCGCCAGGGGGGTTTGTTGATGCGGGGACGCGGTGTCCGCCGCGGCTGACCCGGCTGCGGCGCCGGGGGCATGGACGGTTGCAGCGCAAAGGGTGACCGAGCTCGACGAGATCCGGGCTGCGGTCTCCGGCTCCATCGAGCCGCACGGCATCGAGCGCATCGGTGAATCCAAGCCCTTCGACGCCCACAACAAGTTCGGCGAGATCGGCGGGCTGCGGCTGATCCAGCTGCGCTACGGCGTCGATGTCCTGATCGACCGGCACGAGACCCAGGACACCAACGGGGTGCTGGTCGAAACCGCGCTGACCGGCCATTCGCCGACCACCAGCGGCCGCCAGTCGGTGGTCTCGACGCCGACGCTGGCGACGGTGCTGGCGCCGCATCTGCGCACCCGGATCCACTACAGCCACGACTGCGAGAAGTTCGTGCTGCGCATCGACCGCCACCGGCTGGCGCGGCACTGCGAGGCGCTGCTGGGCCGCGAGCTGCGCCGCCCGCTGGAATTCGAGCTCGGCTTCTCGCTGACCGGCGGCGCCGGCCGCGACTGGCTGCAGCTGATGCACCACATGCAGGCGGCGATCGAGCAGGAGAGCCTGCTGCTGCGCGCCCCCCTGGCCGCGGCCCAGTTCGAGCAGATGGTGATGACCACCCTGCTGCTCGGCCAGACGCACAACCACAGCGAGCTGTTCCAGCAGCCGCAGTCGCCGCTGGCGCCGTTCTACGTCAAGCGCGCCGAGGCCTATATCGAGGCCAATCTCGACCGGCCGCTGTCGGTGGCCGAGCTGGCGGCGCAGGCCGGGGTCAGCGCCCGCAGCCTGCAGGCCGGCTTCCAGCAATATCGCGGCACCACGCCGATGGCCTATCTGCGCGAGCTGCGGCTGCAGCGCGTGCACGAAGCGCTGCTGTCGGCCGATCCGCAGCGCAGCTCGGTGACCGACATCGCCCTGCAGTGGGGCTTCGGTCATCTCGGCAAGTTCTCCGTCGCCTACAAGCAGCGCTTCGGCGAGAGCCCGAGCACCACCTTCCGCCGCTGGCGCTGAGGCGTCAGGCCGGAGCCCAGGGAATGCCTTTTTGAGGTCGCCCTATGCCTTGGGAGCCGCTGCCGGCGCCTCGGGCCGACAGCAGTCGTACTCGAACTGCTCGGTGGCGTCCGGCCGCCCTCCGGGCGTGAGGTCCAGGAGGGTCCACATAGGCTCGACCGTGCCGGCATGGCGTGGGTCCTGCCCCGGCTCGGACGGCTGGAACAACAGCTCGGAGGCCCAGCTCAGCCTGATGACGCCGTCGGCGCCCTTGTGGAACACGGTGAGGATCGGCACCTGCTGCCCGTCCTCGTCCTCGCCGCGATAGTCGCGTTTGAAGCTGTTGCCAGCGGCGGACAGCAGCTTCAGATGGCGCCAGCCCCGATCCGCCGCGAAGGCCGCGACCCGCACGATCGGCGCCTTGGCCACGGCGGCGATGTTCACGCCCAGGCCCTCGACATGCGGCACCGCCCCTTCCCAGTTGTCGAGCAAGGCGGTGCAGGACGGGCACGGTCCCTCCTCGATCGGCAGCGCCGACATCGGCCCGCTGCCCGGCCCCCGGCGGTCGTCGCCGCGGTGCCGAGGGAACATGAAGTGGTACAGGATCAGCGCCTCGGTGCCGGGCCGGAACAACTCGGACAGCCGTACCTTCGCCGCGGCCCCCTCGGTATCGATATGGTCGAATTCATAGTCCTCGGGCACGGCCCCGCCCGGCGGCAGCGCCCGAATCTCCGCGGCCACGGCCTCCATCTCACGCCTCAGGCCGACCTCGCGTCGCAGCAGCCGGTCGCGGGCGGCGCGATACTCCGCGCTTTCATTCGGAAAGGTCACGCTCATCGACGCCTCCATCGAAGCGGATGAGCCTGACTATAGCAGAGCGAAACCGTGCCTCGGGGCCGGATGCCGATCGGCGCCGCCTCTACTGCCCCACCGTCACCGCCGGCGGCACATCCGGATCATAGCGGAATATGAACTCAGCCCGGCCACGATCGTCCCCTGAGGGGATCTCGACCTGCGACCGGGCGGCCAATCCGGTGCCGTCGACCACCCACAGGCGGACATCCCTCACGACCTTCGGCTTCGCCATCAGGCGCCTATACGCGTAGATCGTCGTCGCGGTGCCGCCAGGACTTTCAGATCCGAGGCGCCGGCAGTCGAAGATCGCCGCCTCGCCATCAACGACCATCGGAACCTGCGTTCGAGGCCCAACCCGCCAGGCACCGTCGCGCTGACGCGAATACTCCTTGTCTTCGAAGGCAAGCAGGTCCGAGGAGTAGGTCTGGCCGGCACCGCTCTTGGTGACGAGTCCCCGCTGCTGGATCCGGAGTGCAGCGTTCATCTTCGCGATCGCGTCTTGCACGGGGCCGCATCGGTCCGTATCGGCATGAGCCGATCCGGAAGCGGCCAACATCGCTGCGATCGCCACAATGGCTCAAAGGCGCGCTCTCATCGCCATATCGCTCCCCGATGCGGCCCGCCCGCTACTGCCCCGCGACCAGCGGCGGCGCGTCGAGCACCGCGGTGCAGGCGGCCGGCAGCGGCGGCGGGATATAGGGCCGGGTCGATTTCGACGGCTTCGGCGCCCGCATCGGGAACCAGGACATCAGCTCGGACCCGCAGCCGTCGCCCGGCGGCGCCGGGTCCTGCTCGCGGCACAGCGGGCTGCCGGCCGGGCAGCCGATGCGGAGGTGCAGATGCTCGTTGTGGCCGGTCCAGGGCCGCACATTGTGCAGCCAGGACCGGTCGTCCCAATTCATCGCGCACAGCTCGCGCTTGATCGCCGGGTGGATGAAGATGCGCTCGACCCGCGGCTCGGTCGCCGCCAGGCGGATCAGCTGCGCCTGCTGCGGCGACAGCGCGCCGCGCGGGATGGTGTCGGTCCAGGCCCCGGTGATGAATTCCGGCTTCAGCGTCTCGCGCTGCTGGCGCGCCAGCAGCGGCAGGTCGAGCCGGAGCCAGATGTCGGCGTCCAGCCCGTTCTCATGCGCCGCATGGTCGGTGATCGGCCCGCCGCGCGGCTGGCCCATATCGGCGATCAGGAGCGGCGGCAGCCCGGCGGCCTGGGCCCTGCGGCCGAGATCCGCCAGCGTCGCGACCAGGGTCGGATGGCCCCAGTTGCGGTTGCGGCTGAGCCGGATGATCTGGTAGCCGGGGCCTTCCGGCGGCAGCTGCACCGCGCCGGCGATGCAGCCGTTGGAATAGCTGCCGATGACCTGCGGCGGCCCCTGGGTGCCCAGCCGCACCTGGCTCCAGGCAGGATCCTCCTCCGCAGCGCCCGCCGGCACCGCCGCCAGCAGCCAGGCCGCGGCCAGCAGCGCCGTCCCGATCCGTGTCCCGATCACGCCGATCCCTCCATGCCCCGACTCGCCCCGCCAGGATGCGCGCCCTGGGGGTGGAGTTGAAGCCCCAGCGCACGGCCTTTCCGTCCCTCATCGTCATTGCAATGACCGGTGGAGACCTGCGGCCACCTGCCCCTGACACCTTGCGGCGACGGGGGCGGCGTCGCTACATGATCATGGCCCTGGAACCGACGGACCGGACGATGCCCTCACCCCATGACGCGACCCTCGACCTGCTGTCCGGCCTGATCGCCAAGGCCCGGCGGGCCGGCGCCGATGCCGCCGACGCCGTGCTATTCGACACCACCTCGATCTCGATCAGCCATCGGCTCGGCCAGATCGAGCATGTCGAGCGCTCCGAGAGCGGCGATCTCGGCCTGCGCGTCTTCATCGGCAGGCGCATGGCGATCGTCTCCTCCTCCGACCGCCGCCAGGCGGCGCTGGACGAGATCGTCGAGCGCGCCGTCGCCATGGCCCGGGTGGTGCCGGAGGATCCCTATTGCGGCATCGCCGACCCGTCCGAGCTGGCGACCGTGCTGCCGGAGCTCGACCTGGTCGACCCGGCCGAACCGTCGACCGAGACCCTGTCGGACCGCGCCCGGGCCGCCGAGGAGGCGGCGCTGGCCGTGGCCGGGGTGACCAATTCCGAAGGCGCCAGCGCCGGCTTCGGCCGCAGCATGGCGGCGATGGTGGCCAGCAACGGCTTTTCTCGCGTCACCGGTTCGACCGGCAGCAGCATCTCGGTCTCCGCCATCGCCGGCCAGGGCACCGGGATGGAGACCGACTACGACCACACCAGCGCGGTCCATGCCGAGGATCTGGACACGCCCGAGGCGGTCGGCCGCAGCGCCGGCGAGCGCGCCGTGGCCCGGCTGGGCGCCCGAAAGGCGTCGACCGCGCGGGTGCCGGTGGTGTTCGACCCGCGGGCGTCGCGCAGCCTGCTGGGCCATCTGCTCGGTGCCATCAACGGCGCCGCCATCGCCCGCGGCACCAGCTTCCTGAAGGAGAAGATGGGCGAAGCCGTGTTCGCCCCGGGCATCGCGGTGATCGACGACCCGCATATCCGCCGCGGCCTGCGCTCGCGCCCCTGCGACGCCGAGGGTGTGGCCAGCACCCGCCGCGCGCTGATCGAGGACGGCCGCCTGACCACCTGGCTGCTCGACCTGCGCTCGGCCCGGCAGCTCGGCCTGGCCCCGACTGGCCATGCCGTGCGCGGCACCAGCGGCCCGCCCGGCGCCTCGCCCGCCAACCTGTACCTGGCCCCGGGTGCCGTCACCCCGGCGGAGCTGATGGCCGACATCCAGGACGGCCTCTACGTCACCGGGCTGATGGGGTCGTCGGTCAACGGCGTCACCGGCGACTACAGCCGCGGCGCCCACGGCTTCTGGATCGAGCGCGGCCGCCTCGCCTATCCGGTCAACGAGGTCACCATCGCCGGCAACCTGAAGGACATGTACCGCGCCCTGGTGCCGGCCGACGACCTGGTGCTGCGCTACGGCATGGACGCGCCGACGGTGCGGATCGATGGCATGACGGTGGCCGGGCGATAGTCTGCCCGGGTCGACCGGCTGGAGCGCCGCGAACGCCACGGGGGATGCATATATTCGGCATCGGCATGGACTTCGACCAGCCGCTCGCCTTTTCCGGTACGGTGAGCAGCATGACCTACGCCAACCCGTCGGGCACGCCGGTCTTCTCGCTCACCGGCATGAACGTCCCGCTGGCCCGTCGGGGCGCCCCGACCACCCTCTCCGGACCGACACCAGGGCCGCTCATCTTGCCGCAATACATCGGATTTTTAATTTAACAAATGAGCGCAAACTTTCCGAAAGCGTAAAATTTCCGAACCCGACATGCAAGCTGTTGGCAATTCTGGAAGCCTTGCCGGAAATTTAGCTGTCATTGTTTAACATCTTTATTGCGTTTTTCTCTTGGGAAAGGAAATGCTCTCGAATTGCATAAAATTATATTCAATATTTAATCGACCCCGCTCCAAATCGGCCGCAAATGGCCGGATCCCGGAAGTCGGGGCCATATTAGGGAGGTATTTGATGGCTGTTTTCACCGTGCTCAACGGCACCGGCATCAACGGCGCCGGTGTCCAGTTCGGATCGATCGCGTCGACCATCGCCCCGTCCGGCATCGCCGGCAACCCGTCGATGTCAGGGACCAGCGGCTTCGTCAATTTCGTCGGCGGCGGGCAGTTGAAAGTCACCGGCACCGGGCTGAGCTTCAACCCGCCGTTCAACCTCGCCGGCACCGTCGACAGCATGACCTATGAGAAGTCGGCCGTGGACATCTTCTCGGTCACCGGCATGAGCATGCCGGTGGCGACCCTGGCCACCCTGTTCTTCGGCGGCGACGAGAACACCGTGCTCGGCGCCATCTTCGCCGGGGCCGACCAGATCTCCGGCTCCACCATGGCCGACACCCTCGAGGGCTATGACAGCAATGATACCGTGAACGGCGGCGACGGGCTCGACAACCTCGACGGCGGCAACGGCAACGACCTCCTCATCGGCGGTACCGGCGGCGACACTATTAACGGCGGCGCCGGCGTGGATGCGGCCGTCTATTCCACCTCGCTTCTCGCAGTGGTCGCGAATCTCGGGCTCGGCCTCGGCCTGGCCGGCGATGCCTTGGGCGACACCTTCACCAGCATCGAGAACCTGGGCGGCAGCACACTCGCCGACGCGCTGACCGGCGATGCCGGTGCCAATGCGCTCAACGGCGGCGGCGGCAATGACCTGCTGGTTGGCGCCGATGGCAACGACGCCCTTTACGGCGGCAACGGCGACGACATCGGCTCGGGCGGCGCCGGCGCTGACTCTGCTTCCGGCGGCGCGGGCGCCGACACGATCAGCGGCGAAGACGGAAATGACGCGCTGAACGGCGGTGCGGATGCCGATTCGATCGACGGCGGCGCCGGCATCGACACGGCGGACTACAACGGCAGCGGTGTCGGCGTGACGGTCAACCTGGAGACCAACGTCAACACCGGCGGCTACGCCGAGGGCGACTCGCTGTCGAACATCGAGAACGTGCAAGGCAGCGGCTTCGACGACAACCTGACCGGCAATGCCGTGAACAACTCGCTGTCAGGCCTGGCCGGCAACGACGTGCTCAACGGCGGTGCCGGCTGGGACACGCTCGACGGCGGTGCCGGCGACGACGTGCTGAACGGCGGTAGCGAAGGCGACATCCTGCGCGGCGGCGCCGGGGCCGACCAGTTGAACGGCGGCGACGGCACCGACACCGCCAGCTATTTCCAAAGCGCCGAGGGCGTGACCATCAATCTCGACACCAACGTCAACACCGGCGGTGCGGCCGAGGGCGACACCATCGCCGACGATGTCGAGATCATCAACGGCAGCACCCATGACGACGCCATGACCGGCGACGCCCTGTCCAACGAGCTCTCCGGCTTTGACGGGAACGACGTCCTGGACGGTGCCGGCGGGAACGACAGCGTCCGGGGAGGCGTGGGCGCCGATACGCTGACCGGCGGGGCCGGCGGGGATTACTTCAGCTTCACCTCCGCGTTCGACAGCACGGTCTCGTCCACCGACACGATCCAGGACTACCAGAAGGGGGTCGATCTGATCTCCCTGCGGCTGATCGATGCCGACGCCAATTCCGGCAACGGCGACACGGCTTTCATCTTCCTCGGCACCGGCGCCTTCACCGGCGCCGCCGGGCAACTGCGGTACGAGAGCGCCGAGGGCATGACGGTGGTCCAGGCCGATGTGAACGGCGACAGCACCGCCGACATCGTCATCAATCTCACCGGGACGGATACGCTAGCGGCGTCGAACTTCCTGCTCTGACGCCTGGTCGCCGGGGTGTCCTCATCGGGGCACTCCGGCCGCCGTCGCCGTGGTGACGGCGCCATGACGGGCGAGCGAGGGTCCCTTCTCGCTCGCCCGTCAACAGTTCAGCCCCACTGCCCCGCCCCTCGCCGGCGACCTCATGGCGTCCGGAGAGCACGGCCGCGCGCCATGACCGCGACCGGGCTACAGTCCGCCCGGCGCCAGGGGCGGGGACTTTTTCCGTCGCCTTCGCTGCGGCGCCCCTTCGCGGGATCGGCTCCGACTTGCTGAACGGCGGCCGGACGATTTCCAACTCCCACCGCCACGTCCGACAGCACCGCCTTGGACCACTTTATTTCAGCCAAGCCGCATAAAGGTCGCGAATGCTTCTCAGAATACAGTAACTGGATATTTTCAGGAAGTTCGGCAGAAATTTTACTTTGTTGTTCTGACAACCTTCTTGCGTTCTTTTCCTAGGTCTCGAAAGATTCTCGATTTGCATAAAATTTCATTCAATCTTTGATCAACCCCGATCCAAACCGGCTGCCATGGCCGGGCATTGCGGTCGGACGATAAAAGGGGAGGCATTTCGATGGCCGTTTTCACCGTGCTCAACGGCACCGGCATCGGCGGCGCCGGCGTCCAGTTTGGAACCATCGGGTCGACGATCGCCGCGGGCGGCATCGCCGGCAACCCGAACATGTCGGGGGCCACCGGCTTCATCAACCTGGTCGGCGGCGGGCGGCTGACCTTCACCGGTGCGGGGTTGAGCTTCAGCCCGCCATCGACCTTCGGCGGCACGGTCACCAGCATGACCTATGCCAAGCCGGCGGCCACACAGATCTTCTCGATCACCGGCATGAACACCGCCCTGGCGACCGTGGCCGGGCTGGTCACCGGCGGCGACGAAAACACCGTCCTCGCCGCCATCTTCTCGGGGAACGACCGGATCCTCGGCTCCACCCAGGCCGATACCCTCAAGGGCTATGACGGCGACGACACGCTGCGTGGCGGCGCCGGCGCCGACAACCTCGACGGCGGCAACGGCAACGACACCGTCAACTATCAGGGCTCGGACACCGACGTCTTCGTAGACCTGAAGAGCGGCCTGAACTTCGCCGGCCACGCCCAGGGCGACGTGCTGACCAGCATCGAGAACATCTACGGCTCCAGCTTCGACGACACCCTGTCCGGCTCCGACGCCCGCAACGTCATCGGCGGCGAGAACGGCGCCGACCTGATCAAGGGCAATGGTGGCGACGATTCAGTGTCCGGCGAGGCCGGCAACGACATCATCGATGGCGGCAATGGCCATGACCGCGTCGTCGGCGGCATAGGAAATGACAATATGTCGGGCGACGATGCCGACGAGGCCGGTGACGGCAACGATTCAATGGATGCCGGCGACGGCAACGACAGCGTCTTCGGCAATGGCGGCAGTGATTCCATCTATGGCGGCGCCGGGGACGACACGCTCAACGGCGGCAGCGGCAACGACATCCTCGAAGGAGCCGCCGGCGCCGACGCCATGGACGGCGGCGACGGCATCGACACGGTCAGCTACGCCAGCTCGGCCGCCGCGGTGACTGTGGCGATGGGCGGCGTCTCCACCGGCGGAGATGCCGCCGGCGACACCATGTCCAACATCGAGCAGGTGATGGGCTCGGCCAACAACGACGCCATCACCGGCGACGCCAATGCCAACACCCTGTGGGGCCTGGGCGGCGACGACGTGCTCATCGGCGGCGTCGGCGCCGACGTCCTGAAGGGCGGCGCCGGCAACGACAGCTTCGCCTATGTCACGCTCGGCGACAGCACGGTGGCGGGGTCCGGCAAGGACACGGTCATCGACTTCACCACCGGCGACAAGATCAACCTGGCGGCGGTCGACGCCGACGGCAACGGCGACAATGGCGACACCGCCTTCACCTTCGGCGCCGGCGCCTTCACCGGGGCCGGGCAGATCCGGGTGCTGGCCTTCGCCAACAACCGCTACGGCGTCTACATGGAGACCACCGGCGACCAGCAACCGGAGTCGATCATCAACGTCTATTCCGATCATGCGCTGGTCGAAGGGGACTTCGTCCTGTAGCGCCTGGCGGACCCGCCCTCTCCCTCCGCAACCGGGGGAGGGCGGCCGTCGCCTGCGGCGCCCGAACGGCCCGCCGGGGTTGTTTGTTGCTCTGAGATCGACATGTCGCGTTAGTTGCCGGACATTTCATTCCGCGCGCCTGAACGCTCCCTTGCGTTCTTCGCCGAGGACCGGGAAGGCCCCCGAATTCCCCCGATTTTTGCCCGAAGTTTTGGCAATGTCGGCCGAAATGGCTGCGGACCAGAAGCAACAGCGCGGACAGGGGGAGACATTTCCATGGCGGTTTTCACCGTGCTCAACGGCACCGGCCTCAACGGCGCCGGCATCCAGTTCGGCACGCTGTCACAGATCACATCCTCGGGCGTCGCCGGCTTCCCGATCATCACGCCGACCACGGGCTCCATCTTCTTCAACGACACCGGGCTTCTGTCCATCGGCGGGACCGGGATGTCGTTCACCTTCCCGAGCACCTTCGGCGGCACCGTCACCAGCCTGACCTACAGCAAGCCGGCGATCACGCCGGTCTTCTCGATCACCGGCATGAGCACGGCGCTGGCGGATGTCGCCGCGGGCTTCCTCACCCCCGGCGGCGAACTGACGGCGCTGTCCATCATCTTCTCTGGCAACGACACGATCGGCGGCTCGACCCAGACCGATTTTCTGATGGGCTTCGACGGCAACGACGCCCTCAATGGCGGCGACGGCAACGACACGCTCCGCGGCCATTCCGGCGCCGATACCCTGAACGGCGGCAACGGCTCGGACTTCGCCAACTACCAGGGGTCGGGCGCCGAAGTGTTCGTCGACATCCAGAACAACCTGGTCTTCAGCGGCGACGCCACCGGCGACACGCTGATCAGCATCGAGAACCTCTACGGCTCCGCCTTCAGCGACACCCTGTCCGGCGACGGCGGCCGCAACATCATCGGCGGCGAGGGCGGTCACGACCTGATCGACGGCCGCGGCGGCGACGATGCCCTGTCGGGCGAGGCCGGCGACGACGTCCTCAACGGCAGGGACGGCAATGACCGGCTGGTCGGTGGTGACGGAATCGACAACCTGTCAGGCGCAGCCGGCAACGACTCGGTCGATGGCGGCGCCGGCAACGACATCAGCTTCGGCGAGGCCGGCAACGACAGCTCCTATGGCGGCACCGGCGACGACCAGCTCGATGGCGGCGACGACAACGACATCGTCGAGGGCGGGGCCGGAGCCGACACTCTCACCGGCGGCAACGGCATCGACACGGTCAGCTATGCCAGCTCGGCGGCCGGGGTGTCGGTGAACCTGGCCACCGGTGCCGTTTCCGGCGGCGACGCGGCCGGCGACATTCTGTCCGGCTTCGAGCAGGTGCTGGGCTCGGGCTTCGCCGACACGCTGACCGGCAGCGCCACTGCCAACACCCTGTGGGGCCTGTCCGGAGACGATATCCTCACCGGCGGAGGCGGCGCCGACACGCTGAAGGGCGGCGCCGGCAACGACACCTTCCGCTACACCGCCACGGCCGACAGCACCGTCGCGGCCGCCGGCCGGGACACGATCGCCGACTTCACCACGGGCGACAAGATCGACCTGTCGGCGATCGACGCCAATGGCGCCGGTCCGGGCGACACCGCCTTCAGCTTCGGCACCGGCGCCTTCACCGCCGCCGGCCAGGTCCGGGTCCTGGCCTTCGCCGGCGGCCGCTACGGCGTCTATCTCGAGACCAGCGGCAACAACGTGGAGGATGCGGTCATCACCGTCTATTCCGACCACGCCCTGACCGCGGCGGATTTCGTGCTGTAAGGCGCAGCCGCCGCGCCCGCCCTCCCCCGTCCGCAACCGGGGGAGGGCGGGACCCCGATGGGACCGGTCCGCTTCAGAAAAGAGTCACACTCCGCCGCAACAGCGCCCGAACAATCGGCACCAGATCGGCGCACGGCAAGCACTCGTGACCGTTTTATTAATTTTTGCACCTGCGAGATCGAAGACGATATCAAGATGTTGTTTGCCTACGGCGTCTCGGTTATACGGACGGTATAGGATTGCCAAAGGACCGATGCCCCATGGATCAGGTGACGCGCTATCGCACCATCTGGATCTCGGACGTCCATCTCGGCACCCGGGCCTGCAACGCCAACCTCCTCCTCGATTTCCTGAAGCACACCGACTCCGACACGCTGTACCTGGTCGGCGACATCGTCGACGGCTGGCGGCTGAAGAAGAGCTGGTACTGGCCGCAGCCGCACAACGACGTGATCCAGAAGCTGCTGCGCAAGGCCCGCAAGGGCACCCGCGTGCTGTTCATCCCCGGCAACCACGACGAGGCCGCCCGGCAGTTCGTCGGCCAGAGCTTCGGCGATGTCGACGTCGCCGAGGACTGCGTCCATGAGACCGCGGACGGCCGCCGCTTCCTGGTGATCCATGGCGACCAGTTCGACGTCGTGGTGCGCTACGCCAAATGGCTGGCCCATGTCGGCGACAAGGCCTATGAGCTGCTGCTGCACACCAACACCGTCCTCAACCTGGTGCGCCGCCGTCTCGGCTTTTCCTACTGGTCGCTCTCGGCGTATATGAAGCAGCGGGCGAAGCGCGCGGTCGAATTCGTCGGCCGGTTCGAGCTCGCGCTGGTCGAGGAGGCCAGGCGGCGCGGCGTGGACGGGGTCATCTGCGGCCACATCCACACCGCCGAGCTGAAGGACATGCAGGGCATGACCTATGTCAACGACGGCGACTGGGTGGAGAGCTGCACCGCCTTGGTGGAGCACGACGACGGCCGCCTGGAGATCCTGCACTGGGCGGACATCGTGGCAGCCCGCGACGCGGCGGCGCCGCAGGAGCCGGTCCTGAAGCCGCAGCGCGCCGCTTGAGCCAGCCCGACAGTATCCGGAGAGCTGCGGGCTAGATGCGCATTCTGATCGTCAGCGACGCCTGGCTGCCGCAGGTCAACGGGGTGGTGCGCACCATCGAATCGACCCGCGACGAGCTGCGCCGCCGCGGCCATACGGTCGAGGTGGTCGGCCCCGACCGCTTTGCCTCGATCCCCTGCCCGACCTATCCCGAGATCCGCCTGGCGATCGGCCAGAGCCGGCGCATGGCCCGGCTGGTCGACGAGTTCGACCCCGACGCCATCCACATCTCGACCGAGGGCCCGCTGGGCTGGGCGGCGCGGCGCTACTGCATCCGCCGACGGCTCAGCTTCACCACCTCGTTCCACACCCAGTTCCCGGAATATGTCCAGCTGCGCACCGGCATGCCGCTGGCCTCGACCTATGCCCTGCTGCGGCATTTCCACCGCGCCGCCAGCGCCGTGATGGTGGCGACCGACACGCTGGAGCGGAACCTGGCCACCCGCGGCTTCCGCCGCCTGGCGCGCTGGAGCCGCGGCGTCGACACCGAGCGGTTCCGCCCGGCGGCCCGCCCCGAGCGGGAGCGGCCGCGCCATCTCTATGTTGGCCGGGTGGCGGTGGAGAAGAATCTCGACGCCTTCCTGTCGCTGCCCTTGGACGGCGAGAAGGTGGTGGTCGGGGGCGGCCCATCCCTGCCCGCCTTCCGGGCCCGCTACCCGGACGTCACCTTCACCGGGTCGAAGGAGGGGCAGGCGCTGGTCGACGCCTATGCCGACGCCGACGTCTTCGTCTTCCCGTCGCGCACCGACACCTTCGGCCTGGTGATGCTGGAGGCCCTGGCCTGCGGCGTGCCGGTCGCGGCCTATCCGGTGCAAGGCCCGGCCGACGTCATCGGCGACGCGCCCGTCGGCCGGCTGGACGAGGATCTCGGCCGCGCCATCGCCGAGGCGCTGAAGGTGCCGTCGGAGGACTGCCGCAGTTTTGCGCTGCGCTATTCCTGGGAGGCATGTACAGATCAGTTCCTGACTCATCTGCATCCCTTCCGATGACCACCCAGCCTGGATGATTTACGCGCTGTATCGTTGGTTGACCGACGCCGCCGGCCCCTTCGTGCCCCTGCTGCTGGCGCGCCGCACCGCCGCCGGCCGCGAGGATCCCGCCCGCCGCGGCGAGCGGCTGGGCCATGCCAGCATCCCGCGCCCGGCGGGCCCGCTGATCTGGGTCCACGCCGCCAGCGTCGGCGAGGTGCTGTCGGTGCAGGTGCTGGTGCGCCGACTGCTGGAGCGCGACCCGCGCCTCTCGGTCCTGGTCACCACCGGCACCGTCACCTCGGCCCGGCTGATCGCCGAGCGGCTGCCGGACCGCGCGATGCACCAGTTCGCGCCGCTCGACCGCATGGCCTTCGTCCGCCGCTTCCTCGACCATTGGAAGCCGAACCTGGCGATCTGGGTCGAATCCGAGATCTGGCCGAACATGCTGACCGAGACCGAGAAGCGCGGCCTGCCGATCGCTTTGGTCAACGCCCGGATGTCGGAGCGGTCGTTCCGCCGCTGGCGCCGGCTGCCGCGGCTGATCCGCCGGCTGCTCGGCATCTTCCGGGTGATCCTGCCCTGGGACGAGCGCTCGGCCCGTAACTTCCGCGCCCTCGGCGCCCGCGGCGTCGGCCAGGTCGGCAACCTGAAATTCTCCTCCGACCCGCCGGATGCCGAGCTCGAGGAGCTGGCGGCGATGCGCGCCGCGATCGGCCGGCGGCCGGTCTGGCTGGCCGCCAGCACCCATGCGGGAGAGGAGGAGCAGATCGTCCAGGCGCACAAAGCCCTGGCGGCGAAGCGCCCCGGCCTGCTGACCGTGCTGGCGCCGCGCCACCCCGATCGCGGCGCGGAGATCGCCGGGCTGGCCGAGGCGGCGGGCCTGCGCGTCCTGCGCCGCAGCGAGCAGCGGCTGCCCTGGTCCGACACCGACGTGCTGGTGGCCGACACCATCGGCGAGATGGGAATCTGGCTCAGGGTCTGCCCGGTGGCCTTCATCGGCGGCTCGCTGGTGCCGTTCGGCGGCCACAACCCGATCGAGGCGGCGCAGCTCGGTGCCGCTCTGGTCTACGGGCCGCACATGACCAACTTCCCGGACATCACCGCCCAGCTCGGCCAGGCCCGCGGGGCGATGCCGGTGGGGGATGCCGCGGCCCTGACCGCCGCGGTCAACCGCCTGCTGGACGACCCGGTGGAGCGCCGCCGCATGGCCCGCGCCGCCGGCGCCGTGGCCCAGCGCAACCGCGGCGTGGTCTCCACCGTGATGGCGACCCTGGAACCGCTGATCACGCCGATCCTGGCATGACAACGCCGTCGCCGGCCGCTTCACACCGCTTCGGAGACTCCATCCTCCCCCTCCCCTTGCGGGAGGGGGTAGGGGGAGGACCGAAGACCAGATCCCGATGAAAACCCCCGGCTTCTGGTATCGCCCGCAGGCGACACCGGCGGCCCGGCTGCTGGCCCCGGCCGGGGCCGTCTACGACCTCGCTTCGCGCCTTCGCCGGGCCTGGGTCACGCCGCAGCGGGCGACGGTGCCGGTGGTCTGCATCGGCAATCTGGTGGCGGGCGGCGCCGGCAAGACCCCGGTGGCGCTGGCCCTCGCCCGCCGCCTGGCCGAGATCGGCATCACCGTGCACACCCTCAGCCGCGGCCATGGCGGGTCGCTGGCCGGACCGGTGCAGGTAGACCCGGAGCGCCACTCCGCCGCCGAGGTCGGCGACGAGCCGCTGCTGCTGGCCCGCGCCGCCCCGGCCTGGATCTCGCGCGACCGCCCGGCCGGCGCCCGTGCCGCCGCGGCCGCCGGGGCGCAGCTGATCCTGATGGATGACGGCTTCCAGAACCCCAGCCTGGCGAAGGATCTGTCCCTCCTGGTGGTCGATGGAGGCAGCGGCTTCGGCAACGGCCTGATCCTGCCGGCCGGCCCGCTGCGCGAACGCCCGGAGCACGGCCTCGCCCGGGCCGACGCCCTGGTGATCATGGGCCCGAACCGGGCCGGGATCCGGGATCTCGCCGCCAGACACGGCCTGCCGGCGCTGGGCGCCCGGCTGGTGCCGTCGCCGGAGGATGCGGCGCGGCTGCGCGGCCGCAAGGTGCTGGCCTTCGCCGGCATCGGCCGGCCGGAGAAATTCTTCGCCACCCTGGCCGAGCTGGGGGCGGAGATCGCCGGCGCCGTCCCCTTCCCCGACCACCATGCCTACACGCCGGACGAGGTGATGCACCTGGCCGAGACGGCGCAGGAGCGCGGGGCCGTGCCGGTGACCACCGAGAAGGACCAGGTCCGCCTGCCGCCGGCGGCCCGGCCGATGGTCGAGGCCCTGCGCGTCGACCTCGCCTGGGACGACCCCGCCGCCGTCGACGCCGTGCTGGAGCCGGCGGTGCGGCGGGCGCTGCGCGTCTAGCCCCCGTTCCGGCGGGCGATGTACAGGCTGGTCGTCATGTTGCGGACGACGCGGCCGCCGAAACCCTCGCGCGCGATACGGCGCAGCTCGGCCAGCACGGGCTCTCGGTCGGGGCGGAGGCTGACGGTCGAATAGGTCGCGTAGAGCGCCGCGGTCTGGTCCTCGTCCAGCACCAGGGACCATGCGCGCGCGGCCGTATCGACGACGTCGAAGGCGCCGGTCCGCCTCAGCGCCGCCAGGCGGGCCTCCGCGTCCAGCCCGAACGGGATGCCGCGCTCGCCGGCGGCGGGGTTGGCCGGGCCGTCCAGGAGGTCCCGGGTCGCGAGATGGAACGGGTCGGGCCGGCTGTCGTCGCCGAACACGTTCCAGAACGCCGCCCACCAGCCGCCCGGGCGCAGCAGGCGCGCAATCCTGGCCAGCGCGGCATCCTCGTCGAGCCAATGGAAGGCGGTGCCGCTGACGCCGAGGTCGAAGGCCGCCTCGTCCAGCGCCGCGTCCTCGAAGGCGGACACCAGCACCGTCAGCGCCGGGTCCGGATTTGCCGTCCGCAGGAATTCGGCGAGGCGAGGGTCCGGCTCGACGGCGACCAGCGGGCCGGCGCCGAGATCAAGCAGCCGGCGGGTCGCCTTGCCCGTCCCGGCGCCGATCTCGAAGGTCGCGGTCCCGGGGCCGACGGCGCAGCGCGACCGCAGCGTCCGGTACACCCAGTCAGGGTAGTCGGGACGGGCGCCGTGATAGTTGGCCGGGTCGGCCCCGAAGGCCTGGCGCCCCGCTTCCTTGGCGAGTCTCGGCGGCGGCATGATCGATCTTACAGAGGGCGGCGGCGCGGCGCGCCCCAGGTCAGGGTCGAGACCATGGCGAGTTCCAGTTGGCCGTCCGCCGCGAAGGGCCGCAGCAGATCGTCGAGCTCGCGGTCGAATTCGGCGGCCAGGGCCTCGCCCATGACCGCGCGGCTCCAGGTCGCGCGCGAATGCTGGCCGCGGATAAATTCGGCAAGGCTCTGCCGGACCATGAACCGAAACTCCCTCCGCCCGGCGATGTCCATCCAGGCCTCATGGCGCCCGGCCTCCGCCGCGGCGCCCGCCGGATCGTAGCAGCCGCCGACCCGGGCGATCCAGCGCGTCAGGAATGCGGTCCAGGCGTCGTCGCCGCAGGGAGCGGCGGCCGGCTCGTCGCCGCCGATCACGGCCAGGGTCCCGGCCCAGCTCGCCAGCTTCGGGAACACCACGGCGTGGTCGAGCCAGTGGATCGAGGTGCCGGCGGTGACCAGGTCGAAGCCGCGATCCGTGCGGTAAGCCTCGGCCGTGTCGCAGGTCCAGGCGATGCCGCCGTGCCAGCCAGCATCCGCCGCCCGGCCGGCCGCGATCATCGCCGCGGACGGATCGAGCGCCACCACCTCGGCAAAATGCCCGGCCAGGACGATGGCGATCTTGCCCGGCCCGCAGCCCAGATCCAGCGCCCGTCCGCGCCCCGCCACCTGCCCGAGCAGAAATTCGTACAGCGCCGGCGCATAGGGCGGCCGGGCCGCATAGCAGCGGGCGACATCGGCATCGGCGAAGGCCGAAGCGACGACCCGGCGCTCCGGTTGGGTGGCGGCGATGTGACCGGGACGATGCATGGGGTTCTCCGCTGGCCGGCGTTCAGTTCGGCTTGTCCGATGGGGCCACGGTGTTGAGGAGCCTCCGTCTCGCGGCCATCGGCGCGCAGTCGCCGCCGCATCTGATCTGGAGAAGCGGCCGCCCGCACCCCGTCAGCACTCCACGAGCCCGGTCGAAGATCAAGCCTCCGCCCATACCCGCACCCCAAGGCCACTGTATCCGCCACCCGCCCGGCCGCGATCAAGCTCCATCGGCCTGCAGGGCGCCCCTGACAGCCTGGAACTCGCAATGCGGCTATTGAGATTTCCTTTTTTGACAACTCGCTTAATTCAAGTTGACTTCCTTATTACTCTGTCGCCGCATATGTACGCGCAACTCTTGCGAAAAGCGGAGTTTGAACAAAGGAGAGGCGACATGGCCAAGGCGGCTGCGAGCAAAAAGAAAGCTGACGCGGGCAAAGAGAAATCGGCGAAGAAGGCGGCCAAGGCGGCATCCGCCAAGGCTGCCGGTCCTTCGAAGACGGCAAAGGCGAAGAAGGCATCGAAAACCGCCTCTCAGAGCGACGCGGTGAGCGAAGGCGTCGTGCAGATCTATTCGGAGGCGTCCGGATCTAAAGCCAAGAAGACACCCAAGGCAGCGGCCGCGAAAGCCGCCGGCTCTTCCGGGAAGACGGCAAAGAAGGCGCCGAAGGCTTCCGCTCAGGACCGCGCGGCGACCACCCCGGCACCGGCTGCGAAGCCATCCACGTCCAAGGCCAAGACGGCGCCGAAGGCGGCCGCCGCGAAAGCCGCCGCCTCTCCGGCGAAAGCTGCAAAGGCCGAGAAGGCGCCGAAGGCTTCCGCCCGAAGCCGCGCCGCGGCCAAGGCCGCCCGGGCGCCGGCTGCGAAACCGCCCAAGGCCAAGGCAGCGCCCAAGGCGACCGCCGCGAAAGCCGCCGGCACGTCGGCGAAACCGGCGAAGCCATCGGCAAAGGCCTCCCCCCGGGCCGCCGCGGCTGTGGCGTCGAAGCCATCCGGCCCCAAGGCGAAGGCAAAGACGACGTAACGGACAGGCGCTCCTCCCTGCCTTGAGACGGTGGATCGGGCCTGCGTCGCGGACTTGGCCGATGCTGCAGGCCGGCGCTGGGTGCCGTGACGATCTCGCCTCGGCTAAAATGCCAGCCCGGTCTTGAAGATCTCCACGGCATAGAACGCCAGCTCGCCGTCCAGCGCGCGCTGGATGTTGGCGGCCTTGCGGAAGCCGTGCTGCTCGCCCGCGAACAGGACGTAGCCGACCGGCTGGCCCTTGGCGCGCAGCGCGTCGACCATCGCCTCGGTCTGGTTCGGCGGCACCACCTCGTCCTCGTCGCCCTGGAAGAAGATCACCGGCTTCGACAGCCTGTCGGCATGGAATAGCGGCGACCGCTCGCGGTAGCGCTCGGCCTCCGCCGGATACGGCCCGATCAGCCAGTCGAGATAGCGCGACTCGAATTTATGCGTGTCGCGCGCCAGCGCCGCCGCGTCGCTGACCCCGAAATGGCTGGCGCCGCCGGCGAAGTAATCGTCGAAGGCCAGCGCCGCCAGGGCGGTGTAGCCGCCGGCGCTGCCGCCGGTGATCACCGACCGCGCGGCATCGGCCAGGCCCTGCGACGCCAGGTACTTGGCCCCGGCCACCGCATCCTCGACATCGACCACGCCCCAGGCCAGGTTCAGCCGGTCGCGATAGGCCCGGCCGTAGCCGGTGCTGCCGCCATAGTTGACGTCGAGCACGGCGATGCCGCGGCTGGTCCAGTACTGGATGCCGAGATTGAGCGTCGAGGATGCGGCGGAGGTCGGGCCGCCATGGATCTTCACCACCAGCGGCGGCACGTCGCCCGACGGAGCCGCGTGGTCCGGGCTGGTCGGCGGGTAGTACAGGCCATGGGCGGTGCGCCCGCCCGCGGTCGGGAACTCGACCGGCTGGGCCGGCGCGAAGAAGCCCCGCAGCGCCGGATCCTCGCCGATCTTGGTCGCCCGCTTCAGCACCTCCCGGCGCCCGGTGGCGAGGTCGAGCCGGACGATCTGGGCCGGGTCGCGGGGCGAGCCGGCGCGGAACACGGCGATCCGTTCGTTGGCGCGGACCGAGCTGATGTCGGTGTAGGGCAGGTCGATCGGCGTCAGCGCGCCGGTCATCAGCTCGACCAGGGCGAGCTTGCCCAGGCCGCCCTCGATATAGCTGCACAAAAGGCGCCCGGGACCGGAGAAGGCATAGGCCGACAGGCCGAACACCCATTGCGGCTGGCCGAACTCCGCCGCCAGCGGCAGCACGGGCTCGGCCGGCCCGCCGCTCCCGTCGCAGCGATACAGGTTCCACCAGCCGGACCGGTCGTCGGCGAAGACCAGCCACTGCCCGTCCGGCGACCATTCCGGCTGGAACACCGATTCGCCCGATCCGCCGGCCACGACGCGCGGCGCTTCAGCCGGCGCGCCGGCGGCGTCGAGCTCGGCGACGAACAGCGTGGTCTCGACCCAGGGCATGTGCGGATGGTCCCAGGCCAGCCAGGCCAGCCGGCCGCCGTCCGGCGACAGCCGCGGCGAGGCGAAGAAGTCGTGGCCCTGGGCCAGGATGCGGACGCTGCCGGCGTCCTCGCCCTGCAGCGGCACGGCGACGATCATGTTGTCGGGATGGCCCTGGCCAGGCCGGTGCCGCTCGCCGACGCCGATCCACAGCCGCCGGCGCAAATCGACCAGCCCGTCGGCGAAGCGCCATTCGACCTCACCGCCGGTGGCGGTGACCGGGGCGGGCTCGGCGCCGGGCGCCTGGCGGTAGAGGCGGCGGTCCGGCGGCGCGCCTGCGGGGCCTGGCTGGTCGTTGGTGAAATAGACGGTCCCGTCGGCGACGGTCCAGGCGCCGCCGCCATATTCGTGCACCCGGGTGCGGACATTCATGGCCGGCGGGCTGATTTCGGCCACCGAGCCGTCGGGGCCGCGTCGCATCAGCACGCTGCGCCCGCCCTCCTGCGGCCGGCCCTCCAGCCACCAGATCGAATCGCCGTCCAGCCGCACCTCGGACAGGCCGATCGACTGCGCCACGATCAGGTCGGAGGTGATCGGCGACCTCCAGAAGCCGTAAGGGGCGGTCCTGATGACAGTCATCGCTGGTCTCCGATCCATGGGACCGCCAGCCTGTCCGATCGGCCGCCGGCTTACCAGTGCCTGCCGTGCCGCACCGCTACTTCTTCGCGATCACCCAGACGGCATGGACGATGCCGGGGATGTAGCCCAGCAGCGTCAGCAGGATGTTGAGCCAGAAATGCTTGCCGAAGCCGACCTGGAGGAACACGCCGAGCGGCGGCAGCAGGATGGCGATGATGATCCGGATCAGGTCCATGCGCGTCCTTCAAGCTGCGGATCGGGACTCGGAGCGCCCGGGCGGATGTGAGCCATCCGCCCGGGCCGGCCGATCACGGCATCGTCGGCGGGTTCGGCTTGGTCGACTGCTCGATGTTCTCGCCGGCCCTCTGGGTGTCCTGGCCGACGCCGCGGACGGTGTTGTCGCAGGCGGCCATGCCGAGGCCGGCGGCCAGCAGGCCGGCGATGAGAACGATGCGGGCGATCATGGGCTTCTCCTCAAGCGTGGCAGACCGATCCGGGACGGACCGGTCAGGTTAACGGCACCCCGAGGCGGGGAGTTCCGGGGCGCCTCCGGTCGACGGACCGGCTCAGCGGACCAGGAAGCGACCGATGGCCAGCCCGGCAGCAAAGGCCAGGCCAAGGGCGGTCAGCGGCCGGTCGGCGACCTGGCCCTGGATCTCGCCGGCGGCGGCCTCCGCCGCATGGCTGACGCGACGGGCGCCCCACCGGCCGGCATCCTGCGCGGCGCCGCCGGCGCGGCCGGCCAGCGAGCCTGCCATCGAGCCGATCTCCGACCGCAGCTCCGAGATCGTGCGGGTCAGGGCATCGACATCGTGTTCGAGGTTGCGGGTCGTCATGGTCTTTTTCTCCTCACAGTTGCAGCGTCGGGCACGGGACCTCTGTCGCGTCAACGCCGCGCACCGGCCCATACAACAGCAACAGGGGAAATCCGGATCTGTCGCCATTGCGCCATCGGCACCCGGTGCCATGACCACGCCACATCTCCGGCCGACCCTCGAGTCACCCGGTCCACCGATCCCGGAGGGCGCCATGGCCTTCGTCATTCCCGGCGCGCTGCTGCTGCTCACCGTGCTGCTGACGGTGCTGCCCTGGCAGATCGGCGCCGCCTTCGTCGTCGGCGTGATCGGCACGCTCCTCTTCCTCACCATCCGCTGGCGGATGCAGGCGGAGCGAAGCTGGCGGCAGCTCGTCTACAACACTCAGCTGCGGGCCGGCGCCACGCCGGATGAGGCGAAGGCGAAGGCCGACAAGGCCCGGCTCGACTGGGGCCCGATCGATCCCTGAGAGCCGGGGCCTGGGATCCGGGGTCTGAGATCCAGGGTTGGCCCGGCCGGCGGACCGGGGCATGGTGGCCGCCGACCACAGCGGAGACCGCATGCGACCGAAATCCTTCGCGATTCGCCGCCGCCTCGCGCGGGCCGGCCTGGTGCTGGCGGCGATCGCCTTGCCGGCCTGGGGGGCCATGGCCCAGCAGGCCGCGCCCGGCCAGGCGATTCCGCCCGCCGATGCGGCCGCGCCGTCCAAAGTGGTGCAGCAGACTGGGCCGGAGTTCCGCCGGGCCATGACCCTGGGGCGGCAGATCTATGCCATCGACGGCGCCGCCGCCCTGGCCGCCGCCGCGCTGCGCCGGGGCGGCATCGACCCGCAGGCGGGCGGCATCGTCGGCTGGGTGACCGAGCCGGCGGCGAATGGCATCCTGGTGCGCTTCGTGCGCCGCGGCAGCCAGGGGCCGGAGGCGGCCTACGACGTCACGGTCGACGCCGGCGGCAGCGCCCCTGCCCTCGCCCGCCGCGACGGCGCGCCGCTGACGCCGGACCAGACCGCCCAGTTCGCCGCGGCGCAGCTGGCGCTGGGGCGGCTGGACCAGCCCTGCTCCAAGACCTACCGGCCGGTCGCGTTCCGCGATCCCGGCACGCGCAATTGGCGGGTCTACGCCCTGGCCACCTCGACCGAGCCCGGCGTGTTCATGGTCGGCGGCCACTACCGCTTCCTGGTCAGCCCTGATGGCGGCCGCATCCTCTCCGGCGGCCGGCTGCCGCCGCCCTCCTGCCTGGCCGGCGAGCGGACATCCGAGGGCCATGCGGCCGTCGCCTTCATGGTGGCCGAGCCGGCCTCGGCGATCCCGACCGAGATCCACGTCTTCCTCAGCCTGCGCCAGGATCTGCCGCTGATCGTGATGACGACGAACGGCAAGCACTGGCTGGTCGCCAACGGCACCATCGCCACGGTGCAGAAGTAGGGCCGCCCTTGGCCGCCGCCGCCGGACACGGCATGCTGGCGGCACAGGGGGGACCAGATGATCGACACCACCACTTCGCCACGCCCGCCCGGCGTCGTCCGCGCGCTTCGGCGCGCAGCGCTGCCGCTGGCCCTGCTGGCCGTCCTGGCCGGCTGCAGCAGTGGCACGCCGCCGGCCACGGCCTCCAGCCCGACCGCCCAGACCTCGCCGGAGATCCATCGGATCGAGGCACTGGGCCGCACGATCTACGTCCTGGACAATGCCGCGGCGCGGGCCACGGATCTCGCCCTCGCCGAGGGTGCGGACCTCCGGGCCTCGGACATGCGGGGCTGGGTGACAGACAGCTCCAGCAACGGCGTGCTGGTGCGCTTCATCCGGCAGAAGGGCGACCGGTTCGAGGCGGCCTATGACGTGACGGTCGACGAAAGCGGCCGGGCCGCCGCCCTGACGCGGCCGACCAATCCGACCCTGACGCCGGACCAATCAGCCCAGCTCGCCGCCCGGCGGCTGGCCATGTCCAACTTCGTTCCGCTCTGCCAACTCCCTTATAACCCCGTGGTCTTCCGCGATCCCGGAACCCGGGGCTGGCGTGTCTATCTCCTGGCCTCCACCACCGATCCGCAGGTGAAGGTTTACGCCGGCCATCACCGTTTTCTCGTCAGCAGTGACGGGAGCCGGGTCCTGTCCTCAGAGCCGCTGTCCAAGACCTGCCTGGCGCCCAGACTGGAAGTCCCGCCGGGCCAGGCCCCGCAGTTCTTCCTGATGACCGAGCTGCTGTCTCCTGCCCCGACCGAGACCCATGTCTTCGACAGCCTCCTTTACCGGCTGCCGATTCTCGTGGTGACCGTCCCGGAGAAGAGGCAATGGATTGTCGACCAGGGCCGGATCTCGGGGCCGAGATAGCACCGGCGGGGCAGCTTCGCAGGATCTGTCAACCCGGCCCGGCTACACTGCCGCCGATGGTTGGAGGCGACGATGGCGAAATCCTGGACCGAGAAGCTGAACGATCCGCGGCCGCATCAGGTCAAGCCGGCGCCGATCGACATCGCCGGGATGAAGGCCGGCGAGATCATGCTGGTGCCGACGCCCCGGCAGATCGATGCCTTCATTCGCGCCATTCCCAGCGGCAGCGGCATGGATGTGCGCACCCTGCGGCGCGAGTTGGCCCGGCGGCACGGGGCCGAGGTGACCTGCCCGATCACCACCGGATTTCATTTGCGCGTCGTCGCCGAGGCGGCGTGGGAGGCACATCGGCGCGGCGCCGCCGTGGACGAGATCACGCCGTTCTGGCGGGTTCTGGACAGCCGGGCGCCGACCACGGCGAAGCTGTCCTTCGGCGACGCCTTCCTGCGCGAGCAACGGCGGCTGGAGGGGCTGGCCTGACGGTCAGCCGGCGAAGGCGACCAGGTTGCCGTCGGGGTCGCGGATGATGAAGGTGCGGGCGCCCCAGGGCTCGGTCCGCAGCGTCTGGTGGAACGGCGCGCCGACGGCCTGCAGCTCCAGGAACAGCGCCTTCGGGTCGTCGACCGCGATCGTGGCGGACAGGACGTCGACCTCCCGCTCGCGGAAGCCGGGGGCGAAGACGGGGGGCTGGACCCACCGCAGATTCAGCCGCGCATCGTCGCGCCGGATCTGGGCATAGAAGGGCGGCTCGCCATAGGTGAAGACGACGGCGAAGCCGAGCGTCCCGGCATAGAAGTCGCAGGCCGCCCGGATGTCGGCGACGAGGAGCTGCGGCTCGGCCAGGCCGAGGACCGGCTGGGGCTCAGGATTGGCCATGGTCCCGACGATGGGAGGGCTGCGGCGCGCCTGTCAAGACGCGCCACCTTTCCTCACGCCGCCTGCATCGCTGCGCCGCGGGTCCGGCGCGGCAGGGCCAACGCCACCAGCCCGCCAAGGACGATGCCGAGCACCGCGAGAATGAAGGCGAGGCGGGTGCCGTCGGCGACGACCAGGCGCAGCGCCTCGCCCTGCTGCCCGTCGATGCCGGCATTGGCGATGACGATCAGGATGGCGAGGCCGATGGCGTTGCCGATGTTCAGCGTGGTCGAGGCCATGCCGGAGGCGACGCCCTGCTCCTCCGCCGCCACGCCGGAGGCCGAGGCGATCCACATCCCGGTCCAGACGATGCCCTGGCCGATGCCGGAGACCACCAGCCCCGGCACCAGCGCGGCATAGCCGGCGGTGGTCGCGAGGCCGATCGCAACGGTGCCGACGACGCCGATCACCGAGCCGAGCAGCAGCGTGCTGCGCGTGGTCAGCTTCGTCGCCAGGCGCTCGCCGAGCTGGGTGCCGACGGCAATGGCGAGCGACGGCACGATGAAGGCGAGGCCGGTTTCGAGCGCGCTGAAGCCCATCACGGTCTGGAACAGCACGGTCAGGAAATAGGGCAGCGCACCGAAGCTGCCCATGTAGATGAAGGTGATCGACATGCCCGCGACCAGGCTGCGGTTGCGGAACAGCCGCATCGGCATCAGCGGGTCGGCGCTGCGGGTCTCGATCAGCACGAACACGGCCAGCAGCAGGGCGGAGAACACGGCGGCGGCAACGATCGGGGCCGCGTCCCAGCCCGTCTCCGGACCCTGCACCAGGACATAGACCAGCAGAGTGACGCCGGCGGTGACGGTCAGCGCGCCCGACAGGTCGAAGCTGCGGCGGGACTGGCGTGGCGGGTCGCGCGGGATCACCGCCAGGGCGGCCAGGGCGACGATGCCGGCCAGCGGGACATTGACGAAGAACACCGCCGACCAGCCGAAGCTGTCGGTCAGCACGCCGCCGAGCAGCGAGCCCAGCGTCAGCCCGCTGGCCCCGGCGCCGCCCCAGACCGCCAGCGCCCGGTTGCGCCGCGGCCCTTCCTCGAACAGGCGGTTGACCAGCGACAGCGTGGCCGGGAACAGGATCGCCCCGCCGACGCCCTGCACGGCGCGGGCGACGATGATCACCCCCGGGCTCCAGGCCAGCCCGCCGACCAGCGAGGAGGCGGCGTAGAGGACGAGGCCGGTCACGAACATCCGCCGCTGGCCGAGCAGGTCGGCGGCGCGGCCGCCGAACAGCAGGAAGCCGCCGCAGAACACGGTATAGGCGCTGACCACCCATTGCAGCGACTGCTCGGAGAAGCCGAGGCCGGCACCGATCTCCGGCAGGGCCACGAACACGATGTTGAGGTCGAGCGCGAAGATCAGCTGGGCGAAGGCCAGGAGCGCCAGGCTCCAGCCGAGCGAGCGATGCCCCGCGGCGGACACGGATGCGGACATGGGGGTTTCCTTCCGTCGGATTCGATTCGTCCGACTGTACGCGTTTTATCGTACTGTTGAACAGTACTAGAATTTGCGTACTATCACCGGTGGCGGCTTCCCGACCATGATCGCCGAAGCTCGACGGTTTGACTGTACGCGTATCGTTGTTTATCTATCGGGTATGATCACGCCGCAGCACCCCGACCGGCATCAGATCCGGCTGGAAAATGTCCTGGCCGCCCTGGGCCATCCGATGCGGCTCACTGTGATCCGCGTCCTGGCGGAGGGCGGCGAGCATGCCTGCGGCACGGTGCTGAAAAACGTGTCGAAATCGACCCTGACCCATCATTGGCGGGTGCTGCGCGACAGCGGCGTGATCTGGCAGCGGCCATCCGGCCGGGAGAACCTGCTGTCGCTGCGGCGCGACGACCTCGACGCCCGCTTTCCCGGCCTGCTCGACGCGCTGATCGGCGCCGTGCGGTCCGACGCCGGAGCGGCGCAGGTCAAGGACTGACCTGCCATCGGTCGCTCCATCACAGTTCGATCACCATCGAAATGCTCCCGCAACCCATCGGCCTGTCGTCGGCCTAGGCTTCGGCCAGACCGATGGAGGTTGCGATGAACACCGATGCCGATATCCGCCGGATCTACGAGCGCTGGCACGAGACCGTCCGCGGCCGCGATCTCGACGGCCTGGTGGCGCTGTATGCCGAGGATGCGGTGCTGGAGACGCCGCTGATCCTGGCGACGCTGCCGGACCGCGCCCAGGGCGTGCTGCGCGGGCGCGAGCCGATCCGGTCCTTCTTCGCGGCCGGGCTGCGCACGCTGCAGGGCGAGCTCAGCCGCTGGTACCGGACCGGCACCTTCTATGCCAATGGCCGCCAGCTGGTCTGGGAATACCCGCGCGAGACGCCGCAGGGCGACCAGATCGACCTGGTCGAGGTGATGGACATCGAGCGCGGGCTGATCGCGCATCACCGGGTCTATTGGGGCTGGGTCGGAGTCCGGCTGCTGGCGCCGGCGCTGAACCGGACCACCTGACCCGGCGCCTCAGGGCTTGAGGTCCACCGCGGCCCGCAGGCTGCCATCCATGTAGAAGGGCACGGATTCGTGCTCGTGCACGATGGTCCAGCCATCGGCGGCCCGGCGCAGGCCGAGGGTGAGGCGGAACCAGACATCCGCGCGCTCGCCGTCGGTCTTGGTGCCGGTCAGCCGGACGAGGCCGTGGCAGAAGGCGACGTCGCCATCGGCGGCGATGCCGAGGTCATGGACCTCGTAGCCGATCGGCCCCTTCCAGGTGGCGAACCAGGCGTCCAGCCCCTCGGTCCCGGATTCGGCAGTCCGCAGCGGCGGTGCCAGGGAGTAGAGGACGAAGTCGTCGGCCTGGCGGGCGACGACGCCCTTGGCGTCCTTGCGCCGCAACGCCGCCGATCGCGCCTCGATCAGGGTGCGGATCTCGGCCTGGCTGTCATGCTGGCTGGTCATTTCGCTTCCTCCATCCGCATCCGGACCATCCGGATGCCTGTCCCAAGGACGAAGCAGCGCCGGCCGATCCGACAGGTCGATGTCCGAAACCACAGCCGGCGCCGGCGCTGAACGGGACCGCCTGATCGTCAGGGCTTCAGGTCCACCGCCGCCCGCCCGCTGCCATCCATGTAGAAGGGCACGGATTCGTGCTCGTGCACGATGGTCCAGCCCTCGGCGGTCCGGCGCAGGCCGAGGGTAAGGCGGAACCAGAGATCGACCGTCTCGCCGTCGGTCTTGGCGCCGCTCATCCGGGCGAAGCCGCGGCAGAAGGCGACGTCGCCGTCGGCCGCGATGTCGAGAACGCGGATCTCGTAGCCGATCGGCCCGTCCCAGCCGGCGAACCAGCTGTCCACGTCCTCGACGCTCGCCTGGTCGGCGGCCAGCGGCGACCCCATGGAGTACAGGGAGTACAGGGCATAGTCGGCCGACTGGCTGGCGACGAAGCCCTTGGCGTCCTTGCGGCGCAGCGCCGCCGCGCGCTCCTCGATCAGGGCGCGGATCTCGGCCTCGCTGTCATGCTGGCTGGTCATCTCCTCCTCCATCGCATCACGGAAGGCCGCCGGAACGGCGCATGCCCTTCCGCCGGCGTCCCGCCGAACGGGTGTTACGATTTGACCGGTGCGTTCATCGCCCAGGCGATGCCGAACGGGTCCTTCAGCCGGCCCCACCGGTCGCCCCAGAACATCACGTCCAGCGGCACCTCGACCGTGCAGCCTGCATCCACCGCCCTCTTCCACCAGGCGTCGATCTCGTCGGCCTTGAGAATGAGCTGCAGGGTGAAGGCCTGTGGTGGCTCGAACCCGAAGCCATGCTCCGGATAGAAATCGGAGATCATCAGCGAGCTGCCGTTGACATGGGCATGGACATGCATGGTCCGGCCCTTGTCGTCCGGCGGCACCGAATAGACCGTCTTCGCGCCGAAGGCCCTCTCGTAGAACTCGGCGGCCTTCGACGCCCCCTCGACGTTCACATAGGCGACCAAGCCGCCAAGGACCGGGGGAGCTGCGTGATCTGTCGTCATGTCTTCCTCCTGGCTATTCCGTCGCGCCGCGGCGGATGCTGCGGGCCTGCCTCAAGGACGGCCGGATGGGAGCGCCGCCGACAACGCCTTCCGGAAATCTTTTCGGGCTCAGCCGGCCTCGGCCGTCCCGTCCTGCTGCAGCCGGTCGAGATGCATCCGGATATGGGCGGCCTCGGCCGCGGTGTTGGCGAGCGCTATGGCCTGGTTGAAGGCTTCGCGCGCCTCGCCGGCCCGGCCGAGCTGCTGCAGCAGCGCGCCCCTTACCCCGAAGAAGTAGAAATAGCCGGACAGGCGCGGCGCCAGCGGCTCGATCAGCTCCAGCGCCGCTTCGGCGCCGTGCAACTTGGCCACCGCCACGGCCCGGTTCAGCGTCACCACCGGCGACGGCTGCAACCGCTCCAGCGTGGCGTAGAGCATGTCGATCTGGGCCCAGTCGGTGTCCTGCGCCCGCGTCGCCCGGGCATGCAGCGCCGCGATGGCCGCCTGCACCTGGTAGGGGCCGGGGCTGCGGTGGCGGATCGCCTTGTCGATCAGCGCCAGCCCTTCGGCGATCATGGCGCGGTTCCACAGGCTGCGGTCCTGGTCCTCCAGCAGCACGATGCTGCCTTCGTCGTCGAAGCGCGCCGGCGCCCGCGAATGCTGCAGCAGCATCAGCGCGGTCAGGCCCATGATCTCCGGCTCGGCCGGGAACAGCCGCAACAGCAGCCGGGCCAGGCGGATCGCCTCGTCGCACAGGGGCGCGCGCAGCGGCGCCTCCTCGCTGTTGGCGGCGGAATAGCCCTCGTTGAACACCAGGTAGATCATGGCCGCGACCATCGCCAGACGCTGCGCCCGCTCCGGCGCGCCCGGGGTCTCGAACGGCACCCCGGCATTGGCGACCTTGCCCTTGGCCCGGGTGATGCGTTGCTCCATCGCGCTCTCACCCACCAGGAAGGCGCGGGCGATCTGCCGGACCGAAAGGCCGGAGACGATGCGCAGCGCCAGCGCGATCTGCTGCGTCGCCGGCAGGTCGGGATGGCAGCAGATGAACAGAAGCCGCAGGATGTCGTCGCGGTATTCGGCGCCGTCCAGCCGCTCGGCCATGTCGGCCTCGGCGTCCCCGAGGTCGGACAGCAGCTCGTCCGGCGGCAGCGGCTCCTGCTTGCGGCCGCGGCGGACGCTGTCGAGGGCGGCGTTGCGGCCGACGAAGATCAGCCAGGCCGCCGGGTCGCGCGGCGGGCCCTTCTGCGGCCAGGTCTTCAGCGCCCGGAGACAGGCCTCCTGGAATGCCTCCTCCGCCGTGTCCAGGTCCCGGAAATAGCGCAAAAGCGCACCGAGCGCCTGGGGGCGGGCAGAGGCGAAGGCCGTGTCGATCCAGGCGAGGTCGGTCATGATCCGGCGGTCCCAGGCTTGAAGATGCGGATCGGGCGGATCTCATAGGATCCCCCAGGATTGGCGCGCGCGAGGTCGCGCACGATGTCCAGCACCTCCTCCAGCGAGGCGCAGTCGAAGGTGTAGAAGCCGAGAAGCTGCTCCTTGGTCTCGGCGAAGGGGCCGTCGATCACCAGCGGCTCGCCCACGCCCGAGCGCAGGGTGGTGGCGGCGGTGGTCGGCAACAGCCGGGCGACGGGCCCGATCTTGCCCTGCCGGGCCAGCGGCTCCTGCACCGCGGCCAGCCGGGTCATGACGGCGTCGTCTTCGGCCTTGCTCCAGGCCTCGGTCACGGCTTCGTTGTGGTAGCAGAGGACGGCGTACAGCATCCGGGCTTTTCCTTCTTCCTCCCGAGGACGACGGAGTATGCCCGCAGCCGACACGGCCGGCAAAAAATGCGGCGACGGGCCGGTCAGCCCTCGCCCAGCTCTGCCAGCGCCATCTCCGCCACCGCCAGGTCGATCGCCGGATGCTCGCCGTCATCGCCGTCGTCCAGGCTCCAGACGGCCGACAGGGAGGACGAGGACAGCACCCAGCGCAGCAGCCGGTCGCGCTCCATCCCCGCCGCCTCGGCCACCACTGCGGCCCGCCGGGCCAGGCGGCCGGGCTGCGTCGCCACCGCCTGGCCCGGTTCGGCCAGGGCCGGAGCGCCGGGGAAGCCCATGTCGGGGTTGGTGAAGATGCTGCCGAAATCATAGCCGCGGTCGCCGACCAGGTGCCGGGGATCGATCGCCAGCCAGCCGCGCGGGCCGAAATCCAGCACGTTGGCGTGGTGCAGGTCGCCATGCAGGGTGACGATGTCCCGCCGCTCCGCCAGCAGCCCGCGGGCGATGGCGGCGGCCCGGGCCACAACACCGCCATAGCGGTCGCCGCCCAGGGTCAGCGGCTCGAACCACCGTTCCAGCGGCAGCAACCCGTCCGGCAGCGGCCGGCCGCGCGGCGCGTGCAGCCGGATCGCGGCCTCGCAGAGGATCCGGCAGGCCTCGTCATCCTGCCCCTGCAGTGACATTGAGGTAAGCGAAGCCGGGCCGCTGGCGCGTTCCAGCAGCAGCGTGTCGCCATGCTGGGCCAGCACCATCGCCGCCCCCTCCCCGGTCCAGTGCTGCATCAGGAGGCAGCCCAGCTTCTCGTCGTCGTTGACCGGCTGCTTGATCATGGCCGGCAGGTCGCCGCAGCACACCGCCAGCAGCCGGCTGCCGTGGGTGACGATCGGCTCGCCGTCCGGCACCAGGTCCCAGCGGGCCAGGTCTTCCTCGAACATCCTCGGTCCTCGGTGTCATGCATGGGCTGGGGGCCGGCTTACGCCGGCCCCTCGATTTCGTCGAGATCGATGCCATGGGTGTCGAACCACCATTCCGGCGGCTTGTCCGGATGATGCGGCTTCAGCCGGGTGTAGCGGTCGCGCAGCCGCTGCTGCCGTGCCGCCTCCGCCCGGAAGAAGGGATGGTCGAGCGTACCGCCGAGCGCCCACAGCCGGCGCAGCAGCTTGCGCAGGACATAGCCCTGCGCCTTGGGGCCAGGCCTGTAGCCGCTGTCGATGATTCGCTCGATCGCCTCTGCCAGAATCTCCGCCGGCTTCATCGGCGGGGTGCGGTTGACCAGGCCGTCCAGCCGGTCCAGCCCGAACCCCGCGTCGATGCAGGTGCCGAGCGGGTTGACGATATTCCCGATCTCGACTCCGTCCCGGTAGAATTCGGTGCAGAAGCCGGTGATGCTGCCGTCGCTCCAGGTGCAGTCCGGGTCGGGTCGGATCGGCACCCGGCCGCGATACAGGGGCGACCACTCCGCCATCCGGTCGGGATGGATGGTGACGTGATGCGGCGACGCCCCGATCTCCGCCAGGAAACCGAGCCAGAAGTCGATCGCCTGCCCGACCGTCATCTGGCGGAACGAGAACAGGCCGAGCATGTCGAAGCGGAGGAGATGCGTGCCGTCGCCGATCTCGTCGAGATCGCCCAGGCGCAGGCAGGACTGGAGATTGGCGAAGGTGGTGGTGACGGACGGGTCGATGAACAGCGGCTTGAACTGCTGCATGCCCGCCGTACAGAACAGCGTCGTGCTGTCGAACGGCCGAACCGAAGGGTTCGTGTCGAAACCGATCCCCCTGTTCTCGCAGAACAGGCGGAATCGGTGGGTCAGGCGTCCCGCGGGGACATAGGCAACCTCCTGTGCAGTCACGGCCCGCCGAATTGGCAGGCCCTTTTCTATCTAGTCATCCAACTGGCGGGAGCACAAGGGCGATAGGACCGGATGCCCGGACCGGCGCCTTCACAGGCCGCCTCACCATCACCATGTCCGCCGATGCACCGCTGCAGAGGAGGCCCGCGATGGCTTCTCGGATCCGCTTCACCGGCGCGGGGCCGGGCTGGTGCGCTGGCTCGATCCGCCGCGCCGCCGGGCTTTGGCGGAACCCGCCTAACCTCTACAGCAGCGATCCCTGCTCCGGCTTCGGGTCCGGCGCGCGGGCGGGCCGGTGCGGCTTGCCGCCGCCGATCACGGCCGGGGCCTCGCCGTCCTGGAAGCGGATCGCCACGGCGCGGCCAGGCGTCGCCTCCTGCGCCGAACCGAGGGCGTGGCCGGTCGCCGGGTCCAGCACCAGGGCGTAGCCGCGGCGCAGCACGTCGACATAGGAGTAACTCTCCAGCAGCCGGCCGGCGGCGGCAAGACGGGCGATGCGGTCGGCCAAGGCGCGCTGCACCGGTTCCGGCCGGAAGCGGCCGGACAGGGTGTGGAAGCGTTCGGCCGGCCGATGGGTCAGGCGGGTGCCGCAGGCGGTCAGGCGGTCGCCGAGCTGGGCCAGGTGCCGCGCCGTCTCCGCCACCTGGCGACGAGGATGCGGCAGCCGGGCGCCGAGCTCGGCCAGCCGGGCGCGCCGGCGCTCGACCGTGCCGAGCGCGGCGCGATCCAGCCGCTCGCCGCGATCGTCCAGCCGCTGCATCGCCGTCTCGATCAGGCGCGCCGGGTCGCCCAAGCCGCGGCGCAAAGCGTCGAGCCGGGTGCGGTGCTCGGTGAACAGCCGGGCGGTGCCGGCCTCGAGGCGGCGGGCGCAATCCAGCACACGGCCCAGCAGCTCGGCCCGGACCGGCACCGCCATCTCCGCCGCCGCGGTCGGGGTCGGGGCGCGGCGATCCGAGGCGAAGTCGATCAGGGTGGTGTCGGTCTCATGCCCGACGGCGGAGATCAGCGGGATGGCGCTGGCCGCCGCCGCGCGCACCACGATCTCCTCGTTGAACGGCATCAGGTCTTCCAGGCTACCGCCGCCGCGGGCGACGATCAGCAGGTCCGGCCGCGGCACCGGGCCACCGGGCGACAACGCGTTGAAGCCCTCGATCGCCGCCGCCACCTGGCCGGCCGCACTCTCCCCCTGCACCGCCACCGGCCAGACCAGGACATGGCGCGGGAAACGGTCGGACAGGCGGTGCAGGATGTCGCGGATCACCGCGCCGGTCGGCGAGGTAACGACGCCGATCACCCGCGGCAGGAACGGCAGCGCCCGCTTGCGTGCGGCCTCGAACAGCCCTTCGGCGGCGAGGCGGCGGCGGCGCTCCTCCAGCATCTTGAGGATGGCGCCCTCGCCTGCCAGCTCCATCTGCTCGATCACCATCTGGTACTGCGAGCGCGAGCCGTAGATGGTCAGCCGGCCGGTGCAGACGACCTCCATCCCCTGCTCCGGCCGCACCATCAGCCGCGCCAGCTGGCCCTTCCAGATCACCGATTCGAGGGTGCAGCTGTCGTCCTTGAGCGTCAGGTAGACATGGCCGGAGCGCGGCACCGTGACCTTGCCGATCTCGGCGCGCACGCGGACCATGCCGAACTCGCCCTCGATCGTGCGCTTCAGCGCGCCGGTCAGCTCGGCGATGGTGAATTCCGGCAGGTTGGAGCCGGGGCGGCCAGGGGCCGGCGAGGGGGTGTCGTTTTGCTCGGTCATGCTGCGGCCACCATGCTAAACCGCTCGCGTTCGAGCAAGTGAGACGGGTTCTTCGATGCGCATCCTTCTGGTCGGCGGCGGCGGCCGCGAACATGCCCTGGCCTGGGCGATCGCCGCCTCCCCCCTGTGCACCACCCTCTACTGCGCGCCCGGCAATGCCGGCATCGCCAGGGAGGCGACCTGCGTGCCGATCGCGGCCGAGGATGTCGACGGGCTCGTGAGCTTCGCCCAGGACGAGGCGATCGACTTCGTCGTGGTCGGGCCGGAGGCGCCGTTGGTGGCGGGGCTGGTCGACCGGCTGACCGAGGCCGGGATCAAGGCTTTCGGCCCGACCGCCGCAGCCGCGGCGCTGGAGGGGTCGAAAGGCTTCACCAAGGACCTGTGCGCCAAATACGACATCCCGACCGCGCGCTACCGCCGCTTCACCGACGCGACCGAGGCCAAGGCCTATGTCGCCATCGAGGGCGCGCCGATCGTGGTCAAGGCCGATGGGCTGGCCGCCGGCAAGGGCGTGGTGGTGGCGCAGTCGATCGAGGAGGCGCAAGCCGCGGTCGATTCGATGCTGACCGAGGGCGGCTTCGGCGCCGCCGGCGCCTCGATCGTGGTCGAGGAATGCCTGGTCGGGCCGGAGCTGAGCTTCTTCGCCCTGTGCGACGGCGAGACCGCGCTGCCGCTGGCCACCGCCCGCGACCACAAGCGCGCCTATGACAACGATGAGGGCCCGAACACCGGCGGCATGGGCGCGGTGTCGCCGCACCCGCTGGCGACGCCGGAACTCGAGGCCCGGATCATGGCCGAGATCGTGCAGCCGACGCTGAAGGCCATGGAGGCCGAGGGCACGCCATTCCGCGGCATCCTGTTCGCCGGGCTGATGCTGACCGAGCGCGGGCCGCAGCTGATCGAGCATAATGTCCGCTTCGGCGACCCGGAATGCGAGACGCTGCTGCCGCGGCTGAGCTCCGACCTTCTCACCGCCCTGATCGCCGCCGCCGATGGGAGCTTGCGCCACCTGACCCTGCGCTGGCGGCCGGAGGCGGCGGTGACGGTGGTGATGGCGGCGAACGGCTATCCCGGCAGCTACCGGAAGGGCAGCCCGATCCGGGCGCTCGAGGCGGCCGGGCAGGTGCCGGGCACCATCGTGTTCCACGCCGGGACGAAGGCCGAGGCCGACGGCACCGTCACCGCCCAGGGCGGCCGGGTGCTGGCGGTGACCGCCCTGGGCGCCGACATCGCCGAGGCCCGGTCCCGCGCCTACCAGGCCGTCGACCGCATCGACTGGCCCGAGGGGTTCTGCCGAAGGGATATCGCGGTGTGAGCCGGAGCGCCGACGATCTGGAAGCCGAAGCGGCACGCGCGACGGAGTTTCTGGTGGGCAAGACGGTGAAGGTGATCCGTCGTCACAACGAGCGGACGATCACGATCGAGTTCACAGATCGAACCCGCCTGTTCGTTGACAGCAAATCCGCTCTCGATCTCTCGATCACGGGGACGGACGAACTCGACTAGACGAGACATCCAGAGTGCTCCGGAGGCGAAGCCTTGCAGAACCGGGTCCGTGTCAGCCCTGACGGGCTCCTTCGGCTGATCGTGGTATCCGAAGAAGCCGATACTACAATCGGTTTCGAGGGTTATTCCTGGCACATCCATGCGGACATGTTGGCCGTCGAATATGGCTTGCCGGAAATCGAGGCGGTTGATCGCTTTGTCGACGCGATCCTGGGCAATCGGAAGCGGATCGCGATATCTCGCGACGGAAGCGGCATTCTGGACATGTGGATCACGGACGATCCGGAGAAGGATCTGAGATACAGAGCCGCCGACGAGACGATCACGTTTCGCTACTGGGATGAGAGGACGTAGGTGATGCCCCCGGGCCGCACCTCGCCTCCACATGGTGTTACAGTGTGCTGATGAGCAAGGCGTTCACCAAAGAGACCGACACCGAGGAGGAGCTGGACGATGCGCCGGCGCCACTGCCCGCAGGGTCGAAGAACTACATCACGCCCGAGGGCTTCCAGCGGCTGCAGGACGAGCTGAAGCAGCTGTGGCGGGTCGAGCGGCCGAAGGTGGTCGAGGTGGTGTCCTGGGCGGCCGGAAACGGCGACCGGTCGGAGAATGGCGACTACATCTACGGCAAGAAGCGGCTGCGCGAGATCGACCGCCGGGTGCGATTCCTGACCAAGCGGCTGGAGATCGCCGAGGTGGTCGACCCGGTGCGCCAGACCAACCGCGACCGGGTCTATTTCGGCGCCACCGTGACCTATGTCGACGGCCAGGACCGTGAGCGCACCGTGCGCATCGTCGGCATCGACGAGACCAACGCGGATGCCGGCGACATCAGCTGGATCTCGCCCCTCGCCAGGGCGCTGATGCGGACGCAGGAGGGCGATGTGGTGGAGATCCGCACCCCCGGCGGGATCGAGACCGCCGAGGTGGTCGAGATCCGCTACGAGAACGGCTGAGGCAAACGCGGTCTGAGAGGCCGGAGCCGCCCCCTCACCCGAAATCGCTGCGCGATTTCGACCTCTCCCCAAGGAGAGGTAAAGGGGCCGCGACACCTATTTCCCTCTCCTCGGGGAGAGGGAGGGGCCCATTCGCGTTGGCGAATGGGAGGGTGAGGGGGAGAGCCGATGCCGCCCGTCAGGCGGCGCTGGCGGCGACCCACAGCGCGGCCAGGGCCTCGATCCCGGCCTGGTCCTCGGCGTCGAAGCGGTTGGGCAGCGGACTGTCGAGGTCGAGCACGCCGAGCACCTTCCCGTCCCGCAGCAGCGGCACCACCAGCTCCGACCGCGAGGCGGCGTCGCAGGCGATGTGGCCGGGGAAGGCGTGCACATCCGGCACCAGCACCGATTCCCGGCGCTCCGCCGCCGTGCCGCAGACGCCGCGGCCGAGCGGGATGCGGATGCAGGCCGGCTTGCCCTGGAACGGCCCGAGCACCAGTTCGCCGCCCTCGCGCAGCAGGTAGAAGCCGGCCCAGTTCAGCTCCGGCAGGCCGTGATAGATCAGCGCTGAGAGGTTGGCGGCGTTGGCGATGGCGTCGGTCTCGCCGTGGAACAGTCCCTCCGCCTGGGACAGCAGGTCGCGATAGGCCTCGGCCTTCGACAGGGCGGGATCGGGGCGTGCGGTCTGGAACATCGGTGCATCTCGGTATCGGGTCGCCTGAAGATAGGCACGGGAATGCCCGGCGGAAAGTCTCAGAGGGTATCGACCATGGAACGTGCCGCGCGGATCTGCTCCTCGTCGCGGCGATAGAAGGTCCATTGCCTGATCCGCTTCGGCACCACCAGGCCGGACTGGACCAGGACCCGCATATGCTCGCTCAGCGTCGGCTGGCTGATGCCGAGCTTATCGGCGATGAACAGGCCGCAGACTCCGTCCTCGACCAGGTCGCCATCGGCCTGCGGCGGGAAATGCGCGCGCGGATCCTTCAGCCAGTCCAGGATCTGCAGGCGGCGCTCATTGGCCAAGGCGCGGAAGAGATTGGCTGGGTACATTTCGGCACTTTGCCAAAGGACTAAGCCGTGTCAAGACTCGGCGTCCCTTCAGCCCGCCGGGAGGCCGTGATGCGCCGCTTCGCCTTCGAGACCGTCGACGTGTTCACCGACCGCCGCTTCGGCGGCAACCAGCTCGCGGTGTTCCCGGATGCGCGCGGCCTGTCGGACGGCGAGATGCAGTCGCTGGCCGCCGAGTTCAACCTGAGCGAGACGACTTTCGTGCTGCCGCCGGAGGACCCGGCGCATTCGGCGCGGGTGCGGATCTTCAACCGGACCTATGAGATGCCCTTCGCCGGCCATCCCAATGTCGGCACCGGCTGCGTGTTGGCCCGGCACGGGCTGGACCGCGACGGCGTGCTGCTGTTCGAGGAGTTGTCCGGTCTAGTCGAGGTGCGGGTGGAGCGCGACGCGGCCGGGACCGTGACCGGCGCGGTGATCGCCGCGCCGCAGCCGCTGTCGACGCTGATGGAGCTGCCGGCCGAGGCGATCGCCGCCTGCGCCGGCCTGGCGCCCTCCGACATCATCACCAAGGCGCATCAGCCGGTGCTGGCCTCGGTCGGCATTCCCTTCGTGCTGGTGGAGGTGACCGGCGAGGCGCTGACCCGCGCCACCCCGGACATCGCCGCCTTCCGCCGCACCCAGGAGCAGTTCCCGAAGGTGGAGCGGCGCCTGTCGCTGCATCTCTACGCCCGCGATCCGGCGGCGCCGGACATCGCCGCGCCGGGCGGCGCCCGCATCCGCGCCCGGATGTTCGCGCCGTTGTCCGGCACCTATGAGGACCCGGCGACCGGCAGCGCCAACGCCACGCTCGGCGCGCTGCTGCTGTCGCTGTCCGGCGCCGAGGCGGGGCAGGCGGAGATCGTGCAGGGCGTGGAGATGGGCCGCCCGAGCCTGCTGCGCGTCGCCGCCCGCCGCGCCGCGGACGGCATCCGCGCCACCGTCGGCGGCGGCTGCATCCCGGTGCTGAAGGGCGAGGCGGAGGTCTAGGCGCCGAGTTTCGCGAGGAGCCGGGTCCAGCCTTTCTCACGGGCGCGGACGACCAGCGCGCTCCTGGTCTCGTCGCTCAGCCGCGCTCCGGCCAGCACCAGCGCCACGTCCTCGGAGTCGGTCACCAGAATCGCCTTTCGGATCATCGGACTCGTGAAATCGGGGTCGATGCCTGCCCTCAGAAGTATTCGGGCGACCCTCGCCGAGGCCGCCGTATGCAGTGCGGTGTAGGGTCCAGCCCCGGATTCCTCGACCACCGGATCGACACCCAAGGCAACCAGCCTTCGAACAAGGCCCGCATCGTCCCGCCTGGCGGCGATCACAAGCGCCACGCTTCTGTCTTGCCGGGTGCCTCGTTCGGCCGCGGCCTCGCTGAACAGCAATGAGGTTCTTTCGAGATCCGACCTCGAGGAGGTTGCAAGGGGGAACAGCAACTCGAATGCCGGCAGCTTCTGGCGAGAGGTGCGCCCGTTCAGGGGGACACCCGCCAAGATCAGGTCGCTGGCATAGCCGTAGTTCTGGATTTCCAGCGCATCGGCCAGAAAGGTCGCCGCCTTGTCCGATGCGAAGTCGAAGCCAGTCCGCCGCAGCATCGGGATCGTCTCGGGGGTGCCTTTGACGAACTTTGCCGTTCCCGCGGTCCGGTCGATCGCGTCTTCGAGTTCCGTGACCGCCGCGGGCATGCCGGCCATCTTGCCGACATAGTCCATGACCTTCTTGGTCCTGCCGTCGACGGTCAGCGAGACGCTATAGAAGGGGCTGTCCGTGATCTCGGCGATGTATTCGTCCTTCAGCGAGAAGAAATCCGCCCGCTCGAACATCCCGACGAGGGCGGCAACCTCCGCCGGCGCGATCCGGTCCTGGAACTGGCCGCTCACGGCCACCGAGCTGAATCCCTCATAGGTCACCGATCCTTCCCCGGTGATGTCGACCACATAGGCCGGGCACCAGCCGAAGCAGGCGCCGCGCGTCAACCGGATCTCGACCTTGCTCGCCTCCGATACCTTGGGAAACGGCGCCTGGCATCCCGAGAGCATGCCGAAAGCCAGAATGGCCACGGCCATCCGACCCCACAATCCGAGCATGACAATACTTCTCTGAAATCACCCCTCCCCCAGGGGTCGCCCGATCTTGTCAGATCGCCGGACCCGCGGCTAGCGCCCTACCGCCGCGCCCGGAAGAACGCGCGCAGCAGCTCGCCCGCCTCCTCCCCGCCCGGCGCCTGTTCCACCTGCGGCCGATGGTGGCAGGTCTTCTGCTCGAAGAAGCGCGGGCCGTGCAGCACGGCGCCACCCTTCGGGTCGGATGCTGCGAACACCACCCGGCGGATTCGGGCGAAGGAGATCGCGCCGGCGCACAGCGCGCAGGGTTCGAGCGTGACGTAGAGGTCGCAATCCGGCAGCCGCGGCCGGCCGCGCAGCCGCCCGGCCTCCCGGATCGCCAGCACCTCGGCATGGGCGGTCGGGTCCGCCAGCTCCTCCACCCGGTTGCCGGCCTTCGCCAGCACCGCGCCCGTCGCGGCCTCGACCAGCACCGCGCCGACCGGCACCTCGCCGCGCGAAGCCGCCGCTGCCGCCTCGTCGAGGGCGAGGCGCATATAGGTGTCGGAGGATGGCGGGTCGGCGGGCACGGGTCAGATCCTTGCGTTTCGCGCTAACCCTGGCCGGGCGCTTCGCGCTAGACAAGGGCGATGAGCAAGACCCCCAAGACCACCGTCGGGAAGACGGCGGGCGATCCGGCCGCGACAGGCGCCGCGACCCCGGCCGCGAAACCGAAAGCCACCTTCAAGGATGGCGGCGAGAAGGACGGCGAGCGCGTCGCCAAGGTGCTGGCGCGGGCCGGCATGTGCTCGCGCCGCGAAGCCGAGCGCTGGATCGCCGAGGGCCGCGTGGCGCTGGACGGCAAGGTGCTGGATACGCCTGCCGTGGTGGTGCCGCCCGGATCCGTGCTGAGCGTCGACGGCGTGCCTGTGCCGGAGCCCGAGCGCACCCGGCTGTGGCGCTACCATAAGCCGGCCGGGCTGGTCACCACCCGGTCCGACCCGCAGGGCCGCCAGACCGTGTTCGACAGCCTGCCGGCCGAGCTGCCGCGCGTGGTGTCGATCGGCCGGCTGGACCTGAACAGCGAAGGCCTGCTGCTGCTGACCAATGACGGCGAGCTGTCGCGCCGGCTGGAGCTGCCGTCGACCGGCTGGCCGCGGCGCTACCGCGTGCGGGTGCACGGTACCCCGGACCCGGCGAAGCTGGCCGGCCTGGCCAAGGGCATCACCGTCTCCGGCGTCCACTACGGGCCGATCGAGGCGGCGCTGGACAAGGTGCAGGGCGCCAATGCCTGGCTGACCGTGACCCTGCGCGAGGGCAAGAACCGCGAGGTCCGCAAGGTGATGGAGGCGATCGGCCTGAACGTGAACCGGCTGATCCGCATCGCCTACGGTCCGTTCCAGCTGGGCATCCTGGAGAAGGGCGAGGCCGAGGAGATCAAGGCCTCGGTGCTGCGCGACCAGCTGGGCCGCTGGATGACGATCCACGAGGAGGAGCGGCCGACGCGCAAGCCGGCTCCCGCCAAGCCGGCCCCGACCAAGCCCACGCCGGCGAAGCCGACAGGCTCCAGGCCCGCGACCGGACCTGCCCCCCGCCATGCCCCTGCGCCTCGTCGCCGGCCGGCATAGGGGCCGGGCGCTCGCCGCCCCGCCGGACCGCGCCACGCGGCCGACCGGCGAGCGGGTGCGCGAGGCGGTGTTCAACATCCTGGCCCATGCCGGCTACGGCCCCGATGACGGCGATGCGGTCACCGGTGCCGTGGTGCTGGACGCCTTCGCCGGCACCGGGGCGCTGGCCTTCGAGGCGCTGTCGCGCGGCGCAGCCGAGGCCTGGCTGTTCGACAGCTCGGCCGCAGCGCTGGGCTTTGCCCGCAAGAATGCCGAAGCATTGGGCGAGACGACCCGCGCGCATCTGCTGCGCGCCGACGCGTTGAAGCCGCCGCCAGCGCGGGCGCGGGCGACGCTCCTGTTCCTCGACCCGCCCTACCGCCAGGGGCTGGTCGGCCCGGCGATCAAGGCGCTGTCCACCGCCGGCTGGCTGGCGCCCGGCTGCCTGGTGGTGGCCGAGACCGCGGCCGACGAACCGCCGGTGGACGGCCTCGCCCTGCTGGACGAGCGCCGCTACGGCATCGCCCGCATCGGCTTCGGGCGGGTGGCCTGAGCGCGTAGGCTGGGTTCGCGCGAGCAAACCCAGCCTACGCGGCTCGTGCGGCTCAGGCCGCCGCGCGCAGGCCCTGGCCGCGCAGCTTCGCCACCGCGGCGATGGTCTTGAGCGCGGCTTCCGCCGCCTCCTTGCCCTTGACCAGGAAATGCTCGCGGAAGAAGGCGGTGTGCGCCTCGTGCTCGTGGAAGCGCTGCGGCGTCAGCACCGCGGACAGCACCGGCACCTCGGTGTCGAGCTGCACCCGCATCAGCGCGTCGATCACCGCGGTCGACACGAATTCGTGCCGGTAGATGCCGCCATCGACGATGAAGCCGGTGGCGACGATGGCGTCGTAGCGGCCGCTCTTGGCCAGCAGCTGGGCGTGCAGCGGGATCTCGAACACGCCCGGTACCTCGAACAGATCGACCTCGGGGGCCGCCGCGCCGGCCTGGGCGATCTCGGCCAGGAAGGCGGTCTTGCACTGGTCGACGATGTCGCGGTGCCAGCACGCCTGGATGAAGGCGATGCGGGGTGTGTCGGTGCGGGAAGCAGAAGACAGGGGCTGATTCATGGTCATCCTCATGCAACGGACCAGAATCAGGGCATACGGGACCGACCACCAGGACTCGTGCCCGGCCTGCCGTCCCCGTTCTCTTTCATCCGGACTGTGACCGTCGGCTTCGGAATCGCACCGAATCTGCTGACCCTGCCGGTTGACCCGGCAGGCGCTCGCGGGCTCGTGCACGGCCCTTTCGGGACCACGCCATCACCGCCGGTGGGGACTTTCACCCCGCCCTGAGAACGTCCGCCGCCCGGGGGATCCGGACGGCTCCGTCGAATATCGGGAGCGGGTTCAAGCTTGGCAAGGCCGAACGCGACATGGCGGTGGCGCGCCTGCGACATCGCGGGACGGGTCCGGCATAATGACGGAGGCCCGACGGCCACACCCTGGAGCCCGGCGATCGGAGGAGGCGAGCGATGACGGACCAGACCGGCGGCTGCCTGTGCGGGGCGGTGCGCTACCGGGTGACGGGGCCGCTGCGCCCGGTCGTGGCCTGCCATTGCAGCCAGTGCCGCCGCACCTCGGGCCATGTCGCTGCCTTCACCGCCTGTGCCGCCGGCGACCTGCTGCTGGAGAGCGACCGCGGCCTGCGCTGGTACCGCTCATCGCCCGAGGCGGAGCGCGGCTTCTGCGGCGAATGCGGCAGCAACCTGTTCTGGCGGCAGGTGGCGGCCCGCAGCATCCGGATCAGCATCGGCGCCGGCACGCTGGACGGCGCCGCCGGCCTGGCCCTGGTCGCCCATGCCTTCACCGCCGACAAGGGCGGCTACTACGCCATCACCGACGACGTGCCGCACTGGCCGCAATCGCCGTCGCAGGTGCCGGCCGGCTGAAAGGCGACGCCGCGTCGGGGACAGCGCAGGGCGGGGTTAGGACAGAGGGCCCATCAGGCGGCCGGTACCGTCCGTCAGGTTGACCCGGGGCCCGCATAGATAAGCGCAGCGAGACGGCATCTGGGACGCCTCATTTCAGGCGCAAGACAACACAGCCCGCACAACAAGCGGGCCACGGAGGCATATCATGCAGAATCATGCGGAGGTGACTGCCGTGACCAGCCGGGCTGCAGGCCTGGGGCGGCACGTATTGGCCGAATTCTGGGGCTGCAGCCGGATCGACGATCCGGGCGAGGTCGAAACCGCGCTGATCGACGCCGCCCGCGCGGCCGGGGCCACGGTCCTCAACGCCAACCTGCATCATTTCGGTGAAGGCATGGGGGTCACCGGGATCCTGATGCTGGCCGAATCCCATATCAGCATCCATTCCTGGCCGGAGCTGAGCTACGCCGCCGTCGACGTCTTCGTCTGCGGCAAGGCCGACCCGCATCGCGCCATCGCGTCGCTGAAGCTGTCCTTCCTGCCGACCGACACGCATGTCACCGAACACGCCAGGGGAGTGCGCAGCCATGGCTGAGCGGTCGATCTCCATCCTCAAGGAGCGCCGGAGCGGCGAGAAGCGCGTGATCCTGCTGCCGGATGCGGTGGGCGAGTTTACCCGGCGCGGCTACCGCGTCCTGGTCGAGGCCGGGGCGGGCATCGCCGCGGGCTTCCCCGACCAGGCTTACGAAGCGGCGGGCGCGGGCATCGTCGACGGCGCTACGGCCTGGTCGGGCTCGGACGTCGTGTTCAAGTACAAGGCCCCGGGGCTGGAGGAATACCGTCACTTCCGGCCGGGCCTGCACCTGGCCAGCTTCATGCACGCCGAGGGCAACCTGGCGCTGGTCGAGGCGATGCGCGGCAGCGGCATGTCGGGCTATGCGCTGGAATTCTTCCGCACCGAACGCGGCGACTACCCCGTGCCGGTGTCGGACAACGAGATCTCCGGCAAGCTGGCGATCCTGCTGGCCGCCTATCACCTGCAGGCGCATATGGGCGGCAGCGGCGTCCTGCTGTCGGACGTGCCGGGGGCGCCGCGGCCCAAGGTCGTGGTCATCGGCTACGGCAATGCCGGCGGCGGCGCGGCGCGGCTGGCGGCGTCGATGGGGGCGGAGGTGACGGTCTTCGGCACCCGCTGGGAAGGGCTGCGCCGGTTCATGGCCGGGGTGCCGGCCAGTGTCCGCTGCCTTCTCAACGAGCGCGAGGCCTTCGAGCGCGCGGTGCTGGAGGCGGATGTCGTGGTCGGCGCCATCCTGATCTCGACCTACGACACCCCGCCGATGCTGGACGAAGAGCTGGTGCGGCGGATGAAGCCGGGATCGGTGATCGTCGACGTCACCTGCGGCTATGGCAGCGGCTACATGCCCAGCTTCAGCCACCTGACCACCTATGACGCCCCGTTCTACGTCCGGCACGGCGTCCTGCACTGCAAGATCGACGCCATGCCGGCCTCGGTGCCGATGACCGCCGCCCGGGCCACCAGCGCCAACGTCTGGCGCTATCTGATGGACCTGGCGCGGGACGTCCATGACGGCGTGGCCGACCCGGTGTCGCGCAATGGCTGCGTCGTCGCCTGCGGCGCCGTCGTCCATCCGGAGGTGCGCCGGCACATCGAGATGGTCGAAGGCGGGCTGGCGGATGCCGTATAGCCGGCGCGCCGCGGTCTACGACGTCGAATACGCCGAGGAGCGCGACGTCGGCTACATCCTCGGCCTGGTCGGCGGGGCGGCCCCGAGCGTGCTCGAGGTGCCCTGCGGTGCCGGCCGCCTGTCGCTGCGGATCGCGCCGCGGGCCGGGCGGCTGACCGTGGTCGACCTCGAGCCGGAGATGGTGGCGCGGACCGTCGCGGCGCTCGACCGCCAGGGCCATGGCGACCGGATCTGCGGCCGGGTCGCCGACATGCGGGATCTGCAACTGGCGGAGCGCTTCGACCTGGCGCTGATCCCGCGCGAGGCGCTGCAACTGCTGCCGCCTGAGGAGGGCCGCAAGGCCCTGGCCGCGGTCGCTGCGCATGTCGCGCCCGGTGGCCGGCTGGCCGTCGACCTCGCCACCTTCCGCCCGGTCCCGGGCCGCGACCCGGACTATTACGATCCGGCCCGAGCCGACGGCGCCTGGGCCACCGACTGGACCCGGCCGCTGCCGAACGGGTCGCAGCTGGTCCGGCGATCGGCGCAGCACCATGACGGGGCGTCGATCCGGTTCGACCTGCAGTACCGGGTGCTGGGCGGCGGCCGCGCTGCCGAGGACTGGACCTCCGGCATGCGCCTCTATCGCTACGGACGCGGCTGGATCGACGAGGCGCGGCCCGACGGCATGGCGGTCGAGGCCGTCCATGGCGATTACGACGGATCGGATTTCACCGGCGATTCGCCTCGGCTGATCGCCCTCTATCGACGCGGTCCGGCCGCCGGCCGGTAGGAGGAAGGCCATGTCTTCCGCGGGGCGGAATCGAAGCATCGAGGCGGTCGTCCTGTTCACCGCCTTCATCGCCTCGACCTACGGCTTCGGGATGTACCTGTTCCCGGCCATCGTCGAGGCCATCCGGCGCGACCTGCCGTTCACCTATGACGCGATGGGCGTGATCTCGGGCTGCGTCCAGGCCGGCTTCATGGTGTGCGCGCTGCTGAGCGGCCTGCTGACCGTCCGCTTCGGCGCCCTGCCGATGATCCTGGGGTCGATCGCCGTCTGCGCCGCCTGCCTGGGCGGGCTGGCGCTGGTGACCGACATCGTCGCCATGGGCGTGCTGCTGACCATCCTGGGCGGCTGCGCCGCGGCGATCTGGGTGCCGATGGTCGAGGTGTCGAGCGAGATCGTGCCCCGGTCGCACCAAGGCAAGGCCCTGGGGCTGATGTCCTCCGGCACCAGCTATGGCGTCTTCGTCAACGGCCTGCTGATCACCGGCTTCCTGGCGACCGAAGGCTGGCGCTTCCTGTGGGCGACCACCGGCGCGATCGTCGCCGTGCTGGCGCTGGCCGGCTTCCTGCGCCTGCGCCGGCCGGCCGGGACGAGGCCGGCGGCGGAGGCCCCCCGGGCCTCGATCGGCGCGCGGCTGCGGACGCTGCCGCCGGGGCTGACCGCGGCGGTGCTGCTGATGATGTTCCTGAACGGCCTGTCCTGCATGCCGTACCAGACCTATCTGTCGACCTTCCTGCAGGGCGAGGTCGGGCTGTCGCAGGACGTGGCGGCGATGGCCTGGAGCGTGATCGGCGCCGTCGGCATGGTCGGCGGCTTCGCCATCGGCGCCCTGGCCGACCGCATCACCGTGCGCTGGGCGATGGTGCTGACCTATCTGATCCTGGCCGGGTCCTGCGTCCTGCTGCTGCAAGCCGCCATCGGCGGCGGCAACCTGCCGATCCTGTACCTGGCGGTGGTCGCCTTCGGTCTCGCCTTCTATGCCATCTTCGGCCTGGTGCCGGCTTATATCGGCCATGCCTTCGGTGCCGGCCGGTCGGCCCTGGTCTTCGCCTTCGGCAATATCGCGCTGGGCTTCGGCGGTATCGTCGGCAACATGGCCGGCGGCTGGCTGAAGGTCTCGACCGGGTCGTTCCAGTCGATCTATCTGGCGATGCTGGCGGCGGCGCTGTGCTCGGCCCTGCTGGCCGCGGTGATGCCGAGCGAGCGGCGCTTCGCCATGGCGGTCGGAGGCGCCGGTGCCTGAGATCGAAGCCATCGGCGGCTGGATCAAGGATGCCGATGCCGGCCTGGACCGGTCGTACCGGCGGCTGGAGCAGGTCGGCCGCCTGGACCCGGAGCGGCTGCGCTATTTCGAGGACTACCGCAGCCGCTACTTCAACGACCGGCTGATGCCCGGCCAGGGGGCCGAGGAGATCCTGTCCGCCCTGCGCGACCATGGCGGCCGGCCTGCGCATTGGATCGACCTGGGCGCTGGCGTGACCACGCTGTTCTGGTCGATCGGACTGGAAGCCGCGCCGGGCGAGGTGTCGGTCTGCGACCTGGTGCCGGAGGCCCTGCACGTCCTGGCGGCGTTCAAGAACGGCGATGAGACGCCGCCCTGCTATCGCGAGGCGATGGCGCTGCTCGGCCGGTCCGGGGCCCAGTTCGAGGCCCTCCGCCGCCGGCCCTGGACCTGTCACGTGTTCGACTGCCTGCAGCCCTGGCCCGCCGGGCCGGGACGGGCCGGCGGCTACGGCCTGATCAGCGCGATCGGCTGCTTCGGCCTGTCGCCGGATGCCGGGCGCTACGCCGGGGCGTTCGCGGCCGCGGCGGCGAACCTGGCGCCGGGCGGGCGCTTCATCGGCGCCGACTGGGTGCGCAGCGGCCTGCTGATCGACCGCGAAGGCCATGACAACCGCTATGTGTCGCCGGAACTGACCGCCGCCTGCGCCGGACGGGCGGGGCTGTCGACCCTGGCCCTGGCCCGGGTGCCGATCGCCGGCGACCCCTATTACGACTCCGTCACCGTCTGGGCGTTCGGCCGTGCCGGCTGAGGACACCCTGCCCGCCCCCTTCACCGCCTTCGACGCGGCCGCGCTGGACCGGATCGAGGCGGCCGCCGACCGGGTCCTGGCCGAGACCGGCCTGCGCTTCGAGGACGATCCCGAGACCCTGGCGCTGTGGCGGCAGGCCGGGGCCGAGGTCGACGGCGACCGGGTGCGCCTGGACGGCCCGCGGCTGCGCCAGATCATCCGGGCCACGGCGCCCGCGCATTTCGTGCTGCACGGCCGCAACCCGGCCCGCAGCACCCGGGTCGGGGCCGGCGAGCGCCCGGTCTTCGCGCCGGTCTACGGGCCGCCGAACGTGCTGCGGGAGGACGGCAGCGGCGGCTTCGGCACCCGCGCCGACTATCACCGGCTGATGGCCATGGCCCATGCCGCGCCGGGCTTGACCAACACCGGCCACATGCTCTGCGTCATCGGCGACGTGCCGGACGCCGCCCGGCCGCTGGAGATGGCGATCGCCCATCTGACCCTGTCGGACAAGCCGTTCATGGGCACCATCGCCTCCCCCGCGGCGATGCGGCAGGTGATCGACGCCGCGGCGGCGGCGATCGGCCCGCTCGACGGCAAGCCGGTCGGCTGCCATCTGCTGCACCTGATCAACGCGACCCCGCCTCTGTCCTACAAGGGCAATCCGCTGAAATGCCTGCGCCTGGCCGCCGAGAACCGGCAGGGCTGCCTGGTCACCTCCTACATGATGATGGGCGCGACCGGGCCGGTCACCGCCGCCGGCGCCCTGATCCAGGGCTATGCCGAGGTCCTGGCCGGGCTGGCGCTGGCCCAGCTCTGGGCTCCCGGCACGCCGGTGATCATGGGCATCTTCGCCATGCCGTTCTCGATGAGCCGCATGGTGCCGGTGTTCGGCGACCCGGCCCTGCATCTGGTGCAATACGGCGCCATGGCGCTGGCCCGGCGGCTCGGCATTCCCGGCCGCGGCGACGGCGGCGTCACCTCGTCCCGGCTGGACGATGCCCAGGCCGGATCCGACGGCGGCCGCGCCACCGCCGCTGCCATGGCCTGCGGCGCCGATTTCATCCTCCACGCCGCCGGCTGGCTGGACAGTGGCCGCTGCACCGGCCTCGCCAAGTTCCGGCGCGAGGCCGAGGCCCTGTCACTGGCCGCCGGAGCCGCATCGCCCGGCCTGGAGCCGCCTTTGCCGCTGGACCCGGCGCTGGCGGCGGAGCTGCGCCGCCAGGCGGATATCGCGGCGGGGTGAGCAATTGTCTGTTTGGGTATATTCTACCTAGGCAGACACCCAGGAACCCTCCATGGCCCTCAGCATCAAGGATCCGGAGACCGAGACGCTGGCCCACGAATTGGCGCGACGGACCGGTGAGTCGATCACCGAGGCGACCCGGCGCGCCCTCGAGGATCGGCTTCGGCGGGTGGTCTGTGCCGAGAAAGCACCCTTGCTGCTCGAGGAGTTGGCGGCGATCCGCAAGCGGGTGGCCGCCTTGCCGGTGCTGGACCATCGCAGCCCGGATGAGATCCTCGGCTACAACGCAGCCCCTTAGAACGGCGAATCGGCCGGGGCCTGCTCGCGCCGCTCGTCCATCTCGTAGTCGCGCACCACCGCGGCGATGCGCAGGCGGTAGCCGCTGAAGATGCCGGCCCGGCCGGCGGCCTGGGCGGCGCGGTGCTCGGCCCGGTTGCGCCAGCCCGCCACCGCGTCCTCGTTCTCCCAGAAGGACAGTGACAGCAGCTTCTCCGGGTTGGTCAGGCTGCGGAAGCGCTCGACCGAGATGAAGCCTGGCATCTGCTCCAGCACCGGGCGCAGCCGGGCGGCGTGGTCGAGATAGTCGTCGAACCGCCCCTCCGCCGGCTCGACCTCGAAGATCACGGCGATCATGCGCTCCTCCCTGGCTGCGTCGGCCCAGCTTAGCCGGCCGGCATGGCCACGGCACGCCACATGGCTTTGATCGCGGCCGAAGCATCCGGCCCGCCGCCGCCGGCTAGAGGCAGAGCGAGATGCCGGTATAGGTGACGGTCACGTTCAGCGTGTCCATGTAGCTGCCGGGAACCGCGGCCGAATTGACCGGGATCCGCCCGTAGAAGGTGATCGGCTCGACCCAGCCGCTGCCGATGGCGCCGACCAGCCGGCAGCGTGTCTGCACCGCTGTGCTGCCGCTGCCGTCGCCCCATATCGTGGTCCGGCCGGCGGTGGTGTAGCCGTTATATCCCAGCGTCGGCGTCCCGGCGCTCATTCGCCGCGGCGAGAAGGTGCCCGACCCGCCGGTGCTGACCGCGACCGTGTAGTTGATGCCGAGGCACAGCACCGGACAGAGGCAGGTCACCGTGATCGTCGACGTCGCGTCCAGCACCGAGCCCGAGAGCGGCGCAAAATTGCCGAACGCGAGCGCCGTCGCGGTCACCGAGCAGCTTTCCCCGGCAGCGCGGGCCGTGCCCCCGGCCAGGAGGCAGGCGAACGCCGCGGGCAGGCCCAACAGCAGGGATCGTCTCATGGCGTTCCTCCGCAGATGACGGGTCCGATCTGGGGGATGTCGCCCGGCGCGGGCGCGAAGGCGAAGGCGATACGGCACTGGCTGCCGTCGGGCAGGGTCACCGTGCCGGCATTCTCCGGCTGCAGGTCGGTGGCATAGCCCAGCCCGTCATAGCCGACCGGCAGCGGCTCCGTCCTGCCGCCGTCCAGCACCAGGATCGAGCCGGGCGGCACGGCGCTGCCGTCGGGCCGATGGATCAGGATGGTGGCGGCATCGCCGACACGGACCGGGAAGGACACCACGATGCCGCTGCGGTCGGCCGGAACCACGGACCGCCTTGTGTCGTCGAAGGCGGCGTCGGCCGGCAGGTCGGCCACGTCGATCGCCATCTTGTTGGCCTCATAGGCGCGCAGGCCGCGGACCAGCAGCTGGCCGCCGCTATCGGTGCGGCCGACCGGCCGGTTCTCCAGCGTCACCCCGACATCCGCCACGCCGGTGTCGACCACGGCGAAGCTGTCGTCGATGCGCTGGCCGACGAACACCCCGCCGCCGGCATAGGTGAGCGAACCGCGGACCTCGCCGCGGACGCTGGTCCGGTCATCGATCTGGTCGGCGGCCACGGTGAAATCGGCCAGCGCGGTGCGATAGTCGACCTGGCCGTAATAGCGGCGCAGGTCGCCTTCGCTGGCCTGGGCGTTCACCACCAGGCCGCGGTCGGACACGCCGGTGTCCTGCACGTAGCTGGCCCGCTGGGTCAGCCAGCGCTGGCCGTTCTGGGCGGTGGCGTCGAGGCCGACGCTGGTTTCGCGGCCGAGGGGAACGGTGAGCGACAGCATCACCCCGGCATTCGAGCTGTCGTCGAGGTCGAGGAAGCTGGTGGCCATCAACTGGATGTCGTCGAACAGCGTCAGGCTGTAATTGCCCGAGGCGATCTGCGTCCGGCCGAAATCGGTCCGGTCGAGATCGACATAGGCGACGCCGAGCGATCCCCAGCGGCCGAGGTTGAGGCTGGCGCTAGCCCGGGTGCTGCTGCGCAGCCGGCTGCGGTCTTCCACCGATGCCACGTCCTGATAGACCCCGGCGGTGCCGGTGTGCTGCAGGCCGACGCTCCAGCGCGGCTCGAGATGCTCGACACCGACCGCGTATTGCAGGCCCGAATCGCCGCCGGAACGGCTGGCCGCCAGCGCGGCGTTGACGGTGCCGAGCGTGCCGACGCCATAGACCACGCCCGCACCGCCCAGGACCAGGTCGCGGCTGGCCTCGACATGGCCCTCCAGGGTGGTGGTGTCGTCGAGGCCGTAGCGCAGCGAGCCGATGCCGGCGAAGCCGGAATAGTCGGCGCTGGCCTCGCCATAGCGCCGCCGGACCGAGCCGGCCTCGAAGGAATAGTCGACGAAGCCTTCGCGCAGCAGGCTGTTGCTGGCGTAGAAGGGCAGCGTTTGCACCGTCTCGCGGCCCAGCGCATCGCGCACCACGACGCGGGCGTCGCCGCCGCCGGTCAGCACCGGCAGGCTGGTGATCTCGAACGGGCCCGGCTTCACCTCGGTCGTGAACTGCTTCACGTTGTTGACGTAGACGTCGACGGTGGAAGGCACCGCGGCGTCGCCGCCGAAGGCCGGCACCGGGAAGGTCACCAGGTCGGGCCGCATCGTGAAGTCGCGGTCGACCTGGCCGCCGATCATCCGCACCGGCCGGGTCCATGCCAGGCCGCCGCTGATGAAGTCGCCCAGCCGGTAGCGGCGCAGCGCGCCGGGGTCGGAATAAGTCCAGGTGGTGTCCAGCCGGATCAGCCCGTCATCCTTCCCGCCGCCGGAGCCGATATTGCCGAGGAAGCTGGTGTCGAGCACGCCGAGCGGGCCGAAGACGCGGCCTTCCACCACGCCGGAGCCATAGCTCGAATCGTCGCCACGGGTGCCGATCAGGTCGTAGTTGAGCAGCAGGCCGTAAGCGCTGTCGGCCTGGGCGACCCGGGTATCGCGTGCTCCGATCTGCACCGGCTGGCGCCCCTCTTCGGGCAGGTCGATGCGCAGCGCCTGGGCCGGCTCGTCATAGTCGTATTGCAGGCCGGGGACGGCGGACAGCGGCAGCAGCCCGTCCGCGGTGGGGTCGACGTCTTCCGGCGGCCGCACGCCCACCGCCTGCAGCTCATCGGGCGTCGCATAGAGGGTTCCGTCGCGCTCCACGAAGCCCCCGATCAGCTGCTGATTCTGGCCGTTGACGGTGACGTCGAGATAGAGGGCGCGGTCCTCCGCCGTCGCCGGCACGGCCGCCAGCCATCCGGCAGCGGCGAGCACGGCGCCTGCCTTAAGGGCGGCCGTCCAGGGCGATCGTGACATCGACCCCGCCCTGGGCGCCATTGCCGCGCAACGTGACCTGCCCGGCGCGGTCCAGCCCGCGCAGCGGAATCCGCCAGCGCTTCTCCTGGCCGGGCAGGACATAGCCGCCGAAGGCGGCGCTGGCCGCGCCGCCGCGGGTGGCGACGGTCAGGCTGTCGAACTTGGCGTGGATAGTACCGTCATTGCGGGCCGCCAGCTCGACCACCCCGCCCCCGGCCGGCCGGGCCGACCAGGCGACCTTGGCCTGCCCGGGGGCGGCCGCGAAGACAAAGATCGGCAGCGACAGGCGCAGGGCCAGGTTGATCTGCCCGGGCACGGGCACCGGGATCTCGTCGACCGTCAGCCGGTAACTCTTCTCCGCTGCCCCGGCGGACGGCCGGCGCAGCAGCACGCGGATCACCTGCTCCCGCCCCGGCGGGATGGTGACGATCGGCGGGCTGGCGACCACCGCGTCGGTCGGGGCCAGCCGGTCGGTGCCGCCGGGCTGCGACCAGTCGAAGGTCCGCACCTGGATCGTCGTCGGCGCGGTGGCCCGATTGGCCACAGTGATGGTCTGCGCCATCTGGCCCGGCGCGAAGTCGACGCCGAGCGGCGCGACCTCGAGCCCCCCGGCCCGGGCAGCCGCGCCGCCGAGGCACAGGACGGCCCAGGCCGCCGCGATCAGGGGGAGGCGTCGCCGCATCGCCGTCACGTTGCCTCCCGGATCAGTAGGTGACCGTGACGGCGATCGTGTCGAGATAGGCGTCGGGGGCGACGAACTGGCCGGCTGGGACGCGGCCGTAGACGGTCGAGATGATGGGGGTGGCGCCGGCGGTGATATGGACCGTGTCGGTGCCCACCGTGTTGCCCCAGTTCACGGTGCGCCCGGTGTCGCTGTAGAGGAAGTAATTCAGCCGGGCGGCGGTGACGGTGGTTCCTGACATCTGGCGCGTGGTCACGGTGGCGCCGGCGGCCGTGCCGGCGCTTAGGCCGATGTCGTAGGGCGTGCCGTTGGTGCAGGTGACGGTGATCTCCGAGGTGGTCTCGGCCACCGTCGAACTGGTGTAGTTGCCGAACGCCATCGGCGTCGCCACCACGGTGCAGAACTTCAGCACGGTCGCCGTCACCAGGAAGCTGGTGGTCGCGGTCGCCGCCTGAACAATACTGGCCGGCGCCAAGAATGCGATCGCCGCGCCGATCAAAAAACCAAAGGAGACACGCACGTCTCTCTCCCCCAATAGCTAAATTAAAATAACGCCGGTGGCGTTCATGCATAACGCCACAATCGGCAGCCCCTATCAAGGGAAACACGCCCCACTCAATTGAATATCGTGATAGGAATTGTCCGATCTAAATTGGCAAACGATTGCCTGCTCCGGCCAAGTCCCCCGAATTCTGAAGAACTACATAGTATAATATTCAGGGCCGGCCAAAAGCCCGACGCGCTGCGAAGCCGCCTCTGCGATGAGAGGATCTGCGGTCGGTCAGGCGCGGGTGCCGCCGACCGTCAGCCCGTCGATCCTGAGCGTCGGCTGGCCGACGCCGACCGGCACGCCCTGGCCTTCCTTGCCACAGGTGCCGATGCCAGGGTCGAGCGCCATGTCGTCGCCGACCATCGACACCTTGGTCAGCGCGTCCGGCCCGTTGCCGATCAAGGTCGCGCCCTTCACCGCCGGGCCGATCTTCCCATCCTCGATCAGATAGGCCTCGGAGGCGGAGAACACGAACTTGCCGTTGGTGATGTCGACCTGGCCACCGGCGAAGTTGACGGCGTAAAGGCCGCGCTTGACCGAGGCCAGGATCTCGGCCGGCGAGGTGCCGCCGCCGAGCATGATGGTGTTGGTCATCCGCGGCATCGGATGATGGGCATAGCTCTGCCGCCGGCCGTTGCCGGTCGGCGCCACGCCCATCAGCCGGGCGTTCATCCGGTCCTGCATGAAGCCGACCAGGACGCCGTCCTCGATCAGCGTGGTGCTGCGGGTCGGCGTGCCCTCGTCGTCCACCGTCAGGCTGCCGCGCCGGTCCGGCAGGGTGCCGTCATCGATCACGGTGACGCCCGGCGCCGCCACGCGCTGACCCATCAGGCCGGAAAACGCGGAGGTCTTCTTGCGGTTGAAGTCGCCCTCGAGGCCGTGGCCGATCGCCTCGTGCAGCAGGATGCCGGGCCAGCCGGGGCCGAGCACCACGGTGGTCTCGCCGGCCGGCGCCTCGACCGCGTCCAACCGCACCAGGGCCTGGCGCAGCGCCTCGTCGACCGCCGCCTGCCACTGCCCGGGCTCGAGATAGAGATCATAGCCGGTGCGGCCGCCAGCGCCGTGGCTGCCGCTCTCCATCCGGTCGCCGTCGCCGACCACGACCGAGACGTTGACGCGCACCAGCGGCCGGATATCGGCCGCGTGGCGGCCATCGGCGCGGATGATCCGCACCGCCTGCCAGTTGCCGCTGATCGAGGCGCTGACCTGGCGCACCCGCGGATCCTTCGCCCGGGCATAGGCGTCGATCTCGGCCAGGACCTTGACCTTGGTCTCGAACGGCACGGCCGAAAGCGGGTTGGCGTCGGTGTAGAGCTGCCGGTTGGTGCCCTGCGGCGGCTCGGCCAGGCTGCCGCCATGGCCGGCGCGGACCGCGCCCACCGTCTCCACGGCCCGCTTGACCGCGTCCTCGCTCAGCGTCGAGGCATGGCTGTAGCCGGTGGTCTCGCCGGCCACCGCGCGCAGGCCGAATCCCTGGCTGGTGTCGAAGCTGGCGCTCTTCAGCTTGCCGTCGTCCCAGCTCAGCCCCTCGGACTGGACGTATTCCAGGAACAGCTCGCCGTCATCGGCCCCCTGCAGGGCCTCGCCGACCAGCCGCTCGAGCCGGGCACGGTCGAGCCCGGCCTGGGTGAAGAACAGGTCGTCGGTCTGGTCGAGGACGCTCATGGCGGGATTCCGGTCAGCGAATCTGGACTCCAGACATAGTGCCGCCGGCCGGCGGCGGCCAGCCCCCGATCGGCGGTGCGGCCGAATCGCTTGCCAAGGGGATGCGACCATTTGCGTGAGCGGCGCGGCAGCACGGCCTGTTGTTGGCCCCCGGAACGCCCTGTATTTTCGCCCTGGCCAGGATTGGCCCGGCTTCGGGCGGCCGGCGATGTCGTAAGGGCTTCAACCCTAGCGGTTCCATCGCTATAAGGCCGGACGGAGTCCAGTGCCGGCGACAACCGGCATGGGCCATGGGTGGGAACGACAACGATAACGAAAGAGCGCACGGCATGCGATCGGGCAGACTGCGTGAATTGGCGGCAGGGGTGTCGGCCTTGCTTCTCCTCGGCACAGGCACGGCCTTCGCCGACGGCCCGCCGCACAACTGGCAGCTCGGCTTCCAGGAAGCAGCCTCGTCGATCAAGGAGCAGATGGAGAGCTTCCACAACCTGCTCCTGGTCATCATCGTGGCGCTCACGGTGTTCGTGCTGGGCCTGCTGGTCTATGTGATGTGGCGCTTCAGCGCCACCCGGAACCCGGTGCCGTCGAAGACTGCGCACAACACCGTGATCGAGGTGATCTGGACCGTCGCGCCGGTGCTGATCCTGCTGGTCATCGTGGTGCCGTCCTTCCGGCTGCTCTATGCCGGCGACCGGACGCCGAACCCGGAGATGACGCTGATCGCCCATGGCTATCAGTGGAACTGGGGCTACGAGTATCCGGACCAGAAGATCGCCGAATACACCAGCTACATGCTGAAGGACTCGGAGCTGAAGCCGGGCCAGGTGCGGATGCTGTCGGTCGACAACCCGGTGGTGCTGCCGGTCGACACCGACATCCAGATCCTGACCACCGCCGGCGACGTCATCCACTCCTGGGCGGTGCCCGCTTTCGGGGTGAAGAAGGACGCCGTGCCGGGCCGGACCAACGAGACCTGGGTCCGCATCGACAAGCCGGGCGTCTATTACGGCCAGTGCTCGCAGCTGTGCGGCACCGACCACGCCTACATGCCGATCGAGGTGCATGCGGTCAGCCGCGCGGATTTCGACAAGTGGGTCGTCGAAAAGGTCGGGCCCGACCCGGCCGAGAAGCCGAAGCTTCTGACCATGACCTGGGACGAGGCGCAGGCGCGCACCAAGCTGGCCCAGGCCGGGCAATGATCTCACTCGGGGACTGATCCCCATCGGGGAGTGATCCCACTCGGGGCCGGCGGCCCCGACAGGCAACCCCGGACGGGGAAGAGGGCGACACGATGGCTCACGCCGCAGCACACGGTCACGACGACCACCACCACGATCACAAGCCGGGCTTCTTCAAGCGCTGGCTGTTCTCGACCAACCACAAAGACATCGGCACGCTGTACCTGGTCTTCGCGATCTGCGCGGGGCTGATCGGCGGCGTGTTCTCGCTGATCATGCGGCTCGAGCTGCAGAATCCGGGGATGCAGTTCCTGTCCGGCGGGCAGGAATGGAACGTGGTCGTCACCGCCCACGGCCTGATCATGATCTTCTTCACGGTCATGCCGGCGATGATCGGCGGCTTCGGCAACTGGTTCGTGCCGATCATGATCGGCGCGCCGGACATGGCCTTCCCGCGGCTGAACAACATCTCGTTCTGGCTGCTGGTCCCGGCCTTCTGCCTGCTGATCGGCTCGGCCTTCGTCGGCCAGGGCGCCGGCACCGGCTGGACCATCTACCCGCCGCTGTCCGAGGCCGGGCAGCCCGGGCCTTCGGTCGACATGGCGATCTTCGCCCTGCACCTGGCCGGCGCGTCCTCGATCCTGGGCGCGGTGAACTTCATCACCACGATCTTCAACATGCGCGCGCCGGGCATGACGCTGCACAAGATGCCGCTGTTCGTCTGGTCGATGCTGGTGACCGCCTTCCTGCTGCTGCTGGCCGTGCCGGTGCTGGGCGGCGCAATCACCATGCTGATCACCGACCGCAACTTCGGCACCAGCTTCTTCAAGCCCGAGGGCGGCGGCGACCCGCTCTTGTTCCAGCACCTGTTCTGGTTCTTCGGGCACCCCGAGGTGTACATCATGATCCTGCCGGGCTTCGGCATGATCAGCCACATCGTGTCGACCTTCTCGAAGAAGCCGGTGTTCGGCTATCTCGGCATGGCCTACGCCATGGTCGCGATCGGCGTCGTCGGCTTCGTCGTGTGGGCGCACCACATGTTCACCACCGGCATCGGCGTCGACACCCGCGCCTACTTCACCGCCGCCACCCTGATCATCGCGGTGCCGACCGGCATCAAGATCTTCTCCTGGATCGCGACGATGTGGGGCGGGTCGATCGAGTTCAAGACCCCGATGCTGTGGGCCATCGGCTTCATCTTCCTGTTCACCATCGGCGGCGTCACCGGCGTGGTGCTGGCCAATGCCGGCATCGACACCGCCCTGCACGACACCTACTACGTCATCGCCCACTTCCACTACGTGCTGTCGCTGGGCGCGGTGTTCTCGATCTTCGGCGGCTTCTACTACTGGATCGGCAAGATGTCCGGCCGGCAGTATCCGGAGACCTGGGGCAAGATCCACTTCTGGATGACGTTCATCGGCGTCAACCTGACCTTCTTCCCCCAGCATTTCCTGGGCCTGGCCGGGATGCCGCGGCGCCAGCCGGACTATCCGGACGCGTTCCACGGCTGGAACATGGTGTCGTCCTTCGGCGCCTATATCTCGGTCGCGGCCGCCTTCCTGTTCGTCGGCATCGCCTTCTACACGATCCGCTACGGCCGCCGGGTGGAGAGCAATTACTGGGGCGAAGGCGCCACCACGCTGGAGTGGACGCTGCCGTCGCCGCCGCCCTTCCACCAGTTCGAGCAGTTGCCCCGGGTCAAGTGACCCCCGGCTGAGAGAAAGAAAGAGGAAACCGGGCCGGGCCGCGCGGATACCCCGTGCGGCCCGATCCGCTTGAGGTTTATGATGGTTGACGTGACCCTGGACCGGACAGCCCGAACCGCCGCGGCCGACGCCGAAGGCGGCGCCACCTGGCAGGACTATCTCGCGCTGTTGAAGCCGCGGGTGATGACGCTCGTCGTCTTCACCGGCATCGCCGGGCTGATCGCGGCGCCGGGCCATCTGCATCCCATCCTGGCCGCCACCGCCGTGCTGTGCATCGCCGTCGGAGCCGGCGCGGCCGGGGCCATCAACATGTGGTACGACCGCGACATCGACGCGGTGATGAGCCGGACCTGCGGCCGGCCGATCGTGCGCGGCCGCATCGCGCCGTCCGAGGCGCTGGCCTTCGGCGTGTTCCTGTCGGTCGCCGCCGTGCTGGTGATGGGGCTGGCGGTGAACTGGGTCGCCGCCCTGGTCCTGGCCGCGGCCTCGGCCTTCTACGTCTTCGTCTACACCATGTGGCTGAAGCGGCGGACGCCGCAGAACATCGTCATCGGCGGTGCCGCCGGGTCGTTCCCGCCGATGATCGGCTGGGCCGCCGTGACCGGCGATATCAGCGTGCCGTCGATGCTGCTGTTCGCCCTGATCTTCATGTGGACCCCGCCGCATTTCTGGGCGCTGGCGCTGTTCCGCAGCGAGGAATACGCCAAGGCCGGCGTGCCGATGCTTCCGGTGGTGTCCGGCGCGCGCGAGACCAAGCGCCAGATGCTGGCCTACACCCTGGCCCTGTTCCCGCTCGGCCTCGGCCCCTGGCTGGTCGGCACCGCCGGGCTGACCTACGGCATCGGCGCCGCGCTGCTCGGCGCGCTGTTCATCCTCTGCGCCGTGCGGGTGCTGCGCGAGGACGGCGCGGCCACCAACCACCGCGCCGCCAAGCAGATGTTCGGCTTCTCGATCTTCTACCTGTTCGCGATCTTCGGCCTGCTGATCGTCGATCACACCGCGGTGCATCTCTGAGATGGCCGCCCGTTCCACCGCCCGACCGACCCTGCCGGAGGCGCCGGCCCCTGACGCCCGGCGCCGGCTGCGCGGCCGCAACCTGGCGCTGGCCTTGGGCCTCGTCGCCTGGGTCGTGCTGATCTTCGTGATCACCATCGTCAAGCTGAAGGGGAGCTAGCGTGGCCGAGCTCGACCCCAAGATCCGGCGCCGCAACCGGCTGATCATGACATCGCTGTGCGGCGTCGCCTTCTCGATGGGCGTGCTGGCCTTCGCCTCGCCGCCGCTGTACCGGATGTTCTGCCAGGTCACCGGCTATGGCGGCACCACCCAGGTCGCCGATGCGGTCTCGGACAAGGTGCTGGACCGCAAGGTGCGGGTGCGCTTCGTCGCCAACACCGATGCCGGCCTGCCCTGGACCTTCAAGGCTGAGCAGAGCGAGGTCGAGGTCCGCCTCGGCGAGCCTGCGCTGATCTATTTCCAGGCGACCAGCACCGCCAAGGAGCCGACCGCCGGCCAGGCGGTCTACAACGTCACGCCGGACAAGGTCGGGCTCTACTTCTCGAAGGTGCAGTGCTTCTGCTTCACCGAGCAGATCATCCAGCCGGGCGAGACGGTGGAGTTCCCGGTCTACTTCTATGTCGACGCGGCGATGGACGCGCAGCCGAACCTGAGCGACGTGCGCGCCATCACCCTGTCCTACACCTTCTACGGCCAGCGCTCGAAGGCGCTGGAGAATGCGGTGGCCGCCTATTATCGTGCGGCCGAGAAGAACGGCTGACGGCTTGCCGGCAGCGCCAGGGCGGAACACCGAAGCGGATATCGGACGAGAGACCGAGAGGGGCACGAGGATGAGCAGCACCGACGTCCATGCCGACAGGCACGAGACGAGCTACGAACTGAACGCGGTTCCGCATCCCTATCATCTGGTCGACCCCAGCCCGTGGCCGCTGCTCGGCTCGCTCGCGGCCGGCTGCATGGCGATCGGCGGCGTGCTGTACATGCATGACGAAGGGGCGGCGCTGCTGATCGCAGGCTTCCTGGGCGTGCTGGCCGTGATGTTCGGCTGGTGGCGCGACGTGATCAAGGAAGCCACCTTCCGCAAGCTGCATACCCCGGTGGTGAAGCTGGGCCTGCGCTACGGCATGATGCTGTTCATCGCGTCGGAGGTGATGTTCTTCGTCGCGTTCTTCTGGGCCTACTTCGACTCGAGCCTGTTCGTCGGCGAGGCGTCGCAATACGCCCGGGTCGCGGCCACCGGCGGCGTCTGGCCGCCCAAGGGCATCACCCCGGTCGACGCCTTCCACTTCCCGCTGCTGATGACGCTGGTGCTGCTGCTGTCGGGCTGCACCGTGACCTGGGCGCATCACGAGATCGTCGAAGGCCACATGAAGCAGGCCGCAAAGGCGCTCGGCATCACCGTTCTGCTGGGCGCGATCTTCACCTGCATCCAGGTCTGGGAATACGCCCATTCCGAGTTCGGCTTCAGCGACGGCGTCTTCGCCTCGACCTTCTACATGGCCACCGGCTTCCACGGCTTCCATGTGCTGGTCGGCACCATCTTCCTGGCGGTGTGCTGGTTCCGGACGGCGCGCGGCGATTTCACCAAGGACAGCCATTTCGGCTTCGAGGCCGCCGCCTGGTACTGGCACTTCGTCGATGCGGTCTGGCTGTTCCTGTTCGTCGCCATCTACTGGTGGGGCGGCCATGGCGGCGCCGTCGCGGCACACTAGGCCCAGGCCTCGGCCTCGGTGGCTCCTGTCTCTCCCCTGGCCGCGGCGCTGGGCTGCAAATGCCCACGCTGCGGCCGGGGCGCCCTGTTCAAGGGCTTCCTGACGGTCGCGGAGCGCTGCACGGTCTGCGACCTCGACCTCTCCGCGATCGATTCGGGTGACGGCCCGGCCGTCTTCCTGATCTTCATCCTGGGCTTCACCGTGGTGCCGCTGACGCTCTGGCTCGGCTTCGCCACCGACCTGCCCGACTGGGCGCCGGTCGCGATCGGGGCCGCCCTGCTGATCCTCCTCACCGGCCTCCTGATCCGCCCCGCCAAGGCCTATGTCGTGGCGCTGCAGTACCGGCACCGCCGCACGGGACAGTGACATCATGACCGCGCGGCGTTTCCGGCCCGACTTCTGGCCGACCGTCTTCCTGGTCCCCGCCCTAGCCCTGATGCTCGGCCTCGGCATCTGGCAGCTCGAGCGCCTGGCCTGGAAGACCGACCTGATCGACCGGATCGAGCACGGCCTGGCCGCCCCGCCGGCGCCGCTGCCGGCCGAGATCGATCCCGGCTTCGACTATCGCCACGTCACCGTCACCGGCCGCTTCGACGCCGCTCACGCCTTCCGGCTGCTGGCCCGGGTGCATGACGGCGCCGCCGGTATCCAGGTGGTCACGCCGCTGCTCCGCGCCGATGGTGGCCCGGCGGTGCTGGTCAATCGCGGCTGGGTGCCGCTCGGCTCCGACGGCAAGCCCGCCGCCTATGACCCGCCGCCCGACGGCACGGTGACGGTTGAGGGCGTCGCCCGCCGGCCCCTGCTCCAGGGCTGGATGCAGCCGGACAACAGCCCGGCCACCAATGAGTGGTTCTGGGCCGACCTGCCCGCCATGGTTGCCGCGGCCGGGCTGGACCGGGCGGCGCCGGTGATGGTCGAGCAGGCAGCCGGTCCGGACCGAACGCGCTATCCGCTCGGCGGCCAGACCAACATCGACCTGCCGAACAACCATCTCGAATACGCGATCACCTGGTTCAGCTTTGCCGTCATGCTGATCGCGATCTACCTGCTGCACCATCTGCGGCGCGGCCGCACCGCCCGGAAAGGAGCCAACGCATGACCGCCTATGCCGAGATCGCCGCCCATTTCGGCCGCATCGCCGCGCTGTCCAACGCCATCGGCATCCTCGACTGGGACAACGCCACGATGATGCCGAAGGGCGCCGCCGAGACCCGGGCGGAGAGCATGGCGCTGCTGCAGGTGCTGCGCCACGGCATGGTCACCGACCCGCGCCTGTCCGACTGGCTGCCCGAAGCCGAGGCCGACAATGCGCTGGGCGAGTGGGAGCGCGCTAATCTGCGCGAGATCCGGCGGCTGTGGACGGTGCAGACCGTGGTGCCGGCCGATCTGGTCGAGGCGGCGAGCAAGGCGATCTCGGCCTGCGAGATGGCCTGGCGCCAGGCCCGCGCCGATTCGGATTTCGCCTCGCTGCTGCCGAAGCTGCAGGAGGTGCTGCGGCTGCAGCGCGAGATCGGCCGCGCCAAGGGCGAGGCGCTGGGCCTGTCGGCCTATGATGCCCTCCTGAACGACTACGAGCCCGGCGGCCGGTCGGAGAAGATCGACGCGCTGTTCGACGACCTCGCCGACTTCCTGCCCGGTTTCACCGAGGAGGTGCTGGCGGCCCAGGCGCGCCGGCCGGCCACGCCGCGGCCCGAGGGCCTGTTCCCGGTCGAGTCGCAGCGGGCCCTGGGCGTCGCCCTGATGGGGGTGCTGGGCTACGATTTCGAGCGCGGGCGCCTCGACGTCTCCGCCCACCCGTTCTGCGGCGGCGGCGACAACGACGTGCGCATCACCACCCGCTACGACGAGGCCGACTTCACCCGCGCCTTGATGGGCGTGCTGCACGAGACCGGCCATGCGCTCTACGAGCAGGGGCGGCCGCAGGGCTGGATGAACCAGCCGGTCGGCCAGGCCCGCGGCATGAGCCTGCATGAGAGCCAGTCGCTGCTGATGGAGATGCAGGCCTGCCGCAGCCGCGAGTTCATCACCTTCGCCACACCGCGGATGCGCGACGCCTTCGGCGGCAGCGGCCCGGCCTGGGAGGCCGAGGCGCTGTGGCGGCACTACACGCGGGTCGAGCGCGGCTTCATCCGGGTCGACGCCGACGAGGTGACCTACCCCGCCCATGTCATCCTGCGCTATCGCCTGGAGAAGGCGATGATCGCCGACGAGCTGCCGCTGGCCGACCTGCCGGCCGCCTGGAACGACGGCATGCAGGCGCTGCTCGGCGTGGTGCCGCCGAACGACCGGCTGGGTTGCCTGCAGGACATCCACTGGCCGAGCGGCGGCTGGGGCTATTTCCCGACCTACACACTGGGCGCCATGACCGCGGCGCAGATCTTCGACGCCGCCAACCGGGCCGAGCCGGACATCCTGCCTGCGATCGGCCGCGGCGACTTCGCGCCCCTGGTCGGCTGGCTGCGCGCCAACATCCACGGCCAGGCCTCGCGCTGGGAGACCGACGAGCTCCTGACCCGCGCCACCGGCCGCCCGCTCGACGCCGCCGTGTTCAAGGCGCATCTGCGCCGTCGTTATGGCGGTGAGGCCTGACGCCCGAAACTTGCATGCCTCCATTGTGACTTTGGCGCGCAGGATTTCGACACATCATACGAGTTGAGTCGGACTCCGCACGCCCGAGGGGGCCGCGCCCGCGCGTGGCCTTGAGACATGACGACCCGCCTTCCGCGCCAGGTGCTGACCCCGCTGATCATCGCCTGCGCGCTGTTCATGGAGAATCTCGATTCGACCGTGATCGGGACCTCGCTGCCGCAGATCGCCAAATCCTTCGGCACCGATCCGCTGCATCTCAGCCTCGCCATCACCTCCTACCTGCTCAGCCTCGCCGTCTTCATCCCGGCCAGCGGCTGGGTGGCGGACCGCTTCGGCGCCAAGAACGTGTTCCGCGCCGCCATCGTCATCTTCACCTGCGGCTCCATCCTGTGCGGCCTGTCGAATTCCACGGTCGAGCTGGTCGGGGCGCGAATCATCCAGGGCATGGGCGGCGCCATGATGGTGCCGGTGGGCCGGCTGGTGCTGCTGCGCAGCGTGTCGAAGGCCGAGCTGGTGCGGGCGATGGCCTATCTGACCACCCCGGCGCTGCTGGGCCCGGTGCTAGGCCCCCCGCTGGGCGGCTTCATCACCACCTACAGCTCCTGGCGCCTGATCTTCTTCATCAATGTCCCGATCGGCATCATCGGCGTGATCCTGGTGACGCTGTTCATCGACGATGTGCGGGAGGAGGAGCGCACCCCATTCGACGTCCGGGGCCTGCTGATGTCCGGCGTCGCCCTGGGCTGCATGGTGTTCGGCTTCGAGACGCTGGGCCGGTCGATCGTGCCGCTGCCGGTGACGGGCGGGCTGTTCGTCATCGGCCTCGGCTCCCTCTGGCTCTATATCAGGCACGCCCACCGGGTGCCGGCGCCGATCATCGACCTGACGCTGCTGCATTTCCGCACCTTCCGCATCTCGGTGGTCGGCGGCACCATCTTCCGGGTCGGCATCGGCGCCATCCCGTTCCTGCTGCCGCTGATGCTGCAGCTGGGCTTCGGCATGACCCCGTTCGAATCCGGCATGCTGACCTTCATCAGCGCCGCCGGCGCGCTGTGCATGAAGATGACCGCGACCCGGATCATCCGCCATTTCGGCTTCCGCCGGGTGCTGGTCTGGAACGCGGCGATCAGCTCGATCTTCCTGATGAGCTATTCGCTGTTCCGGGCCGACACGCCGCATCTGCTGATCATGGCGCTGCTGCTGGCCGGCGGCTATTTCCGGTCGCTGCAGTTCACCAGCCTGAACACGCTGGCCTACGCCGACATCCCGCCGCAGAAGATGAGCCGCGCCTCGAGCTTCTCGAGCACGGCGCAGCAGCTGTCGGCCAGCCTGGGCGTCGCCACCGGCGCGGTGCTGCTGAACCTGACGCTGCTGCTGCATGGCGGCACCACGCTGCAGGCGTCCGACTTCTCCTGGGCCTTCGCCGCGGTCGGCCTGCTGTCGCTGGGCTCGGTGCTGATGTTCCTGCGCCTCGCTCCCGATGCCGGCGCCGAGGTCTCCGGCAACGCCGTCGCCCCGGTGGCTCCGGCAGGCTCGCCCCGGGTCGCGCCCGGGGAATAGGCCTCAGCTCCCCAGCAGCCGGTCGCGGGCGGCGTTGAGCCGGGCCGCCATGTCGGCCGAGCCGCCGCGATCCGGATGGTGCCGCTTCATCATCCGGCGATGCGCCGCCTTGACCGCCGCGGGCGAGGCGCCGGCCGGCAGGTCGAGCAGGGCGCGGGCTTCGGCCTCGGACATGCCTTGCTGGCTCTGGCCGGACGGGTCCTGCTTGGCCCAGTCCGGGCCGAAACGGCGGTCGAGATAGGTCTCCAGCACCCGGGCCGAATCGGGATCGTCGGCGCGGCACTCGAACAGCAGGCGCAGCAGCGCCGGCAGCGGCAGCGAGGCCAGGCTGCGCCCCTCCGTCGGGCCCGGCCGAAGGACATAGCCGTCCATGGCGCCGCTGGCATGGTCGAGCTGTATGTCGAGGCTGCGCGTCTTCAGCCGCGAGGCGCCGCCGGGCGTCGGCCCGGCGGCGGTCTGCCGGCCGCGGCGCCAGCGCAGGAACCAGGGCAGTCCCTGGATCAGGAGCGGCGACAGGCGCTGCAACCACAGGATCGCGGCGCCGAGCACGGCGAGCAGCCCGGCCAGCCGGCCGGTCAGCAGCAGGAACAGGCCGAGCCCGGCCAGCAGCAGGATGCCGCCCCAGCGCGCGCCACGGATCACTTGCTTCGGCTGGGTGTTGGCGAACCAGCGGGCGACCAGGGGCAGCCCGAGGCCAAGCGCCAGGACCAGGATGAAAAGCTGGAGCACGGTGGCCGCCTAACCTCCCATCCGCCCGATCAGCGCCGTGACCGCGGCGCCACGGCGGCGGCCGAGATCCTCCAGCGCCGGGCGGCCGCCGGCGGCATAGACCGCGACGGCCGTCAGCAGGTCGCGCAGTTGGCCCGGGCTCGACGAATCGAACGGGCAATAGGCGCCGCGGGTCAGCCGTGCGATCTCGCGGAAGGCGCGGGCGGCCAGCGGGTCGGGGCCTTCATGGAACAGGAACACCGGCACGCCGCGCAGCGCCAGCCGGCCTGCCTGGGCACAGACCGGGTCGAGCGATTCCTCGAAGGCGTCGCCGACGAAGACCAGGGCGTCGACCTTGCCGCGCCCGGCCTCCGCCTCGGCGTGGCTCAGCACCCGGCCGAGCTGGGTCTCGCCGGCGCGGCAGCGCACCTTGCTCATCAGCCGCGCCAGCTCGGCGCCGTCGGAGACCCAGGCCGTCGCCTTGCATTCGCCGAAGCCGCGATAGAACACCAGTTGCAGGTCCAGCCCGCCGAGCGCCGCGGTCTCGGTGAACATCTCGCCCTGCAGCCGGCAGGCGCGGTCCCAGGTGTCCTCGCGGCTCTGCGTCGCGTCGAGCGCGAAGATCAGCCGGCCGCGTCGGTCGCCCTCGCGCCGCGCCGGCGTCGCCGCCACCCGGCGCAGGAAGGCGTCGACCTCCGACCGGGCCTGGCCGGCGGGCAGCTTGTCGTCGGAGCCCGTCATGACTTCGTGTCCATCACCGATAAGGATGGGGACCGGCGGACGGAAATCCAATCGGAACGGGTCACGAACTCCGATGGACGAGGCCCGCATCGCGGCGGTCCAGCGCTGGCTTCTGGCGGAAAGCGCGGCCGGGCGCTAGCCTCGTCCCCGGTGCCACCATTCCGGATCGACGATGCCCTCTTCGCGCGCCCCCCTCCTCGCCGGCCTGGCCCTCCTCCTGCTCGGCCTGGCCGCCCCCGGCGCAAGAGCGCAAAGCACCGATCCGAAGGCGGAGATCATCGTCGCCACCGCCCCGGTCAACTCGCCGCTCGGCCGCTGGGGCAGCGCCTTCGTCGAGCGGCTGAAGACGGACCGGCCGGTGTCGGAGGCGATCACCGCCGGCGCGCTGCCGAACAGCGCACTGCTGCAGAGCGGCCGGGTGGGCATCGGCCTGGTCTCGCTCGACGTCGCCGCCGCGGCCTGGAATGGCACCGGCCCGATGGCGCCGGGGATGAAGTTCGACCATCTGCGCGCCTTGGCGCCGGTGGCGCCGGCCGCGGTGCTGCGGTTCGTGGTGCCGGTTGCCAGTGGCATCGCCGGCGCCTCCGGCCTCGCCGGCAAGCGCGTGGCCCTGGCCACCGACGACACCCTGACCGAGCCGATGCTGAAGGCGCTGGGCATCGAGGCGACGCTGCGGCGGATGCCGCTGGCCGAGGTCGCGAAGCAGTTCGCCGACAAGAAGATCGACGCCGTCGCCGCCACCGGCCTGGAGCCCTTCGACCTGCCGCCGGAGCAGCCCGCCGTCACCTTCGGCCTGACGGTGGCCGAGATCGCCAAGGTGGCCGCAGCCATACCGGGCGTGGCGGCCGCGACCGTGCCGCTGCCGCCAGCGCCGCCGGCCCCGGCTCCGGCCGATCCCGCCGCCGTGGTGGATCCGGCCGCTGCGCCGCCCGCTCCTGTGCCGGCGCCGCAGCCCTTGCCGCCCAGCGCCGGCATGTGGACCTGGCTGGTGGCGACCGACGCGCTGCCCGAGGATGTGGCCCGCCGCGCCACCGAGATCGCCGTCGGCGAGGCGGCTTCGCTGGCCGAGGCCGCCGGCTTTGAAGCCTCGCCGGAGCTCGACCCCCTGACCAACCGCGCCCTGCCCTTCCACCGCGGCGCCGCCGCGGCCTGGGCTGCCCATGGCGTGACGGTGCCGCCGGACCAGGTGCGATAGTACCGACGGCCTTTGAGATCGCTTCTCCAGCCCTTCCTCGTCATGGCGAGGACCCCGGCCTTGAGCCGGGGGACGTGGCCATCCAGAGGTCGGTGCCGCTGGATGGCCGCGCCCCTTCGGGGCTCGCCATGACGGTTCGGGACTACCCCGCCTTCAGCTGGCTCTCGACCAGGCCGGCGAGCAGCGAGGCGCCGAGCGGCAGGACCTCGTCGTTGAAGTCGTAATGCGGGTTGTGGATCATCGCCCCCGAGGCGCCGCCGGCCTGGCCGAGGAACAGGTAGGCCCCCGGCCGGGCGTTCAGCAGATAGGCGAAGTCCTCGCCGCCCAGCGACGGCTCGACGTCGCGCTGGACGTTGCCCGCGCCGACCACCGTCTCCGCCACCCGCGCCGCGGTCTCGGCCTGCTCGGCATGGTTCACCGTCGCCGGGTAGCCGTACTGGTAGTCGATGTCGATCGACACATCGAAGGCGGCGGCGATGCCATCGACGATCCGCCGGATGCCGGCGACCATCATCTCCTGCACCTCGGTCCGGAAGGTCCGCACCGTGCCGTTCAGATAGGCCTCGTCCGGAATCACGTTGTGGGTGCTGCCGGTGTGGATCTGGGTGATCGACAGCACCGCCGCATCCATCGGGTTGGCGTTGCGGCTGACCAGCGTCTGCAGCGCGCCGACCAGCTGGGCCGCGATCACCACGGGGTCCTTGGCCGCCTGCGGGATCGCGGCATGGCCGCCGACGCCGCGGATCCGGATCTCGAACATGTCGGCCGCCGCCATCATCGGGCCAGGCCGCACCCCGACCGTGCCGGCCGGCAGCAGCGGCCAGTTGTGCAGGCCGTAGACCTCGTCGCAGGGGAAGCGGTCGAACAGCCCCTCCCTGACCATCACGTCGCCGCCGCCGCCGCCCTCCTCCGCCGGCTGGAAGATGAAGTGCACGGTGCCGTCGAAGTTCCGCGTCTCGGCCAGGTACTGGGCGGCGCCGAGCAGCATGGTGGTGTGGCCGTCATGGCCGCAGGCATGCATCTTGCCGGGCACGGTCGATTTGTGGGCGAAGTCGTTGACCTCGTCCATCGGCAGGCAGTCCATGTCGGCGCGCAGGCCGATGGTGCGGCCACTGTCGGTCCGCCCCTTGAGCACGCCGATCACCCCGGTCTTGGCCAGGCCGCGATGCACCTCGATGCCCCAGGAGGCCAGCTTCTCCGCCACGATGCCGGAGGTCCGCACCTCCTCGAAGCCGAGCTCCGGATGGGCGTGGAGGTCGCGCCGCCAGGCGGTCATCTCCTCCTTGCGGGCGGCGATCGAATTGATGACGGGCATCGGTCGGTCTCGTCTTGCGCTGGCTGGAAACCCCGATACTGGTCCGTCCGCGCCGCCGGGGCAACCCGGCGCGGTGGCGCAGCCGCCATTCGCGCGGCAACCGGCCGCTGCCCTGGCGATGGACGGGCAGTGCCGGGCGTGACAAGCTGCGGCCGTTTTTCCGCTGCGGCGCCAGCCAGGAGCAGCCGATGAGCGACACCACGAGCAAGCCCCGCATCGACACCAAGCCGAAGACCCAGCGGCCGCGGCTGCACAAGGTCATCCTGCTGAACGACGACTACACGCCGCGCGAATTCGTCGTCGTGGTGCTGAAGGGCGAGTTCCGGATGAGCGAGGACCAAGCCTATCGGGTGATGATGACCGCGCATCGGCGCGGTGTCTGCGTCATCGCGGTCTATCCGAAGGAGATCGCCGAGACCAAGGCGACGCGGGCGACCGAGGCCGCCCGCAAGCTGGGCTACCCGCTGCTGTTCACTACCGAGCCGGAGGAGACGTAAGGCCGCAGAGCCTGTTCCGAAAATCGCTCCGGCGAGTCAGCTGGAGTGGTTTTCGAGAACCGGAGCGCAGCGGACATAGGTCCGCGAGCACCGGAAGCGGAGAAAACCGCGTCAGATGGCCGTCGGAGTAGAGTTTCGGGACGGGCTCTCAGCCGATCGGCGTGGTCGGGCCTAGTCGCGGCAGGGCGGCGTCGACCGCCGCGGCGGTCGGCATGCTTTCCTGCGCGCCGAGGGCGAGGCAGGCCAGGGCGGCGCCGGTCGAGGCCCGGCGCAGCGCCTGGTCGAGCGGCAGCCCGGCATCGAGCCCGGCCGCCAGCACGCCGGTGAAGGTATCGCCGGCGCCGGTGGTGTCGACCGGCTGGATCGGCAGCGCCGGCACGGCGAAGTTCGCCTGCGGTCCCACGGTGATCGCGCCCTCGCCGCCGAGGGTCACGACGCAGGTCAGGCTCATCCGGCCGCTGAGCGCCTGGGCCGCGGCCCGCGGGCTGGACGTGTCGAGGCCGAGCCCGCCGGCGATCGCCAGCGCCTCGTGCTCGTTCACCACCAGCAGGTCGAGGTCGCGCAGCGCCGCCTCGGGCACCGCCGCCGCCGGGGCGACGTTGAGGATGGCGCGGCAGCCGCGGGCCCGGGCGCGCTGCAGCAGCGCCCAGTTCTGCTCGTGCGGCAGCTCCATCTGCAGCACCAGGAGGGTATCCGGCGTCAGCCGGTCGTCCGGCACCTGGTCGGCGCGGACCGCCAGGTTGGCGCCGCTGCCGACGGCGATGAAGTTCTCGGCCTTGGCGTCGACGCAGATATAGGCGACGCCGGTCGGCCGGTCGCTGGTGGCGAGCAGGGCAGTCTCGATGCCCTCCTTCGCCAGGGTCGCCCGCATCACCTGGCCGAAGCCGTCATCGCCGACCGCGCCGGCCATCGCCACCTTCGCCCCGGCCCGCGCCGCCGCCACCGCCTGGTTCGCCCCCTTGCCGCCGGGCTTGGTGACGTAGCCGTCGCACAGCACGGTCTCGCCCGGCCGCGGCAGCGCCGTCACCGCCATCACCAAATCCATGTTGATCGAGCCGAAATCCAGGATCACGCGGCATTCCCCCGATGAAGCGGGCCTCCCCGACGAAGGGCGCGATCCTGGCGCGGCGCGGGCCGGAACGCAACCGATCCGCGCGAAACCCGTCCGGCCCCCCTGGGCGCAGGACGAAAAACCTGCAAATGTCCTACCTAGCCGAACGCCACAACCGGAGAGGACGACCGTGACCGCCGAGCCGAAGGACATCCTGGCCGAGATCAAGGGCTATGAGGACGAGCTGATCGCCATCCGCCGCGACATCCACGCCCATCCCGAGACCGGGTTCGAGGAGGTGCGCACCGCGGCGCTGGTGGCGAAGACGCTGCGCGGCCTCGGCATCGAGACGCATGAGGGCATCGCCAGGACCGGCGTGGTCGGCACGCTGAAGGGCACCCGGCCCGGCAACCGGGCGGTGGCGCTGCGCGCCGACATGGACGCGCTGTTCATCGAGGAGAAGACCGGCCTGCCCTACGCCTCCACTGTGCCCGGCAAGATGCATGCCTGCGGCCATGACGGCCACACCGCCATGCTGTTGGGCGCCGCCCGCTATCTGTCGGAGAATCGGGACTTCGCCGGCACGGTGCACTTCATCTTCCAGCCGGCCGAGGAGGGCCAGGGCGGCGGCCGGCTGATGGTCGAGGAAGGGCTGTTCGACCGCTTCCCGGCCGACTCGGTCTACGGCATGCACAACAACCCCGGCCGCGCGGTCGGCGAATTCGGCCTGCGCCCCGGCCCGATGCTGGCGGCGGCCGATACCTGGACCGTCACCTTCGGCGGCACCGGCGGCCATGGCGGCTCCGCCCCGCATCTGGCAACCGATCCGACCGTGGTGCTGGCGCATTTCATCCTGGCGGCCCAGGCCATCGTCGGCCGCAACATCCCGTCGGTCGAGCCGGCGGTGATCAGCGTCGGCCACATCTCCGGCGGCTCGGCCGGCTCGCCCAACATCATCCCGCCGGAGGTGGTGGTCAGCGGCACCGCCCGCAGCTATTCCCCCAAGGTGCGCGACACCATCGAGCGCCGGCTGCGCGAGACGGCCGAGGGGCTGGCGGCGACCTATGGCTGCACCGCCGCGGTGCATTACGACCGCCGCTACCCGCCGCTGGTCAACCACCCGGAACAGACCGACATCGCCGCCGGGGTCGCGTCGCGGATCGTCGGCGCCGACAAGGTGGCCACCAACATCGCGCCGATCACCGGGGCCGAGGATTTCTCCTTCATGCTGGAGAAGAGGCCCGGCGCCTTCATCATGATCGGCAACGGCGTCAACCCGGACGGCAGCTACCACTACGTCCACACACCGCATTACGACTTCAACGACGAGATCCTGGCGCTCGGCTCGACCTACTGGGTCACGCTGGTCGGCCAGGAGCTGGGGGTGGAGGGGTGAGGGGAAGGTCGGGTTCACCTCGGCGGGCCCGCTCCCCACGATCCCCCTTATTGTCATTGCCGGGCCTGACCCGGCAATCCAGGGGCCATCCAGCGCGGCATCGGCACTCCCTGGATGCCCGGGTCAAGCCCGGGCATGACAGATAGGGGGAACTGGTTCGCCGGGGTAAGATGGGCGAACCCAACCTGCGTCGCGACTGCCTACGCCAGCACCGTCCCGTCCGGCGCCAGCCGGACGGTGAACGGGTCGGCGATCTCGCCGGCGATGCTGAGATGCGACACCCAGCCGCGGACCTCGATCGAGCCGTCGGGCAGGGTGCGGGCGGCGGCGGGGGCGACGGCACCGTCCGGCGCGGGCGGCACCAGGTCGGCGCCGCTGCGCAGCACCTCGCCGGCCAGCACGATCTCCTCGACCCAGCGCACCGCGATCGCCTCGCGCGTCGCCGGATCCGCCGCGGCCCAGCCGGTGTCGGGCAGCAGCAGCGGCGCCAGGTCGTCCGGTGTCACCGCCGGCTGCCAGACGCCGTCGATGGCGACGCCGCGCCAGGACGGCACCGCATCCGGCGCGACATCGCCGATGAAGGTGACCCGGCCGAAGCTGTCGGGCCGGTAGAAGTAGAGCGGGGCCGGGGCGGTGTCGTCATTGGCCGCGCGGGACGAGCCGAGATAGGCGGCCAGGGCGTCGTCATAGGGCGGCCGCTCGGTCGCCACGGCGAGGTCGGCCTGGCCCAGGCTCAGGAGAACCGACACGCCCCAATAGCGGAACTTCGCCATCTGTTTCCTCCGTCGGTGCCCCTTCGACCTCCGAGGTAAGCAGGAAATGCGGCGAAACAAGGGTTCGGATTGTGAACTTAACGTGTTGTATAGGCGCGCAAAAACACCGCGACAGCCCGTTCGGCGATGCCGCGCAGCTCCGCCGGCTCCGGCGCCGGCTCGACCCCGAACAGGTGACGCTGCCGCCGGCCACCCTGCAGCAGCCCGATCAGATCTTCCGCCGCTGCCGCGGCATCGTCGGAGCGGAGCGCGCCCGCCTCCATCCTGCTGCGCAGGAACGCCGCCAGCGTCGTCCGGACATGGCCCGGGCCGGCGTCGTAGAAGATCCGCGCCAGATCCGGAAAGGCGCCGGCCTGGGCGATCATCAGCCGCTGCACGCCGAGGATCTCGGGATCGAAGATCCGGCGCAGCAGGTCCTCGCCGAAGGCGGTGAGCTCGGCCGCCAGATCGCCCGCCGGGTCGAGCACCCGCAGGCTTTGCTGCTTGTAGCGGTCGAACAGGGCGTGGAACAGGCCCTCCTTGCTGCCGAAATGACTGTACAGGGTCTGCTTGGCGACGCCGGCCTCGGCCGCCACCCGGTCCATGCTGGCGGCGTAGCCCTCGGCCATGAAGACCTTGACCCCGGCGTCGAGGATCGCCTCGCGCTTCTTCCGGCCGCGCGGCGTCATCGCCACCCGGGCCACGTCCTGCACCGTCATCGAACCAAACCCGTCGCTGCGCCCCACGCCTTGGGATCATGCCGCCGAACCCGGCGGGCGCAAAGCCCGCCGGGCACATTCTTCGTCGCATGAACAGGCCGGGTTTTCCCAACAGGGAATGGCTACGCCCGTAGTGACGCGCTCAGCCTTCGCCGTGATAGGCCCGCTCGATGGCGGCGATGTCGATCTTGGTCATCTGCAGCATCGCCTGGAACGCCCGGGCCGCCTTCACCGGGTCGGCGTCGTGGGTCCGCTCGAGCAGGATCTTCGGCGTGATCTGCCAGGACAGGCCGAACCGGTCCTGCAGCCAGCCGCACTGGTTGTGCTTGCCGCCGCCCTCGACCAGGCGGGTCCAGTACCGGTCGACCTCCTCCTGGGTCTCGCACAGCACCATGAAGGAGACCGCCCAGGAGAACTTGAAATCCCCGCCGCCATTGATGGCGGCGAAGTCCTGGCCTTCGAGCTGGAAGCCGACGGTCAGGGGGGTGCCGTTCGGCCCCGACATGGTGTCGCCGTTGCGCAGCACGGAGGTGATCCGCGAATTGTCGAAGACCGAGACATAGAACTCGGCTGCTTCCTCGGCCTTGCCGTCGAGGAACCACAGGAACGGCGAGATCTTCTGGGTGAGTTGGACCAAAGTGGCCTCCTCCGTTGATGATGCCCTGAGGACGGATGGGCGAAGCGCGTTCCGACAGGGGTCCTGAAAATTTTCCGGCCGATGCGGCGGATCGCCGCCGAACCCGCCGCGGGCCTCGCTTGCCGGAATGGTTCGACTATGGTGCCATTTCACGCGGCGGCAACAGATGCGCTACACTTTCCGCAGACGGGTTCCGGCCCGTGGCACGGCGAGATGGTGGGAATGGACTACGAGACTATCTTCCGGACGGCGATCGACACCCTGAAGGCCGAGGGCCGCTACCGCATCTTCGCCGAGCTGGAACGCCATGCCGGCGCCTTCCCGCGCGCCGCCCATCATGGGCTCGACGGCGCGCCGGACGTCACCGTCTGGTGCTCGAACGACTATCTCGGCATGGGCCAGCACCCGGCGGTGCTGGCGGCGATGCACGAGGCGCTGGACCGCTGCGGCGCGGGCGCCGGCGGCACCCGCAACATCTCCGGCACCCACATCTACCACCGGGCGCTGGAGCAGGAGCTGGCCGACCTGCACGGCAAGGAGGCGGCGCTCCTGTTCACCTCGGGCTTCGTGTCCAACGACGCCTCGCTGTCGACCCTGGCGAAGCTGATCCCCGGCTGCGTCGTGTTCTCCGACGCGCTGAACCACGCCTCGATGATCGCCGGCATCCGCCATTCCGGCTGCGAGAAGCGGATCTTCCGCCATAACGACCCGGCCGACCTCGACCGGCTGATGTCGGAGTATCCGGCGACCAGGCCGAAGCTGGTGGCGTTCGAGAGCGTCTATTCGATGGACGGCGACATCGCGCCGATCGCCGAGATCTGCGACGTCGCCGACAAGCACGGCGCCATGACCTATCTCGACGAGGTCCATGCCGTCGGCATGTATGGGCCGCGCGGCGGCGGCATCGCCGAGCGTGACGGGCTGACCCGACGGCTGACCGTGATCGAGGGCACGCTGGGCAAGGCCTTCGGCGTCATGGGCGGCTATGTCGCCGGCTCGGCCATGCTGGTCGACGCGCTGCGCAGCCATGCCCCCGGCTTCATCTTCACCACCTCGCTGCCGCCGGTGGTCGCGGCCGGGGCGCTGGCCGCGATCCGCCACCTCAAGGCCAGCGGCGCCGAGCGCGAGCGGCACCAGGAGCGGGCGGCGACGCTCAAGCGTCTCTTGCGCGCCGCCGGCCTGCCGGTGATGCCGTCGGCCAGCCACATCGTGCCGGTCTTCGTCGGCGACGCCCGGCTGTGCAAGGCCGCCAGCGACCTGCTCCTGGACCGGCACCGGATCTACGTCCAGCCGATCAACTTCCCGACCGTGCCGCGCGGCGCGGAACGGCTGCGCATCACCCCGACGCCGCTGCATGACGACCTGCAGATGGCGCGGCTGGTCGAGGCGCTGCGCGATGTCTGGTCGACGCTCTCGATCCCCGTCGCCGCCGCGGCAGCCTGACCTGCCGCGCAAGCCGCCCGCGCCGCCACCGGTGCGGGACCGCCAGCCGGTGAAGGCGCCGGCGTCGACTCGCGGAAAGCCTCCGTCGAGCCCGCCGAAGCGCCCGTAAGGCGCGCCGAATCAGCGGGGGCGGCGCTCGTGCTTGCTGACCTGCACCCCATCCTCCGGCCGCAGATAGAGGAAGCCGGGGATCGACAGCAGCGGGATCACCGCCATCAGCAGAAACGCCTCATGGAAGCGCTCCGGCGTCAACACATGGCTCTCGAAGCTGACCAGGCCGAGCAGCATCGCGCCCATCGAGACGCCGAAGCTGACGCTGAGCTGCTGCAGCACGCCGCCGAGACTGGTGGCGCGGCTGAGCCGCTCGCCCGGCATGTCGGCATAGGACAGGGTGTTCGAGGTCATGAACTGCATCGACCGCAAGAGCCCGAAGAAGAAGATGTAGCCGAGCAGCACCCAGTGCGGCGTGTCCGGCCCCATCAGGGCGAAGCCGGCGATGGCGACGGCGCCCAGCCCGGCGCTGATGATCAGCACCCGGTCGAAGCCGAGATAACGCAGCATCGGCGACAGCGTCGGCCGGATCATCAGCGCGCCCAGGCTGCTGACGAAGGTCAGCGACCCCGACACCACCGGGCTGAAGCCGAAGCCGACCTGCAGCATCAGCGGCAGCAGGAACGGCACGCCGTTCAGTCCGACGCGGCACAGCCCGCCGGCCAGGGTGCCGACCCAGAAGGAGCGCAGCCGGAACAGCGTCATGTCGACCGCCGGATTGGCCTTCTTCCGGGCGTAACGGCCGAAGGCCAGCAGCAACAGGATGGCCGCGGCCAGCACCGCCGCGATCGCCAGGGTCGGGATGGTCGGCCGGCCGATATTCTCCAGCCCGTATTGCAGCAGGGCGACGCCGAGCCCGACCATGATGAAGCCCGGATAGTCGAACGGCGTTACCGTCTCGCCCTTCACATCCTCGAAATAGTGCAGCGCCGCCAGGATGCCGACGCAGCCGAAGGGCACGTTGACGTAGAAGATCCAGCGCCAGGACGTGTAGGTGGTGAGGACGCCGCCCAGCAGCGGCCCGATCACCGGCCCCAGGATCGCCGGCAAGGTCATGTAGGTCATGGCCGTGACCAGCTGCGCCCGCGGGAAGCTGCGCAGCAGGATCAGCCGGCCGACCGGGGTCATCATGGCGCCGCCCAGCCCCTGCAGCGCCCGCATCGCCAGCAGCATGGCGAAGCTGTCGGCCATGCCGCACAGGGCCGAGCCGAGGGTGAAGATGCCGAGCGCCAGGGCGAAGATCCGGCGCGCGCCGAACCGGTCGGCGAACCAGCCGCTGACCGGGATGAACACGGCGAGGGTCAGGACATAGGTCGTCACCGCCAGGTTCAGCCGCAGCGGCGTGGTGTCCAGGCTGGCGGCCATGTCCGGGATGGCGGTGGTGATGATGGTGGAGTCGAGCTGCTCCATCAGGAAGGCGACGGCGACGATCATCGGGATGATCACGCGCAGCCGCGGATCCCGCTCCGTCACGAATTGGGGCTGGTCGGGGACTCGGTCCGGTGCCGTCATATGTCGGGTTTAAACCTGCGGCCGGCCGCTGACACCACGCCTCCAAGCGCCGCAGGGTTGCGGCCGCGGCATGCGCCGGCCGCCACACTTCGGAGCCGCCTCGCGACCGTTTGAAAACGCGCTGGCGTGAGTCGGCTGGTGGTGGTTTCGAGAACCGGAGCGCAGCGCACATTGGTGCGTGAGTACCGGAAGCGGAGAAACCGCCATCAGACGGCCGCGCCAGTAGCGTTTTCAGGCGGTCGCGGCGCCCAGCCGGGCTTCGTAATGCGCCTTCTGGCGGCGGGTGGCGACCACGGTGTTGCGCATCAGCACCGCCACCGTCACCGGCCCGACGCCGCCCGGCACCGGGGTGATCCAGCCGGCCACCGGGGCGACGCTGTCATAGTCGACATCGCCGACCACCCGGCTCTTGCCGGCGTCGTCCAGCACCTCGTTGATACCGATGTCGATCACCGCGGCGCCCGGCTTGATCATGTCGCCGGTGACCAGCTTCGGCTTGCCGACGGCGACGAACACCGCATCGGCCCGGCGCGAATGCATTGAGACTGAGCGGGTCATGTGATGGCACACCGTGACCGTCGCGCCTTCCGACATCAGCAGGAAGGCGATCGGCTTGCCGACGATCTCGGAATGGCCGATCACCACCACCTCCAGCCCCGCCAGGGTCAGGCCGGTGCGCTTCAGCATCTCCACCGCCGCCAGCGCGGTGCAGGGCGCCAGCTCCAGCTCGTTGTAGACGATGTTGCCGATCGAGGCCGGGTTCATGCCCTCGACATCCTTCAGCGGATGAATCGCCGTCTGCATCGCCTTGATCGAGATGTGCTTCGGCACCGGGCGCTGCAGGATGATGCCGCTGACCTGCGGATCGGCGTTCAGCGCGGTGATGGCGGCGCGCAGTTCGTCCTGCGTGATCCGCTCCGGCAGCCGCCGGGTCTCGAAGGCGATGCCGACGCCTTCGGCCGTGCGCCGCTGGTTGCGGACATAGACGTCGACCGCGCTCTCGTCGCCGACCGTGATCGACACCAGCTTCGGCGGCCAATGCGCCTCGCCCAGCGCCGAAACCTCCGCCGCCACCTCGGCCAGGATGGCATCCGCCACCGCCCGCCCGGTCAGGTCCCGCTCGCTCATCGCCCGCTCCGTCACACGTCCCGCGCTGCGCGGCTTGTGACCCGGCGAGGCCGCAGCGTCAACCCGAACCGGCGGATGGCTACTTTGTGCCGGGAGCGAAGCCGCGCAGCAGGTGCTTCTGGATGTAGCCCGCGACCAGCAGCACCGGCAGCGAGGACAGGAGGCCGATCGCCATCAGCCGGCCCCACAGCGTCTCGTCCTCGGTGATGAAGGTGGCGACGTAGAGCGGCAGGGTGAAGCGGCTGGGGCGCTGCAGGTACAGGAGCGCGAACAGGAACTCGTTCCAGCACAGGATCAGGGCGAAGATCAGCGTCGCCACCAGCCCTGGCAGGGCCAGCGGCAGCACGATGTGCCACAGGCGGCGCAACAGGCCGGCGCCGTCGATCGCCGCCGCGGCCTCGATCTCCACCGGAACCTCGCGGACGAAGCCCAGCAGCATCCACAGGCAGAAGGGCAGCGTGTAAAGCTGGTAGACCAGCACCAGCCCGGACAGGCTGCCGAGCAGGCCGAGATCGAGCAGAAGGGCGTGCAGCGGCAGCGCCACCACGATCGGCGGCATCAGCTTGACCACCAGCACCAGCAGCAGGAACAGCACGTCCAGCCGCTTCGGGAAGCGGAACCGGGCCAGGGCGTAGGCAGCCAGGAAGCCGGCGGCGAGCGACAGCAGCGTGGCCCCGAAGGCGACGATGGCGGTGTTCTTCAGCCGCACCAGGAAGCCGTCATCCAGCACCGCCCGGATGTTGTCGAGCGTCGGGGCGGTCGGCAGGAAGCCGCGGCCGGCGCGGGCCGGGTCCTCGAAGGCGGCGCCGACCATCCAGATCACCGGCAGGGCGAAGACCAGCACGAACAGGGCGATGCCGAGATACGGCAGGGAACGGCGCAGGCGATTCACTTGGCCGAGCCCCGCATCGCCTGGGCGGCATAGACGGCGCACAGGGCGCAGGCGATCGCCATCATCACCACCGAGGCGGCGGCGGCGAGGCCGACATCGAAGAACTTGAAGCCCTTCTGGTAGACATACATCGACATCGTCTCGGTGGCGTTGCCGGGGCCGCCGCCGGTCAGGGCGTAGACCTTGTCGAACAGCTTGAAGGTGTCGATCAGGCGCAGCAGCAGGGCCAGGAAGACCTGGCCGCGCACCAGCGGCAGCACGATCCGGGTCAGCAGCACCCAGGACCGGGCGCCGTCGGTCCGCGCCGCCTCGACGATCTCGGGCGGGATCGACTGCAGCCCGGCCAGGACGATCAGCGTCGTCATCGGCGTCCACTGCCAGGTGTCGACCAGCATCACCGACCACAGCGCCAGGCCGGGGTCGGACAGCCAGGCGACGGGCGACAGGCCGAGCCAGCCGAGCGCGCCGTTCAGCACCCCGACATCGTAATGGAACCAGGATCGCCAGATCGCCGAGCAGACCAGGGTCGACAGCATCATCGGATAGACCACGACCGACAGCACCGCGCCGCGGCCGCGGAACTCGCGGTTCAGCAGCAGCGCAAGGGCGGTGCCGAGCCCGACTTGGACCAGCGAGGCCACCACGGCGAACCGGACCGTGTTGCCGATATCGACCCGGAAGAACCAGTCGCCGAACAAAGTGGCGTAGTTGGCGAGGCCGACCCAGCGCGAGGTGTCGGCCGAGAAGTCGATGTCCTGGAAGGAATAGATCGCGACCTGGACCACGGGCGCGAACGCGAACACGACCAGCAGCAGCGCGGCGGGAAGCAGGAGCAGGACGAGCTGCCGGCGGTCGGTGAAGAGCATGAAGGTCCGGGAACGGGAATTGGGCGAAACGGAGGGGCCGGTGCCGCCCCCTCACCCGGACATCCTGGCGGATGTCCGACCTCTCCCCAAGGGAGAGGCGAAGCACCCCTCTCCTCGGGGAGAGGGAGGGGCCCGGCCCGCTTGGGCCGGGAGGGTGAGGGGGCGGGGAGCCGCCGTTACTTCTTCGCCAGCGCCGTGTCGATGTCGGCCGAGGCCTTCGTCAGGGCCTCCTCCGGCGCCATCTGGCCGACCAGGGCCAGCTGCAGGTAGTCGCCGAGGATCGACTCGACCTGCGGCCACTGCTTGATCCGCGGCCGCGACACGCCGGCCTCGAGCGCCTTCAGCTGGTCCGGGTACCAGCGGTATTTGGCGACCAGGTCCTTGTCGGCATACAGCGCGGTCAGCGTGGGCGGCAGGCCGAAGCGCAGCGCCAGTTCCTTCTGCATGTCCGCGCCGTTGAGGAAGGCCAGGAACTTCTGCGCGCCCTCGGCATTCGGCGCGCCCGATGGCACCGCCACCTGCCAGATGCCCAGCATCGGCGCCGGGCCCTTGGTCTCGCCCGGGGCCGGGCCGATCGCGACCTTGCCGACCACCTTCGACTTGTCGGCCTCGTCCAGCGACGGCACCCAGGCCGGCCAGACCTCGATCGCCATCGCGGCGCGGCCCTGTTGCAGCGCGTCGCGCACCTCGGTGGCGTTGTAGGTCTCGACCCCTGTCGGGGCGAAGGCCTTCAGCGCCAAAAACTGCTGCAGCGCCTTGGTGCCGGCCGGCGACGCCAGCGCCGCCTTGCCGGAACCGTCGATGATCTCGCCGCCATGGGCCCAGAAGATCGGCAGGAAGCCGGTGACGATCGGGTTGCCCTTGGTGCCGCGGAACACCACGCCGGCGACATTCGGGTCCTTGGCCTTCAGCGTCTCGGCCGCCTTGACCACGTCGCTCCAGCTCTTCGGCGCTTCCAGCCCGGCCGCCTGGAACAGGTCGGTGCGGTAGGCGAACATCTCGACATTGCCGGCGAAGGGCAGCGCCACCACCTGCCCATCCTTGCCCTTGGACAGGGCGGTCAGGCTGGGGATAACGCCCGACAAGTCGGCGGTCACCGGCTTCAGCCAGCCATTGGCGGTGAATTCCGGCATCCAGGTGTCGTCGGCGACGATCACGTCATAGGCGTCGGCGCCGCCGCGCAGCGACACCACCAGCTTCTCGTACAGGCTGCCATAGGGCAGCTTCAACAGCTCGACTTCGGTGTCAGGCGACACCGTCCTGTAGGCGTCGATCGCATAGGCCAGGGCGTCGCCATAGACGCCGTCGCGGCCCGCGATCACCAGCTCGTCCGCCTGCGCCACCCCGGCCAGCAGCAGCGCCGCGAGGCCCGCAACCCGGCCGATCAACTTCGTCGTCATCTTCAATCCCTCCCAGTCCGCAGGATGGTCGGCGACACTTCGAAGCAATGTGAACACGTGTTCACACATTGTCATATCCGAGCGTCGGCCGCACCGCTCTCCGGCGGCGGTTCTATCATGGCTCCGGACACCGCACGCTTTCAAGGAAATGAATGTTTCGTGACGGTCCGGTGACATTCCCGTGGGCCCGCCAAATTCAGCTTTACCGCACCTCGCCATCGTGAACACGTGTGCGCTATTGTGCCATTTCGACATGGGAGCGCCGGGTTGGGACGACGACGGCAGGACAGCGAGATGCGTCCGGTGACGGCCCAGGCGGTGGCGGAGCGGGCCGGGGTGTCGCGCGCCACGGTCTCGCGCATCATGTCCGGCCAGGCCCGGGTGGCGGCCGAGACCCGCGACCGGGTGCTGGAGGCGGCTTCGACACTGGGCTACCAGGTCAACATGCTGGGCCGCGGCATGAACCGCCAGCGCTCCGACCTGGTCGGCATCGTCGTGCGCGGCGCCACCGACCCCTACCGCGCCGGCCTGTTCGAGGCGCTGCTGCGCGAGATCGACGCCCGGGGCCTGCAGTCGCTGGTCAGCGAGGTCGGCGACGAGGCGGCACTGGACCGCACCATCGCCCGCTTCCTGCAGTACCGGGTCAGCGGGGTGCTGGTGACCTCCGGCGCGCCGCCGATCGCCCTGGCCGAGCAATGCGCCCGGCTGGGCATCCCGGTGGTGGCACTGAACCGCGCCGTGTCGATTCCCGGGGTCGACGCCGTGCTGTCGGACAACGAGACCGGCGGCCGGCTGGCGGCGCAGGCGCTGCTGGAAGCGGGCTGCCGGCATCTCGGCTTTCTCGGGGTCGAGGGCGGCACCTATAGCGGCCTGGCCCGCAGCGCCGCCTTCGTCGCCGCGCTGGCGCCGGCCCTGGCCGCCGGCCGCGCCACCTTCCGCCCGATCGTCGCCGCCGGCCCCGACCACGATGCCGGCGCCGCGGCCGCCGCCGGGGCCTGGGACGCGCCGCTGGACGGGCTGTTCTGCGCCAGCGACGTGCTGGCCTGCGGCTTCCTGGACGGCGCCAGGACGGCGGGCCGGGCCGCCCCGCGCGACGTCTCGATCATCGGCTTCGACGACGTGACGCCGGCCGGCCTGGCCCCCTATCGCCTGACCACGATCCGCCAGGATGCCGCCCGCATCGCCGCCAGCGCGGTGGCGCTGATGCTGGAGCGGGCCGAGAACCCGGCCCGGCCGGCGGTGGTGGAGACGGTGCCGGTGACCCTGGTGCGGCGGGCCACGGTCGCGGGCTAAACCAGGTCCTTGGTCATGAACACCCGGCTGGTGCCCGGCGGGTCGCAGGGGATGTCACCGAACACCCGCCAGCCATGGCGGCGGTAGAAGTCCGGCGCCTGGAAGCTGATGGTGAAGAGGACCGCCGAACCGCAGCCGCGCCGTCGCCCCTCCTCCTCCATCATCCGCAGGATCCGGCTGCCCAGCCCCGAACCGCGCAGCGCCTCCGGCAGCCAGAACAGCTCGACGAACAGCAGGCCCAGCGAGGTGCGACCCTTGGCGCCGCCGAGGATCTCGCCGGTCGCGGGATCGCAGACCACGACCGAGAGCGGCCGCCGGTCGCTGTAGCCGGTGACCGCGTCGTTGTAGGCGTTCAGCCCGTCATTGATCAGCGCGTCCAGCCGGTCGTCGGCCGTCTCGGTCAGGACGATCTCCAGACCAGACATCGCCGCCTCCGTCTCCCGGTCTGGCATCACGACACCCGCCGCTGCACCCCGTCGATCGGCGACAGGTGCGAGATCAGCCGCTTGCCGGTCCAGTACAGCAGCCGGACCAGGGGCGGCTCGATGCCGACCGTCAGCTCGGCCCCCTGCTCGAGGTTGAACCCGACCGCATGCGACGGGCTGGGCCCGATCGAGGCCGGGATGCCGGCGAAGGTGGTGTCGACCGCGCGGTGGACATGGCCGCACAGCACATGCACCACCTGGCGGTGCCGCACCAGCACGCGGGCCAGGCCGTCGCCATTGCCGCAGCGCCAGCCATCCATCCGGGTCAGGCCGGTCTCGAAAGGCGGGTGGTGCATGAACACCAGTGCCGGCTGCTGCGGCGCCTCCGACAGCCGGGCGTCGAGCCATTCGAGCCGCTCGTCGCACAACAGCCCCTCGATCCGGCCCGGGATGGTGGTGTCGAGCCCGATCAGGCGCAGGCCGCCGGTCTCACCGGCGATGTTGAGGAACGGGCCGTCGGTGCCGATCCCGGCATGGCCGGCGAAGGCCTCGCGCATCGACTCGCGCTGGTCATGGTTGCCGGGGATGGCCAGCATCGGCAGGCCCAGCGGCGTCAGCGCCTTCTGGAACAGCCGGTACGATTCGACATCGCCACGGTCGACCAGGTCGCCGGTGACCAGCAGCAGGTCCGGCCGCGGCGACAGCGCGGCGAGGTGCTCGGCGCAGCGGCGCAGCGCGCCGAGGGCGTCGATCCCCGTCTCGACCGCGACATCCGGCGTGGTTACATGGGTGTCGGTGATCTGGGCGATCAGCATGAACGTCCTCGGCGCCACGGTCGACGGGGTCGGCACAGCCGCGCAAGGGCCGTGCCGACCGGATCCCAGACCGTTACACCGGCGGCGAGGCCCAACGCCAGCGCCGGAATGTGAATACGGCTATTGCGCGCCGAGCGCGACCGGCAGGCTGAGCGTCTCCTTGCCCCGGACCACGGTCAGCATCACCGAGGTCTGCGGCCGCATCAGGCCGACGGCGTTGCGCAACGCGGTGGCACCGTCGATCGGGTGCCCGTCCAGCCCCGTCACCACGTCGCCGACCTTGAGACCGGCCGAGGCCGCGACGGTGCCGGGGACGATGCCCGTGATCAGCGCGCCGCGGGTGACGGAGATACCGCGCGACGCCGCCTTGGCCGGGGTCAGGTCCTCGATGGCGACGCCGAGCCGGGCCCGCGACACCGAGCCGAACTGCTCGATCTGGTCGATCGAGTTCTTGACCATGTGCATCGGGATGGCGAAGCCGATGCCGGCATTGGCGCCGGAGGGGCTGAGGATGGCGGTGTTGATGCCGACGAGATGGCCGTCGAGATTGATCAGCGCCCCGCCGGAGCTGCCGGGGTTGATCGCCGCGTCGGTCTGGATGAAATCCTCATAGCCCTCGATGCCGAGGCCGCTGCGGCCGGTGGCGCTGACGATGCCGAGCGAGGCGGTCTGGCCGAGGCCGAAGGGATTGCCGATCGCGACCACGAAGTCGCCGACCTTGGGCATGTCGGTGTCGTCCACCGGCAGCTCGGTCTTCAGCCCGTTGGCGGGGATGCGCAGCACTGCGATGTCGATGTCGGCGGCCGACCCCACCACCTTGGCCGGCACCTCGTTGCCATCGCCCAGCGTGACGCCGATCTCGGTGGCATTCTCGACGACATGGGCGCTGGTGACGACTAGGCCCTTGGCGGCGTTGACGATGACGCCGGAGCCGACGCTGCGGAACGCCTTCTCCTTCTCGCCGCCGAAATAGCGCCGGATGTCGGGGTCGCGCAGCATCTCGGCGCTGGGGCGGACGGTGCCCTTGACCTGGACGTTCACCACCGCAGGCATGGCCTCGGTCAGCAGCGGGTTGAGCGTCGGCAGCCCGCCGCTCGCGGCGGACCCGGCCGAGCCGCCGGAATTGCAGGCGGCCAGCGCCAGCATCGCAGGCACGACGAACAGCGTCAGGATGCGGCGCATCAGGTTTCTCCTTCCGATTCGCTGGAAGATGTGCGCCGGTTTGCGCCAAGCGTCCAGGTTTGGGTGCACCCACCGAACCCGCGAGGTCGGCGAAAGTTCACAGATCCGGCGAGGGTGGCGGCTCTCGGACCGTGGGAGCAAGGGTTTTGCGATCGGAGCGACACGGCCCCTCCCATCCCGACGCCGGTCGGGGTATATAGTCGGACATGACGACTGTGTGACATCGGCGTCGGCGACAGGCGTCGGGCTGCGACCCGCTCAGATCCGGAGGACTTCATGACCGCGAGCGAACACGCCGACAGCGCGGATATCGAGGCTTTGGCGAAATTTTTGTCCGAATCCGGTTCGTCCGCCGTGGCGCCCTTCGCCCTGGTGCGCCGGGGCAAGGTCATGTGCTTCTTCGACAACCCGTCGACGGCGACCGAGAGCGGCATCCAGGCCTATGCCGACCGCGCCTTCACGGTGATCGACATCCGCGCCCAGAGAGTCGTCCGCCGGCGGTGAGCCCGGCGCGATGTGCTCCGTCTCGTCCTGGATGCAGATGTCCTTCCCCAACCCCATTTCCGTCATCCCCGCGAAAGCGGGGATCTCATGACAGCCTGATCGGAAAGAGATTCCCGCTTTCGCGGGAATGACGGCGGAGGGCGAGGCGCGGGTGTCCCGCCTCAGCCTTCGATCGCCTTCTGCCGCAGCAGGTGGTCGGCCAGGACACAGGCCATCATCGCCTCGCCCACCGGCACGGCGCGGATGCCGACGCAGGGGTCGTGCCGGCCTTTGGTCAGGATCTCGGTGTTGTGGCCCTCGATGTCGACCGTGCGCCGCGGCGTCAGGATCGAACTGGTCGGCTTGACCGCGAAGCGCACCACCACCGGCTGGCCGGTCGAGATGCCGCCGAGGATGCCGCCGGCATTGTTGGCGGTGAAGCGGACCGCGCCGTCATTGCCCATCAGCATCTCGTCGGCGTTCTCCTCGCCGGACAGGGACGCGGCGCCGAAACCGGCGCCGATCTCGACCCCCTTGACCGCGTTGATCGTCATCATCGCCCGGGCCAGGTCGCTGTCGAGCTTGTCGTAGATCGGGTCGCCCCAGCCGGGCGGCACGCCCTCGGCCACCACCTCGACCACGGCGCCGGTGGAGGAGCCGGCCTTGCGCACGCCGTCGAGATAGTCTTCCCAGCGCGCCGCCGTCTCGGCATCCGGGCAGAAGAACGGGTTGCGGTCGACCTCGTCCCAGTCCCAGCGGTCGCGGTCGATCTTGTGCGGGCCGATCTGCACCAGCGCGCCGCGCACGGTCACGCCGGCCAGGATCTTGCGGGCGACGGCGCCGGCAGCGACCCGGCAGGCGGTCTCGCGGGCGCTGGACCGGCCGCCGCCGCGCGGGTCGCGGATGCCGTATTTCTTCCAATAGGTGTAGTCGGCATGGCCGGGCCGGAACTTGGCCGCGATCTCGGAATAATCCTTGCTGCGCTGGTCGGTGTTCTCGATCAGCAGCGAGATCGGCGTGCCCGTCGTCTGGCCCTCATAGACGCCGGACAGGATCTTGACCTCATCGGCCTCGCGCCGCTGGGTGACGAAGCGCGACTGGCCTGGCTTGCGCTTGTCCATCCAGGGCTGGATGTCGGCCTCGCTCAGGGGGATGCGCGGCGGCGTGCCGTCGACCACGACGCCGATCGCCGGCCCGTGGCTTTCGCCCCAGGTGGTGAAGCGGAACAGGGTTCCGAAGCTGTTGCCGGCCATATCCGCCTCAGCCCTCTCCGGCCACGCGATCGAGGGCGTCGCCCTCGAGCCGATAATAGATCTTCTGCGCCAGCCGCGCCGCGCCGATCCGGTCGTAGAGGCGCTGCGCCCCCTCGTTCCAGGTCTCGGTGGTCCAGTCGAGGCGGGTGCAGCCGCGGTCCTGCGCCAGCCGGGCCAGGAAGCGCAGCAGCGCCTCACCGGCGCCGAGCCCCCGCGCGCCGTCGCGGACATAGAGGTCCTTGAGCTGCAGATGGCCGGTCAGGGCCCGCCCCGGGAACAGCATGCCGAAGCTGGCGACGCCGACCGCCCGGCCGTCGATCTCGGCCAGGGCGATCTCGGTCGGGTGCTCACCATAGACATAGCGCCCAACCCGCTCGGCCGTCACCGCATCCGGATCGAGCGTACGGCCCTGGGCATAGTGCAAGTCGAGATCCTGGAACATCTCCGTCACGGCCGCGCGATCGGCGTCCGCGGCCAGCCGGACCGTGACGGCCGCGCTCATGACTTCGGCGCCAGGCCCTGCAGCAGCTCGGCGGTGGCCGCGGCGGCGTCGACCGAGACCATGCCGACGGTGTGATAGCCGCTGTCGACGTGGTGCACTTCGCCGGTCACCCCGGAGCCGAGCTCGGAGATCAGGTACAGCCCGGCGCCGCCGACCTGCTCGATGGTGACGTTGCGCTTCAGCGGCGCGTTCAGCTCGTTCCACTTCAGGATGTAGCGGAAATCGCCGATGCCGCTGGCGGCCAGGGTCTTGATCGGGCCGGCCGAGATGGCGTTGACCCGGATGCCGCGGCCGCCGAGATCGACCGCGAGGTAGCGCACGCTGGCCTCCAGCGCCGCCTTGGCCACGCCCATCACGTTGTAATGCGGCATCACCCGCTCCGCCCCGTAATAGGTCAGGGTCAGCAGGCTGCCGCCGTCGCGCATCAGCGGCACCGCCCGCTGCGCCACGGCGGTGAAGCTGTAGCAGGAGATGTCCATGGTGCGCAGGAAATTGTCCCGCGTCGTGTTCAGGTACAGGCCGTCGAGCTCGTTCTTGTCGGAGAAGGCGATGCCGTGCACCAGGAAGTCGAGCTTGCCCCAGTCGCGCTCCAGCGTCTGGAACACCGCGTCGATGCTGGCATGGTCGGTGACGTCGCAGGGCAGCACCTGGGTCGAGCCGACGCTCTCCGCGAGCGGCTTGACACGCTTGTGCAGCGCGTCACCCTGATAGGTGAAGGCGAGCTCCGCACCCTGCGCCGCACAGGCCGAGGCGATCCCCCAGGCGATCGACCGGTCGTTGGCGACGCCCATGATCAAGCCGCGCTTGCCTTGAAGGAGCGGAGTGGGAACCGTCATTGCAGAGCCTCAGTTGGGTCAGGACACCCGAACGGGGCGCGCCGCGGGTCCTTGGATTAAGGTGCGGGGATGGTACACGAACGCCCTGTCGGGTCAAATGTGGGCTTATGAATGGCATCGGGACCGGGTGATCGGCAAGAGCTGAGCCGGGGCATGGGCCACAAGGCCCGCCACTGGGCGAAGGCGATCTACACCTTCGGCCGCTACGCCGTGCTGCGCTTCTGGAACGACCGCGGGGCGCAGGCCGCCTCGGCCCTGACCTATTCCTCGCTGCTGGCGCTGGTGCCGATCGCCACCATCGCTTTCTCGATCCTGTCCGCCTTCCCTGCCTTCGGCCTGATCAAGGGCGCGGCACAGACCTGGCTGGTCGAGATGCTGGTGCCCGAGGTCGGGCACACCGTGCTGAACTACCTCGAGGGGTTCAGCCAGAACACCGGGCGGCTGACCGCCTTCTCGATCGTCGGCCTGGTGGTCAGCTCGGTGCTGCTGCTGGCCACCATCGAGGACGCTTTCAACGGCATCTGGCGGGTGAAGGAGCAGCGGGCCTGGGCGGTGCGGATCGTCACCTTCTGGGCGATCCTGACCCTGACCCCGATCCTGGTGGTCGCCAGCTTCTCCTTCACCATCAGCTTCTTCGGCAGCCATAGCGGCGGCGTCGCCCAGCAGCTGTGGGCGCCCTTCATCGGCTTCGTGCCGCTGGTGCTGCAGTTCATCGGCTTCTCGCTATTGTACCAGCTGATCCCGAACCGCTCGGTGCGCTGGATCGACGCCGTGATCGGCGGGGCCATCGCGGCGGTGGCGTTCGACCTCTCCAAGCGCCTGTTCGCCTGGTATCTGCGCGAGTTCCCGGCCTATGAGACGATCTACGGCGCCCTGGCGACGATCCCGATCTTCCTGCTTTGGCTGTATCTCGCCTGGTCGATCGTGCTGATCGGCGCGGTGATCGCCGCGGCCCTGCCGGACTGGCGCTCCGGCCGCCTGCTGGGCGGCGAGATCGACAGCCTGCTGCCGGGACCGCGGCTGACCGTCGCCGTCGCCGTCCTGCGCGAGCTGGCGGCGGCCAGCCGCCTCGGCGTCGGCATGCATCGCCGCACCCTGCTCGACCGGGTGCCGGTCGGCATCTCCGCGCTCGACGGCATGCTGGAGCAGCTGCGCCGCGCCCATTTCGTCGAACGCTCCGCCTCCGACACCTGGCTGATCTCGCGCGATCTCCGGATCACCACGCTGGCCGACCTGATGCGCGGCCTGGGCGTCGGCATGCGCGGCAAGATCGGCGAGGTGCCGGGGCTGGAGGGCGCCTGGCTGCGGGCGCTGGCGGACCGCATCCACGCCGCCGAGGAAGCGAATCACGACAGCCTCGGCGTACCGCTGTCGGCGGTGCTGGTCGACGAGCCGCCGGCCGAGCGCCTGCCCGGCCGGGCGGAGAAGCCGCCGATCCCGCTGCACCGGGTCGCCCCGAATGCGGAAGGCCCGCCGTGACCGGCGGGCCTTCGTCGGTCCGTACGGGACGATCTCTTAGCCGTTGACGATCCGCCAGGTGCCGTCGCCTTCGCGGCAGGCGGTGCCGCGCCCGGTCTGAGCCCGGCCCTCGACATAGATGGTCTGGGTGAAGTCGCGGCAGTTGCGCCCGGAGTCCTGATAGGTGCGGGTCGGGGTGACTGTGCCGTAATTGCCCGAATCCGGATTGCGCCAGGAGCTCTCGGTGCCGCTGCGGGAGTTCTCGAAGGCCTGGTTGTAGGTGCGCTCGGCATAGAGCTGGTCCGACCGGTCGAGCGAGGCACCGACGGAGTTGCCGAGCCAGCCGCCGACCAGCACGCCGGCTGCCGTGGCCGCGAGCTTGCCGGTGCCGCTGCCGAACTGCGAGCCCAGCAGGCCGCCGCCGGCCGCGCCCACCAGGGTGCCGACGCCCTGCTTCTGTCCCATGTCCTGGCACCCGGCCAAGGCGACCGCACCGACCAGCACGGCGGCGATGGTGAACTTCCTCATGGTCTCCGATCCTCCTGCGATGCCCGCAGCGGGCATCGGACCTGTCCTGGCCGCCATGGACTTCACGGCGGCGATGCCTAATGTAGCCAAAATTCGACCGAGTGAAGGCCGTGCGCCATGACGACGCCCCCGTTCCCCACCCCGAATCCCGGCAGTGCCGCAACCGAACCCGCCAATCTTGATTTCGTTCCGCCGGCGGACCCGTTTGCGCTGTTCGAAAGCTGGTTTGGCTTGGCCGCAGCCCATGAAATCAACGATCCGAATGCTGTGGCGCTGGCGACCGCGACGGCCGACGGCGCGCCGTCGGCCCGGATGGTGCTGCTGAAGGGCGTCGACGACGACGCGGCGGCGGCGCGCGGCTTCGTCTTCTTCACCAATCTGGAGAGCCGCAAGGGCGACGAACTGGCCCGCAACCCACGGGCGGCGCTGTGCTTCTATTGGAAGAGCCTGCGCCGGCAGGTGCGGGTCGAGGGGCCGGTGACGCCGGTCGAGCCGGCCGAGGCCGACGCCTACTACGCCAGCCGGGCCCGCGGCAGCCGGATCGGCGCCTGGGCCTCGGCCCAGTCGCGGCCGCTGGCCGACCGGGCGACGCTGGAGCAGGCGGTCGACGACGCCACCCGCCGCTTCGGCCCGGAGGAGACGGACGGGCCGGTGCCGCGGCCGCCGCACTGGTCCGGTTTCCGCCTGGTGCCGTGGCGGATCGAATTCTGGCAGGAGCGGCCGTACCGGCTGCACGACCGGGTGGTGTATGAGCCGGGCCGCGACGGTTGGCGCCACCACCGGCTGTATCCGTGACCGACGCCGTTCAGAGCGGCGGCCAGGCCGGCGGCGACGAGGCGCGGCGCGACCGGCTGCTGAAGCTGGCCACCACGGTCAGCGTCTCGGTCGCCTCGACCCTGGCCGTCCTCAAGCTGGCCGCCTGGCTGGTCACCGGGTCGGCCGCGATCCTGTCCTCGCTGCTCGACAGCCTGGTCGACGTCGCCGCCTCCGGCATCCTGCTGATCAGCGTGCGCCATGCGCTGCGGCCGCCCGACCGGTCGCACCGCTACGGCCACGGCAAGGCCGAACCGCTGGGCGCCATCGCCCAGGCCGCCTTCGTCGGTGGCTCGGCCCTGCTGCTGATCTTCGAATCAGCCGGCCGCTTCATCACCCCGGAACCGGTGACCGAGGTGCCGATCGGCATCGCCGTCATGTCGATCTCGCTGGTGGCGACGGTGCTGCTGGTCGTGTTCCAGCGCGGCGTCGCCCGCCGCACCGGATCGACCGCGATCGAGGCCGACCGGCTGAACTATGTCGGCGACACCGCCACCAGCGTGGTGGTGCTGGCGGTGCTGGTGATCGGCCAGCGGCCGGGCTGGCTGTGGCTGGACCCCGCCGCCGCGATCGGCGTCGCGCTGTGGCTGCTGGTCAGCGCCGCGCGCATCGCCCGCCGCGCCGTCGACCACCTGATGGACCGCGAGCTGCCGCAGGAGGACCGGGTGCGGATCGCCGCCATCGTCCGCTCCGATCCGGAGGTGGCGGGCCTGCACGACCTGCGCACCCGCAGCGCCGGCGGCACCCGCTTCATCGAACTGCATGTCGAGATGGATGGCAGCCTGACCCTGTGGCAGGCGCACACGGTCTGCGACCGGCTGGAGGCGGCGCTGTCGGCCGCCTTCCCCGACGCCGAAGTGATCCTGCACCAGGAGCCGGCCGGGCTGGACGACGAGCGGCTGGACCATCGCATCTACAAGCGCGGGGGCTAGCGCCCTCCGGCCGGTACCTCTCTCCGACTCTCCATCCCCTTACCCGTCATGGCGAGCGAAGCGTGGCCATCCAGTCGTGCAACCGGAACAAGTCTCACCATCCTGGATGGCACGCCCCTCCGGGGCTCGCCATGACGGTGAGGGGCATGGGTCAATCAATGACGGTCGGTATGAAATCATCGCCATAGATCTCACTGCCGGCCGGGTTCGACCCAGCCCGTGGCGCCTGCTAGGCTGCGGCCGCGACCAGAGAGGATTCCCGCCGTGCCGCAGCCCGATCACGTCATGGCCTTGCCGATCCCCGACGAGGCGGCGCTCGACGAGGATCTCAAGGCCTATTACGCCAAATGCCTGGAGAAGCTCGGGCTGGTGCCGAACGTGATCCGCGCCTACAGCCTGCGGCCGAAGAAGCTGCGCAACTTCATCGCCACCTATAACGAGCTGATGCTGGGCGACAGCGGCCTGTCGAAGCTGGAGCGGGAGATGATCGCCGTCACCGTCTCCTCCGCCAACCGCTGCTACTACTGCCTGGTCGCGCATGGCCAGGCGGTGCGGCGCCTGGCGGACGACCCGGAGCTGGGCGAGATGCTGGCCTTCAACCACCGCGTCGCCCGGCTGCCGCCGCGCCAGCGTGCCATGCTGGATTTCGCCTGGCTCCTGACCACCGAGCCGCACAAGGTCGGCGACGCCGAGCGGGCGGCGCTGCGCCAGCACGGCTTCTCCGACGAGGACATTTTCGACATCTGCGACGTGACCGGGTTCTTCAACATGTCGAATCGCGTCGCTTCGGGCGTCGACATGATGCCGAACCGCGACTATCACGCGATGAACCGCTGATTCCCGGGCAGGATCCATCATGGGCCGCTTCATCCGCGCCATCCTCATCATCTTCGGCGTGCTGTTCCTGCTGCTGATCGCGGTCGTCGGCGGGGCGACCTGGTATCTGGCGACCCAGACGCCCACGCTGCCGAAGGGCGACCTGGCCCTGCTGCTGGACCTGCGGAAGGGCGCGCCGGACCAGGTTCCGGGCGGCTTCAGCCTGAGCCGTACCCCGCTGACCCTGCACCAGACCATCGACGCGATCGACCGCGCCGCCGCCGATCCGCGGGTCGGCGCCATCGTCGCCCGGCTGTCGGCCGACGCGGTGCCGCTGGCCTCGGCGCAGGAGTTGCGGGACGCTATCGACCGGGCGCGGCGGGCCGGCAAGCTGACCGTGGCCCATGCCGACGACCTGGGCGGCGGCGGCCCGGGCAATGTCGCGGTCTTCCTGGCCGCCGGCTTCGACCAGAGCCTGATGATGCCGCAGGGCGGCGTCGGCCTGACCGGCATCTCGGTCGAGGTGCCCTTCGTCCGCGACCTCCTGGACACCGTCGGCGTGCAGCCCGAGGTCAGCAAGCGCGGCCAGTACAAATCGGCACCCGAGACCTTCACCGAGCGCGACTTCACCCCGGCCAGCCGGGCAATGAACGAGGCCATGGCCCAGGGCCTGTACGACCAGCTGGTCGCCGGCATCGCCCAGGGCCGCGCCTTGCCGCCCGACCAGGTCAAGCGGCTGATCGACGGGGGCCCCTACACCGCCAAGGAGGCGGTCGACGCCAAGCTGGTCGACAGGCTGGCCTATTGGGACGAGGTCGACGGGCTGGTCGACGCCCGGGTCGGCCGCAAGCTGACCGAGGTCAAGGCCGATGCGTATCTCGAGGCGACCGAGCCGGAGGTGAAGAGCGACCAGCCGCGGATCGCGGTGATCTACGCCACCGGCCCCATCGTCGACGAGCCGTCGGAGAGCAGCCTGGCCCGCCAGATCGTCGGCCGCGAGCTGGCCGAGACCATCGACAACGCGGTCGAGAACGACAAGGTCAAGGCGATCGTGCTGCGCATCGACAGCCCCGGCGGTTCGGTGATCGCCTCGGCCCTGGTCGGCCGGTCGATCGGCCGGGCGCGCGACGCCGGCAAGCCGGTCGTGGTGTCGATGGGCGAGACCGCGGCCTCCGGCGGCTACTGGATTGCGGCCCAGGCCAAGGCGATCGTGGCCGAGCCCTCGACCCTGACCGGGTCGATCGGCATCTTCGCCGGCAAGCCGGTGCTGCAGGCGCTGTGGAAGAAGGTCGGCGTCAGCTGGGGCAGCGTGCAGCGCGGCCGCAACGCCGGCATCTGGACCGTGAACGAGCCCATGGACAGCGTCGAGAAGGGCCGGTTCGAGGCCGGCGTCGACGCCGGCTACGACGCCTTCCTGCAGCTGGTGGCCAAGGGCCGCGGCATGGACCAGAAGGCAGTCGACGCCGTCGCCCAAGGCCGGGTCTGGCTCGGCAGCGAGGCGGTGAAGAACGGCCTGGTGGACCGGCTGGGCGGCCTCGACGCCGCCATGGTCATCGCCCGCCAGGCGATCGGCCTGAGCCCCGACGCCAAGGTGGCGGTGGTGCGCCTGCCGCGCCCGCGCTCGGCCCTGGACACGCTGCGCCGGCTGGTCTCCGGCAGCCCGTTCGCCGAGGAGGCGATGGTCGAGGCCGGGCTGGGCCCGATCGCCGAGCGCTTCGGCGCCCTCGCCGCCGTCAGCGACGGCCCTGTGGCGGCGATGCAGCCGCTGCTGCTGGGGCGGTAAGGACGTGGGTTGGGTTCGCTCTTGCGAACCCAACACCGCTCGGGCGGCACCACTCGGCGCCGCCTATCCCTCGAACCGTGCTCCGATCAGGAACTCGACATTGCCTTCCGGGCCGGTGATCGGGCTTTCGGTGACGCCCAGCACCTGCCAGCCCGCGCGGGCGCCGAGCCAGGCGGCGATGCGGTCGCAGACCTCGCGGTGCAATTCCGGGTCGCGCACCACCCCGCCCTTCCCCACCCGGTCGGGCCCGACCTCGAATTGCGGCTTGATCAGCGCCACTGCCCGGGCGCCCGGCGCCGCCAGAGCCAGCGCCGCCGGCAGCACCGTCTCCAGCCCGATGAAGCTGGCGTCGCAGACGACGATGCCGATCGGGTCCGGGATCAGCGCCCGATCCAGGTGCCGGGCATTGGTCCGTTCCAGCACCACGACGCGGGGATCCTGGCGCAGTGACCAGGCCAGCTGGCCGTGGCCGACATCGACGGCATAGACCTTCGCCGCGCCGCGGCTCAGCAGCACGTCGGTGAAGCCGCCGGTCGAGGCGCCGACATCCAGCCCAACCAAGCCTGCGGGGTCGATGCCGAAATGATCGAGACCCTTGACCAGCTTCAGCCCGCCGCGGCTGACCCAGGGATGGTCGCGGCCGCGCACTGACAGCGCCTCGGGCTGGGCCACGCCGTCGCCCGGCTTCTCGACCCGCTTCGTGCCCTCATAGACCAGCCCGGCCAGGATCAGCGCCTGAGCCCGCGCCCGGCTTTCCGCCAGGCCGCGCTCGACCAGCACCAGATCCGCCCGCGGCCGCTTCGCCATCATTTCCTCCGACCTTTCGCCGCATGCGGTTTACACCCTTTGCGGTTCCGGGGTCAGATTCCTCTCCGGCCCCGAGTCCCGAGGATCCGCGCATGCCCCCCTGCAATTTCGCCATCGTCGGCCCCGGCTGGCGCACCGAGTTCTTCCTGCGCGTCGCCCGGGCGCTGCCCGAGCGGTTCCGCATCGACGGCGTGGTGGTGCGCGACCCGGCCCGCGGCGCCGCCTTCGAGGCGCAATGGGGCCTGCCGACCTTCCGCTCGACCGAGGCGCTGCTGCGGCTGACGCGGCCGCGCTTCGCCGTGGTGTCGGTGCCGCAGCCGGCCGCGCCCGGGGTGATCGCCGAGTTGGCTGCCGGCGGCCTGCCGGTGCTGTCCGAGACGCCGCCGGCGCCGGACCTCGAAGGCCTGCTGCGCCTGCACGCGCTGGTCCGCGGCGGCGCCCGCCTGCAGGTGGCCGAGCAGTATTTCCTGCAGCCGACCCATGCCGCCCGGCTGGCGCTGATCGCCGCCGGCCGGATCGGCACGCCGAGCCACGCCCATGTCGCGGTGGCGCATGGCTATCACGGCACCAGCCTGATCCGGAGATATCTCGGCCTCGGCTTCGAGAATGCGAGCATCCGGGCCCAGGGCTTCAGCAGCCCGATCGTCGCCGGCCCGACCCGGGCGGGCCCGCCGGCCGAGCACCGCATCGCCCAGTCCGAGCAGACCATCGCCACGCTCGATTTCGGCGACCGGTCGGCGGTGTTCGACTTCACCGGCGACCAGTACCACCACTGGATCCGCACGCCGCGGGTGCTGGTGCGGGGCGAGCGCGGCGAGCTCAAGGACGACGAGCTGCGCTATCTGCAGGACCACCGCACCCCGGTGACGCTGCGCCTGCTGCGCCAGGACGTCGGGCAATACGCCAGTATCCAGGGCCACCATCTCGTCGGCTTCCTGGCCGGGGCGGACTGGGTCTATCGCAACCCCTTCGTCGGGGCACGGCTGAACGACGACGAGATCGCCGTCGGCGCCTGCCTGGCCGGCATGGCCCGCTATGTCGAAACCGGGGAGGAGATCTATGGCTTCGCCGAGGCGGCGCAGGACCAGTATCTGGCGCTGTCGATCGCCGCAGCGAAGGCGTCGGGCCAGGTGGTGCAGACCGAGACGCAGCCCTGGGCGACCTGACGGCAGCCTGTCAGTGGAGGCTGCCCTCGCGAGCACTGGAGCTGAAGATCGACTGCACCAGCCCGGAGAAGCGGCGCGGGTCGTAAGGCTTCGACAGGATCGGCAGGTTGCGATAGGCGGCTGGCAGGCTTTCCCGCGGATAGCTGGTGGCCAGGATGACCGGCACGCCGCGCTGCAGCAGGATGTCGAGCGCCGGGAACGCGGCGGCGCCGCACAGGTTGATGTCGACCATGGCGCCGTCGATCGACTGGCTGCGTGCCATCTCGATCGCGCGCGAGACCGTCGTCGCCGGACCGACCACGGTGCCGCCCCAGGTCCGGAGCGTCAGTTCCAGGTCGAGGGCCACAATCTGCTCGTCCTCGACGATCAGGATGCGGCGCCCGTGCAGGTCGACAGCGTCCTCTGCTTCGCTGTAAAGCAGTCCCATTCCACCAGTCCCGGGCTCGGCCATGCGCAGGCCGTTCCTCCGGGTCCCTTCCAGTGCCGCTGCGGCGCGGCGGGCGAAATTGTCATATCATGGCCATAAACACGGGATTTCGGCGCCTGTTCCCGATCGTCTCACGGTTGCGACGGAATCACGCCGGCGCGGCGTGAAGGACACAGCCGGCTTTAACAAAGAAGAAACGGGCAGTTGGTACTAGAATGCGCCCGTGAGAACGGTGCGCGGACGGAAGGGGGCTTCGCGGCGCATGCGTGTGTGGAAACAATTCGTGGTCATCAGCCTGCTCGCCGCGGCGGCGGTGGGGGTATGGCGCTATGCGCCGTTCCAGGCGGATGGCGCGATGGCGCCGCGCGGCGGCCCGATCGCGGTCCCCGTCATGCTGGCCCCGGTGCACACCGGCACGGTCACCGAGGCCATGGACGCCGTCGGCACCACCCGGGCGAACGAGGCCGTCACCATCACCGCCAAGACCACCGGCATCGTCGACCGGATCGAGTTCGAGGACGGCCAGGTCGTGGCCGCCGGCGCCCCGATCATCCGGCTGGACAGCGACGAGCTGGTGGCCACCGTCGCCTCGGCCGAGGCCGAGCTGCGCAATGCCCGCGTATCGCTCGACCGGGCCGAAACCCTGTCGAAGTCGCGCAACGTCGCCCAGGCCCAGGTCGACACGCTGCGCGCCGACCTCGAGGTCAAGACGGCGGCGGTGGCGGCGCAGAAGGCACGGCTGGCCGAGCGGGTGATCACCGCCCCCTTCGCCGGCACGCTGGGCATCCGCAAGGTCAGCCAGGGCGCTCTCGTGTCGCCTGGCACCGCGATCGTCACGCTGGACGACCTCAGCCGGGTCAAGGTCGACTTCAACCTGCCGGAGATGCTGCTGTCGCGCCTGGCCCCGGGCCTGACGCTCGAGGTCCACAGCGACGCCTATCCCGACCGCGCCTTCACCGCCGTCGTCACCTCGGTCGACACCCGAATCGACCCGGCCACCCGGTCGGTCACCACGGTGGCGGAGATCGACAACCGCGACGGGCTGCTGCGCCCCGGCATGTTCCTGACCGTGCGGGTGCAGCTGTCGACCGACCCCAGCGCCCTGCTGGTGCCGGAGCAGGCGCTGGTGCCGCAGGGCACCCGCCAGTTCGTCTATCTGGTCGTCGACGGCAAGGCGGTGCGGCGCGAGGTGACGCTGGGCACCCGGCTGCGCGGCCAGGTGCAGATCCGGTCCGGCCTGGCCGCCGGGGAGTCGGTGGTGGTCGAGGGCACGCAGCGGCTGCGCGACGGCGTGCCGGTGCAGGTGCAGGGGGCCGGCACGGCGCCGGCAACCTGACATGGTCCTGTCCGACACCGCCATCAAGCGTCCGGTCTTCGCCGTCGTCGTCAGCCTGCTGCTGGTGGTGCTGGGCGTCTTCGCCTTTCAGCGGCTGACCGTCCGCGAATACCCCAACATCGACCCACCGGTGGTGTCGATCAGCACCACCTATGAAGGCGCCTCGGCCCAGGTGATCGAGAGCCAGATCACCCAGGTGATCGAGGAGGGCGTGGCCGGCGTCGCCGGCATCCGCACCATGCGCTCGACCAGCCAGGAGGGGCGGTCCAGCGTCCGGCTGGAATTCGACATCGAGCGCGATGTCGAGAGCGCGACCAACGACGTGCGCGATTCGGTCGGCCGGGTGATCGCAAGGCTGCCGGACAATGCCGACACCCCGATCATCCGCAAGGTCGATGCCGACGCCAGCCCGATCATCTACGCCACCCTGACCAGCGACGGCCGCTCGGCGATCGAGCTGAGCGACATGGCCAAGCGCTACGTCGTCGACCCGCTCTCGGCCGTCGACGGCGTCGCCCAGGTGACGATCGGCGGCGAGCGCCAGCCGTCGATGCGGGTCTGGTTGGACCGCAACGCCATGGCGGCGAGGCTGGTCACGGCGCAGGACGTCAAGGACGCGCTCGAGGCCCAGAATGTCGAGCTGCCCTCGGGCCGGGTCGAATCCAACGACCGCGAGCTGACGGTGCGCACCAACACCCGGCTGTCGACGCCGGAGGAGTTCGCCCGCATCGTTCTGCGCCGCGAGGGCGAGACGCTGGTGCGGCTGGGCGACGTGGCCCGGGTCGAGGTCGGCGCACGCGACGACCGCAGCGGCTTCCGCGCCGACGGCAAGCCCGCCGTCGGCATCGGCGTGGTCAAGCAGTCGACCGCCAACACGCTGGACGTGGCCGAGGGCGTGCGCCACGCCATGGACGCGCTGCGCCAGTCGCTGCCGCCGGATGTGCGGATCGAGATCTCCTCCGACGACAGCGTCTTCATCGACAAGTCGATCGAGGAGGTGTTCCTGGCGCTGGCGATCGCCCTGGCGCTGGTGATCGGCATCGTCTTCATCTTCCTGCGCAGCATCCGCGCCACGCTGATCCCGGCGGTCGCCGTGCCGGTGTCGATCATCGCCTCCTTCATCGTGCTGGCGGCGCTGGGCTATTCGATCAATGTCCTGACCCTCCTGGCCATGGTGCTGGCGATCGGCCTGGTGGTCGACGACGCCATCATCGTGCTGGAGAACATCAGCCGCCGGATCGAGCATGGCGAGTCGCCGCTGGTCGCCGCCTATCTCGGCTCGCGCCAGATCGGCTTCGCCGTCGTCGCCACCACCGCGGTGCTGACCGCCGTGTTCGTCCCGATCTCCTTCCTGCAGGGCAATGTCGGCCGGCTGTTCAGCGAATTCGGCATCACCGTCGCGTCCTCGGTGCTGTTCTCGGCGCTGATCGCCCTGACCCTGACGCCGGCGATGTGCAGCCGGCTGCTGCGCCCGGCCAATGAGGAGACCTGGCTGCACAAGGTCACCGAGCACGGCTTCGACCTGCTGAACCGCGGCTACAAGGCGACGCTGGGCTTCGCCCTCGCCGCGCCGCTGCTGGTCTGCGCCATCGCGGTGGCGCTCAGCCTCGGCGCCGTGGCGCTGCTGCAGAGCCTGCCGCAGGAATTCGTGCCGACCGAGGATCGCGGCCGGGTGGTGGTCAGCGCCACCGGGCCGGAGGGCTCCAGCCTGGACTACACTGGCGCCCAGCTGGCCCGGATCGAGGCGGCGCTGACACCCTATGTCGAGGCGCAGGACGTCACCCGGCTGCTCGCCATCCTGGCGCCGGCCTGGGGCCCGACCGGGGTCAACCGGGTCACCGTCATCGGCCAGATGAAGCCTTGGGACGAGCGCAGCCGGTCGCAGCAGCAGGTGGTGCGCGAGCTCGGGGCCAAGCTGGCCGGCATCCCCGGCATCCGCGCGGTCGCCATCAACCCCAGCGGCCTCTCCCGCGGCTCCGGCGCCCCGGTGCGCTTCGTCATCGGCGGCAACACCTATGACGAGCTGATCGGCTGGCGCGACCGGCTGGAGGACCGGCTGCGCAGCTCCCGCGTGCTGCGCAACCTGCAGGCCGATTACGACGAGACCAAGCCGGAGCTGCGCGTCGCCATCGACCGCAACCGCGCCGCCGATCTCGGCATCTCGATCCGCGCCATCGGCGAGACGCTGGAGACCATGTTCGGCTCGGTCGCCGTCACTCGCTACGAGGATGACGGCGAGGAATACGATGTGGTACTGCAGGCCAGGGCCGAGGACCGGCAGACGCCGCGCGACCTGTCCAACATCTTCGTCCGGGCGTCCGGCGGCACGCTGGTGCCGCTGACCAGCCTGGTGAAGCTGCAGGACGTCGCCGGGCCGGCCAGCCTGGGCCGCTTCGACCGGGTCCGCGCCATCACCTTCACCGCCAGCCTGGCCGACGGCACCACGCTGGGCGACGCGGTGGACGAGATCCGCACCGCCGTCGCCGAGGTGCTGCCGACCGAGGCCCGTCTGTCCTGGGACGGCGACACCCGCGAGTTCCTGGAGAGCAGCGCTTCGCTCTACATCACCTTCGGCACCGCGCTGCTGATCGTGTTCCTGGTGCTGGCGGCGCAGTTCGAGAGCTTCGTCCACCCGGTCACGATCCTGCTGACCGTGCCGCTGGCGATCTTCGGCGCGCTCGGCTCGGTCGCCCTGCTCGGCATGACGGTCAACATCTACACCCAGATCGGCATGGTCATGCTGATCGGGCTGACGGCGAAGAACGCGATCCTGATCGTCGAATTCGCCAACCAGCTGCGCGACGAGGGGCTGGACGTGCTGCAGGCGGTGCACGAGGCCGCGGCGACCCGGCTGCGGCCGATCCTGATGACCTCGATCGCCACCGCGCTGGGCGCCCTGCCGCTGGCGATCGCCACCGGCGCCGGCGCCGAATCGCGCCAGGCGATCGGCGTCGTCATCTTCGGCGGTGTCATGGTCTCGACCGCGCTGTCTCTGTATCTGGTGCCGGTGCTGTACCGGGCCCTGGCCCGCTTCACCTCGCCGGCCAGCCGCACCACCAGGGAGCTGGAGCGCCAGCTGCTGGTCCATCGCAGCGAGGGCTCGTCGCCGGCGGAGTAGGGAATTTTGCGGCCACTCGGCGAATTTTTCGCCCCGGCAGGCGCCGTGCTGCCAGATCCCAATCCGTCATCCCCGCGAAAGCGGGGATCTTGCGATGCTTTGCCCGAAAAGAGATTCCCGCTTTCGCGGGAATGACGGCAAAGGGATGGGCCGTTGTCCGAAAAGGTCCCGCCAGCGCAGTCTCCCCTGGCACGGCGATTGCAGGGCCCTCCCCGCCACCCAACCCGGGCGGCGTTGCGTCGGGGGACGCCCATGAAGAAGCGCTGGAAATTTGCGGCCGGGATCGTCGCCGCCCTGCTGGCCGTGCCGGCCGCCGCCTATGTCGCCGTGGTGCGGCCCAACTATCCGCCCGTCCCGGTGCTGCAGGCACCGAAGCCGCAGAACCAGGCCGAGGCGGACCGCCAGGACCTGGAGCTGCTGCGCCGGCTGCCGGAGGCCGATCGCAGCTTCTCCGACGGCGCCCGCGAGCGCTTCGACCTGCGGATCGAAGGCCTGCTGGCGCAGGTGGCGGCGGCGGGGCCCGCGGGCATGGACCCGGCCCGCTTCGAGATGGCGATCACCTGCGCCGTGGCGCTGGCCGGCAACGGCCACACCTATGTCCGCGGCGCCGCCATGGGCCGGTCGCTGAACGCGCTGCCGCTGCGGCTGGTCTGGTTCGACGACGGGCTCCACGTCGTCGCCGCCCGGGAAGCCCTGGCCGGGCTGCTGGGCGCCCGCGTGACCGCGCTGGACGGCCGGACTCCCGAGGACCTGGCCGAGGCGGTGCGCCCCTGCATCGGCGGCAACGACGTCCGGGCCCGGCTGCTGTCGGTCAGCCTGCTCTCCTCCCCCGCCGCGCTGCACGCCCTCGGGCTGCTGCCCGCGGCCGATGCCGCCACCCTCGCCTTCCACCTGCCGGACGGGCGGCGCATCGAGCGGCGGGTCGAGGCCGATCAGCAGCCGGCGATCCGGGCGGAGGGCGAGGTGCGCTGGCCGGCCTCCGACCTGCTGCCGGCCGCGCTGCCGGCGGATGACGGGCCCTGGCGGCATGTCCTGTCGGGGGTAGACGCGCTGCCGCTGTATCTGCAGCACGCAGACCGGGCCTATTGGCACGATTACCCGGCACCGGACACGCTGTTCATCGAGCTGCGACGCATCCGCGACATGCCCGGCGACAGCCTGGAGGCGTTCCTCGACCGGATGCTGGCGGAGGCGGCGGAGCGCCGGCCGAAGACCGTGATCGTCGACCTGCGCGCCAACACCGGCGGCGACTACATGCTGACCGCCGCCTTCACTCGCCGGCTGCCGGACGTCCTGGCGCCGGACGCCCGGATCCGTGTGCTGACCGGCCCCGACACCTTCTCCGCCGCGATCTCCACCTTGGCCCGGCTGAAGCATTTCGGCGGCGACCGGGTCGAGATCGTCGGCCGGCCGGTTGGCGACTTCACCGCCTTCTGGGGCGAGGGCGGGCGGCTGACCCTGCCGAATTCGGGCGTCTCCATCCGCTATGCCACCGGATTCCATGACTGGGGCCAGGGCTGCGGGCTGGCGCAGATCGGCCGCTGTTTCTGGCTGAACTACCTGTATGGCGTGGCCGGCGGCGATTTGTCGCCGACCCTGACGGTGCCCGTCACCTTCGCCGATTACCGCGCCGGCCGGGATCCGGACCTCGAGGCCGTCGCGGCCGAAGACTGACCCGCCCCCCCTCCGGGGTGAATTCCCGCCAGGATCGGTCCTACCACCCCTGCGGGGCTTTCCAAACCCGTCCGCTTCGTTCACAAGCGAGGCGGCCTCGTTTCACCCCGGAGCACTGTCTTGGACTATCTGAGCGCGATCATCCTCGGGGTGATCGAAGGCATCACCGAGTTTCTGCCGATCTCCTCGACCGGCCACCTGATCATCGCCGAGCATTGGCTGGGCGCACGCTCGGACACCTTCAACATCGTCATCCAGGCCGGCGCCATCCTGGCCGTGACCATCATCTACTGGCGCCGGATCTTCGACCTGGTGCTGGGCTGGCGCCGGCCGGAGAACCGGCACTATGCGATCCGGCTGCTGCTCGCCTTCGCCATCACGGCCGTGTTGGGTCTGGTCGTCAAGAAACTCGGCTTCAACCTGCCCGAGAACATCCTGCCGATCGCGATCGCGCTGGTCGTCGGCGGTTTCTGGATGATCTGGGCCGAGCGGCAGGCGGCGAAGCTGCCCGACAGCCACAAGATCACCTGGCTGGTCGCCATCGTGGTCGGCCTGGCCCAGATCGTGGCCGGCGTCTTCCCGGGCACCTCGCGCTCGGCCGCCACCATCTTCGCCGCCATGCTGGTCGGTGCCAGCAACCGGGCCGCGGCGACCGAATTCGCCTTCCTGGTCGGCATCCCGACGATGTACGCGGCCAGCGCCTATGAGCTGTATGGGCAGATCAAGGAAGGCGGCGCGCATGAGGATTGGGGTGCGCTGGGCGTGGCCTTCGTGGTCTCGACCGTCACCGCCTTCATCGCGGTGAAGTGGCTCTTGGGCTACATCCAGACCCACCGTTTCACCGCCTTCGCGATCTACCGGATCATCTTCGGCGCGCTGCTGCTGGGCGCGGTGGCGCTGGGCTGGATCGCCTGACGGCCGGTCAGAGACCGTTTGGAAATGCGCTGGCGTGAGTCGGCTGGTGGTGGTTTCGAGAACCGGCGCGCGGCGGACGGTTGAGTCCGCGAGCACCGGAAGCTTCGAGTTCGCCGTCAGACGGCCACGCCAGATGCATTTACAGACGGTCTCTCAGCGGTCGTTCTCGTGTCCCGGCCGATAGTAGTAGTAGGGATTTCGCGAAGCGCCCCGGGACGAGCCGCGATCGTACCGGCGGTTGTCGCCATCGTAGCGGCGGTTGCCACCATCGTAGCGACGGACGTAACGGCGGTCGCCGTCGCGCCAGCCGTCGTTGCGGCGGTTGTAGGCGGACCGCCGATAGGATCGCCGGTCGTTGTCGTAGTAGCGGTTGTCGTAGTAGCGGCGGCTGTTGCTGTAGTACCGCGGATAGTTGTAGCTCCGCGACCCGTAATAGCGGCTCGGATAGCGGTAGCTCGGTTGGGAATAACCGTAGCCGTAGCCATAGTCGTTATAGGCGTAGCTGTCGCCGTAGCCGTAGCCGCCGTAGCCGTCCGGATAGGCGACGCAGGCGCCCAGGCCGGCCGTGGCCGCCAGGGCACCGATCAGGAACAACCGACGCAGACCGGTCGGGGACATGAGCTGACACTCCTTCAGGCCGCGGGCGGCCTCGCCTCAGCCCGCGGCTGGGACAGGAAACGAGGGGCCGGCCGGCGGCTACCGCCGGCTGCCTCTGTCGTAGTCGTAGTAGCCATAGCCGCCGCGATAGCCGTAGCGCGGATAGCCGTACCCGCCGCGATAGCCGTACCCGCCGCGATAGCCGTAATAGCGGGGATAGCCGTACGCCGTCGGATAGTTGTAGTAGCGGGGATAGCTGTAGGCGCGAGGATAGGTGTAGTACCTCGGGTAGCTGTAGGTCGGCGCCGGGGCATAGGCGTAGTTGTCGTAGCCGTAGGTGCTGTAGCCGGCATAGCCCACCGGATAGGCATAGCAGCCGCCGAGACCGACCGCGGCTGCGGCCAGGGCGCCGGCCAGAACCAGCCGGCGCAGACGGGTCCGAGACATGACCTGACACTCCATCAGCCCGCGGGCTGGCGCCGCGACGGCGTCGCGGCGTCCCCCCGCGGCGTGACGAATCAACGCAGCACAGCCCGTCCGGTTCCGCCACAGGAGGAGGCCGGGCATGCGGGCGAAGAACACACGGATGTCATAGTGTGCTGCTACGGAGCATAGGTTTCAGCAGTCGAATCCAGGTTTTACAGGGACTTGGCACTGGCCGTTTTGGCCGGGCCGCCAGATTTTTTTCGAGCTTTCATCCAGGAAGGGAAAACCCATGACCTTCATCTTCGGGACCCCGGAAGACGACCAATTGATGGGGATGAACGGCGAAAATGACACCATCTACGGCTACGCTGGCGACGACACTCTCATCGGCGGCCCCAACAACGACTATCTGGCCGGGGGAACTGGCGCCGACTATCTGATCGGCGGCGCCGGCAGCGACAGTCTCAGCGCCGATCCGTTCGACGGATCGCCGGATGTGTTCGATGGCGGCGCGGGCGTGGACCTGCTGTTCTACTCCGCTGGCACAACCGCCGGGGTTACCGTGAACCTGGCCGCGGGCACCGCCTCCGGCGGGTCGACGGTGAGCGGGATCGAGAGCGTCGTGGGGACGCGCCATGCCGACACGCTGACTGGGGATGCCCTCGGCAACACCTTGGGCGGCGACGCCGGCGACGACGTGCTGGATGGCGGCGGCGGCAACGACCCTGCTCGATGGCGGCTATGGTCGTGACACCCTGACGGGCGGCGCCGGCGACGACACGCTGCGCGACTCCGACATCAGGGGCCTCACCGGGCCGGACCGGCTGGATGGCGGCGCCGGCAGCGACACCGTGGATTACAGCTTCGTCACCCGCTCGTCGACGATTGATCTGGCTGCGGGCACGATCAACGGCGTGGCCGTGCTGACCAGCATCGAGAACGTTCGCGGGACGCAGGGCGACGACACCATCATCGGCAACGCCGGGGCCAATTTCCTGTTCGGTGGCAACGGCACCGACGTGCTGCGCGGCGGGGCCGGCAACGACAGGCTCGAGGGCGGCAGGCTCGAGGCCGGCCCCTCCGGCCTCGACAGCCTCTATGGCGAGGCCGGCGACGATGTCCTCTATCAGGACATCCTCCTCTTCCCCTTCATTCCCCCGTCCGGACCGCCGCGGCTGCTGGACGGCGGCGACGGCGTCGACACCGCCGATTACGGCCAGCACATGCACAACGTCACTCTCGACCTGCAGGCCGGCACCGGCCTCGACGGCTATCTGCAGCTGGTGTCGATCGAGAACCTGCGCGGCAGCGCCTTCGACTATGACACCCTGGTCGGCAATGCCGGGGCCAACGCGCTCTACGGCAATGGCGGCGACGATGTCCTGCGCGGTGCCGGCGGCGGCGACCGGCTGGACGGCGGCGCCGGCAGCGATACCGCCAGATACGACGAGGGCAATGTCGGCATCGTCGTCGACCTGTCCACGGGCGCCGCGTCGGGCGGAAACGCCCAGGGCGATGTGCTGGTCTCGATCGAGAACCTGTTCGGCAGCCAGGGAAACGACAGCCTGACAGGGACTGCTGGCGCCAATAGCCTCGCCGGCGAAGCCGGGGACGACGTGCTCCGCGGCGGCGACGGCAGTGATGTCCTGCGTGGTGACGCCGGAGCCGACCTGCTGGACGGCGGCGCCAACTCCAACATCGACACCGCGACATATGGCGAAGGCAATGTCGGCGTCGTCGTCGACCTGTCCGCAGGAACGGGATCAGGCGGCAACGCCCAGGGCGATGTGCTGGTCTCGATCGAGAACCTCTCCGGCAGCCGGGGGAACGACAGCCTGACGGGAAACGCCCTCGCCAATACCCTGGCCGGCGACATCGGTGACGACGTGCTCCGCGGCGGCGATGGGCAGGATGTGCTGCAAGGCGGGGCTGGGGCCGACCGCTTCGTCTTCGCCGCCGTCACCGACAGCAGGGCCGGGGCGCCCGACCGCATCACCGACTTCAGCCATCTCCAGGCCGACCTGGTCGACCTGTCGGCGATCGACGCCAACACCGGCGCCGCCGGCAACCAGGCCTTCAGCTTCATCGGCACGGCCCTGTATTCGGGCGTCGCCGGCCAGTTGCGCTACGCTTTCGACGGCACCGACACCACCCTCGGCGGGGACGTCAACGGCGACGGTGTCTCGGACTTCCGCATCCGGCTCACCGGCGGCATCGGCCTCGTCGCGGGCGATTTCGTGCTGTGACGCCCGGCCGTCCCGACCGGTGGCGCACCCACCGGTTGGGACGGATGTCACAATCTACTGGCATGAAACAGCAATTTTGGGCCAAATTGATCCATCATCTGCAGCTATTTCGAGTCAGTCCATTTAGGTGCCGCCGGCCTCCGATCCGACATCGGGATCAAGGCGAATGCCAAAGGGAGAAGAACCACCATGAACTTCATTAACGGCACCCCGGGAGACGATGATTTCATTGGAACGCAGTTCGACGACACGATCACCGGCGTCGGAGGCAACGACACTCTTTCGGGCCTTGGCGGGGACGATACCCTGGATGGCGGGATCGGCGACGACACGCTCAACGGCGGCGACGGAAACGACACGCTCCGCGGGCAAGCAGGCTTCGACCATCTGATCGGCGGCGCCGGCGACGATGTGCTCAGCGGCGGTGGCGATGTGTTCGAGGGCGGCGCGGGCTCCGCCGACACCTTGATCTTCAACGGCACGGTCGACCTGGCCGCCGGCACGACATCCGGCGGCGGAACGGTGAGCGGCGTCGAACGAGTCACCGGCAGTTTCGGCGACGATACACTGACCGGGGACGCCGGCAACAACATCCTCGCCGGCGACGTCGACATCTGGAACCAGCCAGATTACAGCGGCGACGATGTGCTGACCGGTGGCGGTGGCAACGACACCCTCTATGGTCGCGGCGGCGCGGATGTGCTGGACGGCGGCAGCGGAGACGACGAACTCTACGGCGGCAGCGCAGATCAGGCCCAGATCCAGGACATCCTGAGGGGCGGCGACGGCGACGACGTGCTGTGGGACTCCGGCATCTCGAGCGATGGTGGAGTACCGGACCGGCTGGACGGCGGCGCCGGCAACGACACCGCGGATTACACCGGTTCCTACGCCACGGTCGTCGTCGATCTGGCCGCAGGCACGGTCAACGGCCAAGCCGTGCTGACCGGCATCGAGAATGTTCGCGGGGCAGGTCGCGTCACCGGGGACGCCGGCGCCAACATCCTGAGTGGCGGCGTCATACTCCATGGCGGTGCGGGGGACGACACACTCTCAGCTTACCACAGTTCCGTCAGCCTCTATGGCGAGGCCGGCGATGATGTCCTTTACATTTCCAGAAGCGGGGTCATGGACGGCGGTGACGGCATCGACACTGCCGACTACAGGAGCTACCTCCACAACGTCTATATCGATCTGCAGCTGGGCATCGGCCCCGAAAACGACATCACGCTGGTGTCGATCGAGAACCTGACCGGCACCAGTTTCGACAACGACACGCTGGTCGGCGACGGCGGCAGCAACGTTCTCGACGGCCTTTCCGGCAAGGATTCCCTGCGAGGAGGCGGCGGCGACGACGTGCTCCGCGGCGGGGCCGGCGCCGACACGCTGAACGGCGGCGCCGGCAGCGACACCGCCAGCTATTACACCAGCAAAGCCGGCGTGACGGTCGACCTGGCCGCCGGCACCGGCACGGGCGATGCCGCGGGCGACACCTTCATCGACATCGAGAACCTGACGGGCAGCGGCAAGGGCGGCGACATGCTGACCGGAACCGCCGGTGCCAACATCCTGGCCGGCTGGGGCGGCGACGACCTGCTCCGCGGCGGCGCCGGGGCCGACACGCTGGACGGCGGCGGCGGCACCGACACCACCACCTACTACGGCAGCGCGGCCGGTGTGACGGTCGACCTCGCCGCCGGGACGGGCACGGGCGGCGACGCCCAGGGCGACATCCTGATCGGCATCGAAAACGTCACCGGCAGCAACCTGGGCAGCGACACCCTCAGCGGGACTGCCGGTGCCAACACCCTGGCCGGCTGGGGCGGCGCCGATGTGCTCCGCGGCGGGGCTGGCGCCGATACGCTCGACGGTGGCACCGGCAGCGACACGGCCAGCTACTACACCGGCGCGGCCGGGGTGACGGTCGATCTCGCGACCGGCACCGGATCCGGCGGCGACGCCCAGGGCGACACCCTGGTATCGATCGAGAACCTCACCGGCAGCAACTTGGGCAATGACAGCCTCAGTGGGAATGCCGGCGCCAACACCCTGGCCGGCTGGGGCGGCGACGACGTGCTCCGCGGCGGGGCCGGCGCCGACCGGCTGGACGGCGGCGCCGGCAGCGACACCGCCAGCTACTACGCCGGCGCGGCCGGCGTGACGGTCAATCTCTCGACCGGTACCGGCAGCGGCGGCGACGCCCAGGGCGACACCTTTGTCTCGATCGAGAACGTCAACGGCTCGACCGGCGCGGACCAGATCACCGGCAACGCCGCGGCCAATGTGCTGAACGGCTGGGCCGGCCAGGACGTGCTGCGCGGCGGCGGCGGCGCCGACCGCTTCGCCTTCACCGCCGCCTCGCACAGCACCGTCGGGGCGGCCGACCGGATCATCGATTTCAGCCACGCCCAGGGCGACCGCGTGGACCTGTCGGCGATCGACGCCAACACCGGTGTTCCCGGCAACCAGCCCTTCAACTTCATCGGCACCGGGCTCTTCACCCACCATGCCGGCGAGCTGCGCTACGCCGTCGCCGCCGGCGTCACCACCATCGCCGGCGACGTCAACGGCGACGGCGTCTCTGACTTCCACATCCAGCTCACCGGCGCCATCGGCCTCGTCGCCGCCGACTTCGTGCTGTAGCCCCTACCCCCGGATCCGGGACTGCAGCCGGCGCCAGCTGTCCTTGGGCAGCGGGACGTCGGCGCGCCTGTCCCAGGCGGCCAACCCCGCGGGCGGCGCGGCGCCGTCGTCCAGCACCGGGCCGAGGAACACCGCAGCAAGCGGCATGCCCGCTTCCCAGGCGGTCTCGACGGCTTCCAGTTGCATCTCCAGCCGCTCGATCCGGGCGCCATCCTCGATCCGGCCCTCGCGCAGCGGCGGGTCCTCGGCCGCGATCCGCAGCGTGAGGTGCAGCGGCAGCTTCGGCCAGGAAGCGGCCAGGCGGTCGAGCGCCCGGCGCAGCGAGTCGGGATCGGCGCGCTCCGGCACCGTGCCACCGCGCGGCCGGCCGGGCAGAGCCACCCCGCCCGGGGCGGCATCGTCCATCCGGGCCCAGAGCGGCCCGGCATGGTCGAGCAGCAGCAGGTCGACCGGCCCGCGGCAGCGCGTCTCGTCGTCCTCCTCGACCAGCCGGCCCAGCCGCTCCGCCGCCAGCTCCGGATAGCGGCCGCCGCGCAGGGTCGTGACCGACGCCTCCCACCCCAGCGCCTCGGCGATGACCACGGCGTCGGACGAGGCCAGCGTGTCGTCCCAGGGCTCGGGCGGAGGCCCGGCCAGCGCGGCACCCAGGCGCCAGCGGCCGCTTTCCTGCCGCAGCGCCGACAGCGCCAGGCCGCGCCCGAGCAGCAGATGGTGCAGGATCGCGCGGAACGCCGAATCCTCGGCCATGCCGATCGGCCGGTCGCGCCAGGCCGCCTCGTCTCGGGCGAAGCCGGGGGCGCCGGTATCGACCGTCAGCGCCGCCATCCGGTCGCCGATCCGGCCGGCGACGCGGCAGGCGAATTCGGCGAAGCGCCAGGCCGTGTCTCGCGCGGTCCAGCCGCCGCGGATGCGGATGTCGCGCGGCAGCCGGGCCGGCGCCAGCATCGGCCACGGGGCCAGCCCGGCCTCGCCCAGCGCGTCGACCCGGCGGTCCAGCGCGGCCAGCGCCGCAGGGTCGAGCTTGCCGCGCCCCTCCGGCTGCAGCGCCGCCCAGTCGAGCGCGAAGCGGCCGGCGACGGCGCCCATCTCGGCCGCCAGGCGCAGCGCCTCGGCTTCCTGCCACGGCGATGCCGGCGTGCCGAGATCGGCGCCCCAGACGAGCGCCGTCCGCGCCGGCTCTAGCTCTTCTCCCCGCCCTCCGGGCCCCAGAAGATCACCCATGCCGCAAAATCATCGCTGAACTCCTCGAACCGATGCTCCATATGCGCCGGAACGAAGATCACGTCACCCGGCCCGAAGGCTTTCCGCTCGCCGTCGCGGAAAAACATGCCGGTGCCGCGCCAGACGATATACAGCTCGTCGCGCTTGTGCGGCCCCTGCGGATCGGTGCCGCGCGGGGCGTACAGCCCGGCCTTCATGGTGCCGTGCTGCAGCCGGTAGAGGAACTGCTCGGCCGGCGGCGCGGGGAAAAGAGCCGCGGTCCCGGCCACCGTGACCAGCCAATCCTGTTCGGCGCTCATGGCGCTTCTCCTTCTGTCCCTGGTCCGGGAACGGTAGGCCCGCCGGCCCGGCCGGGCGACCGGAACCTTGTCTCGCGACAAGCTGCGGCATTTCTCCGCCGTCGATTCGAGGCTATGTCGCGGTCAACCTCGACCGGAGAGCGCGATGACCGATTTCGACCCGACCGACCCCGCCGCCTATCCGCATTGGGCGGAGGAGCGCGTGCGCTATTCCGACACCGACGCGCTGGGCCATGTGAACAACAACGCGTACGGCGTCTATTTCGAGACGGCGCGGCTGCATTTCTTCCGCGACGCCGGCATCCATCTGGGCAAGAGCCGCGGCGCCGTGGTGGTGCGCATCACCATGAACTTCCTGCACGAGCTGACCTGGCCGAACGACGTCCGCATCGGCACCCGCATGGTGAAGCTGGGCGGCAAGTCCTTCACCTATGCCCAGGCGCTGTTCGTCGGCGACCGCTGCCACGCGACGGCGGAGACGGTGAGCGCGATGTTCGACCTGAAGACGCGCCAATCCTTCCCGATCCCGGAGGAACTGCGCGCCCGCTTCGCGCCGGACCTTTAGGTCTCGTCGGCCGGCCGCGTCTCCGGCATCGTCAGCGTGATCAGGACCAGGCCGGCGGCGGCCACCGCGGCCAGGGTGGTGAAGGCGGCATAGCTGCCGAAGCTGTCGGCCACGAAGCCGGCGAGGATGGTGCTGACCGCGGCGCCGATGCCCATGGCGCAGCCGACCAGGCCCTGGGCCAGGTTGAAATGGCCGCTGCCGCGGGCGAGGTCGGCGATGGTCAGCGGCACCAGCACGCCGAGCACCGTCGCCGAGATCCCGTCCAGGATCTGGAACAGCACCAGCAGCTGCGGGTCGCCGGTCAGCGAGAACAGGAAGGCGCGGATCGCCAGCGCCACGAAGCCGAGGATCAGGAACGGCCGCCGGCCCCAGCGCTGCGTCGCACGGCCGATCCAGGGCGACAGGATCGTCACCGTCACCTGCGGCACGATCACCGCGGCCGCGACCATCAGCGTCGCCGCCTGGCTCGACCGCAGCGTCACCATGCTGGCGGCGAGCGGCAGCATCGCCGCATTCGCCAGGTGGAACATGGCGATGCAGCCGGCGAAGACCACCAGCGTGCGGTTGCGCGCCAGCACGGCGAGGCCAGCCACCGAGGCCTTCAGCCCCTCGCCCTCCCGACGCGGCGGGGCCGGCGCCGGCCGGATCTCGCCGGGCTGGATGCGGGTCAGGGCGAACAGGGCCGGGCCTACCAGCGTCGCCGCCAGGAAGAACACCGCCTGGGTCGACAAATACTGACCGCACAAGCCCATGATGGCCGCGGCGATGCCGGTACCGGCCGAGGCGAAGGCGGCGTTGCGGCCCAGCCGCTCGCTCATCCCGGCCGGGCCGGCCAGGCCGAGGCTGAGCGAGACGATGGCGAAGCTGACGATGCAGCTGGCCGCCGCATGCAGAACGCGCGACGCCAGCACCACCGGGAAGATCGGCCAGGCGGCGAAGGCGAAGGCGGCGACGCCGATCGCCGCCAGTGCCACGGCCGCCGTCGCCCGCACCGACCGGACCGAGTCGACGAAGGCGCCGAGCGGCACCTGGCCGACCAGCCCGACCAGGCCGCTGACGGTGAGCACCAGGCCGATATCGACCTGAGTCCAGCGTTGCGTCGTCAGGAACACCGCGACGAAGGCGCCGAAGCCGGTCTGCACGTCGGCGACGAAGAACACGAACCAGTCGAGCCCGCGGCGGCTGCCGCGCGAAGACTGCGGCACGCTCGCCTCGGTCGGGACCGTGGCCGCGTCGTTCCGATCGAAACCGTCGTTTCCTGCCATCGGCCCAGCTAAGGCTTTGGCGCCGGTGCGTTGGCGTCCGGCGCGGCTGCGGGAGCGGGGACGTCTGCTGGAGCGGCCTGGGCGGGGGCGGGCGCCGGCGACGGCGAGCCCGGCGCATCCGGGGCGGCCGGGGCCGGCGCCGTGTCCGCCCGGCCGACCACCACCACCGGCTCGCCCGGCTTGTAGGCCGGCGCGCCGCGCAGCTGGGCCTCCGTCAGGTCGGTGACGATGGTGTCCATGCTGCCGTCCTTCGGGAAGTGCAGCACCCGCCAGTCGACAGCGATCTGGCGCGAGCCGACGCCGAGGAATCCGCCGAAATCGACGATGGCGGCCCGCGTCATTCCGGCGCGGTCGACGATCACGTCGACCACCCGGCCCAGGTCGTCGCCCGAGGCGCTGTGCACCGATTTGCCGAGCAGGGTGCCGGCCGCGCCGCCGTCGATCACCACCGCCGGAGTCTCCGAGGCCTGCCGCTGGTCGGGCGCCGGGGCTGCGGGCGCGGCCGGGGTCGCCGGAACCTCGGCCGGCGGCGTCTGAGGCTGCGCCGGCGGCGCGTCCTGGGCGCGGGAAACGCCGGTCACCGCGAAGACGGCGAGCACGGCCGGAAGGAGAATGCGCATCGCGGAACCTGCCGTTGTTGTGGACCTGATCTGGGGCTCATCGTGCCGATGACAACCGCTCCGCCAGGATCAACCCGCGGCGGGCCGGCCTGTTCTTGCCGCACCCGCGAAATAGCGCTAGGACAGGGCCCGACTTCAGCCCCTCAAAGGATGGCATGTGATGGCGCGCAACAAGATCGCCCTCGTCGGCGCCGGGCAAATCGGCGGCACCCTCGCCCTTCTCGCCGGCCTCAAGGAGCTCGGCGACATCGTCCTGTTCGACGTGGTCGACGGCGTGCCGCAGGGCAAGGCGCTCGACATCGCCCAGGCGTCGGCGGTCGAGGGCTTCGACGCGGTGCTCAAGGGCGGCAGCGACTATTCCGCGATCGAGGGCGCCGACGTCGTCATCGTCACCGCCGGCGTGCCGCGCAAGCCGGGCATGAGCCGCGACGACCTGATCGGCATCAACACCAAGGTGATGCAGGCGGTCGGCGCCGGCATCAAGCAATACGCCCCGAACGCCTTCGTCATCTGCATCACCAACCCGCTCGACGCCATGGTCGGCGTGCTGCGCGAGGTCTCCGGCCTGAAGCCGGAGAAGGTGGTCGGCATGGCCGGCGTGCTCGACTCGGCGCGCTTCCGCTACTTCCTGGCCGAGGAGTTCAACGTCTCGGTCGAGGACGTCACCGCCTTCGTGCTGGGCGGCCATGGCGACACCATGGTGCCGCTGGCCCGCTACTCCACCGTCGCCGGCATCCCGCTGCCGGACCTGGTGAAGATGGGCTGGACCACGCAGGAGAAGCTGGACCAGATCATCCAGCGCACCCGCGACGGCGGCGCCGAGATCGTCGGCCTGCTGAAGACCGGCAGCGCCTTCTACGCCCCCGCCTCCTCCGCCATCGCCATGGCCGAGAGCTACCTGCGCGACAAGAAGCGCGTGCTGCCCTGCGCCGCCTATCTGAGCGGCCAGTACGGCGTCAGCGACTTCTACATCGGCGTGCCGGTGGTGATCGGCGCCGGCGGCGTCGAGCGGATCGTCGAGGTCCAGTTCAACGCCGACGAGAAGGCCGCCTTCGACAAGTCGGTCGCCGCGGTGAAGGGCCTGGTCGAGACCACCAAGAAGCTGATGGACTCGGCGGCCTGATCCGCCCGCCCTTTTGCGGTTTTGCGGACGCCGCGGGCCCTGGTCCGCGGCGTTCGTCGTTTCGGCCTGCCGATTTTCGCCGCAATCGCGCGACAGCGTGCCGTCTCGCCTCCGCCGCAGCGGATGGCTAGAGTGCGCGCCCCATGGAACGACCGAGGATGCCCATGACCCGTCTGATCCTGGCCGCCGCCGGCCTGTCCCTCCTGACCCTCGCCGCCTGCGACTCGAACGAGATCCCGATCGACCGGCCGATCATGCAGGGCGAGCCGGCGCCGCCGGCCGTCCCGGCCGAGCCGATCCAGCGCCAGCGGCTGTCGGCCCCGCCCCCCTCGCTGACCGGCCAGCAAGACCCGACGCAGCAGCCCGCGCCGGCGCCGGCGCCGGCGCAGTAAGCTCTACGGCACCGGCAGATTGTCGAGCAGCCGCGTGGCGCCGAGCCGGACCGCAGCGATCAGCCGCCGCGGCCGGCCGGGCACCGGCTCGGCCAGGGTTTCGGCGTCGCGCAGCACCAGATAGTCGACCGCGTCGAAGCCGGCATCGCGCAGCCGATCCGGCCCCGCGGCCAGCAGCGACGGGTCGGCCGCGATCTCGGCCATGATCCGGTTCAGCCGCCGGGCCACCGCCAGCTGCGGCTCGCCGAGATAGGCGTTGCGCGAGGACAAGGCGAGGCCGTCGCGGTCGCGCACCGTCGGCACCGGCAGGATCTCGCAGGGCAGGTCCAGGTCGCGCACCAGCCGGCGCACCACCTGCAGCTGCTGAAAATCCTTCTCGCCGAAGGCGGCGAGGTCGGGCGCCGCCTGGATCAGCAGCTTCGCCACCACCGTCGCCACCCCGGCGAAATGGCCGGGCCGCACCGCCGCCTCGAGATCGGCGACGATCGGGCCGTCGGGGACGATCGAGATGGCGAAGCCCTCCGGATAGATCTCGTCCACCGTCGGCAGATAGGCCAGGTCGGCGCCGATCGACGCCAGCTTGGCCAGATCCTCGGCCTCGCGCCGCGGATAGCGGCTGAAATCCTCCTTCGGACCGAACTGGGTCGGGTTGACGAAGATGCTGAACAGCACCCGGCCGGCCCCCGCCCTCCGCAGGGCCGCAGCCAGCTCCAGATGGCCCTGGTGCAGCGCGCCCATGGTCGGCACCAGGCCGATGCGGTCGCCGGCCCGGCGCCAGCCGGCAACGGCAGTGCGCAGCTCGGCCGCGGTGCGGGCGACCAGCGGGGTGGCAGGATCGGTCATGACGGCTTCTTCTCGGCGAAGACATGCTCGGGGCCCGGGAAGCGCCGGGCGCGGACATCGGCGGCGAAGCCCGTCGCCGCCGCGGTGATTGCCGCCTCCAGGTCGGCGTAATGGCGGACGAAGCGGGGCGTGGCGGCGCCGGTCAGGCCCAGCATGTCGTCGGTCACCAGCACCTGGCCGTCGCAGGCCACCGAGGCGCCGATGCCGATGGTCGGGACCGGCACCTCCTCGGTGATCCGGCGGGCCAGCGGCTCGACCGTGCCCTCGATCACCAGCGAGAAGGCGCCGGCATCGGCCATCGCCTTGGCCGCCGTGAGGATGCGCGCCGCCTCCTCCGCCGACCGGCCCCGGGCATTGTAGCCGCCCAGCACATGGACCGATTGCGGCAGCAGCCCGACATGGCCCATCACCGGGATGCCGCGGGCGGTGAGGAAGGCGACCGTCTCCGCCATCTCCTCGCCGCCCTCCAGCTTGACGGCGGAGGCGCCCTCGGCCATCAGCCGGGCGGAGGCGGCGAAGGCGTCGCGCGGCGCGGCCTGGTAGCTGCCGAAGGGCAGGTCGGTGACGATCGCGGCCCGGGCCGAGCCGCGGCGGACCGCGGCGGTGTGCAGCGCCATCATCTCGAGCGTGACGCCGACCGTGCTGTCCAGCCCGTGCACCACCATGCCCAGGCTGTCGCCGACCAGCAGCGCGTCGACATGCGGATCCAGCAGCCGGGCCACCGGCGTGGTGTAGGCGGTCAGCACCACGATCGGCTCCTGCCCCTTGCGGGCACGCAGCTGCGGGATCGTGATACGCCGGATCGCGGCGGAAACGCTCACCTGAATGCCCTCCCCGGTCGGTGCGGGATCTGTCGTCCCGGAGCCGGGATGCTGCAGTGCAAAATGCATCGAGGCAAGCCGGATGTCACGGCGTGAAAAAGCGACGGGCGGCCGAAGCCGCCCGCCGGAGCCCGCAGATCGCCCGAACCGTCAGGCCGTGGCGGCCTTTGTGCTCTCTGCATCCGGCTGCGGCGCGCTGGCGAAGCCCACGGCCAGCCGGTTCCAGCTGTTGATCGAGCAGATGGCGAGCGTCAGGTCGACCAGCTCACGGTCACTGAATTGCGCCTTCGCCGCCACGTAGATCGCATCCGGCACCTGGCGGGTGTCGGCGACCAGGGTCAGCGCCTCGGCCCAGGCCAGCGCCGCTTCCTCGCGCGGGCTGAACAAGCCGTGCGCCTCGCGCCAGCCGGCGACGCAATCCAGCCGCTGCTGGCCCTCGCCGGCCGCCCGCAATGCCTTGGAATGCATGTCGAGACAATAGGCGCAGCCATTGATCTGAGAGACCCGCAGGAACACCAACTCCTGCAAGGTCATGGGCAGGCCGCTGCCCTCGAGATAGGTATGTACCCCCAGCTGGGCCTTCAGGGCACCGGGCGCGACGGCGGCATAGTTGAGACGAGCAGACATTTCGGAAGAACTCCTGTTTTCGATCGGAATCGGCCGGCTCAGGCCCAGGCCTTCCGTTCGCTCTCCGCATCCGGCTTCGGCACCACGGCGAAGCCGACATTCAGTCGGTTCCAGCTGTTGATCGAGCAGATGGCGAGCGTCAGGTCGACCAGCTCACGGTCGCTGAACTGCGCCTTGGCCGCCTCATAGACCGAATCCGGCACCTGGCGGGTGTCGGCGACCAGGGTCAGCGCCTCAGCCCAGGCCAGCGCCGCCCGCTCGCGCGGGCTGAACAGGCCGTGCGCCTCGCGCCAGCCGGCGACGCAATCCAGCCGCTGCTGGCCTTCGCCGGCCGCGCGCAGGGCCTTGGCGTGCATGTCGAGGCAATAGACGCAGCCGTTGATCTGCGACACGCGCAGGAACACCAGTTCCTGCAGGGTCGTCGGCAGGCCGCACCCTTCGAGATAGGTGTGCACGCCGAACTGGGCCTTCATGGCACCAGCGGAAGCGGTGGCCCAGGAGATACGCTTGGACATGTCGAAAACAGCTCCCACCTTGAAATCGGACCCGCCCATGGGGCGGTCTCGACATCAAGACGAGACGGCGTTCGCGGATGTGACAGGCCTGATCGAAAAATCGTCAGGCCGCTTTCCGCACCGATCGACTGGCTTGCTGCCGCAATTGGCTGCGATGAGACAAGCACGAGAGGATGAGGAGCAGCGACATGCCACGCACCATTGTCTCCGGCGACGATCTCCCCAAGGCCCCGCCCTTCTACAGCCACGCCGTGACATGTGCGGGGCTGGTGTTCGTCTCCGGCACGGCCGCCTACGACCCGGCGACGGGCAAAATCGTCGGCGAGACGATACAGGAGCAGACGGCGCAGGCGCTGCGGAACATCGCGGCGATTCTGAAAGCCGCCGGAACCACCCTCGACAAGGCGGTCAGCGCCACCGTCATCCTCGCCGATGAGGACGACTTTCCGGGCATGAACGAAGAATGGGCGAGGTGGTTTCCGACCGATCCGCCGGCCCGGCAGGGAGCCAGGCTGCCGGTCCGCATCCCCGGGCTCAGGATCTCGATCGCGATGATCGCCGAGGCGTAGCTCTCACATCACGCCGGCACCGCCCGGCCGAAGCCGTTCCGCGCGGCCCAGGCCTCGATCGCGCGGGCGGCGGACAGGACCGCGTGGTCGCCGCGGCGGCGGCCGATGATCTGCAGGCCGAAGGGCAGGCCGGCCTCGTCGCGGCCGAAGGGCAGTGCCACCGAGGGCAGCCCGGCCATGGTCGGGCCATAGGCCAGCGCCAGCCAGTGGAAGTAGCTGGACAGGGCGGCGCCGTCGATCGTGGCCGGATACCACTCCCGCCACGGGAAGGGCGGATGGCCGGCGACCGGGCAGATCACCACATCGACCCCGGACAGGAAGGCATCGGCGTCGCGGACCACGCGGGTCTGCACCGTCAGCGCGCTGGCCACGTCGGCGAGGCCGAGCTTCAGCCCGGCGGCGACATTGGCGGTGACGTTCGGCCCGACCTTGTCCGGCGTCGCCTCGACCTTCTCGCGATGGCCGGCGACGAAGCCGACGGCGCGCAGCGTGGCGAAAGCTTCGTCCACCCCGCCCATGTCGACGGCGAAATCGACGCTGCGGCCGACCGCCGGCTCCAGCGCCTGCCGGGCGGCGCGGAAGCTGCGGCGGACCCGGCTGTCGACTGGGGCGAAGCCGAGATCCTCGGTGAAGGCGACGCTCAGGCCGCCAAGATCGACCGTGTCGAGCGCGCGGAAGAGCTCGCCCTCGACGCCGAGCGACAGCGGGTCGCGCGGGTCGTGGCCGACCATGGCGGACAGCATCAGCGCCGCATCCGTCACCGTGCGCGCCATCGGCCCGTCGACCGACAGCGGCGACCAGCCATGGCCACGGGTCTCGGTCGGGATCAGCCCCGGCGTCGGGCGGAAGCCCACGATGCCACAATAGGCGGCCGGGGTGCGCAGGCTGCCGGCGAGGTCGGAGCCGGTGGCCAGCGGGACCATGCCGCAGGCCAGCGCCACCGCCGAGCCGCCGGAGGAGCCGGCGCAGGTCAGCTCATGGTCGAAGGGGTTGAGCGTCGGCCCGAACACCTCGTTGCGGGTGTTGGCGCCGGCGCCGAATTCCGGCGTGTTGGTCTTGGCCAGCACGATCGCCCCGGCGTCACGCAGCACCGCGACCACCCGCTCGTCGGCCGCCGGGAAGTTGTCGGCGAACAGCGGCGAGCCATAGGCGGTCAGCAGCCCCTCGGTGTCGCTGAGGTCCTTCACGCCGATCGGCAGCCCGTGCAGGGGGCCGAGAGCGTCGCCGCGGCGCACCGCAGCTTCGGCGGCCCGCGCCTCGGCCCGGGCCCGGTCATAGGCCTTGGCGGTGATGGCGTTGACCGCCGGGTCCGCCGCCTCGATCCGGGCGATGCAGCTCTCGACCAGGTCGACCGGCGAGACCTCCCCCGCCCCGATCAGGCGCCGCAGCTCCACCGCCTCGAGATCGCACAGCTCCGCCATGACCGCCTCTTGCTTCCGAAGACTTGTCCGGCAATCTGCGGGGCTGCGGCGGACAGCGTCAACCGCGATCGGCGGCCACCAGATCAGCGTAATCCGGGTGGCGCTGGATGAAGGCGGCGATGAACGGGCACAGCGGCCGGATCTTCAGCCCTGCGGCGCGGGTCAGGTCCAGCGTGCCGCGCGCCAGGGCGCTGCCGACGCCGCGGCCGGACAGCGTCTGCGGCACCTCGGTGTGGACAAGCTCGACCACGTCGCCGTCGCGGCGATAGACGACGAAGGCGGTGACGCCGTCGACCAGCATCTCGTAGCGGCTCAGCGCCGGATTGTCGGCCACCTCGGCCATGGGTCTCTCCCTCGGATTCGCGGCCCGCAGTCTAGCGCGGCAACACGGCCGTTGACTCTCCCAGTGATCGGAACAAATTAGCAACATGAACCGAGCCATGACCACCGACGCCAAGCTGGAGATCCTGGCGGACGCCGCCAAATACGACGTGTCCTGCGCCTCCTCCGGTGCGACCACCCGCGATTCGCGGGACGGCAAGGGGCTGGGCTCCACCAACGGCCGCGGCATCTGCCACTCCTACACGCCGGACGGGCGCTGCGTATCGCTGCTGAAGATCCTGCTGACCAATTTCTGCCAGTACGACTGCGCCTATTGCATCAACCGGCGGACCAGCAATGTCCGCCGCGCCCGCTTCACCGTCGACGAGGTGGTGAAGCTGACCATCGGCTTCTACCGGCGCAACTATATCGAGGGGCTGTTCCTGTCCTCCGGTATCATCCGCTCCGCCGACCACACCATGGAGCAGCTGGTGGAGGTGGCGCGCCGGTTGCGGCAGGAGCACGGCTTCCGCGGCTATATCCATCTGAAGACGATCCCGGAGGCGAGCCCGGAATTGCTGGCCGCCGCCGGCCGCTATGCCGACCGGCTGTCGATCAACATCGAGCTGCCGACCGAGGACGGGCTGACCCGGCTGGCGCCGGAAAAGCGCAGCCGCACCATCCGCGGCGCCATGGGCCGGCTGCGGCTGGGCATCGACGAGGCGGAGGCCGAGCCGAAGGCGCCCCGCTTCTCTCCTGCCGGGCAGAGCACGCAGCTGATCGTCGGCGCCGACGGGGCCGATGACGGCGCCATCCTGGGCACCGTCGCCGGGCTCTATGCCGGCTACCGGCTGAAGCGGGTCTACTACTCCGCCTTCAGCCCGATCCCCGAAGCCAGCCAAGCCCTGCCGGCCAAGGCGCCGCCGCTGCAGCGCGAGCACCGGCTGTACCAGGCCGACTGGCTGATGCGCTTCTACGGCTTCGCGGCGGAGGAGATCCTGGCCGGCGCGCCGGACGGCATGCTGGACCTGGCGGTCGACCCCAAGCTGGCCTGGGCGCTGCGCCACCGCGACCGCTTCCCGGTCGACGTCAACCGGGCCGAGCGCGGCCTGCTGTTGCGCGTGCCTGGCCTGGGCGCGCGGACGGTGGACCGCATCGTCGAGGCGCGCCGCCTCCACGCACTGCGGCTGGCCGACCTGGCACGGCTGACCGGCGGGCTGAAGCGCGCCTTGCCCTTCATCGTCACGGCCGATCACTGCCCCACCCGGCTGCTGGACCGGGCCGATCTGCGGGCCCGGCTGACGCCGCCGCCGAAGCAGCTGTCGCTGTTCGCCTGATGCGCACGGTCCGCCTCGCCCGTCCCGACGACCTCGACGGCTTCCGCCGCGGCGCCCGAGGCCTGATCGCCGCCGGCGCGGCACCGGAGACCGTGTCCTGGCAGGAAGGAGAGGAAGACGCCCTGCCCTTCGGCGACCCGATGCCGGACGACACCAAAGCCCCGCCGCTGAGCGTGCCGAAGCGGTTCCATGAGCTGGCGGAGCCGGTGATCTGCCATCGCGACCCGGAGCGCTTTGCCCTGCTCTACACAGCGCTGTGGCGGCTGGGGCGCGGCGAACGCAACCTGCTGCAGGACGCCACCCACCCGCTGGTGCGGCGGCTGGAGCGGATGGCCGGCGCGGTCGACCGGGACGAGCACCGCATGACCGCCTTCCTGCGCTTCCGCCGGATCGAGGCGGACGGGGCCGAGCGCTTCGTCGCCTGGTTCGAGCCGGAGCACCACATCCTGCGCCGGGCCGCCCCCTTCTTCATCGGCCGGTTCGCGGCGATGCGCTGGTCGATCCTGACGCCGGACGGATCGCTGCACTGGGACGGCGGGACGCTCGACATCGGCCCGGGCATGCGACGCGAGGATGCGCCCGACGAGGATTCGCTGGAGCAGGCCTGGCGCCGCTATTACGCCGCCACCTTCAATCCGGCGCGGGCCAACCCGGCGATGCTGCGGTCGGAAATGCCGAAGCGCTACTGGCGCAATCTGCCGGAGGCCGCGCTGATTCCCGAGCTGCTGGACGGCGCCGCGGCCCGCACCCGGGCGATGATCGCGGCGACGGCCGAAGCGCCGCGCAAGGCGATCCCGGCGCCGGGGCTGCACCAGCCCGGCCCCGCCGGCACCCTGGCCGGGCTGGCGTCGGAGATCGCCGCCTGCCGGCGCTGCCCGCTGCACGGCCCCGCGACCCAGCCGGTGCTCGGCGAGGGACCGCCGGACGCGCCGGTGGTCTTCCTCGGCGAACAACCCGGGGACCAGGAGGACCTGGCCGGCCGGGTCTTCGTCGGACCGGCGGGGCAGCTGTTCGACCGGGCCCTGGCCGAAGCCGGGATCGACCGCGCCCGGATCTACGTCACCAATGCGGTGAAGCACTTCAAATACCAGGTGCGCGGCAAGCGCCGCATCCACCAGCGGCCCAACAGCGGCGAGGTCGAGGCCTGCCGCTGGTGGGTCGAGCGTGAGCTGGCTCTGCTGCGGCCGCGCCTGGCGGTGGCGCTGGGAGCGACCGCGGCCCGGTCGCTGTCCGGCCATGCCGGACCGCTGTCGGCGCTGCGCGGCCGGCCGCTGCGCTTCCGCGACGACCTGCCGGGGCTGGTCACGGTCCACCCGTCCTACCTGCTGCGTCTGCCTGATGCGGCCACACAGGAGGCGGAGCACCGGCGCTTCGTGGCGGAGCTGCGCCAGGCGGCGGCGCTGGTGCCGGAGATCCGCCGGGCCTGATCGGCGGATTTGACAAAAAGGGTACACAAATGTTCCCAGGCATGATCCAACTTTGCCCTTGGACAGGGAATCGCCCCGGCCTCCGGATCGCCGCCATGCCCGCATGGGCTGCGTTCGACCCGCGCCAGGCGGCGACGAACGAGAGATTTGGGCAGGATGTTCATCGCACTTCTGAAATCCATCGTCCGGGATGGCAGCTTGCGGGTGATCGACGCCGCGGGCCGGGTCCACATGATCGGCGACGCCTCGCCGCCCCGGGTCGTGATCCGGCTGAAGTCGCCGCGCCTGGCCTATACCCTGGCGCTGAATCCGGGCCTGGCGCTGGGCGAGGCCTATATGGACGGCCAGCTGACCGTCGAGGAGGGCTCGCTCTACGACTTCCTGGCGCTGGTGGCGCGGAACTTCAAGGTCGACCGCCATGGCTGGCTGGCGCTGATCGAGCGGGTGACCCGCGGGCTGAAGCAGTACAACCCGGTCGGCAAGGCGCAGCAGAACGTCGCCCATCACTACGACCTGTCGGCTCAGCTGTACGACCTGTTCCTCGACGCCGACCGCCAGTATTCCTGCGCCTATTTCGCCACCCCCCAGGACAGCCTGGAGACGGCGCAGCTGAACAAGAAGCGGCACATCGCCGCCAAGCTGCTGTTCGACCGGCCCGGGCTGAAGACGCTGGACATCGGCTCCGGCTGGGGCGGCCTCGGCCTCTACCTCGCTCGCGAGACCGGGGCCGACGTCACCGGCGTCACCCTGAGCACCGAGCAGCACAAGCTGAGCACGGCGCGGGCGGAAGCGGCCGGGCTGGCCGACCGGGCGAAGTTCCATCTGCGCGACTACCGCCAGGAGGCCGGGCCCTATCAGCGCATCGTCTCGGTCGGGATGTTCGAGCATGTCGGCAAGCGCAACTACGCCGAGTTCTTCGCCAAGCTGGACAGCCTGCTGGCCGATGACGGCGTCGCGCTGATCCACTCGATCGGCTATTCCGACATGCCGGGCCCGATCAACCCGTTCATCCGCAAATACATCTTCCCGGGTGCCGACCTGCCGACCCTGTCGGAGCTGGCGACGATGGCGGAACGCCACGGCCTCACCATCACCGATGTCGAGGTGCTGCGCATCCACTACGCCGAGACGCTGCGGCACTGGCGCGAGCGCTTCATGGCCCGCCGGGCCGACGCGGCGAAGCTCTACGACGAGCGCTTCTGCCGGATGTGGGAGTTCTACCTGGCGCTGTGCGAGGTCGGCTTCCGCTACCGCACCACCGTGATCTTCCAGCTGCAATTCGCCAAGCGCATCGACACCGTGCCGATCACCCGCGACTACATGCTCGACCGCGAGCGGCAGATGGCGCTGACGGATGTCGGCGACAGCATCGTGCCGCAGCCGAACCGGGCAACGGCCTGACACCAGGACGGCCCGCCGGGGATCGGCGGGCCGTCCTGGTGGATCAGGACACGCAGTCCGCAGCGGGGACCAGGGCCGGGGCGCGGCGGTCGAGCCGCAGGCTGACCGCGGCCACCGCGACGCCGACCAAGGGCACCAGCGCCGCCACCCAGGGCACGGCGCCGAGGCCGGGCCCGTGCTCGATCACCTGGCCACCGAGCCAGGCGCCCAGGGCGTTGCCGAGGTTGAACGCGGCGATGTTGAAGCTGGAGGCCAGGCTCTGGCCGGCGCCTTCAGCCTTCTCCATCACCCACATCTGCAAGGGCGCGACGGTGGCGAAGCCGGCGGCGCCGAGCAGGCCGACGAAGATCACCGTCAGCACGACGCTGTGCACGGCGAAGGTCATCAGGCCGAGGATCACGGCCAGGACCAGCATGCTGCCCAGCACGGTCGGCACCAGCCAGCGGTCGGCGAACTTGCCGCCCAGCAGATTGCCCACCACCAGCCCGCCGCCGAACACCAGCAGAATCGGCGAGACCGCCGCCTCCGACACGCCGGTGATCTGGGTCAGGATCGGCGCGATATAGGTGAACACGGCGAAGACGGCGGCGAACCCCAGCACGGTGGTCAGCAGGCCCAGCAGCACCGGGCGGCGCGCCAGCACCTTCAGATCCTGCCGCCAGTCCGACTCCTCGGTCGGCGCCTTGTCCTTCGGCACGGCGACGGCGATCACGGCGAGGGCGACGAGGCCGACCGCGGTCACCGCCCAGAAGGTCGAGCGCCAGCCGAAGCCCTGGCCCAGCCAGGTGCCGAACGGCACGCCCAGGATGTTGGCGACGGTCAGGCCGGTGAACATGATGGCGATGGCCGAGGCGCGCTTCTGCGCCGGCACCAGGCCGGTGGCGACCACCGAGCCGACGCCGAAGAAGGTGCCGTGGGCGAAGGCGGTCAGCACCCGCGCCGCCATCAGCGTGGCATAGTCGGGCGCCACCGCGCAGGCCAGATTGCCGAGGGTGAAGATCACCATCAGCCCCAGCAGCACGGATTTCCGCGACATCCGGCCGGTCAGGGTGGTCAGGATCGGCGCGCCGGCGACGACGCCGAGCGCATAGCCGCTGATCAGGAGGCCGGCGGTGGAGATCGAGACGCCGAGATCGGTCCCGACCTCCATCAGCAGGCCCATGATCACGAATTCGGTGATGCCGATGCCGAAGGCACCGACCGCGAGGGCATAGAGGGCAACGGGCATGACGGCCACCTTGCGATGAAAGCTTACCGCTAGATGGCCGCTAAATCCGGCTTGAACTATGCTTCGGGGACGCCAATCAGTTGTGACGTGGCTTCCAAGATGCCAAACCCTTTATTCCGCCGCGATCGCCGCCCCCTGGGCCGCACGGCGCGCCGCGATCCGTTGCTGCCGCCGCTCCTCGCGGATCTTCGCCCGCTCCAATTCGCGCTGCCGCTTGATCGAAGCCACCCGGGCCGCCTTGCGCTCATCCGCCGTCTCGGCCTCGTGCAGCGCCACGGCGGCATGGCCGAGCTGGCCGATCAGCCGGTCCTGCCGCTGGGCGTAGCGGAACGAGGCCAGCAGCGCCTCGTCGTCCATGTCGGTCCGGCAGTAGTAGCGCTCGAACACCTTCATGTTGAAGTCGAGCACATGGGAATAGACGTGCCGCCGATCGTCCCGCCACTGGTGGCTGAAGCCGTGCATGACGATGTCGTAGCTCGGGAAATAGAACAGCCGCGGGTCGCTCGGAGCGTTGCGGCGGAAGAACTCGTCCATCGCCGCGCGCAGGATCGCCTTCGACACGGCATTGGCCGACAGGCAGGTCACCGGCCGGAAGGTCGCGGTCAGCGGGATCGGCGACACCGTGAACAGCACCGCCGCATCCGGCCGGAAGGCGCGGATCAGCGCATGGATCGCCTGCAGATTCTCCAGGTTCTCGGCATGGCCGGTGACCCGGAACTTGTGCCGCGCCGGGTCGTATTTGTCCTTCGGCACCGCCCGCCAGAACACCTCGCCGGTCGGCTCGTCGTACCACACCTCGGACAGGCCGAGGGTGATGACGAACAGCTCGGCCTCGTCGAACAGCGCCTTGGTGCGCAGCCGTACCGCCTCGTCATAGCCGAACTGGGCGGCGTCGTAACCGTGCCACAGATCCGCCTGCGGCGTCTTGCCCAGCCAGGCCCATTCGAACTGCTGGCGAATGGCGAAGGTGTTGACCATGCCGTCGCCCATGTTCGAGACATAGGCGAGGCTGTCGCGCTTGGTCAGCACGTTGAAGCCGGCCTTGTGCAGGTAGCGGCTGATGTTGTCGGCGAAGCAGGAGCCGAAGGCGACGATCGGCGTGTCCTTGGTCACGAACCGCTCGGCCGGCATCCAGCCCTTGGCGAAGTAGTCGGAGACGACGCTGTTGCGCTCGAGCGACCTGTCGCTCGGGTAGAAGTTCGTCGTCTCGCCGCGGAAGAACGTCGCGCTCGCCTTGCGCTGGACACCGTCCTGCTCGATCAGGATTCTGGACATGGGGGATCCCTTCCATTGAGCGGCCCAACCGCACGGGCCAGCAGCACCTCGAAACCAGTTTTGATGCGCCGCAGCATGACAGGCTGTCGTTTCCGAATCCACCCTCGACGGACCGAAACCTTGATTCATAAGATTTCGCCGAACCGAACCGCAGCACCCCAGCCGAGAACTGCCCATGGACATCAACCGTTCCGGTGAAATGGAAGTCTTCGTGCGGGTGGTGGAGGAGGGCAGCTTCTCCGCCGCCGCCCGCCGCCTCGGCCTGACGCCGTCGGCCGTCGCCAAGCTGATCGGCCGGCTGGAGGACCGGCTGGGGGTGCGCCTGCTGGCCCGCTCGACCCGCAGCCTGCGGCCGACGCCCGAGGGCGACCTGTTCTACGACCAGGCCAGCCGGATCCTGACCGACATCGCCGAGGCCGAGGCCGGCATCTCCGGCGCCGCGGCACCGCGCGGCCGGCTCCGGATCAGCGCCTCGATCCCGTTCGGCACGCATTGCGTGGTGCCGCTGCTGCCGGAGTTCCGCGCCCGCTTCCCGGCGGTAACGCTGGATGTCAGCCTGACCGACGAGGTGGTCGACATCTTGGCCGAGCGCACCGACATCGCCATCCGCCATGGGCCGCTGCGCGACAGCGGCCTGCAGGCCCGCAAGCTGGGCGTCAGCCGGCGGGTGCTGATCGCGGCGCCCGCCTATCTCGAGCGCCGCGGCGTGCCGCAGACCCCGGCCGACCTGGCCGGCCACGACTGCCTGACCTTCAACTACCGGCGCAGCTTCACCGACTGGGTCCTGGGCGGGCCGGACGGCCCGAAGCCGATGCAGGTGACCGGGCCGCTGGTGGTCAACAACGGCGAGACGCTGCGCCAGGCGGTTCTGGCCGGGATGGGGATCGGCCGCACCGCCCGGTACCATGTCGGGCACGACCTTGCCGCCGGCCGGCTGGTCGAGCTGCTGCCGGACCACGACCCGCACGAGATGGAAGAGATCCACGCCGTGTTCCTGGGCCGCGGCACCATGCCGGCCCGGGTGCGCGCCTTCATCGACTTCCTGGTCGAGCGGCTGCGGTTCGAGTAGGCGCTATCCTCGCGCCGCCAGCGCCGTGAGGTCGTCCCAGGCGTAGAGCAGGTTGTGCGAGCGCCAGAGCGGCCCCGGGTCGGTATAGGCGCCGGCGCGGCGGCCGCCCTGGGCCTCGTAGAAGGCGATCGCTAGATCGTTGCCGACCACGACGCCGAGGCCGAGCGCGGCATAGCCCCGATCGGCCAGCGCCGACGCCAGGGCGGCGAGCAGCCGGCGGCCGATGCCGCGGCGGGCGAAATCGCGGCCGACATAGAGGTACTTGACCTCGCCCCGATCGCCGAAGGCGGGATCGCCGGGCGGCCCGGCCAGGCCGAAGCCGGCCAGCGCGCCGTCGATCTCGGCGACGAGGGCGATCTGTGCCGGATCGGCCAGGGTTGCCTCCCAGCGGGCCTGGCGGCGGACGATGTCGAGCGCGGCCGCAGCCTCGGGCGGCGCCAGGTCGCGATAGGTGTCGCGCCAGACCGCGACATGCAGCGCGGCGATGGCCGGGGCGTCGGCGAAGACGGCGGGACGGATGGCGTCAGTAGGGATCGCTGGTCTCCAGGATTTCCTGCCCCATCAGCACGCAGTCGCCGGGGATCTGCGCATAGATGAAGTGCATGCGGTACTCGCCCTTGTAGATGTAGCCCATCACCTCGAGCACGTCGAACCGGCCCGTGCCTTGCAGCGCCTTGACTGTGCCGACCAACTTGGCGGTGTCGTCGACGGTCATGGACAGGTCGGTCTCACCGAAATGGAAGGCCAGCAGCTTGCTGGCATGGGCGACCGCGTCGCCGGCGCAGGGATGCGTCGCTTGAGCCCATGTCGGGCCGGCCATCGCCAGCACTGCGGCGAGCGTCGCCGCGCCCAGGGTGGCGGATCGAAGTCTCATGCAGCGGTCTGCGGCGCGTCCCGGGCCTGGGCCCGCTGCACCGCCGGACGGGCGGCCAGCGTGGCGAGATAGGCCGCCAGCGTCGGGTTCTCCGGCAGCTTGCCCCAGCCCTGCAGCCATTGCAGCAGCGACCCGATCAGCACGTCGGCGGCGCTGAACCGGGCGCCGAGCAGATAGGGCCCGCCGGCCTGCAGTGCCGTCTCGACCCGCCGCAGCGCCTCGGGGAACGGGCACCAGCCGAGCGTGCTGGCCGGCGGTTCCTCCCGGCGCGGGAACACCGAATCGGACAGCGCCGGCTCGAGCACCGACGGGCAGTAGCCGATCCAGCTGGCGTAAGCCGCGCGCTCGCGCGAGCCGACCGGCGGCGCCAGCCCGGCCTCGGGCAGGACGTCGGCGACATAGGCGCAGATCGCGGAGCTCTCGGTCACCACCGCCGGGGGCGACCAGTCGCCGGCCGGGCCGCGGTCGATCAGCGTCGGCACCTTGCCGGCCGGGTTGATGGCGAGATAGGCGGGGTCCTTGTGCGTCGCCTTGGCGAAATCGTGCTGGGCGACCTCGAAGGGCACGCCCGTCTCCTCCATCAGCCACAGGATGCGGCTGGAGCGGGAGCGCGGCGCGTGGTGCAGGATGAAGCGCGGCGTGGTCATGAGTCCTCCCCCGAGGAATGTCGTCGTGGCGGCAGTGAACCACAGGTGAGGACTGTGAAGCGAGAGGCTCAGACCGCCAGCGACAGCGCCGGCGGCCTTGCGCCCTCCAGCTCCAGCAACGCCGCTTTGCGGTGCAGGCCGCCGCCATAGGCGGTCAGCGTGCCGTCGCTGCCGACCAGGCGGTGGCAGGGCACCACCACCGAGATCGGGTTGGCGCCGTTGGCGGCGCCGACGGCGCGGGCCGCCTGCGGCCGGTCGAGCCGCAGCGCCATGTCGCGATAGGTCAGGGCGGTGCCGCAGGGGATGCCGCAGAGCGCCGCCCAGACCAGACGCTGGAAGGGCGTGCCGAAGGGCGCCAGAGGCAGCGCGAATGCCCGGCGCCGACCGGCGAAGTATTCGCCGAGCTGATCCGCGACCGGGCACAGCGCGGCAGCATCGGCCGGCCCGGTCTGCAGCCCCTGCCGCGCCACCCGGCGCTGGCTGAAGGTCGGGGTGCCGTCACCGCCCTCGAAATCCAGGCCGACCAGGGCACCCGTGGCGTCGACCAGGGCCAGCATCGGGCCGAGTGGCGTGTCGATGCGGCCGGCAGTGATCGGGGGGATGGGGTCGGCGAAGATCATCGTCGCATCAGGCCCGGCGAGGCCGGCGCCGGCAACCTGAATCTTGCGGCCACCCGGCCCGCACGATAGGAGCCAAGTCGATGTCAGCAGTAGCCGGAATCCCGAATCTCGAAACCATCGTGCAGCACCGATCAGCGACAGTGATGCTCTCGAACAGGGGGGGGTCGTGACCACAGTCGTCCCGAAGACCCTGAGGAACATCATGAGCATCGATATCGTACGGCCGAGCGCTCTGCCGCGCAGCACGTCCGGTTTCCCGTCCCGCCGCCGGTCGCCCTTCCGGCGCCTGGCCGTCTCGGTTGCCGGACTTTGGCGGCGGATGGCGGACCATAATCGCCTGCGCAACGACTGGCTGCACCTGCAGGAGATGACCGACCACGAGCTGCAGGACATCGGCCTGCGCCGCGTCGGTCCTCGTCAGTTCGTCCACATCAGCGACGCGGAGGGCGGCTGACGCCGCCCCGCCGGCTCACGCCCGGCCGAAGCGCCGCCGCTCCCCGCCCCACACCAGCTCCACCGCCAGATCCGGATGTCCGGAGGGAAGCAGCGGGTCGGTGAGCCGCTCGCCGAAGCTGCGGCGCAGGCCGAAGACATGGCGCAGCATCAGGTTGGTGGTCAGGCCGGGCCCGCTGGAATAGACCCGCCAGCCGCCATCCGCCGCGATCGCCCCCTGCTTCACCAGGGCCCAGTCGGCGCCGGCGGCGTAGCGGTCGGCGAAGGCGGCGTCGCTGGAGCTGAAATAGGCGTTGCGCTGGCGCGGCGTCGCGTTCGGCACCACCTCGGTCGACGCCACCGGGCTGGCCTGCAAGAGGATCCGCCACACCGCGTCGGCCTCGCCATGCGCCGCCATCGCCTCGCCGGCGCGGAGATGGGCGTGGGTGTACATCAGCCCGATCTCGCGGCCGAAGAAGGCGGCGGATTCGGCCCGGCGGAACAGGGTCTCGACCCCGCCGCGATAGGTCACCGGCCGGTCCATCAGCCGGATGCCGTCCGGGAAGGTCAGGTGCTCGCGGATCAGGCCGAGATGGCGCTCGACCGCCTCGCCGGCGAACAGCCCGGCGATCAGCGCCCGCTTCATCGGCAGCAGCGAGTAGTGCAGGCCGGTGCGGGTGTCGTCCGGGTGCAGCAGCAGCTCGGCCACCGTGCCGTCGGGGTTGAACACGGCATAGCCGGCCAGCACCCCGTCGCGCACCAGTTGGCGCTGCAGGTCCCAATGCATCGACCCGGCCAGGGCCTCGATCTCGCGCGCCTTGGCCGACCGGCCGGCATGGTCCAGCACCCCGGCCCAGCGGCCGAGCTGCTGGATCAGAAGGGCAACGGTCCAGGCGCTGACCATCCAGTCGCGCAGATGCGGGTCGACCGGCTGCAGCGAATCGTTCCAGTCGCCCTCGCCATAGCGCAACAGCCTTGTGCCGGGGATGAACCGCTCCTGCACCACCGCAACGATGCGGTCGATATGGGCCGAGACCGGATCCTTGCGCTCGGTGCGGGTGAAGTCCTGCTCGTTGCGCCAGGCCACCGGCTCGTCTAGGAAGGCCATGTCGCCCGTGGCATCGACGTAGTCGCACAGCGCCTTCAGCGGCCAGACGATGACGTCGCCATGGGCATGCCGGTCCTGGATCGGCGCATAGGGCTCCAGCATGAACCATTGCGGCCAGTCGCCCCGGCCTTCGTATTGCTGGGCGAAGACGGTGCGCAGCACCTCCTTCGCCGCGGCGTCGTGCTCCAGCGCCAGCAGGAACTCCAATGCACCCTGGCAAACATCGCGGGTACCCCAGGCGCCGCCGGTGTACTGCTCGAGACCGTGCGGCACGGTCAGGTGGATCATCGCGTCATGGGCGAGCCAGGGGAAGGCGGCGTCCAGCGCAGCGCCCTCCGACCCGCCGCCGGTGACCCGCAGGCCGCGCGTCACCTCCGCCCAATGGGCGTTGGCCGAGCCCAGCATCTCGTCGAAGGACACGCCGGCGGCGTAGCGGTCGGCCAAGGCGGCGGCCGCGGCGGGGTCGGTCAGCGACCCGGTGACGGCAAAGCCGAAGCCGGCGACCGCCCCGGTGCGCAGCGCGATGTACCCGCCGCCGCGGCCCTGCCCGTCGGTGTAGAGCAGCTCGTCGCCGCCGATCGCCTCGATCGCGTCGGGGGTCGGGGTCACCAGGTGATAGATCGAATCCGGGTAGCGCTGGCCCCACAGCCAGTCCGGGTCAGGACGGAAGGCGATGCGCTTGCCGGCGGCGTCGATCGACACCCGCCCGGCCTGCTCCAGCTCGCGCTCGCCGAGCACGAGATGGCCGAGGACGAGGAAGCGGCACGGCGCGCCCTCGACCTCCACCCGCCACTGCATCGCCGTATCGGCGCCGGAAATGGCGGCACGAACGGTCACGGTCCGGCCGCCGAAGCGGTAGATCCAGCGGGCCTCCGCCAGCCCCATCTCGAAGGCCGAGGGCACGGACAGCAGGCGCCAGCCCTCGCCCGCATCCACCAGGATGCGCAGGCCGGAGGCGCGGGTGATGTTGTAGGGGTCGCGCGAGACCGAGAACAGCTTGTGGAACGAGGTGTTGCCGACCGTCAGCTGGGCGGCGAAGACGCCATGCGCCCAGACCGTGGCGCACAGCAGCTCGTCTGTCGGCAGCAGCGCCGCGCCGGAGCGCAGCAGCGCGCCATGGCGGCGGCGCAGGTCGCGCTCCTTGGCCCGCAGCACGATGTGCCGGTTGAGGTCGCCCTCATCGACGAAGAAGGATTGCAGCGTGCCGTCCCGTGCCTCCTCCAGCCGGCGGGCCGGCCAGAAGTGGTCGAGCGCGGCGGCGTCGAGATCCTCGGCCGTCAGCGGCGGCGCATCCTGCAGCAGGCCGCGCACCGGGGCTTCCAGCGCCACCTCGGCCGGGCGGAAGCCCTCAGCTGCCTGCAGCGCCTGGTCGATCACGGCCAGGTCTTCATCCGCCGACGCCGCCTTGTGGTCGGGCACGAACAGGCCGAAGAAGCTCCAGGCCGCCTTGGCGCCGGGCGCCAGCGTCGCGGGGGCGGAGGCGATGGCCGGACAGGCGACCTCGTGCTGCAGCCGCTCGTTGGGCAATTCGCCCGTCACCTCGGCCCGGTCGCGGAAGCCGGGGCCGAAGCTCTGCGCCGCATCGGTGGCGAAGCCGGCCGCGCCCTGCAGGCAGCCATGCGCCACCCAGGGAAACCGGCCGCCCTGGGCCAGGGCCTGGCGGCTCATCACCACCGGGCCCAGCTTCGGATGCCGGGCGACATGGTGGTCGGTGTATTGCGAGCCATAGGCCTCGTTGTTCATCAGGAAGCCGCGGCTGCCCAGGCCGATATCCTGCAGCAGCACCGCCGAGACCTCGGCCGCCGCAGCGCCCGTGTTCTCGACCTCGACTCGCCACAGCCAGAGATCGGCGTCCGGCGCCAGCCACAGCGTGGCGCGATGCGACAGGCCGTCGGTCTCGCCGGCCCAGACGAACCGGTCCGGCCCGGTACCGACCTGCAGCCGCGCCGCCGGCCCGACAGCCTCGACCACCCGGCCGCCGCCGAGCCGCAGCAGCAGCCGGCCGATGCCGCCGGCGATCGGCGACCCCAGCACCTGGTTGACCAGCACCGGGTCGCTCTTCTCATCCGCCCGGTGCGACAGGGCGAACAGCGCGCCGTTCGGCAGCAGGGCGGCGGCGAGACCGGTTCGGTTGGCGATCCGGCGCAGCCCGAGATCGGCGTCGCGCGGCAGGATGAAGTCGGCCGTCATTTGTTGTTTCCTCCGTCCAGGTTCCCCTTCTACCCCGGCCCGCTGCCGATGCCTATGGGACCCGATGCCTGCCTTGTCATCGTCGCAATTCGCCCCTCTACTCCGCGGCAACCACAACCCATCCGGGAATCGACCATGACCCGCTTCCGCTCCAGCCTGCTCGCCGCCGCCCTGCTCGCCGCCGTGGCGGTGCCGGCCACGATCGCCGCGACCGCGCCGGCCCTGGCGGCCGAGGCTGCCGCCCAGACCCTGTCCCTGACCGGCGAAGGCAGCGCCAGCGCCGCGCCGGACCAGGCCAGCATCACCAGCGGCGTCACCAGCGAGGGCCAGACCGCAAGCGAGGCGGTGGCCGCCAACAGCAAGGCGATGGCCGCGCTGATCGATGCCTTCAAGAAGGCCGGCATCCAGGCCGCCGACCTGCAGACCAGCGGCTTCTCGGTGCAGCCGCGCTACGCCGCTCCGAAGGAGGGCTCTGGCGAAGCGCCGAAGATCGACGGCTACGAGGTGCGCAACCAGGTGACGGTCCGCGTCCGCGACCTGACCAAGCTGGGCGCCGTGCTGGACACCGCGGTTGCCAGCGGCTCGAACCAGATCGACGGCGTCGCTTTCGGCCTGGCCGACCCGGCGCCGGTGCTGGACAAGGCGCGCGAGGCCGCGGTGGCGGATGCCCGGCGCAAGGCCGAGCTGATCGCCAAGGCGGCCGGGGTGAAGCTGGGCCGCATCCTGGCGATCGCCGAGCCGGGCGCCGAGCCGCCGCGCCCGATGGTCGCCGCCTACGCCATGGCCAAATCGGCCCCCGTCCCGGTCGAGGCCGGCGAGAGCGAGTTCACCGCGCGGGTGACCGTGACCTGGGAGATCGCGCAGTAGGCACGGCCGATCGAGGTCGGAGCCACCCCCTCACCCTCCCGCCGCCAACGCGGCGGGCCCCTCCTCTCCCCGAGGAGAGGGGAATATGAATCGCGGTCACTGCACCTGAATGACGTGGATCGCCTCATAGACCCGGCGGACCTGGTCGGCATAGGGCCGGCCGGCCGCCAGGTTCGCGGGCCCGGCATTGTAGGCAGCGACGGCGGACCAGATGTCGCTGCCGCCGGTGGCGGCGCGCATCTCGCGCAGGATCTCGCCGCCGACGAGCAGGCAGACGCAGCGATCCGCGAGCAGCGCCTCGCGGGTGACGCCGAGCGCCGCCAGCCGGGGATAATGCACCGAGTTGATCTGCATCATGCAGACATCTTCGCTGCCGTTGTTGTTGGCCGCGTTCACCGCCTGCTGCCGCCAGCGCGTCTCGACATAGGACATGGCCAGGATCAACTCGGTCGGCACCCCGGCCTGCAGCGCGGCGCGGGCCATGCAGTCGCCGGCCGAGGCCGGCCCCGGCAGCAGCAGGGCTAGCGTCGCCAGCGCCGCCGCCGCCGGCCGCCGTCCGATCTTCGTTTTTCCGCCCTGCCGAGCCATGAGCCGCGCCCGTTGCGCCAACCAACAGGATGCGAAGCCTATACCATCCGGCTTGCGGATCAATGACATCGCCTATACCGAAGGTCGTGCTGATGTGGCCCGCAGAACGAGGAAGTCCGATGGACAAGGTGCGCAGCACGGCCGAGGACGGGATCGCCGTCGTCACCATCGCCAGCCCGCCGGTCAACGCGCTGGACGCCGGAATCCGCGCCGGACTGGCCGAGGCGGTGCGCCGCGCCGATGCCGACCCGGCGGTGCGCGCCATCATCATCGCCGCCGAGGGCCGCACCTTCATCGCCGGCGCCGATATCAGCGAGTTCGGCAAGCCGCCGGCGCCCCCATCCCTGCCCGAGGTGATCGACGGCTTCGATTCGGTGGGCAAGCCGCTGGTCGCCGCGATCGGCGGGGCGGCGCTGGGCGGCGGGCTGGAGGTGGCGCTGGGCTGCCACGCCCGCATCGCCGGCCCGGCCGCGAAGCTGGGCCTGCCCGAGGTCAAGCTGGGGCTGATCCCCGGCGCCGGCGGCACCCAGCGCCTGCCGCGGCTGATCGGCGCCGCCCCGGCCTTCAAGGTGATGGCCGATGGCGCCCCTGTCTCCGCCGCCGAGGCGCTGGCGCTCGGCATCGTCGACGCCGTGGCCGAGGGCGATCTGCTGGAAGCGGCCAAGGCCAAGGCGCTGGAGCTGGCCGAGTCCGGCACGACGCGGCGGACCCGCGACCTCGACCGGCAGATGGCGCCGGGCGGCCGCGAAGCCTTCGAGCAGGCGGCCGCCGAGGGGCTGAAGCGCAGCCCGGACCTGCCGAACATCTCCGCCTTGGCCGAATCGGTGCGCGCCAGCTTCACCGAGCCCTTCGAGGCCGGGCAGGCGCTGGAGCGCGCCAGCTTCGTCGCGCTGGTTTCCGACGACCGGTCCAAGGCCCTGCGCTACGCCTTCTTCGCCGAGCGCGAGACCGCCCGCGTGGCGGGGCTGGCGAAGGACACGGCCCGGCGGCCGATCCGCCGGGCCGCGGTGATCGGCGCCGGCACCATGGGCGCGGGCATCGCCATGTGCTTCGCCAATGCCGGCATCCCGGTGACCGTGATCGAGACCGGGGACGAGTTGCTGGCCCGCGGCCTGGATCGCATCGCCAAGACTTATGCGTCCTCGGTGCAGCGCGGCAGCTTGTCGGCCGAGGAGCAGGCCCACCGCTTGGCCCTGGTGGCCGGCAAGGTCGGGCTGGAGGCCGCGGCCGACGCCGACGTCGTGGTCGAGGCCGCCTTCGAGGACATGGCTCTGAAGCATCAGATCTTCGGCACGCTGGACCGGGTGGCGAAGCCGGGCGCGATCCTGGCCACCAACACCTCCTATCTCGATGTCGACCAGATCGCTGTCGCGACCGGCCGCCCCGGCGACGTGCTGGGGCTGCATTTCTTCAGCCCGGCCAATGTCATGCGCCTGCTGGAGGTGGTGCGCGGCAAGGCCACGACGCCGGAGGTGCTGGCGACGGCGCTGGACCTCGGCAAGCGGCTGGGCAAGGTGCCGGTGGTGGTCGGCGTCTGCCGCGGCTTCGTCGGCAACCGCATGCTGGCCCGCCGCACCCAAGAGGCCGAGCGGCTGCTGATCGAGGGCGCGCTGCCACACGAGGTCGACGCCGCCCTGACCGGCTTCGGCTTCCGCATGGGCCCCTTTGCCGTGAGCGACCTGGCCGGGCTGGACATCGCCTGGCGCAACCGCAAGTCGCTGGGCCAGGCGGCGCCGGTGGCCGACGCGCTGTGCGAGGCCGGGCGCCTGGGCCAGAAGGCGGGCCGCGGCTACTACCTCTACCCCGAAGGCGCCCGCGGCGGCGTGCGCGATCCGGAGGTGGAAGCGCTGCTGCAGCAGGTCTCGGCCCGGCTCGGCGTCACCCGCCGCCCGATCTCGGCCGAGGAGATCGTCGAGCGGCTGGTCTACCCGATGGTCAATGAGGGCGCCCGGATCCTGGAGGAGGGCATCGCCGCCCGCCCCGGCGACATCGACGCGATCTGGATCAACGGCTATGGCTGGCCGGCCTGGCGCGGCGGCCCGATGTTCTACGCCGACCAGGTCGGGCTGAACACCGTGGCGGCCCGGCTGGAGGCCTTCGCCGCCGACCGTGGCGAGCCGGCTTTGGCCCCGGCCCCATTGCTGCGCCGCCTGGCCGAGTCGGGCGAGGGCTTCGCCGATTGGACCGCGCCGGCGCGGTGATGCCTCTCCCGTTTGCGAGACCTTTTCAGGACGCCGGCCCGTCTCTTTCTCGTCATTCCCGCGAAAGCGGGAATCTCCCTCCGATGGAGGCGTGACGAGATCCCCGCTTTCGCGGGGATGACGGGGTTTTTATAGGAAGGCAGGCGCGCGGACGCGCGCAGACCCCTCCCCATTCCCCTCCTGCAAGGGGGGAGTGTGGAAGGCTGCGTTCGCGTGAAGGTTGAACGTGGTGGATGGGGTGAGTGACGCGCCGGCGGCTTCAGCCGGTGTCCGGAGGCTTGGGCTTGCGGCGGCCGGCCGGGCGGGGCTTGGGCTTGTCCGCGGGCGGATCGTCCTCGCCATCCTCCGACGGCAGGAAGCCGAGATGCTCCAGGGCCTCGTCGGCCAGCTCGAGCCAGCGCTCGACCTCCGGCGGGAAGCCCCAGCGCCGGCACAAGGCCGCCACCGCGACCTCCGCCCGGCTGGCCTCGATCAGCTCCGCCACCTCCGGCCGCTCCACCCGCTCGCACACCTCGGTGCTGCGGCGGTCGACCTCCTCGGCGTCCTTCGACGATTCATAGGACGCCGCCAGCACCGCCAGCTTCACCCGCAGCGCGTGCCAATCCTCCTGCGCCGCCTCGCGCCTGGCCTTGGCCTTGCGCCGCTCGGCGCGCTGCCCGGCGAATTTCTGCTCCAGCAGCAGGGTCAGCCGCAGCGACTTGGCGATGACCGAGACCCGCTGGCCATAGTCGACGCCGGGCTGCGGCGCCTCGACCGCCTCGGTGCGGGTCGTCTCCATCACCTCCATATGGATCTCGGCCGTCCGGGCCAGCATGCGCAGATGCCGTGCCGCCCGCTCCTCCTCGGGAGTGGCCGGGGGTTCCGGAATTGAGTCGGTCTGCGCCTTGTTCATAGAACGTATCATGAACATGAATCGCAGATAATGCTATGAACATTGCGTTTACAAATTCCGCGCCTCTTGCCGACGGGGCTGTTGGTGTCAGCCCCCGTCGGCCTCGCGCTCCAGCGCCTCCATGTCGTCGTCGGAGAAGCCGAAATGGTGGCCGATCTCGTGGATCAGCACATGGCGGACGACATGGCCGAGATCCTCGCCGGTCTCGCACCAGTAGTCGAGGATCGGCCGGCGGTAGAGGAAGATCATGTCCGGCCGGGTCGCGATCGCGAAGGTCTTCTGCCCGAACGGCGTGCCGGTGTAGAGGCCGAGCAGGTCGAACGGGCTTTCCAGGCCCATTTCGTCCAGCACCTCGTCGTCCGGGAAGTCGACCACCTGGATGGCGACGCCGCGGACCATGGCGCGCAGCCGCGCCGGGACGCGCTCGAACCCCTCCTCCGCCAACTCGATCAGGTCGTCGGTCGACGGCGGCTCGGTGAAGCCCGGTTTCCGGAAGCTGCTCATCGCGGCGCCAGGCGGACGGCGCCGTCGAGGCGGATCACCGAGCCGTTCAGCATCTCGTTGGCGGCGATGTGCAGGACCAGCTGTGCGAACTCCTCCGGCCGGCCCAGGCGCTGCGGGAACAGGGTGGTGGCGATCAGGCTGTCCTGCACCTGTTGCGGCATCGCCTCGATCATCGGCGTGCCGATCAGCCCCGGCGCCACCGTCATCACCCGGATGCCGCTCTTCGCCAGGTCGCGCGCGGCCGGCAGGGTCAGCCCGACCACCCCGCCCTTGGAGGCGGAATAGGCGACCTGGCCGACCTGGCCCTCATAGGCCGCGACCGAGGCGGTGGCCACGAACAGCCCGCGCTCGCCCGAGGCGCTGGCCGCCTCCGGCAGCGGCTCCTCAGCCGCCATGGCGGCGGCGGTCAGGCGCAGCAGGTGGAAGGTGCCGAGCAGATTGACCCTGATCACCCGCTCGAACAGCGCCGGGTCGTGCGGCCCGTCGCGGCCGACCAGCCGAGCGCCCGGGGCGATACCGGCGCAGGCCACGGCGATCCGCGCCGTGCCATGGGCCGCCCGCGCCTGCTCCAGCGCCGCGGCCACGGACTCGCCGTTGCCGACGTCGCAGGCCACGGCCAGGCCGCCGATCTCGCCCGCCACCGCCTCGGCCGCATCGCGGTTGAGGTCGAGCAGCGCCACCCTGGCGCCCGCCGCGGCCAGGGCCCGGGCGGTCGCCGCCCCCATGCCCGACCCCGCCCCGGTGACCACCGCCGCCAGACCCTCGACCTTCATCTCGTCCTCCACCCGAAACTCGTGCCCCTGGGTAGCAGATCGCCGGTCCGGTTGCGACCGGGCCGAACGCCGCTATGCTTGGCGGATCGACGAGGGAGGAAAGCCATGCAGTTCCTGGTGATCGCGAAGGACGGCACCGATGCCGAGGCCCCGGCCCGGCGCCAGGCGGTGCGCGAGCAGCACCTGGCCAGTGCCCGCCCCCATGTGGAGAAGGGCGTGATCATCATCGGCGGCGCGATCCTGGACGATGAGGGCCGGATGATCGGCTCCACGCTGGTGTACGAGGTGCCGGACCGGGCGGCGCTGGACGCCATCATCGCCGCCGATCCCTACGTCACCGGCGGGGTGTGGCGGGACATCGAGATCCGGCCGTTCCGGGTGGCGGTGCGGTCGAAGACCTAGCCCACCGCAGCGGGTCGGACCAGGCCCCGGAAGGCCGCCAGCGCACCGAGCGTCGTCAGCAGCACGGCGACGGCCATCGGCAGGCCGTCGGTGCCGGTGGCGTGGCCGATGGCGATGCCGACCAGGGCCGCCAGCGTCATCTGCAGGAAGCCCATCAGCGCCGAGGCGGTGCCGGCCATGGCCGGGAACGGCGCGATCGCCCCGGCGATGGCGTTGGGCAGGGTCAGGCCGACGCCGATCATCACCACGAAGAACGGGCCGACCACGGCCCAGACGGTGAACACGCCGCCGGCGGCCAGCGCCGCCATCACGGCGGCACCGGCCAGCATCACCAGGGTCCCGGCCGCGATCATCCGGTCGATGCCGAGCCGCAGCGTCAGGCGGCCGGAGGTGAAGGTGCCGCAGATGTAGCCGACGCAGACGATGCCGAAGCAGGCGCCGTAGACCGGCGGCGACAGGCCGAGCATGCCGGACAGCACGAAGGACGAGCCGGAGATGAAGGTGAAGATCGCGCTGTAGCTGCAGGCGACGATCGCGACATAGCCGATGTAGCGACGGTGGCGCAGCAGGCTGGCATAGTTGCGCACCAGCCGGGTCGGGCTGGTGGCCAGCGGGTCGCGGTGGCGGTTGCTTTCGCCGAGCAGCCCGAGCACCGAGGCCAGCATCAGCACGCCGAAGCCGACCAGCAGCCAGAAGGTCGCCTGCCAGCCGAATTCCTGCTGCAGCACGCCGCCGATGATCGGCCCGATCGCCGGCGCCAGGGCCATCGACATCGACATGTAGGCGAGGATGCGGGCCGAGCGTTCGGGCCCGTACAGGTCGCGCACCACGGCCCGGCCCAGCACCGGCCCGCAGCAGGCGCCGAGCGCCTGCAGGAACCGGCACAGGATCAGCATCTCGATCGAGGTCGCCAGCGCGCAGGCGATGCTGGCGGCGGTGAAGATCGTCACCCCGGCCAGGATCGCCGGGCGCCGGCCGAAGCGATCGGAGACGGGGCCGTAGACCAGCTGCGCCACGGCGAAGCCGACCAGGAAGACGCTGAGCGTCAGCTGCACCGTGGCGATTTCGGTGTCGAAGGCGGTCACCAGCGCCGGCAGCGACGGCAGGTAGACGTCCGTGGACATCGGCCCGAAGCCGGTCAGCAATGTCAGCACCACGGCGATAATGGCCGAGGGCTGCATGCCCCCGGCCCCGACGGCGCGATCAGCCATAGAGATGCAGGTCCTGTCCCTTGGCCTTCAGCCAGGCACGGCAACGGTCGGCATCCGGATGCAGCCGGTCGACCACCGCCCAGAAGCGCGACGAATGGTTCATCTCGACCAGATGCGCGACCTCATGCGCCACCACGTAGTCGAGCACGGCTTCGGGCGCCAGCAGCAGGCGCCAGGAATAGCTGAGCCGGCCGCTGGAGGCGCAGCTGCCCCAGCGGCTGCGGGTGTCGCGCACCGACACCGCGGCGACGGTGACGCCGAGCTTCAGCGCCATCGCCCGGCTGCGGGCCAGGAGCTGGCGCCGCGCCTCCGCCTGCAGCCAGGCGGCGAGGCGGGCGCCGAGATGCTCGGCGGGACCGCCGACCCGGAGCTCGCCATCGGCGCAGCGGACGCCCCGCCCCGCCGCGGGGTCGTGTGCGATGCGGTGCGGCACGCCGAGGATCGGGACCTCGGCGCCGGGCTGGAACGGCGTCCGGACCGGCATGGCGGCGCGGCGGCGGCGCACCCATTCGGCGTGGCGGTTGACGAAATCGGCGATCACCTGCGGCGGCACCCGCAGCGGCGCCACCACCACCACCTCGCCGAGCGCCGGGTCGAGCCGCAGCGACAGGCGCCGCGCCCGGGCATTGCGACGCAGCGCCACCGGGCGGTCGAGTCCGGCGACGGCGAGAAGGGCGGGGGGCGCATCGGTCCGGCTTGGCATGGCCGGACCATAGACGGGCCGGAGCCGGAGGGGAATCCGGGTGTGCGATGCCCGGATCCCCCGACCCGGGACGGAGCAGCCGCTACAGCACGAAATCGGCCGCGGCGGCCGCGGCGCCATTGGCCAGCACGATGCGGAAATCGGCCACGGCGTCGCCGTTCACATCGGCCTCGACCACCCCGCCGGCCGAGCGCAGCTGACCGCGAACGGCGGAGAAGCCGGCCCCGCCGATGAAGGTGAAGGCCTGGTTGCCGTCCGCCCCGATGTTGTTGGCGTCGATCTCCGACAGGTCGAACTTGTCGAAGCCGCTGACGAAGTCGGCGACGCTGTCGATCTTGGCGCCGGCCACCCAGGAGTCGAGCACCGTGCCGTACCGTATCACGTCGTTGCCGGCGCCGGCGGTGATGGTGTCGGCCCCGCGGCCGCCGCGGATCGAATCGGCCTCGGTGCCGGCGTCGATCTTGTCGTCGCCGGCACCGCCATCGATCGAATCGATGCCGGCCCGGCCGTTCAGCGTGTCGGCGCCGGTGTTGCCGCCGATGGTGTCGCCGGCGCTGCTGCCATGGAAGGTCACCGTTTCCATGTTGTAGGCGTCGACATAGAAGTTGCCGCTGGTCGACCGGACCTGGAAGGTCGGCGAGCCGCCGGCGAACAGCTGCACCGCCAGGGTCTCGGCCGAGGCGTCGACCACCAGCGCATCGGTGCCCGCCTCGCCATTGACCACGTCGACCCCGGATCCTGCCGCTATCGGCCGGGTCTTGGCATTGACGGTGTCGTTGCCGGCCCCTGTCCTGATGTCGTCGGCTTGGCTGCCACCGGTGATCACGTCGTTGCCGGCGCCGGTGATCAGTTTGAGGCGATCGAGCCCGAGGATCGAGGTCAGGCCCGCCGCCGCGATCGACGTCGTGGTCCCCAGCGTGAAGGCCACGCTTGAGACCAGCCCGCCGAGATCGGCGTCCCAATGATCGATGCCCGCGCCGCCATTCACCGTTCCGCCGCGGGTGCCGGTCTGGATGAAGTCGGCGCCGGCGCCGCCGGTGAAGGCCACCGTCTCCATGTTGTAGGCATCGACGTAGAAATTGCCGGAGGTCGACCGCAGCTGGAAGGTCGGCGACCCGCCGGTGAACAGCTGCACCGCCTGGGTCTCGGTGGCGCAGTAGGCGACCAGGGTGTCGCTGCCGGCGCCGCCATCGACGAAGTCGACCCCGGACCCCGGCGCCGTCGGCCGCAGCCTGGCGTTGATGATGTCGTTGCCGGCGCCGGTGGTGATGCTGTCGGCCTGGGTGCCGCCGATGATGTTGTCGTTGCCGCTGCCGGTTGTCAGCTTGAGGCTTTCGAGGTTGAGGATCGAAGTCAGCCCCGCCGCCGCGATCGAGGTCGTGGTCCCCAGCTGGAACGCCACGCCCGAGATCAGGCCGCTGAGATCGGCCTCCCAGTGATCGATGCCGCCGCCGCCGTTTACCGTGCCGCCGCGGGTGCCGGTCTGGATGAAGTCCGCGCCGGAGCCGCCGGTGAACTTGATCACCTCCATATTGTAGGCGTCGACGTAGAAATTGCCGGAGTTCGACCGCACCTGGAAGGTCGGCGATCCGCCGGTGAACAGCTGCACCGCCTGGGTCTCGGCCGCGGCGTTGACGATCAGGGTGTCGCTGTCCAGCCCGCCATCGACGACATCGACCCCGGACCCGGCCACCGTCGGCCGCGTCCTGGCGTCGATGACATCGTTGCCGTCGCCGGTGTTGATGCTGTCGGCCTGGGACCCGCCGGTGATCGTGTCGTTGCCGGCGCCGGTGGTCAGGCTGATGCGCTCGACGCTCAGGATCGAGCTCAGCCCGGCGGCCGCGATCGACGTCGTGGTCCCCAGGGTGAAGGTCACGCCGGTGAACAGCCCGCCGAGATTGGCGAGCCAGTGGTCGATGCCGGCGCCGCCATTCACCGCGCCGGAGCGCTCGCCGGTATCGATCGAATCGTTGCCGGAGCCGCCGGTGAAGTTCACCGCCTCCATGTTGTAGGCGTCGACATAGAAGTTGCCGGAGGTCGAGCGCACCGCGAAGGTCGGCGATCCGCCGGTGGACAGGCTCACCGACTGGGTCTCGCCGGAGCAGTTGACCACCAGCGTGTCGAAGCCCGTGCCGCCGTCGACCACATCGACGCCGGAGCCGGGGGCGGTCGGCCGGGTGCCGGCATTGATGGTGTCGTTGCCCGCTAGTCCGTTGATCGTGTCAGCGGCGCTGGTCCCGACCAAATTGTCGGCGCCGGCTGTACCATTGATGACTGCCATGAAATGAATCTCCCCAAGGCCAGCGGCCCGCCGGTGCCGTCGAAACTGCTCGCGGCCTCCGGTCTGAAAGGGATGGGCTCGACTGTGCCATGGTGCCATCATACGCCCGAACAGCATGGTATGCGCGGATTTGCCTAAAATATTTTGCATCCGGAATGACCGGTTGCAACCCATCCGGTCATAGGACCAGGGGGGCAGTCCTTGAAATATATAACTTATAGATCATGTTATTTATTCAACACCCATGAAGCGTTGTTGTTGAATCCTGTTGACTTGATCCGGGCGACTGTGAAAGCCTGTGTCCTGTCGATCCTGTCCGGGATCGCGCCGCGGCAATTTTCGGTGAAGCTTGCGCCGCGTCACCAAACGCTAAGCACCACGACCGGGTTCGTGGTCTCGAGGAGTCGAAGTCCATGTCTGTCTTCTGCGATCCCGGCTGTTGCGGCCAAGCCTAAGCCCCGCCGCTTCCCCCATTCCATAACGGCGCCCCGGCCGTCTGATCCGCGCTCCCTGACCGGGTTCGATGCGCGACCGGCCCTGCGTGTGCGCCTGTTCGTTCGAGGATTGTCCCGAATGCTCGTCCAGATCCTGCGATGGTCCCTGCTGGCCGGTGCGGCCGCCATCGTCATCGGCAACTACGCCCGGGCCGCGGAGCCGCTGACCATCGGCTACCAGAGCACCGTCGAGCCGGCCAAGGTGGCGCAGGCCGACGGCCTGTACGAGAAGGCGATCGGCCGCCCGATCGAGTGGCGCAAATTCGACAGCGGCGCCGACGTCATCGCCGCCATCGCCTCCGGCGGGGTGCAGATCGGCTATGTCGGGTCCAGCCCGCTGGCCGCCGCGGCCAGCCGCGAGCTGCCGGTCCGCACCATCCTGGTCGCCATCGGCATCGGCGACGCCGAGGCGCTGGTGGTGCGCAACGGCGCCGGCATCGCCAAGCCGGCCGACCTGGCCGGCAAGGCCGTGGCCGTGCCCTTCGTCTCCACCACCCATTACAGCCTGCTGGCGGCGCTGAAGCATTGGGGCATCGAGCCGGCCTCGCTTCGCATCCTGAACCTGCGGCCGCCGGAGATCGCGGCCGCCTGGCAGCGCGGCGACATCGACGCCGCCTATGTCTGGGACCCGGCGCTGGGCAAGATCAAGGAGAGCGGCACGGTCCTGGTCACCTCGACCGAGGTCGCCGGCTGGGGCGCGCCGACCTTCGACGCCTGGATCGCCCGGGCCGACCTGATCGCGGCGGATCCCGAGGCGGTGCAGGCCTTCGCCGACGTCACCCTGAAGGAATACGCGGCCTATCGCGCCGACCCGAAGGCGTGGAGCGCGGAATCGGAACAGGTCGCCAAGATCGCCAAGCTGACCGGGGCGAAGCCGGAGGAGATCCCGGCCCTGCTGCAGGGCAGCGTCTTCCCAGTGAAGACGGAGCAGGCCGGGCCGGCCCTCTTGGGCGGCGGCACGGCCAAGGCGATCGCGGACACCGCGACATTTCTGAAGGAGCAGGGCAAGATCGACCAGGCGCTGACGGATTACGCGCCCTATGTCGACGCCCGTTTCGTCGCCGCGACCACAGCGACGAACTGAACCGGGCGCAGGAGAGGCCCATGTCGGTTCTGGCGGTGGAGGCCGTTTCGGTGACCTATCCTGCGGCGGATGGCGACGTCCGCGCGCTGGACCGGATCACCCTCGAGATCGAGCCGGGCGAGTTCGTCGTCGCCCTCGGCCGGTCGGGATGCGGCAAGACCACGCTGTTGAACCTGATGGCGGGCTTCCTGGCCCCCGAGGCAGGGACGGTCACACTCGGCGGCGTTCGTGTGACCGGACCTGGGGTGGAGCGGGGCGTCGTCTTCCAGGACGACGCCCTGTTCCCCTGGCTTGACGTGCTGGGCAATGTCGGCTTTGCACTGCGGCTGCGCGGCACCCCGCCGGCCGAGCGCGACGACCGGGCCCGGCGCATCCTGCGGCTGGTCGGGCTGGAGGGATTCGAGCGGCAGAAGCTGTGGGAGCTGTCGGGCGGCATGAAGCAGCGGGTCGGCCTGGCCCGCGCGCTGGCCGCCGACCCGGAGGTGCTGCTGCTGGACGAGCCGCTGGGCGCGCTCGACGCGCTGACGCGGGAGCGGATGCAGGAGCTGCTGCTGGACCTGTGGCACCGCACCGGCAAGAGCCTGTTCCTGATCACCCACAGCATCGAGGAAGCCCTGTTCCTGGCGACCCGGCTGGTGGTGATGTCACCGCGGCCCGGCCGCATCGTGGAGGAGCTGCGGCTGGATTTCGGCCGCCGCTACTGTACCGGCGAGCCGGCGCGCCGGATCAAATCCGACCCCGGCTTCATCGCCCTGCGCGAGCAGGTGATGGACCTGATCTTCGAGCGCGAGGCGGCCTGACATGGCCGATGTCGCACTTCAGAAACCGGCGCCCGCCGATGCCCGCATGGCGCCGATCGGGCGGCGCCGTGGCAAGGGCCGCGGGACGAGGCTGATCAGCCTCGCCACGGTGGCGGGCCTCCTCCTGCTGTGGGGGCTCGTCGCCAATCTCGGCCTCGTCCCGCCCCTGTTCCTGCCGACGCCGCAGGCGGTGCTCGGCAAGCTGGTCACCACGGCCTCCGTCGGATTCGCCGACGCGACGCTGCTGCAGCACCTGGCCGCCAGCCTGGGCCGGGTCTTCGCCGCCCTAGCGCTGGCGCTGGTGGTCGCGATTCCGGTCGGCATCGCCATCGGCACCAGCCGGGTGGCGCGCGGCATCCTGGACCCGCTGATCGAGTTCTACCGGCCGATCCCGCCCTTGGCCTATCTGCCGCTGATCGTGATCTGGTTCGGCATCGGCGAGACCTCGAAGGTCCTGGTGATCTTCCTCGCCATCTTCGCCCCGATCGCGATCTCGACCGCGGCCGGGGTGCGCGGCGTGCCGTCCGACCGGCTGCGCGCCGCCCGTTCGCTGGGCGCCACCCGGGCGCAGCTGCTGCGCCACGTCATCCTGCCGAACGCGCTGCCGGAGATCCTGACCGGGGTGCGCATCGGCCTGGGCGTCGGCTGGTCCACTCTGGTGGCGGCCGAGCTGGTCGCCGCCACCAGCGGCCTCGGCTTCATGATCCAGAGCGCGGCGCAGTTCCTGGTCACCGACGTGGTGGTGCTGGGCATCCTGGTGATCGCCGCCGTCGCCTTCCTGCTGGAATATCTGCTGCGCCTGCTGCAGCGCCGGCTGACGCCCTGGCACGGGCGCGGCTGACACCCCTTCCCCACTGAAACCAACCGAAAACAGAGAGGTCCCGCCATGCCCGACAGCCTGTCGACCCTCCTCTCCGTCCAGCCGCTGAATCCCACGATCGGCGCGGTGCTGCGCGGCATCGACCTGGCGCAGCCGCTGGGCGACGCCACCATCGCCGCGATCAACCGCGCCCTGCTGCAGCACCATGTGCTGTTCTTCGAGGGCCAGGAGCTGAACCCGGCGGCGCAGCGCGACTTCGCCGCCCGCTTCGGCGCGCTGCACGTGCATCCGGTGTATCCGCATGTCGCGGAGGTGCCGGAGATCATCATCCTCGACACCCATCCGGACAACCAGCCGGACAACGACAACTGGCACACCGACGTCACCTTCATCGAAACCCCGCCGCTGGGCGCCGTGCTGGCGGCGAAGCAGCTGCCGCCCTTCGGCGGCGACACCAGCTGGTCCAGCAGCACCGCCGCCTTCGAGGCGCTGTCGGCGCCCTGGCAGGGCTTCCTGACCGGGCTGACGGCACTGCACGACTTCGCCAAATCCTTCCCGCCGGAGCGGTTCACCGCGCCGGAGGAGCGCGAGCGCTGGCAGATCGCGCGCGACAAGAACCCGCCGGTGATCCACCCGGTGGTGCGCACCCATCCGGTGACCGGCCGCAAGGGGCTGTTCGTCAATGAGGGCTTCACCACCCGCATCCTCGGCTTCTCGGCCAAGGAGAGCGACGCGGTGCTGCGCTTCCTGTTCGACCATGTGGCCAAGCCGGAATTCACCGTGCGCTGGCGCTGGAAGGCGGGCGACGTTGCCTTCTGGGACAATCGCTGCACCCAGCACTACGCCCTGGCCGACTACCTGCCGAACCGGCGCGTGATGCACCGAGCCACGATCCTGGGCGACCGGCCAGTGTGATCCGGACGATCGACGTATTGCTTCTCTCTCCCTTCTTCTGTCATCGCCGGGCTTGACCCGGCGATCCAGGGGCCACCCAGAGCGGCATCGAGAGTCCTGGATGCCCGGGTCAAGCCCGGGCATGACAGTTGGGAACGGGTCACTCTCTCTGAACGGGTCGGCCCCTACCCCTTCACCGCGCCCTTCGCCAGGCCGGCGACGATGTGGCGCTGGGCCAGCAGGAAGAACACGATCGCCGGCGCCAGGGTCAGGGTGACGAAGGCCAGGATCTTGTTCCATTCGGTGGAATACTCGCCCTGGTAGTTCATGATCCCGAGCGGCCAGGGATACATCTCCGGCGTGTTGAACATGATCAGCGGCAGCAGGTAGCTGTTCCAGCTGGCGACCAGGGAAAAGACCGCCACGGTCGCCAGGATCGGCCGCGACAGCGGCAGGGTGATCCGCAGGTAGAACTGGAAATAGCCGCAGCCGTCGACCCGCGCCGCCTCCCACAGCTCGTGCGGCAGCTGGCGGAAGAAGCCGCGCAGCATCAGGATCGCCATGCCCAGGCCGAAGGCGACCTGCGGCAGCACCACGCCCCAATAGGTGTCGAGCAGGCCCAGGTCGCGGACCCGGATGAACAGCGGCAGCATCGCCGTCGCCGCCGGGAACATCAGCCCCAGCAGCAGGTAGTTCAGCAGCATGCGGCTGCCGAAGAACACGACATGGGCGAAGATGAAGGCCGCCATCGACCCGACGATCAGCACCAGCCCGACGGTCAGGCCGGCGATGACGGCGGAGTTGAACAGCATGCGCCACAGCCGCGCCGAGCCCAGGATCTCCCAATAGACCGGGCCGTCCCAGCTGGCCGGCAGGCCGAGCGGGTTGACCCGCAGCTCGCCCAGGGTCTTGAACCCGCCCAGCGCCGCCGCGACCAGCGGCACCAGCACGATGCCGGCGACCGCCAGCAGCACCAGGTATTGCGGCAGGAGCGAGGGGCGGAGCGTGCGTGCAGCCATGGCCTTCCTAATCCCCGCGCATCAGGGTGCGGCGATAGACGATCGAGAAGGTGACGCAGATCAGGAACAGCACCACGCCGACGGCGCTGCCGAAGCCGATCTCCATCCGCATCTGGCCGAAGGTGTAGAGATAGGTGACCAGCGAATGGGTGGCGTTGGACGGGCCGCCCCGGGTCAGCGCCATCACCATGTCGAACAGCTGCAGCGCCCCGACGACCGAGAAGAACACCGACAGGCGGATGGTCGGCAGCAGCATCGGGATCTTGATCCGGCGCACGATCTGCCACGGCGTGGCGCCGTCGATCCGGGCCGCGTCGATGATCTCGGACGGGATGCTCTGCAGCCCGGCGATGTAGATCATCATGTGGAAGCCGAAATACTTCCACACCACCAGCACCAGCACCGCCCCCATCGCCAGGGTGCGGTCGGCCAGGACGAAGGGCGCCTGGGCGTCGAACCAGCCCCAGATCAGCGCCACGGCGCCGTACTGGCCGTCATAGAGGAACTGCCAGATCAGCCCGGTCGCGACCTCGGCCAGGATGTAGGGCAGGAAGAACACCATCCGGAACGCTACCCGGCCGCGCAGCTTCTCGGCCAGCAGCAGCGCCATGGCCAGGGCCAGCGGCAGCTGGATCGCCAGTGACACCGCGATGATCAGCCCGGTGTTGGTCAGCGCCGACCAGAAGGTGCGGTTGCGCAGCAACTGCTCGAAGTTGCGGAGCCCGACGAAATCCTGCGGGCTGCCGTAGCCGTTCCATTTGAACAGGCTGTAGAAGCCGGCCTCGCCCATCGGCAGGATCACGAAGATCGTGAACAGGGCGAGCGCCGGCACCAGCATCAGCACCACCGGCGCCACCTGCGACCGCAGCGCGGTGCCGCGCCGCCGCCGGACGGCGGCGCGGTCAAAGGCAGAGGCGGTCACGGCGACCGTCATCGCGACAGGGTCCTGCTGGAACGCACCGGCACCTCCCGCCTCACCGCATCTCCCAGGCTTCCTGCACCTGGGAAGCCGCGTCCTTCGGGTCGGTCGCGCCGGAGGCGATGTCGGTGGTGACGTCGTTCACCACCCGGCCGACATTGGCGCCCAGCATCTGGTCGTAGAACACCTGGAAATAGCCGGACTTGGCGATGTTCTCCGCCATCTGCCGGAAATACGGGTTCTTCAGCTTCTCGGCCGTGCCCTTGTTCACCGGGATGTAGACGCCGAGCTCGGCCGCCTTCTCCTGGTTTTCCTTGTTGGTCAGGAACTTGAGGAAGTCGACCGCCTCCGGCGGCGAGCCCTTGGTCACCAGCCAGCCATTGACGCCGCCCAGCACGTCGGTCGGCTGGCCGGTGCCGCCCGCCACGGTCGGGAACGGGAACCAGCCGAGCTCCGCATCCGGGATGCCCTTGCCGGAGGCGCTGTTCTTCTTGGCGTTCAGATAGTCCCAGTTGCCCATCAGGTGCATCGCCGCCTTGCCGTCGCCGAAATAGCCGGCGGCCTGCGGGTTGGTCAGGCCGAGATAGCCGGGCTCGAACGGCTCCAGCGCCGCCAGGGCCTTCAGGTCCTCGCCGGCCTTGATGTAGACCGGCCCGTCGAAGCCATCGCCGGACTGGTCATAGGCGGCCTGGAACGCATCCTTGCCGCCGATCCGCATGGCCAGCAGGGTCCAGTAGAAATGGATCGGCCATTTGTCGGCGCCGCCGGTCGCCAGCGGCACGATGCCGGCGGCCTTGATCGTCTTCACCGCCGACAGCAGGTCGTCCCAGCTCTTGATGTCCTCGGCCTTGACGCCGGCCTTGGCCAGCAGCGGCTTGTTGAACCAGAAGCCGACCTGCGAGGCCAGCACCGGCACGCCCCAGACATGGCCGTCGACGGTGAAGGCGTCCAGCGCGGCCGGGCTGATCCGGTCGGCCCATTCGCCCTTCACCGCATCGCTCAGATCCTCGATCACCCCAGCCTTGATCTGGTCGCGCAGCACGCCGCCGCCCCAGCTGTAGATGATGTTCGGGCGGTCCGGCGATTGCAGCGTGGTCGGCAGCTTGGCCTTGTAGGCCTCGTTCTCCAGATACTGCATCTGGATGGTGACGCCGGGATGCGCCGCCTCATAGGCGCGGGCGACGCTTTCCATCCAGGCCACGGTGTCCGGCGTGTTCTCGATATGCAGCCATTTGACCGTGGCATCGGCCATGGCGACGCCGGACAGAAGGCCCGCGGCGGCGAAAGCCGCGAGGCCCGACAGCATCCTGTTCATGATTGTCTCCTCCCTGTTTCCGCCGCCGTCGCCGGCGGCGGATTGACTGGAACGACGGCTTACCCTTCGAGCCAGCGCACCTCCTCGGGCGTCAGCGCGATGTCGAGCGCCTGCAGCGAATCCTCAAGCTCCTCCAGCGTCAGCGGGCCGATCAGCGGCAGCACCGGGAAGTCCTGGTGCAGGCACCAGGCCAGGGCCACCTGGTTGGCGGACTTGCCCCGCTTGGCGCCGAGCTCGGCGGCGCGGTCGCGGCGGCGGAAATTGCCCTCGCCGTACCAGCAGCGCTCCAGCTCCGGGTCCTGGTGCTTGTCGCGGCCGCCGCGGTCGGTGAAGAAGCCGCGGGCCTGGCTGGACCAGGCCAGCAGCGGCATGCGCCGCTGCCGCAGCCAGGCCTTCCACTCGGCATCCGCGGCGGCGATGCAGCCGGGCCAGACCGGCTGGATCATCTCCGCCAGGCTGAAATTGTTGCTGACCGTGGCCGGCGCCGCCTTGCCGTTGGCCTGGGCGTAGGCGATCGCCTCGTCCAGCCGCTGCCGCGTCCAGTTCGACCCGCCCCAGGAGCCGATGCGCCCGGCCCGGATCTCGGCGTCGAGCACGTCGACGAACTCGCCGACCGGGATGTCCGGGTTGTCGCGATGCATCAGATAGAGGTCGAGCCGGCCGGTGTGCAGCCGGTCGAGCGATTCCGTCAGCTGGCGCGGGATCACGTCGGGGTAGCACAGCGGCGCATGCGCGCCCTTGCCGATCAGCACCACCTCGTCGCGCACGCCGCGGCTGGCCAGCCATTGGCCGAGCACCCGGTCGGAGCCGCCGGCGCGGTAGATCCAGGCGGTGTCGAAGGTGTTGCCGCCGCGCTCGAAGAAGCGGTCGAACAGCATCCCGGCCTGGCTGATATTCTCCACCCCGACCGCGCCGAGGGCCAGGGCCGAGGCCGGGCGGGCGGCGCCGGGCAGGTCGATCCGGCGCATCGCGCCAGCCTTGAGCGGCCGGCCGTCGACCGGGCCGGTGCGGCGGGCCGGCGTCTCCAGCGCGTATTCCAGGCCGATGGCGGCGCGCCAGGCATCCATCGTCTTCAGGTTGCCGAGGCTGTCGGCCGGGGTCATGAAGGCCGCCTCGCGCCGCCCGGCCGCCACCGCGTCGCCGACGGCGTCGGCCTCGAAGCTGTAGAGCCAGCCGGTCTCCTCGATCGCCACGGTCTCGGACTTGCCGTCGCCCCGGGTGATGACGATGGCGCTGCTGCCGCCTTCCTTGCCGCTGCAGAACCAGGGCGAGGCGACCTCGATCCGGCCCTCGGTGCCGAAGATCCGCACCGTGTTGTCGAGGCTGAGCGACACGCCGGTCGCCACCTGGGCGACGATGCCGCCGGGGAACTCCAGCACCGCCGCGGTCCATTCATCGACGCCGCTGCGGCCGAGATGGCCGGCGCCGGTGACCTTGACCGGGTCGAGGAACGGCTTGCCCGAGACGGCGCCGGCGACCAGCCGCGCGATCGACACCGGATAGCCGCCGACATCGAGGATGCCGCCGCCGGCCAGGTCGTTGGCGAACAGCCGGTGGTCGGGGTTGAATTTCGCCGCGAAGCCGAAGCTGGCCTGGATCATGCGGACCTCGCCGATGGCGCCACCGGCCACCAGCTCCGCCAGCTTCCGGGTCTGCGGATGGGCGCGGTACATATAGGCCTCGGCCAGGAACACGCCGGCGCGCCGGGCCGCATCGACCAGCGCCATGGCGTCATAGGCGTTGACCGCGATCGGCTTCTCGCACAGCACGTGCTTGCCGGCCTCGGCGGCGCGGATGCCCCAATGGACATGGCCCGGATGCGGCGTGGCGATGTAGACGGCATCGACCTCGGGGTCGGCCAGCAGCGCCTCGTAGCCGGCATGGATCCGGGCGCCGGGGAAGGCCTCGGCCAGCCCCGGCTTCGCCGCGTCGCGCGTGCCGATCGCCACCAGCCGCCCGGTGCGCGACCGGGCCACGCCGCCGGCGAAATCCCGGGCGATCCGGCCCGGCCCGAGAATGCCCCAACGCAGCTTCGCTTCCGTACCCATGCCCATCTTTCCGTCTGTCGAGAGTGTCATCAGCCCTTCACCGCCCGCATGGTCAGGCCGGCGATGACGTGGCGTTGCATCAGGACGGACATTGCCACCGGCGGGGCGGCCACGGCCACCGTCGCGGTGGCGATCGGATCGCGACGGCTGATGAAGCGCGGCCTGTCCATTGCGTCTTCTCCCTGATGGCCGGATCCAGACGACACGGCGATGAATTTTTTCGTTTTACGAATTTATCAGACCGGCTAGGGTGGGCGCTGTCAAGGTCGAAAAATCGGATGATTGCCCGAGAATTTGAAACAATATGGCCCGGCGGGTGGGATGGAAGCGCTGAATCGAGACCAGGTGGAGTCGTTCGCCCCGGGATGCGCCGGGGTCTCCGCCATGGTGCGCCGCACCATAAAATTCGGATCATGACGGAATGAAAACCGCCGATCCGGAACTGATGCGGGCGATCAACCGCTTCCACGTGCTGGATGTGGTGCGGCGCTACGGGCCGATCTCGCGGGTCGAGATCGTGCAGCGCACCGAGCTGGCGCCGGCCACCATCTCGGCCATCACCGGCGGGCTGATCGAGGAGAACCTGATCCTGGCCCGGGCGGTCGAGGGCGTCGGCACCGCCGCGCGCGGCCGGCCGCGTGTGATGCTGGAGCTGAACCGCGAGGCCGCCTATGTCTGCGGCGTCAAGCTGGCGCCGCACCAGATCAGCATCGCCGTCACCGACTACAAGGCGGATGTGGTGAAGACCCTGTCGCTGCCGATCCGCGTCGCCCGCCAGGCGCCGGAGGTGGTGGCCGACATCCTGGAGGACGGCATCCGCCGCTGCGTCGGCGACGCCGATCTGGGCCTCGACCGGCTCGGCGGCATCGGCATCGGCCTCCCCGGCTTCATCGACGGCCGCAACGGCCTGTGCGTCTGGACCCCGATCCTGGGCGCGCCGGACGTGCCGCTGGCGCAGATGGTGCGCGACCGGCTGGGCGTGCCGACCACGGTCGAGAACGACGTCCATCTGGTCACCCTGGCCGAGCACTGGTTCGGCCATGGCCGGGACAGCGACAGCTTCGCCGTGGTGGCGGTCGAGGATTCGGTCGGCCTCGGCCTGTTCCTGAACGGCGACGTGCATCGCGGCGCCGCCGGGATGGGGACGGAGTTCGGCCACACCAAATGCACCCTCGACGACGGGCTGCCTTGCCGCTGCGGCCAGCGCGGCTGCATCGACGCCTATGTCTCGGACCACGGCATCGTCACCCGCGCCCGCGCCCTGCTGGGCGCCGAGGCCGGGCCGATCACGCCGGACGACCCGCGCGCCATCGGCCGGCTGCGCGACATGGCGCGGGCAGGCCGGGCCGAGATCCGCGCCTTGTTCGAGCAGGCGGGCGCGATCCTGGGCTTCGCCGTCGGCAACCTGATCACGCTGCACAGCCCGCCCAAGGTGATCGTGGCCGGCAGCGCCATCCAGGCCCGCGACCTGATGGAGCCGGCCCTTCTGGCCGCCATCGACCGCGTCGTGCCGGTGCCGATCCGGCGCGGCACCGAGATCATCCTGCATGAATGGAGCGACGACGCCTGGGCCCGCGGTGCGGCCAGCCTGGTGCTGCGTCAGCTCTACGAAGCGCCCTGGAACGGCCAGGGCATGCCCCGGTAGCGGAGAGGACCATGAGCGACAGACCGGTCGGAATCGGCATCATCGGCTGCGGCTTTATCAGCGGCGCCTATCTGAAGGCGGCGCCGAACTTCCCGATCCTGCGGGTCAAGGCCTGCGCCGATTTGAACCTGGAGGCGGCGCAGGCCAAGGCGGCCGAGTTCGGCATCGAAGCGCAGAGCATCGAGCAACTGCTGGCCGACCCCGAGATCGAGATCGTGCTGAACCTGACCACGCCGCAGGCGCATGTGCCGGTCGGGCTGCAGGCGATCGCCGCCGGCAAGCATGTGCATGCGGAGAAGCCGCTGGCGGTCAGCGTCGCCGAAGGCCGCACCCTGCTGGAGGCCGCCAAGGCCAGGGGCGTGCGCGTCGGCAGCGCGCCGGACACCTTCCTCGGCGCCGGGCAGCAGACGGCCCGCGCCCTGATCGATGCCGGGCGGATCGGCCGGCCGGTCGCCGGCACCGCCTTCATGATGGTGCCGGGGCATGAGCGCTGGCATCCGAACCCGGATTTCTACTACGCCCGTGGCGGCGGCCCGCTGTTCGACATGGGCCCCTACTACCTGACCACGCTGGTCAACATGCTGGGGCCGGTGGCGCGGGTGACCGGGACGGTGTCCGCCGCCTATACCGAGCGCCGCATCGCCAGCGGCCCGCGCGCCGGCCAGGCGGTGCCGGTCGGCACCCCGACCCACATCACCGGCACGCTGGCCTTCGCCTCCGGCGCCGTGGTCACCCTGGTGATGAGCTTCGACATCCCGGCCCACCGCCACGCGCCGATCGAGATCTATGGCGAGACGGCGTCGCTGAGCGTGCCCGACCCGAACATCTTCGGCGGCGAGGTGCTGGTCTCGGTTGACCGCACCGAGTGGAAGGCCGAGGCGACCGGCCATGCCTATGGCGACGGCAACTACCGCATCATCGGCGTCGCCGACCTGGCCCACGCCATCCGCACCGGGCGGCCGCACCGCGCCAATGCGGAGCTGGCCTTCCATGTGCTGGAGGTGATGGAAGCGGTGGAGCGGTCCGGCCGCGAGGGCCGTACGGTCGAGATCGAGAGCCGCTGCGAACGGCCGGAACCGATGCCGGTGGAGCCCGCTTTCGGCCGGGCCGCCTGAGACGCGAAAGGGAGATGGAACGATGACGAGGCAGGCGCTGATCGTCTGGGGCGGCTGGAACGGCCACACCCCCAAGGAATGCGCGGATGAGGTCGCCGGGATGCTGCGCGGCGACGGCTTCGAGGTGTTCATCGAGGACACCACCGAGGCCTTCGCCGACCCGGCCTTGAAGGACATGCACCTGATCGTGCCGATCTACACCATGTCGACGATGGAGAAGGAGGAGGTCACCAACCTGACCGCCGCCGTCGAGAGCGGGGTCGGCCTGGCCGGCTTCCATGGCGGCATGTGCGACGCCTTCCGCAACGAGGTCGCCTATCAGTTCATGACCGGCGGCCAATGGGTGGCCCATCCCGGCAACATCATCGATTACCGGGTGCGGGTGACCCGGCGGGACGACCCGGTGATGCAGGGGATCGACGATTTCGCCTACCGATCCGAGCAGTACTACATGCATGTCGACCCGAACAACGAGGTGCTGGCCGAGACCACCTTCACCGGCGACCACGCCTCCTGGATCGCCGGCCACACCATGCCGGTGGTGTGGAAGCGCAGGCACGGCGCCGGCCGGGTGTTCTACAGCTCGCTCGGCCACCGGGTGGAGGAGTTCGAGAACCAGGCGATGAAGACCATCCTGCATCGCGGCCTGCTGTGGGCGGCGCGGGAGGCGTGATTCCAGCGGGCGATTGCCGCGCGGCCTCCATCTTTTGGGTACTTGGATCGGTCTGAGACAACCGCGCGCTTGCGTCCGTCACGGCGGACTCGGTAACACCTTAGACTGGACCAGCATGCCGGACCCGCCGCTTGCCCGACGCGCGCCAGACCGAGATCCAGCACGACGACCCCGGCGCGGCCCCGCCCGCCGGGGCGAAGCGGCGTCGGCGCTTCTCGGAGGTGCTGCAGGATCTGGCCGCGGAGGGCGGCGAGCGCATCGCCATCGCCGACATCCTGACCGCCTTCGGCGACCGGGCCTTCGGCGCGCTGATGCTGGTCTTCGCCGCGCCCAACATCCTGCCGACGCCGCCCGGCACCTCCTCGGTCCTCGGCGCGCCGCTGCTGTTCATCACCTTCCAGCTGATGCTCGGCCGGCCGGTGCTGTGGCTGCCGCGGCTGATCACCCAACGGTCGGTGGCGCGGGCCGATTTCGCCCGGCTGGTCGACCGCATGGTCCCCTGGCTGGCCAAGGCCGAGCGATTGCTGCGGCCGCGCCTGTCGCTGCTGATCGGCCCGGTGCAGGACCGCTTCATCGGCGCCGCCTGCCTGCTGCTGGCCATCATCCTGTTCATGCCGATCCCCTTCGGCAACATCGTGCCCGCCCTGGCGATCTCGGCCTTCGCCATCGGCCTGGTCGAGCGCGACGGCATCGCCGTCTCGGTCGGCTGGGCGGTCAGCGCCGGCGCGCTGGCGCTCCTCGCCGCCGTCTCCGCCGCCCTCTGGGCCGCCCTGCGCGCCTTCCTGGAGACGCTGTTCGGCGTCACGATCTGACGGCCGTCGCCTCCGCCAGGTCCGCGATCCGGGTGACGACGCGGACGCGCAGCTCGTCGCGCCGGCCGCGGATCGCCACCTGCTCGGCCCGGAAGGCCGACAGGTCGGCCCCGGCATGGTCGAGCAGGTCCTGCGACACCACCAGCTCCGCCGCATATTCCTTGCACAGCCCTTCCAGCCGGCTGGCGGTGTTGACCGTGTCGCCGACCGCGGTCAGGCCCTTGACCCCGCCATAGCCCATCTCGCCGACGATCGCCGGGCCGGCATGCAGGCCGATGCCCATGCGCAGCGGCTCCTTGAGGTCCGAGGCCAGGGCCTCGTTCAGCTCGGCCAGCCGCGCCGCCATGCGCCGGGCGGCGTCGAGCGCCTGGCGGCTGGCGTCGGCGCGCCCGGCCTCGACCCCGAACAGGGCCATCACCCCGTCGCCGATGAACTTGTCGACCTGGCCGCCCGCCGCCTCGATCGCCTGGCCCATGGCGGCGAAATAGCGGTTCAGCAGGAACACCACGTCATAGGGCAGGCGATGCTCCGACAACCGGGTGAAGCCGCGCAGATCGGCGAACATGACCGCGACCTCGCGCTCCTGGCCGTGGCGGTGGCCGGGGCCCTGGAAGCCGTCGCGCGCGGTCGCGGTCGGCGGCAGCAACGGCGTCACCTCGAGGTCCATGACCGGCCGGATCTGGCAGGCCAGCCGCACCCCTTCGGGCGCGCCGATCCGCTGCAGCACCCGGGCCTCGTCGACGGCCGGCGGCGGTAGATGCTCGGCCCCCAGCCCGACCCGGACCCGGCAGGTCGAGCAGCGGCCGCGGCCGCCACAGACCATGGCCTGCGGAATGTCGGCGGCGCGGATGATCTCGAGCGCGGTGGCGCCGGGGATGATGTCGAGCACCTTGGTGTCGCGGTAGAACAGCTTGGGGCCGCTGTGGCGAGCCCGGATCCCGCGCAGGACCGGCCCGGCGAAGGCGATGAGGATCAGCGCCAGGATCGCCAGCCGGGTCCACAGCGCCCCCTGCGCGGCGAAGGCCTGCGCTTCCGGCGTCAGCCTGACCGAGCGGAACAGATCTTCGAGCCAGCCCGGCTGGGCCGCGAGCGCCCGGACCTGCAGCCCGGCTGAGACGAAGCCGGCGAGGCCCAGCGCCGGGATCAGCAGCGCGATCGCGTAGAGATAGGGCAGCGCCTTCGGGTACCAGGGCTTCAGCCGCAGCCAGTAATGCACGCCGATGCAGCCATGGCCCCAGGCGACCAGCACCAGCACCGCCTGCTGCAGCGCGACTAGGCCGTTGCCGCTCCACATCACCGCCAGGATGAGGCGGTAGGACGTGCCGACGTCGAATTTCTCGAAGGCGACGACGGTGCCGAAGACATGGGCAGCCAGCAGCAGCGGCACGGCCAGGCCGAGCCCGAGCTGCACCGCCTGCCAGGGCTTCAGCCGGAAGCTGTGGCGCCGCCAGATCGACACCAGCGCATTGGCGAGATGGATCGCGAAGGCGACCGCGAGGATCGTCAGGCCGGGCTGCTTCTCCCACACCAGGATGAACAGCCCGAGCCCGCGCTCCATCACATCGAGCGAGATGAGCCCGGCGGCATGGTTGACCAGATGGGTGGCGAGAAATGTGAGGAGAACCAGCCCGCTCGGCAGCCGCAGCTTCTGCAGCCATGTCCCGGTCCGGTTCCCCGGGAGTCCGGCGGCGCCAAGGCCGCTCAGTTCAGCGGACCGGTATAGACCCAGGTTTCCACCGTATCATGGGCGCGGAACGCCGGGACCTCGGGGTGGTGGTAGACGAAGACGCGGATCGCCGCATCCATGGCCACCGAACGCGGGGCGCCCCTGGCCACCAGCTCGCTGTAGGCGCGGGTCACCGCCTTCTGGCAGCGGCAATCCGCCGAGCCCTCGGCGAAGGGCTGCTCGCCGAAGCCGCAGCCCTCAGGACTTCTTTTTCCGGCCATAGAGTTCGAGCCTGTGATCGACGAGTTCGAAGCCGAGCCGCTTGGCGATCTTCTCCTTCAGCACCTCCAGCTCCTGGTCCTTGAACTCGATGACCTCACCGGTCTCGAGATCGATCAGGTGGTGGTGATGCTCGAGATTGACCTCGAAGCGGGAATAGTTCTCATTGAAGTCGTGGCGCTGCACCAGGTTCAGCTCGTCGAGCAGATGCAGGGTGCGGTACACGGTCGCGATGCTGATCGACGGATCGATCTCGCGGGCCCGGTGATAGACGGTTTCGACCGACGGGTGGTCGAGTGACTCGGTCAGCACCTGCAGAATGACACGACGCTGATCGGTCATCTTCAGGCCGGCGGAGACACATCTCTCCTCGAGCGTCATGGCTCAAACCCTCTTCAAGCCGCGGAACCATTGGCGGATTTAGAGAGATTACAGATCGAAGCGGCGCTTGGCATCCGAAAATACGCCGCAGGACACCGGAGGACAGCCACGATGGATCTCTTCGGACTGGAGATGAGCATCCACGGCTGGATCGCGCTGGGCATCGCCGTGATCGGCATCGTCGCCCTGAACCTCGGGCTGATGCACCTCGCCCGCAAGAAGCACGATTCCCATTACGACCCGGACGACGACGCCCCCTGAGCGGCGGCCACGGCGGCGCCTTCCGGCCGGTCGAGATTGCGGGTCAGCACCATCCGGTGCGGGAACGGGATGTCGATGCCGAGCTCGTCGAAGCGCCGCTTCATCCGGCGGTTGAACTCCCGCATCACGCCCCATTGCTTGGCCGCCGGCGTCTTGATCCGCGCCTTGATGGTCACGGCGCTGTCGCCGAACTTGTCGAGGCCGATGATCTCGATCGGCGCCATGACGGCCGGCGCCCAGGCGGGGTCGAGCTGCAGCTCGCGGCCGAGGTCGCGCAGCACCTCGATCACGCGGTCGACATCCTGGTCGTAGCCGATGCCGACATTGAACACGGCGAAGGAGAAGTCCTTGGTCATGTTGATGATCGAGGTGACCGAGCTGAACGGCAGCGTGTGCACCGCCCCGGTCTCGTCGCGCAGGCGGATGGTGCGGATGGTGATGCTTTCGACCACGCCGCTGTCCGAGCCGATCTGGACCACGTCGCCGACCGAGAGCGTGTCCTCGAACAGGATGAAGACGCCGGTGATGACGTCCTTGACCAGGGTCTGGGCGCCGAAGCCGATGGCCAGGCCGACCACCCCGGCGCCGGCCAGGAGCGGCGCGATGTTCAGCCCGACCTCCGACAGCACCATCAGCGTCACGACGGTGATCAGCAGCACCAGGAAGGCGTTGCGCAGGAGCGGCAGGAGGGTGCGGGCGCGGGCGCTGCGCTGCACCAGGTTGCCCGAGGCGTCGTGCCGGTTCAGGTGGTACTCGATCAGCTGGCTGACCACCTCCCACGCCACCAGCGCCGTCACCACCACCATCAGGATGGCGCCGACGCTGGCCAGCACGGCGCGGCCGGTCTCGGTCTCCATCCAGGCGATGCCGCCGAGCTGCCAGACCTCGAGCAGCACCAGCACGCTGACCAGGAGGACGACCACCTTCAGCCCGGTGTCGAGCACCGGCAGATAGCGGTTGGCGCGGTGCTCGAGGCCGGGGAAGCGGGACTTCAGCTCCGGGCCGATCGAGAAGGCGCGATGGATCAGCCGCGGCCCGTAGGTGGAGACCAGCCGCGCCACCGCCAGGACCACCACGGTCAGGACCGTGGCCCGGAGGACGAAGACGAAGCCGCCATTGATGCCGAGCGCCCAGATCGCGAAGGTGACGACGACATAGGCGATGGCGACCAAGTGCCAGACATCGGCCAGGCGCCGCCGGGCGGTGCCGACGGCGCGGGTCACGCCCGCCTCCTCGCCCTCCGCGGCCCGGCGCCGGCGGCCGCGCAGCCAGTCGGCGACCGGCTGCCGGTTCTGCAGGATCAGCACCACCAGCATCGCCGCGACGGCCAGGCCGATCAGGTATTTCAGCGCGGTCAGGCTGCCGGCGGGCAGGCCCAGCACCACGGCGGTGGAGACCGCGAGATAGCCGAACACCAGCAGGTAGATCAGCCGCTTGGCCCAGACATAGAGGTAGCCGGCGGTCTCGTCGCCGACGCGCAGCAGCCGCAGATGCGGATGCTCCGGCGTCAGCACCAGGCGGATCAGCATCAGCGCCACGCCGCTGATGATCGCGGCGTTGACCAGCGCCAGCACGATGGTGCGGACGAACCAGGGCGGGTCCAGCACCACCGCCATGGCATAGGCGCCGAACACGAAGGCGATCAGCGGCAGGAAGTCGAGCACCGCCTGGGCCAGCAGCAGCGGGAGCTTGCCCCAGAGCGAGGCCGGCGCCTTGCCGTTCAGCGCCGTGAAGGGCCGGCGCAGCAGCCGCCGGACCAGCCAGCCGGCGGCGATGCCGGCGAGGACGACGCCGACGACGTTGAGGAACACCACCCCCCAACGCTCCCGCGCCGCCGGGTCGGACAGCTGGTCCCGGCTCCAGGTCCCCAGCTCGGGCAGCCGCGCCAGGGTGGCGCCGATCTCCGCGACCGCGCCGGTGACGTCGCGCACCTTGTCCGAGACCACGACCAGGGCCTGGCTGCCGACCGTCTCCAGCGCGCTGCGCTCCTCCTGCTGCGCCTGGGCCTGCAGCAGCAGCTGCAGCCGGGCCACCAGCTCGGCCCGTTCCTTGTCGTCCTGCAGCGTGGCGATCAGCGCCTTGACCCGCTCGGGGTCGGCGGGCTGGTCGGCTGCAGCGGGCGGGGTCGATGCCCCCGGCACCTGGCCGGCGGCGAGGCCGGGGGCAAGCAGGACGAGGAGAAGCAGGGGGCGGAGCAGGCGGATCATCGGCTCGGTCGGGCTGTGGACGGGCGGTGTTCCGGATCGCCATCCCATCCTTCCCTGCCCGGCCCTCTGGATCAACCCATCCGTCGGGGCCATCTTTTGAGCGTCACAGGAAGCGGCAAGGGAAGGCGACGATGGCGGATGATCTCGGCTCGGTCCGGCCGAAGCTGGTCGAGAGCAAGAAGCGCTGGGCGCGCGAAGGCCGGCTGCTGACCGGCGCCACCTCGGATCCCGAGCGCGACCGGCTGCCGCCGGGCCAGCGCCTGGTGGAAAACTGGCCGGTGCTCGATCTCGGCGTGCAGCCGGAGATCCCGCTCGACAAATGGCGGCTGACCATCGACGGGCTGGTCGAGGCGCCGACGGTATGGCGCTGGGACGACATCCTGGCCCAGCCGGAATTCGAGGACGTCTCCGACATCCACTGCGTCACGTCCTGGTCGCGCTTCGACAACCGCTGGCGCGGCATCTCGGCCCGGCACCTGCTGTCGCTGGTGCGGCCGAAGCCCGAGGCCAACCACGTCGTGTTCCACAGCTACGACACCTACACCACCAATGTCGCCCTCGACGCCTTCGCCGAGGAGGACGTGCTGCTGGCCACGCATCACGACGGCGAGCCGATCCCGGTCGAGCATGGCGGGCCGCTGCGCGTGATCATGCCGCGCTGGTATTTCTGGAAGAGCGCCAAATGGGTGAAGCGGATCGAGTTCGTCGCCGCCGACCGCCCCGGCTTCTGGGAGGAGCGCGGCTACCACAATGAGGGCGACCCCTGGCAGGAGCAGCGGTACAGCTGAGCCCTCCACTCACCCTCCTTCCTTCATCGTCATTCCCGCGAAAGCGGGAATCTCTGTCCGCTTTGGGTGAGAGGAGATCCCCGCCTTCGCGGGGATGACGAAAAAAAGAAACTACCCTACCGCGGCAGCAGGCTGCGCAGCGGCTCGGCGCCGGGGTTGCTCCTCTGGCCCTGGAAGATCACCCGGGCCGGGGTGCCGAAGCCATAATAGGCGTCGTTCTTGCCCTGGTCCTCGCTGATCACCGTGCCGTCCAGCGTGCCGCCGGCGAACAGCCCCTTGTTCTGCGAGAAGGCGTACATGTCGGCATTGGTGTTCAGCCCGGTCGAGGCGCCGACGCCGGCGCCGAGGGTGAACAGCGATCCCGACAGGTCGGCGCCGACGGTGAAGCTGCTCTGCTCCACCGCCCGCAGGCCCTTGTCGGTCATGATCGTCAGCACCAGCTGCGAAACCTGGCCGCCGATCTGCAGCCCGACGGTGCCGCCGCCGACGCCGTAGAAGGCCGGGTAGCTCCAGTTGCCGTCCGCCATCCGGACCAGCATCACCGCATTGCCGCCGCGGCCGCCGAGGATGAAGCCGCCGCGCAGCAGCTCCGGCGCGATCAGCACCGCCTTGGCGCCGCGGATGTAGCGCGGCAGCGCCGTCAGCTCCTGCGCGGACAGGAGCGCCTGCAGCGCGGCGCGGCTCTGGTCGACCAGCAGCTGCGCGTCGCTCGGCGTCGAGGTGGCCGAGCCGCAGCCGGCGAGCGTGCCCGACAGGGCCAGCCCGGCCGCCGACACGCCCGTCAGGCGCAGGAACTCACGACGGTCGATCATGATCGGGCTCTCCTGAGATTCCACATGAAGAATCGCGGCATACTGCAGAACAATCAATACATCTTTTCGGTTCCTGATGGCAGATTCAGGGCGGTGATTCGCCAGCTTTCGCCGCCGGAGGACGACCGGATGCGGTCGAGCCGGGTCAGCGACAGCGTATCGACCGCAAGCCTGAGCGCGCGCTCGCCGTCCAGGTCCAGCGCCAGCGCCGCCGCCGCCCGGATGGTGCCGGCATGGGCGACGGCGACGATGTCGCGGCCGGCATGGGCGGCGGACAGGGCCAGGATCGCCGGCTGCACCCGGCGCAGCACGGCGTCGAAGCTCTCGCCGCCGGGCGCGGCATGGGCGGAAGGCTGCGACCAGAACGGATCGTGCTGCGGCAGCGCGCGGTAGACCTCGCGGCTCGGCCGGCCCTGCCAGGCGCCGAAATCCTGCTCGATCAGCGCCGGCTCGGTCGCCGGCGCGGCCGTCTCGCCCATCGCTTCCAGCAGCGCCGCCGCGGTCTCGGCGGTGCGCCGCAGCGGCGTCTGCAGCCACACCGCGCCGCGCGGCAGCCGGGCGGCGAGGGAAGCGATCGCCGCCGCATCGCCGGTGTCGGCAGCGAGGTCGAGCCGGCCGTAGAGCAGCTTGTCCGGATTGACCACCGGGGCGTGGCGGATCCACCACCAGCGGGTCGTGCTCATGCCGCCGCCGCGGCGCACAGCACCGCGACCTCCGCCAGCTGCTGGGCGGCGCCGAGCACGTCGCCGGTCTGGCCGCCGATGCGCCGCCGTGCCAGCCCGGCCAAGGCCCAGGCGGCGAGCGCCGCCAGCGCCAGCGCCGCCAGGCCGTGACGCAGCCCGAGCAGCAGCAGGGCGAAGCACAGGGCGAGGCCGAGGGCGGTGAACACCGCCTCCGGCGATGGCCGGCCGGCGCCGGCGCCGAGCCCGTCGGGCCTGGCCGGGGGCAACCAGGCCAGGAGCGCCGGGGCCGTGGCCCGCGACACCGCCCCGGCCGCGGCCAGCGCCGCGATTCCGGCCCAGGGAGAGAGGGTCGCCGCCAGGGCCGCGACGCGCAGCCCGACCGACAGCACCAGGGCCAGGGTGCCGTAGCTGCCGATGCGGCTGTCGCGCATGATCTCCATCGTGCGCTCGCGGTCGCGGCCGGCACCGAAGCCGTCGGCGACATCGGCCAGCCCGTCCTCGTGCAGCGCCCCGGTCAGCAGCGCCTGCGCCACCAGGGCCAGCAGCGCCGCCACCAGCGGCGGGACGCCGAGCCACAGCGCCAGCGCCCAGACCAGCCCGGCGGCCGCGCCGATGCCGGCCCCGGCCAGCGGGAAGATCCGCATCGACCGGGCCAGCGCGTCGGCCGGCGCATCCGGTGGCCAGCGGACCGGCAGCCGGGTCAGGAAGCAGGCGGCGACGCGCAGGTCGCGCAGCAGGTCGTCCATGGCCCTCCGGTTAGCCGGTCCGGTTCGCCGCGGCAAGCCGATCAGATCAACCGCTGGATCGTCCGCTTCCGCCAGACCAGCCGGTAATAGGCGATCTGGCCCAGCGCCATCACCGCGAAGGCGACCGGATAGGCGATCCAGATGCCGTCGATGCCGATCTGGCGGCTGAGCAGCCAGGCCACCGGCACCTCGACGCCGAGGATGGCGAAGAGCGAGATCGCCATCGGCGCCAGCACCGTGCCGCTGGCCCGCATCACCGCCGAGACCACGCCGGCCAGGCCGAAGACGATGTAGCTCCACAGCGTGATGTGCAGCAGGTCCTGCGCCAGCTCGATCACCGGCGGGCTGGTCAGGAACAGGCCCATCAGCGTGCGCGAGAACAGGTAGGCGATCGCCACCAGCCCGCCGGTGATGGCGAGGTTGAGCAGGATGCCGGTGCGGGTGATGGCGCCGAGCCTGTCGACGTGCCCCGCGCCGATCGCCTGGGCGGCGAAGATCGAGGCGGTGATGGCGATCGAGATGGCCGGGAACTGGACGTAGCTGACCACCTGGTTGACCGCGCCATAGGCGGCGGTGGCGTCGGATCCGAAGCCGTTGACGAAGGACAGCACCGCGACCTCGGCCAGCGACACCATCACCAGCTGCACGCCCGAGGGCAGGCCGATGCGCAGCACCGCCCGCAGGATCTTCGGGTCGATCCAGAGATGGCGCAGCAGCACGGCGTCCGGCGCCAGCGCGTGATTGCGGCGGCGCAGATGGACGGCCAGCCAGGCCAGGGCGGCGAGGAAGGAGACGATCGCGGCATAGGCGCCGCTGAGCACGCCGAGCTGCGGCAGCCCGGCCCAGCCGCGGATCAGCGCCGGGGTCAGGACGAGGCCGATCACGGTCTGCAGCGTCAAGGCCAGGAGCGGCGTCATGGTGTCGCCGGTGCCGCGCATCATCGAGCTCATCAGCAGGAAGACGAACAGGCCGGGCATGGCGATCAGCATGATCCGGGCATAGGCGGTGGAATCGGCCAGGATGTCGGCCGGGGTGCCGACCGCGGCCAAGAGCGACCGGGTGAAGGCGCCGCCGAACAGCGCGACCACGAGCCCGGCCAGGACCGTGACCGTCAGCGCGGTGCCGGCCACTGCCTTGACCTTGTCCGGGTCCTTCGCGCCCCAGGCCTGGCCGATCAGCACCGCGGCGCCGGCGCCGAGGCCGATGATGAAGGAGATGAAGAAGAACAGGATCGGAAAGAACGCCGAAACCGCGGCCAGCGCGCCGACCCCGATCATCTGGCCGAGATAGATGTTGTTGAGGGTGCCGGACAAACCCTGCAGCACGTTGCTGAGCATCATCGGCCCGAGAAACAGCAGGAACGCCCTCCACAGCACCGGGGGCGCCGCGGAGGCCGGGGCGGCGCCGCGCTCGATCGCGTTCGACATCACGGCCCCCTCAGCTCGATTGCGGCGCGTCGAATGCGGCGGCGGCCAGGCGGCGGGCGTGGTCGCGGATGTCGGCCGGCCAGGCCTCGGTCAGGGCGGCGAAACGGTCGCGGTCCGGCGCGAACAGGGCGCGCGCCGCCTCCTCGAAGCCGGGCCGGTCGCCGGCCATCGCCGCCATGAAGCGATAGGCCGCCTCCTGCGCCTGGCGCAGCCGGTCCCGCCCCTCGCCGGCACGGCGCGCGTCCTCGACCAGGCGGCGCAGCGTCACCGAGGCGCCGCCGGGCTGGCCGGCCAGCCAGTCCCAGTGCCGGGGCAGCAGCGTCACCTCGCGGGCGACGACGCCGAGCTTCGGCCGGCCCGGGCCGCGCGGCGCTTCGGGCTCGGCCGATGCCGGCAGCCGGGCCAGCACCTCGGCCTCGCTGCCGCGCAGGTCGAGCTCGACCGGCCGGCTGGTGGCGTCGTCGAACACCAGGACCGCGTCGCCGCGATCGGCGGCGCGCTTGGCCGCCAGCGCCACCTCGGCCAGCGGGCCGGAGGCGATGCGGCGGGCGCCCTGGAAGGCGGTGCAGGTGGATGCGGGGGTCATGGGCGCCCTCCCCGGCGCAATGAATTTGCCGCTTTATACCCGGGTGAAAATCGCATGTCAATTTCACCCGGGCAAAAATATCGAATGCGTCGTATCCCCGGTTGAGCGAAGCGGCGAGACGTATATAAATAGACGTTCATTTACTTGGCCCGACCATGCCCCGCCCCCGCACCATCCCGGACGAAGCCCTGCTCGACGGCGCCCTGGCGGTGATGCGCCGGGCCGGGCCGGAGGGCATGACCTTCGCCGCGGTGGCGGCCGAGACCGGGCTGTCGGCGGCGACCCTGGTGCAGCGTTTCGGCGGCAAGGCGGCGCTGATGCAGGCGGCGCTGCTGCGCGCCTGGGACCTGCTGGACGCCCGCACCGCCGCAGCCGATGCCGCGGCGCCGCCGACCCCGGCCGGGGCGGTGGCGCTGCTGACGCAGTTGTCCGGCGACTACTGCGCCGAGGACGACTATGCCGAGGGCCTCCTGGTGCTGCGCGAGGATATGCGCGACCCGGCGCTGCGCCGCCGCGGCGCCGCGTGGGGCGAGGTGCTGGCCGCGGCGCTGGGCCGGCGCCTGGCCGATTCCGCCGGCCCGCGCCCCGATCTCGGCCGGCTGATGGCGGCGCAATGGCAGGGCGCCGTGCTGTGGTGGGGCTTCGAGCGCGGCAGCCCGCTGCCGGAGGCGGTCACGGCCGAGCTGGAGGCCTTCTGTCGGGCGATCACCGCCTCGCCGGCCGGCCCGGTCAGCCCCCCTCCCCCTCGGTGACGCGGCTGGGCAAGAGCTCGCCCGAGCGTTCCAGCACCGGATAGGCCGCAGCCGCCACGATGTGGCCGTTGACGCGCTTCATGTCGCGCAGCAGGTCGAGATGCAGGGCGCTGGTCTCGGCGGTGTCGCGGCGGCCGGCGCGCAGCCGGTCGAAATGCGACTGGGTCGCCGCCGCCTCGAGGTCGCGGAACGCCACCTTCTCGTCGACCAGGAGCCGCGCGGCGCGGCGGTCGTCGGTCATGAACAGCGAGGCGGCGGTCCGCAGGTTGGTGACCAGCCGGTCCATCATCGCCAAGAGCTCGGCCTCGCCCTCCTTCGAGAATTCGAGGCCGCGCTTCAGCCGCTTGGCGCAATGCGGCAGCAGGTTGCCGTCGACCACGTCGCCCGCCTGCTCCATGTTCATGGCGAAGTTCAGGATCTCGCCCAGCCGGCGATGGTCCGATTCGCTGAGCGAATCAGGATCGAGCGAGGTCAGATAGGTCTTGATCGCGGTGTTGAGGTGGTCGAGCACGTCGTCCATCCGCCGCGTCTCGGCGATCAGCTTGCGGTCGCCCTTGCGCAGCGCGTCGCGGGCGCCGTGCAGCATCGTCTCCAGCACATCGGCCAGGCGCATCGCCTCGCGCGCAGCGCCGCCCAGCGCGACGATCGGCGTCTCCCGCGCCGCGGCGTCGAGATAGAGCGGCCGCGACGGGTCGGCCGGGTCGACCCGGCGCGGCAGCAGGCGCTGCAGCAGCTTCGAATAGGGCGTCAGCAGCGGCAGGAAGATGATCGCCAGCGCCAGGTTGAACAAAGTGTGGAAATCGGCCACGGCGCGGGCATTGTCGGGCTCGACCGTCACCATCAGCGGCCCGATCCAGCGCAGCAGAATCAGCGCCACGATCACCCCGAGCACCCGGTTGGCCAGGTTGCCGATCGGCAGCCGCCTGGCGGCGGGGTCGTCGCTCGACACGCCCTCGATCACCGGGTTGATCGCGGTGCCGAGATTGGCGCCCAGCACCAGGGCAAAGGCGGCCTCCGGCGGCACCACGCCATTGGCCGCCAGCGACATCACCAAGAGCACCACGGCGACGCTGGAATGCACCGCCCAGGTGAAGACGGCGGCCAGCAGCACGTCGACCACCGGCTCGGTCGAGATGGCACCGAGCAGCAGGCGCAGGCTGGGCGCGTCTTCATAGGGCGTCAGCAACGTCAGCAGCTGGTGCAGCGCCATCAGCATCAGGCCGAGCCCGATGAAGACACGGCCGAGGTCATGCGTCTGGGTGGCGGAATCGCGCCGGAACAGGATGAAACCGATCAGGATCAGCACCGGCGCGGCGGCGGCGACGTCGAAGGACAGCACCTGCACGATCAGCGTGGTGCCGATGTTGGCGCCGAGCATCACCGCCAGGGCCGGCACCAGATCGACCAGCCCGCCGGCGGCGAAGCCCGCCACCATCAGCCCGGTGGCCGTGCTGCTCTGCAGCACCGCGGTGACGCCGATGCCGGCGAGCAGGGCGCGGAACCGGTTCTTCAGCGCAGCACCGAGGATCGAGCGCAGCTTCGGGCCGAAGGTGCGCTGGATCCCGGTCTGCACCATATGCGTGCCCCACAGCAGCAGGGCGATGTAGCCGGCCAGGTCGACCAGGGTAACGGGAAAGCTCATCCTCGGATGATCCTCGGTCCAGTCTCGGACCGCGAAAGGCGGTCGCCTCCGCTCTTGTCTTCACATAGGCTTTGTGTCGGACGGGCCGGGTGATCGGAACGGCGGGAACCGTGCGATGGTTCCTGATTTGCCCGGGCCGATCAAGACCGGGCGGTGGCGGAGGATGGGGATGGCGGACAAGACCAAGGCCGTCCGGGTGCAACACGGCGCCCTGCCCTACCGGTTCGGGCCGGACGGCGCGCTCGAGATCCTGCTCGTCACCTCGCGCGGGACGCGGCGCTGGATCATCCCCAAGGGCTGGCCGATCAAGGGGCTGAAGCCGGCGAAATCGGCGGCGCGCGAGGCCTATGAGGAGGCCGGGGTGCGCGGCGCCATCGGTTCGAAGGCGATCGGCAGCTTCATCTACGACAAGGGGCTGGAGGACGGGGTGACCGTGCCCTGCGAGGTCGGCGTCTTCCCGCTGAAGGTCGAGCGGCAATACCGGAGTTGGCCCGAGCGGCACGAGCGCGAAATCCGGTGGTGCGGCCCCGAAGAGGCGCTGGACCTGCTGGACGACGCCGGGCTGCGCGACGTCGTCGCCGGGTTCGTGGCACGGCTGCAGGCGCGCAAGGCGGCGGAGTGACGGGCCCGCCCCGCTTTTGACGCCGCACCGCTTTGGTGGCAGGGTCCGCGCTTCCGCAACCGGACCCCCCGCCATGGCCCAGACCCAGACGCCCCTGCCCGACACCCTCGACGAGATCCGCGCGCTGCTGCGCCAACTGCCGGGCCCGGACCTCGAGGCCGGGACCGCGGTGCGCGAGCGCGACCGCCAGCTGACCAAGCCGCCCGGGGCGCTGGGCCGGCTGGAGGACCTGACGGAGTGGATGGCGGTGTGGCAGGGCAAGCACCCGCCGCAGCTGCGCCGGCCGCGGGTCGCAGTGTTCGCCGGCAATCATGGCGTCGCCGTGGCCCAGGGCGTCTCCGCCTACCCGGTCGCGGTGACGGCGCAGATGGTGAAGAACTTCGTCGCCGGCGGCGCCGCGGTGAACCAGCTATGCCAGGTCGCCGACAGCGACCTGCGCGTCTACGAGCTGGACCTGGACCACCCGACCGCCGACTTCACCATCGCCCCGGCGATGACCGAGGCCGAATGCGTCCGCGCCATGGCCTACGGCATGATGGCCGTGGAGCCGGGCCTCGACCTGCTGTGCCTGGGTGAGATGGGGATCGGCAACACCACATCCGGCGCGGCGCTGGCGACGGCGCTGTTCGGCGGCGAGGCGGCCGACTGGGTCGGCCCCGGCACCGGCGTCGACGCCGCCGGGGTGCGGCACAAGGCCGAGGTGGTGGCCAAGGGCGTCGCCGCCCACCGGGCCGCGATGACCGATCCGCTCGAGGTGCTGCGCCATCTCGGCGGGCTGGAGCTGGCGGCGATCGCCGGCGCGGTGCTGGCGGCGCGGATGGCGCGGATCCCGGTGCTGCTGGACGGCTACACCTGCACCGCCGCCGCCGCGGTGCTGTGGGCGATGGACCGGCATGCGCTGGACCATTGCCAGGTCGCCCATGTCTCGGCCGAGCCGGGGCACCGCCGACTGCTGGAGAAGCTCGGCCGCAGCGCGCTGCTGGACCTCGGCATGCGGCTCGGCGAGGGCTCCGGCGCCGCCCTGGCGATCGGCCTGGTGCGCGGCGCCCTGGCCTGCCACGAGGGCATGGCGACCTTCGCCCAGGCCGGTGTCAGCGACAAGGACTGAGCCGTGAGCCCACCGACTCCCAAGGACCCGGCCTTCCGGGACCGCGTCGAGGCCAGCTTCGACAAGCAGGGGCTGATGCGCACCCTCGGCGCCTCAATCCTCAGCATCGCGCCGGGAGCGGTCGAGATCGCGCTGGCGCCGGGCCCGGCGGTGGCGCAGCAGCACGGCTTCGTCCATGCCGGCGCGGTGTCGGCGATCGCGGACACTGCCGCTGGCTATGCCGCGCTCAGCCTGATGCCGCCCGGGGCCGGGGTGCTGACCACCGAGTTCAAGATCAACCTGCTGGCCCCCGCCGTCGGCGAGCGCATCCTGGCCCGCGGCCGCGTCGTCAAGGCCGGGCGCACCCTGACCCTGGCGCAGACCGAGGTGTTCGCCGAGGCGGACGGGAAGGAACGGCTGGTCGCGCTGCTGACCGCCACCCTGATGACCATCGAAGGCCGGGACGGGGTGGCGGATTAGCGCTAAGGTGCCCGCGGCGCGCACCAGGCTGAGGCCCGTCTTTTGAGCACCGACCGTGTGACCCGCCGGCTAGCCGCGATCCTGGCGATCGACATGGTCGGGTATTCCCGGCATGTCGAGGCCGACGAAGCCGGCACCATCGCCCGGCACAAGGTTCATCGCCGCGACCTGATCGAGCCGGCACTGCACGGCCATGGCGGCCGCATCGTCAAGACCACCGGCGACGGCATGCTGGTCGAGTTCGGCAGCGTCGTCGACGCGCTGGACGCCGCGGTGCGGATCCAGCGCGCGGTCGCCGAGGCCGAGGCCGGGCAGCCACGCCGCATCCAGTACCGCGCCGGCATCAACCTGGGCGACATCGTCATCGACGGCGACGACATCCTGGGCGACGGCGTCAACATCGCCGCCCGCCTCGAGGGCATGGCCGAGCCCGGCGGCATCTCGGTCACCGCCAGCGTGTTCGACCAGGTGATCGGCAAGCTGGACCTGGCCTTCGACGACCTCGGCCAGCAGCAGCTGAAGAACATCCAGAAGCCGGTGCGGGTGTACCGGGTGCGGCTGGAGCCGGCCGGCGGCGGCGAGGTCGCGCCGGGCTCGGCCGGCGTTCCAGCCAAGCCGTCGATCGCGGTGCTGGCATTCCAGGACATGAGCGCCGACCGCGACCAGGAATACTTCGCCGACGGCATCGCCGAGGACATCATCACCGGCCTGTCGCGCCACCACGGCTTCCTGGTGATCGCCCGCAACTCCTCCTTCACCTACAAGGGCGGGCCGGTCGACGTGAAGCAGGTCGCGGGCGAGCTGGGCGTCCGCTATGTGCTGGAGGGCAGCGTGCGCAAGGGCGGCAGCCGCATGCGCATCACCGCCCAGCTGATCGATGCCGCCAGCGGCGCCCATGTCTGGGCCGAGCGCTACGACCGCGAGATGGACGACATCTTCGCGGTGCAGGACGAGATCACCGACAGCATCGTCGGCGTGGTGGCGCCCGAGCTGATCGGCGCCGAGATGCGCCGCGCCCGGCGGCTGGACCCGGCCGGCATGGACGCCTGGGACTGCGTCATGCGTGCCGGCTGGCACGCCTGGCGCCTGACGCCGGAGGACGGCGCCCAGGCCCGCACCTTCGCCGCCCAGGCGATGGCGCTGGACCCCGGCCTGGCCCGCGCCCGCGTGGTCCACGCCATGTGCGACGTCTGGGACGTGCTGTTCGGGCGCAGCCCCGACCCCGGCCGGTCGCTCATGGCCGCCGACATGATGGCGCGCCAGGCGGTCGACCTGGACCCGCGTGACGCCGAGGCGCAGACCGTGCTGGGCATGGTCGCCCTGTTCCTGCGCCGCTTCGACGAGGCCCAGCGCCGGCTGGAGACGGCGCTTGCGATCAACCCCAACCTGGCCTTCGCCCATATGCTGGGCGGCGGCCATTACGCCCTGTCGGGCCAGGCGGAGCTGGCGCGGCAGTCGCTGCAGACGGCGCTGCGGCTGAGCCCGCGCGACCCTGCCAACCACTGGTGCCACGCCTTCCTCGGCCTCGCCGCCTTCGCCGAGGGCGACGACGCGGCCGCGGCCGAGGCGGCGCGCCAGGCGATCCATCTGTACCCGGCCTTTCCGGTCGCCCACAGGCTGCTGGCGGCCGCCCTGTCGGCGCTGGGCCGGGCGGACAAGGCGAAGGCGGCGCTGGCCGGCCTGCTGGCCGCGGCGCCCGGCGCCACCATCGCCAACACCCGCGCCGGCGTGCCGTGGAAGCAGGCCGAGGTGATGGACCGCTACCTCGACGCGCTGCGCCGGGCCGGGCTGCCGGAATAGGATCGAGACGCCAGGAACCGGAGGAGGATCCGAGCATGGCGAGAACGGCGAGCTGTGACTGTGGCGGCCTGCGCGTGACCTGCGCGGCCGAGCCGATCCTGGTGGTGCAGTGCCACTGCCTGGCCTGCCAGAGGCGCACCGGCAGCCCCTATGGCGTCGCCGCCCTGTTCCGGCGCGAGGATGTGCAGGTGGAGGGGCCGGGCCGAGGCCACGAGCGCCCATCCGACAGCGGTTCCTCGGTGCTCTTCCACTTCTGCCCGCGCTGCGGCTCGAGCGTGTTCTGGGAGCCCCGCCGCAGGCCGGACGTCTTGGCCGTCGCCGTCGGTGCCTTCGCCGACCCGGGCTTCCCGGCGCCGACCCAGGCCATCCACGCCCAGCACCGTCATCCCTGGGTCGGGGATCTCGGTTGAGGGATCGTGTCGAATCCGGCGCCGGCCGGACGACCAGGGGCGGAACCAACGGAGGCCCGGGATGCGCTATCTGCTGATCGTCCATGTCGACCGCGCCCTGATCGGCCGGCTGTCGCCCGAGGAGGGCCGCGACCTGACGCGCCGCTGCATGGCCGAGGACGACGAGCTCCGCCGCAGCGGCCATCTCATCGATTGCGGCCCGCTGGCCGAGCCGGAGACCGCCCGGATCGTGCGGCGCCGCGGCGACCGGATCTCGGTCATCGACGGGCCCTATGCCGAGACCAAGGAGCATGTCGGCGGCTTCATCCTGATCGAGGCCCGCAACATGGACGAGGCGGTGGCGATCGCGGAAAAGTCGCCGATGGCGGCGATGGGCAGCATCGAGGTGCGCGAGCAGCCGCCGATGGGGTGAGCGCGCGAGACGGGAGCCGTGGCCGCTCCAGGCGCGGCTGCGCCCCGCCTTGCACCGCCGCACCCCTTTGCCGTATACTCGCGAAGTATTGGACCATTTGATTTCTTGATTCGACCAAACATTACAAATTTTTAATCTGCGATGGTTCGACCGAATTGGGTCAACGTTAAATGCCATCGAATTCATTGATTCATTTGAGGAATATTTCAGATGCCGACAGAGGCAAAACCGCTTGAGATCATCGTCCATCCGGGCACCGACAGCGCGTTCATCGCCTGGCGAGCGCCAACCCCCATCAAAGAGTGCCGCGGCTTCGCGTTGCGGCGGAAGTGCAAGCGGGCGCCGGGCAGCGCCGGCAGCCCGCACAGCGCCGGCCCGGATGCCGACGGCTTCGTGGAAGAGATCGTCGCGAGCTGGGTCGGCTTCGAGAACGGGCCCGCCGTCGAACCCGGGACCCGCAAGCCGACGACGGAGTGGCCGATCCAGAAATATCTATGGTCGGATTTCATGGTCAATCCCGGCGACGAGGTGGCGTATCGGGTCACGCCGATGATCGGCCCGGCCGGCGCGCTGGTCGAGGCCACCGGGCAGGCTTCCGACTGGTCACCGACGGTCCACATCGGGGCGGAGGTCGACGGCCATACATCCTGCGTCTTCAATCGCGGCATCGTCGCCAGCCAGTGGCTGGCCCGGCTGCTGCCGCATGAGCATCCGTCGACGACACTCAAGCAGGCGATCGCGACGCCGCAGAACCCGATCCGGAACTTCCTGGCCGGGCCGCTGCGCGAGACGCTGATCGGGCTGCTGCAGAAGACCAATGCCGATGGCGGCCATATCCATGCGGCGCTGTTCGAGCTCAACGACCCCGAGCTCGTCCCGCTGATCGCGTCGTTCAGGGAACGGGCGCATATCGTGCTCGGCAACGGCGCCGAGAAGCAGAAGGGCGGCGACGAGAACGAGGCCGAGCGGGCGCAGCTGAAGCAGGCCGGATGCGACATCAGGGACCGGATGACGGCCCCGCGCGCGCTGGCGCACAACAAGTTCCTCGTGCTGTGCGGCCCGGACAAGTCCCCGCAGGCGGTTTGGACGGGCAGCACCAACTGGACGGTGACCGGGCTGTGCACCCAGGCCAACAACGCCGTGCTGATCCGCGATCCCGATCTCGCCCGCGCCTATGTCGAGCATTGGGAGGACCTGGCGAAAGCCGGCGACGCGACTCCGCCCGGCCTCTACGAGGCGAACGCCAGACCGCGCACTTCGTCGAACGCCAGCGGCACGACGCTCTGGCTCACCCCGATGCACGGTGCGCTCGATCTCGAGCAGGCGGGCGAGCTGATCGCCGGCGCCCGGGAGGGCATCCTGTTCCTGATGTTCAACCCCGGCCCGCGCGGCACCTTGCTGAACGACATCATCGAGCTCGCCTCCCCGGCCAGCCCGAACCACAAGCCGGACCTCTACATCCAGGGCGTGGTCAACCAGGACCCCGGGACGACGAAAAATCCCGTCGCCCTGTTCAGCCGGGGCGACCGCATCGACGCCAATGCGGATGTGGTTTTGCCGGCCGCGATCCCGGGCCCGCTCAAATATTGGGAGGAGGAGCTGCTCAGGCTGCCGACCGCCCGCGCCATGGTCCACAGCAAGATCATCGTCATCGACCCCTACGGCGCGAAGCCGGTGGTGATGACGGGCTCGCACAACATGGGACCGAAGGCGAGCGGCGTGAATGACGAGAACCTGCTGTTGATCCGGGGAAACCACGAGCTCGCCAGCCGGTATGCCGGCACGATCATGGACATCTACAACCAGTACCGGTGGCGCGCCTCGGTCCAGAAGGACCAGGGGCAGCCGAAATGGCAGGGGCTGCGCGACAACGACCACTGGCAGATCCAGGATCCGGCCCAGCCCTATGACAGGCGCCGGCTGCGGGAGCTCGACTTCTGGTTCGGCACGCCCGTCGGGGAATAGGCCGACGGCTCCAGGCGAGCGCGTGGAGCGTCTCCGGGGAGGCCGGCCGGCCTCCCCGGAGCGCAACCGCTACAGGATGAAATCCGCCGCGGTCAGGGCGTGCAGGCCGTTCAGCTGGATCAGCAGATCCACGGCACCGCCATCCACATTGCCGCGCACGAAGGTGTTGCCGGCGACCTGGATGAAGCCGAGCTCGCCCGGATCGTTCGGGAAGGCTAGGCCGACGAAGGCGAAGTCCTGGATGCCTGCGACCGTGAGGTTGGCGTCGAACACCGACAGGTCGATGAAGTCGGTGTCGCCGGCCTCGACGAAATCGCCGATCACGTCGGGCGTGCCGACCGGCGTGTCGGCGACGCTGTTGAACACGAAGTTGTCGGGTCCCCCGCCGCCGATCAGGAGATCGACCCCGAGGCCGCCGGTGAGCACGTCGACCCCGGTGCCGCCGAACAGGCTGTCGTTCCCGACACCGCCCAACAGGTCGTCGTCGCCGCCGCTTCCGGACAGGACGTCGTTGCCGAAGCCGCCGGAGAGCACGTTGTCGGCGAGGTTGCCGATGATGGTGTTGTTCAGATTGTTGCCGAAGCCATTGATCGCGCCGGCGCCGGTCAGGGTCAGGTTTTCGACCAGCGGATCCGGCAGCAGGCTCCAGGTCACCGAGCTCAGGACCAGGTCGATGCCGCTGCCGGCCTCGTTCACATTGTCGGCGACGTTGTCGACGACATAGGTGTCGTTGCCGTTGCCGCCGCTCATCAGATCGGCGCCGGTGCCGCCGTCGAGCCGGTCGGCCCCCTCGCCACCGCTCAGGTTGTCATTGCCGCCGAAGCCGAGGAGCGTGTCGTTGCCGTCCAGGCCCGCCAGCCCATTGGCCACGGCATTGCCCTGGATCAGGTTGTTGAGGGCGTTGCCGGTGCCGAAGACCGCGGCGCCGGTCAGGGTCAGGTTCTCGACCAGAGGGTCCGGAACGAGGCTCCAATTGATCGAGCTCTCGACCAGGTCGATGCCGGTGCCGACCTCGTTGACGTTGTCGGCGGCGTTGTCGACGACATAGGTGTCGTTGCCGTCGCCGCCGGTCAGCAGATCGGCGCCGGCGCCGCCGTCGAGCCGGTCATTGCCGCCCACGCCGTTCAGCGAGTTGGCCGCGGCATTGCCGCGGATGACGTTGCCGAGGACGTTGCCGATGCCCACCACCGCGCCGCCGAGCAGGGTCAGGTTCTCGACCAGCGGGTCGCCGAAGATGCTGAGGCTGATCGTGCTCTCGACCAGGTCGATGCCGGTGCCGACCTCGTTCACGTTGTCGCCGGCATTGTCGACGACATAGGTGTCGTTGCCGTTGCCGCCGGTCATCAGGTCGGCGCCGGCGCCGCCGTCGAGCCGGTCATTGCCTTCTCCACCATCCAGGTTGTCATTGCCGCCAAGGCCAAGGATGGTGTCGTTGCCGCCGAGGCCGCTCAGCACATTGTTCACGGCATTGCCCGTGATCACATTGCCGAGGGCGTTGCCGACGCCGACGATCGCGGCACCGGTCAAGGTCAGGTTCTCGACCAGGGCGTCGGCGGCGATGCTGAACGAGACCGAGGCGCTGACCGTGTCGATCCCGGTCCCGCCTTCGACGACGTCGTCGGCGCCGTTGTCGACGACATAGGTGTCGTTGCCGTCGCCACCGATCATCGTGTCGATGCCGAGGCCTCCGTTCAGGACATCGTTGCCGGCGCCGCCGATCAGCACATCGTTGCCGGCAAGGCCGAAGAGCGAGTCGTTGCCGCCGCGTCCCCAGATGATGTCGGCGACCGCCGACCCGAACAGGACGTCGTTCAAGAGCGTCCCGAAAATCGCGACCATGGTTCTCTCCTTAATGAAGTGTCCGAGCAGTATCGAAGGCGGATGCCGAACGGACGTGACCGCACGCTTCGCCGGCCGGGCGAAAACGGTCCCACGCGGACGCATCCGCGCAGACGCGACAAAGGGCGAAGGGTGCCCTCCAGCAGTCGTGATTGCTCCACAGCGGCGGTGAGCCCGCCTCAGTCCCGCGAAGCACGCTGTATCGGCAACAGACCCGCAAGTCTGGAGGATCGCGCGCCGCGGCTGTATCAGATCTGCGCCGGCCATGCCCAGGTTTCGAACTGCGCGATGGAATGCAGATCTGCATATAGCATTATTGCAGAATTATAATACCATCCGAATTCTTTGAATGCAATATGCTAATATTATTACGAGTCCTTTGCTTCGAAGCTCCATTGGGTCGGCGACATCGCCGGCGCCGGCCTACAGGCGCTCGCGCCGCAACCGCGCCGCCAGGATGTCGACGAACAGGCGCGTCTTCGCCGGAGGGATTTTCGTCGGCGGCCAGACGGCATGGACCGGGAGCCGGGCCGCCTCGAACGGCTCCAGGACGACCTCGACCACATTCTGCTCGACCAGATCGCGGATCTGCCAAAAGGGGGCGCGGCCGATGCCAAGGCCGCGTGCTGCGACCGCATGCATCGTCGCCGTGCTGTCCGTCCGGAATCGTCCGCCCACGCGGACGATCCTGCGCCGGCCGCCGATGCGGAAGGGCCACGCACCGGCATCGCCATCGGTCGTGCGCAGGACGCATCGATGCCGGCCGAGATCATCGGGATGCCCGGGACGGCCGTACTCGGCGAAATAGGCCGGGGCGCCGAACACCACGATCCGAAGGCTGCCGAGCCGTCGGGCTTTCAGGTCCGAATCGGGGAGGTCCCGGATCCGCACCGCCAGGTCGAGCCCTTCCTCCAGGAGATCCGCCTGGCGGTCGGAGGCCTTCAATTCCACCTCGATCTGCGGATAGCGCTCCATGAAGTCGCAGATGGCGGGCGCCACAAAGACGGGAGCGAACAGGGCCGGGGCACCGATCTTCAGCAGGCCCGACGGCTCGGTCCGGCTGCTGGCGGTCTCCAGCCGGGCCTCCCGGATCTCCATGAAGGCCGGCCTGACGCGGTGATAGAAGGCCAGTCCGGCATCCGTCGGGTTCGACCAGCGCGTGGTGCGCCGGACCAGCTCGACGCCCAGGCCCTGCTCCAGCGCCGCCAGCGACCGGCCGATCGACTGCAGGGACCGGCGCAGGTGACGGGCTGCAGCGGCCTGGCTGCCCTTCTCGACGATGGCGAGGAACGCCTCGAGATCGTCCATCCGGTCCATCGCCGGTCTCCCGATTTCCGGACGACTGTATCGCATCTGTCGCGGATTGTCGCGGAAACGCGGCGGGGCCAACCTTCCCGGCGTCGGTGCTGCCGCCAACATCCGAGGCATACGAGCCATGACCAGGACCCCGGAGCCTACCCCCTCGAGCCATCTCGACCCGCCGGCGCGGCCGCCGATGGATCCCGCGGGCGGCGTCCGTCACTTCAGGCTCCGGCCGCATGAGATGACGGATCCCCTGACCGCCACCGGCGATCTCATCGTCCTCGCCCATCTCGGCATTCCCCGGATCGAGCCCGGGTCATGGTCGCTCCGCATCGACGGGCTGGTCGGTCGGGCCATCAGCCTCGGGCTGGACGACCTGAAGACCCGCCCGAAGACGGTGGTGGAAACGGTGCACCAATGCTGCGGCAGCCCGTTCGAGCCGCGCGTGCCGACCCGCCGCGTCGCCAATGTCCGCTGGGGCGGCGTCGATCTCGCCGCGCTGCTCGACGAGATCGGCATCGATCGACGGGCGCGGTTTCTCTGGTCCTACGGGCTCGACGGCGGCGACTTTCGCGGAACCGCCTGCGACTGGTACGTCAAGGACCTGCCGCTCGAACGGCTCCCGGCGGGCGGCGTTCTCATCGCCTATGAGCTCAACGGCGCGCCGCTGCCGGCGGAGCACGGATATCCGGCGCGGCTCGTCGTTCCCGGCTATTACGGCACCAACAGCGTCAAATGGCTGTGGCGGCTGCACCTCGCGGAGCATCGGGCGGACGGCCTGTTCACCACCGCCCTCTACAACGACGACAGCGACGCGGCCGGGATCGCCGCCGGCATGGCGGCGCGGCAGCCGGTCTGGGCGATCGCACCGGAGGCGATCATCGTGGCACCGGCGCCCAAGGCGGCGCTGGCGGCCGGCGAGCCCACCGAGATCTGGGGGTGGTGCTGGTCGTTCCGCGGCATCGCCCAGGTCGAGGTCAGCGTCGACGGCGGCGCGAGCTATCGGCAGGCGGTTGTCGCGCCGAAACGCGGCTGGGCCTGGCAGCGCTTTTCGCTGCCATGGCGGCCGGCCGATCGCGGCGCGGTGCGGCTCAGCGTCCGAGCCTTCGATGTCGACGGCCGGGCGCAGCCGCTCGACGGGCTGCGCAACGCCGTCCACACGGTGGATGTGGTTGTGCGGTAGCGGAGGGCCTATTCCTTCCCCGCCCGCCGGGCCCGGACCTTGTCGGGCAGGCCGTCATGATCGCCCATCGGCCGCGCCGGCACGTCGTCCCACCAGTCGGTGCGCATCGGCTTCCGCTCCGGATTGCGCGGATAGAAGATGCGGTTCTCCGGCTTCGGCCGCTCGCCGACCACCAGCAGGCGGACCTCGGCCTCGGTGTTGTTGATGAAGCTGTGGCACTGGCCGGTGCCGGCCGGGAAGCCGACCGAATCGCCGGGCTTGAGCCGGTGCAGCACGCCGTCGAGCCAGGCGTCAGGCGTGCCCTCGATCACATAGACGAACTCCTCCTCATGGCTTTCGGCATGTGGGTAGGAGGTGCGGCGGCCGGGCGGCAGCCGCTCGTGGTGGATGCCGATCCGGGTCAGGCCGAAATGGCGGCCAAGCGGCGCGCCGATGCTCATCAGCTCGTCATCGCCCTTGTAGTGGCTGTCGTCCGGCCCCTCGATCTCGGTCCAATGCGCGATGCAGGACGGACGGTCGGTCGGTGCCATGTGAGTTCCCCGAAGCGTGAGATCGGCCCGAGGCTAGACGAGCCTCCTCCAGGACGCCATGTCGCTGACAGATTCGCCACCGAGCCTCAGGGACCATGAACCGACCGACACGCCGACCGATCGCCCGCCGCCGCCTCCTCGCCCTCCTGCCCGCCGGCGCCCTCGCCGCCTGCACCGCACCCTTCGCCGGGCCGCCGCCGCCCCGGGTCGGCATCATCGACCTGCGGCCGGTGGACGCCACCCTGTTCGAGCAGCGCTGGGAGGCACTGCTGCGGGTCGAGGAGCAGGCCGGCACCGGCCTCTCGGTCGACGCCATGACCGCGGCGGTCGAGATCAACGGGCGGGAATTCGGCAGCGGCCGGACCGACCGGGCCTTCCTGCTGCCGGCGCATGGCGGGCGCGAGGTGACGGCGCCGATGCACGGCTCCGGCCTCGGCCTGGTCGACCAGCTGGCCACGATCGGCCGCCGCGGCGAGCTGAAATGGCGGGTCGAGGGCGTGTTCCTGAGCGCCGGCCGGCAGATCCCCTATCAGGACGAGGGCACGGTGTTCTCGCTGCGCGACACGCTGCGGGAGTCGCTGCTGCCATTCTGACCCCGCGCATCGCCCCGCTTGTCTGCAGACAATGTCCCGGTTGACCGGGACAATCGGCGCCGCCGATGCTGGCCTGCCCTGACCCGGAGCGCCGACCCATGTTCGACCTGACCGCCCTCGAGGATGCCGCCCGGCTGGTGCATGCGGCCATGCCGCCGACGCCGCAATTCGCCTGGCCGCTGCTGGCCACGCGCACCGGCTGCGAGGTCTGGGTCAAGCACGAGAACCACACCCCGATCGGCGCGTACAAGGCGCGCAACGGCATCGTCTTCATCGACGCGCTGCGGCGCCGCCGGCCGGAGGTCCGCGGCATCGTCACCGCCACGCGCGGCAATCACGGCCAGAGCCTGCCCTTCGCCGCGCGCGGCACCGGCCTGGTCGTCACCGTGGTGGTGCCCGAGGGCAATTCGGTCGAGAAGAACGCCGCCATGCGCGCCTTCGGGGCCGAGCTGGTGGAGCATGGCCGCGACTTCGACGAGGCCTATGGCCACGCCCGGCACCTGTCCGGGGAGCGCGGGCTGGAGATGGCGCCGGCCTTCCATCCCGACCTGATGCGCGGCGCCGCCACCTATGCGCTGGAGCTGTTCCAGGCGGTGGCCGGGCTCGACACCGTCTATGTGCCGATCGGCATGGGGTCGGGCATCTCCGGGCTGATCCGCACCCGCGACCTCTTGGGCCTGAAGACCCGGATCGTCGGCGTGGTCTCGACCGAGGCGCCGGCGATGGCGCTGTCGGTCGAGGCCGGGCGGGTGGTGACCACCGAGACGGCCCGCACCTTCGCCGACGGCATGGCCTGCCGGGTGCCGGACCCGGAGGCCCTGGCCATCGTGCGGGCCGGCGCCGACCGCATCGTCCAGGTGACCGATGACGAGGTCAGTGCGGCCCTGCGCGCCTATTGGACCGACACCCACAACCTGGCCGAGGGCGCCGGCGCGGCGGCCCTGGCGGCGCTGCTGCAGGAGCGCGAGCGGATGCGGGGCAAGCGGGTCGGCGTGATCCTGACCGGCGGCAACATCGACCTGGCGGTGGCCAGAAAGGTGCTGGCGGAGGGCTAGGGACGCGTCCGGGAGGTCACGGCCGGCGCCGCCGCCCGGCCAGGAGAACCTCGGGCTCGCCGTCCCCGGCCAGCTCCCTGCAGCGGGTCACCTCGGGTGAGGTCCAGCGCTGCGACCACCGCGCCTGCTCGGCATGGTCGGAAGGCATGTCCCAGGCGCTGGCCGTGGCTCGCGCCTCCATCTCGCTCCCGGCCCGGACGATCAGCACCGACCGGGTCTCTCCGCGCCAGCTCTCGTCGTTCCAGTCGCGTGGGTAGAGCTTGTAGAACGCCATCGGTCTCTTCCGGCCCGGCAACCCCTTGCTGTCCGTCAACGGCGTTCCTTCGGCTCCGGAGTGCGATGGGCGGCGGCGGCCGCCTCGAGCTCCTTGGCGGCCTGCAGCGAGATCGCATGCATGGTCATGTTGCCGCGCCGCGCATAGCGTTCGGCATCCTGGCGCGCCTCGCGGGCCTGGCGCTCCGCCGCCCTTAAGGTCCCCGCGTCCTTGCCCTGCATCGAGAGGCGGATTTCACCTGCCGTCATGTCGAGATGTCCTTGTCGGTTCGCCGGCCAGAATGGGCCGGCCGCCTCATCTTGACCAGATAATATTTCGAAATGACGGGCCATGGTCACGCCAGATACAAATTTCCAGGGCGCCTTGAAAAATCAAACCGCAGCGAGGGTCGCTGGCATCTTCGAATATAGCCGAAGACACCACGGCAGGCGATTTTTGCAGACACGATCTTGGATTTGCCCTACGCTATCTGTTCTCAGGATTTATTGAGAGCCCGATGCGCAGAGTGCCCGTGGCGACGGAGTGCACCTGCGATCAACCGTGTCCCACCGGCGATGGCCGCGACGCGATGACGGGCCGGGACCCTCACCGCGCTCTCCGCCGGGCGCAGAAATGCAGGAATGACCGATCACCGATATGCCGTGGGCAGCACCGTCTACATCTGGCGGCGGCCCAGCCTCAGCAGCGCGATCTCCGGCCCGTACACGGTGGTGGCGCATTACCCGAGCGATTCCTCCGGCCGGCTCTACCGGGTGCGCAGCGTGCTCGCGACGGAGGAGCGCATGGTGCCGGAATCCGATCTCTCCGACGTGCCGCGCGGCTCCGACACCGTGGAGCGTGCGCCGCGCAAGCGGCGCAGCGCCTGATTTGGGCTGAGATGAGCGAGATGGCCGACGCCGCGGCGTTCGATTGCCAGGCCTGCGGCGCCTGCTGCGCCTTCAGCCGCGACTGGCCGCGATTCTGGACCGAGAGCGAGGTCGAGATCGAGCGCGTCCCCCGCCGCTTCCGCGACGAGGCCTCGGCGGCGATGCGCTGCGACGGCGACCGCTGCTCCGCCCTGGAAGGCGAGATCGGCCGCTCCACCCGCTGCGCGGTCTATGCCGATCGGCCGGTGGTCTGCCGCGACTGCATGCCCGGCGACGATGCCTGCCGGATCGCGCGGGCCGGGCTGGGGCTGGCCGCATGAGTGCGCCCGCCGATCGGCTGGCGCCGCCCCGCCTGACCCCGGCGACCTCCGATGTGAAGGCGCTGCGGCGCGCGGCGGAGGCCGGTGACGCGGCGGCGCAGTTCAACCTCGGCGTGCTGAGCGACAGCCGTCTCGACGACAATGGCTACACGATCCCCGGCGACCGGGCCGAGGCGCTGCGCTGGCTGCTGCTGGCCGCCGGCAACGGCCTGCCGCGCGCCCAGCTGCGGCTGGCCGAGCTCTATGCCGACAGCCCCGCGGCCTCGGGCGACCGGGTGCGGGCCGGCGCCTGGTTCCTGGTGGCGGCGGCGCGGGCGACCGGTGTCCAGCGTGCTGCGGCCGAGACCGGATACCGGACCTTGGCCGCCGGGTTGAGCCCCGGCCGCAGGGCCAAGGCCCGCGGCCTGGCGACCCGCCTGGCGGCGACGCTGGGATCCCGCCCGTGAGGCCGGCCCGGGATTGACTCCCGATCACAGAGCCATCGGCTATCCTGCCGGGGAGATGACGGCCCGGATCCCGACCTCCGCCCTGCTCGACGGCCTGCTACGCGACGCCAATGCCGAGCGCGTGACGCTGGGCTGGCTGCTGGACGGGCTGGGCGACCGGTCCTTCGGCCTGGTCATGCTGCTGCTGGCGCTGCTCGGAGCGATGCCGGGCGCATCCGCCATCGTCGCCCCGCTGCTCGTCATCCTGGCGGTGCAGATGATGCTGGGCCATGCCGGCCCGGTCTTTCCCCGGCGCATCGCCGAGCGCAGCGTGCCGACCCAGGCGCTGGCGCGGGTCCTCGGCCGCGCGGTGCCGGTGCTGCGCGCCATCGAGGGCTTCGTCCATCCACGCTGGCCGACGCCGTTCGGGGCAACCAAGCGCGGCGTCGGGCTGGCGGTGGTGCTGCTCAGCGTGCTGCTGCTGGCCCCGATCCCCCTGAGCAACGTCCCGCCGGCCCTGGCGATCGCCCTGCTCGCCATCGCCTGGCTGGAGGAAGACGGCATCCTGCTCTGCATCGCCCTCGCCGCCTCCGCCCTGCTGCTCGCCATCGCTGCCGGCGCCGTCTGGCAGGCGATGGGCGAGCTCGGCTGGGTGCGGGGGCTGTTCTAGGCCGGCGCCTATTCCCCCTGCTGCAGCAGCGAGCCGCGGTCGCGGGCGGTGCGGAAGCCCCAGAGGAAGGCGGCGCAGCCGAGGGCCAGCCAGATCACGTTCAGCCCGACCGCGGCGAGGAAATGGCCGGTGTCGAAGCCCTGGCCGTGCAGGAGATCGCGCATGCCCTCGAACACATGGGCCGGCGGCAGCGCCAGCGCCACGCCCTGCAGCCAGCCGGGCAGCACCGAGACCGGGTAGTAGATCGCGCTGATCGGCGAGATGGCGAAGACGATGGCCCAGGCCAGCCCTTCCGCCCCCATGCCGTAGCGCAGGATCAGCGCCAGCACCACCAGGGCGACGGCCCAGCCAGTGACGATCAGGTTGACGAAGAAGGCCAGCAGCGGCAGGCCGAGCGAGAAGATGTTCCAGTGGTAGAGCAGGATCGCCAGCAAGGCCGCCGGCACCACCCCCGCCAGGGTGCGGATCAGGCTCATCGCCATCAGCGACGCCACCCATTCCCAGGGCCGGATCGGACTGACGAAGAGATGGCCGAGATTGCGGCTCCACATCTCCTCGAGGAAGGAGATCGACATGCCGAGCTGAGCCCGGAACAGCAGATCCCACAACAGCACCGCCGAGATCAGCACCCCGGCCGCCTGGGCCTGCCAGTTCATCGCCGGCGCCAGGCTCTCGGTGATCAGGCCCCAGACCACCATCTGCACCGTCGGCCAGTAGGCGAGCTCGATCAGCCGCGGGATGGAGCCGCGCAGGATGTAGAGATGGCGCAGCATCACCGCGGCGATGCGCCCCCCGGCCGAGCCGCGCAGGTCGGTCGGGGCGGCCGGGGTCCCGCTCATTGCGCCGCTTGCCCCAGCGCGCCGCGGCTGCGGGCGATGTCGAGGAACACCTCCTCCAGGTCGGTGCGGCCGTATTTGGCGATGAGGTGTTCGGGCGAGCCCTGGTCGACGATCCTGCCGGCCTTCAGCATCAGCACCTGGTCGCTCAGCCGCTCGACCTCGTCCATGTTGTGGCTGGCCAGGAGGATGGTGGCGCCGCGCTCGGCCCGGTAGCGCTCGAGCATGCCGCGCACCCAGTCGCCGGTGTCGGGGTCGAGCGAGGCGGTCGGCTCGTCGAGCAGCAACAGCTCCGGCGCGTTGACCAGCGCCTTGGCCAGCGCCACCCGGGTCTTCTGCCCGGCCGACAATTTTCCGGACGGCCGGTCGAGGAATCCGGTCAGGTCCAGCATCCCGGCCAGCTCGGCGATGCGGCTGCGGCGGTCGCGTACGCCGTAGAGCCGGGCATAGACCGCCAGGTTCTCGCGCACCGTCAGCCGGTGCGGCAGATCGACATAGGGGCTGGAGAAGTTCATCCGGGGCAGGACGGCGAAGCGGTCCCGCGCCATGTCATGGCCGAGCACGGTGATGCGGCCGCCGGAGGGCAGCAGCAGGCCGAGCAGCATCGAGATCGTGGTGGTCTTGCCGGCGCCGTTGCCGCCCAGCAGCGCGACGGTGGACCCGCGCGGCACCACGAAGGAGATGCCGTCGACCGCGGGCGCGGCGCCGGGATGGAAGCGCTTGGACAGGCGCTCCGCTATGATGACGCCGTCGGAGAGCATGGAGCGAGAATGGACGGACAGGGCGAAAATGACCAGGGGGCCGGCATCGACCCGGCGGCGGAGGCGGGCCGCAACCCCGCGCTGCGGCCGTTGCCAGAGCCGGCCGACGCCATGCCCGGCCGCCGCATGCGGGCGCGGATCAGCCAGATCACCCTGATCAAGATCCGCTGGGTCGCCGTCGCCGGCCAGGCCGCCACCATCCTGCTCGTGCATTACTGGCTGGACTACGCCCTGCCGCTGTGGCCGGCGCTGGCGATCGTCGCCATCTCGGTGGCGCTGAACGCCGCCGCCGTGGTCCAGGGCAAGTGGCGGCTGCGCCTGGTGGAGCGGGACGCGGCGCTGTATCTCGGCTACGACATGTGCCAGCTGGTGGCGCTGCTGTTCCTCACCGGCGGCCTCCTGAACCCCTTCGTGGTGCTGATGCTGGCGCCGCTGACGGTGTCGGCCACGCTGCTGAGCTACCGCAGCACGATGACGCTGACCGGCTTGGCCATCGCCGGCGTGGTGCTGCTGGCCTTCTGGCATTATCCGCTGCCGGGCGGCATGCCCTCCAGCGGGTCGCCCTACCATCTCGGCGTCGGGCTGGCGATGGGCATCTCGATCCTCTTCGTCTCGCACTATGTCTGGCAGGTCGCGGCCGACGCCCGGCAGGTCTCGGACGCGCTGGCCGCCACCCAGATGGCGCTGGAACGCGAGCAGCGGATCTCGCTGCTGGGCGGGCTGGCCGCGGCGGCGGCGCATCAGCTGGGCACGCCGCTGGGCACCATCACCCTGATCGCGCGGGAGATGCGGCGCGACGTGCCGGCCGACGACCCGATGGCCGAGGACATCGCGCTGCTGGAGCAGGAGGTCGGCCGCTGCCGCGACATTCTGACCGAGCTGGCGCGGCGGCCGGAGCCGGACGACGAGGATCCGTTCCGGCTGATGACCCTGCCGGCGCTGGCCGGCGCGGCCGCCGAAAGCTATCTGCACGCCGAGAATCGCCGTCTGTTCATCACCGCCGCCGACGGCCCGCCGGGCCAGGCGCTGCAGCTGCGGCGGACGCCGGAGCTGATCCACGGCCTGGGCAACCTGATCCAGAACGCCCTGCAATTCGCCCGTAACCGCGTCGAGATCGGCGCCGAATACGGACCGAAGACCGTGGTGCTGAAGATCAGCGACGACGGCCCCGGCTTCCCGCTGGCCCTGCTGGGCCGGCTGGGCGAACCCTATGTCTCCGGCCGCGGCGAGGACAGCGACCATATGGGGCTCGGCATCTTCATCGCGGCCACGCTGCTCGAGCACAGCGGGGCCCAATTGTCCTTCTCGAATGGCCCGCAAGGGGGCGCGGTTATTGCAGTTGCGTGGCCGCGACACAAATTTGAGAGGAAAGAAAGGACCTGGTCATGACCGTTTCCCCTGCCACCCTGATCCCTGAACAGCCTGCGCCGCTGCCGGCGCGCGATGCGGCCAAGAGCCTCCTGATCGTCGACGACGACGTCGCCTTCCGCACCCGCCTGGCCCGCGCCATGGAGAAACGGGGCTTCGAGGTGGTGACTGCCGACGGCCTCGCCACCGGCATCGACCTGGCCCGCCGCGTCGCCCCCGCCTTCGCCGTGCTGGACCTGCGGCTGGGCGACGGCAACGGCCTGGACATCGTGCCGGTGCTGCACGAGGCGCGGCCGGACAGCCGGGTGATCATGCTGACCGGCTACGGCAACATCGCCACGGCGGTGGCCGCGGTGAAGGCCGGCGCCGTCGACTACCTGGCCAAGCCGACCGACGCCGACCAGATCGAGGCGGCGCTGCTGAATCCGGACGAGAAGCTGCCGCCGCCGCCGGAGAACCCGATGTCGGCCGACCGGGTGCGGTGGGAGCACATCCAGCGCGTGTTCGAGCAGTGCGACCGCAACGTGTCGGAGACGGCGCGCCGGCTGAAGATGCACCGCCGTACCCTGCAGCGCATCCTGAACAAGCACGCCCCGCGCGGGTGACGGGTCCGGGCGGCCCCATCTCTTTGCCGTCATTCCCGCGAAAGCGGGAATCTCTCTCCGGTGAAAGCGTTGCGAGATCCCCGCTTTCGCGGGGATGACGGAATGGGGAATTCGGTAAGGTCCCGCCAGCGGCAGGTGCTGCGCGCTTCCTCTCGCCCGTCGATACTACCCGGCCAGGATCGCCGCGGTCCGGCGCAGCCAGTCGGCCGGGTCATGGCGGTGATAGACCCGCTCCGCCGGCTCAATGCGGTCGAGGAAGCCCTGGTAGATCACCGCCTGCCGGGCGGCGGCGATCGGGGCCAGCAGCGCCGCGGCCCGGTCGGGATCGCTGCCCGGCACCGCCGCGCGCCAGCATTCGTGCCAATGCGCCCGGACCGGCCCGACCGCGTCGGCCGGGATCCGGGTCAGGAAGGCCGGCTGGTCCAGCAGCGGATGGCCGACGCCGCTGTCGCCCCAGTCGAGCAGGGTGATCGCCGAGCCCTCGCCCCGGAAATTGCCGGGGTGGAAATCGCCATGCACCAGCGCGTCGTCGAGGCCGCAGGCGGCGAGGTCTGCGAAGCGGCGCGGCAGGCCGGACAGGAATCCGGCCAGGACCGCCCGTTCGGACGCCGCCAACTCGTCCGCCGTCCGCTCCACCACAGCGGCGATCGCGGCCGTCAGCGCCGGCGCGCGCCAGTCCGGCAGGCCGAGCGCCAGGAGCTCCTCCGCCCGGCCATGCCAGGAGCGCTGCAGGCCGACCAGCAGCGCCGCCATGTCGAGCCGCTGCGCCGGCCCGGCCTCGTACATGTCCTCGCCCGGGATCTCGGCCAGCAGGATTCGGCCGTCCTCATGCCCGAGCAGCCGCGGCACCGGCCCGCCGGCCAGGCGAGCGAGCAGCCGCCCCTCATGCGCGAAGAAGGGCGGCACCGCCTTCAGCCAGGCCACCTGCCCCTCGACCGGGATCCGCCACAGGCTGGACAGGTTCCAGCTGCGGATCTGCTCCGGCACCCCTGAGGGGCGCAGGCCCTGCCCTTCCAGCACCTGCCGGGCCCAGGCCAGGTCGGCGGCCGGACCGCCGGGCCGGGCATAAGGCAGCCGCAGCGGCTGCTCGTCGAGCGTGCCGGCCCAGGGCTCGGCGGATGCCGGGCCCGCGACCTCGGCCAGATAGGTCACCCCGCCGCCATGCGGCCGGTCCCGCTCGGTCTCCAGCAGCCGCAGGACGGTGACGTCGATGCCGAAGCGATCACGCGCCGCCCGGACCACCGGCCCGGCCTCCTGCCACCACGGCGTCGCCGCCGCGACCGGCGGCAGGATGCCGAGGACGCGGCCGTCCGGCGTCACCAGGACCAGGCGAACCGTCCGCGGCGGGATCTCGGGATCGATGGCGGCTCTCCTTGACGGGATCCGCCGTTATGCCGGCTCCGCCCCCACCGCGCCAGCCCGGGCCGAAAGCTGCGCCGCGAGCGCGGTCCCCAGCTGCCGCAGCGCCGCGTCCAGGCGTGGCAACCCCTCGGCGTCGAAGGCGGCGCGATAGGCGGCGGCGAATTCGGGCGGCAGGAACTCCACCAGGAAGCCGTCGCCGGTCCACACCTTGAGGATCCGGAACAGCCCGGTGTCGACGACCTCGCTGCGCCAGCCCTTGCGGGCCGCCAGGGCCTGGACCCCCTGCGCCGTCAGAGGCGTGCCGCACAGCACATGGGCGCCGCCATGCGGCCGCATCGCCGGGTCGCGGCCCAGGCTGAACGGCGCCTCCGGGTCGAACACACGGCCCCAGGGGATGATCTCGAGATAGGAGCCCTGGGCGTCGCCGGCGCAGACGAACCAGGAGCCGGCCGGGAATGGTGGGGTCGGCGCCCGCACCGCGGTGGCGGCCAGCATTTCGGCCAGGGTCCGGGCCACATCCTCCGGATCGGCGGCATTGAACGACATGTGGTGCAGCATGCTCGGCCCTTCCCGGCGCTCCGTGATCCCCTCCCTCTGCCACAGGTTGCGCCGGCCGGCTGTTCCGCAGGGAACTCCGACGATCGGGCCGGCCGCCCGCAAGGATTGCATTTTGTGCGACTGAAATATTGATCCTGGCGTCACCCGCATGCCAATCTCGTCCCACACCGGACGCAGAAGCGGAGACGAGTGATGGCAGCGCCCACGCGCTGGCCCGGCGGCGCCCGGACCGTGCTGTGCGTCACGGTCCATGTCGACGGACCGTCGGAGGAGGCCGGGCGCGGCCTCAACGCGCTCGGCATCCACAGCCGCGGCCGCTATGCCATCCGGCGCGGCGTGCGGCGCTATCTCGACATGTTCGACCGGCTGGGCATCCCGGCCACCTTCTTCGTCTGCGGCCAGGACGTCGAGACCTGGCCCGAGCTGTACCGCGACATCCACCGGGCCGGCCACGAGCTGGCGGCGCATGGCTACCAGCACGAGGGCTGGGACCTGGGCGAGGCCGAGCCGGCGCTGCTGGAGAAGACCCACCGCATCATCGCCGACACGGTCGGCGAGGCCCCGGTCGGCTGGTGCTCGCCCTCCGGCCGCAAGAGCCGCCTGACCCTGCCGACGCTGCGCCGCCTGGGCTATCGCTACGATTCCAGCGAGAAGGATGACGACCTGCCCTATCTGCTGCCGGAAGAGGTCGGACAGCCGGATTTCGCCATCCTGCCGAACAACGTCGTCTCGCTGGACGACCATCCGATGTATGCGATCGGCCGGGCCCTGGCGTCGGAGGTGCTGGAGACCTGGATCCGGGAGCTGGAGGCGATCGAGGCCGGCGACGGCTATGTCCATCTGATCATCCATCCGGAGGCCAATGGCGGCTCCGGCGTGCCGGCCCGGGCCGCGGCGGTCGAGGCCTTCCTGCGCCACGCCCAGGCCCGGCCGGGCCTTAGGGCCCTGCGCATGAAGACGCTGGCCGAGCATTGCCTGGCCGACCCCGCAGCCTGGAGGAACCCGCGCCTATGACCCGCACCACCCTGGTCACGGTCAATGTCCACGGCGTCGGCCCGGAGGCCGCTTCGATCCCAGAGGACGAGCTGTTCGGCCGCTTCGGCCTGGGCCGCTACACCTACCGCATCGGCCTGGCCCGGGTGCTGGAGTCGCTGCGCCGGTCGGAGATCAAGGCCACCTTCTTCTGGCCGGTGTTCGAGGCCGAGCGCTGCCGCGCCCTCTTGGAGCAGTGCCTGGCCGACGGCCACGAGGTGGCGTCGAACGGCCTGGCCTTCGAGGACCATATCAGCCTGGGCGAGCGCGAGGATGCGGTGCTGGAGAAGGCGCATTCCCGCCTGACCGCGCTGTGCGGGACCGCGCCGGTCGGCTTCCGCGCCCCGACCGGGACGCTGTCGGACCGCACCATCCCGATCCTGCGGCGCCTGGGCTACCGCTACGACAGCAGCTTCATCGACGACGATGCGCCCTATCCGCTGGACGGCGATGGCGGGACGGGGATGGTTGAGCTGCCGGTCAGCCAGGGAATGACCGACGCCACCCATTTCGGCCAGCGCCTGACCCAGTCGCGGGCCGAGGCCTTCATGATCGAGGCGTGGGACGCGCTGCTCGCCACCGACGGCTATGCCTGCCTGACCTTGCACCCGCGCGCCGATCTCGGCGTCGGGCGGGCGGCGCGGATCACGATGATCGAGCGGCTGTTCGAGCGGGCGCGGGGGCTGGGCAGTGATTTCCAGCTGTGCCGGAAGGCGGCGGCAGAAGCCGGCCGGCAGTTCGGATCAAGCGTGCCGCCCGGCGCCGCCTGATCTCGCTGCACTGCAGTATGTAGGATCTAATGCCGGGCGGTGTGGTCGCGCAGCACGTCGGCAATGAAGGTGTTGGCCAGATCGGACGACGCTTCCGGGTGACGTCTGCGGAACGCCTCGAGCGCGGCGTCGCAGGCCGTCCATTCATCGGCGCCCGCGGCGCGGCGCGCCTCATAGGCGCTGATGACAATGTCGCTGGTGGAAGGAATGGCCTGGCCCACTTAACCTCTCCCTTAGCGCAATTCGATACCGACGTGGCGAAACAATCCGGCGGGTAGAGCTATCAACATTGCACTGCACAATATGTTCCCTGTCCAGTCGATTCTTCGGGTGAAATCCAGCCGAGCCACTGCCGAAATCGATACAATTTTGAATAAAGCACTGTCGTCCGGTGGTGTAGGACAATATCCGAATTGATGAGGCCGAGATCAGGACAAGATCATGTCCGACATTCGGCGGTCTCAAGGCTTCAATCGCCAGCCGCGGCCGATGAGGAGAGCGGCGCAGGCCCACAGCACCGCGCCGCTGGCGGCCAGCACCGCCAGGCTGCGGCCGACCGGCTCGGCCCCCGCGCCGCCGAAGGCGATGCGAGCGGCGTCGATCGCGTAATAGACCGGGTTCAGCGCGATCAGGACGGCGAGCGGTTCCGGCAGCAGCGCGACCGGCGCGAAGACGCCGGACAGGAAGGTGACCGGGATCAGCAGGAAGCCGAAGAAGGCAGCGGCCTGGTCCCATTTCTCCGCCCACAGCCCGACCAGCGTGCCGGCGGCGGCCAGCAGGAAGGCGCCGAGCAGCAGCACCAGCGCCAGCAGCGCCGGGTCGGCGACGCCGGTGCCCGCGGCCAGCAGCAGCGCGACCAGGCAGGGCAGGCCGGTGACGAGGCCGGAGGCGGTGCCGGCCAGGGCATAGCCGGCCGCCACCTCCCACGCCGCCAGCGGCGGCATCAGGATGTCGCCGACCAGCCGTTCGACCTTGAGGAAGGTGATGCTGTAGACCGTGGCCTCCGCCGCCCGCAGGATCACGACATAGACGACCAGCCCGGGCGCCAGGAACGGCAGCAGCCCGCCGGGCCCGGCCCAGGCGGCTCCGCCGTCGCCCGCAGCAATGGCGAAGACCGCGACATAGAGCAGGATCGAGAAGGTCGGGGCGACGACCGTCTCCGGCCAGTCCTTGAGATAGGCCCGGAACTCGCGCCGGACCAGCGTGGCGAGGCCCAGCCAGTGCACCGCGCCGAAGCGCCGGACCGGGCGAGCCGCCCCCGCCGGAAGCTGCGCCGTCACGCCTTCAGCTTGTAGCCGGTGGCGAGCATGCGCAGCAGCAGCGCCAGCAGCGCGGCGTTGACGCCGAGCAGGACCAGGATGCCGATCACCAGCGTGCCGTCGCTGACGCCGATGAAGCCGTAGCGGAACCCGTCGATCATGTAGAAGAACGGGTTGAGATGGGCGACGAAGTGCCAGGCCGGCGGCAGCCGGTCGAGCGAGTAGAAGGTGCCGGACAGGAATGCCAGCGGCGTGACCACGAAATTGGTCACGGCGGCGATGTGGTCGAACTTCTCCGACCAGATGCCGCCGATGGCGCCGAGCAGCGCCAGCATCATCGATGCGGCGAGGCCGTGGAACAGCACGAAGCCGGGATGGACCGGATCGACCGGCACGAAGATCCGGATCGCCGCCCAGGTCACCGTCCCGACCAGCAGGCCGCGGACGACGCCGCCGGCGATGTAGCCGGCGGCCAGCTCGGCCGGGGCCAAAGGCGGCATCAGCACATCGACGATGTTGCCCTGGATCTTGGCGATCATCAGCGAGGACGAGGTGTTGGCGAAGGCGTTCTGCGCCATCGCCATCATGATCAGCCCCGGCGCCAGGAACTGCAGGAACGGCACCCCCGCGGCCTCCCGGTTCGCGCCGCCGAGGGCCAGGGCGAAGATGGCGTAGAACAGCAGGGTGGTGACGACCGGGGCGGCGATGGTCTGGGTCGCGACCTTGAGGAAGCGGTGGATCTCCTTGGCGGTCAGGGTCCACAGGCCGATCCAGTTGATGCGGCCGATCGGGCGGGGCTGCGGCATGTTCGTTCTTGTGACGGCGGGCGCGCGACCATAGCCCGCCCCGAGGCGGCCGGCAAACGGCCCTGGCCCCTCCCCTGCGCATCGAAGACACCGCAAACCGGGATTCCAATAACTGGTGTTTCTTTCAATCTTGCATAAACTTGTATTCTTCATTCAAGAATCATCAATTGACTCGGAATTAATACCCAACTAGCCTGACTATTGGGCACTCGATTTACCAGTACATTGACCTTTGTAACTTAATAACGTAGGGAGAGCAAAGATGCCTGCTTGGTTTGCATTCACACAGCAGTCGAGCCCGGGCCAGGAATTCATCATCCAGCTCAATCAAGACAGTCAAATACAAAAAGCTCGCGATATCTTGTCGGGGAAGGAGACGGAAGCGATCCATGTTCATGGCCGCATCGTCAAGCGGCGGCAGCCGTACAATCCGAGATTCAACTTCTACCTCGATCCCGACACGATCAATTTCTTCGCCCAGGCGATCGAGGTCTGCGACGCGACCATGTATTATGTGGAAGAGCATCTCGACGAGGCCTGCGGCGCCTTCCTGCCGGGCTGCCACTGGTGCCCCTGGGATTCCAAGCTGAGCCGCGAACTCACGCCGTAACCGGCCGTCCGGCGCAGGCGGCGGGGGTCACTCCGCCGCCATCGCTCCCGTATCGGCTTCGGGCGGCATCAGCCAGCCATCCTCGACCCGCAGGCGGAGGGCGGAGCCTTCCTCCGGCGGCGGGCCGCGATGGGCGATTCGCAGCACCCGGCCGGGATCAGCATCCGGCCGGCAATGCAGGACGGTGACCGCGCCCTCGAACACGGCGCGCTCCAGCCGCGCCGGGATGCCCTCGGCCGGGTCGACCGCCAGCCCCTCGGCCCGCAGGCAGGCGGTCTGTGACGGCGCACGCGCCCCCGGGCCGCTGCGCAGCCGCACCGCATGGCCCCACAGCTCGGCCGCGCACAGGCCGGGGCCGGCGCCGCCGCGCCAGGTCACCGGCACCACCATGCCGCGGCCGACGAAATCCGCCACCATCGCCGTCGCCGGCTCGGCGTAGAGACGCCGCGGCGGCGCCACCTGCTGCAGCCGGCCGTGGTCCATCACCGCGATGCGGTCGGCCAGCGCCATCGCCTCGGCCTGGTCGTGGGTGACATAGACCACGGTGGCGCCGAGCTGCCGATGCAGCCGGCGGAACTCCGCCTGCAGCGCGTCGCGCAGATGCACGTCGAGATTGGCCAGCGGCTCGTCCATCAGCACCAGCGAAGGCGCCATCGCCAGGCAGCGGGCCAAAGCGACGCGCTGGCGCTGGCCGCCGGACAGGGTCTCGGGCCGGGCGTCCGCTCGGTCCGACAATCCGACAGCCGACAGCGCCTCATCGGTGCGCCGCGTGCGCTCGGCCGCCGGCAGCCGGCGGATGCGCAGCGCATAGTCGACATTCTCGCGCACGGTCATGTGCGGCCACAGCGCGTAGGACTGGAACACCATGCCGATGCCGCGCTCCTCCGCCGGCACCATCGCGCCCCCACCCGCCACCGCCCGGCCGCCGATCCGGATCGCGCCGGCATCGGGCGCGTCGAAGCCGGCGAGCAGACGCAGCAGCGTGGTCTTGCCGCAGCCGGAGGGGCCGAGCAGCGCCAGGAACTCGCCCTGCGCCACAGCCAGGTCGACGCCGTCGACCGCGACGCGCGGGCCGAAGCGCCGGACGACGCGCTCGATGTCTACGGCAGCCATGGCAGCGATCCCCTGGGCAGGCGGCGGGCGAACAGGGTGGCGATTCCGGCGAGGCCGAGCGTGACCAGCACGGTCAGCACCGCGACGGCCGAGGCGGCGGTGGCGGCGCCTTCCGCCTGCAGCGAGAACACCATCACCCCGACCGTCTCGCTGCCGCGCGACCACAAGAGGGCCGAGACCGTCAGCTCGTTGAAGGCGGTCAGGAACACCAGGATGGCGCCGGTCGCGACCGCGGGCGCCACGGCGGGCAGCAGGATGCCGAGCAGGCGCCGCGGCCCACGGGCGCCGGCCAGCCGGGCCGCCTCCTCCGGCGCCGGGTCGGCCTGGGCGATCGCCGCCGCCACCGGCCGCAGCGCCAGCGCCAGGAACCGGCCGAGATAGGCGGCCAGGATGATCCACAGCGTGCCGTAGAGGCTGACCCCGATGAGAGGCAGCGGCCGCAGCAGCAGCAGGATCGCGGCGATCGCGGTCAGCACGCCGGGCAGCGCATAGGGCAGGTCGGCCAGGGTGTCGAGCCAGCGCATCGCCCGCCAGCGCCGCGCCTCGGCGTAGTAGGCCAGGACCAGCCCGACCGCCGCCGTGGCCAACGCCGCCGCCGCGGCCAGGATGGCGCTGTTGAGGAAGGCGCGGCGGGTGGCGTCGTGCTGGAACAGGATGTAGCCGAACTGGTCGAGGCTGGCGGTGCCGAGGCTGAGCTCCACCCCCAGCGCCGGCACCAGGGCCGAGGCCAGCAGCGCCAGCAGCGGGGCGACGGACAGCACGCCGACGATCAGCCACAGCGCCGCCTCGGCCCAGGGCCGGGCCCGGCCGAGCGGCAGCACCGGCCCGGTCGGCCCGGTGCGGACCAGCACCGGCGCCCGCGCCGCCGCCCAGCGCTGCAGCCCGAGGCCGAGCGCTGCCAGCACGGCCAGCACCAGGGCCAGCGCCGCGACCTCGCCCAGCACCGACGGGCCGAAGCCGCTGAGCCGCTGGTAGATCAGCGTGGTCAGCACGCTGTAGCGGCCGGGGATGCCGAGCAGCGCCGGCACGCCGAAATTGCCGATCGCCGAGACGAAGGCGAGCGCCGCGCCGGCGCCGAAGGCCGGGCGCAGCAGCGGCAGCAGGATGCCGAGCAGGATCCGCGGGCCCTTGGCGCCGGCCGCCCGCGCGGCCTCGACCAGGTCGCAGGGCAGGCTACGAATGGCCGCGGTGACGGCGAGGAAGACCAGGGCCGCATGCTCCAGCCCCATGATCCAGACGACGCCGCCGCCGGAATAGAGCGGGTGGTTCGGCCAGGGGCCGGTGACGGCGTCGAGCAGGCCGCGGGCCGGGGTGCCGGCGTCGAGCAGCCGGATCCAGGCCAGCGCGGCGATCTGCGGCGGGATCAGCATCGGCAGCAGGCACAAGAGCGCCAGCATGCCGCGGCGCCGCACGTCGGTCAGGCCGATGGCCAGCGCCAGGCCGCCGCCGATGACGAGCGACACGATCGTGGAACCAAGGCCGGAGACCACGGTGTTCTGCAGCGCCCGCAGCGTCGCCCGGCCGCCGAGCATGGCCAGCGCCGCCTCCGGCTGCGCCAGCCCCTCGGCGAACAGGCGGAAGAGCGGCAGGGCGCAGAGCAGCAGCACATAGGCGCCGGCCGCGCCGGCCAGGACGGCATCGCCCCAGCGGCGGGGGCGGAAGGCTGCAGGGGTCGTTGCCAGGGAATCGGTCACGGGCGCGCTGGAACTGTGCTCGACGATCTCGGAGCCTCCGCGTTTAACCCATCGTTCCGGCCAAGCCCATGCTTCTTCCTGTCATTGCCGGGGTCGACCCGGCAATCCAGGGGCCACCCAGAGCGGCCCTGGATGCCCGGGTCGAGCCCGGGCATGACAAGGAAGGGAATGCGGCGGGAAGGCTGTCGCCCTCACCCCCCGAAGGCGTCGCTGAACTTGCGCTTGTTCTCGTCGACGCCCTTGGCCAGGGTCTCGGCCGAGACCGGCATCAGCTTCAGCGCCGACGCCGCCGGGCGGCCGGGCGGCAAAGCGACGCCGGGCTTGCCCGGGATGTAGCCCTGCTTGGCCATGTAGGCCTGGCCGTCATCCGACAGCAGCCAGTCGACGAAGGTCTTGGCTTCGGCGACGTCGTCCGCCGTCTTCAGGATCGCCACCGGCTCGGTCACCACCGACACGCCGTCGGCGGGATAGACGAAGTCGACCGGCGAGCCCTTGGCCTTGGCGTTCAGCGCCATGAAGTCGACGATGATGCCGTAGCTCTTCTGGCCGGTGGCGACCGCTTCCATCACCGTGCCGTTGCCCTGGCCGGCCACCGCGCCGTTCCCGGCCAGCTTGTCGAGATAGTCCCAGCCCATGCCGGGCTGGGCCGCGACCGTGCCGACATGGATCACGGCGGCGCCGGAATAAAGCGGGCTGGCCATGATCACCTGGTCCTTGGCCGCGGCGGACAGCAGGTCGGCCCAGGATTTCGGCGCCGGCGCGCCGGACTTGGTGTTCCAGGCGATGCCGGTCGGGATCAGCTTGGTGCCGAAGAAGGTCTTGTCCGGGTCGGCGAAGCCGTCGGGGAAGCCCTGGATCGGCGCGTCGGCATAGGCCATCAGGCGGCCGTCATCCTTCAGCTGCTGCATCGCCACCGCGTCGGCGATGAATACCACGTCGGGCTGCGGCGACCCGGCCGCGAACTCCGCCTGCAGCTTGTTCAGCACCTCGGTGGTGCCGGAGCGGAAGAACTCGACCTTCACCTCCGGATGCGCCTTGTTGAACTCGGCGACCAGCGCCGTCATCGCCTCGTTCGGGGTCGAGGTGTAGATCATCAGCGATCCCGGCGCGGCGAAAGCCGCAGCCGATGCGGTGGTGAGGGCGGCGGCGAGCAGAAGGCGGGTCAGCATGTGCGTCGATCCCAAGGATTTTAGACAATACCCGGGGTGCTAGCAGGTTCCGGTTGCAATTTCATGACCGGCCCGAGCCGCCAGGGCAAGCCCGCGCTGTCCGGCGGGGTGAAGCGCATCGGCAGGCCGTTGCCGACGCCCCTGGCCTCGAAGCCCAGGCCCAGCCGGTCGCGCAGCACCCGCATGATGCCGGCATGGGCCACGATCAGCAGCGGTACGGGGCCGGCGGCGAGGATCGGTTCGCAGGCGGCCCAGGCGCGGTCGCGGAACGCCTCCCAGCTCTCGCCGCCCTCCGGGACCATGAAATAGTCCGGCCGGTTCGCGACCAGCCGGCCCTCCCATGTCCCCCAATGGCGTTCCACCAGACCCGGATCGGTCGCGACCGGCAGGCCGAGCGCCTCGGCCACGATCTCGGCCGTGCGCAGCGCCCGGCGCTGCGGGCTGGCGACGATGCGGCGGATGCCGGAGCCGGCCAGGGCGACGGCAGCCTGCCGCGCCTGGGCCTCGCCCAACTCGGTCAGTTCGGCATCGGTGCTGCCGGCGATCACGCGGTCGCGATTGGCGGTGCTCTGGCCGTGGCGCAGGAACAGGAAGGGCGTCATTGGATCTCCACGATCTCGTCCAGGGCGATGCGGGCGGGGGCGAAGGCCTTGGCCCAGGCGGCGCGATACTTTGCATCGCCGAAGGCCGGCACCACCACCTCGGCGCCGAGCGCCTTCGCCAGCATGGCGTTCTGCGACAGGCGCGGATGCACCGGCCAGCGCAGCGCCATCGCCCGCCCCTCTTCCACCGCCCGTCGCGCCGGGCTGCCGGCGGCGACATAGCCGGTGGCGACCACCGGGCCGTCGTCGCGGCCCCAGCCCTCCAGCAGCGGCTTGGCGGCGCCGCCGGTGGCGTTCGGCTTGGCGGCGATGATCGCCCGCTCCGGCGGCGGCTCGACCGACCCGATCGGCTCGATCCGGTTGCGCAGCGAATCCAGCATCGTGCCGGCGCCGGGCCGCAGCCAGGCGGGGTCGGCGACGAGAGTGTCGATCATGGCGCGGTTGGCGTCGCACACCGCCGGCTTGCGGTCATGCGCCGCCGCCGCGGCCAAGGCGATCTCCGGCCCGCGCCCACCGGCCGGCGCCAGCAGCAGCGAGCGCTTGGCGGCGAAGACCGGGGCGAAGGCGGCCAGGCGCTGCTCATGCGGCGTGTCGTCGTCGCCATAGGAGGCGTCGAGGATCGCCACCCGGGCCGGCGGCGGCCCCGTATCCACGGCGAAGACCACCGAGTCGAACGCCATGTCGCCGGCATAGAACAGCCCGCCACCGATCGCGAGATGCAGCCACACCCCGCCCGGCGCATGGCCGGACCGGCCGCAGGTGACGGCGAGGTCGCCCGCCAGCCGGTTGTGGCCGAGCATGAGCGGCCGGCGGTCGGCCGGCGATCCCTCGGGCAGCGCCTGCAGCACCGGCGGTGTGGCGTAGACCGGCACCGGCCCGAACCGGTCCGCCGCCTCCGGCAGTGCGTCGACATGGTCGGGATGGGCGTGGCTGAGCAGGATGGCGTCGATCGGGCCGAGGCCGGCAGATCGGGGCGCATGCCCTCATCCGGACCGGCGCCGCAGTCGAGCAGCAGCCGCATCCCCGCCACATCCACCAGGAAGCAGGCGGGGCCCTTGCCCCCGCCCCCCGAGATCGCCCGCACGCTCGCCGCCATCGGATCCTCCAGATCGCCGACCCTGCCTAGACGGGAACGGGGCGGAGCGCCATCGCATCCCCCGCACGGGTGCCTTGATCGGCGTCTTGACTCCGATATGAAACGTTTCATACTGGTGCGATGTCGCAGCGGAAGACGACGATCAGGGAGGTCGCGTCACGCGCCGGGGTCTCGCTCGGCACGGCATCCAATGTATTCAACGGCAAGACCGGGGTCGGGGCGGAAAGCCGCCGGCGGGTGCTGGACGCGGCCGAGGCGCTGGGCTTCCGGCCGAACAGCCTGGCCGCCGGGCTGCGCCGGCAGCGCACCCGCACCATCGGGCTGGTGGTGCCCGACGTGCTGAACATCGTGTTCAACGAGCTGGTCGAGCATCTCGAGAACATCGCCCTGTCGCAGAGCTACGAGGTGATCATCGTCACCTCGCGCGAAGACCCGGAGCGCGAGCACGAGCGGGTGCGGGCCCTGCTGTCGCGCCGGGTCGACGGGCTGATCATCGTGCCGACCCGCGACTGGTCGGCGACCGAGCGCGAGATGCGGCACCACCGCATCCCGGTGGTGGTGCTGGACCGCGTCGCGGCGCAGGACCATTTCCCCTCCGTCGCGGTCGACAACGCCGCCGCCACCCGGCTGGGCACCGAGCATCTGCTGGCCCTGGGCCACCGCGACCTCGCCTTCGTCATCAACTCGACCCGGCTGTGGAACAGCGCCGCGCGGGTCGAGGGCTTCCAGGCCGCGATGCGCGCCGCCGGGCTGGAGCAGCGCGCCCGGGTGCTGCTGCCGGGCATGACCCAGGAGGAGACGCGGGCCGGGGTGCTGCCCGTCCTCACCGCCGCCCACCGGCCGACCGCGATCTTCACCGGCAGCAACGTCGCCACGCTGGGCGTGCTGCGGGCGGTGCAGGATGCCGGGATGTCGATCCCGCAGGACCTGTCGCTGCTGGCCTTCGACGACTTCGCCTGGCTGACCGTGCTGCGCCCCTTCGTCAGCGCCATCCGACAGCCGACCGAGGCGCTGGCCGGCCATGCCTGGCGGATCCTGACCGCCGCCTTCGAGACACCGGACCGGCCGGCCGAGCATATCCGCCTGCCGGCGCCGCTGATCATGCGCGAAACCACGGCCGCGCCGCCCTGAACCGCCATGCCGGGCGGCTCGCCACGAAGCCGTCCGCGAACAGAGAGGGAGGAGACGTGTCGAGTACAGCCGCACAGACGGCCACGGCATCGCCGGTGCTGCAGGCCGCCGGCATCGGCAAGGTCTTCGCCGGGGTGACCGTGCTGCACGGCGTCGGTCTGGAATTGTTCGCAGGCGAGATCCACGCGCTGATGGGCGAGAACGGCGCCGGCAAATCGACCCTGATGAAGATCCTGGCCGGCATCCACGCCGACTATGACGGCACCATCCTGGTCGACGGCACGCCGCGCCAGTTCGCCGGGGTGCGCGATGCCGAGGAGGCCGGCATCGGCATCATCCACCAGGAGCTGAACCTGGTGCCGGGCATGACCGTGGCCGAGAACATCTTCCTGGGCCGCGAGCCGCTGCGCGCCGGCATCTTCGTCGACGGACCGGCCCTGCGCGACGCGGCGGCCCGGCTGATCCGCCGGCTGGGCATCGCCGTCGATCCGGATGCCCGGGTCGGCAGCCTGCGAGTCGGCGAGCAGCAGCTGGTCGAGATCGCCAAGGCGCTGTCGCTGGACACCCGCATCCTGATCATGGACGAGCCGACCTCGGCCCTGTCGCAGGCCGAATCCGCCACCCTGTTCGGCGTGGTGCGGCAGCTGGCGCGCGACGGCGTCGCGGTCGTCTACATCTCGCACCGGATGGACGAGGTGATGGAGCTGGCCGACCGCGTCACCATCCTGCGCGACGGCCGCCATGTCGTCACCGCCCCGATCGGCCAGCTGACGCGGGAGCGCATCATCGCCCATATGGTCGGCCGCGAGCTCGCGAAGGCCGAGCATCCGGCCGGGCGCGGCGGCGCCGGCGGCCAGCCGGTGCTGTCGGTCCGCGACCTGTCGCTGGAGGTGCCGGGCCGGCGCGGCGGCTGGCGCCGGGTGCTGGACGGGGTCGGCTTCGACCTGCAGCCCGGCGAGATCCTGGGCATCGCCGGCCTGCTGGGCGCCGGCCGCACCGAGATCCTGGAGACCATTTTCGGCTCCGCCCGCGGCCGCCGCGGCGGCACCATCCGGATCGACGGCGCGCCGGTGGCGATCGACGACCCGGCCACCGCCAAGCGGCACGGCCTGGCGCTGGTGACCGAGGACCGCAAGGTCTCCGGCCTGCAGCTGGGCGCCTCGATCCGCGACAACCTGGCCCTGCCCTCGCTCCCCGTCCTCGCGCGCCTCGGCCTGCGCCGCTTCGGGCGGGAGGCGGAGCTGGCGCGCGGCACCATCGGCCGGCTCGGCGTGCGCTGCACCGGGCCGCTTCAGCCGGCCGGGCGCCTGTCCGGCGGCAACCAGCAGAAGGTGGTGATCGGCAAGTGGCTGGCCACCGCGCCGCGCGTGCTGCTGCTGGACGAGCCGACCCGCGGCATCGATGTCGGCGCCAAGAAGGAGATCTACGACCTGGTCTTCGCCCTGGCCGACCAGGGCATCGCCATCCTGCTCGTCTCCTCCGAGCTGCCCGAACTCCTGCTGCTGGCCGACCGCATCCTGGTGATGTGCGAGGGCCGGCAGACCGGCCTGCTGTCCCGCGCCGAGGCCAGCCAGGAGGCGATCATGGACCTCGCCTCGCCCCGCGCCGCACGAATCACAGAGATCGCGTCATGACCGTCCTGCGCCTGCTGTCCCGCACCAAGCTGTATTGGGGCCTGCTGGTCATCCTCCTGATCGGCATCGCCTTCTCGCCGGTCAGCGGCAGCGGCCGCAATATCTTCCTGTCCTACGGCAACCTGACCGACGTGCTGCGCCAGGTGTCGATCACCGGCCTTGTCGCCGTCGGCATGACCGTGGTGATCCTGATCGCCGGCATCGACCTGTCGGTCGGGTCGGTGATGGCTTTCGGCACAGTCCTGAGCGCGACGCTGCTGACCCAGGCAGGCTGGACCAGCTCCGCCGGCGTCGCCGTGCCCGCGGCGATCCTGGTCGCCTTCGCCGCCGCCTTCCTACTGGCCCGCTTCCTCGGCCGCGGGCTGAGGCACCGGGAGGGGCCGGTCGGCGCCCGGCGGCAGGCCGTCCGCGACCCGCTGCGCGACGGCTGGATCCCCGGCGCCGCCGGGCTGGCCCTGGCGGCGCTGGTCGCCCTGTGGCTGGTGCCGCAGGTCGGCACCAAATTCGGCGTCCCGGCCCTGCTGGTGGCGGTGCCCTGCGCCGGGCTGATGGTCGGCGCGGTCAGCGGCGCCATCATCGTCGCCGGGCGGCTGCAGCCCTTCATCGTCACCCTGGCGATGATGGTCGGCATGCTGGGCCTGTCGCGCCTGACCGCGGGCCAGGACAGCGCCGTGCTGCCGGTCTATGCCGGCACCAACGCCACCGAGGACATCGAGCTGTTGCGTAGCATGCTATGGGGCGTGCTGCCGGTGCCGGGCCTGTTCTTCCTGGCCGCGGTCGCGATCTTCGCGGTGCTGCTGCGCCTGACCGTGTTCGGCCGCTACGTCTACGCCATCGGCGGCAATGAGGAGGCGGCGCGGCTGTCCGGCATCCCGGTCGACCGGGTGAAGATCGCCGCCTACGCCTTCTCCGGCATGCTCGCCACCCTGGCCGGCATCCTCTATGTCGCCCAGTACCGCCAGGGCAAGCCGGATGCCGGGGCGGGGCTGGAGCTGGACGCCATCGCCGCGGTGGTGATCGGCGGCACCAGCCTGATGGGCGGCCGCGGCGCCCTGGCCGGCACGCTGGTCGGCGTCCTGATCTTCGGGCTGCTGTCGAACATCCTGCAGCTCCACAACATCAACTCCAACCTGCAGCTGGTGTTCAAGGGGGCGATCATCGTCGTCACCGTGCTGCTGCAGGAGCGCAACCTGGCCGATCTGCTGGCGCCGTTCCGCACGGCGCGCGCAGCCCGGCGGGACCCCGTCGCCCGATCCGAGGCGCCGGGCCAACAAGGATCGTCGCTGATCCATCGGGAAGGAACGCAACCATGAACCGTCGCGATCTGTTGAAAACCACCGCGCTGGCGCTGGGCGCCGGCGTCACCCTCCACCTGCCCGCCGGCTGGACGCCGGCCCGCGCCGCCGACAAGAAATGGCGCATCGGCTTCTCCCAGGCCACGACGCTGGAGCCGTGGCGGGTGCAGTTCAACAAGGACATCAAGGCCGAGGCCGAGAAGAACCCGGAGGTCGAGCTGCTGATCGCCGACGCCGAGGACAAGACCGAGAAGCAGGTCGCCGATGTCGAGAACTTCATCCGGCAGGAGGTCGACGCCCTACTGATCTCGCCGAAGGAATCGGCCGGGCTGACCGGGGTGGTGGAGAAGGCGATCGACGCCAAGATCCCGGTCTTCGTGCTGGACCGCAACGTCGACACCGACCGCTACACCCAGTTCATCGGCGGCGACAACGTCGTCATTGGCAAGGCGGTCGGCGATTTCGTGGTCAAGACCCTGGGCGGGCCGGGCCAGGCGAAGGGCAACGTGGTCGAGATCTGGGGCGGCCTCGGCACCCAGCCGGCGCATGACCGGTCGGACGGCTTCCATTCGGTGGCCGACAAGGAGCCCGGGCTGAAATACCTGCTCGACAAGCAATCGGCCGACTGGAAGCAGAACCTGGCCTACGACATCATGTCGACCGCCCTGCGCAACCACGAGCAGATCGACCTGGTCTACGGCCACAACGACCCGATGGCCTACGGCGCCTATCTCGCCGCCAAGGATGCGGGCCGTGAGAAGGAGATCAAGTTCGTCGGCGTCGACGGCCTGCCGAACGAGGGCGTGGTCTGGGTCAACAAGGGCGAGCTGGCCGCCACCTTCCTCTACCCCACCCCCGGCGCCGAGGGCCTGCGCCAGGCGGTGAAGCTGCTGAAGGGCGGGACGGTCGAGAAGACGATCGTCCTGCCGACCGAGACCATCACCAAGGAGAACGCCCCGGAGATCCTGAAGCGGAACGGGCTGTAGCACCGGCGGCCCGGACATCGACCCGTCATGGCGAGCCTCGCCCCTGAGTCGCCTCGCCATGACGGGAATTCGGTGTGAACCGGTGACAGTGATGCGCCAGGGGACGCTGGTGGAGTGTGGGATGAACCCTGGAGAACTCTACCGATCTGCCATACGGCCGGCCGGCGGATCGCCAATCGTGGTTCCATTGGCAAGCACCTCCGGCTCCAGCACGAGGAGTGAGGCGGAGCCGTGATTCAGGCTCACCCCTTCCGGCGTGATCTGGGCGGTGCCGGGCTGCGCGGTGACGGTCACCCCGGTCTCGGAAACAGTGATCTTCGTCTCGGCGACGGTGATGACCAGCCCCTCGCTGCTCGCCTGAAGGCTGACCGGCACGGCGACCGCCGGGTCCGCCACGGTCAGCTGAAATCCGCCCTCGCCGTCGATGTCGTTGAACAGCAGCGTCCCCGAGGCGGTTTTCAGCATCCGCGTCGTCGGCACTGCCGGCCGTGCCGGGACCTGCCCCTCGGTCCAGTAGCAGCCGGTCCAGATCGGGTAATCGGGGTCGCCGCCCTCGAACTCGACCCAGATCGACGCGCCGACGGGAGGCAGGACGTACCAGCCGACACCCGGGCCGGCATAAGGCACGCAGGGCATGGCCCAGGCGGTCTGCACCGACCCCAGCACCAACGGCACCGTGACCTGCAGGCGCCCCAGCTCCATCGGGTCCAGGTTCTCGACCACTGCGCCGCGATACTTGCCGAAGAAGGGTCCATCCGACATTTCGCACCTCCATGACCTGGGACATTGACGCGAGACACGATAGTCGAGAGGGGTCAGGTTGGTGATTCCTGTCAGCCTACGGGCCGGTCAGTCGGCGCATCACGACTTCGAGCGTCGGCCACGGCGGGCCCTTGCGTATGGTCCCGACCAGCTCGCGGCCCACGCGTCGCCCGTCCGGGAACTGGTCGCCGGCATCCCAACGCCACGCCGCGACCATCGCAAGAACGAGGGCCCGGCACTCGCCGAGCAGGTCTCGATCGACGTCCGGATAATGCTCGACGACCTCTTCGGGCACATGGGCGAGGTCGAATTCGACCGGCCCGCGGCAACACGTCTCGAGATCGATGAACAGCGGCCCCTTCTTCGTGCCGAGCACATTGCCCGGATGCGGCTCGCCGTGCAGCAACTGCTCCGGGGCGCTGCGGTCGGCGATCGCTCGTCTCAGGCTCCTGAGCGTGCTGCCGAGAAGCTCACGGTCCGCGTCGGCGAGCGCCGGGGTCCGGTCGCGGCTCGCCACGAGGCGCTGAGCGTCCGCGACCCGATCCGTGAAGTGCGGCGTGGCGACATCGAGCTTGCGCATGCCGGCGTGCAGCCGCCCGAGCGCCTCGGCGTAGTCGGCCGGCGCGACCCCGCGAGCCGTCACAGACGCGTGGTAGGTCCACAGCGTCACCACGAAGCCGTCACGCTCATGGACGCGCGCCGCCGCGCGAGGATCGAGCGCAGCCACCGGGCTCCCGGTCTCGGCGAGTCGTTGGGCAAGCTCGATTTCGAACTGCGCCACCTGCTGCGCCAGAGGCGCCACCCGGGCAAGCACGTCGCAGGGCAGCAGCCGCAGGGCGAGCTTGTTCGAATTCTGCAGCACGACCGCGTCGTCGACCGTCAGGCCGAGCGCCGAGGCGATCGACACGGCCGCGGCCACCGCGCGCGAAACCTCGGCTGACTGCAAGGGAAGGCTCCGTCTGCACCTGCTCGGATGCGGGTTACTACAGGACCAGGCATTTCCCGTCACTCGCCGTGCCGGCCCGACGGACAGAGAGTCCCGCTGTCGCGGGAATGAATGACGATCCGAAGGAAGGGAGAGGGAGGGTGAGAGGCCGGCTCCGGCCTCTCCTTTTCGCTCCGGCGGTCACCCCCGCGCCGGCTCGCCGCCGGTCGCGGCGATCGCGGCGGCGGCCACGGCCGGGTCGACCGGGCCGCCGTCATGGCTGCGCACCACCACGTCGCGCCGGGCCAGATGGATGCCGGCGGCGTCGAACTCCTCGAGGATGCGCTGGTACAGCACCCGGCGAATCATGAACTGCTCGCCCGGCCGGGCCATGAACTTGATCCCGACCACCATGTTGAACTCCTCGATCTGGCGCACGCCCTGGGATTTCGGGGCGTCGAGCAGATGCGGGCCCAGTGTCGGGTCGGCGGCGATCTCGGCGCCGATCTTCTTCACGATCTTCTTCACCTGGTCGACATCGGTGTCGAACGGCACCCGGAACTCCATCTTCATGACCACCCAGTCGCGGCTGAGATTGGTCATCGCCCGGGCCTCGCCGAAGGGCACGGTCTGCAGCGCCCCGCGCTGGTGGCGCAGCTTGAGCGAGCGGATCGAGATCGCCTCGACCGTGCCCTTGAGGTTGCCGATCTCGACATACTCGCCGATCCGGAACGCGTCCTCGAGCAGGAAGAACACGCCGGAGACGATGTCCTTCACCAGGGTCTGGGCGCCGAAGCCGATGGCCAGGCCGATGACGCCGGCGCCGGCCAGGAGCGGCCCGATATCGATGCCGAGCGAGGACAGCACCACCAGCACCGCCACCGTGGCCAGGGTGACGAAATAGGCGTTGCGGAACAGCGGCAGCAACGTCCGCAGCCGCGCCTGACGGGTGACGTCGGTCGCCGACATCGATGTGGTCGCCCGGCTGAGGTGATGGTCGATCAGGCCGCGGCCGAGATGCCACAGCAGGTCGACCGCGATCAGCGTCAGCACGATGCGCAGCACGGCGCGCAGCGCCATCGCCCCCGGCTCCTCCGCCGCCATCATGGCGTGCATCGAATCGACGCCCCAGCGCTGCGCCAGGAAGCCGAGCGCGGCGAGGATGACCAGCGCCTGGGCCGTGCGCTCGACCAGCATGGCCAGCGGCTTGTCCTTGCCCTCGACCGACCCCGGCGACGCCACCGACCGCGCCGCCTCGCGGATCTGCCGCAGGGCCCAGGGCAGCAGCACCAGCACGAACACCGTGATCGCCGCGCGGCCGGCGCCGAGCGCGACCAGCACCGCGGCGGCCGCCATCGCCACCGTGACCACCCAGCGCGCGAGGTCGTCCTTGAGGCCCGGCCGCTCGGTCCAGGCCCGGCGGCGCCAGGTGAAGGCGACGACCAAAGCGAGCACCAGGAAGGAGGTCAGCTCGCGAATCAGCATCGCCGCGTCCGCCGGCGCGTCCAGCCGGGTCATCAGCCGGGCCAGGAACACGCCGCCGATCATCACCGTCGGGATGGCGATCAGCCAGCGCGTCACCACCGGGATGACGCTCTCCGCCACCGCGACCAGCCGCAGATCCGGCCGGCCGGGGGCGAGGCCGAGCCGCAGCACCGCCCGCGCCAGCCGGGCCACCAGCACGATGGCGAGCAGGGCGATGACCAGGTGCTGGAAGCCGCGCGGCCAGGAGAAGATCAGGAAGATGCCGAGGCTGCCGACGGCGAAGGCCACCACGGCGCCGACGGCGAAGACGAGGCGGGCGGCGAAGACGGCGAGATGCTCGCCGATTCCGGCCCCGGGCGCGTGGATCAGCCGGTGGCGGATCGAGGCGGTCAGGCGCCGGAACAGCCATTCGACCAGGATGCCGATGCCGACGAAGCCGCCGACCGCCAGGACCAGGCCGATCAGGCCGAGTTCGGCCAGAGCCTGGCCGATCCGCGCCCCGACCGCGGCCAGGATCCCCGGCAGGTCGCGCGCGGTCGCGACGTACCATTGCAGCTTGCTGCGGGTCTGCATCCGCATCATGTCGATCTCGTCCATCTGGGACGAGCCCGGCGCCGCGGCGGCCGGCGTCGCACCCTGCTGCCCCGGCGGCGCGGCCTGCTTCTGCGCCAGCCAGCCCTGCACCTCCGGGTTGCGCAGCAGGTCGAGCAGCTGCTGGACTGAGGTCGGCGGGGGCTGGTCCGCCGGTGCGGCCGTCTGCTGCGCCCAGGCCGTCCCCCCGGCCAAAACCAGCACCGCGATCAACAGGCCCCGAAACCACCGCATCCGCCCCTCCCGATCCCCTTGCCGCGCATGCTGTCCCGCCGCGCGGCCGGTGGCAACGGGCGTTGCGCGGAGTGTCAGCGCCCGGGTCGGGCCAGCCGCCGCTCCGACACCGTCGCCGCCAGGGCGATCGGATAGCACAGGGCGAAGTAGAACAGCGCGACGAAGCCGATCATCGATGCCAGCGCCGTGCCCTTCACCACCTGCATCAGAAAACCGACGGTCGGGGCGACGGCGACGCGCAGCGCCTGCGGCAGGATCACCGGGCGCAGCTGCTGCGGCCGGGACAGCGCCAGGGCCCCGCGCCAGGACGGGATCGCGAAACAGACGGCAACAAATCGTTACGCAGCCGAGATTGTCCAGGCCGGCCGGGGGCGTTAGGGAGAGGCGGGATCCACAACCAAGGTCGGTCGTTGACCACGCTCCTGTACATCCTCGCCTTCCTCTGTCCGCCGCTTGCCGTCTATCTCGACATCGGCGCCGGGGACGAGCTGCGGCTGAACATCATCCTGACGATCCTGGGCTGGATCCCCGGCATCCTCCACGCGCTGTATATCCTGTCGATCCACCCGCCCCACTGAGCATGGCCGCGAACCCATGTTTCACGCGACACATATGCGCATCTGCGCGGCGATGGCGTGAAAGAAAATTGTCATCCTCGGGCTTGACCCGAGGATCCAGGGGGGCTTTCAAAGCCGCTCTCGGTGGCCTCTGGATTGCCGGGTCAAGCCCGGCAATGACAAAAAAAGGAGGAACGCGCTGATTTCCGAAACCTGGATTCGGAGCCTGCCGCATTGAGCGGCGAACCCCACCCGTTAGAGCACGAAATCCGCCGCGGCGAGGGCGATGGCGCCGGTGAGCGCGATGTGGAAGTCGGAGGCGCCGTCGCCGTTGAGGTCGCCGGCGATGGTGGTGGTGCCCGGGCTGGTGACGGCGAAGCGCAGCTGGCCGGCGACGCCGGTGTAGAGGCCCGAGCCGATGAAGCTGAAGGCCTGGTCGCCGGCAATCGCGGTGTTGGCGTCGACCGCCGACAGGTCGATCCGGTCGCCTTCGGTCCGGATGAAATCGCCGATCCTGTCGGCATTCGCCCCGACCACGCTGTGCGAGGCAGCGGCGAAGGCGAAGCGGTCCGCCCCGGCGCCGCCGAGGAAGATGTCGACGCCGGCGCTGCCGACCAGCCGGTCGTCGCCCGCCCCGCCGGACAGAGTCAGGGTGATTCGGCCGGCCGCCACCGCGGCCGCATTGACCACGTCGTTGCCGTCGCCCGCGCCGATCGTCAGGCGGTCGTTCGACTCGCTGTGCTGCACCGCGACCGTCGCCTGCAGGCCGCCGATGCCGATATCGGTGGCCGAGGAGGAGAGCGAGATCACATCGGCGCCGAGGGTGCCATCGACCGTCACCGCATCGGCCGCGCCGTCGCCCGCCGCCGGGTTGGTCCCCGCCAGGTCGACGCCGACGCGGGTGATGTCGGTCCCGGTCAGGTCGTGCACCGCGATCGTGTCGGCGCCGCCGAGCGCCTTGAGCTGGATGCGCTCGACATCATTCAAGTCCTGGCTGATGGCCGAGACGTCGCGGAGGAACAGCACCCGCCCGCCATTGGCCGCGATGTCGAAGGCCTCGTTGGCCAGGGATCCGACGAAGCTGAGGTCGTCGGTGCCGTCCTGGCCTTCGATCGTGTCGCTGCCGCAGCCCGGAACCCAGGAGAAGGTGTCGTTGCCGGCCCCCAGGAAGGCGACGTCGTTGCCGAGGCCGCCGCTGACGATATCGTCACCGTCGCCGCCCAGCAGCAGGTCGGCGCCGGCACCGCCGAAGAGCGTGTCGTTGCCGGCGCCGCCGTCGATGGTCAGGGCCAGCGGCGGTGCGCCCAGGGGCCGCGCATCGATCCGGTCGTTGCCGGCCAGCCCGTTGACCACGAGCCGGTCGGCGGCCTCGGCATGGTCGACCACGACCTGCGCCGCCAGCCCGGTCGCCGTCACCGCCGAGCCGGACTGGGTCAGCGTCACGGTCTCGGCGGCCGCGGAGCCGTTGGCGGTCACGATGTCCGCCTGGCCATCGCCGGCGCCGCTGCCAAGGCCACTCTCGAGATCGATCTTCACCCGGGTGACATCGGTGCCGGTCAGGTCGTTGACGGTGACCCGGTCGGCCCCGCCCAGCGCATGGAAGTCGATGCGCTCGACATCGTTCATGTCCATGACGACATTGGCGACGTCGCGGAAGAACCGCACCCGTCCGCCATTCGCCGCGATGTCGATGTTTTCGGCGATATTCGAGCCGCGGAAATCGAGCGTGTCGATGCCGGCCTGGCCCTCGATCACGTCGTTGTCGTCGCCCGGAGACCAGACGAACACATCGTCCCCCGCCCCCAGCAGGGCCGTGTCGTTGCCGTCGCCGCCCTGCACGGTGTCGCCGCCGGCGCTGCCGAGGAACACATCGGCGCCGAGACCGCCGAGCAGGGTCAGGCCGATCCGGCCGGCCGGCAGCGCCGAGGCGTCGATCACGTCGTCGCCGGCCAGCGCCTGGATCGTCAGCCGGTCCAGCGCCGCATCGGCATTCTGCATCGACACCGCTGCCGCCAGCCCGTTGATGCCGATTGCGGCGGCCGACGCCACCACGGAAATCACGTCGTTGCCGTTGGTGCCGTCCACGGTCACCGTGTCGGCCGCGCCGTCGCCGGCCGCGGGCGTGGTTCCGGCGAGATCGATCCCGACCCGGGTGATGTCGGTGCCGCTGAGGTCGTGCACCGCGATCCGGTCGGCGCCGCCAAGGGCCTTGAGCTGGATGCGCTCGACATCGTTCAGATCCAGGGTGACGTTGGCGACGTCGCGGACGAACAGCACCCGCCCGCCATTGGCCAGGATGTCGAAGGTCTCGTTGGCCAGGGATCCGACGAAGCTGAGATCGTCGGTGCCGTCCTGGCCCTCGATCGTGTCGTTGCCGTCGCCCGGGACCCAGGCGAAGGTGTCGTCGCCGGCGCCCAGCAGGGCCACGTCATTGCCGCGGCCGCCGATGACGATGTCGTTGCCGTCGCCGCCCAGCAGCAGGTCGGCCCCGGCGCCGCCCACGAGCGTGTCGTTGCCGGCGCCGCCGTCGAAGGTCAGCAGCACCGGTGCCGTTGCCAGCAGCCGGGCGTCGATCCGGTCGTTGCCGGCCAGGCCGTTGATGACGATCCGGTCGAAGGTTTCGGCGTGATCGACCACCAGCTGGGCCGCGAGGCCGGTCGCCATCACCGCCGTGCCGGACAGGGTCAGGGTCACGGTCTCGGCGGCCGCGGAGCCGTTGGCGGTCACGACATCGGCCTGGGCATCGCCGGCCCCGCCGTTCAGCACGCCTTCCAGATCGACCGTCACCCGGGCCAGGCCGGTGCCGGTCTGGTCGTTGACGGTGACCCGGTCGGCCCCGCCCAGGGCGTGGAATTCGATGCGTTCGATGCCGTTCAGGTCCTGGGTGACGCTGGCGACGTCGCGGAAGAAGCGGGCTCGCCCGCCATTGGCCGAGATGTCGATGTTCTCGGCGACATTCGATCCGGCGAAGTCGAGCGTGTCGGTGCCGGCCTGGCCCTCGACCGTGTCGTTGCCGTCGCCGGGTGCCCAGAAGAAGATGTCGTCCCCGGTCCCCAGCAGGGCCACGTCGTTGCCGCGGCCGCCGGCGACCACGTCATTGCCGCCCTCGGCCGAGATCACATCGGCCTCGTCCGAGGGCCGCGGTTGGCCCGACGCCGTCACGGTGGGCGACACGAAGCCGGGGGTGATGGTTTCTGCGGCGTCGGTGCCGGTGAAGACGGACATGCTGAAATCCTTCACCTGAAAGAGATCCCGCGGCGGGACGATGCCGCTCCGGGCAATAATCCGGGTCGCTTCGCTGGCGGACGCCAGATGGGCCGCCGATCATCGAATATAGCACGAAATCGATACGAATTCGGCGGAGGCTGCCGGGCGCACGGGCTCGCGGCCCAGGCGCCCGGCCTTCCGGGTTACAACACGAAGTCCGCCGCCGTCAGCGCGACATTGCCGGCGAGCACGATGTGGAAGTCGGACGTGCCGTCGCCGTTGACGTCGCCGGCGACCGTGGTGGTCGTGGGCGAGGTGTAGGCGAAACGCAGCTCACCCGCAGTGTGGGTGAACAGCCCGGAGCCGATGAAGTGGAACGCCTGGTTGCCGGCCGCCCAGACATTGGCGTCGATCGGCGACACGTCGATCTTGTCGCCCTGGGCATGGCTGAAATCGGCGATCTTGTCGGCCTTGGGCCCGACCGCGCTGTATGAGAGGGAGGGGAAGACGAAACGGTCGGCCCCGGCGCCGCCGATGAGGACGTCCGAGCCGGCGCTGCCGACCAGCGTGTCATCGCCCGCTCCGCCGGACAGCGTCAGGCTGACCCGGCCAGCCCCGACCGCGGAGGCATTGATAACGTCGTTGCCGGCGCCGCCATCGACCGTCAGCTGGTCGTACGCGTCCAGGTGCTGGATCGAGACCTGTTCCTGCAGCCCGTTGATGCCGACCGTGGACCCGGAGTTCCAGAGCGTGATGCCGTTGGCGCCGGCAGTGCCCTCCACCGTCACCGCATCGACGGCCCCGTCGCCGGTGGTTCCGCCCACGGTCCCGGCCAGGTCGATGTCGACCCGGTTGACCTCGGTCCCGGTCAGGTCGTGGACCCTGACCTTGTCGGCGCCGCCGAGCGCGTCGAACTCGATGCGCTCGACATCGTTCAGATCCATGTTGATCGAGGCGATGTCGCGGAAGAAGGTCGTGCGCCCGAAATTGGCCAGGATATCGACCGTCTCGGCCGCGCCCGCGCCGAGGAAGGCCAGAGTATCGGTGCCGGGTCCGCCTTCGACCGTGTCGCTGCCCTCGCCCGGCGCCCAGAAGAAGGTATCGTCGCCGGCGCCCAGGAAGGCGGTGTCGTCGCCCCTGGCCCCGACCACGATATCATTGCCGGCACCGCCGAGCAGCAGATCCGCCCCGGCACTGCCGATCAGCGTATCGTCGCCGGCACCGCCGTCGAGCACCAGGACCATCGACTGCGGCAGCAGGCTGGCGTCGAGCCGGTCGTTGCCGCCGAGCCCGTTGACGACCAGGTGGTCGCCCGCGTCGAAATGCGCGATCGTCGTCTGCGCCGCCAGCCCGTTCACCACCACGGTCGCGGCCGCCCCGGTTCCGGTCTGCCACAGCGCGATCACGTCGGCGGCGCCCGCCGCGGCGCCGTTGACGATCACATTGTCCTGCACGCCGTCGCCCGCGGTGCCGTTCAGCACACCGGCCAGATCGACCGCCACGTGCTTGACGTCTGTGCCGGCCAGATTGTTGAGGGTGATCAGATCCGACCCGCCGAGCGCCTCGAACTGGATACGCTCGACATTGTCCAGGGTCATGGTGACCGCGGCGATGTCGCGGAAGAAGATCGCCTTGCCGGCATTGGCAAAGATCTGGATGTTCTCGTCGGCACCCGCGCCGACGAAGTCGAGCGTGTCGGTCCCCGCCTCGCCGTCGACGGTGTCGCTGCCGTCGCCCGGAAACCAGCGGAAGATGTCGTTGCCCGTGCCCAGGAGGGCGATATCGTCGCCCTTTTTGCCGATCACGAGGTCGTGGCCGCCTTTGGCGTTGATGGTGTCGGCGTCGTCGGTGCCGAGCAGTGTTTCGCCCAGGTCGGAGCCGTTGATGATGGCCATGGATGTTCCCCTTTCCCACAGGACGGCCGGCGGCCGCCGCTCGTTGTGTCTCACCTGGCCAAGATGCCGCACGGTCGGGGGAGTCATGTGTTACCGAGGTCACCCGGCGATCGATCCGCATGAGTCCCGCCGCCGGATGTGCTCCAATCACCGGATCCGAATGCAGGAGTCGCGACCATGCTGAAGCGGATCGATGCCGGGGTGCTGGACGTCGCCTATGAGGAGACCGGCGACCCGTCGGGCTGGCCGGCGGTGCTGCTGCACGGCTTCCCCTACGACATCCACAGCTATGACGAGGTGGCGCCGCTTCTGGCGGCACAGGGTGCCCGGGTGATCGTGCCCTGGCTGCGCGGCTACGGCCCGACCCGGTTCCTGTCGGCGGCGACGCCGCGGTCGGGCGAGCAGGCGGCGCTGGGGCACGATTTGCTGGCGCTGCTGGATGCGCTGAAGATCGGATCGGCGGTGCTGGGCGGCTATGACTGGGGCGGCCGCGCCGCCTGCATCGTCGCGGCGCTGTGGCCGGACCGGGCCCGCGGCCTGGTCTCGGTCAACGGCTACAACATCCAGGACATCGCCAGGTCGGGCGAGCCGGCCTCACCCGAGACCGAGTTCCGCTACTGGTACCAGTACTATTTCCACGGCGAGCGCGGCCGACTGGGGCTGGAGCGCAACCGGCGCGAGCTGTGCCGCCTGCTGTGGCGGCTGTGGTCGCCGGAATGGCGCTTCGACGACGCCACCTATGAGCGCAGCGCCGAGTCCTTCGACAATCCGGACTTCGTCGCCGTGGTGATCCAGTCCTACCGCCACCGCTTCGCGTTGGCCGAGGGCGACCCGGCGGTGGCGGAGGTCGAGCGCCGGCTGGCGGCGCAGCCGCCGATCGCGGTGCCGGCGATCACGCTGGACGGCGACGCCGACGGGGTGATGCCGCCCGGCGGCACCGCCCATCACGCCAGCCGCTTCACCGGCCGGCATGAGCACCGGGTGGTCGGGCCCGGGATCGGCCACAACCTGCCGCAGGAGGCGCCGGCGGCTTTCGCCGAGGCGATGCTGACGGTCAAGGGCTGGGCCGGATAGGCTGGGGACGATTGACCGAACGCTCGGTCACCGCATCCCGTACTGCGCGTCGTGCAGCCGGCGGTAGAGGCCGCCGGCTGCGACCAGGTCGCGGTGGCGGCCCTGCTCGGCGATGCCGTTGGCGTCGACCACGACGATCCGGTCGGCATCCTGGATGGTGGCCAGGCGATGGGCGATCACCAGCGTGGTGCGGCCCTGCGACAGCTCGGCCAGCGATTGCTGGATCGCCCGCTCGGTCTCCGTGTCCAGGGCCGAGGTGGCCTCGTCCAGGATCAGGATCGGCGGGTTCTTCAGGAACATGCGGGCGATCGCCAGGCGCTGCTTCTGCCCGCCCGACAGCTTCACCCCGCGCTCGCCGATCACCGTGTCCAGCCCGTCCGGCAGGCCGGCGACGACGCCGTCGAGCCGGGCGCGTCGCGCCGCCTCCATGATCTCGGCCTCGGTCGCGCCCAGCCGGCCATAGGCGATGTTCTCGCGGATCGTGCCGGCGAACAGGAACACATCCTGCTGCACCACGCCGATCTGCCGGCGCAGCGAGGTCATCGTCATGTCGCGGATGTCGATGCCGTCGACCGTGATGCGGCCGCCTTGGACCTCGTAGAAGCGCGGCAGCAGCGAGCAGATCGTGGTCTTGCCGGCGCCCGACGGGCCGACGAAGGCCACGGTCTCCCCCGCCCGGATGGCCAGGTCGATGCCGCGCAGCACCGGCGTGCCGTCGCCATAGCCGAAGCTGACGCCCTCGTAGCGGATCTCGCCCTTCAGGGCCGGCACGTCGATCGCGCCCGGCCGGTCGACGATGTCCGGCTCGGTGTCCAGCAGTTCGGTGTAGCGGCGGAAGCCGGCGATGCCCTTGGGGTAGGTCTCGATCACCGAGTTGATCTTGTCGATCGGGCGGAAGAACACGTTGACCAGCAGCAGGAAGCCGACGAAGCCGCCCTCGCTGAGCCGGCCGGTCAGCACGAAGTACGCGCCGGCGATCATCACCACCATCTGGATCAGCCGCATGCTGAGATAGCTGAGCGAGGTGCTGGCCGCCATGATCCGGTAGGCGTCGAGCTTGGTGCGGCGGTAGTTCTGGTTGTCGTCGGCGAACAGCCGGCGCTCATGCTCCTCATTGGCGAAGGCCTGGACCACGCGGATGCCGCCGACATTCTCCTCGATCCGGACGTTGAAGTTGCCGACCCGGCCATAGAGGGCCTGCCAGTTGCGGGTCATGCGGCCGCCGTAGCGGCTGGTCAGCCAGGCGGTCAGCGGCACGATCGCCGCGGTGATCAGCGCCAGCTCCATATGGACCGTCAGCATCAGCGCGAAGGCGCCGATGAAGGTCATCACCGCGATGAACAGGTCTTCCGGCCCGTGATGCGCGACCTCGCCGATCTCCTCCAGGTCCTTGGTCAGCCGGCCGACCAGATGGCCGGTCTTCTGGTTGTCGAAGTAGCTGAAGGACAGCTTCTGCAGATGGTCGAAGGCCTTCCGCCGCATCTCGGTCTCGATGTTGATGCCGAGCATGTGGCCCCAATAGGTCACGATCGCCATCAGGCCGGTGTTGGAGACATAGATCGCGAGCAGTCCGGCGGCGGCGAGCATGATCAGCGGCCAGTCGCCGCTCGGCATCAGGCTGTCGACGAAGACCTTGACCGCGATCGGGAAGCCGAGCTCCAGAAGGCCGGACACGATGGCGCAGCAGAAATCGAGCAGGAACAGCCCGCGATGCGGCCGGTAATAGGCGAAGAAGCGTCTCAGCATCGGTGGTCCCGGGGTCAGCCGCCGGACTGCCACACCCGGATCGAATCGACCGGGTGCAGCAGCATCAGCACGTTCAGGGTCAGGTTGTCGCGGATCAGCCAGCCGGTGAACAACTCGAAGAAGATCGCCAGCAGCACCGTCAGCCACACCGGCGCCCGCGCCGCGAAGAAGAAGCCGAGCGTCATGAAGGCGATGTCCGCGACCGAGTTGATCACGCTGTCGCCGGTGTAGCCCAGCGCGATCGTCGCCTCGCGGTAGCGGTCGATGATCATCGGGCTGTTCTCGGCGATCTCCCAGGCCGCTTCGATGGCGATGGCGATCAGCGCCCGGGCGCCGAGCGGCAGGCGCCGGGCGAACAGCCAGGTCAGCCCGAAGAACAGGAAGCCGTGGATGATGTGCGACGGCGTGTACCAGTCGGCGATGTGCTGCGAGTTGTCCGAGCTGTGCACGTCGGACGTCCACAGCTTGACCGTGCCGCAAGTGCAGATCGGCACCCGGCCCATGGCCAGCAGGATCGCCGCCGTCGTCGCCACCAGGCCGAGGCCAAGCAGGAGATAGACGGGCCAGGCCGGCCGCACCGCCTTGAGAGATCCGTTCACCATGCGCGCAGTCCTAGCACGGCCGGAGGCGTGCGAAGCATTCGCAGACGGCGGGACGATGCACCGGATTCGGCATGGCGGGACGGCTCAAACCAACAGCCCCAAACCCGTCATGGCGAGGAGCGAAGCGACGCGGCCATCCAGGGGCCGGTGCGAGCGGCCCTGGATGGCCACGCCCCTTCGGGGCTCGCCATGACGAAGGGGGTGGGGCGTCGATCTCAAAGGCCGTCGGCCTCAGAGATACGGCGACGCCAGCCATACCGTGCGGTTGCGCAGCCGGGTCAGGAACGGCCGGGCCCGCAGCGTCGCCAGCGTCTCCGGCCGGGCCGCGGCGATGCGATGGCGGATCGCGGCGTCGACCTCCCCGGCGATGCCGCGGTCGTAGATCTCGACATCCAGCTCGAAGTTCAGCCGCAGGCTGCGCGAATCGAGGTTGGAGGAGCCGATCAGGGCCCAGGCGCCGTCCACCGCCATCAGCTTGGAATGGTCGAACGGGCCGGTCGCCCGCCATACCCGGCAGCCGGGCTTCAGCACCTGGTCGAGCTGCGCCGTCATCGCCGCATCGACCAGCGCCAGGTTGTTCTGGCTGGGAATGACGATGTCGACCTCGACCCCGCGCTGCGCCGCGATCGCCAGGGCGCTGGTCAGCGGCAGGTCGGGCAGGAAATAGGGCGAGCAGATCAGGATCGAGCGCTGCGCCACGGCGATCGCGCCCATCACCAGGCTGTGATTCGAACCCAGGGTGACGTCCGGCCCGGACAGGACCGCGCGGGCCAGCACCGACGGCTCGGGCTGCGGTTGCGGCAGCGACTGCCAGGCCTTGCCGTGCAGCCGCTCGCCCGTGGTGAAGCGCCAGTCCTGGGCAAAGGCGGCCAGCAGGCTCTGCACCATCGGGCCGCGGACGCAGGCGTGGGTGTCGCGGGCGGGAGGCCCCTCGGCATAGGCGCTGGCGAACTGGGCCCGGATGTTCATGCCGCCGGTGAAGGCGGTCTCGCCGTCGACCACCAAGAGCTTGCGGTGGCAGCGCAGATTGGCATAGGGCAGCCGCAGGCCGATCAGCTTGCCGTTGAAACGGGCGGTCCTGACGCCGCCCTGGCGCAGCACGCCGACGATCTGCGGCCGCGAATAGCGCGCGCCGATGGCGTCGATCAGCACCCGCACCGTCACCCCGCGCCGCGCCGCCTCGATCAGCGCCCCGGCGATCTCCTGCCCGACCGCATCATTGTCGAAGATATAGCTCTGCAGCGCGATCGAGGACCGGGCGTCGCGGATCGCCTCCAGCATCGCCGGATAGGCCTCGTCGCCGCCCTGCAGCAGCTGCACGTCGTTGCCCGGCGTCACCGCGAAGGGCGAGACCTTGTCGCCGAGCCGCTGCAGCGAGGCGAATTGCGGCGCCGAGACTGCCGCCACATCGACCGCCGGTCCGGTCTCGTGGTCGTCCATGCCGACCCCCGATCGCCGCCGCCGGCGCGCGATCGCGGCGCGGCGCACCCGGTTGACGCCCAACACCAGATAGATCAGGGCGCCCAGGATCGGGTTCAGCACGATGACGCCGACCCAGCCGGTGGCGGCGCGCACGTCGTCCTTGGTCATGATCGCATGGATGGCGCCGGCGATGCCGAGCACAAGGCTGGCCGCCAGCACGATGTCGGACCAGTAGGTCGTCCAGAAGCCGTTCATGCCGTCCACGGGTCGATGCTCCGCCACCCTCCCTGCCAGGACCGCCGGCGCCCGGCAAGGATCGACGAGGTGACAGCGGCAGCATAGCGGTCCGCCGGCGGCGATCGAACCTCACTGAAGGGTTGATGCGACTCCGATCCTGAGATAGTTTGGATCCATGGATCCAAACTCGATCGCCGATGCGCTGCGGCGCGACATCGAAGCGCGCCTGCTGCCGCCGGACACGGCGCTGCGCCAGGAGAGCCTGGCGGAGCGGTTCGGGGTCAGCCGCCAGCCGGTGCGGCAGGCGCTGGATCGGCTGCTGGCGGAAGGGCTGGTGGTCCGCCGGTCCGACCGAAGCGTGGCCGTTGCCGGCCTGTCGGCCGCGCAGGGCCTGGAGCTCGCCGCCTTGCGCATCCTGGTCGAAGGCGAGGCCCTGCGCCTGTCGTTGCCCCGGATGGGCCCGCGCGATCTGCGCCGGGCCACGCGGCTGGCCGAAGATCTGGCCGAGGAAGAAGATCCGGCGGCGATCGAGGAGCTGGACGTCGCCTTCCACGCCGACCTGTACGGCGCCTGCGGCAATGCCCGGATGCTGCACCTGATCGATTCGCTGCGGCGGGAAGGACGACGTGCCTATGCGCTGCAGCCCCCCGGCTCCGCCTTCCGCGCCGCGATGGCGGAGCAGCACGAGACGATTCTCGCCGCCTGCCGGGCTGGCGATGCGGCCGCCGCCGTCGCCGCCCTCGCCGCCCATCTTCGGGCGGCGGCCGACCCGCAACCAGGAGAGACCCCATGAGCCAGTATCAGGCCACCGTGCTGTGGCAGCGCCCGCCCGACGTCGCCTTCACCGACGGCCGCTACAGCCGGGCGCATCTCTGGCGCTTCGACGGCGGCGTCGAGGTGCCGGCCTCGGCCTCGCCGCATGTCGTGCCGCCGCCCTTCTCGGCCCCGGAGGCGGTCGATCCGGAGGAGGCCTACATCGCCGCCCTCGCGAGCTGCCACATGCTGACCTTCCTGTCGATCGCGGCCAAGCGCCGCTTCGCCGTCGACCGCTACAGCGACACGGTGGAGGGGGTGATGGAGACGAACGCCGAGGGCCGGATCGCGGTCACCAGGGTGGTGCTGAACCCGCGCGTGACCTATGCCGGCCCGGCGCCGGACCGGGCCGCGGAGGAGGCCATGCACCACGCCGCCCATGAGCAATGCTTCCTGGCCAACTCGGTCAGGACCGCGATCGAGACTCGCCTGGGCTGACCCGTCGGGCTCGCGATTTGCCGGCGTGCCGCAGCGAATCTCTTTCGCAAATCCCGGAAAGGGCCGGCGGGCACCGGCCCTCTCCAGCGAGGCGAGGCGACGCGCCGCGCGCTATGCAGGATGAGCATGGCACATCTGCACTAACCGCATCATCAAGATTGCTTCAGCCCCGGTCCTTGAAATTTCATTTCAAGGGTCCGACCATTCCAGAGCATATGACCGAGGGCTGTTCCCCGTTCACAACGAAACGACTCCATATCGGGAAATTTTTATCCATTTTTGAGCACCCTTGAAACCATCTCCATTGGGTCGCTAACAAAAAGCCGACCATGACAAATTTTCTTTCTTTTCGTAAAAATCTTATAATTTAAAATCCTGCATATATTGTCGGAGAAAAGAGGAGAGGTTGAGCTTGTCATGATCCTTTAAGTTGTTTGTAAACGTCGATTTTGTGATCGTAGGTCGAGAGCGGCGCCGTGTGCTGGCAGCGCTAGGGCTGATACTGAAACGCGATAGCGGAGAACGAATATGGCATTATCACTGGAACTCCTGGGGCTGTTGGGCGTCAACCTGGAAGACACCAACGACGACGTGCTGGTCGGCGGCAACATCATCGACGTGCTGAGCGGCGGCGACGGCGACGACGTCATCGAGGGCAAGGGCGGCGCCGACGTCATTAGCGGCGGCGACGGCATCGACACGCTGAATTACGAGACCTCGCCCGCGGCGGTGACCGTCAACCTCACGCCCGGCCTGCTCGGCCTGATCAGCCTGAACAGCGGCGGCGACGCCACCGGCGACCTGGTCAGCGTCGGCTTCGAGAACGTCGTCGGCTCCGCCTTCGCCGACACCCTCACCGGCGACGCCACCAGCAACACCCTGGTCGGCCTGGCGGGCGACGACACCCTCAACGGCGGCGGCGGCAACGACGTGCTCGTCGGCGGGTCCGGAAATGACCGGATGGACGGCGGCGCCGGCGTCGACACCGCGAACTATGTCGACTCGAGCACGGCGATCATCGCCGATCTGACGGCGGGCACGGGCACCAACCCGGCCGGCACGGAACACGACACCCTGATCGGCATCGAGAACCTCACCGGTTCGCGCTTCGCCGACACCCTGACCGGCGACGCCGGCGACAACGCGCTCACCGGCGGCGCGGGCGACGACGTCATCACCGGCGGCGCCGGGAAGGATGCGATCGACGGCGGCACCGGCCTCGACCGTGCCAGCTACGCGGCCTCCAACGCGGCCGTGACCATCAGCCTGACCGCCGGCACCGCCAGCGGCGGCCATGCCCAGGGCGATGTCCTGACGCACATCGAGAGCCTGACCGGCAGTGCCTTCGACGACAAGCTGAGCGGCAACGACGGCACCAACGTGCTGAGCGGCGGCGCGGGCAACGACACCATCTTCGCCGGCGGCGGCGACGACGTCCTCTACGGCGGCACCGGGGCCGACATGATCGACGCCGGCAACGGCACGGACACCATCCACTATGTCAGCTCGACCGCGGCGGTGACGGTCAACCTGACCACCAACGTCAACACCGGCGGCGAGGCCGCGGGTGACTCGCTGTTCAACATCGAGAACGTGGTCGGCTCGAGCTTCGCCGACAACATCACCGGCGAGATCCACGACAACTATCTCTCCGGCGTGGCGGGCAACGATATCCTCAATGGCGCCGGCGGCGACGACACTCTCTTCGGCGGTGCCGGGGCGGACGTGCTGAACGGCGGCACCGGCCTCGACGCGGCGAGCTACGAGTTCTCGGCGGCCGCGGTGACCGTCAGCCTGGCCACCGGGGTCGGCGCCGGCGGCGACGCCGCGGGGGACAGCTTCAACAGCGTCGAAGATCTGATCGGCTCGCGCTTCGCCGACACTCTGACCGGTGATGCCGGCGCCAATGATCTGCGCGGCGGCGACGGCAGTGACGTGCTCAGCGGCCTCGCTGGCGACGACACCTTAACCGGCGGTGCGGGCGCGGACACGATCAACGGTGGTGCCGGTGAGGACGGGGCCTTCTACACCCAGAGCAATGTCGCGGTGACCGTGAACCTGGCGACCGGCCAGGGCTTCAACGGCCATGCCCAGGGCGACCTGCTGATCGACATCGAGAACGCCGGCGGCTCGGAGTTCAATGACACGCTGATCGGCTCCTCCGGGAAGAACACCCTTTCCGGCGACCTCGGCAACGACATCATCCGTGGCGGCGGCGGTGCCGACCAGCTAGTCGGCGGCGCGGGGGCGGACAAGTTCGTGTTTACCGCGACCTCCGACAGCCCGTTCCAGGCTGGTGACCTGATCCGCGATTTCAGCCATGCCCAGGGCGATCTCATCGACCTGTCGGGGATCGACGCCAACACCGGCGCCGCCGGCGACCAGGCCTTCACCTTCATCGGCAACAGCCTGTACAGCAGCACCGCGGGTGAGCTCCGCTTCGCCAACACCGCGCCCGGCGTCGTCACCATCGCCGGCGACGTGAACGGCGACGGCACCTCCGACTTCCACATCAATCTCTACGGCACCAGCGTGACGGCCAGCGACTTCGTGCTGTAAGCCAACCGACCGACACGCGATCGGGGCCGCCCTTCGGGGCGGCCCTTTTTTCTGGTCGCTCGGCGCCTGAGCCGTGCTTCCGACCATGCGGTGAGGACCGCGATCGTCCGGGCCTCGGGGCATGGGAGATCCGGCTGACGGCATGCGACCCCATGCAACCACCGCATGGCGTGCATGGAGATGCACACATCTTCGCCGCGTCAGACTTCGTGCTGTAGCCGAATCGGCTTGCACGATCGGGGCCGCCCTCCGGGCCGGCCCTTTTTCAATCGGACGCCTCCGTCGCCCGGCGCCGTGCCTCTTCGGTGGCCTGGCGGAAGCAGGCCAAGCGCCGCTCGGCCCGCACCATCCGCTCCGGCCGCGGCCCGTGGATCGCGCCGATGGTGTCCGGTGGCGCCGGCCAGCCCAGCGCCGTCGCGGCGATGCGGTAGCCACCCATCGCCGTGGTCGCGGTCGGCAGGTCGGCGCATTCCACCACCCGCCCGGTCGCGTCGGCGATCAGCTGCGGCCAGATCCGGCTGGCGCCGCCGCCGCCGGTCAGCCGGATCGGCCCCGGCAGCGCCGCCATCGCATCGAGATTGTTGCGCAGCGCCAGCGCCACCCCCTCCAGCACCGCGTAATGCAGGGCGCCCCTGCCCTGGGCGATGTCGAGGTCCAGCAGGGCGCCGCGCAGCGCCAGGTCGACGAAGGGCGACCGCTCGCCCTTCAGATAGGGCAGGAACAGTGTCTCCGGCGGCGCCGCATCGGCCGCCTGCGCCTCGGCGTCGAGCACCGCGAGCTCGGCGCCGGCGATCCGGCCGAACCAGCCGGCCGCGTCGCCGGCGGTCAGCAGCGGCGCGATCTCGATCGCCCAGCCGGCGCGCGGATGCGCCAGGGTGGTGAAGGGCCGCGGCAGGGCCGCGGGGTCGAGCGGCCGGCTGCGCGCCACCCAGCCGCTGGTGCCGAGATACACATGGAGCTGGCCATCGGCCGCCGCGCCGAGCGTCGCGGCAGCGGCGTCGCCACAGCCATTCACCACCGGACAGCCAAGGGGCAGGCCGAGCGCCCGAGCGGCCGGGCCCAGCAGCTCCCCGATCACCGCATCGGCCGGCAGGATCGGCGGCAGCAAGGCGGGGTCGAGGCCGACCGCCTCGACCAGCGGCGCCGCCCAGTCGCGCCGGGCGATGTCCATCAGCCCGACAGTGGTGCCGGCCGCCGGGTCGGTGGCGATCCGCCCGGTCAGCCGCAGCGCCAGATAATCCTTGGCGCCCGGCAGCAGGGTCGCCACCCGCCGCGCCGCCTCGGGTTCCGCCTGCTGCAGCCAGCGGAACTTGGCGATCGTGTTCAACGGCCCGGGGGCGTTGCCGAGCACCGCCGGGGCGCCCGTCGCCAGCAGCCGGTCGCGAATCGGCGGGAACGCCGCGCCGCTGCGGCCGTCGCTGTACAGCAGGGCCGGCCGGACCGGACGCCCATCGGCATCGAGCGGGACCAGATTCTCCATGGTGCCGACCAGGGCGATCGCCCGCACCGAGTCGCGCATCGCCTGCGGCAGGGCGGAGCAGGCCGTGATGGCCGCTGTCCACCAGTCCTCCGGGTCCTGCTCCTGCCCGCCGCCGGGCGTCGACCGGGTCGGATGGCGGGCCTCGACCTGCCGGGCCGGGCGGCCATCCTCGCCGAACGCCACCAGCTTCAGCGCCGTGGTGCCGAGATCGAAGACCAGAAGGATGCTCATCGCGCCGCCGCCATGCCGAAGCGGCGCAACATCACCGCGGCGATGATGATCGCGCCGGTGACCATCTTCTGGAAGAAGGGATCGACGTTGAGGATGGTCAGCCCGTTCGCCAGCACCGCGATGATGGCGACGCCGACCGCGGTGCCGAGCACATTCGGCCGGCCGCCGCGGAAGGCGGTCATGCCGAGGAAGACGGCGGCATAGGCCGGCAGCAGCAGGCTTTCGCCCATGGTGTGCTGGACGCTGCCCAGCCGCGCCGCCAGCAGCACCCCGGCCAGGCCCGACAGGGCGGCGGAGAGGGCGAAGACGGCGACCACCGGCCGGCCGATCGGCACGCCGGACAGGCGCGCCGCCTCGCGGTTGCTGCCGATCGCGATCAGCCGCCGGCCGAACACGGTCAGGGCCAGGGTGGCGCCGGCCGCCAGCAGCACCGCCAGCATCCACAGCGTCAGCACCGGCACCGGTCCGGCCGCGGCGCGAGCCAGCGCGGTGAAGCCCGGCGGGATGCCCTGGAACAGGCTGGCGCCGCCGGACAGCCAGTAGGCGACGCCCGAGGCGATGGTGCCGAGCGCCAGGGTGGCGATGAAGGACGGCGCCCTGAGGCCGTGCACCACCAGCCCGTTGAGCGCGCCGACCAGGCCGCAAGCCAGCAGCGTCAGCAGGATCGCCGGGCCGGGGCCGAGGCCGGCGGCCAGCAGCTTGACCACCAGCACGCCGGCCAGCGAGGCGACGAAGCCGACCGACAGGTCGAATTCGCCGATCACCATGACGAAGGTCGCGGCGGCGGCGGCGATCGCCAGGATCGCCATCTGCTGGGTGACGTTGAGCAGATTGGCGGCCGTGGCGAAGGCATCCGGCCGCGCCAGGCCGAAGCCGAGCACGATCGCCGCCAGCGCCACCGGCGTGCCGAAGCGCTCGACCAGCCGCGCCTCAGCCGCCATGACGGGTGCTCCGGAGAAGCCGCATCCCAAACCCGTCATCCCCGCGGAAGCGGGGATCTCGTGACGCTCTCACCGGAAAGAGATTCCCGCTTTCGCGGGAATGACAGCAAAGGGATGGAGTGCTGTCCCGAAAGGATCTCACGGGCAGGTCACGCCCAGGCTCTCGCGCGTGATCAGCGTGCCGGGGGCGTAGAGCTCGGCCGCGTCGGGCTTGCCGCCGGCAAAGACCTTGGCCATCTGGCCGGCCGTGATCGTCGCCATCTCGGCGAAGTTCTGCCGCACCGTGGCGATGAAGGGCGTGCATTGCCGGATCAGCTCCACCGCCTGCGGGTTGCCGTCGATGCCGGCGATGACGATGTCGCTGCGGCCCGCCGCCTGCAGCGCCAGCAGGGCGCCGATGCCGGGCTCGTCCCAGGCCGCCCAGACGGCGTTGATCGCGCCCGGCGCCGGGTTGGCCGCCAGCATCGCCTCCATGGCGTTGCGGCTGTCGTCGATCTGGCCCGGCACCTGGACGTAGTGGTCGGCCACCTGGCGGATGCCCGGCGCCGCCTGCAGTGCCTCGTCCAGCGCGATCTCGCGCTGATGCACGCCGGGATGGGCGGAATGGAAGAAGCGGACGATCGTGCCCTTACCGTCCAGCCGGCCGAACAGATGCTCGGTCATGGTCTTGCCGAGGGCGTGGTTGTCCGAGGTGACGTTCAGCGTCACCCCCGGCCCCGTCGCGCCGTCGATGGCGAAGACCGGGATGCCGGCGGCCGCGGCCTTGCCGACCTGGTCCTGGATCTGCGCCGGATTGATCGAGACCAGCAGGATGGCGCCGGTGCGGGCGTTCACCACATCCTCGACCCGGCTGGCCAGGGCGCCGAAATCGCCGGCGGTGTCGACCACCGAGACGGTCCAGCCGCGCTTCTCCGCATCGGCCTTGAAGGTCTCGACCATCTCGCCGGTGGCGACGGCGGAGAGATAGGGCGTCAGCACCGACACCGTCTCGGCCATGGCAGGATCGGTCGACCCCGCCGTAACGGCCGTCGCCAGGGCGACCGCCCCAATCCATCCCCGCATATCCGCCCCTCCTGGTGTTTCGGCCTGTCTAGCCCCTCCGCCCGGGGCTGACAACGACGGGCCGCCTTCCGCTTGCCCCCGGCCGCCCCAGCCCGCACTGTGGGCGCCGAGCGAGCCGGAGCTGAACCACGATGACCTTCCAGAACGCCCCGCGGGCGACGCCGACCGTGCAGCAGGACGACGATACCGTCCGGATCACGCGCTGGGACTTCGAGCCCGGCGCCGCGACCGGCTGGCACCAGCACGGCTTCCCCTATTTCGTGATCATGCTGCGCGCCGGGACGCTGCGGATCCACAACGGCGAGACCGAGACCGACGTGCCGCTGGCCGAGGGCCAGTCCTATATGCGCCCCGCCGGCATCCGCCACGACGTGATGAACGGCTCGCCGCACCCGATCGCCTTCGTCGAGATCGAGATCAAGCGGCCGGGCGCCCTCGATGGCTGGACCGTCTGAGCCGCTCCGCATCGCCTTCCGGCTGGAGGCTTCCGCGCCGATCGGCGGCGGGCACGCGATGCGCTGCCTGTCCCTGGCCAGGGCCCTGGCCGATCGCGGCGCGGACTGCCTGTTCCTGGTGAATGGCGAGGCCGCTTCGGTGGTGCCGGCCCTGGCCGGAATCGCCTGCCGCGTGGTCGAGCCGCCCCCCGGAGCGGCGGTGGCGGCGGTCCGGGGGGCCTGGCCCGACGGGGCCGACGCGGCGGTCTGCGACCTTTATCGCTGGACGGCGCCGGAGGAGCGGGCCTTCGCCGCCGCCGCCCGGCGCCTGCTGGTGATCGACGACCTGGCCGCGGCGCCGCATCACTGCGACGTGCTGCTGAACCAGAATTTCGGCACCGGCCCGGCCGGCTATGACGGGCTGCTGCCGCCCGGCTGCCGCCGGCTGGTCGGCCTCGATTACGCCCTGCTGCGCCCGGATTTCGCGGCACTGCGGCCGGCAGCGCTGGCGCGGCGCCGGGAGGCGGGAGTGCCGCAGACGATCCTGGTGTCGCTCGGCCTGACCGATGTCGGCGGCATCACCGGCCGGATCTGCGCCGCCCTGGCGGCGATCCCGGGCTTCGCCCGTGCCGAGGTGGTGCTGGGTCCGGTCGCGCCCAGCCTCGACCGGGTGCGGGCGATCGCCGCCGCGGATCCGCGCTTCCGCTGCCATGTCGGGCTCGAGGACATGGCGCAGGCAATGCTGGAGGCCGATGTGGCGATCGGGGCGATGGGCAGCAGCTCGTGGGAGCGCTGCTGCCTCGCCCTGCCGACACTGGCTGTCACCCTGGCCGACAACCAGCGGCCGACGGCGCAGGCCCTGGCCGAATCCGGCATTGTCGTCCTGGCCGGCGACGCGGCCGCGCTGGACGACGCCGCGCTGCAGGCGACGGTCGCGGCCTTCCTCGACGATACCGAGAGACTGCACCGCCTGTCCCGCGCCTCGGCCGCGTTGTGCGACGGGCTGGGTGCCGGGCGGGTCGCGACCGCGCTGCTGGAGGGGCTGGGCTACTTCTCGTCGTAGCGGAAGCCGAGGCTCAGAACGACCTGATAGTGGGCGACCTTGCCATCTTTCAGGTGGCCGCGGATCTGCTTCACCTCGAACCATTCGAGGTTGCGCAGGGTCTTCGACGCGGTGGTGACGGCACCCTGGATCGCGTCCTCGAGACCTATCTCGGACGAGCCGGCGAGCTCGGTGATGGCATAGGTACGGCCCATGGTCGATCTCCTCCTTCGGTCCGGACAGGCAGGATTGCCGCCGGTTCACCGCGAAAGTGTGAGCGCATCGGCGACAACCGCCAAATCCTTCAGGAAAGCTGCATAGGCCGAGCGCCGCGCTTCGGCATCCGGCACCCGCAACAGCGAGGACGGATGCACCGTGACCAGGCCCGGAAGGTCGGGCGCCAAGTCGAACAGCCGGCCGCGAGTCTTGCCGATCGCCAGCGGCCGCCCCGCCAGCGCCCGCGCCGCGGTGGCGCCGAGAGCCACGGTCAGGCGGGGGCGGATCACGGCCAGCTCGCGATCGAGCCACCATTTGCAGCGGTCGATCTCGAACGCGTTCGGACGCTTGTGCAGGCGGCGCTTGCCGCGCGGCGCGAATTTGAAGTGCTTGACCGCGTTGGTGATGTAGGCGCGGTCGCGCGGGATGCCGGCCTCGGCCAGCGCCTGGTCGAAGATCCGCCCGGCCGGGCCGACGAAGGGCCGGCCCTGCTGGTCCTCCTGGTCGCCCGGCTGCTCGCCGACGAAGACGATTGCGGCGTCCGCCGGGCCTTCGCCGAACACCGTCTGCGTCGCCGCCTTGTACAGCGGGCAGCGCGTGCAGCCGCGCGCCTCGGCGGCCAGGGACTCCAGTGATGCCATGCCTGGGCAACAGCCCCGGCACAAGGCCCGTTCCGGCGGTGTCGATCGCCGGGCGACATCACGCATCGGCCGTCGGCCCGCCCTATCCACTTGATTCTCTACGGAATTCAGTCCTGAAAATAGGCAACCCGACCGACGGCCGCAGACCCGACCGGCCGGCCTCCGGTAGTCACCGCCACGAAGCGAATACAATAGACCAAGACTCGCTCAATACAGAAAGCCGGCGCAGGATATTCGCGACCGCCCTTGACCACCGAGCTGGACCACCGGGTCCAGGACAGCGCCGCCGAGCACCCGGACCGGCCGGCGAGATCACGTCATCTTCTTCTTGCCATAGCGGCGAAACCCGCCCCATCATGGGTGGTCACTCCGGTTCGGATGGCCGGCCGACCGCATCCGCGGTCATGGATCGTTGCCTTCTCGGTGACCGACTGACGCGTCGCGTGCTTACGCGCGGCGCCATCTATCCTGGGAGGCAAGCGATGCCGATCGGCACCGTGAAATGGTTCAACAGCACCAAGGGTTTTGGGTTCATCCAGCCGGAGAATGGCGGGCCGGATGTGTTCGTCCACATCTCCGCCGTCGAGCGCGCCGGGCTGCGCGGCCTGAACGAGGGCCAGAAGATCTCCTATGAGGAGCAGATGGACCCGCGCCGCAACAAGTCGTCGGCCGAGAACCTGAAGGCCGTCTGACCTTCGATCAACCGTCAGCGGGGTCTGGCGCCCGCCCGCCCAGGGCGCGCGTCAGATCCCGCGCGGTGTCGCGCAGCAGCGGGCCCAGCGCCGCCGCCCGCTCCGCGGTCAGCCGGGTAGCGAGGCCGGAGACCGAGATCGCGCACAGCGCCTCGCCCTGCGCGTCATGCACCACGGCGGCCACGCAGCGCAGACCGGTGACGAATTCCTCGTCGTCGATCGCATAGCCATGCGTCCGCACCCGGGCCAGCTCCGCCGCCAGGCCGGCGGCGCCGGTCAGCGACCGCGGCGTCAGGCGCGGCAGGCCGTGCCGGGACACCAGCGCGGCCACATCGGCCTCGGAATAGGTCGACAGGATCGCCTTGCCCATGCCGGAGGACGCCATCGGCGCCCGGCCGCCGACCCGGGTGATGGCGCGCATGATCTCGCGGCTCTCGACCTGGGTCAGGCACACCACCTCGCCATCGTCGGCGACGCCGAGATTGGCGGTCTCCCGCGTCTGGTCGCGCAGCCGGCGCAGGAACGGCAGGGCCGGGGCGACGAAGTTGCGCTGCCGCACGAAGGCCGAGCCGACGGCAAAGGCCTGCCGGCCCATGTGCCACATGCCGTCCGACGGGTCGAACTGCACGAAGCGGCGCTGCTCCAGCGTCGTCAGCAGGCGGTGCACGGTCGAAGGCGACAGGCCGGTGCGCAGCGCCAGGTCGGTCAGCCGCGTGCCCTCCTCGTCCTCGCCCAGCGCCTCGAGCAGCGACAGCGCCCTTTCCACCGACTGCACGCTGCCCGACCTGGGGACGCCCTCCGCCCTGGCCGGCGCCGATCGCCTCTCTCTCATGATTCCATCCGACCTGAGGCCGAGTGCGGGACGCCGCCCTGCCAAAACCTGTAGACTGCTACATACCATCGGCGCGGCGGTTTCCGCATCGCGGGAAACTTCTCGCGGCACGCTGGACCGCCCCCAGCCGTTCGACTAGCCGGATAGCATGGCCCTCCAACCACGGCGCTGCATATGACCTCCTACGTTTCCCGGCACACCTTGAAGGTGGCCTCGTCCCTGGCGGATCTGGTCGAACGGGAGGTCGCCCCGGGCACCGGCGTCGACCCGGACGCCGTCTGGCGCCATTTCGCCGCGATCGTGGCGGAGCTCGGCCCGGTCAACCGGGCATTGCTGGCGGAGCGCGACCGGCTGCAGCAGCAGATCGATGCCTGGCACCAGGAGCGGCGGGGCCAGGCCCAGGACCCGGCCGAGTACCGCGCCTTCCTGACCGGCATCGGCTATCTGCGCGAGGAAGGGCCGGACTTCGCCATCGACACCGCCGATGTCGACCCGGAGATCGCCACCATCGCCGGGCCGCAGCTGGTGGTGCCGGTGATGAACGGGCGCTTCGCCCTGAACGCCGCCAATGCCCGCTGGGGCAGCCTGTACGACGCGCTCTACGGCACCGACGCGATCCCGCAGACCGGCGACCTGGCGCCCGGCGCCGGCTTCAACCGCAAGCGCGGCCAGGCCGTGTTCGCCGAAGCGGCACGGCTGCTGGACACCGCTATCCCGCTCGCCGCCGGCAGCCACGGCCAGGTGGCGGAGTATCGCCTGGCCGGTGCGGCATTGGAGATCGCGCTTGCCGACGGATCGATCACCGCGCTGACCGATCCGGCGCAGTTCGTTGGATACGCCGGTGAGGACGGCAAACGCCGCCTGCTGTTCCGCAACCACAACCTGCATGTCGAGTTGCAGATCGACCGGTCGCACCCGATCGGCGCCGACAACCCGTCGGGCGTCAAGGACGTGGTGCTGGAGGCGGCGATCACCACCATCCAGGACTGCGAGGATTCGGTCGCGGCCGTCGACGCCGAGGACAAGGTCGCGGTCTACCGCAACTGGCTGGGGCTGATGACGGGCGACCTGGCCGAGACCTTCGCCAAGGCCGGCAAGACCATGACCCGCCGGCTGGCCGACGACCGGTCCTACACCGCGGTCGGCGGCGGCACGCTGACCCTGCCGGGCCGGAGTCTCATGCTGGTCCGCAATGTCGGCCATCTGATGACCACCGACGCGGTGCTGGACCAGGACGGCAACGAGGTGCCGGAAGGCTTCCTCGACGCCCTGGTCACCGCGTTCTGCGCCATCCACGACCTGCAGAAGACCGCGGGCCCGCGCAACAGCCGCGCCGGCAGCGTCTATATCGTCAAGCCGAAGATGCACGGGCCGGACGAGGCGGCGCTGACCGACGCCCTGTTCGGCCGGGTCGAGGATGCGCTGGGCCTGCCGCGCCACACGCTGAAGGTCGGCGTCATGGACGAGGAGCGGCGGACCACCGTGAACCTCAAGGAGTGCATGCGCGCGGTGCGGCACCGCCTGGTGTTCATCAACACCGGCTTCCTCGACCGCACCGGCGACGAGATCCACACCAGCATGCTGGCCGGGCCGGTGCTGCCGAAGGGCGACATCAAGGATGCCGTCTGGCTGTCGGCCTATGAGGACAACAATGTCGACCAGGGCCTGGCCGCCGGGCTGAAGGGCCGGGCGCAGATCGGCAAGGGCATGTGGGCCAAGCCCGACGCCATGGCCGAGATGCTCGCCGCCAAGATCGGCCATCCCCGCGCCGGGGCCAACACCGCCTGGGTGCCGTCGCCGACCGCGGCGGTGCTGCACGCCACGCATTACCACACGGTCGACGTCGCGGCGCGGCAGGAGGAGCTCAAGTCCCGGCCGAAGGCGAAGCTGGATTCGATCCTGACCCCGCCGCTGCTCGGCGGCCGCAACCTGGCCGCGGAGCAGGTGCAGCGCGAGCTCGACAACAACGCCCAGGGCATCCTGGGCTATGTCGTGCGCTGGATCGACCAGGGCATCGGCTGCTCCAAGGTGCCGGACATCAACGATGTCGGGCTGATGGAGGACCGCGCCACGCTGCGCATCTCGTCCCAGCACATCGCCAACTGGCTGAAGCACGGGCTGTGCACGGAAGACCAGGTGCGGGAGACGATGCGGCGCATGGCGGCGGTGGTCGACGGCCAGAACGCCGGCGACCCGCTGTACCGGCGGATGGCGCCGGATTTCGACCGCAGCATCGCCTTCCAGGCGGCGCTGGACCTGGTGCTGCTGGGCCTCGACCAGCCCAACGGCTACACCGAGCCGATCCTGCACCGCCGCCGCCGCGAGGCGAAGGCGGCGGGCTGAACGGACAGCACCGGCGGCGAGGCAGCTGATCGGGGGCGTCTCGCCGCCGGCTCCCAATCTCGTGCCCGAGACCAGTTCCGCTGCTCAGGTGGGGTCCAGCAGCGGCAACTCCAGACAGTGCCCGACACCCGAGGGCGCGTCAGTTCGGCCGATCGGATGCATCTTGGGATCGCCATGCGTCCTGTGGAGGATCCCACCCCACAGGATGTCGCAAATCCGCCTTCACCTTAATTCATAAAACCGTTTGACGAATTCCGGCGCCGGGATCACGCTCCGGGTCGGGAGGCTGCATGGCAACGCGGCTGAAGGGCACGAACCAGGATCTCGGACGGCCGTACAACCGGCGCATCGTGCTGGAGGCCGTGCGCCTGCACGGGCCGATCTCGCGCGCCGACATCGCCCGGCTGGTGGCGCTGAGCCCGCAGACCATCAGCAACATCATCCGGGAATTCGAGGAGATCGGCCTGCTGACCGCCCGGCGCGAGACCCCGAAACGGCCGGGCCAGCCGGCGATCGAGTTGGCGATCGATCCGGATGGCGGCTTCGCCGTCGGCCTGCAGCTGATGCATGACCGCCTCCGCGGCCTGCTGCTGGACCTGACCGGCGCCGTGCGCCACCAAATCCAGACACCCTTGTCGGCATCGACCCCGGAGACGGCGCTGCCGGCCATGGCGACGATGGTGCAGCGGTTGGGCGGCGCGGCGCCGGGCCGGGTGCTGGGCGTCGGCCTGGCCATGCCTGGACCCTTCGACGTCGAGGCGATGAGCTTCGTCGGCCCCACCACCCTGGCCGGCTGGGCCGGCGTGCCGGTGCCGGAACGGCTGCAGGCGCTGACCGGCCTGCCCGCCTTCGTCGGCGGCGACGCCCCGGCCGCGGCGCTGAGCGAGGCGATGTTCGGGCTGGGCCGCAGCCTGCGCGACGTCTTCTACATCCATTTCGGCTTCGGCCTGGGCGGCGGCCATGTGGTCGACGGCCAGGTGCAGCAGGGCGCCTGGGGCAATGCCGGGGAGTTCGGCCACATGCCGATCGTGCCGGGCGGCCGCGCCTGCAGCTGCGGCAATGAAGGCTGCCTCGAGACCTATGTCTCGGTGCATGCGCTGCGCACCGCGCTGGCCGAGGCCGGCGTGGCGCTGGACCCGGCCGACCCGGCCGCAGCCGACCATCCCGCCGTCGCCGCGTGGATCGAGACGGCGGTGCCGCCGCTGCGCCGCGCCATCTGCGCCATCGAGAACCTGCTGGACCCCGCCTGCGTCGTGCTGGGCGGGGAGATGCCGGAGCCGATCCTGCACCGGCTCGCTGGACGGTTGGAGCCGCTGCTGCCGTCGGTCAGCCGGCGCAGCGACCGCAGCCATCCGCGCCTCGCCTTGTCCGCGATCGGCGCCGACAACGCGCTGGTCGGGGCGGCGGTGCTGGCCATCTCCGGCCTGCTGTCGCCGCGCTCCGGCCTGCTGTTCGCCGAGGCGGAACCGGCGCCGCCGCCGACGCACGGCAACTTCGCCATCGCCACGGAGGGACGGGCATGACCGATACGGCAGGCCGCGAGCTGCTGCGGCTGGAGCACATCCAGATGCGCTTTGGCGCCATCACCGCCCTGACCGATGCCAGCTTCGCGGTGAAGGCCGGCGAGGTGCTGGCCCTGCTGGGCGACAACGGCGCCGGCAAGTCGACCCTGATCAAGATCATCTCCGGCGGGCTGCAGCCGACCGCCGGCCGCGTGGTGTTCGACGGCGAGGAATGCCATTTCACCAGCCCGGCCGATTCCAAGGCGCGTGGCATCGAGACGGTCTACCAGGACCTGTCGCTGTGCATGAATGTCGACGTCGTCGCCAATTTCTTCATGGGCCGCGAGCTGACCCGCCGGATCCTCGGCGTGCCGGTGCTGCGCGAGCGCGAGATGCAGGCGGTCACCGAACGCGCCCTGAGCGCCGCCGGCACCCGCATCCCGTCGGTCCGCACCAATGTCGAGCACCTGTCCGGCGGCCAGCGCCAGGCGATCGAGCTGAGCCGCTTCGTCCATTGGGGCGGCAAGATGGTGATGCTGGACGAGCCCTTCGCCGCGCTCGGCGTCGAGCAGACGCGGCGGGGGCTGGAGATGATCGCGCGGGTGCGCGCCCAGGGCGTCGCCGTGATCCTGATCACCCACAACATGACGCATGCCTTCCAGGTGGCCGACCGGATCGTCGTGCTGCGCCACGGCCGGATCACCGGCGACGTGGCGACGGCCGCGAGCAGCCCCGAGGAGGTGGTGCGGATGATCACCGGCGATGTGAGCCAACGCGTCGCCTGAAAAACTCAACAGGAGAGGAGGCAGCATCATGCGGATTGCGAGACGGACCCTGGGGGCGGCGGCGATCGCCCTCGCGGCGCTGGCGGGCACGGGCAGCGCCTTCGCCCAGGACAAGGGCAAGGTGTACTATCTGGTGCCGACGCTGCTGGACGAGTTCCAGACCGAGTCGGTGTCGGTGATCACCAGCACGATGAAGCAGGTCGGCTACGAGACGGTGTCGCTGGACGCCCAGAACCGCACTGACCTGCAGCTGAACCAGATCGACGACGTGATCAAGCTGAAGCCGAAGGCGATCGTGCTGGCCGCGGTCGATTTCGATTCGGTTGTGCCTGGCGTGGAGCGGGCGCGGGCCGCCGGCATCCCGGTCCTGGTGTTCGACCGGCAGATCAAGAGCACGCCCTTCGACCTGACCTCGGTCGCCGGCACGGTCGAGATCGGCGAGATCGCCGCCGACCAGATCCAGGGCCTGCTGAAGACGCGCTATGGCTCGGTGAAGGGCAAGGTGCTGCAGATCCTGGGCGACCCGGGCGACAGCTACACCCTCGATATCCAGAAGGGCTTCGAGGACAAGATGAAGGCCTTCCCCGACGTCAAGATCATCACCCAGGCCGCCCTGCAATGGGAGGCGACGAATGCCGGCAACATCGCCTCGGACCAGTTGCTGACCAACCCGGACATCGACCTGATCTTCGTCCATGCCGCGCATCTGGCGGTGCCGGTGGCCGCCATCCTGGAGGCCAAGGGCAAGAAGCCGGGCGACGTCATGCTGGTCAGCTCGAACGGCGCGCCGGTCGGCCTCGACCTGATCCGCAAGGGCTGGGAGCAGGTCGAGGTGGAGCAGCCGCTCTACGCCCAGGCCTATGGGCTGGCGATGTTCATCGACAAGATCGTGGCCAAGGAGGAGCTGAAGCCCGGCACCTATGACGTGCTGGGGCTGAAGTCCGAGCTGACGATCGAATCCTGGGGCCCGAACCTGAAGATCCCGGGCGCCGCGATCACCAAGGCCAATGTCGACGAGCCGCGCTTCTGGGGCAACCTGAAGCCGCCGGCCACGCCGGTGCAGCCGGTGAAGTGACGCATGGGGCGGGGCCGGTTGCCGGCCCCGCCCGCTATCCTGCCTGAGGACCGATGATGGACCGCACCGTGGCCCAGCCCGCTTCCCCGACGACCGCCGGCCGACGCGGCCGCGCCTGGATCGAGCCAGTGCTCGACCACATCGTCTGGCTGATCCTGCTGGCCGTGCTGGCCGTGTTCTCGCTGGCCATCCCGGGCTTCTTCCAGCCGGACATCTTCCTGAACATCCTCGAGCAGTCGGCCTTCGTCGGCATCCTCGCCGTCGGGCTGTCGCTGGTGATCATCGCCGGGCAGATGGACCTGTCGATCGAATCGGTCATGGCGCTGGCGGCGATGATCACGGCCCTGCTGTTCGGCACCGCCGGCGCCGGGCTGGGCTGGACGCTGGACCCTCCCTGGCTGGTGGTGCCGGTCACGCTGGTCGGCGCGATCCTGGTCGGGTGCCTGGTCGGGCTGGTCAACGGCGTGCTGGTGGTGCGGTTCAAGATCAACGCCTTCATCGTCACCCTCGCCGGCTATATCGCCCTGCGCGGCGCGGTGGTGGCGTCATCCGGCGGCCGGTCGGTGTTCGGCCTGCCCGCCGAGATCCGCGCGGTGTCGACCAGCAATCTCTTCGGCATCCCGGTGCCGGGCCTGATCCTCATCGCGGTCTTCGTGGTCTTCGGCTTCATCATGAGGAAGACGCCATTCGGCCGGCACCTGACCATGATCGGCGGCAACCCGCAGGCGCCGTTCCGGGCCGGGATCAAGGTCGACCGGCTGGTGATGATCGCCTTCGTCCTGGCCGGCGGCCTCGCCGCCTTCGCCGGCTGGCTCCTGGCCGCCCGCACCGCCGGCGCCACCGCCAATCTCGGCATGGGCATGCTGTTCCAGACCTTCGCCGCGGTGGTGATCGGCGGCGTCAGCCTGAAGGGCGGCGCCGGCCGGCTGTCCGGCGTCTTCGCCGGCGTGCTGCTGCTGGGCGCCATCCAGACCGCGATCAACGTCATGGGCATGCCGCCGCACTACACCCAGGTGATCCAGGGCACGCTGGTGCTGGCGGCGGTGCTGCTGGACACGCTGAAGACCTCGATCCGCAAGCGATATCTCTAGGCCGCCGCCCCCTCCAGCGCCGCCATGAAGCGGCGGCGCCAATGGCCGATGTCGTTGGCGCGCAGCACCCGCATCATCGAAGCGTGGCGCTCGCGCCGCTCCTCCACCGGCATGATCAGGGCCTGCTCCAGCGCCTCGGCCACGCTCTCGACGTCGAACGGGTTGACGATCAGCGCCGCGTCCAGCTCCTCCGCCGCACCGGCGAATTCGGACAGCACCAGCACGCCCGGATCCTCCGGGTCCTGGGCCGCGACATACTCCTTGGCGACCAGGTTCATGCCGTCGCGCATCGGCGTCACCAGCCCGACCTTGGCCGAGCGGTAGAAGCCCAGCAGCGTCTTGCGCGGCACGCTCTTGTTCAGATAGCGCAGCGGCACCCAGTCGATATCGGCGAACTCGCCATTGACCGCCCCGGCCAGGCTTTCCAGCTGGTGCCGGATCTCCTGGTACTCGGCGACGTCGCTGCGGGTCGGCGGCGCGATCTGCATGTAGCTGACCCGGCCGCGCCGGTCCGGCCAGCGCTCAAGCAGGGTGCGGAACGCCTCGAAGCGGCGCGGCAGGCCCTTCGAATAGTCGAGGCGGTCGACGCCGATGATCAGGTCGCGCCCGACCAGGCTGTCGCGCAGCCGGTGCGCCGATCGCATGTTCCAGGCGGCCGGGGCGTCGGCCGCGATCTCCTCGGTCTCGATCGAGATCGGGAAGGCCTCGACCACGATTCGGCGGCCGTCGATCTCGACCCGCCCGTCGGTGGTCTCGCGCCAGCTCCGGTGCCAGGCGGCGAGCAGGGCGTCGCGGTCGCGCGCGGTGTGCAGCCCGACCACGTCATAGGCGGCGAGGTCGCGCAACAGCTCGCGATAGGTCGGCAGGGTGCGCAGCACCTCGGGCGTGGGGAACGGCGTGTGCAGGAAGAAACCGATCGGCGCGGCGACGCCGCGGTCGCGCAGCGCCCGGCCGAGCGGGATCAGCTGGTAGTCCTGCACCCAGATCCGGTCGCCGGGCCGCAGCAGCGGCATCAGGGCGTCGGCGAACTGGGCGTTGACCCGGCGATACCCGTCCTCCGCCGCGCGGCTGTAATGCACCAGCTGGCTGCGGTAATGGAACACCGGCCACAGCGTCGAATTGGCGTGGCCGTTGTAGTAGAGGTCGAAATCCTCCGGCGTCAGGTCGAGCATGGCATAGGTCAACGGCCCGGCGCGCTTCAGCTTCGGCTCCCCCGAGGCCTCCTTCGCCAGCTTGCCGCTCCAGCCCAGCCAGACGCCGCCGGCCTCCTTCAGCGCCGCCAGCACGGCGACGGCGAGGCCGCCCTGCGGCGCCTTGCCTTCCTCGACCGGGGCGATGCGGTTCGAGACCACGATCAGGCGGCCCATGCCGGTCCCTTTTCGTCAGCGGGAGGCGTGCGCGATCCAGTCGCGCATCGCCGCGGGATCAGGCAAACGCCGGTTCGCCACGGTCGGTTCCCTGTCGCCGACCTGCAGTGCGATGCCGTCATGCCGCAGCGCCGCGGCGAAGGCGTCCTCGTCGGTGACGTCGTCGCCCGCCGCCAGCGGCCGGCGGCCGGCGAAGGGCGGCAGGGCCAGGAAACGCTCCACCGCCGCGCCCTTGTCGACGCCGTCGGGCTTGAGCTCGACCACCATCTTGCCGGCCAGGGCGTGCCAGCCCGGGGTCACGGCCAGGAGTGTCTCGGCGAAGGCGATCACCTCCGGGCCGAGGACGGGCGCCTGGCGGTAATGGATCGCCACCGCGGCGCCCTTCGGCTCGGCCCGCAGGCCCGGTTTCCCGGCGGCGAATTCGGTCAGCGCCGCCACCAGCCGGTCGAGCACCGCGCGGTCGACCGGGATGCGCTCGATTGGCCCCGCCGGCTTCACGCGCCATTCCAGCCCGTGCTGGCCGGCGGCGGGCAGGGACAGCGACGGGAACAGCCGGTCGAGATCGGCGATGGCGCGGCCGGAGACCAGGGCCAGGGCGCCGTCGACACGGGCGCAGAGCCGCTGCAGATCGGCGATCAGGCCCGGGGGGACCACCACATCCTCCGGCCGCTCGGCCAAGTCGATCAGGCAGCCATCGACATCGAGAAACAATGCCAGACCAGAAATACTGTCGGCGAATGCGGTCGTGTCGATGATCTGCGGCGCCATGCGCGGTGAAATCTCCGTGTCAATTTTTCGTAAAGATTGCCGAACCGGAACGACCCCGGATATGACAACAGGCACATCGGCCGCCGGATCTGGCGGCCGGAGCGATATGCCCGACAACTGTTGTAGGGATGATAATCCACGCTTGCAAGGGAGAGGCAGGAATATCTTGCCTCCATTCCGGCCCGCAGCGCTTAGGATCGGGGTGCCTCGAACAAGGCCGCGTCCTCCTGCAGGCGGACCTTCAGCCGCGGCGCCGCAAAATCCAGGAAGGCCCGCGTCTTCCGCGGCAGGAGCTGCTGGCCGGGATAGACCAGGCTGACCGGCCAGGGCGGCAACTCATGCTCCTCGAGCACCAGCTCGAGCGTTCCGGCGCGCTTCGCCTCCGAGACCTGATACGACAGCAGCCGCGTCAGCCCCAGGCCGGCGACTGCGCCGTCGACCGCGGCCTCCGCCGTCGTGACGACCAGCCGCGACCGGATCGGCACCATCACATCGCCTTTTGCCGACGAGAAGCGCCAGGCCACCGGCGATGCGAGATTGTCGAAGGTGACGCAGATATGGTCCCGCAGTTCCTCCGGCCTCTGCGGCCGGCCATGGGCGGCGAGATAGGCCGGGCTGGCGCAGGTCACGCGGCGCACCGTGCCGACGCGCGAGGCGATCAGGCTGCTGTCGCCCAGCTCGCCGATCCGCAGCGCGACGTCGACATCGGCCTCCAGCAGATCCACCAGGCGGTCGGCGAGAACCAGCTTGAGGTCGATCTCGGGATACCGGGCCAGGAACTCCGCGACGATTGGGATCAGATGGGTGCGCCCGAAGACGATCGGGGCCGTGACCGTCAGTTGCCCCCTGGGGTTCGTGTGGCTCCCCGTCGCGGCCCGCTCCGCCTCCTCCACCTGCTCCAGGATGCGCCGGCACGCCTCGACATACAGCCGCCCCGCCTCCGTCAGGGCGAGCCGGCGGCTCGACCGGTTCAGCATGCGGGTCCGCAGATGGGCCTCGAGCTCCACGATCCTCCGGCTGACCGTGGCCAGCGGCACGTCCAGCTGCTTCGCGGCGGCCGAAAGGCTTCCGGCCTCCACGGTTTTCAGCAGGATGGCCATCGCGCCCAGCTTGTCCATGGCCGATCTTCCCAGATTCAGCAACCTTGCTTCTCAGAAACGAAGGATGTTCCCGATATCGTATTTCTATAGCACTGGGCGCGGACCTGCCGACGCCGATTCCCAGGAGATGCCATGAGCCCGAAGCCCGCCTATCCCGTGACGCACCACCGGACCGCGACCGTGGACGGCGTCAGGATCTTCTACCGCGAGGCCGGACCGGCGGACGGCCCGGTCGTCCTGCTGCTGCACGGCTTCCCGACCTCCTCCCACATGTTCCGCAACCTGATCCCGTACCTGGCCGACCGCTATCACGTCATCGCGCCGGACTACCCGGGCTATGGCCAGAGCGACGCGCCGGATGCCGGGTCCTTCCCCTACACCTTCGAGACCTTCGGGACGCTGGTGGGCGGCCTGCTGCAGCAGCTGGGGGTCCGGCGCTATGCCATGTATGTGATGGATTACGGCGCCCCCGTCGGCTGGCAGCTGGCGCTGAAGCACCCCGACGCCGTGACCGGCCTGATCATCCAGAACGGCAACGCCTATGATGAAGGGCTGAGGGAGTTCTGGGACCCGATCAAGGTATACTGGGCCGACGGCAGGACGGAGAGCCGGGACAAGCTGCTGAGCCTGGTCGCGCCGGAGACCACGATCTTCCAGTACACGGACGGCGTCTCCGACCGGACCCGCGTCTCACCGGACAACTGGGCCCATGACCAGCCGCTGCTGGACCGCCCCGGCAACGCCGACATCCAGATGGCCGTGATGTACGACTACCGCAACAACCTGCCCCTGTACCCCAAGGTGCAGGCCTGGTTCCGGGAGAAGCAGCCGCCGGCGCTGATCATCTGGGGCAAGAACGACTTCATCTTCCCCGAGCCCGGCGCCCATCCCTACAAGCGGGACCTGCAGGATCTCGAATTCCACCTGCTCGACACCGGCCATTTCGTGCTCGAGGACAAGGCCGACGAGGCCTTCCCGCTGATCCGCGACTTCCTGGACCGCAAGCTGGCCGGCGCGTAGCCGCCGGGCGTCAGTCGGCGTAGCCGATGCGGGCGCGGACGAGCTCGCCCTTGATCGACACCAGCGGCGGAGTGCCGGCGCTGGCGGGGATGGCGCTGTCGACCATGGAGACCCGGGCGTCGACGTCCCAGCTGACCGGGGTGCCGCGGCGGAAGCCGAGGTCGAGGTCGGCGGCTTTGGCCTCGATCCGGATGGCCTGGCCCGGATCGTCGGCGCGCAAGGTCGCCTGCAGCGCCTTGGCCGACAGGTCGAGCGTGCGGGCCTGGCCGGCCAGCGACAGCTCGGCCGCCTGGGCCTCGACCGCGACGGCGCCGAAGCGGCCGTTCAGCGTGGCCGAGACGGCGGCCGGCCGCAGGGCGAGGTCGGCACCGGGCCGGAGATTGAGCGACAGTGCCGGCCGGCAGTCGCGCGGCCAGACCGAGGACTGCTCGCGGATATCGACGGTCAGGACCCGGCCTTCGACCCGCAGGGTCGCGGTGCAATCCTCGGAGTCGTCCAGCGTCGCCAGCAGCGGCCGGGCGGGATCGGTGGTGGCGGCGACGGACAGGCCGCCGCCGGTTACCACCACCGCGTCGACCCCTGACAGGTCGACCGGCGCGGCGAGATCCGCCACGGAGGGATCGGCGGTGCCCAGTCCCGCCAGGAAGGCCAAGGTCTGCAACGAACCCATCACGATCCCTCCTCGAGCGGCCGGCCGGTTCGGCGCGGCCGGATTTCAGCGATACAGCGGCGTGCCGTTGGCGACGGCCATCCAGCCGCGGAAGATGCGATACGCGGTCCACAGCCACAGCAGGCCCAAGAGCGGCCAGCCGACCAGCACCCAGGTCAGGGCCCCGAACAGGAGGCCGAGCAGCAGGAACGCCCAGAAGGTGCGGATCGCCCAGGTGAAGTGGTCCCAGCCCACGGTGCCGCGGGCGTCGCCGCGCGCCAGATAGGCGATCACCACGCCGATCAGCATCGGCAGGGCGGTGAACAGCGACACGGCGTAGATCGCATAGACGACATGGCCGACCGTGCCCAGGCCGCCGCGCGCGCGGCGCGGCGAGACGATGTCGTAATCCGGTCGGTAGGAGGCGGCCATTGCTGGCTCCTTTCTTCAGGTGAGGGTCCGGAAACTCAGCGGCCTTCGAGGTCGCGGAAGTCCCGGTTCAGCTTGAATTCGCTGGAGGTGACGTAGCGCTCCATCCCGGCCAGGCGCTGCTCCAGCTCGCGGAAGTTGTGGCGGATGGCGGAGAAGGTGTCGGTCGGCTGGACCGAGACCGAGCGCCAGAACACCTCCTCGTCCGGGCTGCGGTACAGCAGCCTCGGCCGGCGCTTCAGGAACACCGCCGCCGCCAGATAGGCGATCAGGATGTGCGGGAAGAAGATCAGGCCCAGGACCACGGCGCCGAAGCGGACCTTGCCGGGCGAGACGCCGAAATAGGCGGCGATCCCGGCGCAGACGCCGAGGAACACCCCATTGTCCGGATCGCGGTAGATGCGATGCGGGTTCGGCGATTCGGTGAAGCGGCCGCTCATGGCGCCGGCCTCCGCCACTGCGGGGCCTCGGCGTCGAGGATCTTCTCCAGCGTCTGGATCCTCAGCTCCATCCGCTTGGCGCTTTCCCACAGGTCGACCAGCATCCGCTCGTCCTCACGCGACAGCGTCCGGGACGCGCGCCAGCGGGTGACGTAGTGCAGCACCAGCCAGATCGGCGCCACGATCACCAGGAAGATGATGACCGGAACGAAGAAGAAGGCGTGAAACATGTCCGTCCTTGCGGCTGCGGCCCGGCGTTGCCCGCCGGGCCGGTTTGACGAAACCGATCAGCCGCCGGTGCGGCCGAGGCGGGCCTTGATCGCCTGCAGCTCCTTCTCGACGCCGCTCTCGGCCTCGAGATCGGCGAACTCGTCCTGCAGCGTCTTGCGCCGGCCGAGGTCGAAGGATTCGACCTGACCCTCCAGCGTGTCGATCTTGCGCTCGATCTGCTCGTAGCGGGCCAGCGCCTCGTCGATCCTTCCGTCATGCAGCTGGGTGCGGATGCGGATCTGGTCGCGCGCCGCGTCGTGCCGGATGGTGAAGGATTTCTGCTTGTTCTTGGCCTCGGTCAGCTTGGCCTCGAGCCGGCCGAGATCCTCATTGGTCTTGGCCAGCGCGGCCTCGATCGTCTCCAGCTCGCGGCGCAGCAGGTCGGCCGCGGTCGCGGCCTGGGCCTTGGCCACCAGGGCGCCCTTGGCCAGGTCCTCGCGGCCCTTCTCGACCGCCAGCTCGGCCTTGCGCTGCCATTCGGTCTGCGCCGCCTCGAGCTGGTCGACCTTGCGCAGGATGTCCTTCTTCTCGGCGATCGAGCGGGCGGCCGCGGCGCGCACCTCGACCAGCGTGTCCTCCATCTCCTGCACGATCAGCCGGACGATCTTCTCGGGATCCTCGGCGCGGTCGAGCATGGCGTTGAGATTGGAGTTGATGATGTCGCCAAGGCGGGAAAAGATACCCATCACATGGTCCTCTTTCGATCCTACAGGAACAGGGAAGCGATCAGCACGCCGGCGCCGAAGAACACCCAGTTCTCGGTCGGCCGGCTGGCGATCCAGGCCAGCAGGCGCCCGCCCGTGCGGCGCCAGTCGGCGGCCCCGGCATGGGGCCGGGCGCGGGTGCCGGTCGGGTCGAAGCCGTAGCTCATATGGTCCTCCTCAAGCCCCGATGCGTTCGGGTCGTTCCCAGGGTTGCAAGGGCCGTGCCAGAGTCGGGTTCGGCGAGATTCCGCCGCTTCGCTCAATCCACCGCTTGATCCTTCGGCAAAAATTCCCGATTCTTCGGGAAATTTCACCGAGCCGGATCCAATGGCCGACGGATTGCCGCATCTGCTGGGCGAATCGCCCGCCTTCGCCGACCTGCTGGACCGGGTCTCGGCCGCAGCGCCCTTGGATCGGCCGGTGCTGGTGATCGGCGAGCGCGGCACCGGCAAGGAGCTGATCGCGGCGCGGCTGCACTTCCTCTCCCCGCGCTGGGACCGGCCCTTCGTCAAGCTGGACTGCGCCGCCCTGTCGCCCGAGCTGCTGGAGAGCGAGCTGTTCGGCCATGAGGCTGGCGCCTTCACCGGCGCGGTGCGGCGCCATGTCGGCCGGTTCGAGCGCGCCGACCGCGGCACCCTGTTCCTGGACGAGCTGGCCAATGCCGGCCTGCGGGTGCAGGAGAAGCTGCTGCGCGTGATCGAATACGGCGAGATCGAGCGGGTCGGCGGCACCCAGACCATGACAGTCGACGTCCGTGTCGTCGCCGCCACCAATGTCGACCTGCCGGGCGAGGTCGCGGCCGGGCGCTTCCGCGGTGACCTGCTGGACCGGCTGGCCTTCGACGTGCTGACCGTGCCGCCGCTGCGCGCCCGGCCGGAGGACATCCCGCTCCTGGCCGGCCACTTCGCCCAGGCCATGGCCCATGCCCTTGACCGGCCGGGCTTCCCGGGATTCGCGCCGGCGGCGGCCGCGGCGCTGCGCGGACATCCCTGGCCCGGCAACATCCGCGAGCTGAAGAATGCGGTCGAGCGCGCGGTCTACCGCACCCCGCCGGGCGACCCGGTGACCGAGATCGTGCTGGACCCCTTCGCCTCGCCCTGGCGGCCGAGAGGCCTGCAGACCGGGGCCGAGGTCGGGGCCGAGGCCCCCGGCCCCGCAGCGCCGGCCCTGCCCTACGACTTCCGAGCGGAGATCGCGGCGGTGGAGCGGCGCTGGCTGGAGGCCGCGCTGCAGGCCCATGGCGGGCATCAGGGCCGCGCCGCCACGGCGCTCGGCCTCGGCTACGACCAGCTGCGCCACCTGCTGCGCAAGCATGGTATCTCGGCACGATCGGGGGGAGACGTCGCATGAAGACCGTGCTGATCACCGGCTGCAGCTCCGGCTTCGGCTTCGCTGCCGCGAAGCGCTTCGCCGCTGCCGGCTGGTCGGTGCTGGCGACGCTGCGCGGTCCCGCGGACCGGCCCGAGGCCGCGGCGCTGGCCGCCATCCCCGGCGTCACCGTGCTGCCGCTCGACGTCACCGACCCGGCGCAGCGTGCGGCGGTCGCGACCGCGGTCGCCGGCGGCCTGGACTGCCTGATCAACAATGCCGGCTACGGCCTGTACGGCCCGCTCGAGGCGCTGGACGACGACCAGATCCGGCGCCAGCTCGCGACCAATCTCGAGGCCCCGATCCTCTTGACCCGCGACCTGCTGCCGGCGCTGCGCCGCAGCCGCGGCCGGGTGATCAACATCTCCTCGGTGCTCGGCTTCATCGGCACGCCCTTCATGACGATCTACACCGCCGGCAAGCACGGCGTGTCCGGCTTCAGCGAGGCGCTGCGCCTCGAGCTGGCGCCGCATGACGTGCAGGTCTGCGCGGTCGAGCCCGGGCGCCACAACACCGGCTTCAACGCCCGGCTGGACCAGCCGGCACCGGCGGCGGACTCGCCCTATCGCCACAAGTTCGACCGGGCCATGGCCCGGCGGGCGGCGCTGGGCGAGGTGCCGCCGGAGCAGGCGGCCGCAACCAGCGACCGGACGGCGGACCGGCTGCTGCGCCTGGCCGAATCCCGGCGGATGCCGGCGCGGCTGCGCCTGGGCACCGATGCCAGGCTGGTGTTCTGGGTGAAGCGGCTGCTGCCGGCCGCGCTGTTCGACCGGCTGATGATCTTTGCCACCAGTCGCGGGATGAATTGAAGATCTGCGATCAAGCGATAGCCGGATCTTGACCACTGCATCCATCTTCGCCGAACTCATCGTCGGCGATGTCTCGGGAGGGGAAGACGACATGGCTGACGGAAAACGCGATCCGCGCCTCAGGGCAGGACCGGCACGGCGCGCGGTGCTGGCCGGCTTGGCGACGCTTCCCCTGCTGCCGGCGTCGGGGCGGGCGCAGGCGGCAGCCGCCCCGCGGGTCACCATCGCCACCGCGCTGGGGGACTTCACGGTCGAGGTCTATCCCGACCGCGCGCCGCTGTCCGCCGCGGACTTCCTGGCCTATGTCGACAAGGGGCTGCTCGACAACCAGTCGGTCTATCGCATCGTGTCGATGGCGAACCAGCCCGACACCGTCCGGGCGAAGATCGAGGTGATCCAGTTCGGCTGGCGCGCGGCCGACGGCAATGACGACGCCCCGCCGCCGCTGCCGCCGATCGCGCATGAGCCGACCAGCGTCACCGGACTGAAGCACCAGGACGGAACGCTGTCGATGGCGCGGCTCGCGCCCGGCACGGCCAGCAACGCCTTCTTCATCTGCATCGGCGACCAGCCCGAGCTGGATTTCGGCGGGCGCCGCAATCCGGACGGCCAGGGCTTTGCCGCCTTCGGCCGGGTGGTCGACGGGATGGACGTGGTGCGGGCGATCTTCGCCAAGGCCGAGGCGGAGGATCGCCTGACATCGCCGATCCCGATCCTGCAGGCCAAGCGGAAGGCCTGACCCGTCCGGCCGGACCGGCGCCGCAAGACATCAGGTGACGGACGAGGGAGGGCGGGAAGGCATGGCGTTGAACTGCGCCGATTTCTACGACGCCGAGCTGCGGCGGCACAACGAGGCCTTCCGCGCTGCCCTCGGGATCGGACCGCGCGACCGCGTGCTCGATATCGGCTGCGGCGCGGGACAGACCACGCGCGAGGCGGCCCGCATCGCGGTGCAGGGCAGCGTGCTGGGTGTCGACACCTCGGCGCCGATGCTCGAGATCGCCCGCCGGCGCAGCGCGCAGGAGGGGTTGCGGAACGTCGCCTTCGACGAGGCCGACGCCCAGCTGAGGGTGTTTCCCCCTGCCGGCTTCGACCTGTGCATCAGCCGGTTCGGCACGATGTTCTTCGCCGATCCGGCGGCGGCCTTCGCCAATATCGGCCGGGCGATGCGGCCGGGCGCGCGCCTGGTGTGGATGGTGTGGCAGGGCCGGGACCGCAACGAGTGGGCGACCGTCATCCGGCAGGCGCTGGAACCGGGCGTTCCCATCCCGGCGGATGTCCCCGCGGCGTTCTCGCTGGGCGATCCGGCCGTCGCCACCAACCTCTTGACTGCATCCGGCTTCGTCTCGGTCGAGTTTGCCGAGGTCCACGAACCGGTCTTCTATGGCCCGGACGTCGATGCCGCCTGCGAGGCCGTGACCGGCCTGCAATTCGCCAGGGATCTGTTGGCCCGGACGGATGCGGAGGGCGATGCGGCGCGGCAGCGGCTGCGCGATCTGCTCGAGGCGCATCTGACCCCGGACGGCGTGCTGTTCGATTCGCGCGCCTGGATCATCACGGCCCATCGGGCGAAGACCTAGCGAACAATCCCGCGGCGCGCGGCCGCGCATCGTCACCCATCGAAATTCTTCTATAGGAGATTCAATTCTGCTATAGAAGACATCCCATCGGGATGGCCAGGTTGGATCCCGCCCCCGGCACAGTCGTCACCATGGAGTGGCCTGTGCCCCTATCCGAGGGCTTTGGCGCCATGACATGTCGCAACATTGCGGGAGCGGCCGGTACGGCCGCTTCGCAGAAAAACGCCTCCGCCGGTGAGCGGCGTCTGAAACGGACGGCTTCCGGCACGAACTTCGCGCGCTACGAATTCGGCGATCTCACCGTGGTCGCTCTCCGCGACGGCTATGTGGACATGCCGCCCAGCCGGCTGCGTCAAGAAGGTGACCGTCCTTTTGGACCGGACATGCCGCCCCAGGTGAAACTGGTCGACGGGCACCTCCGTCTATCGGTCAACGCCTTTCTGGTGATCGATCGCGACCAGACCGTGCTGATCGATACGGGCGCGGCGAATGCGTGGCTGCCGACGATGGGCTCGCTGCTCGATGCACTGGCCGAGGCGGGTGTGGCGCGTGAGAGCATCGGGACCGTCGCCGTCACGCACACCCATGCAGACCACGTCCACGGCCTGGTGGCCGCCGACGGCACGGACGCGTTTCCCAACCTCCGGCGGCTGCTTGTGCCGCAAGAGGAAGTGTCGATGTTCGACGGGTACGAGCGGCTTTCCCGGTTTCGCCAGGCGCGTTTGCCGTTCGGGGATGGCTTCAAGCTGAGCGACAGCATCACCGCCGTTCAGGCGCATGGCCATGAAGCCGGGCACACCGCGTTCGAGGTGTCGGGCGGAGGCGAGACGCTGCTGATCTGGGGGGATCTCATCCATGTGCCCTCGATCCAGTTCGACAGGCCGGAGCTGACCTGGGAGTACGATGCCGATCAGGGTCAGGCGCGTTCAACGCGACGGACGCTGCTGGAGCGCACGGCACGGCACGGCGTGTTCGTCGCCGGTGCGCATCTTGACTTCCCGGGCGTCGGGTCCGTCGAACGTGCCGGGCAGGCCTATCGGTTCCTGCCGCTCTGATCCCGTTGGCGCCGTGGCGCCCGAGAGTGACATGCGCCCGCCCCGTATCTAGGATGCCCGCCGCCGAAGCATGCGAGCGGAAAGCGGAGCCACTTGAGGACCCCTGGACAATCCCGGCCTGAAGCACGCGATGCCGTCAGCGGTTTCGGCGACCGTGTCCGAACCATCCGCGAGCGGGAGACCCTCACGCTTGAACAGCTCTCCAGATTGTCCGGGGTGAGCCGGGCGATGCTGTCCAAGATCGAACGTGGCGAGAAAAGCCCGACCATCGGCATTGCCAAGCAGATCGCGCACGCTCTCGGCGCCTCGTTCTCGTCCCTTGTCGGTGACGAGGCGCCGACGCGTCGCGCCTTCGCCCTGGTGACGAAGGATCAGCGTCAGGTGTTCCGGGATCCGGAAACGGGGTTCGAGCGCGCCCTGCTTTCGCCCAACATGCCCGGCATGACGGTCGAAGTCGTTCTTCACCATCTGCCGGCGAACACATCGACCGGCCGTTCGCCACCGCACCCGTCGGGCACCGGCAAGCACATCGTGGCCTCCCGGGGTCACGTGGTCGTCGCAACCCTGGACAATGAGACGGTGCTGAACGAGGGTGATTGCCTGTATTTCGAGGCGGATGTCGAACACTGGCTCGAGAACCGCACTGCCAAGCCGGCCGAATACTATCTGATCATCTCGGCCCCGCCTGCGAACCGCTCATCCTAGGGCTTCCGTCACTTCCCACCTATCTCCATCCCGCTGAAGCCGGGCGGGCGGCCGATCTCGACCGGCCTGTCGGTGCCGCAGGCGAAGCTCCGCGCCCGGTCGTCGGCCAGCCTGCGAGCGGTTTCGTTGGCGTCGGGATGACCGGTGGCCGTCACCAGCCCGACGACGCAGCCCTGCCGCCCCTCCAGCTGCCCGACCTTGGCCACGACCAGCACCTCGCTGCGCTGGCCCTCCGCCCCATCGACGGTCCAGCGCTGGATCGCGGCGAAGGGCGTGCTGCGGTCGCCGTCGGTCTCGATCCGCCATTCGATCCGGGGGCCCACGGAGTTGAAGCCGGCGAAGGTCTCGAACGGCCGGTCGCCGGCCGGCGGGAAGCCGTAGAACACCGAGGATCGCAGATCGGCGGTCGACAGCAGCACCGGATAGCCGCGCCAGCCGCTGCACGCGACGTCCTGCCAGTCGCCGTCATCCGGGCCGGCCGCGGCCACCACCGCGCAATCGCGCCCGAGGTCGAGCTCGGTATAGGCGCTGGCGATCTCGGCCGCCGCCGCCGGGCCGAACCCGGCGAGAAAGGCCAGGCCGATCAGGGAATTTCGCATCGGATCCCTCCGCTCGAATGGGAAAACAGTACCGGATTTCCTCCCGCACTGCGAAAACGCGATTGCACCGCCGCCCCCGACTCAGGCAGGGTTCCCCGAAATCCTAAAATCCTTGCGAATGAACGTCCTCGGGGAGGCATCATGAAGCGGAACGCTGTTGCTGTCGGGCTGCTGGCCGCAGGCCTGGCCTGGCCGGCCGCGGCCCAGGTCTCGGGCAATGTCGTCAAGATCGGTGTCCTGAACGACCAGTCCGGAGTCTACGCCGATTACGGCGGCAAATGGTCGGTCGAGGCCGCGAAGATGGCGGTCGAGGATTTCGGCGGCAAGGTGCTGGACGCGCCGATCGAGATCGTCTCCGCCGACCACCAGAACAAGCCCGATATCGGCTCGAACATCGCCCGCCAGTGGTTCGACGTCGACGGCGTCGACATGATCAGCGAGCTGACCACCTCCTCCGTCGCCCTCGCCGTGCAGGCGCTGGCGGCCGAGAAGCACAAGGTCACCATCACCTCCGGCGCCGTGACCGCGGACCTGACCGGCAAGGCCTGCACCACCACCGGCTTCCACTGGGCCTTCGACACCCATGCGCTGGCGGTCGGCACCGGCGGCGCGCTGGTCGACCAGGGCGGCGACAGCTGGTTCTTCCTGACCGCCGACTACGCCTTCGGCTATTCGCTGGAGGACCAGACCACCAAGTTCGTCACCTCCAAGGGCGGCAAGGTGCTGGGCAGCGTCCGGCACCCGCTGAATACCACCGATTTCTCCTCCTTCCTGCTGCAGGCCCAGGCCTCCGGCGCCAAGGTGGTCGGCCTGGCCAATGCCGGGCTCGACACCGCCAATGCGATCAAGCAGGCGGCGGAGTTCGGCATCGTCGCCGGCGGCCAGAAGCTGGCCGGCCTCCTGTTCACCCTGGCCGAGGTGCACGGCCTCGGCCTCGAGGCGTCGCAGGGGCTGGTGCTGACCGAGGATTTCTACTGGGACCGCAATGACGAGAGCCGGGCCTTCGCCCAGCGCTTCTTCGAGCGCACCAAGCGCATGCCGAACTCGGTCCAGGCCTCGGAATACTCCTCGGTGCTGCAGTATCTGAAGGCGGTGCAGGCCGCCGGCACCGATGACGGCGAGAAGGTCGCCGCCAAGCTGAAGGAGCTGCCGGTCGACGACGTCTTCGCCAAGAACGGCAAGGTCCAGCCGGACGGCCGCATGGTGCACGACATGTACCTGTTCCAGGTCAAGGCGCCGTCGGAGAGCAGCAAGCCCTGGGACTATTACAAGCTGCTGGCCACCATCCCCGGCGATCAGGCCTTCCTGAACCCGCAGGAGAGCGGCTGCCCGCTGACGGCGAAGAAATAGCGAGTTCATGCCAGAATCCCAGCCGATCCTGGTGGCGGAGGGCCTGACCAAGGCCTTCCGCGGCTTCCTCGCGGTCAAGGGCGTGGACCTCAGCGTTCGCGAGGGCACGATCCACGCCCTGATCGGCCCGAACGGCGCCGGCAAGACCACCGTCTTCAACCTCCTGACCAAGTTCCACCAGCCGACCGCCGGCCGCATCGCCTTCCGCGGCGAGGACATCACCCGGCTGAAGCCGGCCGAGGTGGCGCGGCGCGGCCTGGTGCGGTCGTTCCAGATCTCGGCCGTGTTCCCGCATCTGACCGTGCTGGAGAACGTCCGGGTGGCGCTGCAGCGGCCGGAAGGCCTGTCGCGCCAGTTCTGGCGCTCCGACCGGGTGCTGCGCCGGCTGGACGCGCGGGCCCTCGACCTGATCGAGGCGGTCAACCTGACCGAGTTCGCCCGCACCGCCGCGGTCGACCTGTCCTATGGCCGCAAGCGGGCGCTGGAGATCGCCACCACCCTGGCGCTCGACCCGCCGATGCTGCTGCTGGACGAGCCGATGGCCGGGATGGGGCATGAGGAGATCGGCCGCATCGCCGACCTGATCCGCAAGGTCGGGGCCGACCGCACCGTGCTGATGGTCGAGCACAACCTGTCGGTCGTCGCCGATCTCTGCCACCGGGTCACGGTGCTGCAGCGCGGCGAGATCCTGGCCGAGGGCAGCTACGCCGAGGTCTCGGCCGACCCGCGGGTGCGCGAGGCCTATATGGGGTCGGAGCATGAGTGACCCCCTGCTCCACATCCGCGGCCTGCAGGGCTACTACGGCGAGAGCCATGTGCTGCACGGCGTCGACCTCGACGTGTTCCCCGGCGAGACCGTGACCCTGCTGGGCCGCAACGGCGCCGGCAAGACCTCGACCCTGCGCGCCATCATGGGCATCCTGCGCCGCCGCCAGGGCACCATCCGCATGAACGGCGCCGATCTGCTGCGGACGCCGCCGCACCGCATCGCCCGCGCCGGCATCGGCTATGTGCCGGAGGAGCGCGGCATCTTCGCCTCGCTGTCGGTGGCCGAGAACCTGACGCTGCCGCCCAAGGTGGCCGAGGGCGGCATGAGCCTGGCCGAGATCCACCGCCTGTTCCCCAATCTGCAGGAGCGGGCCGGCAGCCAGGGCACCAAGCTGTCGGGCGGCGAGCAGCAGATGCTGGCGATCGCCCGGGTGCTGCGCACCGGCGTGCGCCTCCTGCTGCTGGACGAGCCGACCGAGGGGCTGGCGCCGGTGATCGTGCAGCGCATCGGCGAGCTGCTGCGCACGCTGAAGGCGCAGGGCATGACCATCCTGCTGGTCGAGCAGAACTTCCGCTTCGCCAGCACCCTGGCCGACCGGCACTACCTGATGGAGGACGGCCGGGTGGTGGCCGAGATCCGGCGCGAGGAGATGGCCGGCAAGATGGATCTGCTGCATGAGACGTTGGGGGTCTGAGATGGAGCGCGCCGCATGATCCCGCTGCTCGGCATCCCGACCCAGGTGCTGTTCGGCCAGCTGCTGCTGGGGCTGATCAACGGCTCCTTCTACGCCCTGCTGAGCCTGGGCCTCGCCGTCATCTTCGGCCTGCTCAACGTCATCAACTTCGCCCATGGCGCGCAGTACATGCTGGGCGCCTTCGCCGCCTGGATGCTGCTGAACTTCCTCGGCATCGGCTACTGGCCGGCGCTGGTGCTGGCGCCGATCGCGGTCGCCATCACCGGGATCATCCTGGAGAAGCTGTTCCTGTCGCGGCTGTACCGGCTCGACCCGCTCTACGGCCTCTTGCTGACCTTCGGCGTCACCCTGATCCTGGAGGGGCTGTTCCGCAGCCTGTACGGCACCTCGGGCCAGCCCTACAGCCCGCCGGCGATGCTGACCGGCGCGGTCAATCTCGGCTTCATGGTGCTGCCGATCTATCGCGGCTGGGTCGTCCTGGCCTCGCTGGTGATCTGCTTCCTCACCTGGTTCGTGATCGAGAAGACCCCGCTCGGCGCCACCCTCCGGGCCGCGACCGAGAACCCGACCCTGGTCCAGGCCTTCGGCATCAACGTGCCGCGGATGATCACCCTGACCTATGCCTTCGGCGTCGGCCTGGCCGGGCTGGCCGGGGTGCTGGCGGCGCCGGTCTACCAGGTCAGCCCGCTGATGGGGTCGAACCTGATCATCGTCGTCTTCGCCGTGGTGGTGATCGGCGGCATGGGGTCGATCCTCGGCGCCATCGTCACCGGCTTCGCGCTCGGCATCTTCGAGGGGCTGACCAAGGTGTTCTACCCGCCGGCCTCGAACATCGTGGTCTTCGTCATCATGGCGCTGGTGCTGCTGGTCCGCCCCGCCGGCCTGTTCGGGCGGGAGCGCTGAGATGGCGGCGGTTGAACGCAACGGGGCCGAGCGCGACCGGGCGGGGGGCCTGAACGGGACGAGGATCGCCATCGCCCTGGCGGTGGCGGCGCTGGCCCTCGGCGCGCCCTATCTCTTGTACCCCGTCTTCCTGATGAAGCTCTTGTGCTTCGCCCTGTTCGCCTGCGCCTTCAACCTCCTGATCGGCTATGTCGGCCTGCTGTCCTTCGGCCACGCCGCCTTCTTCGGCGGCGCCGCCTATGTCACCGCCCATGTGGCCAAGGTCTGGGGCTGGCCGCCGGAGCTGGCGATCCTGGCCGGCACCGCCGCCGCCGCGGCGATGGGGCTGGTGATGGGGTTCCTGGCGATCCGCCGCCAGGGCATCTACTTCGCCATGATCACCCTGGCGCTGTCGCAGATGGTGTTCTTCGTGGCGCTCCAGGCCCCCTTCACCGGCGGCGAGGACGGCATCCAGTCGGTGCCGCAGGACCGGATGTTCGGCCTGTTCGACCTGTCGGATTCGCTGACCTTCTACTATGTCGTGCTGGCGATCTTCGGCCTCGGCTTCTTCATCATCTGGCGCATCGTCAACTCGCCCTTCGGCCAGATCCTGAAGGCGATCCGCGAGAACGAGCCGCGCGCCATCTCGCTGGGCTACCGGGTCGACGCCTACAAGCTGACCGCCTTCGTCATGTCGGCGGCGCTCGCCGGCCTGGCCGGCGGCACCAAGGCGCTGGTGTTCCAGCTGGCCTCGCTGACCGACATCCAGTGGCAGATGTCGGGCGAGGTCATCCTGATGACGCTGCTCGGCGGCATCGGCACGCTGGTCGGGCCGGTGGTCGGCGCCGGCCTGGTGGTGACGCTGCAGAACTACCTGGCCGAATCCGCTTTGCCGGTGACGGTGGTGACGGGGGCCATCTTCGTCGTCGTCGTCCTGCTGTTCCGCCGCGGCATCGTCGGCGAGATCGCGCATTGGCTGCGGCGGCGGGGGTAGGACCGAGGCATTTCGCGAGACCTTTTCACCCCCAAAACCCGTCATCCCCGCGAAAGCGGGGATCTCGTGACCTTGGGACCGGACAGAGATTCCCGCCTTCGCGGGAATGACGGCAAGGGGAAACGACGCCCCCCGCGCTCTCACCGCAGCCCCGTCCCGACCCAGCGCATGCTGGAATCATAGGTGCTGCCGGCCCTGTACCCTTCCAGGGCATAGCGCAGGGCGTCGATGGCGTGGTTCTCGCGATCCTCCAGCTCGGGCTGGATCTCGCCGGTCTTCGGGTCGGTGCGCCAGCTGTACAGCGCCAGCTCGTCGATCAGGTGCCGGCAGCGCGGATGCACCAGGATGTCGCAGCTCTTCAGGAACTCGACGCCCTCCTTGACCGACCCCGCCCCCTTCTGCGCCGACCGGATCCGCGGGAAGCCGTGGCGCTGCAGATAGTTGATCGTCTCCGGCCGGGCGCCGTCGGCGACGATCGGCCAGCGCCGCGCCTCCGGCACCGTGTCGAACAGGGCCGGCGTCCGGTCGATCTCGCAGCCCACCCGATAGGCCTCGTGGTCGACGAACAGCGTCCGGCCGGCCAGGAAGCAGCGCACCAGCACCGTCGGGTCGCGGGCGAAGCCCCAATCGGCGCCGAACAGGAAGCGGGCATCGGCCGGCGTCTCGAACGCCTCGACCGTCCAGTTCGTGAACACCCGCGCCTCGCTGACGCGCAGATAGCCGCCGAGCCAGACATGCCGGTGCTTGTCCGGGTCGCGGTCGCGGTCCCATTCCATCTCGGCCTGCAGCACCTTCGGGAAATGCGGGTTCTTGTCGTGGTTGACCTCGATCAGCGTGGTCCGCGGCGGCGGCGTCCCGGCGCGGAACAGCGCATCGACCGGGTCGTCCGGCCGGGTCGGGTTCCACGAGAACCACAGCTCCGACCCCGGCTTGCGGATGGTCGGGCGCAACAGCTCGAGGCTCCGCTTCGACAGCGACTGCGCCTCCTCGACCCAGGCGATGTCGTAGCCCTCCAGCGACTTGATGCTCTCGGCCGTGTGGTTCTGCATGCCCTGGAAGGTGATCCGGCCCTCCCCCGGGCAGAGGATCCGGTCGGCCTGGACGGTGAAGGCGGCGCCGAGGCCCAGCGCCTGGATCTTGTCCTCGAGCAGCCGCTTGACCGACTGGTCGAGCGAGCGCTGCACCTCGCGGATGCACACCGCCCGCACCGGCGCCGCCTCGACGCAGCGCCGCACCAGGAGCTCGGCGAAGACATGCGACTTGCCCGAGCCGCGCCCGCCATGCACCGCCTTGTAGCGCGACGGCGTCCTCAGCGTCCGAAAGGCGGGCGCCAGCTTCCAGCGCGGCAGGACGAACGGTCCCGGCCCGGCTGCGGCCGCAGATGCCGTCGCGGCACTTGCTCCTTCCGCCATCCCCGCCTCGCCCGGCGGCGGCAGCGGCCGCGTCTTCCGCCTCGTCCTGGGTTCGTCCAGCCGCACGGCCAGGCGGAACCGCCGGTACGCCTCCTCGACCGGCGGCAGGCCGTCGATGTCATGCCGGTTCACGCCCTTCGCCAGGCAGTCCGGCGCCACCTTGCGCAGCCGGCGCACCACCCGCCCCTCCGGCCACTGTCCCGCGGCCACCATCTCGACCACCTTCATCAGGCAGGCGGCCAGGACCTGCGGCTCACGCAGCTTGCGGCTGCCGAGATTCGCGGCGCTCGCTTCCGAGAGGCCCGTCTCCCGGGCCGCCCGGGACGCATCGCCATGGCTGGCATAGCACTCGGCGAAGTCTTCGTCGCACTCCTCCAGCGTCTTCGGCTCCATCCCGTCCTCGCATGAAAAAGCCCGCCGCGGCGGGGGCCGGACGGGCGCAACTCTTCGACTGTGCCTGAATCATGCCATTCGACGCGGCATCGCGTCAAGAACAAAATAGGAACATCAGGTATTGCCCGGTTTCTGTCCGTCAGGGCGAGCCCCGAAGGGGCGTGGCCATCCAGCGTCTCCGGCCTGGATCGCCACGCTGGCCCGCGTCGAGGGGACGAGGCCTGGAGGCTCTGGCGGGGCGCTCGACCGGTTCAAGCCAGGAGCGTATGATTTGCCGGTGTGGACGGCCGCCGTCGGATCGATGAGAACGGCAAACCCGCCAGGCGTCGGCCTGGCGATCGGCCCGCCGATCTGCTCCGCACGGCGCCCTCTGGGAGGGCCATCCGATGAAGGCGCTTTGGGCTGCTCTTCTTCTGGCGTCCGGCGTTCTGCTGACCGACTGCAAACCTGCTGATGAAGCGCAGGCTCCGCCCGGTGCGGCGCAGGCCTACAGGAGCCAGATCGAGCTGGGCCGAGCCTTGGAGATCCAGCCGAGACGCCTGTCGATGGGCGGTGATATCGGCAGTCATGCGTGCATCAGGGGCAGCTATACCCATCGCTATCAGGCCGCCGACGGTGGTGTCTGGCTGTGCTGCATCCCGCCCAATGAGATTCTCAGCAGCTCCTTCAACTGCTCCGGAAGCGTGGTTTCGATCCTGTTCCCCGGCTCCGATGACATGAAGATCCGCTATTGCAGCCTTGCGCACCCGACGTCGACCCAGCCGGGATTCATCCCGGCCTGTGTCCCTGCCCCTCTCGAGGCGCCCGGACTCGACGAGCCGAACTAGACACTGCGGCCGGCTCCGGAACCCCGCATATGGATCAGGCGCGGGGCTTGAAGCATTTCGTTTGGTCAGGTCGCTCTATACACTGGAGTCAGGACGAGGCCTGCGGAGTGGGCCGATGGATACCTGGAAGCTTATTCTCGAGACCCTTAAGATTGCGGCCGTACCGTCAGCGATATACGAAATACTGACGCCGAGTTTGCGGGACCGGCTTGAGAAATGGCTCCGCAGCTTTGCCGTGAACGGCTTGATCATTACCGCGGCCTCTCTGGTCACCAGCGTGATCGTGCTGCAGCTCACCTTCATCCTGGCGCAGGTGATTTTCTGGTCGTACCTGGTCGCCCAGGCCCCGCTGCGTCTGATATTCGGAGCAGCGGCGCTGGACCTCCGCCTGCACGCCGTTTCATTCATCCTGCTCGTGGTCGGCATCGCGGCGTATTGGCTGCTGTCCTGGGAGGATCTGGAGGCGGTGCTGTGGCCCTACGCGGCCGTGTCCGGCGCACTGCCCCAATTCCCCGGCCGGTGGCTCATACTGCCCGAGATCATCCCGGCGGATTTCGTCCACGAATATGGCAGGACGCGAGCGGCCTGGCACTCGACGGTCGGCGCCTGGATCCCACCGATCAGCTGGCTGGTGAGCCTTGCCATCCTCTGGGTGGACGCAGTGTTCTTCCGGCTCCTGGTGCTTGTCGATCTCTGCGCCGTGCTGCTCGTCGTGTTCGTGCCTCTTGCACTCTGTGCGGCCCTGGCCTGGTTGCTGTTCGCCCTGGCCGATGGCCTGAAGGCCCTGTTGCCGATCGAGGGGGAGAGCCGTCTCCCGATCATGGCTCTCGCCCTCTGGGCCGTGGGTGAATCCGCGCTCTATGTGATCAGTGTCCTGCAGTACCTGGGCTTTCTATCCCGATAGCCGATGTGGCGACCGCACGGCGCCACTCAACCCCTCCCTGGGGCCGCGAAGATATGAACCGCGTCGCGCAGCATCGACGCGGCCGTGGGCGTGGGCTCGCGCTCCCACAGCTTGTGATAGCTGATGCCGTAGATGTCGGTGTGCATCTCGACCGCCATCTCCCAGCCCTTGCACTGGGCCAGGAAGTCGGCGGCGGGCAGGGCGACTGGCGCCACGGCATAGCGCCCGGCCTCGGCACTGGCGACCAGCCGGATGACGTTCCCGCGGGCCGCCTCGGCCGCGATCCGCTCCGCCGTGACGCCGGCGATGCCCGTGACCGCGATGTCGGCGAGCGACAGGCCGGCGCCGAGCAGGCTGTTGGCGATGATCAGCAGCTTGTTGGCGGTGTCCCAGCCGTCGACGTCGAGCGACGGGTCGGCCTCGGCGATGCCGCGGCGCTGCGCCTCGGCCAGGGCGTCGGCATAGGCCGTGCCGGCGGCCATCTCGTCGAGGATGAAGTTGGTGGTGGCGTTGAACACGCCGCGCAGCGTCTGGATCTCGCCCGCGATCATGTCGCGCCGCCCGATGTTGAGGACGGGCAGCCCGCCGCAGACCGTGGCGCTGTATTTCAGCCCCGCCCTGGTCCGTGCGGCGGTCTCGTGCAGCTCGCGGAAGGCCAGGACCACCGGACCCTTGTTGGCCAGCACGACGGAGATGCCCTGCCCCAGCGCCGCCCGCGTCAGCGCCAGCCCCGGGCCTCCGGTCCGCAGGTCGACCGGCGACGCCTCGAACACCAGGTCGATGCCGGCCAGCAGGCTCTCCACCGGCACCGCCCCGCGATAGCCGGCGAATTGCGCGGTCGAGCCCCCGGCCGCCTTGCCGGCGACGATCTCGGCCGGATCGAACCCGGCGGGATCGACCGCGACGCCCCGGCTGTCGGCGACCAGGACGATGCGGAAGCCGATGCCGTGGTCGCGCTGCAGCACGTCCGCCTTCTTGGCCAGGATCGTCAGCAGGTTCCGGTTGACGCTGCCGAGCCCCATCAGCGCTGCGTTGATCAACATCTTTCTTCCTCGTTCCGGCGCAGAATCACCGCCGCAGTTTCCAGGTCCCAACCCGTCATGGCGAGCCCCGAAGAGGCGTGGCCATCCAGGCGGTCACCGCGATCGCCGATTGTGGTATAGAGGCCGGATCGTCATCGACATCCACTGCACGCCGGACAGGCGAAATCATGAGACATGAAAAATGACCCATCGGAGTTCTCGTCAGCCGAACTCATAAGCCGAATCCAATCCGCCGGCGAAGAGGACGATAGAGATTTCAGATACAGGGCAGGCCGATACCTGATAGGAAGATGGCGCCGGGGGTTAGATCTGGAGCCACTTGTAAATCTTCTGCATTCCGAGAGATCCGGCGATCGGCTCCTTGGCGCATACTACCTCTGCGAATTGGCCGAGCCGGTGGAAGGCCTGAAGCGTCCCGCGCTGCGGCTTGCGGATGACTCCATCTCTCATTGTCGACGGGCCTTCGTTGAGTTCACGGCGAGCGCGGGATACGTCGACGCGACGATCGGCATCGCCTTGGCAGGATGCCTTCTCGACCTGGACCTCTATGTGAGAGTGTCGGTGTTGAGGTGGGGCATCGGCGCATCCACCGAGCAGTTCGAGCTCTTCTCCAGACTGGTTGAGGCGGGAATCGGCAGGCGGGCGCCCAAGTTTCCCAATCCCCTTAGCAACGAGTATTGGAATGAATCTCAGCTGAGGCGCGGGATCCGCGGACTGAACATCGTCCGCCGCATCCGCGGGGGAGAAGAGGTTCCGCAATTCAGAGGCGAGTTTCCCGAGGAAGACAATTTTGTCTTCGACAGCATCAATTTCTTGAGGACGATCCGTGAGCGTGAGTTGGCGTGGAGAGACACAAAGAAGCGCCTTGCCGACCCATAGCGCCAAGAGGCGACAGTGCTCGAACGGGGGCGGCGGCAGCGGATCGACCGGCCGTTTAGTGGCCGTGACCTCCTGGACCGGTTCGAAGCAGCTGACTTCTCGTCCAGCCGGATGCGGGCGTCCGCCCGCTGCACCTCACTCCGGGCGGGCGCAACTGTTCGGCTCTGCCTGAATTGTGCGGCGCGACGCGGCCTCACATTGAGGACAAAAGGAACATAGCGAATTACCCGATGCCCAACCCGTCATAGTGAGCCCCGAAGGGACATGGCCATCCAGCGGGCTCCCGAAATCAGTTTGACGGCCAGCCGACATGCTGTTCTCTTCACAACAGTTTTCGGGATTTTTAGGAACTCTTTCGATGAGGCGATTTTCACCGGCTCCGATCGGAGCTTTCCGCCTGTTCCGCTACGCATCGATCACGGGGAGAGAGCCCGGAGATCCTGAACGATGTCGTGCCCCGCGGTGGTCTCCTGCGGTGTCACCCGCAATGTCGTTCTGACTAGGACCTATGATCCGGTTGCCTGGATCTACAAGATAAGCAATGGAGTCAACTCGTGACGAACTGGATTTACGGCACTGCCGGCCGCGACATACTTCACGGCACCGACCAAGCCGATGAGATTTGGGGTCAAGGTGGGAATGATTCGCTATTTGGCGGTGCTGGCGACGATTGGTTGCTCGGCGGATCCGGGGCGGATACCTTCGCGGGCGGCTCAGGTAGTGACGGCGTCGGCTATTTCGACAGTAGCGTCGGCGTGACCGTGATCCTAGGCGTATCAGCATCTTATGGGGCTGCTGAGGGTGACGTGATCGCCGCCGATATTGAGAATCTTTCGGGCTCCTTTCACGCCGATACCCTCGCCGGTGACATCCAGGAAAATCTTATTACTGGCGGCCCCGGCGCGGATCTCATCCGTGGAAACGGCGGTGACGATGCAGTATTCGGCGATGACGGATGGGATAACGTGTCGGGTGGTAGCGGCAACGACTCGGTGATCGGTGGCGATGGCGATGATACGATCTACGGCGAGGATGGCGACGACTGGCTGGACGGCAGTGTCGGCGCCGACTACATCTCTGGAGGCTCGGGCGTCGATACCGTTTCCTACCGCTACAATAGCATCGCCGGCGTGACGGTAGACCTTGCAAACGGCACCGGTAGTGGCGGCAACGCTGCGGGCGATAGATTGGTCTCGGTAGAGGCCATCGATGGTTCCGATTACTCAGATACTTTGATTGGGAATGTCGGCGCCAACACCCTGCAGGGCTTCAGCGGCAACGACGTGCTCCGCGGCGGGGCCGGGGCCGATCGGTTGATTGGCGGCAGGGGCATCGATAGTGCCAGCTATTGGGGAGCTGCAACTGCCGTCACCGTGAACCTCGCAAACGGCACGGGCACAGGCGGGGACGCCCAGGGCGATAGCTTCGACGGCATTGAGAATATCAATGGCGGAAAGGCCGGCGACACTCTGATCGGTAACGGCTGGATCAACATCCTGAACGGTTTTGAGGGAGACGACGTTCTCCGTGGCGGGGCCGGGGCGGACGAGTTGGTCGGCGGAAGTGGATACGACATATCCAGCTACTGGGGAGCCATCAACGCCGTCACCGTGAATCTCGCCACCGGCACAGGCACCGGTGGCGAAGCCCAAGGCGACAGCTTCGACGATATCGAGGGGATTAACGGTGGTAACGCCGGCGACACCCTCATCGGCAGCAACGGCGTCAACCTTCTGAACGGCTTCGACGGCAATGATTCGATCGACGGCGCGGCGGGCCATGACCTGCTCGATGGCGGGACCGGCAATGATCAACTCCGTGGCGGCAGCGCCATGGACCAGCTGACTGGTGGCGCCGGCGCCGACACCTTCATTTACATCACAGCCGGGGAGAGCCCGTCGTCGGCGGCAGGCCGCGACCTGATCACCGATTTCAGCCAAGCCCAGAGCGACAAGATCGACCTGTCACTGATCGATGCCAACACCAGCGCCGCCGGGAACCAGACCTTCACCTACATCGGCACCGGGCTGTTCACCGGCGTCGCCGGGCAACTCCACATCTGGTACGACGCCGGTAAGACCATCGTCTCAGGCGACGTCAACGGCGACAAGGTGGCGGATTTCGCCATCGCCCTCACCGGCATACTGTCCCCCGTCGCCGCCGACTTCGTACTCTGAACTGCTCGGCGGCTGGCCGTGGGGAATTCGGAACCAGTGCGGTCGCGCTATCCCGATTTCGCCGCGGTCCTTGCCGCCGGCAAGGATGAGGCGGCGTCGACGCGATTGCGGCGGGCCGAGGCGAATCGGCAGGCCGCTCGACGGTCGCGTCTTCCTGAACCAGCTCGCATGCGAGAGCGGCCGGCCTCTCGCGCCTGGCAGACGCGGGCGGAAGCCCTAAAAGTGCAGTCCCCCCGCTCAAGGCGAGAGCGGCCTCGCTCCTGCCAAGCGTGGACTGCCCCCGTCTCACAACAGGGGGGCAGTCCAGCTCATCGGGCACAGACCCGAAAGCGCATTGTCACAGAAATCCGCGGCTCCACGCCGTCACTCCGGCGAGCATCCACCTGCCCGACGTATCATGCACCCGGCTGCGCACGGTCTTCGTTCTTGAACGGTCGCGTCAGCCCCCCTCCGGCCCGCCAGCATCAGTAGCAAGGCGGATAGGGGTAATAACCACACGGCGGCGGCGGATAATACGGGTAGTACGGGCGGGGGGCGGTTGCCGCCCCGAGTGCGGCCCCCGCGGCGAAGCCGGCCCCATAGCCTCCGGGATAGCCGTACCAACCACCATGCCAGTGTGGCCGATGCCATCTGCCGCCGCCCACCACGAACCAGTCGATGAAGAGCGAGGCCGGGCCGTCAGCGTTGGTCAGGCTTCCCTCCAGGACGGTGACATCGAAGGTCAGATCGGCGTTCTCGAGCTTGGGCGCCCGCAACTCGACCACTGCGTCTTCGATCGCGCTGCCGTCTTTGCTGAAAACAGAAATGGTTGCGTTGGGTGGATCCTTGGCGAAGCTGTCGTCACCCTCGTCCCATTGTTTGATGAATTCGGAGGTGAGGACATGGCCGGCCGCCCTGAAAGGGCGATCGGCAAAGACAATCGAGTTCGGACTGACGCCGCTCAATGTGAGCTTTCCGCCATCCAGCTTGGCGCCGTGGGAATTCAGCACGGCAAGAGAAGGTATGAGCTCCGGCTTACCGCCGCTACCGATCGTCTTGCTGCCGGGCGCGGATATCGCATCCTGCGCCGACCCAAGAGATGGAGATATCAGAAATATTATAGTTGCTAGTATCCCAACAATGGAATTGTTTCGCATTGTAGCCTCCTTCTGCCAAGTTATATTCGATGATTGCGCTTTCTTCACTGATGGATAAATGGCAGCCCCAGGGTCATCCGGTCAGCTGAGGCGGGCTGCCGACCACATCGCACGCTGCGGATCGGATGCAATATCACCGACAGTGTTTCCCAAAATTGCGCTGCGAGGCAATCCGGGTCGCGATAGTCCGATTTGAGTATGCTTTTCCGGCTGGCCGGCCGGGGCGGGGCTCGGGCACGCTGCCCATCTGTATTTCCACGACGGTTGGCGCCCGGCCCGAATGGTCGAGCCGTGACTCAGGCGCCCGGTCGTCCGGAAGCGAGCGCCCGGCTATCGCCGGCTCGCGCCGGCGCCCCCTTCTCACGGCCTGTCGGCACGACGGCCGCAGCCGCTACACCACATCCCTCAACATCGCCACCAGCGGCTTATCCGCTGGCGGCATCGGATAGTCCCGCAGCCGGTTCGGCGCCACCCAGGCCAGAGCCTGGCCCTCCAGCGGCTGCGGCGTGCCCTGCCAGCGGCGGCATACGTAGAGCGGCATCAGCAGGTGGAAGCGCTCGTAGCGGTGGCTGGCGAAGGTGAAGGGGGCCAGGCAGCTCTCCTCCGTGTCGATCGCCAGCTCCTCGCGCAGCTCGCGGATCAGCGCCGCCTCCGGCGTCTCGCCCGGGTCGACCTTGCCGCCCGGGAACTCCCACAGGCCCGCCATCGACTTGCCCTCGGGCCGCTGCGCGATCAGCACGCGGCCGTCGGCATCGACCAGGGCGACGGCGACGACCAGCACCATCGGCAGGGAGGGCAAGGGTTCAGGCGGCATAGATCTTCAGATAATCCTGGCGGCTGAGGGCGAAGAGCGGGCAGGGCACCGCCTGGCCCAGCGCCTTGAACTCGATGGTCTTGATGCCGTCGGTCATCAGCCCGGCCTTGACCAGGACATGGCCCGACGGCGCGTTGTCGGGGTGGTAGGCCGCCTGGATCCGCTCCAGCCGCAGGTCGAGGAAGCCGAAGGCGATCACCGCCTGCGCCGCCTCCGTCGCATAGCCCTGGCCCCAGTAGCGCCGGCCGAACCAGTAGCCGAAGCTGCCGACCCGGCCGTTGGTCGCGATCGACAGCCCCATATGGCCGATCACCGCGCCGCTGTCGGGCAGGGTGACCACGAACTGGTAGTCGCGGCCCGCGATCCAGCGCTTCTCCGCGGTCCGGATCCAGTCCTCGGCATCGGCGAAGCCGTAGGGGAACGGCACCTCCGACAGCCAGCGCACCACCTCCCAATCGTCCAAGAGATGGGTGATCTCCCCGGCATCGGAGGGGCGGTGACGGCGCAGCCTCAGCCGCTCGGTCTCCAGCGCCTCCGGCAGGTCGGTCACGGGGCCACGGGCTCCCGGCCGGGGCGGGACAAGCCCAGGCCGGAACGGATTGCCTCTCCCGCCTGCGGGAGAGGTCGGAGACGCGAAGCGGCTCCGGGTGAGGGGATTTCGTCGAGGCCTGGGCCAGCCCTCACCCGGTCTCGCTGCGCGAGCCCGACCTCTCCCGCGTCCGGCGGGAGAGGCACTATGAAGACGCTCGACATCCTGCCCCGATGCACTGGCCGACCTCAATTCGTCCCGTGCCAGCTCCGCTTCAGTCCGGGCTAACTACGGTAATCCGCATTGATGGAGATATACCCATGCGTGAGGTCGCAGGTCCAGACCGTGGCGTGGCCGCGGCCGATGCCGATATCGACCTCGATCTCGATCGACCGGGTCTTCATGTGGGCCGCCACCGGCGCCTCGTCATAGCCATCGACCACCATGCCGTCGCGCGCCACCTGCACGCCGCCGATGGCGATGCCGAGCTTGTCGCGGTCCGCCGGCTCGCCCGACTTGCCCACCGCCATGACGATGCGGCCCCAATTCGCGTCCTCGCCCGCCACCGCGGTCTTCAACAGCGGCGAATTGGCGATGGCCAGGCCGATGCGCCGGGCCGAGCGGTCGGAGATCGCGCCCTTCACGGCAATGGTGATCAGCTTCTGCGCGCCCTCGCCGTCGCACGCCACCTGGCGCGCCAGGTCGGCGGTCAGGTCGTCCAGCGCCCGCTGGAAATCGGCCAGATCGGCCGCAGCCGCCGGCGCCGGCCCACTCGGCACTGGATTCCCGGCCCGGCCGGTGGCGAACAGCATCAGCGTGTCGCTGGTCGAGGTGTCGCCGTCCACCGTGATGGCGTTGAACGACTGGTCCACCGCCGCGGCAAGGGCCTTCTGCAAGAGCGGCGCCGGGATGGCGGCGTCGGTGAACACGAAGGACAGCATCGTCGCCATGTCCGGCGCGATCATGCCCGAGCCCTTGGCGATGCCGGTGATCGTGACCTTGGTGCCGCCGATCGTCGCCGTGCGCGTCGCGCCCTTGGCAAACGTGTCGGTGGTGCGGATCGCCTCCGCCGCCCCCGCCCAGTCCTCGCCGAAGGCCTTGGCGAGGTCGGGCAGGTGCTTGGCGACGCGGTCCTCCGGCAGCGGCTGGCCGATCACGCCGGTGGAGGCGATGAACACCTCCTCCCAGTCGCAGCCGACCTGCTTCGCCGCGGCCACCACGGTCGCGGCGACCGTGGCGACGCCGGCCTGGCCGGTGAAGGCGTTGGCGTTGCCGGCATTCACCACCACCGCCCGGGCCGAGCCCTTCGGCAAGGCCCGGCGGCACCAGTCCACCGGGGCGGAGGGGCAGCGCGAGCGGGTGTAGACGCCCGCCGCCGTCGTGCCGGGGTCGAGGGCGACGAACAGCACGTCCGGCGCCCCCGTCTTCTTCAGCCCGCAGGCGGCGGCGGCCAGCCGCACGCCGGCGATCGGCGCCAGATCCGGCAGCCGCTCTGGCGCGAGCGGCGAACGCGGCAATGCTCCAGCCATGGTCCCCTCCCCCCGTCTCAGCTCGCGCCGGTTACTTCGCCGGCGCGGCCGGGTCGGCCGGGGCCGCCGGGTCGGTGGCGGCCGGGGCGCCCGGCGCGGCGCCGGGGGCGTCGGTGCTGGGCGGGGGCAGCGGCTTGCCGTCCTGGCCCATGACCACGATCTGGGCGCCCTGCTTCACCTCGGCGATGATCTGCGGCACCAGCTGCTGCGACAGCTGCTCCTCGAGCTGCGGCTTGACCTCGTCCAGCGTCGGCTGCGGCAGGGTGCGCTTGTCCTCGACCAGGATGACGTGCCAGCCGAACTGGCTCTTCACCGGCGTGGTCGTGTACTTGCCCTTCTCCAGCTTGAAGGCGGCGTCGGCGAATTCCGGCACCATCTGGTCCTTCGAGAACCAGCCCAGGTCGCCGCCCGAATCCTTGCCCGACGGGTCGGTGGTGTTGGCGTTGGCCAGGTCCTCGAACTTGGCGCCGCCCTCCAGCTTCTTGATCAGGTCCTTGGCCTTGTCCTCGCTGTCCACCAGGATGTGGCGGGCCTTGACCTGGTCCTGCGCCGGGTTGTCGGCCAGGTACTTCTTGTAGGCGTCCTGGATCGCCTGGTCGGTGACCTTGGCCTTGATCTGGCGCTGCAGCCAGACGTCCTGGATGATGCGGCGCTCGGCCGTCTCCAGCCGCGCCTTGACCTCGGGGTCGTTCTGCAGTCCGGCCTCGATGCCCTTCTGCGCCACCAGGCGGGCGGTCGCCACCTGCTCGGCCATCAGCGGCACCAGCATCTCGACCGGCATCTGGCGATACTGCTGCGGCAGGCTGTTGATCGCCTCCAGCACCTCGGAGCGCAGGATCGGCTGGCCGTTGACCGTGGCCGCGACCGGATCGTCGGGCTTGCCGGCCTGGTCGGTGGCGGCGGGGGCCGGAGCGGCGGCCGGTGCTTCGGCGGGCTTGGTCGCATCCTGGGCCAGGACCGGACCGGCCAGGAGCGTCAGGGCAGCCGCGCCGGCGAGCAGGCGGAGGGCGAGGGAAGACATCAAACGCGTCCTTTCAGATCCTGTGGGACGAGTGGCGCCTCGGCGGAGGAATGCCGGCATCCGGTCATGGGATCGCGGCGGCGCCAGCTGCGCGACGTGGCGGACAGGTAAAGCACAGGCCGGAAGCAGGCACAAGCGGACCAAGGATCGCTGTCATCAAAGCTTCACGCCATCGTCACCGGCCCGAAACCCGGCAAATCCTAGAAGACGGGCGGCTTCCCGGCGCCGTCATCCCGACCTCGCCGGTTCGAGGTGACAAAGAATTAAGGGACCGTTTGGAAATGCGCTGGCGGGAGTCGAATGGCGGTGGTTTCGAGAACCGGCGCGCAGCGGACGTTTGAGTCCGTGAGCACCGGAAGCGCAGAAACCGCCGTCAGGCGGCCACGCCAGTAGCGTTTACAGACGGCCCCCAAGGAGGGGTTCATGCCGTTCCGTTCCGTTACCGCGGCCCTGCTGCTCTCGGCTGCGATCCTGCCGGCCGCGCAGGCGGCCGAGACCATCACCAGCTACACCAGCACCGACCCGAAGCTGGCGCTCGGCAGCATCTCGGTGCCCGGCGGCAAGACCCGTGAGCTGAATGTCGGCATCGGCAGCGGCGCCGGCCGCCGCGCGACCGACCCGGCGATGACCTTCTGGACCATCTCCGACCGCGGCGCCAACTTCACCTGCGGCGACGTCGAGGACGTGTTCGGGATCGACGGCAAGACCATCTGCGGCGACCTCAAGAACGCCCGCATCTACCCGCAGCCGGACTATTCGCCCTCGATCTACCGGATCACGCTGCAGGATGGCGCCCAGGGCGCGGGGACTTTCACCGTCGACACCGTGATGCCGCTGCGCGACGGCGAGGGCAAGCCGGTCAACGGCCTCTTGAACCCGCTGACCCATGCCTCGACCGAGCAGCCGATCGACCTGTCGGGCAAGACGCTCGAGCAGAACTCGGACGCGGTCGACGCCGAATCCATCGTGCCGATGGCCGACGGCACCTTCTGGGTGTCGGAGGAGAACGGCCCGTCGCTGCTGCATGTCGCGGCCGACGGCAAGATCCTGCGCCGGATCGTGCCGCAGGGCACCGAAGGCGACTTCAAGGGCGCGCATTACCCGGTCGATGGCGGCCTGCCGGCGGTGCTGGCCAAGCGCTTCCTCAACCGCGGCCTGGAATCGCTGGCCATCACCCCGGACAACAAGCGCCTGGCCACCATCATCCAGAACCCGCTGGCCAACCCCGATGCCGATACCTACCGCGGCTCGAAGAATGCCCGGCTGTGGACGCTCGACCCGGCGACGCTCGCGGTCACCGGCGAGTATGTCTACACGCTCGACGATCCGCAGAGCTTCCGGCTGGACCCGTCGAAGAAGCAGAGCGATCCGCGCATCAGCGAGATGATGGGCCTCGGCCCCGACCGCTTCCTGGTGCTGGAGCGCACCGACGGCACCACCAAGCTCTATGAGGTGTCGCTGGCCGGCGCCACCGACGTCCACGGCACCGCCTGGGACGACCTGAAGACCGCGCCCAGCCTGGAGCAGTCGAAGGACCTGGCCGCCGCGAAGATCGTGCCGGTGACCAAGATTCTGCGCTTCGACAGCGCCGACCATCCGGAGGTGCCGGTCAAGATCGAGGGCCTGGCCCTGACCGGCGACGGGTCGCTGCTGATGATCAACGACAGCGATTTCGGCATCACCGGCGAGACCACCCGCCCGGTGGTGCTGAAGGGCAGCGCCATCGCCGCCGATCCGGCCAGCTAGGACAGGCGAAGCGGGGCGGGGCGGCAGGATCGCCCCGCTCCCTTCCGCCGCTTGGGACGCTTGGCGGGCCATTGGCAGGGCGGGGACCTTCGGCTATGGTGCCGCGCCCGTAGGCCCGGGCGCTTTCGACCGCGGCGCTGGAACTCCGCTGCGGCTGCGCGTTGAAAGCGGCGTGGCGCGGCCCCAAATTCCTGGGGGAGTGCGTCCGCGTGCTCTCCCTGCCCAAGTCGAGGTTTCGATGTTCGGTGCGCTCGCCCGAAAGCTGTTCGGTTCGTCCAACGACCGCTTCGTCAAGACGCTGATTACCGGCCCGGTGGTCACGACCAACTCCCTGGAGCCCCAGTTCCAGGCGCTCAGCGACGACCAGCTTCAGGCCAAGACCCAGGAATTCCGCGCCCGGCTGGACAAGGGCGAGGCGCTGGACGCGCTGCTGCCGGAGGCCTTCGCCACGGTGCGCGAGGCCGCCAAGCGGGTGCTCGGCCAGCGCCATTACGACGTCCAGCTGGTCGGCGGCCTCGTCCTCCACCAGGGCAAGATCGCCGAGATGAAGACCGGTGAAGGCAAGACGCTGGTCGCCACCCTGGCGGTCTATCTCAACGCCCTGGGCGGCAAGGGCGTGCACGTCGTCACCGTCAACGACTATCTGGCCCAGCGCGACAGCGAGTGGATGGGGCGGGTCTACCGCTTCCTCGGCCTCACCGTCGGCTGCATCGTCCACGGCCTGACCGACGACGAGCGCCGGCAGGCCTATGGCGCCGACATCACCTACGGCACCAACAACGAGTTCGGCTTCGACTATCTGCGCGACAACATGAAGTTCCGGCTGGAGGACATGGTCCAGCGGCCGTTCAACTTCGCCATCGTCGACGAGGTCGATTCGATCCTGATCGACGAGGCGCGGACGCCGCTGATCATCTCCGGCCCGGCGCAGGATTCGTCGGAGATGTACATGCGGGTCGACCGGCTGATCCCGAGCCTGGTCGCGGTCGAGGATTACGAGCACGACGAGAAGCAGAAGACCGTCGCCCTGACCGAGGCCGGCCAGGAGAAGATCGAGCGCCTGCTGATCGAGGCCGGCCTGCTGCAGGGCGACAACCTCTACGACATCCAGAACGTCAACCAGGTCCACCACGTCAACCAAGCCCTCCGCGCCCATGTGATGTTCCAGCTGGACCGGGATTACATCGTCAAGGATGACAAAGTCGTCATCATCGATGAATTCACCGGCCGCATGATGGAGGGCCGGCGCTACTCCGAGGGCCTGCATCAAGCAATCGAGGCCAAGGAGCGGGTCGAGATCCAGCGCGAGAACCAGACCCTCGCCTCGATCACCTTCCAGAACTATTTCCGCCTCTATCCGAAGCTCGCCGGCATGACCGGCACGGCGCAGACCGAGGCCGCCGAGTTCGGCGAGATCTACAGCCTCGAAGTGGTCGAGATCCCGACCAACGTCCCGGTCATCCGCAAGGACGAGGACGACGAGGTCTACCGCACCGTCCGCGAGAAATACGACGCCATCGTCACCCTGATCCGCGAGTGCAACGCCCGGCAGCAGCCGGTGCTGGTGGGCACCGTGTCGATCGAGAAGTCGGAGACGCTGGCCGCGCTGCTGCAGCGCGAGAAGATCCCGCACAACGTCTTGAACGCCCGCTTCCACGAGCAGGAAGCCTATATCGTCGCCCAGGCCGGCCGGCCCGGCGCCGTCACCATCGCCACCAATATGGCCGGCCGCGGCACCGACATCCAGCTCGGCGGCAATGTCGAGATGCGGGTGGCGCTAGAGCTCGCCGGCATCGACGACCCGGCGGCTCGCGAACAGCGCGAGGCCGAGATCCGGGCCGAGGTGGCGAAGAACAAGGAGATCGTGCTGGCGGCCGGCGGCCTCTACGTCGTCGGCACCGAGCGGCATGAGAGCCGCCGCATCGACAACCAGCTGCGCGGCCGCTCCGGCCGCCAGGGCGACCCCGGCGGGTCGAAGTTCTTCCTGTCGCTGGAAGACGACCTGATGCGCATCTTCGCCTCCGAGCGGCTGGACGGCATCCTGCGCCGCTTCGGCCTGAAGGAGGGCGAGGCGATCATCCACCCCTGGATCAACCGGGCGCTGGAGAAGGCGCAGGAGAAGGTCGAGGCGCGCAACTTCGACATCCGCAAGAACCTCCTGCGCTTCGACAACGTGATGAACGATCAGCGCAAGGTGATCTACGAGCAGCGGCGCGAGATCATGCAGGCCGAGGAGGTCGGCGCCATGGTCGCCGACATGCGGCAGGAGGTCGTCGCCGGCATGGTCGCCCGCGCCATCCCCGAGAACAGCTACGCCGAGAAGTGGAACATCGACGGGCTGCACGAGGAGGTGCTGCGCATCTTCCAGCTGGATCTGCCGGTCAAGGAATGGGGCAAGGAAGAGGGTATCGCCGACCGCGAGATCGAGGAGCGGATCCAGCAAGCGGCTGATGCCAAGATGGCCGCCAAGGTCGAGGCCTACGGCCCCGAGATCATGCAGATGGCCGAGAAGAGCCTGCTGCTGCAGATCCTGGATCAGAGCTGGAAGGACCATCTGCTGACGCTCGACCATCTGCGCCAGGGCATCAACCTGCGTGCCTATGCCCAGCGGGACCCGCTGCGCGAGTACCAAGCCGAGGCGTTCAACCTGTTCGAGCAGATGCTGGCGGGGCTGCGCGAGACCGTCACCCAGGTGCTGGCCCAGGTCGAGTTGCGCGTCAACCGGCCGGAGGATATCGAGGCGCAGCAGCGCGCGGCGATGCAGCGCGAGATGCATGAGGGCCGCTTCGATCCGGCGCTGGGCGCACCTCCGGAGCCGGAGTTTGCGACCGCCGCCGGCGCGGTGGCGGCGGCCAGCGCGGCCCTGGCGCTGAATCCCGACTGGGTTCACACCCCGCGCAACGCCCCTTGCCCCTGCGGCTCGGGCAAGAAGTTCAAGCACTGCCACGGCTCGGTGGTGTAAGCCCCGCAGCACGGCAGATCGGTTCGGCCAAAGACCGGCGGCGAATCCCATCGCCGCCGGTCTTTGCTTTTGCCAAGCTGCCGCGATCAAGGCGGGAGCGGATGCCGATGACAGTGGCCCTGACCAGAAGAGCCGACATCACCCTCGACGCGGTTCACCGCGTCGCCTGGCGGGGTGAGGGTGTGCGCATTACCGAGGCCGCGCTGGCCCGCATCGCCGAGTGCCGCGCCGCCTTCCTGCGGCTGATCGACACCGACCCCGACCTCGTCATCTACGGCGTGACCACCGCGATGGGCGAGCTGGCCGACCGGCGCCTGCGGCCCGAGGAGCGCGACCGCCACGCCCGGATCAAGGCCTTCGCCGCCGCCACCGCCTTCGGCGACCCGCTGCCGGAGCGGGTGGTGCGCGGCATCGTCCTGGCCCGCCTCGCGAATTTCCTGGAGGGCCACGCCGCCACCACGCCGCGGATCGCTCTGGCCGTCGCCGCCATGCTGGACGGCGGGCCGCTGCCTTCGGTGCCCGCCGCCGGCCAGGGTGGGGCCGGGGAGATCCTGGCGCTGTACCCGCTGTTCGCCGCGCTCAGCGCCCGCTTCGACCTGGAGGTCAAGGAGCGGGGCTCGCTGATCAACGGGTCGCCCTGCGCCGCGGCGCTGCTGGCCGATTCGGCCCTGGCGGCACGCAACCGGATCCGGCTGGCCGAATCCGTCTTCGCTTTGTCGATCGAGGCATTCCGGGCACCGCTGGAGCATTACGATTCGGCGCTGGATACGCTATGGGGCGACGAGCACGACGCTGCGGCGCTGCGCCACCTGAGGGCCCTGCTGGACGGCGCCGGCGACGGGCGGCGCGGCTATCAGGC